>Ga0078972_1000274_pt1 | contig 214104 bp, 207 predicted proteins | sample YelNatPaOPGAMG01_FD_67568 | JGI IMG/M metagenome (GOLD analysis project Ga0078972, IMG submission 67568) | Hot spring thermophilic microbial communities from Obsidian Pool, Yellowstone National Park, USA - OP-RAMG-01 (SPADES assembly) (version 2) | ecosystem: Environmental > Aquatic > Thermal...
ATTTAATTAAATTAGTATCATTGTTAATCCTATAATATAACACAACCTTCACATTATTAACGGCCATCACATTATCATTGGTAATTTGGGCGCAAAGTGTTAACATTGATGATCGGCCTGGCGGGGGATAAACTTTGTCATTTTCTTCATAGATTGAACAATATGCGGTATAATCAGGAAAACGTTTTAAAATTTCTAATTTTAAATCCGGCGCAGTTAAATTGAGAGAATAAAGTTTAAGATTATTAGATTCATTCGTTTCCGCAACAGTATTTTCCGGATCTACTACCGCTCTCACGGTATAACCAATAGCCGGACTGATATTTGAAGGAACCGTCCATTTTATAGATCTGGAAACGGTTTGATTTTTTGATAATTTATCAATCGTCAGAATTGTCGTAGGAGTATTACTTTGATTATTAGCGTAAAAATAAACTTTAAAATTTTTAGCATCAGAATTACCAATATTTTTAATTTTAATCTGCCAAGTAACATTTTGTCCAACCTTTGGATTAGTCGGGGATGGCTTAATATCATCAATAATTAAATCTCTTTCTGCTTTATTAACGGGTATAATTTTTTCTGCTTCATTATTTTTTTCATCAATCTCAGAAACGGTATTTTCTTCATCAATTTTAACTATAAAATTTTGGTTACCGCTGATATTGGGTGGTAATTGATACTGATAAACAGCCGTTGAATAAGCATTTTTACCTAAGCTAGAAATTGTTTTTTCAAATATTTTCTCTTTATTGAAATAAAAAGCGACTTTAAAATTTTTGACAGGATCAGTACCAATGTTTTTAACTTTTGCCTTTAAGGTCACTTTATCACCGCCTTTAATATTTGCTGGATAAAAAGAAATATCATTTGGCACAATAGATAAATCTGGTGAAATAGGAAGAACAGTAAATTTTATTTCTGGTGATTTAATTTTTTCCTCTTGAGGTAAAAGTGAAGGTGTTTTACCTCCAATCATAGCTAACGCCCTGTGTTCGCCAACTGAACCGTTGGGCAAAGTATAACTTTGAGTAACATAAGTAGATGAATTTTTGTAAATCTTTGTAATTGTTTTTTCGCCGATTTGTTTATCATCAACAAAAAACCGTACCACTACATTCTGAGCATTTTCTGTGCTAGTATTTTTGATGGTGGCTTTAAAATTTATTGTCATTCCTTCTTTTAAACCTGTTGCCGGAGAAATAACTAAACTAGAAATTTGAAGCCCTTTAATTTCAGCAGAGGTAATTGATGGATAAATTAAAATAAGGTTAGTGGCTAAAAGAAAAAAGATGATGGCTGCCACTCTCCCCAAAAAAATTTTTTTTGTTGACATAATTTTTAAGATTAAAAATTAATTTATTTAATTAATATTCAACCAAATAACTGATTTTTATTATGGTCCAGTGGCAATTTCAGCAATTTTCCAGATATTACCATCTTTTTCTAAAGTAACAAAGCGAATATTTTGACCATTTTGATAGCCATAATAAGGAATCGGAGCGTCGCCTGACTCTGGCTTCATTATAACATCAAGAGTAACTTTATAAATGTGTTTATTTTCAGTCCAATCACTTTCATTGGCTTTTTCCATTTTCAAAACCTGAATATAATTGAAAGCAGTAAATTGTACTGCCCAGGCTTGTCTTTCTGAATCATTACTCGTTTTCATCATTAAGGCGGCTTTGTCAGCATCACCATTGTTGATAAAACTGAAAAAATTATTGATCACGTCTTCTTCTTGAGGTAAGGGAACGCCAGTATTTTTAGTGGTTTGTGCTTTTTCTTGAACAAAATCTTTTAAATATAAAGCAAAGTTTTTAACAAATTTCTCAGCCTCTTCTTGAGTCAAAGTACTCCACCAGGTATTAATAATCATTTCTAAATCTTCAGCCAAAAAAACTTCTAAACGTAAAAATTTTCCTTCTTGGTTATAAATTAGTTGATGAGTAAAGGGAATGGCGTTGTCTGTTTTGACTACATCCTGGGTTAACTTGTAAGCTTCTTTTAAACTGCTAATATCGCCACGGACAAAACTTATGGCAATGTTTTTTGGCGCTTGAGGTGGATTGCCGTGCTCGACTGAATAAGGTAATTTTTCCTGGCGGTACTCGCAATAATACTCCGTATATCTTTGGGTTTGGTTTTGGCCGGGTTTTATTTCTAAAAATTGTTTGCCCGTTAACTCTTCAATTTTTTCTTTCGGAAAAAGTTGACAGACCGCAATCTCGCCCGCGAAAACTTTTCCATAATTTATCTTTTCAACCTCTTTTGGTTTCTCTTCTTTTGAAGTTTGAAATTCACTCGTTGGCTGCTTCTGATTAGATTTTGGGGCAAAATTTTTATTTTTAAACAAAATTATTCCGCCTGCGCCCAAAATCAAAATAACAATCAAAACAATAATAAGATTTTTTTTCATATTTTTTAACTTTATTTAATTATTTTACTCCAAACTCGCTTTTCAAATAATCAGCCAATTTTGAAGCAAAACTTAATTCTTCATCTTTTGAAAGCCCAAGGCCCCAATTATCAATCGTCAAAAAAGTTTTCTCGTCAATAATTAAATAAATCCGACGAACTTTTCCTTCTGGAGTATAAACAACAAAATTTTTTAAAGGAATTTGTGGCTCTTCTTTTGCTGTCGAACCGAGCGCTTTCCAGCCGTTAATTTGTTCATTAATGTCAGAATTTCGATTAATTTCTAAATAAACAGTTTTAGTGCCAAGATAATAATAACAGCTTGGTTCAGGATTAATTTTGTTGGTGGCAACCTCGGATTTCGTAATTTGTTTTCCTAAAAATTGACTAACTTTTTCTTTTGTAAAAAGTTCGCAAACATTAATTTCGCCTTGGAATTTATTAACTTGAGTTGAGAGCTGCACAGGAGAAGAACCTTGAGAAGTCGGTTTTTTGTTTTTCAAAACCAATACTCCTCCAACAACCAAAATTGCTGCCACTAAAATTAGAACAATAACTTTTTTCATAAGTTTAATTAAATTTTAATTTCGACCTTTATCTTTCCCACGTAATTTCAGCCGTACCAATATTAAAATCAATCTTTGCCTTCATCGGCCCAAAAGGAACTGGGCAGGTAACTTGGAATTCTGCAGTTTCGCTAGTATTATAATTTCCAACTAACTGACAGGGTTTCATTAAACCAACACACATAAAATAACCTTTTGAATTTGAACATCGAATTGCCGAAGCAGAACTTAAAAAAACTTCTTTTGGGTCAACATTTTTTAAACGGACGGTGATTGGGCTATCTTTTTTAACATAACCTTCACAAACCACCGAGCGATACTTATCCTCGCCCGCTCCCCAAACGCATTTTCCTTCTTTTCCTTCTTTTGGAGCAGTTTTCATTACCAGACCAATAATTCCGCCAACGATCAAAACCAAAACACCCAGAGTTAGAATAACAGTAATTAAAGTGGTCTTTTTGTTATTCATAAAAATTTTTATTTTAAGACCTTTTTATTTCTTAATCTTAGCACATTTTATCTTTTCTGCAAACAATTCAACCGCTTTTTTACTTTTTTGATTTCCACAAACCGTGAAGATTGCAGTATTCTCTGGCTTGAAGTTCTTTTGCTTTAACTTCGAATTCTGCTTCGGGTTTATCTCCTGGTTTCAAAAATTTTCTTAAAGAAAAGCCATCAGCGATTAATTCTATCCATTGAATATAATGGTTTTCTTCCATAGGATGAGGCACAGAGCCAACTTTAACTTTCACTCCTCTTTCTGTCTTTTCAATCACTGGAACGTGCTTTTCCATTCCTTGATCTTCTGTTTTCTCAACTAAAAGCTCCATTGGCTGACCGCAACAAACTAAAGTTCCTCCGCCAGCATCCAAAACCTCAACAATATTTCCGCAAATAGAGCATTTATAAATTTGTTTTACTTCGATCATTTTTTTACTAATAAAATAATTTAAATTATTGACCTTTTTAAGAATGAATTAGGAATTGGGATTTGGGGCTTGGGGTTTGGGATTTAACTTAATATTGGCACCTCATCTCAAAATAACTTTGAGGATGCCGGCAATTCGGACATTCTTTAGGCGCAGTTTTCCCAAAATGAACATAGCCGCAATTTCGGCAAACCCACATCACCTCTTTTTTCTTTTTAAAAACCTCTCCTTTCTCTAAATCATTTAACAACCCCTGATACCTCTTTTCATGTTGTTCTTCCACTTCAGCCACTTCTTTAAAAAACTTTACCGCATCTTCAAAACCTTCTTCTTTTGCTACTTTCTCAAATTCAGGATACATTTTTGTCCATTCATAATGTTCTCCTTCAATAGCCATTTTTAAATTTTCTTTTGTCTCTGCCCATTTACCTAATAACTTCCAAATCATTTTTGCGTGCTCTAATTCATTTTGCGCCGTCTCCTCAAAAATCGCCGCGATACCTTGATAACCTTGTTCCCTGGCAATCTTGGCAAAATAAGTGTATTTATTTCTTGCTTGAGCTTCACCAGCAAATGCTTTCCATAAATTCTCTTCTGTTTTTGATCCTTTTTTTACTGGTTTTGGATTAGAAACCGTAATTGGATCTTTTTTTGATTTTTTTTCTGCCATAATTTTTATTTTATATTTTTTATCTATGTTATATTTTTTATCGACCTTTATTTTTTTTACATTTTTTTGATAATTTTTAACCCCTCCGGTTATCTTGTCGCTTCATTTAATAACCAAATAGAAAGATTGAGTATGGTAGCAAAAGAAACCCACAAAAGATAGGGAAGAAAAAGAAAACCAGCTATTTTATTAATTTTATAAAAATTCATTAAAGTGAAAAGAATTAATAGCCACAAAACAATAATTTCAAAAAAAGCCAAAGCCGGATTACGAAAGCCAAAAAAGATAACCGACCAAAAAGCATTGAGAATTAATTGAACAAGATACAAAATCAAAGCAGTTTTTATTGGTATTGCTTTTCTTTTTTGCCAAACTAAAAAAACAGCGATAGCCATCATCAAGAAAAGGATGGTCCAAACCGGTGCAAAAAGCCAGTTTGGTGGGGCAAAAGAAGGTTTATTTAAAAACTGATACCAATTGGCAATGCTTTTTGAAGTAAAGGCAGAACCAATAAAGGCCGCAGAAAAAGTGATTAAAAATGAGAGAAAAAGAGGTAGAATATATTTTTTAAACATATTTTTAAACTTTATCAAATTATTTTCCCCATTTTTCTTTTTTGCCTCTGACAAGATAAAATAATAGGTTCACTAATATTTTACCAATTCTTTTAAATTTTAACAAAGAAAAATATTGTTTCTTATCTCTTCTTTTTAACTTTAAAAGTAAGTGTTGAAATTCAAATTCTTTTTGGCCGTTAGTCACCGGAATTTTTCGTTTAAGAATTTTTTTAATTTTTATTTTCTGCCGATTAAATCGGTAGCCCCGTTTTTGGGCTTCTTTCAGAACATAAGAAAGATATGAATTGATGGCTAAAATTGGCTTTGGAAAATTTTTAAACCTTTCTAATTGAGGGTGGTTTTTGTAACCCCTTGTTTCGCCCTCTAAAATCTTTTTAGCCAACAACCCTTCTCGCCATAAAGCGACTAAACCTTTGGAGTCCAAATATTTAGGATGAATTGACCAAAGTCTCATCTTTAAAATTTATATTCCGTATCTTAAATCAACTGGATCTTGAAAAAGAAAAAAATGTGGTGGATAAAAAGTAAAAATTATAAAAGCCAGAAATAATAAAATAAGAAAAACTAAACCAATTTGGTTGTAAATTTTCCGCAAATTTTTAAACAACATTATTCTATAACTTATCAACTGACCAAGAATAACAGCCACTACAAAAGTTAAAATATCTAAAACTAAAAAGTTTTTTCCTAAAATCGCTTTATAAGAATAAAAAATCACGATAATAAAAAACGGCATGGCATAAATGCCTTTAGTTTTGGCCAAGAAAAAATTTTCTGGCCTTTCTTTTAATAATTTCATTTCAAAAAGCATCCATAATAAAGCTGGAATGACAGCTAATTTTAAATGCTCCCAAGTACTTTCGTTAACAGCTGAAAAGGTCCCGACCAACCAAAATTTTCCCGACCAACCAAAAGTAAAATGCAGTAAACTGCCCAAAATAATTATAAAAATCGCGCCAATAAATTCTAATTTTAAAATTTTTGATAGCATAATTTTTATTTTTAAAGCAATTTAAAAATTTTATTTCTTTGTTTAGCCCCGCGAATTAAGATTATTTTTTTCGGCTGGCCTATTTGGTTTTTTGCATTTTTTGCGATATTTAAATCTTAAAATTTTTTTACCTTTAATATTTTATATTTGACTAAATAACTATTTCACCAAATCTTTCAATTCCTTTTACGATCATTTCTTTCAACTCTATTTATTTATTTTTTTGTGGCATAACCACCAATCAAAACACTCAATTTCTCCTTTCTTTGCCATTTCCAATCTTTGTTTGGCTGTTTTTTCATCTTTGGCGGGTGGAATTATTACATTATCTCCAACAATCTCATTGTTGGGCCAATTTGCTGGCATCGCCACGCCGTGTTCATCAGAAACCTGAATCGCTTCTACCGCCCTTAAAATTTCATCAATGTTTCTTCCCAATTCTTGGGGATAATAAAGAATAATTCTTATTTTCCCTTTATCGTCTACAACAAAAACTGCCCTCACTGTATTTGTCCCTTTTTCAGGGTGAATTAATCCTAACATTTCAGCAATTTTTCCGGTATCGTCTGCAATTATAGGAAATTGAATTTCAGCTCCTAATTTTTCTTTAATCCATTCTACCCATTTAATATGAGAAAAAACCTGATCTATACTCAATCCTATCAACTCGCAATTTAATTCTTTGAATTTTTCATATCTTTTCTGGAAGGCAACAAATTCTGTAGTGCAAACAGGAGTAAAATCTGCAGGATGGCTAAACAAAACAAACCATTTTCCTTGATAATAATCTGGCAATTCAATCTCTCCGTGTGTTGTTTGGACCTTTATTTTGGGGAAATCCTCCCCTAACAATGGTATTCTTTTTTGATTTGTGTTTTCCATATTTTTTTTCTTTATTTTAAAGTTAAATTTCGATCTTTTTACTTTTTATTTTGTATTCTTTTCTCTCTTTAAACTCTTGTCGTTTTCCTAAATTCCATTGCCCAACTGGTCTCAAGTAACCAACAACCCTTGAATAAACTTCACAGGGTTGATAATTTCTTAATTCTTGAGATTTTTGAAAACAATCATGACATTTAAAAACTTTGATTTTCTCGTTCCCATTTTCATAGATTAACATTTTTCCATTTTCAATTACTTTGTTTTTAATTTTTATCTCGGTTTTACAATCTATACAATAATTTTTTTGTGTCATATTTTTTATTTTTTTATTTTTGATTTTTTATTTCGACCTTTTAAAAGATTATTTAAATCTTCTAAAATTTTTTTGGTTTCAAGATGATAATTTTCACAAATTTCGCCAATCGTTAATTTTTCAATTTCTAAAGCAAGCATTGGGCAAAATAGACAAGGAAAATTATGTTTTTTTAAAATTTCTTCGCTTCCTTTAATTTTTAATATCTCTTTTAGAATTGTTTTCTGATTAATTTTTTTCATTTTTTTATTTTTTATTTTGACAATTTTGGCAAATGCCATAAAAAATTAAATTCCAACTTTTAATTTTACCAATTTTTATTTTCTTTCGTCTAACAACTTTACATTCCTTACAAACATCAAAAATATCAAATATCCTATCACATTTTTGACAAACAAAATGGGCGTGAGATGAAATATCTCCGTCAAAATGACTAACTTGAGAAGTAATTTCCTGAAGTCTTCCTTTTTCTTTTAAACTATTTAAAATTCGATAAACTGTTCCCCGACTAATTCTTGGCAGTTTTTTCTTTACTTTTTGATAAATTTCTTCAGCGCTCGGGTGAGTTTTAACCGACTTTAAATAATCTAAAATTGCTTTTTTTTGATTAGTTAGACGTTCTTTTTTATTAGTAATCATTCCTAATTAAATTTTATTATTAATAAAATTATCGTCAAACTTAACCTGTGGATAACTCAAAACAAAAAAAACTTTGTCCTCTCTAAAATTTAAAAATCAATTAATAGCAAAATTATATTTCATTTATTATTATTTAACTATTCAAAGTTTGCAAAGTCGTTACCCCAGGAGCAAAACTGACATCCACTATGAGAAGATGGCTGAGGACCCCGCAAACACTCCACTGCCTGGCGAAAAACACTATAACCTCTTTTTGGATCTGTTTTTAATTTATGTACCTCAACTTTAAACTGGACCATTCCATTTTTAATTACTTGTTTAGGAATATAATAAATCAAATAACCAAAAGATAAATGCTTATAACCTTCGGCTTCCAATAAAAAAGTATAGCAGTCAAGTTGTGTCTGATAATAAGAAAGAGAATTTTCTTTTAAATCATAACCGCGAGTTTTGTAATCTACTGGAATGTAATAATCGCCATCAACAAAACATTCATCTAAAGCACCAAATAAATAAGCATTTAATTCTTTATCAAAATATTTCGGTGAACTTTCTTTATAATTTGAACGCCAATTATCTAAAAGTTGTTGATCTGATAAAAGTTTTCCCTGAACTTTTCCTTCAATTTCTGGTGGCATTTTTCCCAAAGCCCGATATTTATCAAAATATTTTTTGATTAGATTATCCATTCCCCGAGGAAGGGTCGAAGAGACTCCTTCTGGCCGATGAATTCCTTTAACTACATGCAACCAAAAACAAAGTGGGCATTCTTGAAAAAGATTAAGTTTTGATGGTGAAAGATAGACAATTTGATTTTTTATATTTTGATTTTCTTTTTCCATGATTTGCAATCTCATTAATCTCAAAAATTAAATCAAAAATGTTAAATTTTTGGTTAATTTTTAGTCAATGTCTTCCAATAATTTTTTAATTATGGCTATGGCTCTTAAATGTCTTGATTTAATTGTATTAATTGATTCATTAAAAATTTCAGCGATTTCTTTAAAAGTAAAACCCTGATAATAATATAAGTTTAAAACCTCTTTTGTCTTTTCAGATAATTTTTTGATTATTTTCTCAATTTTTTCTTTTAAAAATTTGTTTTCCAAAAATTCATCTGGTGATGGGGAATAATCTATTAATTGAGAAATAGATTCTAAATTTAAAACCGAATTTTTCTTTCTTTTTCTTAAAAAGTCAAAACAGGCATTTTTGGCAATAGCAAATAACCAAGGCTTGAATTTTTTTTCTTTTTTAAATCTTTTCAAATTTTTCCATATTTTTACAAAAATTTCTTGAGTTAAATCTTCGGCATCAGTTGTATTTCTTACATATTGATAAACAAAACTATAAATTGGTTTAAGATAACGTAAAATCAAAATCTCTAGCGACTTCTTATCGCCTTTTAAATAATTAGAAATCAATTGTTCGTCGCTATTATTTTCTAACATAATGACTACCAAGATATTAAAACATATTTAATTATTTTCGTCAAATAAAAAAATAAGTCAAATAAAAAAACAAAGAGTCAAGTATTTTTTAATTTAAATTTCTGATTTTTCAAAAAGATAAGAACCAAAAATTATACTAAAAAAGGAAAAAGAAAGTAAAACAATAAAATCAAGCCAAAATGGTAAAAAGGAAAAACCAATCAAAACTTTTCTTAAACTCTCAACGCCATAAGTTAGAGGATTCAGATAAGAAATATATCTTAAAAATCTTGGAAGATTGGTTGAGGGAAAAAGAGCGCCAGATAAAAAAACCAAAGGCATAATAATCATTTGAATAATTAAGCCAAAACCTTGAATATCCTTCATTATTGAAGCAAAAATCAATCCCAAGCCAATAAAACCAGAGGAAATTAAAGCCATAATTAAAACTGCTAATAAAAACGATGAAAAGTTGGAAAGGGTAAAGCCCATTCCAATAGAAATTAACAAAATTAAAAATGCCTGAATGAGAGAAGTGGTCATTCCCCCAACAATTCTTCCTAAAACAATAGAAATCCTACTCACCGGAGCAACTATAATTTCTTTTAAAAACCCAAATTCTCTGTCCCACAAAACCGAAAGTCCAGCCATAGTTGAAGTTGAAATCAAGGTCATCCCAACAATTCCTGGAACTAAAAAATGAAGATAATCTTTGGTATAACCAACCCCAGGAAAAAACGCACCTTTAAAACCAAAACCCAAAAAAATCAAAAAGAAAATGGGCATCAGTAACATACTGACCAATCTTGACCAAGACCTTAAAAATCTTTTCATTTCCCTTAACCAAAGAATATAAATAGCAGTAAAATTTATTTCCATATTTTTTTATTTTCTATGTCTTTTTGCTCTTTCTCTAAATCTTTCTCCTTGACTTGCCTCCCTTTCTCTGATTGTTCTTCCAGTGAAATACAAAAAAACATCCTCTAGTGTTGGTTTTCTTAAATTAATTGATTTTATTTTAAATCCAGCTTCTTTCTCATCAATTTTTATTAAAAGAGGAATTTTTTCTTCTCCTTTTTCAACTTGTAAATAAAAAATCCCATTTTCATGATTTATTTTTTTAATCCAAGGTAATTTTTCAAAAGACTTTTGGGCAGTTTCTGGGTTGTCAACTTCAACTAAAATAACATCGCCACCCAATAAATTTTTCAAATTTTCTGGAGTATCTAAAGCCACAATTTTCCCAAAATCTATAATTGCCACCCTATCTGATAAGAAATCTGCTTCTTCCATATAATGGGTTGTCAAAATTATGGTCACTCCCTTTTCTTTGTTCAATCTTTTAATATATTCCCAAATTCTTCTCCTGGTTTGAGCATCCAGTCCTAAAGTCGGTTCATCTAAAAATAAAATTTTTGGCTGATGAACTAAGGCTCTGGCAATTTCTAACCTTCTTTTCATTCCTCCAGAATATGTTTCAACAAGTTTATTAGCAAATTTTTCCAACTCAACAATTTTTAATGCCTCCCCTACCCTTTCTCTTGCTTCTTTTTTTGAAAACCCATACATCATTCCATGAAATTCTAAATTTTCTCTTCCAGTTAAATAATTATCTAAAGCCGGCTCTTGAAAAACCATGCCAATTGATTTCCTAACTTTATCCCTTTCTTTCAAAACATTAAAACCAGAAACAAAGGCTTTGCCTGAAGTCGGCCTAATCAAGGTTGTTAACATATTTAAAGTTGTTGTTTTGCCTGCTCCATTGGGTCCAAGCAATCCAAAAAGTTCTCCTTCTTTAACTTCAAAAGAAATATTATCGACTGCCTTCAATCCATTAAAAGATTTAGTTAGGTTCTCAACAGAAATGGCTGGCATATAAACAATTCTAATAAAATTTTATTCTCTTGGCAACCTCGGAGAAATTTGAATTGTTTTGGCGGTTAAACTGCCATCTTCGTTTTGCGTTCCAGTAATTAAAACCTCTTTACCAATTTCAACATCTGTTATTGTTCCTTCGCTTGCTTTTGTAACCTGGGTCGATTGTGAAAGAAAAACAATTCTTGTACCACCGCCTGGTAATTTGACTGTTAAACTTTTCTCATCTTTTGAAATAACTTGGCCAGAAATAAAATTTTGTCCTGCCCTTTGTCTTTGACCTTGAGCAAATGCTAAACCACCCCTTTGTTGAAAAATCTCTCTCATTTTCTCTGGTGTTAAGTTCTTCAATGCCAATGATTGGCCATATTTCATCCCACCATAAAAAGCAATAACACTAACTCCGACGACTAAAACAATAATAATTAATAGTGTTTTTTTCATATTTTTATAACCTTTAATTGTTTTTAAATTTAGATATTAAAATTTGTTTAGAATTTAGAATTTAGGATTTAAAATTTAAGATTTATTCGTACCTTAGTGCTTCAATCGGATTAAGTCTGGCTGCTTTCTGGGCCGGCCAATAACCGAAAATAATACCAATTAAAGCCGAAACACCAAAAGCCAAAATAATAGAAAAAAGAGAAACCTTGGTTGAGATTCCCGCGAAAGCAGAAATTCCCCAAGATAAAATTGTCCCCAAAATTATTCCGATAATACCACCCCAAAAAGTAAGCATCACTGCTTCGCTTAAAAATTGTAAAGTAATATCTGATTTCTTGGCGCCAACTGCTTTTCGTAAACCAATTTCTCGCGTCCGCTCAGTAACGGTTGTTAACATCATATTCATAATACCAATACCGCCAACAACCAAAGAAATACCAGCAATCGCGGCTAAAAAAATAGTCATAGTTGTCGTAATTTGATTTAGAGCCCCTAAAATATCTTCTTGAGAAATAACAGAAAAATCAGGATTTTGAGGATCAACCCGATGTTTCTGGGCCAGAACCAAAATTGCTTCTTGTTGAACTTGGGAAAGCAAATCTTTTCTCTCAACCTTAATTAAAATAGAAGAAAGATATTCACTTTTAGCCAGAATTTTTTGCATGGTCGTAATCGGCAAATAAATCATATCATCAAAAAAAGCACCCATGGCTCCGCCTTTTGGCGCGGCTACGCCAATGACTTTAAAATTAACGCCACTAATTCTAATCATTTTGCCAATTGGATTCTCGTCAGGAAAAAGATCTTCAGCCACATTTTTACCCAAAACTACAATCCGAGAAATATTTCTGACTTGTTCTTCAGTAAAAAAAGAGCCTGATTCTAAAGAAATCTCTCTGACTTGAAAAATGTCTGCACTGCCACCAACAACATTGGTTCTGGTATTATTTCCATTGGGTGCGACAACTTGAAAGGTTCGTTGATTAACCGGCACAACTGAAATCACACCAGAAATTGGTTTTAAAACTTCAATATCATTTTCCTTCAATGTTTGGGCTGTGCCTCGACCAGCCATCATCACCCCAGTTCTCATTGCTCCTGGCATAACCGTTAATAAATTTGAACCCAAACCTTCAATACTGGCTTGAATTTGACCAGTTGCTCCTTGACCAATAGAAATCATGGCAATGACTGAGCCAATACCAATAACAATACCCAAAATTGTTAAACCAGATCTGGTTTTGTTGGCGGAAATGGCTGAAATTGTTTCTCGAAATAAATCAGAAATAAACATAAATTTTATTCTTTGATTAATTTTAAAGATTTTGACTCCTCTTTTAAAGCATCCTCAATAATTTCGCCATCTCTTAGAGCAATAATTCTTTGAGCGTATTTAGCAATATAAAGCTCATGAGTAACAATGATTAAGGTGTGTCCTTTTTTATTTAAATCAATTAGAGTTTTTATCACCACATCTCCGGTTTTTGAATCCAAATTTCCAGTTGGCTCATCAGCCAAAATTATTTTTGGGTTATTAACTAAAGCTCTGGCAATAGCCACTCTTTGCTGCATGCCGCCAGATAATTGATTGGAAAGATGATACCAAAATTCTTGAGGAAAAGCCGAGGCAACTAAGGCTTCTTTTACTCTTTTTTCTCTTTCTGCTTTTGGTATCTCAGCATAAACTAATGGCAACTCAACATTTCTTAAAACATTGGCTCTGGGCAATAAATTGAAAGTTTGAAAAACAAAACCAATTTTTTTTCTTCTAACTTCTGCTAACTCATCATCAGAAAGTTTCCCTACCTCTTCGCCGTCTAAAAAATAACTGCCAGAAGTTGGTTTATCTAAACAGCCTAAAATGTGCATTAAGGTTGATTTTCCGCAGCCAGACGGTCCAATAATGGCCACAAACTCTCCTTCTTCAATAGAAAAAGAGACACCTTTTAAAGCAACTGTCTCCACCTCTCCAGTTTTATAAATTTTAGTGATATCTTTTACTTCAATTAACATAAAATTTATCTTGGCCTTATTTGTCCACCCATCCCCGGAAACTGAAAACTTGGTGTTCTTTGGGTTTGCGTTTCTTTACTTTGATTAATTTTTGAAGAAACAACAAGATCTTTTTCTTTAAGACCGGATAAAATTTCCGTTATTGTTTCGCTGGAACTACCAATTTCAACTGGTTGATTTTTAATTTGAATTTCTTTTGGTAAAACAATTGAGGTTCCAATTTTTAATTTATTTTTTATTTCAGCCGGTGCTTCAATTAATTCAACATAACGTAAATCACCCTGAGATTTAACTGCACTATTTGGGACAACTAAAACATCTGTTTTTGCTTCAATGACAATGTTGGCGGTCACACTCATTCCTGGCTTAATTCTTTCATCATCAGTATCTAAATTAATTTTTACGCCATAACTTGTTACTCCTTGGCTAACTGTTCCAACCGTATCAATTTCATTAACCTGACCGGTTAGGGTTAAATCTGGTAAAGCATCAAAAGAGAGGGTTGCTTTTTGACCAACTTTAACTTTAGCCGCATCAATTTCATTTAAGGTAATTTCTACTATTTTTTGTTTGGTAATTAAAGTTGCCAAAACAGTCCCCGAAGAAACTGTATCTCCTTTTTTGACTTTAACTTCAGAAATTAAACCATCAAAAGGAGCATAAACAAAACATTTGGCTAAATTTTCTTGAGCGGTTTTTAAATTATCTTCTTTTTGTTGAATGGCTATTTTTTTTGTCCTAATATCTAACTCATCAGGACCGGCTTTTAATTTTGCCAGCGATAAGGTCTTTTCTTGAATAGCGGCCTCAGCATCAAGAATTGCTTGTTTGTAATCTTTAATACTCTGTTTGGCTGAAAGAAGACTTGTTAGATAAGAATTAACTTTTGAGGTATAAGAATCAAGGGCAGTTTGATGGGTATTAATAATCGTTGGTACTCTTATTTCTTTGTCAATTAAAATATTTTTAATAAAATCAGTATAATTTTTGAAACTTTTAATTGATTCAGCAATATCTTTTGTTGTTTGATAAGTTTCATTAATTAAATCTTCTATTTCTTTTTTGCTTGAATCGCGAGATGTTTTTTTGTAATGATTAAAATTTAAATCATATTCTGAATCTGCCTTATTATATTTGATAATGGCGTCATTTTTATAGACTGCTAAAGAATCATCGTATTCCCTCCAGCGGACAATTAAATTAGAATACCAATCGATATTGTCATAAACTGATTCAATAGAATTATCAAAAAACATATCATCAAGGTCTGACATAATCGAGGGTAAATTAAGAAAGGTATTAGAAACAGTATTAAAACCATCATCGTATGTTTTTTCAAGATTATCCTCGGCTTTTTGTTTTGTATTTTTTGCTTGAGTCAAATCATTTTCTGCTTTAAGAATATCCAACTCATCGGCTGGTTCTAGTAGTTTTTCTAAATCAAGTTTGGCTGTTTGAAGAGCGTTTTCCGCATCTCTAACTGCTTTTTGATAATCACTTTCATCTAACTTAAAAATCAATTTACCCTTTTTAATTTCATCGCCATCTTTAACATAAATTCCTTCAATTGTTCCACTAATTTTCGGTTTAATATCAATCTGATCAATGGCTGAGATTTGGCCAGAACCAGAAACAGAAACTAAAACCGTTCCTTTTTCAACTTGAGCCAAAACATAACGAACTTCATTATTTTTCTTAAAAATTTTTGGGTAAGTGAAATAGCCGATTAAAACAACCAAAATCAAAATCAAAATTATTCGCCATTTGTGTTGAAAAATTTTCTTAAACATAAGTTATTATGATAACTTATTTAAAACGAGGAGGCAAGGGTAAAAATCCATTAAAAACTCGAATTATCTTTGCCTCAATCTGACCATAATCATTTGGTGAACCAATAACTACAACCATTTGTCCAACTTTTAAATCGGAAAATTTAATATCTTTAAAACCTTCTTTAATCACTGTTTTTTCATTAACTACCACCACTCTTTCAACATTCTCTCTCCCTTTAATCACCAAATCATTTTCATTAATTTTAATAATCTCGCCAAAAACACCATGACTTTCAATAAAATCACCAAATGGTGGCATTCGCCAGTTGCCAAAAAATCCCATTTTTGGTCCAGCAAAGTTTCTGTGATATTGCTCAGCCCAGCGATAAGAGAACCTTGTTTTCATTGTGCCAACAAATACTCCAGCCCCAAAAATTAAAATAACCACGACAAAAATAGCCAAACCAACAATAATCCATTTGAGAATATCGGAATGATTTAATTTTTTATTTTGATTTTTTTCTTCTTCCATAATTTTTAAATTCTAATTTTTAAACTCTATGAAAAAGATATTTGATTAATAATCCTTTTTTATATAAAAATAATCGAAGGGTAAAAAGACAAATTCCAAGACTAATTGAAAAAACCATTATTTCTACCAACGGCAATATTTCAACAATTGCTAAAAGAAAATCTTGCCAGAAAGCAAGGAAGGTTTTAAAATCGTTCAAGGCTGTAGAAATAAAATAAATGATTCCAGAACTTTTTACCTGATTAATAAGAATCATCCAGGAATAAGGAGTAGCTATTAATGAAATAATTAAAAGAAAGAGAAAACTAAAAAATAATCTCCTTGTTTTTTTTAATTGCTCTTCCCTTTGAATGGCAAAAATTATTTTCTCAAAAAGCCCGACTGGTGGCTCAACATCTTCAGAGCCAGCCAGCAGGTTTTTATAATTCTCTTCCATCATAATAAATGATTTAAAAGCCGAAGCCACCCCAGCCGAATCTTTTCCAACCTCGTTTAAAAAATTTTTTTTCCGACCGATTTTCTGATTGTTTTTTCATCCATTCCAGTCTTTGGTTCGCCTGCTCTTGGGTGATAATTCCTTTTTCTACTAATTTTTGAAGTTGATTTTTTAACTCTTCTAACCTCATTTCTTCCATTCTCTTTTGAACATCTTCTTGACTGATATTTTCTGCCTCCATCATCTCTTTTGGTGTTTTTCCTTCAGCCCAATAGTTTTTCACTTTTTCAACACTCATTCCTAAAATCTTTGCCCAATTTTCAAACATCGTTTCTATTCTCTTAACCCAATTATCCAAATTGAAACCAATTCTACCTAATCCACCCCAACCAAATCCTTTGGCTTCAACTGGCCCCGTTATTACAAAGCCTAAAATTAAAACCAATAAAATTGTAGAAATTAAAATTTTCTTTGACATAGTTTTCAACCCTAATTAAAGAATTTTTCGACCTTTCTCTATATACTAATACGAAAAAGAAGTGCTTTTTGGTGCACCCCCCCCCTTCAAAACCTCAAAAGATTGAACTCTCAATATTAACTTACCAAAAGCAACCAAAAGCCCAAAATAATTCCTATCACTAACCAAAATCTCATTAATTTTACTTTATGCTAATTTTCTCTGTCCACTTTTGGGTCAATTCTGGAACATCAAATTAATATAAATATTATTTGCTTATCTTCCCACTTCAATTTGTGATGAATCTTTTAAAATAATTTCTGGCTTTCCTCGATATTCTTGAATTTTTCCTCTAATTCTTAAATTTTTTTGATTGTAATATTTTTCTGAATTTTCAACAAATTTATATTGATCGGAACTAAAAATCACTGCTGAAAAACATTGATTGGGATAAGGTTTTTCAAAATTCAAAAAAACAGTGTTTGTTTTTGAGCGATAAGTACCAACAACTTTTCCCTCAACAATTACCTCTTTTCCATAATAATTTCCGGCTTGGCAAGAACCAATAACTTTCAAACCAGTTTTCTCTTCTGTCAAATTTTTCCATTGAATTTCAGTTTTTTCTTCAACTTTCGCTACATTTCCCCATTTACAACCAATTTTATTCTCTATCGCCTCTTTCTCTGCTAAAGAAATATCCTCTCTATATTTTATATCTTCTGGAGAAAATCTTGCTACAGCCAACCCTTCCTTAACTAACTCTAAAGAAACATTTTTATCATTGACAAAAACATACCTTAAATAACGGCAATACTGATCGAAATCTTCTCTTCCTTTTTCCAGCCCTACTTCTTTATTCAAAATCAATTGCTCTAATCTATTCTTAGCAGCTTCATAACAGGGATAACCTCTTTCATCAGCGTCAATTCCTAAAATCCTCACTGAGTATCCTCCTTCAATTAAAAAAGTATCGCCATCAATAATTTTTGTTGCCAATTTTATCGCCCCATCTTCCAATTCTGGTAGATTTTCGCAATTTCTTACACCGGTTTGGCTCGGATAAATTTCTGGCTTTTCAATTCTTTTTGGTAAAAAATAAATCGCCGTCCCAATAATCAAAGCCCCCAAAATTATTCCAATAAAAATTTTATTTTTCTCCAAAAATTTTGTCATTTTTTCAATTTTTACAATTTTTATTTTTCTCCAACTATTGAGCTCCGACCTCAATAATTCATCCTAATTTAAGTTCCAATTCTATTTCATCTCGAATTGGGATTCCATATACTCCTAACAAACAAGCGCTACATAATATTATTTCTTCTTTTTTCATAAGTTTATTTTTTAAATTTACCTTCGCGCTCAATTAATTTTTTTACTTTTTTATTGAAAACCCCTCCTCTGTTTAAAACAATAAAGTCATTAAGAAAATAAAACCAATTAAAATTCTATAAAACCCAAACCATTTAAAATCATTTCGCTGAACATAATGAAGCAGAAATTTAATAGCCAAAATAGCAACCAAAAAAGAAATTACAAAACCAGTAGCCAGCAAGAAAAATTGATGAGAAGAAAAACTAAAACCGCTTTTAAATAAGTCATAACCACTTGCTGCCAGCATTGTTGGAACCGCTAAAAGAAAAGAAAATTCTACAATCGTTTTTCTTTTAATTCCTAAAAGCAAACCAGCCAATATTGTGGCAGCCGCGCGTGACACTCCCGGAACTATCGCCATTGCTTGACATAACCCGATTAAAAAACATTTTTTATCAGAAATCTTTTCAAGGCTATCAACATCGTCTGGTTTTTCTTTGTGCCAATATTCAAAAATAATAAAAACTATACCGCCTAAAAATAGAGCCCAAACAATGACGAACAAATTTTCCATTAAATAACCTTTAAATATTTTATAAAGTAAAAAACCAAAAATAGCCGTTGGCAAAAAAGCAATAACTATTTTTTTAATTATTTTTTTGTTAAGTAAAACCCTTCCTCCATATAGCCAAACAACTGCTAAAATAGCACCTAACTGAATTGCAATTTCAAAACTTTTTACAAATTCTGTTTGAACAATATTTAAAATTTTTCCTGTCAAAATCAAATGAGCCGTAGAAGAAATTGGTAAAAATTCCGTCAATCCCTCAACTATTCCTAAAATCACACTTTGCCAATAATTCATAATTTAATTCTTTAATTTTTTCTATTAAATTTTTGACCTTTCGATATATAATTTTATCTCTCAATTAATTCCTCAACTTTTCTTTTTACCTCTTCTAAAAGTTGTTTTGTCTTTGTCCTGAGTTCGTGGGTTTGAAATAACATTCCAACATTCTGCAGAATGTGAGAATGTTTTATTTTATTAATTCGCCTTTAAATGATTTATTTAAAACGCTTTCAAAGAGTTCTTGGAGTTTTTGCTACTATTTATTAAAAACCAATAACCATACAACATCTCTTCATATTTTTGCGGTTCCTGGAATTTAGTTTTAATATACAACCAAAAGCTTTTACTATGATTTGGAATAATTAAATGCGTCATTTCATGAAAAACAATATAACGAATAAGAGGGGTGGGAAGATGTTTTAGCGCTAAATTAAAACAAATTCTTCTTTTTTTACTGCAACTCCCCCATTTAGTTTTCATATAACGAAAATGGATTTTCTCCGGCTCTACTTTTACAATATCTATAAATTCGTCAACAAATTTTTTAATTATGTCGTTTAAATTATCATCACTTCTTTTATAAATTTTGTGATTTTTATATTTATTTTTAATGTTTTCAATAAACTCCATTTTCCTTCTTAACCATTTTTTATGACGGTTAACTATTATCACAGGATCCAAATTGGCATTTCTTGGCATAATCAAAACCGGTAATCCAGTTTTTAATTCCAATCTTGGATACTTCACTTTTCTTTCAATAATTTTAATTTCTTTAATATCCATACTCCCGAATAAAAGCCACTAATTTTTTATGCAAAGAGTCAAATTCTTCATAACTTAAATTGTAAACTTGCTTCAATTTCAATAAATATTCTCTAATTTTTCTTTCGATGTTTTGTCTTAAAGTGGGGTTTTCTTGCCAATTTTCAATTAAATCTTCTTGGATTAAATCTTTTATTTCGATAACATTATGTCTCAAAGCTTCTTCCTGCTCGTTTTTAAAATTATCCTTTAAAATTAACAATATACCATAATCAAATTGACTTAAATCCAGTTTTTCCCTTTTTCTTTCGTTTTCCTCAATTGCCTCAATCAAATCAGTCTCTTCTTTTAATAACTCTTGATAATTAATCTTTCTTTCTTTCCATTTTCTTACTAACTCATTTAGTTGATCCAAAATAGATCGATAAATTGGATTTCTGTTTTGCTCAACTAATGTCAATTTTTCTAAAGTAAACAAAATATTTACTGCTTTCTCCTGTTCGGTTAAAGCACTTTTTTGAATTTTTGTCAGATATTTAATATCTAAAACAACCGTCGGCAAGATTTTCTCAATTCTTTGAATCTCTGTATTTTGATGAATTACTTCAAGCGTTTTTCTAAAGAATCTTTCAATCTCTTTCTTTTTCTCTTCGGACTCTGTCAGCTTCCGCCAATACTCATAAACTGCGCTAAACCATTTAAATTTGTCTAAATATTTCAATTTTTCTGGAAAAGCGCCTAGAACCTCAAATAGTTTTCTGGTTTTTTTGTAATTCTCTACAAATTCATCTTTAATTTCTTCTTCCCTTAATAAATCAACTGCCCTTAATAAAATATCTCGCTCAATTTTATATTCAAAATTCTCAAAAATTTTTTCTAATTTTTCAATTGTTTTTTCAAACTCTAATAAAGCCCCAGAAATATCTAAAATACCGGCCTTAATGTCTTCTTTATAATAATTTTTCAAGGCAAAATTAATATTTTTCAAAATACCAACATAATCAACAATCAACCCCACCGCTTTTACATCTCCATATGGCCTGTTAGTTCTCGCAATTGCCTGAAGTAAGCGATGTTTTTTAAGTAATTTATCAAGGTACATTGTTTGTAAAATCGGCGCGTCAAAACCAGTAATCAACATATCTGTCACAATTAAAATCTTTGGCAGGTCTTTTTCTTTATAATTTTCAACGATATTTTTTACTCGCTTTTCATCATCAAAAAATTCTTTATATCTCTTTTGCCATTCTTGATAAAAAGAACTAATTGGTTCTTTATCGCTCCTGTTAAAGGTCATTACTATTTCAGAATACTCCGCAGGAAGATATTTATCTAAATGTTTTTTATATAAAACACAAGCCTTCCTACTTCCGCAAACTACCATTGCTTTGAATCTACCATCAACATTTTCTTTAAAATGATTACTAATATCTTGGCTAATTTTTTCAATTCTATTTTCATTTTCTAAAAAGACATTGATATGATTTAATCTTTTTCTAATGCCTTCTTTTATTTCTTCTTTATCTATCTCGGTTAAATCTTCAGCTTCGATTTTTTCCATAAACAATTTAATATCATCCTCTTTGACATGAACTTCTTTTTCTAATCTTGGCAAATAAACCAAAGGTAAAGTAAAACCATCTTTTTGAGAATCATCCAAAAAGTATTTATCAAGATAATCTTCCTCTTTTAAAGGATAACCAAATTCAAAATAAGTATTTCTTTCATCTTCGGCAATTGGCGTGCCGGTAAAGCCAAAAAAGAAAGCATTTTTTAAAACATTTTTCATTTGAGCAGCCAAACCGCCATATTGAGTTCGATGAACTTCGTCGAGAAAACAAACAATATTTTTTCTTTGAGCAATAGATTCAGATAAACCATCCGGCAAAAATTTTTCGTCAGGTCTAAATTTATGAATTAAAGTCAAAAATACCCCTCTTTTACCTTTGAAATTATCGTAACTAATTATATCTTTCAATCCTTTGACATTCTCAATAATTTCAAATGAAAAATTTAATTTTAAAGATGCCAGTTCGCCTTTCATTTGCTCTTCCAAATCCCGACGGTCAACAATAATAAATATCGTCGGATTTTCCAATTCTTTAGCAAAATATAATTTATGAGTAGCAAAAATCATTGTTAAAGTTTTCCCTGATCCCTGCCAGTGCCAAATTAAACCTTTATTTTTCTTTTCTTTTCTTTTTAAGTTATCAATTACTCGCTGATAAATTTTATTAGCTGCCCGATACTGCATATATCGGCAAATAACTTTTCTCATCTCATTATGTTCTTCTCTGATGAAAAGAAAATTGCGTAAAATATCAAGCAAAACCGAAGGTTCTAACATTTCAAAAATGGCTTCATCTTCTTTTAAATCATCTTTTTCCCAAACATATTCCCAAACATAAACTAAAACATTTTCCTGCCGAGGAACAATCGGAAAGTATCTCACCTTATCCGCAAAAGCAACGCCAATTTGGAGATATTTATAAAGTTCAGGAACTAATTTTTCATATTCTTTGATTTGATGAAAACCTTGTTCCCAATCAGCCCTTAAATCAACCGGGCTTTTGCACTCAATTTCTACCAAAGGTATGCCGTTAACATACAAAACAATATCTGGAATAATTAAATCTTTTCCTCTAAAATGCACCTGCCTTGAAAAAATAAATTCATTGTTTTCTAAATTTTCAAAATCAAAAAGATTGATAAATTTTACCACTCTTTCTTTTTCAAACTTTACGCCAATACCATACTTTAAATAATGAAGAAATTTTTTATTTCCTTCTTGTTCAGAAGTTAAAAGTTTTAGTTCGTCTATAACCTTCTTTAATTCTTCTTCGCCAATACCGGTTTTTTGATTAATTCTTAAAATCGCCTGCTTTAAATTCTCAACCAAAAGCGGCTCTCTAATACTTTCTCGGTTTAATTCTTCCAGCATTACAAAATGCCAACCAATTTCCTGCAATTTTTGGCTTACATAATCTTCAACTAATTTTTTCTCTAATTTTTGCGGCATATTAGTTATCCACAATTAAATTATTGACAAATTTTTTTATAGGCTCATAATTAATACATAATCCACAGGAAAAAGCACCTCTTAAGGTTTCATCCTTTGGCGGTGCTTTTTCGTTTATATTCAAGCTTTTTTCTTAAATTATCCATAAAAACAATTTTTTCTTTTGCTGCTTTTCTTAATAAAACCGAGCAGGTATTTTTATACGGACTTATAACTTTTCCTAATTTATCATTGTCGTAAAGATAATTTACTAAAGAATAAAAATCGCCGTCGCTTGAAACAATAATTGCTTTATCAAAATTATTTTTATTAAAATCTATCATTGTCCGCAAAACCAAATCCGCATCAATGTTTCCTTTAAGATTACCATCTTTATCAGGAATTGTTGGCTTAAACATTAATACAAAACCGCACTTTTGAAGATAAGAATAAAGACTTTGATTCGTCGCAGAAAAACCAATAAACATATAAGCCACCTCAACCTTATATTTTTCTTTTAGATATCTTCTAAATCTGTAATAATCCAATTTCCAGCCAAGAGATTGAATCCCTAAATTCAAATTATTCGCATCTATATAAGCATAATTTTTAGTTTTTTCTAAATTCATATTTTTAATTTTTCAACATCAATTTCTTGGCTCATTAAATTATTCAACATCGTCCTAAACAATTCCTCATAAAGTTCTTTTTTCTTTTTCTCAATCTCGATTTTTTGGTCAATGGTTTGCAAAATCTCCGAAATCTCTCGCTGTTCGGGAAGAGATGGAAGAGGAATTTTGAAAGTTGAAAACCTTGGCACAGTTAATTGCGGTATACTAGTATTCTCAAAAGCCACTCTAATTTTTTCATTTATAAACTCTGATACATAAATTATGTTGAGGTTTATTTTTGGAATTAACACCAATAATCTTATTATCGCATTAAATTTTTCAAATCTAGGAATGGCATATCCTATTGTTCCTCTTGCAGTAACTGTAATACAATTTCCTTCAAACTGATAAGTATTCGCAAAGCCATAAAGACCATTATTTTCTATAGTGTTCGAATAAATAGGATAAATAAATTTATCAGTTTTTCTTGAAGAAAAATTAAGCTTTGAAATATCTCCGCCAGCAACAATTTTGAATATTTTATCCAACCTCACCACTTCCCAATCTTCTGGAATTTCTCCGACCTCGGTTTTCTTTAATTTTCTTCCTCTTCTAAATGATAGACCGCCATACTTAAAAAGTTCCGCCATCAAACTCTTTTTCAACTCCCTTGTCTTCTCAATAATCTTTTCCTGAATCTCAACCGCCTCTTGAATCGTATCAAGAATTTTTACAATTTTTTGCTGGATGGAAAGAAGAGGAAGAGGAATTTCAAAGTTTTCTATATCGTCATTATTTAAAGATTTTTGTATAGCCTTATCACTGGCTAAACTATCTTTTAAATCATTGAACCATTTGGATAAAAAAATCTTTTCCAAATAGCGAGGATCTACTTTTTCGGGATTGCACAAAATTCCTGCAAATCCAGTTGATAAAATGTATTTATCAACTTCTTCTTTATTGACCTCTGTAAAAGAATATACTTTTATTGTATTCATCATTCTTGCAAACCACACTGAATTTAATCGTGGTTGCATATTAGCCCTAGAAGGTCTTTCTTTATATGTAATTTTTCCTTCAGCAGCAATAATTTTATTTCCCTCAATCGAGGAAGTAGAAAGATATTCATTTTCTCCTTCAAATTTTTCAATACCACTTCCCAAAATTTCAAAAAATTCTCTATCTCCTAATTTTTTTGTTGGCCAAGTCATATACCTATACTATTTGTTCTCTATTTTCTTCTTCTTAGATTTTAATCGCACCCATCTAGCATTATGAGTAAAATTATCTCCTCCACTCTTTTTAATTGTTCTCTTTGCATAAACCAACAATGGTTTATTTTTATTTATTTTCTCAAAATTGGGATTTTCAACTTTAGCCATAACTTTATGGTTTTTATTTATAATTTTCGACCTTGTAATTTTGACTTTTGAATTTTTACAATTTCGCCTTCCGCTATCATTGGAATAGAGATTGTTATTGTTGTTTTTTGACTTCTTCATTTCTTTTCTCAATTTGTTGTTTTTTACTATCCGGAATTTTATTATAAATTTCTTCGATTTCCTTTGGCTCAGTAATCATTTTTTCAGTGATAAAATTAACTAACTTGAAAAGTTGTTCGGCCGTTTTTTGGTCATCTCGTAAATCCAACTCGCCAGGATGCACTGCTTCATTACCAATAACTCGTAAAGCATCTAAAGATTGCTGAACCTTTATTGGTAGACCTTTTTTAACCAGATTGGCAATGTCTGTGTTTAAATCTTTACCTTTCTCGCCAAGTTGAACCATTAATTTTTGAATCGCGAGTCGCAAAAGTGCTGCTGCGCCCCGTGGTGATTTTTGAAGAATAGAAGCCGCTTCTTGATAATCTTTTTGAATATCGGCGCTTAAATCGCTATTTGGCGATTCAACACCAGACAATTCCGGATAAATCATTTTCCATTCATGCCAAATAGAGAACTTTTTGCAATGTTCACAACGGCATACTTTACTTCCTGCCCGAGCTAAGTCTTTATAATAGCCTGATTCGTAATAATCAATATCAAACCAAGATTGGTTTGCATACGCATTACAAAATGGACAATTAAATGCTGAACCATCCCAATATGGAGCTGTGTATGGAATTTTCTCTGTCATAGTTTTAAACTTTAACTTGTAACTTTGACCTTTACATTTTGACCCTTGAGTTTAATAACTCTTTTTCTTTATCCTCATATTTGAAATTACACCATTTACATTTTTTGTTTGGTTCCGGAAGAGGACCACTAAGTAAATTTTCTACCTCATTAATAAAAGAGAAAAAGCCTTCCATATTAATAGGAATTTCTTTCCATATTGGCTTTGCTTTATAATAAAAGAAACCTTTATGCGGTTTGATATCAGTGGGTGTAACGATTAATAAACCGAGTTTTGAAATAATAATAGGCTCTGATTCTGCCGGATTTTCAAGGGCATATTTATATGCATGCAATTGGCGGTCAAATTTATTCAGGTCTTCGTCTTTTGAATCAGTCATTTTTACATCAATAACACCGAAAGTATTGTCAGCGAACTTCACCAACAGATCAAATCTACCGTTTATATAAGATTTGCCAGATGGTAGCGGTTTAGATTTTAAATGCCCTTCTTTTAAAATAAAGATTCCTTGAGGAACTCCGGGGATAAATTCTTGTAAATTTCTATTTTGAATGTTAGCTTGAAGCAAACTAGACATTTTTGTAAAAATACTCGGAATGCCGATTGATGGTTGTAAAATGTTATGATGCACTTTTTTATAAAAACAATGAGGACATTCTTCCCATAAATATTTAAAATCTGAAGGACTTAATTTAAACATATTTTATTAATTAAAATTTATATTATGCCTCCTAAAATTTTATTTATATTTTCCTCGACCTTTTTTCTTTCTTCTTCTAATTTTTCTAAATCTGATTTGATTTCGCTTATTGGTCTATATTTTTCTTCTTCAACAACACTCACAAACCTTGATGGCGAGATGTTGTAATCTGCTTCAGCGGCATCCTGAAGAGTAATAATCTTGCTTAATTTTTTAACTTCTTTGAAGTTTTGATAAACTTCAACGATTTTTTTGATGTTTTCTTTGCCTAAACTATTTTGGGGTTTGCCGGGAACAAATTCTTTGGTAGCGTTAATTAATAAAATTTTTTCTTTTCTCTCTTTTGGTTTGTTTTTGTTAAAAACAATGATTAAGCCCGGCGCGCCGGTGTTGTAAAAAAGTTTTTCCGGCAATAAAATCACTGCTTCAATTAAATCTTTTTCAATAATTTTCTGGCGAATGGCTTTTTCTCTTCCGCCGCGGGAAACTGCGCCGGTATCAATTACCACCACCACTTTGCTTTGGTCTTTTACTGAAGCCAACATATGCTGAATCCAGGCCCAGTCAGCTGATTGTCTTGTGGGAAAACCAAAAATAAATCTTTCTCGCCAGTATTCGCCCTTTTTCAACGTATCCTCGTCGTAAAGATTTTTTTGATTCCAAGGTGGATTAGCAATGACATAATCAAATTTTTTAATACTGTCGCCAACAATAAATTTAGGATATAAAAGAGTATCACCTTGCATTAAATTTATATTTTTGATGCCGTGTAAAATTGCATTCATTTTTGCCAAAGCCAAAGTTTTGGGATTTTGCTCCTGACCATATAAAAATAAAGTATTGGCTTTCTCTTCGCCATATTTTTCTTTAACATATTGATAAGCAACAATAAGCATTCCGGCACTGCCGGCGGCTGGATCATAAACGCTCTTTTTTGGCTCAGGAGATAAAATTTCCACCATTAAACGAATTACTTCCCTTGGTGTGTAAACTTCCCCTTCTTTGGCTTTTGTCGGTGCGAAATATTTTAAAATCCATTCATAGGCATCGCCTAAAATATCAGTGCTAATATCTTTAAAAGAATATTTGCTGAAAAGTTCAAAAAGGTTGTTTAAAATTGCCTGATTTTCTTGATTAGAAGTGAATTGATGAAAATCAAATTGTAAAAATATATCTTTATAATCAGGATTAAGTTCGGCAATTTTTTTGAGATTTTTAGAAAGATTTTCCGGCAGTTTTAAAGGGTCTTTTCGCAATTCATTCCAAAGCAAATTCGGCTCAAGATAAAAAGTGTGATAATACGGCTGACCCGCTTCTCTTATCGCCTCTACTTCTTTGAGTCCTTTTTTAATTAAAGTCTCTTTTTGGACGCGAAATTCTTTTTCCCATTTATCAGAAACTGCTTTGTAAAAAAGGAGGAGTAGAATAAAAGTATAATCAACACGGGTGCGGATAATATCAGCGGCAGTTTTTAAAATGTTGGTTAATTGCTCGCGATTGAGAGCGGTAGTTAACTTAAAAACATCTACTAATTCATAAATAGATTCTCTTTTGTCTTCGGGATTTTTTGTTGTTTTAAGATAACCGGCTTTTTTTAATTCTGACAAAATAAGCTTGGTTTGTTCCTCTGAATCTTGATATAAAGCAGAAAGAACGGCAGTTGCTTCTTCGAAATTAAAACTTTTATCTCTAAACTTCTCGCGGAGAGTAAAATAACGTTTTTTTATCCAATTAGGTAATGTGCCTTGATTCCTCATATAAATTAAAAATAGGTTAACTATTTTCTATTTTATTAACCTATTTTAATTTGTCAAGAGGGGTAGCTGTGGATAACTAAATCAGTCCCTTTTCCTTAAAACTAAAAATTTTATTTCTTGTTATTACCACATGATCCAAAATATCTATCCCCAAAATTTTGCCAGCTTCTACTAATCTTTTGGTCATTTCTAAATCGTCTTCTGAAGGCGTAGGGTCACCTGAGGGATGATTGTGGACTAAAATGACTGAAGCGGCATTATGTTCTAAAGCTTCTTTAAAAATTTCTCGAGGATGAACTAAATTGGCGTTTAAGGTGCCAATAAATGTTGATTGTTTTTTCCAAATCATTTCATTTCTGGCATTAAGATAAATGGTCATCAAATGTTCGCGAGTTCTATCTCTCAAATAAACTGCCTGGGCTACTACATCCTTTGCCGAACGAATAATTGGCAGGGTTTCGTCTTGAATTTTTAACGCTCTTTTGACTAATTCAGTGGCGGCTAAAATCGTGCAGGCTTTGGCTGGGCCAATTCCTTTAATTTTTGATAAATCGTTATAAGTTAGTTTTAATAATTTCTTTTTTGAGTATTTTCTTAAAATTTGCCTGGCTACTTCAACTACATTTTTACCCTCTACGCCAGTACCTAACAAAATTGCTAAAAGTTCTTCATCTTTCAGATTCTGGGCACCCCTTGAAATCAATTTTTCCCGCGGCCTTTCATTTTTGGGCAAATCTTTAATACGATACTTCATATTATTTTTTCATTTTTCCACAAAAACTTAATTTTTTCAACCCCACACTTCCCCAAATATCTCAAAATTTTCCAAACAAGAATATTCTAACATTCTGCAGAATGTGAGAATGTCGTTTAAAATCGAATTTGAGGATTGGTTTGAGATTAAATAGATTTTTTATTAGATTCAATTGATTGAAAGGATTTTATGAAATTGACGATGGTTTTACCATAAGGTGAAAGAAAATGAATTACTTGCCTCCCCTGATATTGTTTTTGTAAAAGACCAGCCTGAACTAAATAGCGAGTGTGTTGAGAAATGGTTTTGAAGTTTCCCTCTAATTCTTGGGCAATTTGATCAACAGATAATCCTTCGTTTTTATCAACTAAAAGTAAAATGGCGATTCGCCAATGATTGGCTATTCCTTTAAAATGTCTTTCCAGTTGTTTTGGCGTTTTCATAAAAATTCATTCAAATTAATTATACCAACAAATTAATTATACCAAACCACAAAAATATTCCAACATTCTGCAGAATGTAAGAATGTTTTTTCTAAAAACGGAAATGGAAATTAAGGTAAATTAAGGTTAGAAATCATTTCGAAATTAAAAATCATTTCGAAAATGGAAATTATGGTTCTAAAATCATGATGATTTCAGAGATTAGTTTTCCTTTGTATTGGATTTGTTTTGGGATTTTAGCGATTTTTTTTAAAGCCAATTTTAAGGTGACTATTCCAAAATTTTTGAGTTTTAATTATTTGGATTAGGGTTTAGAATTTGGGAATTGGGATTTGAGATTTGGGATTTGGGATTTGGGATTTACGCTCTCTATTCCTCGAGTGTAGATATATCGCCAATCGGCAAACCTAATTCTTTGGCTTTTAGAACGCGGCGCATAATTTTGCCAGAGCGGGTTTTTGGTAAAGAATCAACAAATTCAATTTCTGAAGGAATAGCAATTGGTCCAATTTCTTGGCGCACCCATTTTTTTAATTCCTCAATCAATTCTGGTGAACCACTATATCCTTTTTTCAAAATAACAAATGCCTTAATCGCCTCGCCTTTAACTGGATCGGGTTTCCCAATCACCGCTGCTTCAACTACTGCCTCATGAGCTACTAAGGCACTTTCAATTTCTGCGCTGCCCAATCGATAGCCAGAAACTTTTAAAACATCATCGACCCGGCCAGTAATCCAATAATATCCGTCTTTATCTTTTTTTGCTCCATCACCAGTAAAATAAACGCCGGGAATTTTTTCCCAATAGGTTTCACGATATCTTTTTTCATTTTTATACAAAGTCCGCAACATGGCTGGCCAAGGAGTTTTTAAAATTAAATATCCGTCTTTTCCTGGTTCAACTGGCTTTCCATTTTCATCAACAACATCAGCAACAATACCAAAAAATGGTTTACCGGCTGAACCGGCTTTTAATGGCATTGACGGAATTGGTGTAATCATATGCATTCCAGTTTCTGTTTGCCACCACGTATCCATAATTGGACATTGGTTGTGGCCAATTTCTTGATGATACCAAAGCCAAACATCAGGATTAATTGGCTCACCAACTGTCCCTAAAATTCTTAAAGAATTAAGTTGATATTTTCTTGGATATTCATCACCGTATCGCATTAAGGCTCTTAAAGCTGTTGGCGTGGTATAAAAAATTGTTACTTTATGTTTATCAATAATTTGCCAAAATCTGCCTGGATCCGGATAATCTGGTGCGCCTTCATATAAAACTTCTGTTAAACCAAACATTAATGGCGCATAAACAATATAAGAGTGACCAGTAATCCAACCAGGATCAGCCGTGCACCAATAAATATCATCAGGCGTCGGATTAAAAACATATTTCATAGTCGTGTAAACACCAACCATATAGCCGGCTTGAGTGTGAATAATTCCCTTTGGAGTACCGGTTGTTCCAGAAGAATAGAGTAAAAAAAGAGTGTCTTCGGCATCCATTATCTCTGGCGGACAATCAGGTAAAACAGTTTCTTTAATTTCATGCCACCAAAAATCTCTACCCTCTTTCATTGGAATTGGCTCACCGGAGTTTTTAACAACAATGATATTTTTAACACTTGGAGTTTCGGTAATCGCCTCATCAACCATTTCTTTTAATTTGATTAATTTCTCTCGATAGCGACCATGATCAGCGGTAATAACAATTTTTGATTCAGCGTCTAAAATTCTTGCTCGCAAGGCTTCAACTGAAAAACCAGAATAGACAACTGAGTGAATAATCCCAATTCTGGCACAGGCTAAAATTGAAATAATTTGTTCGGGAATGCGGGGTAAGTAGATGGTTACTCGATCTCCTTTTTTCAGACCGAGTTTTTTTAGAACATTAGCGAAGCGGCAAACTTCTTCATAAAGTTCTTGATAAGTTAATTTTTTAACTTCACCAGATTGACCTTCCCAAATCAGGGCAATTTTGTCAGCTAATCCCTTTTTTAATTGTCGATCCAGAATATTAACAGTTAAATTACATTTTGCCCCAATAAGCCATTGAGCAAATGGTGGTTTCCATTCCAAAACCTTATCCCATTTCTTAAACCATTCCAATTCTTCGGCTTCTTTTTCCCAAAATTTTTCTGGGTTTTTAATCGACTCCTGATAAACTTTTTCGTAATCCTTAATTAAAGTTTTTTCAATGATTTTTTTTGATGGATAAAATAATTTTTCTTCCATAGGTTTATAATTTTATTTTAAATTTTGCTTTATTTCTCAACTATCGAGGTCGGAGCTCGATAGTTGAATTTTTAGGTCTTTTTTGGTTATTTTAATTTATAAATCATTTTTTCTCCGTTTGGCATTTTGTATTCAAGTTCTGTATCGGAAATCCATTTTGCTTCAAACCACCATAAAGGTTCTTCTGTTTCTGCCACCAGTAATTTTTTCTTGGTAAAAAGATTATAAATATAAAGAGATGATTTTTTTCCTTCTTTTTTATATTGTGCTTTCAACTCTTCTTCGATATCAGAAAATCCTGTCCAAACCTGACCCGGTTGAATGGTAAGATAGCCAGTATTAATGTTTAAATCAGAGCCGCCCATTGCTCCGTCTGGCGCTTCAAAAATATCTGTTTTCCAATTTTGTGTATCAATGCGAAAATATCCATTGACATAAGCGCCCTCAGAAATACTTCCCCAGAAATATCGATTATTGTCTGACCAATTGAGTAAATCAAAAACTCCGACAATGTTTGGATATTTTTTAGAAATCGAATTGGCGGAAAGGACAAAAACGTTTTCTTTTGTTTTAAGATCTTTTATGACCAAACTATAATCTTCTTGTCCTAAATAACCTTTTTCAAGCACGATGTATTTTTCATCTGGGGAAACGCGAAAGCTTTGAGTATAGTTTTCTAGGTCTCCTTCTTTTTTAAATAAAGTTAATAATTTAATTCCTTTACCGTTATAACCATACCGCCATAATTCGGTTGTATAATTTGGTAATGGTACCCCCTTTATATCATCAAAATTAAATACTTTTATAACATAAATATTACACTTATACATTTCTAAAGCATTGGTCGCTTTTGAAACGTTATCAATTTTAAAACTAAATTTAATTTCATTGGTTTTTTTATCTTTTATATTAATAGACAAAGGAAACATTGGATATTTCAATTCTTTGGCATAGCTTTCATCAATTGGATAATCTGCTATTTCATCTTCTCCTAAACACTCGCCATGAATATTCAACCACCTATCTTTCACATTTCGATAATTTAGCCACAAAAAACAAATAATTATTATTCCAACAATAATTACTAAAAATATAAATAATTTTTTGTTCTTAAATAACATTGCATTAGAATTTAAAATCTAAAATGCCAGATTTAGTAATTAATTTAATAATTATAACTCCTGGCAATATTTGCTCTTGTTCTTTTTCTCCTTGAAGTTTAATTTTTACTTTTGTCTCATCTTTCTTATCGTTATATTTTGCCTGAATATCAAATTGATCTTTAATGTTTATTTTTTGCTCAAGGTTTTTTATCTCACCGCTTTTTTTATCAATTGACCATTCATATTTCAGTTCGGCTTTAGGAAATATTATTAATGGCTGATTATTGTATTGGACACTTTTTAATTCTGCCTTTATTTCTTTTCCTTCCTCTTTTAACTTATCAAAAATAAGTTTGGTGATATTTCCGGCTTCATCTTGAATCTGACAAATTGTCTCTTTTTTAGATTTAAAACATAACTCTTCTGGATCAACAGTAATATCGTCAACTCCTTTTATGGATAACGTTAAAATAACCCCTGGATTGACAATAACTTTATTTAAAACAACATAAGGACTATTTGCTAAAGTCCAAGTCGTATCAGCAGAAATCTCACCATCAACATAAGTCGCGGCTAAAACAGCTGACGGTAGAGTAAAGAAAAATAATAAAAAAATTAAAAATGAGCTATTTTGGAATAAAGTTTTTTTGAATCTCATAAATTTATATTATCTATATTTAATATTATCAACCATCTATTCATTTTGGTATATTTTAAATACTCCGCGAAACAAAAAATGACGGCAGCAGCCACCGCCACACTACAAATCTTTCCGAATTTTTAAATCTTTTTTGGTAAGGAGTCCTTCTTGGGCGCCGATTTTGGTAAGATTAGCCGCGCTATTTAAAATGCCAAGTTTTAATGCCTTTTTTATATTATTGAATAAAACCAGACCAGCCAAAAAACCAGAAGAAAAAGAATCACCGGCACCAGTTGTGTCAACTCTTTTCGCTGGATGAGCCGGCTGATAGTGAATTTCGTTTTTATCCATTACATAAGCACCTTCTTTGCCGCAGGTAATAACAACAATTTTTGGACCAAGTTGATATATTTTTAACAATAAATTTTGAATTTGTTTAGGATTTTTAGAAATTAGAGTGGCTGCTTCTTGACGATTTAAAATTAGAACATCTGTTTTTCTTAAAAATTTTGCTAATCGTTCTCTACCGGCTTTAAGTTGAATTATTCCTGGGTTCCAAACAATTCTTAAATTCGAGATTCTAGATTTCAGATTAAAGATTTTATTAAGTAAGTTTTCCCAATTTTCTCCAGACAAAGACGCAATATAAATCCATCTAGTCATTGGTAATTGGCAATTGGTAATTGGTAATTGCAAATTGTCATTTGCCCCCCGATAAGTTAAAATTGTTCTTTCGCCTCCTCTTGGTTGAATAATTGCTGAAATACCAGTGTGAAGTTTATCATCAATTTGAACGAAGCGAGTATCAACTCTTTTTTCTTTTAATTTCTCTAAAATTGCTTGACCAAGGTGATCTTTGCCAATTCTGATAATTGTTGCCACCTTCAAGCCAAAATTTGCTAAACCAACCGCAACATTGCAGGCTCCACCACCAGTTGTAAAATAGGCATCTTTAATATTAATTTTTGTGCCGGGCAAAAAACAAATAAGTTTTGAATCTTTTTTCTTTAATGGCTCAAGATAGAAAGTAAAATCTCTCACGGCTCCGCCAATAGTAATAAAATCGTATTTCATAAAATTAAAATTTTAATCTATAAATTATTTTCTCCCGAGTAACAATTCTATGGCTTTTTCTAATTGAGGATCTTTTTCTTCTTCAATGTCTTTCTCTGTCAATTCTACTTTAATATCTGGTTCAATACCCTTCTCCTCAATCTCTCTTTTTTGAGGTGTTAACCAATGAGCAACTGTTATCTTAACCATTGAACCGTCTTTAAATTCTACCAGTTCTTGAACACTTCCTTTGCCGAAAGTTTTTTCACCTAAAAGTTTTGCTACCCCATAATCTTGAAGAGCGCCGGCTAAAATTTCTGAACCAGAAGCTGATCCCTGATTAACCAAAATAATTGTTGGCAAATTAGAAAATTTTGCTTCGCCGCTGGCTCGATGTTCTATTTCTTTATTGTCTCTTCCTTTTTCAATAACAACCACCTTATCTCCTAACCATCTGCCAGCAATTTCAACTGCCGCATAAAGATAACCCCCGGGATTATTTCTTAAATCTAAAATCAAACCTTTGGGAGAAAGAGAAAGAATTTTTCTTACGGCATTATCAAATTCAGAAACTGTGTTCTCGTTAAAATAAGACAACCTGAGATAAACGATTCCATTTTTTTTAACTTCATAAGAAACGGTTTTGATTTTAATAACATCCCTGACAATAACAAATTCTTTTGGCTTTTCCCAACCCTTTCTTAAAATTAGAAGTTTCACTGAAGTTCCTCTTTTTCCCCTAATTTTACTGACTGCCTCGTCAACCACCATGCCAGTAGTGTCTTCATTATCAATAGAGTAAATTTCATCGCCGGCTTTCAACCCTGCCCGGTCAGCCGGTGTTCCTTCTAAAGGAGCAATAATAACAATTCTTCCTTTTTTCTCAGAAATTTCTGCTCCAATACCTTCAAATGTTCCGGAAAGTTCGGTTTTAAATTTATCGGCCAAATCTGGCTCTAAAAAAATAGAGTATGGATCTTTTAGTCCTGAGACAAGGCCCCTTAACGCGCCATAAAAAAGATCTCTTTCTGAAACTGGCTGATTAACATATTTATTTTTTATCGTTTCTAAAACATCAAGAAAAAGATTATAATCAACACTTTTTTCTTCTGTTTGAATCTTCTTAATAAGATTGACGAAAGAAGTTTCTTTTTCTTCTAGCGGAAAAGAGATTCTACCCAAGATAAAGCCAACAAAAAAAACAACGATAATAAAAATGATAATTTTTTGTTTTTTCTTCTTATTATTTTCTTGTTGTTCCATATATTTTATTCATTAATCCTCTTAATTTTAGCCCCCAATTTATTTAATCTTTCATCTAATTTTTCATAACCGCGATCTACTAATTGAGCATCATTAATGATTGTTATTCCTTGAGCAATCATTCCGGCAATAATAAGGGTTGCTCCAGCTCGTAAATCAAAACTTTTAATCTCTTGACCATAAAGTGGAGTTGGCCCGGTAATGATAACACGATGAGGATCAGCAATAATTGCATTTGCTCCCATTTTAATTAATTCCTGAATATAACCCAAACGCCCCTCATACATCGGATCTTTGATTAAACTTGTGCCTTGGCATTGAGTGGCTAAAACACCGAAGGGTGCTTGAAGGTCAGTTGGAAAACCTGGGTAAGGTAGGGTTTGTAAATTAAATGCTTTTAGGTTGGCGGTGTGATAAACTTTAATTGAATTTCCTTTTAATTCAAAGATAACGCCAATCTCTTTTAACTTTAATAAAATAATGTCTAAATGTTCGGGAATAATATCTTTAATCAATATTTCCCCTCTATTTAGAGTCGCAATCACGGCTAAAGTTCCTACCTCAATTTGATCGGGAATAATGGTGTGCTCAACGCCATTTAATTTTTTAACACCTTGAATTTCTAAAGTGTGGGTGCCGATACCAGAAATTTTGGCTCCGGCTTTATTTAAAAAATTACATAAATCCTGAACATGTGGTTCGGCAGCGGCAAGTTTAATGATTGTTTTTCCTTTAGCCAAAACAGCGGCCATAATCGCATTTTCCGTAGCCGTCACCGAAAATTCTGGCAAAACAATCTCTGCCCCTTCCAAACCTTTTGTTTTCAGACCATAAAAATCATTTTCTTTCTCAATTTTTGCGCCAAGTTTTTCTAAGGCATAAAGATGAGAATCAATTGGCCGATTACCAATGATACAACCGCCGGGTTCAGGAATTTCAACTTGACCAAATTTTGCTAAAAGCGGTCCCATCAATAAAATTGAGGACCGCATTTTCTTAATTAAAATTTTATCTAAACTCTGTAAACTAACATTTTCATTGTTAATTTTAATTACGTGCTCTTCTAAAAATTCTATTTTCGAGCCCAAACTTTTCAGAATTTCAATCATCGTTTTAACATCAGTAATGTTTGGTAGATTTTTTAAAAGGCAGTTTTCAGAAATTAGAAGTGTGCTCGCCAAAATTGGCGTGGCCGCATTTTTCATCCCTCCAACCTTAATTTCTCCTTTCAACCGTTGTCCGCCTTCAATGATAAATTTAGCCATAAATTCATTTTTTATTTTTTCTAATCCGTTTCCAAGTGATGAATTCAAGACCCTTTTCTTTTTTAGCAACTAAAACTGTTGCGCTAAATAATGAGTCAAATGTTCCAGCATCAGTCCAAAAACCCTTTAAAATATCATAGGTCATTGTTCCCTGTTGGAGATAAAAATTATTAACATCAGTAATCTCTAATTCTCCCCTTGCCGATGGTTTTATGGTTTTTATGATATCAAAAACCTGATTATCATACATATAAAGACCGGTTATTGCATAATTTGATTTAGGATTTTTGGGCTTTTCTTCAATATTAATAATTTTACCACCTTTAATTTCGGGTACTCCAAAACGCTCGGGATCTGGTACCTCTTTTAAAAATATCTTCGCCCCACCCACTTTTTTGCCACCAACTTCAAATTCCTGTTTTTCAAATTCTTTAACAAATTGAGAAATATCGTCTTCAAAAATATTATCACCCAAAATAACAACAATTTTTTGACCGTCAGAAAAATCTTCGGCTAAAGAAAGAGCAGCAGCAATTCCACCGGCTCCTTCTTGATAGGCAAAGTGAATTGCTTTTAAACCAAAATCTTTACCCGAGCCTAAAAGTTTTAAAAAATCCCCTGGCGATTCACCGCCAGTGACAATCATAATATCCTTAATTCCGGCCTTAACTAATGTCTCCAAAGGATAATAGATCATCGGTTTTTTATAAACTGGCAATAAGTGTTTATTGGTAACTTTTGTTAGCGGCATCAAACGAGTGCCTAAACCACCGGCTAAAATAATACCTTTCATATGTTTTTTATAAATCCAAAATCATAAACTCTAAATCCTCAACGAATTTCAATGTCTTAAAATCAAAATCACAAATTGTTTGGAAATTGGAAATTGGGATTTAGAATTTTAGATATTTTATATTTTATATTGAGAAGAAATAATCTTTCAGAGCATTCTTCCAACTTCTGAGGGGTGTGAACTTAGTATTAACTAGTATAGAATACTTTGGTCTTTTTGCCAAGGTTTTATATTCTGAAGTTTTACAAGGCAAAACCTTTGCTTTTAACCCTGCCAATCTAACAATTTCTTTGGCAAATTTATACCAAGTCGTTATGCTTTCATTTGCCAAATGATAAATTCCAAGGGGCATTTTTTTATCAACTAATTTTCTTGTTGCTTTGGCTAAATCAAAAGTATAAGTCGGCTTACCAAATTGATCATTAACTACTTTCAAATGTTTTTTTTCTTTGGCTAATTTTAAAATTGTCTCAACAAAATTTTTGTGCTGATGTGGTTCGGTTTTTGAACCAAAAAGCCACGAGGTCCGAATGAGATAAAATTTAAAATTTGGAATCTTTGATTTTAAATCTAAAATCTTTTTTTCGCCAAGAAGTTTAGACAGCCCATAGCGATTAACCGGATTTTTGGGAATATCATTTTCTTTATACCCATTTTTCTTTTTACCATCAAAGACATAATCAGTTGAGTAGTGAACAAAAATCGCGCCAATTTCAGCGCAAACTTCGGCCAAATTTTTGACTGCCTCAGCATTTATTTTTTTTGCCAAAGCAAATTCTTTCTCTGCTCTCTCTACGTTGGTATAAGCCGCGGCATTAATAACAATTTCTGGATTAAGTTTTTTTATTTTTCTTTCAACCTCTTTCTGGTGAGTAATATCCAAATCATTTTTGTCCCAACAAATTGGTTTATCTTTTTTAAAAACAAAGCAAAGGTCAGAACCAAGCATACCCCTTGCGCCGATAATAAGTATTTTTTTCATATTTTCCACTAATAAATTATATTTTATCTTATTATTAAATTAAAATAAAGTAAAATAAAAAAGAAACGGACAAAAGCCACTTTTTATTTTATCAAACGACAATCGTTAAATTTAAGTTGCCTAAAAATCATTTAGATAGTGAATCTAAAAAGTAAAAAACGGCAGACGGAATTATTTTTTTAATATTTTTTTATTTTATTTTCTCTTTTATTTTCATTAAAGCAACAATAGAACTTCTTTCTTGTTCATCAAGTTTTCGGGTAATATATTTTATAGTTTCGGTCATTGAAGGAATAAAAACATATTCTAGGGCATTAACACGCCGACGAGTTTTTTCAATTTCTAAAGATAAAAGATAGGCTGAATTTTCTAATTCAGCTAATTTTAAAATATCTTCTAGAAGTTGAGAAAAAATTTGTAAAGAGCGATCAAGTTCGACCGAAGAAAAGGCTAAAGAATAACAAAAAAAATCTCCTTCTTCTTGAAATTTAAAAGAAGGAATAGTTACATTCATAATATTTCTTGTTGTTAAATCAAGATTTATTTTTTTTGAGGAACTAACAAAGGCCTCCTCCAAAATCCATGGTCTTGTCTCAACATTGGCGAAAACAAAACTCCTTAAAGCAAATTGAATTTCCTTTTCTATTTCTTCTGTCAATTGACGAGTCTCTTTAATAATATTTAAAAATTCTCTCATCAAAGAATCCCTCTTCTCTTTTAAAAGTTTATAACCATAGGAAGCAAGTTCTTTCCTCTTCCTGAGCCTCAAAAGTTCCATCCGGGTTGGATTGATCGTGAGACGCATAATAATTATTGACTAAATAAATTCTACTTTATTCGTTAATTTTGATTATTCTAAAGAAAATTATTAAATCCTAAATCCGAAATCCGAAATCCGAAACAATATCTAAATTCAAATGACCAAATTTTCAAAACGTTTTGAATTTTGGTAATTGGGATTTGTTTGGAAATTGGAAATTGGAAATTATTGAAAAATATTTACTTCGGTAAATATTTTTCAATGTATTGGTCTTTGATTCTTTTTAGTTCTCGTCTTGGTAAAATTGATAAAAGTTGCCAAGCCAAATCTAGAGTCTGAAAAATAGTCCGATCTTCGTAAGGTCCTTGCTTAACAAAACGATTTTCAAATTCTTCAGCAAACTGTAAATATTTTTTATCAAGTTCAGTTAAAGCAGCTTCACCAAGAATTGTTGATAATTCCCTCGCCTGTTTGCCTTGAGCATAAGCCGAGAAAAGTTGATTAGAAATACCGGGGTGATCTTCTCTGGTTTTCTCTTGACCAATACCCTTATCTTTTAAACGAGAAAGGGATGGTAAAACATCAACGGGTGGATAAATACCCCGGCGATGAAGTTCGCGGGAAAGAATAATTTGACCTTCGGTAATATAGCCAGTTAAATCAGGAATGGGGTGAGTTTTGTCATCTTCAGGCATTGATAAAATCGGAATCTGAGTGATAGAACCTTTTTTACCTTTTAATCTTCCGGCTCTTTCATAAATAGTTGAAAGATCAGAATACATATAGCCCGGATAACCACGTCGGGCTGGAACTTCTTTTCTCGCCGCGGAAATTTCTCTTAATGCTTCACAATAATGGGTCATATCAATCAAAATCACTAAGATATGCATGTCTTTTTCAAAGGCTAAATATTCAGCAGTCGTAAGAGCAATTCTAGGAAGAGTAATTCTTTCAATCACTGGGTCATCAGCCAAATTAATAAATAAAACCGCCCTCTCAATAGCACCGGTTTCTTTAAAGTCTTTGATAAAATACTCTGCTTCTTCAAAAGTAATACCCATCGCCCCAAAAACCACAGCGAATTTCTCCCCACCCTTAATTAATTTTGCTTGACGAGCAATTTGGGCGGCTAATTCTAGGTGAGGCAAACCAGCCCCAGAAAAAATTGGCAATTTTTGGCCACGAACTAACGGATTCATTGCGTCAATTGAAGAAATACCGGTTTGGATAAATTCATTTGGATAATCTCTAGCATAAGGATTAATCGGTGCTCCATTAATATCAAGCATCTTCTCTGGAATGATTTTTGGTCCCTGATCAATGGGTAAGCCAGAACCAGAAAAAATTCTTCCCAACATCTCTTCCGAAACACCCAACTCCATTGTTTTGCCCAAAAATTTTGCTTTTGAACCTTCAACAGGAATACCCCTTGTTTCTTCAAACATCTGGATTATTGCTTTATCTGCATCAACCTCCAAAACTCTGCCACGCCGCAACTCACCATTGGGTAATTCAACTTCAACTAATTCCTGATAAGTTGCCTTTTCCACTCCTTCAACAATCAAAAGTGGCCCGGCGATTTCTTTAATTGTTTTGTAACTTGTTAACATAAAGTTAAATTATTTTTAGTTAATTTTAATATTTATATTCGTTATTTTAGTGTCTTGGGATGCAAAACTAAAGAAACTAATATTGATACTGATTGACTCGAATATTTAATTCAAACTATTTATAGTCTCGATAATTGCTTCAATCTCGTTAAGTTTATTTTCTGACACTAACTTCATTCTGGAAATTTTTTCGTGAATTGGTAAAGATGAAAGTTCTGATAATTTTTTACCAACTTTTAACAATTCAACGGCTCGATAATAAAAACTAATAATAGCCTTCAACATTAAATATTGTTTTTTCAAAGAAGTATAAGTATCAATTTCATCAAAAGCGTTTTGCTGAAGAAAGTCTTCGCGAATTGATTTTGCCGTTAAAAGTGTTAATTGATCTTTTTCTGATAATGATTCAACACCAACCAATCTGACAATTTCTTGAAGTTTCGCTTCTTCTTGTAAAATATCCATAGCCTTTGTTCTTAAATCAGGAAAGTCAGAGGCGATTTCTTTTTTCAAAAAATTTTCTAAATCTTCAGAATAAAGAGAATAACTAGTTAACCAATTTATAGATGGAAAGTGTCGCTGGGAAGCAAGATTATCATCAAGAGCCCAAAAGACTTTGGTTACTCGCAAGGTATTTTGAGTAACTGGTTCAGAAAAATCACCACCCGGAGGAGAAACAGCACCGATTACAGCCAATGAACCGATTCTTTTCCCCTTGCCTAAACAGACCACCTCGCCGGCTCTTTCATAAAAACTAGCAGTTCTTGAACCAAGATAAGCAGGATAACCTTCTTCACCGGGCATCTCTTCTAAACGACCAGAAACCTCTCTTAAAGCCTCAGCCCAACGAGAGGTAGAATCAGCCATTAAAGCAACTCTATAGCCCATATCGCGGAAATATTCAGCAATGGTAATACCAGTATAAATTGAAGCCTCACGAGCCGCTACTGGCATATTAGAGGTATTAGCAATAAGAACTGTTCTTTTCATTAATGGCTCATTTGATCTTGGATCTAAAAGATGAGGAAATTCAAGTAAAACATCAGCCATTTCATTGCCCCTTTCGCCACAACCAATAAAAACAATAATGTCAGCATCGGCCCATTTTGCTAATTGATGTTGAACAACTGTTTTGCCACTTCCAAATGGTCCGGGAACGCAAGCCGTTCCACCTTTAGCCACTGGAAAAAATGTATCAATCACCCGCTGACCAGTAATTAAAGGCTCTTTTGGCATTATCCTTTCTTTAACTGGTCGCGGTTGACGAATCGGCCATTCTTGTTTCATTTTTATTTCTTTCTCGCCATCCTTTGTTTCAATAATGGCAATTGTTTCTTCAACTGTAAAATTCCCTTTTTTTATTTCTTTGATTTTTCCATTTATTCCTGGTGGCACTAAAATACGATGTTTGACTAAACTTGTTTCCTGAACTATACCCAAAATATCACCCCCCTCAACTTCTTCTCCTTTTTTAACTTCTGGCTCAAAATCCCATTTTTTATCTCTTTCTAAGCCGGGTATTTCAATTCCACGGGTAATATAATCACCGGCTTTTTTTTGAATTAAATTTAATGGCCGTTGAATACCATCATAAATTGAGCCAATTAGACCTGGTCCAAGTTCAATGGTCAATGGTTTACCTTCAAGATAAATTGGTTCGCCTGGACCAAGGCCGGAGGTTTCTTCATAAACTTGAATTGCTGCTTCATCTCCTTCAATTTTTATAATTTCGCCAATTAATTTCTTTTCTGAAACTTTGGCTAAATCATACATTTTGACGCCAGCCATTTTTTTGCCAACAACGAGTGGTCCGGAAATTTTTTTGATTACACCCTTCATAAATTTTTTAATTTTTATTTATTTAAATTATTTAAATAAGATATCACTACCAATTGCTCTTTCAATGACTTTTTTTAATTCTTTTAAACCATAACCAGTACTACCGAGATGGGTCGGTAAAGAAATAACAGCGGGAATAGTAGCCATTTTTAAAGGTAAAAGTTCTTCTTCTAATTTTTCTTCCCAATCTTCAGTAATAAAGATGATAGCAAATTTATCCTGACTAATTTTTTTAATTGTTTCTTTTCCTTCTTCTAAATTAGCAATAGGAAAAACTTCCACATTAAAGGCTTTGAAACCAAAAATCACGTCTTTATTACCAATAATGCCAATTTTATACATAGATTGCTAATTAACACAAATTTTGGCCGAATAAACACTCATAAAATTATTGATGAAAATTCGCGGCTTTTAATATAATTCTCTTATTCTTTCTTTTAATGATTCTCTTTCTATTTTATTTAACTTTCCGCTCATAATCAATCTTACATTTTTATTAGCATTCTCTTTAGCATAAAAATAGGCAACAACTACTTCTGGACCAAAGGCTATGTACTTTGCTTTTCTTAAATAATCTATTTCTGCTTCAAAAAATCTTTTTTCCAAGAGCCAAAGTTCTTTTTTTTCTAAATATTCTGAAAAATATTTTCCAAAATGAGGGGGAAAAAATTTGATAAAATATTTAATGGCTGTTTCTATGTCTTGATGATAAAGATTAATTAAGTCATCAGTATTTATCTTCCCAGAAATAACCAAGGCCTGACTGAGAAATTTAACGTCTTTTTCTAAATTTTTTATTCTTAAAAAAATTCTTAAATTAGTTAAATCAATTTTTAAATTAACGAAATCAATAATAAATTTATTTTTTAGTTTTTCAGCAATTTTTTTATAAAGTGAAAAATATTTTTTATCAAAGAAAAACTCTATTTCGTGGGGTAACAAATTCTCATTCAAATAACTATCTGCTTCATTAATAAAATTAATTATATCTTGATCAATTTTTATTTTTTCTTTTCCTAAAACAATTCTCTTTAAAATTAAAGGGTCAAAATAACCAAGAGGAACTAGTAAATAATCTAACTCCTTTTTAAATAACTTTTCTTTAAAAATAACCTTTAAATTATAAAAGTCGTATTCTAAAAGAAGAAATTTAATAAAATCTCTATCAGGAACAATTTGTAATAACAATTTTTTATTTTCTAATAAATCATCCAAAATCACATTCTCATATTCTTCTGGTTTTCTTTCGAAAAGATGTTCGGCATAATCAGTATCATAGAAGGCCTTGAAAGCCGACTCTAAATCTGGAGCATCAAGTATTCTTTCTAAATCTGTTCCATCAGGAAGTTTAGTTTCCAGATATCTAATTTTACCGGTGGCAAAAGCATAATTTGAATTTTTCATAAATATAAACACTAAATAACACGAAATAATTGATAATTAACCAAAGATAATTTTTGCGAGTTTTATTTCTGTTTTCTCCCGAATAATTTTAATTAAATTTTCAAAACTATTATCAATTTCTATATTTTTAGAAGAAAAAATAAATCCACCCTTAATTGGTTTTGATTTATTTGAAAGAGTATAATTTCTTTTGCTTTCTAAAATCGCTCTTTGAGTAATTTTCTCTCTACCTTTGGCTGGAATAATTTCTCCTTCCGCCGGACATTTTTTAATTAAATTTAAAATTAATTTCAAATAATCTTCGTCATCAAGATTTGACAACTTATTTAAGGCTTCTTGATAGAGATTTTCCAAAATTTCTTGTTTTTTTAATAAAAGCAAGTTTTTCGTTTCGAGAAGAATTTTAATCTGCTCCTGTTTTAATTTTTTCTCTGCCTCCTCTTTTGCTTTGGTCAAAATCTGATTTTTCTTCTTCTCAATTTCTAATTGATATTTTTCTTCTATTTTTTTAACTTCTTGCTCTGTTTTCTCCTTAATTTTTTTAATTTTTTCTTCAGCCTCTTTTTTAATTTTTTTAAGAATATCATCTAAAGCCATATCAAATAAAAATTAAATTTTTAAATACCAAAAATAATAAGTTTCTATTTATTTCTATGTGTTTTTACAAGTTTCAGAAATTTATAGAAATACACAAACTTCGTTTGCGAAACTCATAGAAATTTATAGATTTTTTAATACCAGTTCTAGCCAACCTTTATTCCGTTCAAAAGCAAAATTGTTACTAGAAGTCCCAAAACCGCATAAGTTTCAACCATCGCCGCAAAAATGATTGGTTTTCCAGATTCAGTTGGTTTTTTAGCCACAATATTAACACCAGCAGCTGCAACTTTTGCCTGTAAAAGGGCAGAAATTAAACCAACTACTCCAACTGGTAAGCAAGCAAGAAGAATTTGCCAACCAACCTCAGGAGAAATTGATTTGATTCCACCACCTAAAAGACCAATTTTTTGCATCACCATAATTGCCCCTAAAAAACCATAAATTCCCTGGGTTCCCGGTAAAGCTTGAAGGAGTAAAACTTTACCAAATTTTTCTGGATCTTCAGCCACCAAACCAGAAGCAACCTCGCCAACTAATCTTACACCAAGGGCTGAACCAATTCCCGCTAAACCAGCGGCTAAAACTGAGCCAATAATTGATAAAATGAGTCCTAATTCCATAAAATTAATTTGTTAATATTATTTATTTTATAAATTATCAACTATATTCTATAAACAAAATATTATTACAGTTAAGTTTAAAAATTCTAAATTCGAAGCACTAAATTCTAAATAAATTCCAATTACCAAAATCCAAAAATCAAAACGTTTTGGTCATTTGAATTTAGAATTTAGATATTGTTTCGGATTTCGGGTTTCGGGTTTTAGAAATTATATTTTTTGTAAAACTGACCAAAGTCTATTAAAAATAATGAAAAACTTCGAGATTATTTTATTTATTGGTTAGTTGAGTATATTTTCCTTCTTTTCTAAATGGTTTAAATTTTATCCCTCCACCCTCCATAAATTTTGGAAAAAATTCAACAAATTGCAAACGGGCTGAATGAATAAAGGCGCCTAAAGCATTAATTCCAATATTAAAAAGATGGCCAACAATTAAAACAAGAAAAGAAGCAAGAACACCAACAACCGGAAACATTTGAGAAAAAATTTTAGCAATCAGATTAATGACCATGGCAATAATAGAAGTAGCTAATCCTAAAGCCAAAAGACGCGAATAAGAAAGAGTATCTGAAAGATAACCAACTAAACCATAAAGCCCTAAAACACCAGCGGGAATTTTCAGAAAAATATTTTTCTGTTTTCTTCCTTGGGCTAAAACAACCATTCCCGCTCCGGTCAAAACTAAGTATTTAGCAAAATTTGAAGAAATTGGTATAACTTTAGCACTTGTCCCTATAAAAATTAAAATTGAACCGATTAAAATAATCCAAGGCAAATTGTCAAGAAGACCATTAACGATGTCTTTGTTCTTTATTTTCCAATACATATTAACCATTAAGCCGGCTAAAATTTGTATCACACCCAAAATTAAAGAAATAATTAAAAGTTGTAATGGGTTTTTTACTGGATCAATAATTTTTAATTTTATTAAAAACTCTTTAACTGGTTTCAAAAATTCAGGTAAGGTTTCTAATTCAATACCAAACCAACTTCCCATTAAAGCACCAATAAAAATGGTCAATATTCCCAACCAGATAAAAAGTCTAAAAAATTTTTTATTTCCTTTTGGTAAATTTAAGAATTTAATAATGAAAAAAGAAATAAGGGTTAAAACCAATCCATAGCCAGCATCAGAAAGACAAAGAGCAAAGAAAAGAATAAAAAATGGCATTAGGAATGGTGTTGGATCTGGTTCATTGTATTTTGGAGCACCATAAACATTAGTCACCGTTTCGAAATCACTAATAAATTCCTTATTCTTTAAAAGAATCGGCACTTCTTCATCTTCTTTAATTGGCATTTCAATTATTTCAAATTCTGAAGTAATTTTTTCTAATCCTTCTTTAAGGGGAGTAAGCATTTCTGCTTCTAGCCAGGCTAAAATGGAAAGAGTAAAATTAGTTTTTGAAATTTTTTGTTTTGCTTCTTCTTTTTCCTTTTGCCAAGAAAGCCAGTCGAAAATTATCTTCAATTTATCCTGAAAATTTACTAAATGGTCAATTTTTTTATTTGCTTCTTCTAGTTTTAATTCGGCAATCTTTATTTCTTGATTTAATTCTTCAAAATATTTTTTTGGTGATTGATTTAAATTAATTTCTATTTTTTCAAAATTATTTTCTTCTAAAATTTTTTCTAAATCATTTTCCACTTCTTTTAAAAAAACGACTAAACAATAAATATTTTTGTTTTCTTCAAAAACTTTTTCAACTTCAACTAATCTATTTTTTTCTACAAATTCATTTAAAAATTTTTGCCAATTAGCAGAAGAAATTTTACCCATTAAGAAAGATGTTGTTCTGACTTTTTTAAAATCATCAAAATTTAAATCTAAATTTTTCCAAGGTGAAATTCTTTCTTTTTCTTCTTGAAGTTTTTTAATCTTGCTAGATAACTCATTCAAGTCTATCTCCAATTTTTCAACCTCTTCGGTAATCTTTCGCCAATCAGTTGATGAAATAATTTTATCTAATTCTTTCTGGGTAATATTTATTTTTGGCGAAAGAGTCTTGCTTAACTTATCTTTTAAATTTATTTTTTTATTTTTTTTAAAATTATTTAAAAAATCTATAGAAAATTTTACCTTAGCCAAATCATAATCAAAGTTAGTGTTTTCTCCCTCAATTTTTCCTTCTTTTAAATCAATAATTTGAACCACCCCCAAATCTTGTAAAAAATTCAAAATTTGTTCTCGATAAGCTTCAAAGGCAACCAAATAGATTTTTTTTAATTGAGCAACCATGTTTTTCTTCTAGATTAATTAAATTATAATTTAATGAGATTTTCTAAATTTTCTAAAATAAACTTAATGGCTTCACTTTTTTTAATTTTCTCTACCTTCTCTAATCTTTCTATTTCTCCCCTTCTTTTCTCCTCTTCTTTCTTTTTCATTTCTTCTAATTTTTTTTCAGCCAAATGATAAACTTCATTAATTTCTGAATCTAATGATTTTTCTAAATTCTGTAATATTTCAATCTTTTCTCTCTCTTTAAGGCTAATCTGTTGTTTTCCCTCTTTTTCAGCACTCAAAACCGCCTCCTCGGCTTCTTGCTCTGTTTTTCTAATTTTTTCTAATAAATCTTGACTCATATAAAAGTAGAATATTATAGCAAAAATAAAAAAATAAAAAAGGAGAAACTGTGAATAAGTTTCAGTTTCAATCCTTATTTTTTCTCTCTATTTTTTTAACAATTTTTTACTATTAACATCCATTCCGTATTGATGACGATCGTCAATAATATCTTTTTTTTGCCAATCGTTCACCCATTTATCAACACTATATATTTTATAACCTCCGTCCGCTTGACTACAAATTACCCTTTTTAAACCGCTATTGATAATCATTTTCTTACAAATAAAACAAGGAAAAACATCCATTTTCTTTGGCGGCGAGAGATACTCTCCGTAGATAAACATATCGCCACCTAAAATAGAAACACCAGCCCTAGCAGCATTAATTAAACAATTCATTTCTGCGTGAACACTCCGACAAATTTCATATCGATGGCCGTGAGGAAGGTGAAGTTCGTCGCGTAAACAAAATCCATGTTCAAAACAATCCTTTGTTTTTCTTGGTGCCCCAACATAACCAGTAGCAATAATTTGATCATCGCGAACAATAATAGCGCCAATTTTTGCTCGAAAACAAGTACTCCGTTGAGAAACTTCTTTAGCGATGGTAAGATAGTATTCTTCTTTTGATGGTCTAATTATTTTTTTACTTTTTCTTTCCATATTGTTTTTTATAATACTCTAAAAATTTTCCTGATTTTATCGGTTTCCACCACCATTCATTTTCTTTATACCAGTTAATTGTTTCTTTAATTGCTTCTTCAAATCTATAGATTGGTCGCCAACCAAGTTTTTTTATTTTTTGACAATTGATAGCATAACGAAAATCATGACCCGGCCTATCTTTAACATATTCAATCCATTTATCATCTTTACCTAAATTTCTTAAAATAATTTTTGTTAATTCTTTATTAGATAATTCATTGCCGCCAGCCACATTATAAATTTCACCAACCATTCCTTTTTGCAAAACAATATCAATGGCTCGACAATTATCTATAACATAAAGCCAATCCCTTCTTTGTAAACCCCTACCATAAAGGGGAACCCTTTTTTCTTCTAATAAATTGGTAATAAATAAAGGAATAATTTTTTCCGGATATTGATGGGGTCCAAAATTATTAGATGAGCGGGTAACAATTACTGGTAATTTAAAGGTTTTAAAATACGAAAGAGAAAGTAAGCTGGCCGCTGCTTTTGAGGCAGAATAAGGAGAAGATGGATTCAATGGATTATTTTCTTTAAAATATCCTTTTTTAATTGAACCATATTCTTCGTCTGTTCCAATCTGAATAAATTTCTTTATTTTATATTTTTTTGCTGCTTCTAGTAAAATATGTGTTCCAAAAAAATTTGTTTTAATAAAAGATTCTGGTTCAAGAATTGATCGATCCACATGACTTTCGGCGGCAAAATTAATAATTGCATCAACTTTTTTAACTAATTTTTCAACAATTTTTTTATCACAAATATCTCCTCTTAAAAAATAATAACGCGGATTTTTCTCAATATCCCGCAAATTATTGATATTACCACAATAAGTCAGTTTATCTAAATTAAAAACCTTATAATTTTTATACTTTTTAATAATATAGCGGATAAAATTGGAGCCGATAAACCCTGCTCCTCCGGTGATTAAAATTTTCATATTGTTGTATTGTTATATTGTTGATTAATCATTTATTCTGGACTATTCGTTTTATGCTATTTATTATTTTTGTAATCATCGTCGTATTTTGAAATAAAGGGCTGAAGGAGCATTCGATTAATCCTTACATCTTCGACGGTTTTCCTCAGACCTTCTTCTAGAGAAACAATCGGATACCAATTAAGTTTTTCTTTAACTAAACTAATATCAGGCAAACCTAATAGTGTCATAAATAAAAGTGGTGGCCGAAAAATAATTTCTGATTTTGAATTTGTCATTTCAATAATTTTTCTAGCCAAATCAACCATTTTGTATCTTTCTGGATGACCTAGATTAAATGGTCCATTTTCATTTGAAGCCATCATTTTTATCATTCCATCAACAACATCAGAAACATAACAAAAAGAAGAATCAAAAGATTCATCTCCATAGATAATTAATGGTTTATTATTCAAGGCCTGTAAAACAAAATCTGGAACCATTTGTCCATCAAAAAGCGGCATCCTTGGTCCATAAGTTCTGAAAATTCTTAAAATTTTTGTTTCCAAATTATAGACCTGGCGATAAGTTTCAACGCAGGTTTCCGCAAATCTTTTTCCCTCATCATAGCAAGCCCGAAGAGAAATAAAATTGACATTACCAAGGTCAGATTCTTTAAAATAAGGATTATCTTTTTTTCTCGGTCCATAAACCACTGCTGAAGAAGTAAATAAAAATTTAGCCTTATACTTTAAAGCTAATTCAAGTAGATTAATCGTCCCTACCACATTTGTTTTTAAGGTTTTTATCTTATATTGATCAAAGTTTTTTGCTGAAGTTGGACAAGCCAGATGATAAATCTCCTGCACGCCCTGAACATCAATTTTAAACTTTTTTAATTCAGGGATTTTTTCCAGATCTATTGGTTCATTAATATCATGATTAATAAACTCAAAGTAAGGATTTTGTAAGAGATGATCAATATTTCTTTCTGAAGAAGAAGTAAAATCATCAAGACAAATAACGTTTGCTTCTTTAACTAATTCATCACAAAGATGGCTACCAATAAAACCAGCTCCACCAGTTACTAAAATATTTTTTCGTCCGGAAGGATAGAACGCCTGGGCCATAGATTTATTTTTTAAGTTTATAATTTATTTAAGTTTATAAGTTGTTTAATCAACTATTTCTATTCCCATCTGTTTGGCGGTTCCTTCTATTATTTTCGCTGCTTGCTCAATATCCTCTGTATTTAAATCTGGCATTTTTATTTTAGCGATTTCTTTAATTTGTGCTCGAGTTACTTTACCAACCTTTTCTTTCAGAGATTTTCCAGAACCCCTTTCTATTCCGGCTGCCTTTTTTAAAAGTTCAGAAGTTAGGGGAGTTTTTACTATTATATCAAAAGACCTATCTTCATAAAGAACTACCCTAACTGGTAAATTTTGACCAATTTTATCTCGGGTTAAATCATTAAACTTTTTACAAAAATCAGCAATATTAATACCATGCTGACCAATGGCCGGACCAATTGGTGGGGCTGGTGTTGCTTGACCGGCTGGGATAATGAGTTTAATAATGGTTTTTATTTTCTTGGGCATATATTAAGTTTTTAAGTTTCGTCGCTCTCGGCTTATTTTAAGTTCAAAATTATAAAATTATTAACTAAATCTATAAACTATATCTTCTTCACTTGTAAAAAATCCAAATCAATTGGCGTCTCTCGACCAAAAACATTAATTAAAACTTTAATTCTCCCCCTTTCTTCATCAATCTCACTTATTTTTCCTTCAAATCCTTTAAAAGGACCATCAACAATTCTTACTGGCGAACCAACTGTTAATTCAATCTTGTATTTTGGCTCTTCAATTTCCATTCTTTTAAAAATAATTTTTATCTCTTTATCTGAAACAGGGGTAGGAATATTTCCTGAACCAATAAAACCAGTTACTCCTGGCGTATTTCTAACGACATACCAAGAATCATCAGTAACAATCATATCAACTAAAACATAACCGGGAAACATTTTTTCTGTCACGACTCGGCGTTTGCCTCCCTTAAATTTAATTCTTTTTTCTACCGGAACTAAAACATTAAAAATTTTATCACCCATATCAAAAGATTCAACTCTTTGTTTAATTGCTTTAGCAACGTTTTCTTCATAGCCAGCGTAAGTATGAATAGAATACCAACGCCGACCTAAATTTATTTGTTTTGGCATATCATTTTAATATTTATATTATTTTATAAATTTTCCCAATCCTATCGTTAACAACCAGTCAATCAACCCTAAAAAGAACGCTACCCCTAAAGAAATTAAAATCACTAATAGAGTAAGATTGGTCGTTTCTTTTTTACTTGGCCAAACAACCTTTCTCAGTTCTTCTCTGGAATCTTTAAGATATTTAATAAGTTTATTAATCATATTACTTTATTAATGCTAATTGTTAAAAATATTTGTAACGATTTGTTTATTTAAATTCGTGTTAATTCTTATCTTGGCTATTATATATCAAGATTTTGGACTGACTTAGCATGAACTTGAATAAATTTTTTTCTCGGCGGCACTTCTTTACCCATTAGAATTTCAAAAATTTCATCAGCCTTTTCTGCGTCATCAATGGTAACTTTTTTAAGAACCCTCTTTTTAAAATCCATTGTTGTTTCAAAGAGTTCCTCTGGATTCATTTCACCAAGACCTTTATATCTCTGAATGTCAATTTTTCTTTCGTTTTCTTCTTTTTCAGTTTTTGCCAACATCGCTTTTTCTCCGATTTTTTTTATTTTAAAACCAGCCGGAACATTTTTTTCTTTTTTTTCTATGTTTTTTAGTAATTGTTCTTTCTCTTCCTCTGAATAAACATACTTTATCTCTTTTCCTATTTTTATTCGATAAAGCGGTGGTTTAGCGATATAAAGATGCCCTTCCTCAATAATTGGTCTAAAATAGCGATAAAAAAGAGTAAGAAGTAGGGTTTTAATATGTGAACCGTCAACATCAGCATCAGTGGCAATAATTATCTTATGATATCTCAATTTTTTTAAATCAAAAAGTTCTCCCACATTTGTCCCTAAAGCAATAACTAAAGATTTTATTTCTTGATTAGAAAAAATTTTGTCAATCCCAGCCTTTTCAACATTAAGAATTTTACCTCGTAGGGGTAAAACAGCTTGCGTTTCTTTATCTCTTGCCTGTTTACAACTACCGCCAGCACTATCACCTTCAACAATAAATAGCTCTGATTTAGTCGGGTCGAAGGTAGCGCAATCAGCCAGTTTACCCGGTAAAGAAAGACCTTCAAGATTACTCTTTTGTAAAACTGCTTCACGCGCTCTCTTTGCTGCCTCCCGAGCCTTTGACGAGAGAAGACATTTCTTGATAATTACTTCTGCGTCTTTAGGATGCTCTTCTAAAAATTTATAAAAACTTTCGGAAAAAACTGAATCAACCGCTCCCTTAACTTCTGGATTACCAAGTTTTGATTTTGTCTGTCCCTCAAATTGTGGTTCTTTTACTTTAACACTAATCACCGCGGTTAAACCATCTTTTAAATCATCGCCAATAAAATTTGATTCATTTTCTTTCAAAAATTCTTTTTTTCGAGCATAGTTATTAATTGTCCTTGTTAGCCCTGTTTTAAAACCAGCCAAGTGAGTACCACCGTTGGGATTGTAAATATTGTTAGTAAAAGTATAAACTGTTTCTTTATAATCATCAACATACTGAAGAGCAATTTCAATTTGAATTTCTCCTACTTCTTTAGCAATATGAAAAATATTTTCTTGAATTGGCTTATTTGTTCTATTAAGATGTCTAACATAAGAAGTTAGTCCTCCCTCAAAATAAAAACAATAAGGAATTTCTTTTTCTTTTCTTTTATCAATAACAAAAAATTTTACGCCACGAGTAAGATAGGCCTGTTGTTTGACGTGTTCTAAAATTCTTGTCAAAGAAAAATTAATTTCCGGGAAAATTTCTTTATCTGGTTTAAAGGTGATAATTGTTCCTGTTCCTTCGGCTTTACCAATTTTTTTAACCTTGCCAAGTGGTTTGCCCATTTTATACTCTTGAGCATAAAGAAATCCGTCACGTTTTACTTCTGCTTTTAAATATTCAGACAAGGCATTGGTCACACTCACGCCCACACCGTGTAAACCTCCAGCAACCTTATAAACTTCTTTTTCAAATTTAGCGCCAGCGTGAAGTTTTGTCATCACCACTTCAAGGGCTGATTTACCGGTTGGTTTATGAATATCAACTGGAATACCGCGTCCATTATCTTCAACTTTTACAAAATTATCAGGGAGAAGTTCTATCTTTATTTCGTTAGCAAAACCGGCTAAAGATTCATCAATGGCATTATCTAAACATTCCCAGATTAAATGATGAAGACCATCAGGACCAGTTGAACCAATATACATGGCTGGCCTTTTCCGCACTGGGCTTAAACCGTCTAAAACGGTGATATGTTTAGCCGTGTATTCTTTGGCTCCTTCTTCAGCGTGATTTTTTGTTTTCATAGATAAACACTAAATTCACTAAATATATAAACTAATTAAATGAAATACTTTTAGTTAATTTATTGTTAATATTTGTTTCCACTAGTTATTATATCAAATTTTGAAAATTTTGGCAAATAAAAAAGCTTAATAAAAAGCCCCTAAAATTTTTCGTCTTGATTCCTAAAAGGGAATTTTTATTACCGATTCTATCTTTTTAAAAACTTCAGGCAGAAAAGGCATTAAAAGATTAACCAATTTTAGAAAATACCAAGTAATTTTTGATTTTTCAATTAATGGTATTAACCAATCAATAGGATTTTTGGTTAAAAAATAGAGAAAAAGTCCAACGGTTAATACCCCTTCAAAAAAACCAAAAATTGCCCCTCCTAATCGGTTGATTGTTTTTAAAAACGGTAATTGAGTAATTGGTCTAAAAATTCGATCGATGATAAAAAAAACAAAACCAACCAACCGATTAGCCACAATATAAATAATTAAAAATGAGAAAATATTGGCTAAATTAACTCGATTACCAAAAATAAAAAGTATTTTTTTTCCTAAATCATCATAATAACGACTAGCAACACTGGCACCAACAATTAATCCAACTAAACCACCAAAAGCATGAACCAAACCAAACCAAAAACCAAACCAAACAAAACCAAAAACAATTAAAATTAAAATTAAATCAAAAAGTGTCATAACAATTAATTTCTATTAATTTCTATAAGTTTCAATGAGTTTCAATGAATTTCTGAAATTTGGAGAAATTCGCTTCGCGAAACTCAGAGAAATTTATTGTATTATTTATAATCTGGGGAAAAGTGTTTCACCTTTTTCAATTTTTTTAAATTTTGTCTTCCCCCATTCTTTTGCCTCTTTAAGATTTTTCTTTTTCTCGGTTGATAGAATTCCTAATTTTTCAAAAATTTTATCAGCAGTTTCTGGCATCAAGGGCGCAATCAGCCAAGCAATTTGTCTTAATCCTTCAAGCACATTATATATAACTTCTTTGAATTTGTCAATTTCATTTTTTACCAATTTCCACGGTTCATTTTCATTAATATATTTATCAAAATAAGCAACATAATTCAAAATTTCCTTGGTGACGCCATCAAATTGTAATGACGCTAAATATTTTTCATATTCCTGCCATACTTTTTCATTTTTATCTTTAAATTCTGAATCTGGATTAGAAATTGAATATTGGTAATTAGAGATTTTTGTGGCCAGAGCCGTTGCCCGAGACACAAGATTTCCTATTCCATTCGCTAAATCAGCGTTATATTTTTCATAAAATCTCTCTATTGAAATATCACCGTCGTTGCCAAAGGGAAAACTGGAAATTAAAAGCCAACGCAAACCATCACTGGTAAAAATATGAGCCTGCTCAATTGGATCTAAAACATTGCCCAAGCTTTTGCTCATTTTCTGTCCATTAATAGTAAAAAACCCATGAGCAAAAATTTTTTTTGGAAAAGAAATTTCTAAAGCTAATAATATGGCTGGCCAAATGACAGCGTGCATTCTTAAAATATCTTTAGCCATTAACTGAATTGTTGGCGGCCAGAATTCTGGTAATTTTTCTTCCCCGTTCCAACCAATGCCAGTCAAATAATTTAGAAGAGCATCAATCCAAACATATAAACTTTTGGATTCATCCCAAGGCAAATTAATTCCCCACTTAACTTTTTGGCGAGAAACAGAAATATCGGTTAATTTTTCATTGGTTAAAAAACTAACAATTTCGTTTCTTTTTTCCTCTGGTTCAATTACTAAGGTTTTATCTTGAATTAATTGTAATAATGGCTTTTGAAAAGCCGACAATTTAAAAAGATAGCACTCTTCAGAATATTTTTCTGGCGGTTTTTGATGCTCAGGACACTTACCATCAATTAATTCTTTTTCCGTATAATATCTCTCACAACCAACACAGTAAAGTCCTTGATAGATTCCTTTATAAATAAATCCTTTTTTATACAATCTTTCAACTGCTTTTTTTACTACCCCTTCATGATTCTTATCAGTTGTTCGAATAAAATTATCAAAAGAGATATTTAAAACATCCCAGGCTAATTTGAAACGAGCAGACATCTCATCACACCATTCTTTTGGCGTCTTTTTTTCTTTTTCTGCTGATTGGGCAATTTTTGCTCCATGTTCATCGGTTCCGGTTAAAAAAAATACCCCATCATCTTTCATCCGGTGATATCTTGCCAAAATATCAGCGGCAATAGTAGTATAAGCATGACCTAAGTGGGGAACATCGTTAACATAATAAATTGGTGTAGTGATATAAAATTTAGCCATAGATTTTTAAAATTTTAATCATTGAGGATTGTCATCTTTTTAAAGATTCTCTTTATTCTTTAAAAATTCTTCAAAATTTTCTGGCATATTATTTATTGATAATAACAACAAACTCTCCTTTTATTTTATCATTTTTTATTTTCTCTGCCACCTCTTCTATTTTTCCCCGATAAATTGTTTCAAATTTTTTAGTTAATTCTCGACAAACCACAATATTTAGTTTCTGTTTTATGTTCAGTTTTATTTCGGCTTCATGAAGTTCTTTTAATGTTTTTAAAATCCGATAAGGAGATTCGTATAAAATAACTGGGTATTTTGATTTAATAATTTCTTCAAAAATTTTTTTTCTTTTTCTTTTGCTTGGTGGAAATCCCAAAAACAAAAATTTATCCATGGGAAAACCAGAAACTGAAGCAGCACAAATTAAAGCAGAAGGGCCGGGAATTGGGATAATTTTCACCTTATCAGCTAAAGACTCAATTACTTTTTCTATTAATTTATTGCCAGGATCTGAAATCCCCGGCGTGCCAGCGTCGGAAACTAAAGCCAAATTTTTCCCTGCTTTTAATAAATCAATAATCTGGTTAATTTTTTCTAATTTTGAATGCTGATGATAAGAAATGAGGGATTTTTCAATTTGATAGTGATCTAGCAAAATTTTTGTCGTTCGTGTATCTTCAGCCAAAATAAAATCAACTTCCTTAAGAATTTTTAAGGCTCTAAAAGTCAAATCCTCTAGATTACCAATTGGGGTAGCAACAATGTAAAGTTTAGGCATATAATTATTTACAAACTTTGCAAACTTTGGGGACTGTCCCCCTTTCATTTTTCATTTTTTTAACATTTTAATATAAATATCTGAAGGAATATCGATTTTGCCAAGTTTCAGGAGTTTTTTCTTGCCCATTTTTTGTTTCTCTAAAAGTTTAATTTTTCTAGTAACATCACCACCATAAAGTTTGGCAGTGACATCTTTTCTCATCGCCGGTAATCTTTCTGAAGCAATAATTTTCCCACCACCTTTTGGTGACCAACCAACTACTGCCTGAATTTTAACTTCAAACATTTGCCGCGGCAAATTTTCTTTTAAAAATTCAGTTATTTTTCTTGCTTCATGATAAGCACTATCTTTATCGACAATTAAAGCAAGAGCCTCAAATCTTTTACCAGCCACTAAAATATCCAAGCGAACTAAATCTGCTTTTTTATAGCCAATAAATTGATAACTCATTGAAGCATAACCAGCGCTGACATTTTTCAACTGGTCATAGAAATCAATAATTAACATTCTTAAAGGAATTTCCGCCTTAATAACTAAAGAGCTAAAGGTTTCTAAAACTGAATTGGTGGTTAGATAATTTTGGCTAATAAATTTTCCTCGATATTTTTTTACTAACTCAATAATTGGACTAAAATATTTTTGAGGGGCGACGATTTCTAACTCCATAATTGGTTCTTCAACTTTTTCTAAATTACCGGTCGGAAAATCTTCTGGTGAACGAATTTCTTGAAAATTCTTCTGACCTCTTAACCAAACTCGATAAGCAACTGATGGCTGGGTAGCGATAACTTCTAAATGATATTCCCTTTTTAATCTCTCTTTAATAATTTCTAAATGAAAAAGACCTAAAAAACCGCAGCGATAACCAAAACCTAAAGCCGTTGATTTTTCTGGCTCGAAAAATAAACTTGCATCATTGAGTTGTAATTTTGCCAAAGCCTCACCCAATTTTCTCGCCTCTTCACTCTTTTGATTATATAAACTGGAAAAAACCATTGGCCTTATTTCTTTGTATCCCGGCAACGGCTCTATCGTACTCAATAATTGACGCTGACTTGACACCAACTCATCCTGAAATTGTCCGCGTCTATCAACATCTTTGTCCGTATAAATCTGTTTTATGACGGTGTCACCAACTCGACATTTTTTAATATCTTTCAAACCAGTAACTAAATAACCAATTGAACCATTAATTAAAACGTCTTTTTTTGTTAATTCTGGTCTAAAAACACCAATTTCTTTTGCCTCAATTTTTGTTTTTGTACCCATAATTTCTAGTTGATCACCGGTTTTTATTTCACCATCAACTACGCGCAAATAAGCAATCACGCCTTTATGCTCTGAGTAAATAGAATCAAAAATTAGAGCGCGAAGTGGGGCCTCACTTTTTCCCTTTGGTGGCGGAATTTTTTTAACCACGGCTTCTAAAACTTTTTCTACCCCCTGACCTGTTTTTGCTGAAATTAATAAAATTTCGTCTTCGGAGATGTTTAAAAGTTCAACCAATTCTTTTTTTCTTGTCTCTAAATCAAGACTTGGTAAATCAATTTTATTCAGCACTGGAATAATTGTTAAATTTTGCTCCAATGCCAATCTTAAATTAGTAATTGTTTGGGCTTGGATACCCTGACTCGCATCAACTAACAAAATTACTCCTTCGACCGCGGCTAAAGATCTTGAAACTTCATAAAAAAAATCTACGTGACCAGGAGTATCAATCAAGTTCAAAATATATTTTGAACTTGAAAATCCCAAATGGTTTTGAATTTTAGATTTTGGAATTTGGAATTTATTTGGAAATTGCAAATTGTCTGCCCCCTGAAGCATCGGCATAGACGGGGAAATTGGAAATTCAAACTCCATCATTACAGGTTGGAGTTTAATCGTTACTCCCCTTTCCCTTTCCAGTGGCATCTGGTCTAAATATTGTGGTCGCATTTTATCTTTCGGCACAGTATTTGTTAATTCCAAAAGTCGGTCAGCTAAAGTTGACTTACCGTGATCAATGTGGGCAATAATAGCAAAGTTACGAATAAACATCGGCTAATAAAAATAAACACTAATTATAATAATATCATTTGTATATTGATATGAATTATTATAGTGGTATCGCCCTATTCTACAACAAAGGCAAAGAATCTATCGCGGTTAATGATTGAAGAAATTTTTATGATTTTTCCATCTTTTTTAATTTCATCTTCCGGATAAGACCAGACAATATTTTTTTCCTCCGGTAAAATTATTTCTGCCTCAAAATCACTATTTCTGCCTGGTTGTTTTTGAACTAATAAACTATAAGAATTTTGCCCTTTTAAAAAATCTAATTTAGATGGTAAAAGAAATTTAAAAGAAATTTCCTTTTCTTCACCTGGCCCAATTTCTAAAAAATTACCCAAGCAAATTTTATCAAATTCTTCTGTAATCCTTGTGCCAGAAAATTTATCAAAGATTATTTCTTTTTCAATTTTTTTAAGATCATCATCTAAGGAGACGTTTTTCGCCATTTCTGGAAATTCTTTTTTTGTTGCTCCCTGACCACCTAAAAAAACTGTTCCTTTTGGTAAATAAACTCTTAGCCAACTCAAATCTTTCCGGCCAGTAAAAAAATCGTCTACTACACCTCCATGTTTTCTCTTAATTTTTAAAGTACCAATCATTGAACCATCTTCGTTGATTTCTAAATGATAAGAAATCTTTTGAGAAATTACGCCCTCGGTTTTCGCCCCGTTAACATTGGTTGCCACTACAAACAAATAATCAAGTGGAGATTTTTTAATTTCACCAACCCAATTTTTTTCTGCAAAGAATTTTTCAATCTCGTGGTCAAAAAAATATAAAAGAATCTTTTTCTCTTTAAGCCCTTGACTAATGGTTGTAAAAATTTTAAAAAGTTTAACTGGTTCTTGTTCTAAAATTTTTTTCACCAAAACTGGTGCTAAATCAACTAAAAATTTTTTGGGCTCCTTACTCGCCTCCCTTCTCTCCGCCTCAATAATTTTTTCTGTTTCTAAAATAAAATTATCTTGATTAATAATTTTTTGATATTGAGGTAATGAAATTTCACCAATCACCCCTAAAAGATCAGAAATAAGTTCGGCATTAATGGCAATAACTCCATCAACAGTCGAACCGCCTGATCTTTCATAAAACCAACTAAGTTTTTGGGCACTGGCTGGCCAATCAGGAAACCAATTAGCATCATGAAATTTCCAATTTGGATAAGCAATTAAAAGTGGTTTTGGTGGCGCCACTCTGACTTTCAAACCACCAACTAAATCATAGGTACCACCAGCCGGCATTTCAAAATTTTTAATTTTTCCTGATTCAAAATCAATTAAAGCAAAACTGCCAAGAAAACCGCCGGTTGGTCTAATTTCATTGTTGTTTTGAAAAAGAATAAGATATCTTTTAAAAGAATTTTTACCAGCGATGGTTTCTAAATTTTCTAAAAGAACAACAAAATCACTAATTTCTTTTTTAAGGGGTGGAATTTCTTTTCTGATTAAAATAAAAGAGTTTTGAAAATTTTTTGGTATATAGTTTGGATTTAATTTTGAAAAATCTTTTTCTAATTCATCTACTAATAAGTAAATTTTTTCTGTCTTTTTCTTTAAAAAATCAGTTGTTTTTAAAAAATCAAAATCTAAAATTTCTGGAGGTAGGGTCCCTTTTTGTTCTTGATGAAATTCGCCTTCTTGGGTAGTTATTTTTTGTTCGTTTGCCGAGAGTTCAAATAAAGAAGGAAGTTCTTCAATATTTTGAGTAAGAAAAGAGCCAATTTTTGACGAATCTCGAAAAATTTTAAGTAAAAGAAGTCCGGTTTTTGAACGAGGATATGTTTTTAGAAAAATTTTTGTTAGAAAATTTGTTTTTTCTATTTTTTCAATTTTTTCTGAAAAAAATCTTTCTGCAAAATTAAATTTTTCTTCCGCTTCAATAATTTTTAAATTTTTTAAATAATCAACTCCTTGAAAAAAAATCTCCATATCAGAAGGGGTTGTTTCAATAAGTTCTTTCTCAAGATTAGAAATTTGCGAAATAGTTATCGAAATAAAAAAGAATAATGAAAAAATAAAGACAATAATTCCAATAACAATCGAAAATTTTCTAAAGGCTGAAGTCGGTAAAATAGAAAAAACTATTTCTTTTTTCTTTTCTCTTAAATCAACAAGGTAAGGAGAAACTTCTTCTTGTTTTGAAAAATCAATTTTTAGTTTTTTTGCCATGCTGATTAATTTATGCAAATTTTATTCGAATTAATTCGAATTTTAATTGGGAGTAAATCCGCTTGAAAATTTTTCATAAACTTCTAATGTTTTTTCTGCCATTTTCTGCCAAGAAAATTGTTTTACTCTTTCTAAACCAAGTTTTTTAAGTTTTTCTCTTAAACTTTCATCAATTGTCAATTTTTCTATCGCTTCGACTATTTCTTCATTATTGTAAGGATTAAAATAATATGCCGCTTCGCCAAGGATTTCTTTTAAAGATGAAATTGACGAGGCTGCCACTGGTAAACCATAAGCCATTGCTTCAAGTCCTGGCAAACCAAAACCCTCGAACAGAGACGGAAAAATGAAAAATAAAGCATTTTTATAAAAACCGACCAACTCTTTATCACTCACTTCACCAGTAAAAATAACCTTACCATTTAGACCTAATTTTTGGTTATATTTTTCTAAACGTTGATAAAAAAAATCTTTTTTGCCAATTAAGACTAATTTAAGAAACGGATGATTTAATTTTTTAAAAGCATTTAATAATCTTTCTAAATTTTTATGAGGATAAGCCGCACCAACATAAAGTATGTATGCACCTTCAATTTTTTTGGAAATTGAACATTGGGAATTGGAAATTTTAAGTAAGTCGACTCCTTCATAAATAACAGAAATTTTTTCTGATTTAACTTTTAAAATTTCAAGAATATCTTTTTTTGTTGCTTCTGAGACAGCAATAATTTTCTTTGATTTTGAAAGAGCGTTTTTCAAAACCAGATTATAAAAAAATAATTTTAGATAATAGATTGGCAACGGCAATCTCGTCGATTTTCTGCGTGATTCGGGAAAACGCGTAATAATTAAATCGTGAAGAGTAACAATAAATAGCTTTCGATAAAAAACCGGGACATTGAAATGCGGAAAATGAACCAAGTCTAAATGATATTTATAAAGTTTAAAAGGAAAAATAATTTGTTCTTTCAAAGAATATGGCTGAAAATTAGCCAAAACTTTATGAAAGTTTTTATTTTGTGGCTGATACTGATTAAAGCCGTCTTGACGAAGAAAAATATAATATTCATTTTGCTGATCTATTTTTTCCAAATAATAAATAAGTTTTTCGGTATAACGACCGATTCCCCGATCAGAAACTCCATATAAACGAGCATCAATACCAATCCGCATAAAAAATAGTTGAGTAATTAAACATTATAATTTTAACAAAAAAAAGAAAAAATTAAATATGGCTGATAGCGGGTACCGAATTAAGCCACCTAAAAATCATTTAAAAATCTGCCTTTAAGAATTTAAAATTAAATTTAGTATTTTTTAATCAAAATTTATTTTCAAACAAAAACAGAGTTAAAATTGACTATTTTTATGCTATTTTAAAAAATGAGCCCAATCGATAAAAATTATCAGGCTTATAACTAATCAACTTCAAGTGATAATCACCATTGAAAAAATTACCACTCCGGCTGGTTTCTCAACTGGCATTATTTTTTAAGAAATTTTAGCAATTTTTCTAGCGACCAGCAGTTTATGATATCTTCTTTTTCTGCCCAACCTCTCCTTGCTTGAGCAACACCAAATTCAATAAATCTTAATTGATCTTTATGGTGAGCATCAGTGTTAATTACCATCTTCACCCCCATTTCTTTTGCCCGACGAATGTTTTGATCATTTAAATCTAATCTTTCTGGAAAGGAATTAATTTCTAAAATTGTTTTTGTTTCTTTGGCTGCTCGCAATATTTTATCAAAATCAATTTGATATTCGTTCCTTCTTTTTAAGATTCGGCCGGTCGGATGAGAAATAATATCAACATTTGGATTTTTCATTGCTTTAATTATTCTTTCGGTCATTTTTTCTTTTGGCATTTTAAAATTGGAGTGAACCCCAGCAATAACAAAATCTAATTTTTTTAATGTCTCGTCTTTAATATCAATTGAGCCATCGTTTAAAATATTTGCCTCGCAACCCCGAAGAATTTTTAATTTTAAATTTTTAGTTTTTAAACTTTCATTAATTTTATCAATTTCTTTATTTCTTAATTCCAGTTGTCTTTCATCTAATCCGTGTTCAATTTTTAAAAATTTTGTATGATCGGCGATTCCAATATACTGATAGCCAATTTTTATGGCGGCCTGGGCAATTTCGAAAATCGAATTAGCGCCGCCATTCCAATTAGAATGACAATGAAGGTCTCCCTTAATATCATGATAATTAATAATTTTAGGAAGTTTATGTTTCAAAGCCAATTCAATTTCTCCTTGATTCTCTCTCATTTCCGGTGGAATCCAATCCATTCCTAATTTTTCATAAATCTCCTCTTCGTTTTCCCCAGCAATCATTTTTGAACCTTTAAAAAGTCCATATTCAGAAAGTTTTAAACCTTTTTCAAGAGCAATTTTCCTTAAAGCAATATTGTGTTCTTTTGAACCAATGAAATATTGAAGAGCCGCCCCATAAGATTTTTTTGGCAGGACTCTAATATCCATATCAAAACCTTCTCTCATTCTGACTGATGCTTTTGTTGTTCCTTTTCCCCAAATTTTGACAATTCCTGGCAAAGAGGTAAAAAAGTTCATCACCTTCTCTGGTTTTTTAGAAATCGCTAAAAAATCAACGTCACCAATTGTCTCTTTCTTCCTCCTAATAGAACCAACCACATCAACTTTTTCAACTTCTTTTAAACTTTTTAATTTTTGTTCGATTTCTTTAACTTTTGGTAAAATATCACCCAACAAAAACCTTCCCTTACTTCTTTTTAAAAATTCAATCCCCTCCAAAATATTTTTTTCTGTTTTTTCACCAAAACCGAAAAGAGGGGCAATTTTATGATTTTTGGCTGCTTTTTCCAAATCTTTCAAATTTCTAATTTTTAATTTTTCGTACAAAACTTTTACTTTTTTTGGACCCAATCCTTCAACCTGAGTTAGTTCTTCCAAATTAACCGGAATTTTCTTTTTAAATTCTTCATAATATTTAATTTTTCCTTTCTTTAAATATTCTTCAATTTTTTCAGCAATACTTTGGCCAATTCCAGGAATCTCCATTAAGGCTTTAATTCCTCCTCTTTTATAAATTTCCTCAATATCTTCTTCCAATGTCTCTAAAGTAATGGCTGCTTTCTGATAAGCATAGGGTTTAAAAGCAACCCCCTCCATTTCTAAATAGGCAGCAATTTCATAAAAAATTTTGGCAATTTCCTTGTTTTTCATATATCTGTATATTTGTAATTGCCCATCAATTTGGTAACAATATTTCTTACTTTTTAATTGGTTTTGATTCTTTTATCTTGAGATTAACCTCCAAATTAAAAATTAGTAATTTAGATAATATTGACAATTGGTAGAAGATATCATCTAATTTAAAGGATAAGACCAAAATTTAATCAGGAAAATTTTTGTTATTAAATTGCTTGGAGATTATATAATTGAATTATACTATTTTTTCAAAAAAAATAAACTCCTATTTTCCTATCTTTTTTCTCTCCCTCTATCAACGTATTAACACATTACCACAAGAAGAAAGTCAAAGAAATTTAGCCATTGATTCTTTTAAGGCCTGAAATAAATCATTAATATCATTTGGATTAATAAAAATAATTTTATCACTTTCAATCTCCGTTAAAGATGAAGTATGGCTGGTGATAACTAATGTATTGCCAGAGATGGCTTCAACAACCGGATAGCCATAACCTTCGTAAAAAGACGGATAAACAAAAACTTTGGCTAAATGATAAATGGCTTTTTTGTCTTCTTCGGGAATATAGCCCAAAAATCTAACTCGCTCACCCACCCCTAAATTATTAACTCGTCTTTTTAGTTTATTTTGTTCTTTACCCCGGCCAGCGATAATTAAACTAATGGCTAATAACGAATCACTAATCATTAATTGATGAAAGGCATTAATAAGGGTCTCAATGTTTTTGCGTGGTTCTAAATTGCCAAGATAGAAAATAAAGTTGTCGGGCAATTGATATTTTTCTTTAACTCTAGCTTTTTCTTTTTCATCTATAGCTTCAAAAAATTTTTGAGCAATTGCTGGTTTTTTAATTTCAATTTTTGATGGGTCAATTTTATAAAATCTAATAATGTCATTTTTTGTATTTTCTGAATGAGTAATAATTTTATCAGCCATTTGGCAAATTTTCTTAGGATTAACTAGTTTATGCCAAAAACGCTGTTTAAAAGTGAAAAACTGCGGATAAATTTCAAAAGATAAATCGTGCGCCACCAGAGTGATTTTTTTATTTTTTGAAAAAGCAAAAAAATTAAAATTTGGCAAAAATATTTCATCAATTTTTTGCCCGATTCTTTTTTCCACTAATTTATCAATTTTAGGCCATTTGAAAAACCAAAGCAAAAAGTTAAAAATTTTGTTCGGGTAATGGAAATCAACTATCCGAACATTCGGGTAATTAAAAATCGGTAAATCTTTATTTTGATATTTGGCTGAATTATAAAAAAGAAAATAGTTATTTTCTTTATTTTTTTCTAAAGTTTCATTCAAAAAATTCAATGTGTATTGAGCTACGCCAGTATAGGGTTTATCTAAGAGGGGACGGATGTCAATGAGAAGATTAGACATAAAATTTCTAGTTATTCTAAAAATCGTATTATCAACTACTGCCAATATTAGCAAAGCCCAAATTTATATCTGACAGACCATTTGAACAAAATTTTCTATTTCTTTTTTAAAATTTTGGGTGGAAAATTTTTGGGCCTGGTAGCGAATTACTTGAGGATCAAATTTGGTTTCATCAAAACGCAAAACCGCGTCGGCTAAAGATTCCCAATTTTGCTCATCAAAAAAAACTCCAGTTTTTCCCTCAATAACTGTTTCTAGTGCCCCACCAGCCCGATAAGCAATCACTGGTCGGCCAGAAGCCATGGCCTCTACTGCGGTAATGCCAAAATCTTCTTCTTGAGGATGAATAAAAGCACGTGCCTGTGAAAGATACTCGGCTTTTTCTTTTTCAGAAACATAACCCAAAAACTCAATATTCGGTTTCAGTTCACGACAAAGCCCCCTCCCTTCTTCTTTAGTCATGCCAATAATTTTCAATGGGATTTTTAATTTAGTAAATGCCTGAATAACCAAATCAACTCTTTTGTAATATCTTGGCCGAGAAATGATTAAAAAATAATTTCCAATTTCTTGAGAAATAAAAAATTTATTAACCTCAACCGGAGGATAAATCACACTGTCGGGCGTGCATTGATAATATTTTTCTATTCGCTTTTTAATAAATTGAGAAATGGCAATAATTTTATTTGGTCTTTTAATGGCTTGAAGATCCCATTGCCTTAAATAATCTAAAACTTTCGGTAAAAAAAATTTGGCTAAATTTTCCAGTCCTCTCAAATTTCTTAAATATTCTTCTGGCTCAACCCAAAGATAACGAGTTGGTGTTAGTAAATAACAAATAGATTTTGTTTTGGCTGGAACAATAACACCTTTGGTAAAAGCCGAGCAAACAGAAAAAACAAGATCGTAGTTGTAAAAATCTAATTTTTCAATGGCTTTTGGCATTAATGGCAAGAACCAACGGTAATATCTTTTTGCTAAGGGTATTTTTTGTAAAAAAGAGGTTTTAATTTCATATGAAGAAAATTGACCTCGTGTCGCCTTTTCATTGTAGACCAAAGTATAAATAGGTGCTTCTGGCCAAATCTCATGAAGCACCTCTAAAACTTTCTCTGCTCCGCCTAATTGGGTAAGGAAATCAGTAACAATGGCAATCTTCATAATTTTTAATAGGTAATTCTAATAAAGACAGTAATTCTCTAATAATTTCGTAAAATCCTGTTTTAATAAATTTCAGAAAATTATGGAAATAAATCGTAATAATTGTAGTAATTCGAAAAAATTTTATCTAAATTAGCGACGTTTTAAAAGCAAAAATGGCGTGGCAATACTAATTGATGACCAAGCGCCAGTAGCAATACCAACAATCATCGCCAAACTAAAATATTTGATTGTTTCACCACCAAAGAAAAAGATGGCTAAAAGCGCCAGTAAAGTCGTGAGAGTTGTATTAAGAGAGCGAATAATTGTTTCATTTAAACTCCGATTAATAATCGTTTCAGTTTTTTCACCACCATAGAAAAGAAAATTCTCTCGTATCCGATCATAAACGACAATTGTATCATTAACTGAGTAGCCAAGAACTGTCAAGAGAGCAATAATAAATGAAGTATTGACTTCTACTCCTTTAAAATGGCCAAGGATAGCAAAAAGACCAAGCATTACTAAAACATCATGAATTAAGGCTAAAATTGCGCCAAGGCCGTAACGCCAAGACTCACCTTTTTTAATAAGACGAGAAAGTTTTCGAAAAGACCAAGCAACATAAATAAGGATAGCAGCCACTGCCAAAATAACCGCCCAACGGGCTTTATTTATTAATTCTTGACCGATAGTTGGCCCAATAGATTCAAAACTTATTTCTTGAACTTGGCCAAGACTTTTAAGAATTTTTTGATGGGTCTCTTCATCAACAACTTTAAATTTCAAAATCACACCTCTTTCTTCAACTAATTGAATAGTTATATCACCTAAATTTAAATCTTTTAATTTATTTTGAATCTCACTTACCGTCGGTCGATCTCCCTGATATTCTACTTTCATCATTGTTCCCCCAGTAAAATCAATACCCGGTTTCAAACCGAAAATAATTAAAGAAGTAATTGAAGTGAAAATTAAAACTCCAGAAATAGCCAGAAAAATTTTGTATTTGCCAATAATGTTGTACATACCAAAATTATTTAAAAAATTAATTTTGAAAAACGAAAATTTTTAAACTATAATTTTGCGCACCTCAATCCTCTGTTTTGGAATGGTGGGTGAAAATTATTAGCGAGTTGTCAATTTCAAAATAGTTTTGGTCACGACAATGGCTGTAAACATACTGACTATTACACCGATACCTAAAGTTAAACCAAAACCGCGAACAAGACCAGTACCAAATTGATAAAGAATAAAACAAACAATTAAAGTAGTAATATTTGAATCGCGAATGGCTGTCCAGGCATGACGAAAGCCCTCTTCAATAACAGTCATTCCTGTTTTTCCAATTCTTTTTTCATCTTTAATTCTTTCAAAAACTAAAACATTGGCATCAACAGCCATCCCAATAGAAATAATAAAGCCAGCAATCCCAGCCAATGTTAAAGTAACGGGCAATAATTTAAAAATAGCCAAGGTAAGAAGAACGTAAACAATAAGAGCAAGAGAAGCAATTATCCCTAGTCGGCGATAAAAGACAATCATAAAAATTACAACTAAAAGAAAACCAATAATCCCGGCAATAAAACTTTTATTAATCGAAACTCTGCCTAAAGCCGGACCAATATTTTGTTGAGAAACAAGTTTGATTGGCACTGGTAGGGCACCAGCCCGCAAACGCATAGCTAATTCTTTAGCTTCATTGAGACTAAATTTGCCACTAATCACGGCTTTACCTGAAGGAATTTCTTCTTTCACAATCGGAACACTAATCGGTATATTATCAAGGAAAATCGCTACTGGTTTATTAATGTTTCTTTTAGTAATTTCAGCAAAAATTTTTGCTCCCTCGTCATTGAATTCTAAAGCGACCATTGGTTCGTTGGTTTGGGGGTTAAAATCGACTTTTGCTGTTTTCAATTGTTTGCCGGTTAAACCAGTATAAATCCATTGTTCGCCTTGCTTTAATTCTTCTTCTGATTTTGTTTTGATTAAAATATGACTCGCTAAAATTTCTTCTTCACCTTTTTCATTTTTCCGTTCATCAATTTTCTTAATGATATGATAACCAAATTGAGTTTTAACCAATTCTTTAGTTATTTCACCCTTTTTTAAACTAAAGGCAGCATCCTCAAATTCTTTAACCATTATTCCCTTACCAAACCAACCTAAATTTCCACCTTTTTCTTTTGAACCAGAGTCTTCGGAGTATTCTTTGGCAAGCGTAGCAAAATCAGCGCCTGGTTTTAAAACTTTCTTTAAAATCTCCTCGGCTTTATTTTTTGCTTCTCGATTATATTTTTCTATTTCTTCTTTCTCTTTTTGGGTTATTTCTTTTGGTGGTGCCTGTTCTTTAAATTCCAAAATTGGTGTCTCACCAATCATCTGAATTGCTTCATTGACATTTTTAATGCCGGGTAATTCAACAATGATTTTCCACTCATCACCGGCTTTAGCGGTCTGAATAACTGGCTCAGCCACGCCAAAAATATTAACTCGACGTTCAATAACATCTCTGGCGCCTTCAACAGCCGAAGCTCGATCAGATGAAGGAATGTCTTTGGTTTCTGTCTGATAAATCAATTGGGTGCCACCTTGTAAATCAAGACCAAGGTGAACTTTTTGTTTGGTAAACCAAGAAGAACCAGGTACCCAATTTGGCAAACGAGGAATATCAACTAATAAAGCAAAAATAACTAAAATAAGAATTAAAACAAAAGTTGTCCACAATCTATTCATATCACAGCAATTAATTTCTATAAGTTCCTATGAGTTTCTATAAGTTTCTATAAGTTTCTATAAGTTTCAATAAGTTTCTATGAATTTCAATGAGTTTCTGAAATTTGGAGAAATTTGCCTCGCGAAACTCATAGAAAATCGTTGTCTAGGGTCTACTATTATATCATTAATATTATTCTTGACAAGGTCTATCCATATTTTGGATAACAACATTTTTTATATTTCTTTCCACTTCCACATGGACAGAGATCATTTCGACCTATCTTTACTGATTTACTAATAGCTACTCGATTATCAATTGTCCGAGGTTGAGAAGATGAACGGTCGGTTTTTTCAATATTAACTTTGAAAATTGAGTAGACCACCTGTTTTCTAATTTCTTCTAAAAGCTGGTTAAATTTATGGTAAGCCTCTTTTTTGTATTCAACTAACGGATCTCTTTGACCATAAGCCCGCAAACCAATGCCACCTTTTAAATTTTCTATTGTCTCTAAATGAAAAATCCAGAAAGTATCAATTGATCTTAAAACAATCAATTTTTCAATTTGTCGCATTATTTTTTCATCGCCAATTCTTTTTTCTAAATCTTCATAGGCCTTCTTGGCTAAATCAATTAAATATTCAAAAAGTAAAGTTCTAGCGCGAGCATCTTCTTCTCTGGTTCCGGCCCTTTCTCTAATCTCTTCAAATTTTTTCTTAAAGTCAACTGGTAAAGGAAAGATTGTTGAAATAACTTCACCAATTTCTTTTAAATCCCATTTTTTTTCAAAATCATGAGCGGTATGAAAAGCAACAACTTTCTCAATTTCTTCTTTAATCATTTCCCAAACTTTTTCTTTAACTTTTTCTCCATCAGAAAGAATTTCTTGCCGAAAACGATAAATTGCCTCCCGATGTTTATTTAAAACATCATCGTAATCTAAAAGATGCTTACGAAGATCAAAATTATAACCCTCAACTCTTTTTTGTGCTTGTTCAATAGAACGAGAAAGTAATTTATTCTCTATCGGCAAATCTTCTGGAAAATGAAAGACCTCCATTAATCTTTTAATCCGATCACCACCGAAAATTCTTATTAAATCGTCTTCTAAAGAAATAAAAAATTGAGAAGAACCAGGATCACCCTGACGACCAGCCCGACCACGCAATTGATTATCAATTCTCCTCGACTCATGTCGTTCAGTACCAATCACATGAAGACCGCCAAGCGCCACTACTTTATCATGTTCTTCCTGCCATTTTTTGAATTCTTCTTCAAAATTCGTTTCGTTGGTTTGGGATTTGGAATTTGGGATTTGGGATTTACTTGGTGGTATTCCACCAAGAATAATATCAACGCCACGACCAGCCATATTAGTCGCGACAGTTACCGCCTTTAATCTTCCAGCCTGAGCAATAATTTGGGCTTCTTTTTCATGGTTTTTAGCATTAAGAACTTGATGAGGAATACCTTCTCGATTAAGTAAAGTAGAAAGTAATTCATTTTTTTCGATAGAAGTAGTTCCAACTAAAACTGGCCTACCCTTTTGATAAAGTTCTCTTATTTCTTTAACTACTGCCTTAAATTTTGCTTCCTCGGTTGCATAAATTCGATCCGGTAATTCTTTTCTGATTAAAGGTTTATTAGTCGGAATAATTGTCACATCCAAATTGTAAATTTTATAAAATTCTTCGGCTTCAGTAGCCGCTGTCCCAGTCATCCCAGCCAGTTTTTTATACATCCGAAAATAATTTTGAAAAGTAATTGTCGCTAAAGTTCTTGACTCTTTTTTTACTTCCACTTCCGGATGACCACCAATTTCATGTTCTTTTGCTTCAATTGCTTGATGAAGACCTTCGGAATATCTTCGACCAAACATTAAACGACCAGTAAATTCATCAACGATAATAATTTCACCGTCTTTGACAACGTAATCTCTATCTCTTTGAAATAATCGTTTAGCCCGCAAAGCCGCAGTAATATGATGATCATACTCTAAACCCTTCTTGACTTCTTCTGGATTAGTTGAGCCAGCCATTTCCCAAGGATCAAAACCTAAAGATTTAATGATTTTTTCTTGACCTCTTTCTGTGAGGGCCACGGCTCTCATTTTTTCATCAACATTATAATCTTCTTCTTCTTTTAAGGGTTCAACTAATCTGGCTAACTTATAATAAAGATTAGCCGATTCTTCATCTGGACTAGAAATAATTAAGGGTGTCCTCGCCTCATCAATTAAAATTGAATCAACCTCATCGATAATCGCATAATTAAAAGTTGATGGGCCGCGAGTTTGAACTATTTCATCCAAACTATAAACTAAATTATCGCGTAAATAATCAAAACCAAATTCGTTGTTGGTGCCGTAAGTGATATCAGCCAAATAAGCCTGTTTTCTTGGCACCTCAATTAACTCTTCACCACTGCCAAGATGGGTTGTTCTTTTTTCTTTTTTTGGTTGATAAAGATAAGCTTTTTCATGATTGAGTACCCCAACAGAAAGTCCTAAAAGATGGTAAATTGGACCCATCCATTCAACATCACGCCGCGCCAGATAATCATTAACCGTAACCAAATGACAACCCTTACCTTCTAAAGCATTTAGATAAAGCGGGAGGGTAGCAACGAGAGTTTTTCCTTCGCCGGTTTTCATTTCGGCAATCTGACCTTTATGAAGAACAATTCCGCCAATAAGTTGAACATCAAAATGACGTTGATGAAGTGTTCGTTTGGCTGCCTCTCGCACTAAAGCAAAAGCTTCTGGTAAAAGATCATCAAGTTTTTCCCCTTTTTTTAATCTTTCTTTAAATTCAAAAGTTTTCTCCTTAAGTTTTTCAGTTGGAATCCTTTCAAAATCTTTTTCTAAAGAATTAATTTTCTCAACAATTGGATAAAGTTTTTTTAAATATTTTTCGTTGGCATCACCAAATATTTTGGATATTAAGCCCATATTTTAATTTAATAACTAAATTTAATTAATAAAAATTGATTAAGCACCAAATTCAAAGCACTAAATCCCAAACAAATCGCAATGACTAAAATTCAAATGACCAAAAATTGTTTGGGGTTTTGAAAATTGAAAATTGGTAATTGGAAATTGGAAATTTATATCAGTGGGTTTCCATTCATTTCTTTTGGTTGAGGAATTCCCATTAATTTTAAAATAGTTGGCGCCACATCAGCCAAAACACCAACCGGCGTAATTAAATGTAAATCCAATTTTTCTTTCTCCTTTTTCTCCCATTCTTTTCCAACCAGAATAAAAGGCACTGGATTAGTCGAATGTTCTTTGTCAATTTCACCAGTTAAAAGATTAATCACCTCTTCAGCATTGCCATGATCAGCAGTAATAATGACTATACCATTTTTTTTAAGAACTGCTTCGACAATCTGGGAAAGAAGGGTGTCTAAAGTTTCAATCGCAGAAATGATGGCTTTAACATTTGCTGTATGTCCAACAATATCAGGGTTAGCAAAATTAATTAGAATAAAATCGTATTTTTCTTGATTGATGGCGGAAATCACTTTCTGGGTTATTTCTTTGGCACTCATTTCTGGTTTTTGATCAAAAGATGAAACGCGAGGCGAAGGAACTAAAACCCAATCTTCGTTTGGATATGGCTTTTCTCTCCCGCCATTGAAAAAGTAAGTGACATGGGCATATTTTTCAGTTTCAGCAATATGAAGTTGAGTAAGACCCTTCTCTGAAAGAATTCTCGCCAAAGGATAATCTATTGTTTCTGTTGGAAAAGCAACCTCAACTGGTAAACCCTCCTCATATTCTGTCATGGTAACAAAAAATAAATTTTTAACAATTTTTTGACGAGAGAAATTATTAAAATCGGGAATCACAAATGCTTTTGTCAATTCCCTCGCTCTTTCAGTTCGAAAATTAAAGAAAATCACCGCATCATTATCTTCAACTAAAGCCAATGGTTTGCCATTTTTAACAATTACTGTTGGAATAAATTCTTCATCAAAAATTTTTTTCTCATAAGAATCTTTAATCGCTTTAATCGGATTAGAAAATTTTCTTTCTGTTTTCCCTTCTGTCATCGCGAGGTAAGATTTTTCCACCCTTTCCCAGTTATTATCGCGATCCATTGAATAAAATCTTCCAGAAATAGTAGCAATCTCACCCAGACCAATTTTTTTCATTTCCTTCTGAATTTCTTCAACAAAAATTAAGCCTGAATTATAAGGTACATCACGCCCATCTAAAATGGCATGAAGGTAAACCCTTTTAAGACCTTCTTTTTTGGCTAATAAAAGTAGAGCTTTTAGGTGTTCTAAAGAAGAATGAACATTGCCAGAAGAAACAAGACCCAAGAGATGAAGCTTTGAATTATTTTTTTTAACATGATTAATTGCTTTCAAAAAAGCCTGATTAGTAAAAAAGGTGCCTTCATCAATGGCTTTATCAATTCTAGGTAAACTTTGATAAATAACCTTTCCCGAGCCTAAATTTAAATGACCAACTTCAGAATTACCTTGTTCTCCCCAAGGAAGTCCAACCGCCAAACCAGCGGCTTGAAGAGTAGTAGTAAAATAAGAAGAAGTTAGTTCGGAAAAAAACGGAGTTCTGGCTTGGCTAATCGCATTGCCTGAAGATGGTGGCGCAACACCCCAACCATCAAGGATTACTAGCACAATGGGTTTTATTTTTTTTACTTCGGCAATCATTTTTAATTATTTTTCCTGATAAAATATAATTAATAAATATCTAATTTCTAATTGACCTAATTTCTAATCAATCTCTAATGTCCAATGACCAAATGACAAAAAATATTTAGAAATTAGACATTTTGAGAATTGGAAATTGATTGGGTTAATTAGAATAATTAGAGTAATTAGGTTAATTGCCAATCTTTACTTGAGCAAAGATTGACCGGTCATTTCTTTTGGCTTTTCAAATCCCATTATTTTAAGAATCGTTGGCGCCACATCAGCCAAAATTCCTTCTTGAAGTTTTACTCTTTTATATTTTTCTGAAAATAAAATGAAAGGAACTGGATTAGTGGTATGACCAGTAAAAATTTCACCGGTTTTTAATTCAATCATTTTTTCAGCATTACCATGATCAGCGGTAATAATAGCAATTGCTTGGCGATGTAAAATTTCTTTGATTATTTTTCCTAAACATTTATCAAGAAATTCAACTGATTTAATAGTTGCTTTAATGTTGCCGGTATGTCCTAAAATATCGGGATTGGCAAAATTAACAGTAATAAAATTGGTGTCTTCTTTTTTTAAATTTTTAATTACCTCTTCTGTTACTTTTTCCGCATTCATCTGGGGAATTTCATCATAACTTTCTACTTCCGGTGAAGGAACAAGAATTCTCTTTTCCCCAAAATATGGTTGATCATAGCCGCCATTAAAAAAGTAAGTAACATGAGCGTATTTTTCTTTCTCAGCAATATAGTATTGAGATAAATTTTTAAAAACTTGGGGTAGGGTATTTTTAAGTCGTCTGGCTGGATAAGCAGTTTTTATGTCATCAAGATCTGGTCCAAAATCAGTTAAAGCAACGAAAAATAGATTTTTTAAAACCTTTTTTCTTCTAAATGAACCGGGATTTTTTTTATTAAATTCTTTTTGAACAAAGGCTTTAGTTAATTGTCTGGCCCGATCAGATCTCAAATTAAAAAAAATAACTGCATCATTATCAGAAATAGTAACTTTTTTTCCATTGATTAGAAAAATTGATGGTGGAATATATTCATCGGTTAAAAGTTCTGGTTTGATGCCAGAACGATTGTAAGCAAAAGAAACTGCTTCTTCTACAGTTTTAAATTCTCTCCCCTCACCTAAAACAATAAGATTGTACGCCTTCTCAGTTTTTGACCATTCTTTTTTTCGATCCATAGCGTAATAACGACCGATAAGTGTTGCCAATTTTACTCCATCTACCTTTTTTCTTATTTTCTCATAAGTTTTCAAAAATGATCGGGGAGTGGTATCGCGACCATCGGAAAAAAGATGAAGAAAAATTTCTCTAATTCCATTTGTCTCAGCTAATTCTATTAAAGCCAAAAGATGGTTTGGATCGCCATGAGCAGTTGATTCATCAGGAAGGATGCCCATTAAATGAAAATGGCTTTTATTTTTTTTAACATGATTAATGGCCGCCTTAAGAACTTGGTTTTCGAAAAAAATTCTATTTTTAATACTTTCGGAAATAAAAACTGAATCATCAAGAACAATTCTGCCGGCACCTAAATTAAAATGTCCGGCTTCAGAATTACCTGGTTCATTTGGAAAAAGTCCCACTGCTTCTCCTGAGGCTTGAAGCTTAGTAAAAGGAAAATTTTCTTTGAGAAAATCAAAATTTGGTTTTTTAGATAGTTCAATAGCATTACCTTCATTTTTAGGCGCCAAGCCCCAGCCATCTAATATAACTAAAACGACCGGTCTATTCTTTTTTGAATTTTTTTCTAACATAAATTTTTTTGACCAACAAATTTCTATAAATTTCTACAAGTTTCTACAAGTTTCTATCTACAAGTTTCTATAAGTTTCTATAAATTTCTATAAGTTTCTCTCTAAAATTTCTTCTATTTCCATTAATCGATTATATTTAACAATTCTTTCGCCTCGATTTGGTGCGCCGGCTTTAATGAAGTCAGCATTAACTGCCAGGGCTAAATCAGCAATAAATGTTTCATTTGTTTCGCCTGATCGATGAGAAATAATCACTTTATGTTTTGCTTTTTTTGCTAATTTTATACACTCAATTGTCTCGGAAATTGTTCCAATTTGATTCGGTTTAATTATAATTCCATTGGCTGAATCAAATTCAATTCCCCTTTTTAATCTTTTTAAATTAGTCACAAATAAATCATCACCAACTAAAATAAAATCTTTTTTAATTTTTAAAAGATTTTTTTTAAGTTTTGACCAATTTAAAAAATCTTTTTCATTCAGTGGGTCCTCTAAAAGAATAAGATGATATCTTTTCACTAAATCTTTATAAATTTTAATTAAATTTTCTGTTTTTATTTTTCTTTTTTCGAAATAATAAACATTTTCTTTTTGATGATAAAATTCTGAAGCAGCACAATCAAGACCAAAATTTATTTCTTTATCAAATCGATAACCAATTTTTTTACTTGTTTTAATTAAAATTTCAATCGCCTCTTTATTATTTTTAAAAGGAGTAACAATTCCTCCTTCATCACCAACGCCAAAAATTCCAATTTCTTTTTGAACTATTTTTTTTAAAAGCGAATAAAATTCAACCGCCCTTTGAATAATTTTGCTAATTTTTTCTCTTTTTCTAAAAATAACAAAAAATTCCTGAAAATCTAAATTTGAAAAGCCATGACGACCACCATTAATAAGATTAAAAAGAGGCAAAGGAAATTGATAATTTTTTATTTTTAAATCAAAAATTTTTCTTAAATATTTAAAAGTTGGCAAATTCGTTGATTTTGCTCCGGCTTTAGCGCAAACCAAAGAACAGGCTAAAATAGAATTTGCCCCTAATTTTGACTTATTATCTGTCCCATCAAGTTCAATTAATTTTTTATCGATTTCTTTCAACTTTGTGATTTCAAAATTTTTTAAAGCGGGAGAAATTATTTTTTCAATATTAAAACAGGCAGAAAGCACACCCCTACCATTAAAACGAGACTGATTATAATCGCGAATTTCAACTGCTTCATTTTCACCCTTTGAAGCGCCAGCTGGAACCGAAGCTATCTCTTCTAATCCATTATCTAAAAAAATTTTTGCTTCAATAGTTGGCTCACCACGAGAATCTAAAATTTCTCGAGCAATAATCTTTTGAATTTTAGGCATAAAATTCTTCCTCCTAATTACTAATTTTAATCAAATTACGAACTATTAATTGGGGTTTGATTCGTAATTCGTGGGTTATCATCAAAAACAAAAACAGCGGCCGCAACAACTGATGTCCATAAACCATTTTTATCGCCTTCAGCCGTTTGAGTGATATTAGATGTCCGAATAATTTTCCCACTCATTTTATAAAGTTGCTCTCTTTCGTCCCAAGCTTTTTCTGAATCAAATTCCAACCCCAAGGTTGAAGCCAACATGGAAGCCGCCAAATCTTCTGCATATTCTCCAGCCACTATTTCCTTTTCGCCAAAAGAATGATGTTCTGAAAGATAACCATAGGCGTTAGAATCGGCTGGCCAAGCACAACCAATCGAAGCGGCAATTAAACGGTTCGGTTCATTAGTTGAATTTCTGGCCATCACTACAAAAACAATTTGACCATGTTTAAGAATTTTTAAACCTTCTTCTTTTGAAATTCTTTTACAACCAGGTGGTAAAATACTAGAAACAGAAACAAGATTGAAGGGGGAAATGCTGGCGTCTTTCAAAGCCAACTCAAATGATTGAAGGTAATTTTTATGCCTTCCAACACCTTTAGTAAAAAAAACTTTTGATGGAATAAGAGACGAATGGTTCATATTTTAAAAGTTAATTTTTTAAAAATGGCTTGATACCCGGCAAATTTTTTCCTGATAAAAATTCAAGCATTGCTCCACCACCGGTTGAAATAAAAACTTTTTTTCCATCTTTGATTTTAAAATTTTTAACCACCGCAATAGTTTCACCTCCACCAATAATTATTTTAGCTCTTTTGTTTTTTAAAATTGCTTCAACAATTTTTTTTGTTCCTAAATCAAATGGCTTTTCCTCAAAGTAACCCATTGGTCCATTAAAGATTATCATTCTAGCAGAAGAAAGATATTTTGAAAAGAGTCCAATTGTCTCTTTCCCAATATCAAGAATTTTAAAATTTTTTAATTTATTTAATTTATCTATTTTAAAATTTTGAATTTTGAATTTTGAGTTTTGAGTTTTGAGTTTTATTTTGACATCAACAGGCAAAACAATTTTTTTGTTTTTTGATATTATTTTCGCTTGATCTATCATTTCTTTTTCATAAATTGATTGACCAATATCCAGCCCCATTGCTTTAAAAAATGTATTAGCCAAACCACCGCCAATTAAAATTTGATCAGCAATTTTTAATAAATTTTTAATCACGGGTAGTTTTGTAGAAATTTTTGCTCCGCCCATAAGAATAATCAACGGATGTTTTGGTCTTTCTAAAATCTCGCTTAAATTTTTTATTTCTCCTTCTAAAAGAAATCCAGCATAACTTGGCAAATATTTTGTCATGGCAGAAACTGAGGCATGGGCTCGATGGCAAACTGGAAAGGCATCATTGATATAAAGATCTGCCAAACTGGCTAAATTCTTGGCAAATTTTTTATCGTTTTTTTCTTCATCAGGATAAAAACGAAGATTTTCTAGAAGAATTATTTCACCGGCTTTTAGTTTATCAATTTCTTTTTTTACTTTCTCACCAAGACAATCATCAATAAATTTTAATTTTAGGATTTGGGCATTGGGATTTGGGATTGGAAATTCGTTTAAATATTCCGCCACTTTTTTCAAACTATAATTTTTAATTCTTAATCTTTTGTTTTTTATTTTCAGCGGACTATCAAGATGAGAAATTAAAATAATTTTTGCCTTCTTTTTGATTAAATAAAAAATTGTCGGTAAATGGGCCAAAATTCTTGAATCATCTAAAATTTTTCCATTTTTTATCGGCACATCAAAATTAACCCGCAACAAAATTTTTTTGTTTTTTAAATTTAAACCTCTAATACTTTTTAATCTCATAAGATTAGTTTAAAAAGTTTATTAAAAATGACAAGTGATTGAACGAAAATTGAGGTCTTTTTAGTGAAAAATTTTGCTTTCTTTAATTTTTCTAAAAAGTCAAACTGATCAGAAAAATCTTCTATTTCGATAATAGCCTTAGCAATTTCAAATTGAGAGTGAGCATCAGAACCAACAATAAAAACTTTATTATATTTTTTGGCGAATTCTAAGGCTTTTTTATTGGCGGAATTTAAAATATTACGGCTATTGAAAATTTCAATAATCTCAATTTGGTCAATGTTTTCAAAAAGTGATTTTTCTTTCAATCTATTTTTTCGAAATGAATCAAAGGGATGAGGAACAATTACTAAACCTTTTTGCTCTTTTATTTTTTCGATGGTTTCCTTGATTCCTAAACCCATCTCAATTTTTTCTTTTAAAAAAATACCAATTATTTCCCCTTCTTTTGTTTTTATTTCCTCTCCAGGAATAATTCTTATCTTTTTTATTTTTTCTATTTCTTTTTCTGGCGCTAAATTATTATGATCAGTCAAAATCACGGCATCAATTTTATTTTTTTCAGCAATTTGAGCAATTTTCTCCAAATCTAATAAACTGTCTTTTGAATACTTTGAATGAAGATGAAAAATAATTTTCATTTTAAAAAATTATTGATTGAGAGATTTAATAAAAATTTCTGCTTCCTGAGCTAAACTCGGATCAAGTTCAACTGCTTTTTTTGCCATTTCAATTGCTTTTTCCTTTTCCCCTGCCTCTTTATAAAGACTGGCTAAATGAGTATAAACTAAAACATTTTTTGGATCTCTTGACCTAGCAATTTCTGAAACTTCAATTGCTTTTTTAAGATTACCGGCTTTAAAATAAGAGATGGCGATGTATAAAGTTGTTTGGGTGTCGGTATAAATATCTATTCTTTTTTCTGCTTCCTCTAATTCTAAAAGTCCATTTTTAAAATCGTTATTCTTAAAATAGGTAAGGGCCAAGATTTTATGAGCCTCACCTACTTCTGGATCTAAATTAACTGCTTGTTTGGCTATCTTAATTGCTTCTTCTTTTTCTCCTTTTAAAATTTTACTATCAACTAAATTAAAATAAATTTGCTGTCTTTTTGGCGAAAGTTTCTTTGCCTGAATTAATATTTCTTCAGCCTCATCGGGTTGATTAATGAAATTATAAAATTGAGCTAAATAAATAAAATAGCGAACATCGTTTGGATGTTCTTTGATATTTTTTTTCATTTCTGAGATAAGAAATTCAGTTATCTCTTGCCAGGTTTTTTCATCTTTAATCATTTCTTTTTTTTCAACAAAATTTTTCATCATTAACAATCTTACTTCTGGATTAATAAATGTATTCTTAGAAAGAGATTTTTTAAAATAATCAAGGGCAATCTTGGGGTTAACTTGACTAAAAGCCAAGCCTTTAATTGCTTCTTTGCTAGCAAAGAACGGTTTAAAATTAAATTCATAAAGAGCCAAAGATAAAAAGATGATGATTAAAAAAATTAAAATTGGCAAAGGCACTTGTTTTAAATTTTGAGTCTTTAATCTCGGGTTTGTTTTGGACTTTTCTATTTTTTTGTTGATATTTAAATCAGTATTTTGGGTTATAAAATAAGTTAAGGATAGACTGAAATAAAAGATGATCAGTGGTGCTGGAGTATCAAAAACTGTTAAATTCTGGATAAAATAAGCAAAAAACATTAACCCTAAAACAAATAATCCCATTCGCGTCGTTCGCGTATATTCAAATTTTTCGAGCCACTTTTTAGATAACAACCAAAAAATTGTTCCGAAAAAAAATAAATAAGAAATCAAACCAATAATTCCAGTTAAAGATAAAATATCAATGAGTTGATTATGAGATTTATCAAACCAAGTTCCTTCTTCACCCCAACGATAAATTCTCGGCTCAAAATATTTATTAAAAAAAACATTAAAGTTCTCCCAACCCCAACCGAAAATTGGTCTTTCTTTAAATCCTTTTAAGCCAATTTGCCAAGGAATTGTTCTTTGATCAAAACTAGAAGTCAAAGTTTTAAAATCAAGAAAACGATATAAATAAAATGGCATTTTTGATTTAATTGAAGTTAATTTTGGTGTTTGGAAAAAATAATAAAAAAAGCCAAAAATAACAATTAATAAGATAAAAATAGTGATAAAGCTCACTCTCGATTTTTTTGATGGCAAACTTAAGATTAGATAGATTAAAAAGAAAAATAAGGAAAGGAAAAGGGCCAGAAAGACGCCACGACTGGCAGAAAAAATCATCACCAACAAATTAAAAAATGTTAAAAAAAGAGCTAGCCATTTCAAAAATTTTTTTTCTTTTATAAATAAAAAAATGGCTAAAAAAATATGAAGCATGGAATAAACGCCTAAATAAATCGGGTTGCCCAAAGTAGAACTCATTCTAATATCAGTTTCTTGAAGTAAAAATTTTAGACCAATTTTTTGCCCCAAGCCATAAAGACCAACTAAAAAAGAAAAAATTAAACTAACCCAAATCAATTTTCGCCAATCTTCCCAATTTTTTAAAACAGTAATTAAAATTAAAAACCAGAGCCAAAAGTGAATCATTGTTAAAACACCGGTCATTCTTTCCTGGGTTGAGTAAAAAGAGCGATAAGGATCAACACCAGTTAATGCGGTCAAAATTAAAACTGCAATAAAAATTGTTAAAGTTAAAACAATTGGATTTTTAAAATTGGGCCGATATTCTTTTTTATAAACCATTAAAATTAGCCAAAAAGCAAAAATAATTTCAACGATTATCTGAAAAACAATCACCTTACTAAAAATATAAGGATAAACAACTTTTTTATAAACAAAAAGAGGCAGAAACAAAATTAAACAAGAGGTAAGATAAACAGCTTTTAAAAAAATTTTTTCTAGACTTTCAAACATCTTTTTTATCATCTTATCTTTAAATGACCACTTGTCAAGCTCTATTTTTTTTGATAAAATCAAAAAATATGGATTTAAATGTAGAGTACAAACAATAAATCAAATTATTTTTTCAACCTTTCTCTTTTGGTTTAAATATGGATATTTTAAAAGGATCTAAAAAATATAAAATAGGTATAATTGGAACGGGAATGGTAGGAAGTACTTTAGCTAGATATTTTAAATCTAAAAAAAATATCAAATTATTTTTATTTGATCCATCTAAAAATTATTATGAAGATATAAATCAATCAGAGATAATCTTTATTTGCGTCCCAACACCGCATAGCTTAAATAGATCTGGTTTTGATTTAACGGCACTAAAGGAGGCTTTAAACATCATTAAGGGAAAAAAAATCGTGGTAATAAAAAGTACAGTTCTTCCTGGAACAACAAGAGAAATGAGTAAATTATATCCTAAATTAAGGATATTTTTTAATCCGGAATGGTTAACCGCTAAAAATGCCGACGACAATTTTCGAAATCCTTATTTACAAATTGTTGGCTATGTTTCTAAAAAAGACAAACCCGTCGCTAAAAAAATTTTATCTTTACTACCTAAAGCAAAGATTAAAAGTTGTGTTATTCAGGCCGAAATTGCCGAGGCGATAAAAATAATAAGAAATGTTTTATCAGTAGCAACAGTAGTGATAATTAACGAAATTTATAATATTCTTAAGAAGGCTGGAATTGAATATGAAAATAATAAAAATTTTAGTATAAAAGATGGGCTAGAAGTTTTAAGTAAAATACCGTCTTATCATTTAAAAGTTATTCACAAGGGTGGAAGAGGTGCCGGCGGTCATTGTTTACCAAAAGATTATGCTGCTTTTATAGATTACAGCAAAATAGTTAAAAGACCGTCTCGATTACTTGATTTAATTGAAAAAATTAACAAAAATTTATTGAAAAAATACCCCAAAAAAGAAATTTAATTCAATAATATGACTTTAATAACTTTTACATTCGATGGCGGATATCAAGAAACGTTTGATTTTATTAAAAGCTTGCTGCCTAAATTTTCATTACCAAGTACTTGGTTCATTGTCACTGCGACTGTAGGTAAAACACTAGAAAATCGTAATATAAATTGGTCAGATCTTTTTTATTTGGTAAAAAATGGAATGGAAGTTGGCTCTCATTCACATACCCATCCATTACTTAAAGAATCTAAATTTGATTTTTTAAATAAGTTAAAAATAAAATTGCTAAAAATAGCAAAAAACCCAAAGCAAGAATTAAAAAATATTAAAAAGAGCATCGAAACAATTACTAAAATAAAAATGAATACAGATTTTCTTATAAAAGAAGCAGAAATATCAAAAAATATACTCGAAGAAAAATTAAATTTAAAAATAAAAAGTTTTGCCTATCCTCACGGAAGAACTAATCAACAACTAAAAGATGCATTAAGAAAAATGAATTATAAAAGTGCTCGGGGGACAAAAGACGGTTATAATTTTGTTAATAAAATAGATTTGTTTGATTTAAGGAGTAAAACTTGGACAATTAATACCTCTTTAAAAGAAGCTAATCAGTGGATTGATGAACTACTAAAAAATAAAGGTTGGTTAATAGAAACTTTTCATTTAATAACCGATAAAAAAAATAATTATTTTTATACCACCACGAAAGATAAATTTATAAACCATCTAAGCTATATTAAAAGTAAAGGAATAGAACTAAAAACGCAGGGTGAAGTTGTTGAAAAAATATTATCAAAAATTTAATATGCCAAAAGTAAGTGTATGTATTCCAAACTATAATTACGGAGCCTTCATTGAAGATGCAATTAAAAGCGTCTTAAATCAAACTTTTAAAGATTTTGAATTAATAATTGTTGATGATTGCTCAACTGATAACTCAGTAGAAATTATAAAAAGTTTTACTGACCAGAGAATCAAATTTATCAAAAACGAAAAAAATATCGGTCGAATTAAGAATATAAATAAGGTACTTTCTCTTGCTGCAGGTGAATTTATCACACTTCTTCCATCTGATACATTTTTAACTCCCAACTCAATTGAGGAAAGGGTAAAAATATTGGAAAAAGATAAAGAAATTGGATTAGTTTTTTCAGCAGTTAATATAATTGATCAAAATAAAAAAATAATCGAAGTCTACAGATACTCAGTAAGGAATTTAATCCAAACCGGAAGGGAAGCTTTCGAAACTTTAATTATGGGAAATTACATCATCACTTCCTCGGTTATGGTCAGAAAAACTTGTTATGAAAGACTTGGTTTTTTTGATGAAGAAATCGCGCCAAGAGCAAGAGATTGGGAAATGTGGTTAAGAATTGCTCTTAACAATTATAAAATTGCTTTTATTGCGAAACCTTTAGTTTTCGAAAGAATCCATGACAAAAATATAACCAATTATTTCGAAAAGGAAAATTTAATCGGAATGGGAGACTGCGAAATTATTAAGGGGATTTTTTATAAATTGCCAAAAACAAAATATTACAAAGAATTAGAGAATAAAGCTATAAAATCATTAAGTAAAAGAATGATAGCTAAATCAGCTTTTAATTTAATAAAAGGTGATGCCAAATTAGCAAGGAAAAATCTTCTTTTTGCTTTGACTATAAATAATAACTTATTTTTTTCTCCTATTTTTCTCTCACTATTTTTACTCACCTTAACTGGGAAACTAGCAAAAATATTTGCTTTTCTTCCTAAATCATTTCTAAGAAAATTAAAAAGGATAGTTTTCCACACCCCTTCTTGAAATATGGAAAGATATTACTATCGTTATAATCAACTCCAATTAATTTTTAATATCATCAGAAAACTACCAATTCAATCAATTTTAGATTTAGGATGCGGAGAGGGATTTTTAGAAGAAGCTTTCCCTGATAAAAAAATAGTAGCTGTTGATATTGATAAAGAAGCCTTAAAGAAGGCAAAAAAAAGAGCTCCTTGGGCTTATTATCTTAACACAGATATTAGAAATCTCTCGCTTGTTGAAAAATTTGATTTAGTCATTTTAATCGCTGTTTTAGGAAGTATTGAATCAGAGGAAGAAGATGCTTTTTTAGAAAAAATTTCCCAATTCCTTAAACCAGGCGGTTTTTTATTGATTTTTGTTACTCAGGATATTTTTCCTTACTCTATTTTTTCTCCAATAAGATTAAAAAGAAAAAAATGGCGTTTTTTTAAGGCTAAAGATTTAATAAATAAATTGGAAAAAAATGGCTTTTATTTGTATCTGATAAGATACTTTGGCGGCCCTTTAACCCTATTGTTTAATTTAATTTATTTAGCTTTGAATAAAATTTTGAAGTTATTCAATTTAAAAATCTCATATAAAATTTTTAGTTGGTTGGAATCTCCAGAATTTATTCATCCTCGACCATCGTGGCTTTCTCATTTTATTTGTTTTGTTTTCCAAAAAAAATATGATTAAATTTTTAGAAAAAATAGTTTGGATTACTTTCCTTGTCGCTCTTTTGGTCTTTCCTATTCAAATTATAGAACCGGCGCCATTTGATATATTAGTTGGGATAGTGATTATTATTTTATTTTTTTTATTTTGTTTCTCTAAAGAAAAAAGATTATTACTAAAAAAATCTATTAATCTTGTTGATACTTTTATAACCTTATTTCTTTTTTCTAACTTTATCACTTTAGCGATTACAGGGGCAATTTTAGAAACCCCCTCTTTAACTTTTTTTCTAAAAACTTTTTATCTCATTCTTCTTTATTTTTTGGCTAAATTTTTAATTATTTTAAACCCTCAAAGAATAAATAAAATGATAAAGTTTTTTTTAATTGGCGTATTAATAACTGTTGGTTTTATCTGGTTAAATTATATTCTATTTAATTTTGGTGAATTAAAAATAGAAAAGATGATTTATTATAGCTTACCAAGTTTACATCTTTTTCTATACCCAAAAACTTACTTTGGTATTGCTTCTCGGGAAACTGGCTATTTAGTCTGGTCAACACCGTATTGGCCGGGAGTAATTTCTCAATGGGGACGAGCTCTTGGTTGGTTTAAAGATCCAAATGTTTTGGGGTCTGTTTTAGCTATTCTAACTATTTATTTATTATCTTTGGTAATCTTTGTTAAAAAATCCCAAAAGTCATGGATAACACTTTTTGTGTTGCCTTATTTAGGGGGAATGATTTTTCTTGTTGATTCAAGAGGGACAGCAATCTCTTTAATCAGCGTAATTATAATTTATTTAATCTTTTTAAAAATCAAGACCTCTTCAGAAATTTTTAAAAAAACATTAATAGCCCTTCTTTTTCTTATTATTTTACCTATTACCTTTCTTTTCAATGGTTGGTATAAACCACGCATGTTTGGAGGGAATCCTTCTTTGGTTCAAGAGATTCAAAAACAAACTCCAATTATTTTGCCTCGTCAATCAGAAAGAAAAGAAATTATTAAAAAATCTTTAGAAATTATTTCTCAGTCCACTCAAAATCCTGAAAAACTATTTCTCGGGCATGGAAGTGCTAAATCGCCTCAACTTTTAAATATTAAACCCTATCAAATTCTTCTTACCCCTCATAACACCTATTTATTAATCCTTTTGGAAAACGGCTTAATAGGACTTTTTCTTTTTCTTTTTTCTATTTATTTTATTTTCTTTTTGCTTTGGAAAGAAATTATTAAAACACCTTTTGAATGGAAAAATCAACTCTCTATCTTTATCTTAGGAAGCATTCTGCTTATTTTATTCCATGGTCTAGTAATAGACACACTTCATTGGCGGCATTTTTGGTTGATATTAGGAATGGCCTCTGCTTTAATTAGTATTAATAATCAAAGCAAAAAATGAAAATTTTATATCTTATCACTCATCCTTTTTTAGGCGGTGCACAAAAATATGTTTTAGAATTGAGTAAAAATTTAAAAGATAAAGCAAAAATTTGGTTAGGAACTGGTCAAGATGGTTGGTTAGTTAATGAATTCAGGAAAGAAAATATTCCAGTTGTTTTTTTCAAAAATTTAAAAAGGTCTTTTAATCCATTTAAAAATCTCTTTTTAATTTTTGAAGTTAAAAAATTTTTGGATAAAAATAAATTTGATATTATTCATCTTAACAGTTCAAATACTTTATTGGCTGCTATTGGGGCTAAACTTACTAAAAACAAACCAAAAATAGTTTTTACTTTGCATGGATTAAGCATTCTTCATTCAAACTGGCAGAAATCTTGGTTAATTAAATCAATTTATTATTTAATTCTTAAACTTTCTCTTTATTTTGTTGATAAAATTATCTTTGTCTGCCAACATGATTTAGACTTTGCTTTAAAAATTAAATTAATCAAAAAAAATAAATGTTTTTTGATTTATAATGGATTAAAATCACCAGAGTTTTTAGAAAAAGATTTGGCTAAAAAATTTATTGAAAAAACTATTAATCAGCCATTAAATAACAAAATAATCATTGGCACCGTTTCTCGTCTAGAATATCAAAAAAATATTAAAAATATATTGGAATCAGCTAAAATTTTAAGAAAGGAAAATATTATTTATTTAGTCATTGGCGATGGACCGGAAAGAAAAAAATTAGAAAAATTAATGAATCAATATCAATTAAAAAACAATTTTTTTCTCCTTGGCGATATTCCAGAAGCAGCAAAATATTTAAGGGCTCTTGATATTTTTGTTCTCCCTTCAAGATATGAAGGATTTCCTTTGGTTATTTTGGAAGCAATGAATGCTCGCCTACCAATTGTTGCCACAGATGTCGGTGGTTTAAAAGAAATGATAGAAAATAAAAAAGAAGGAATTTTAGTTGAAGCAAAAAACCCAAAAGTCTTAGCCATAGCCATAAAAGAATTAATTGAAAATAAAAATCTGGCTAGAAATCTGGCTGAAAATGCCTATCGAAAAGTAAAAGAAATGTTTTCTCTTGAAAAAATGGTTAAAGAAACTTTTAATCTTTATCAAGAAATTTAAAAAATGAGTAAAAAAACTAAACAATTTATCTTATTTTGGGGCGATGTAGTTATTTTATACTTCTCCCTTTATTTAACCCTTTTCTTTCGTTACGGCCATAATTATCATTTCTCTATTTGGCAAAAACACTTTCTACCATTTACTATTGTTTATATTATTTGGCTAATTAATTTCTATATTAACGATCTTTACGAATTAAAATCAACTCGACTTGATGCTATTTTTTTCACCACCATTTTTCGTGCTATTTTAATCAATCTTTTAATTGCTGTTGTCTTTTTTTATTTTATCCCCTCTTTTAACGTCACGCCAAAAAGAAACCTTTTCTTAAACATTTTTATCTTTACTTTACTTTTTATTTTTTGGCGATTTCTTTACACTCATTTAATTTTTAGATTTCAATTACCAAACAATCTTTTATTAATTGGATTAGATAAAATATCTATTGAGCTCGGAAAAAAAATTATCAGAAGTCCTTTTCTTGGTTATCAATTAAAGGCTGTTATTGCGACGGGAGAGGTTGAAAATTTACCATGGCAAAATGTGAAATTTGCTCAAAATTTAAAAGATTTAGAAAAAATAATTAAAGAGGAGAAAATCAATACTGTTGTTGTTAGAAACGATATTTATTATCAGATGGGAAAAGAACTATATCAACTTTTAATTTTTGGTATTGATATTTTTAATTTGCCAACCTTTTGGGAAAAAATAGCCCAATCAATTCCTATTTCAGCAACTGAAGAGACATGGTTTTTAGAAAATCTTCGCGGAAAACAAAAAAAGGGTTATGAAATTATAAAAAGAGGAATAGACATTTTCTTAAGTATTTTCTTTGGCTTAATTTCACTTATTTTTTATCCTTTAATTATTTTAGCCATCAAATTAGATTCTCCTGGACCAGTTTTTTATCAACAAAAAAGGGTTGGAAAAAATAATAAAATTTTTAAAATAATTAAATTCAGAACAATGATTACTGAGGCAGAAAAAAACGGACCACAATGGGCTAAAGAAAATGATTCTCGCATAACCAAGATTGGCAAATTACTGCGTCGATTTCATTTAGATGAGCTACCTCAATTTTTAAACATTTTAAAAGGCGAAATGTCCTTTATTGGTCCTCGGCCAGAACGACCAGAATTTGTTGAAGAATTAGTTAAAAAAATTCCTCATTATCATCTCCGTCATTTGATTAAACCAGGTTTAACAGGTTGGGCTCAAATCAATTATCCTTATGGTTCCTCAGTTGAAGATGCTGAAAAAAAACTTTATTATGATCTTTATTATCTAAAAAATCGATCGTTAATTTTAGACTTAGAAATTTTTTTAAAAACTTTGGCTAATTTTTTTTCTCCTAAAGAAAAATAATATGAAAATTTTAGTGACCGGCGGTGCCGGATTTATTGGCAGTCATTTAATAGATGCTTTAATAAAAATAAAGCATCAGGTTGTTGTTGTTGATAATCTTTCTACTGGCCAAAAAGAAAACCTTAATCCTAAAATTAAGTTTTATCAAATTGATATCAACTCAACCATTTTAAAAAATATTTTTAAAAAAGAAAAACCAGGCATTGTCTTTCATTTGGCCGCCCAAATTAATTTAAGAAAATCAATAGAAGAGCCAATTTTTGATGCTCAAACTAATATTTTAGGTTCTCTTAATGTTTTAGAATCTGCCTTAAAAAATAATGTTAAAAAAATAGTTTTCACCTCAAGTTGTGCGGTTTATGGCAAGGCAAAAAAAATTCCTACCCCAGAAACATCTCCTCTTTCACCTCTTTCTCCTTATGGATTAGCAAAATTAACTATTGAAAGATATTTAGAAATTTTTCATCAAATTTATGGATTAAATTATCTTATTTTTCGCTTTGCCAATGTTTATGGACCAAGACAACCAGCCAAATCTGAAAGCGGGGTAATCTCTATTTTTTTAGAAAAAATTTTAAAGGGTGAAACACCAATTATTAATGGTAATGGCCAACAGACACGAGATTATCTTTATATTGACGACGCAGTGAGGGCTCTTCTTTTGGCTTTGAAATTTAATAAAATTGGTATTTATAATGTTGGAACCGGAAAAGAAACATCAGTTAATGAAATTTTTAAAAAAATTGTTAAGTTTGTTAAAAAACCAATAAAAAAAGTTTATGGTCCAGCCATTAAGGGAGAAATACAAAGAAGCGCCTTAGACTGTCAAAAAATAAAAAGAGAACTTGGTTGGCAAGCTAAAATTAGTTTAGACGAAGGAATCAAAAAAACAATTAATTGGTTCAAAAATAAAAAATAGAAATCTTTTAAAAAATCAGAAATTTTTCGGGAAAATCAATTTCCTGAATTTTTATTTTCTAAAATTTGATTAAATTTCAAAATAAAAATGAAGAGGGCGGTGACCTTAATCGTCACCCCCTCTTCGTGCCCGGTTTTAACGCTCCCGGGAAAACGTTTATTTCAGAATTTATGGCTTCACTAAAGCATTACCGTAGACCTTGCCTCTCAAGATAATAGTGCCGTAAGCGTAAGCACCAGAGCCATCAATGCCAAATTTGATGTTGTTATTAGAATCATCGTTTAAGTAGGCCTGGATGCTATCACCCTGAGTAGTTAAGCCAGCAGTGACAGTATCAACATAGAGATAAAGGGTCTTGGTTTGACCAGCTGGAACAGTGAGAGAGTTAGAAGAAAAGTTACAGGTGAAAGTCGAGCCAGTAGAAAGGTTAACGTTGCTACTAGTACAGAGAGTATTAACACCATCAGTAATATAAACAGTGGTCGTATTATTAGAAGCACCGCTAACCGCAAAATTAACCACTAATTGATCACTATCACCATTTTCAAAGGTGACATCATTGTTAGCATGAGCAGTGACATCAAATTTAGCCACTAAAGTATTAGCACTGGGCACAAGATTGCCACTGGGTGAAGTAGCATTCAAAGCAACAATTGGGTATGACTCCATAGCATAGACCTTATTCAAGGTGTAGTTATTCATGGTAATATTGTTGGTCTTACCATAAATCTTTTCACCTGAAGATTGGCCAACAGCCACAAAGTCATCGGTTAATTTATCAGAGGAATTATTCCAATCATTGCTGTCTTTATCCAAGCCAATTCTAATCGCATCTTCATTAGTGGCTCCGGCTTCTTTGGTGTTAAGGTCAACTTTAACCGTTAAGATAGCATAACTATCTTTTTTCACATAGATGTTAAGATCACCATCAGAGAAGGTCACCGCACCACTTGAGAGATAACCTTCCTTGGTTTCAGTATTGCCAGCTGCATCTTTTGGATAGGTCAAAATAACCTTGTTGATACTTCTTGAAGAAGCAGAAGTTTCAAGAAGTAATTTAGCACCAGTAATGACAAAGGCTTCATTAGCAGCAGTGAATCTGAATTTAGAAACAGTATAACCATTGCTACCAAAAGCAGCCAAAGAAGCGTTAGGTGTTGAAGAATCAACCGCGGCCGTTAAAGTTCCTTGCTGAGCGCAAGTAATAACTGGAGTTGGTGAAGCATTTAGGTTAAGATTGCTGGTGCTTATGGTTAAGAGATTGCCTTGGCTGTCTTCAACTTCCATATCTTCACTTGGTTTAATATCAGCAGCTAAGTACTTGCTACCAGAGAAAGTGTTCAAGAGATTAACTTTAACTGTTAAGTTCTTGGAAGCACCTTTAGCAATCTGATAAGCCAAGTTATTGAATTCAGCCTTGTAATAACCGCCAGAGCTACCAATTGTTCCAACTAAACTGATATTAACTGGGCCAGCCACTTTGGTTGAACCCTCATATAATGAAACAGTTGAAACAAGATTGTTGGCAGCATAATCACCATAACCAGAATTATCAAAGCTTCCATCATCATCAGCATACAATCTAACCGTGATTTTGTTAACCTTTAAGGTATCAGCCACAGCATTTAAGCCAACACCTAAAACAGACACATCTGAGGAGCCTTTAATATAAGTAGCAGAAACCGGAGTAGCTAATTTGCTCACAGTAAGGCTCGCTTCTTGAACCGTCATTTTGTTACCAGTCAAAGTGTTGGGCACAATGTTGCTTGAAGAGACGTATTCACCAGCATCATTATCATAGACATAATTAGTGCCGCTTAAATCAAGGCTAATCTTGATGGTGTTACCAGTTGTGAAGCCGGTATCAATATCAGCTTTAACGGAAAGATGGCGAGAAGTACCAGCGGTTACATCAAAGGCATCGCTAAATTCTTTATAGTAATGATCAACACTCCAAGTACCAGCACTAGCAGTAGATAATGGGCCAACCAAAGTTGTGCCAGTGTCAAGGTCAACAATTTTGATGTTCTTTACGTAAGCACCATCGCCCTGAGCATCAAGATACACATTCATCTTAACCTTTCTCACGGTCACATTTCTTTCTGAAGAAAGAGTGAATTTCAAGAAGTCGTTATTAGTGGTGTTTTTAGCATAATTGGAAGCAACTGGACCATTAAAGCCAAGAGTAATGGTGCCACCAGCCATGGTAACTTCTTGATCGCCCGAAGCCCAGTTATTGGTTAATATCACACCATAACCATAGGTCGCATCAACAGCATTCAAATCACTGGTTTCATCAAGATAGAACTTGATAGTATCATTTGTTCTCCCACCTTTCAAATCAGCATAAAGGACAAATTGCTTGGTTTGATCCTTAGCAATGGTATAAGGAGTGCTTAAAACTAACACTGCCTTATCACCAGTCATTTCTGAAGCGGTGGCTAAAATAGTACTGCCAGTTTTAAGAACAAGGTTCTTAATATAAGAATTGCTTAATGAACCACCATTTCTTAAAGTGATGGCATTAATCGTTAAATCAGCAGTACCGCTGGTTTCACTAATAGAGAATTTAGCCACCTCAGCATTAGAAGAACCCAAGGTCACTGACCAAGCACTGCTAGATTCAGCAATGGTGGCAGAACCAGCTTGAACACTGCTAATGGTAATCGTATTACCAACAACATTAGTCACTGAAGAGCCATTTAATGATTTAACAGAGAAAGCACTTTGATGATTGGCATTTGAAGAACTATTAGCCAAATCAACTTTAACGGTTAATGTTCTGGGAGCTGATAAATTGAGATTAACGAAGGTAACTTCATTGGTTTCTGAAGAAATGGAGCGACCAGAAGTTAATCTGTTATAACCATCATATAAGTAAGCAGCCGTGAAATCACTGGCTGAACCAACACCAGCTCTTTTGATTACAACCTCATTAATGGTGCCAGAACCGCTGACATTAAATTTAAGAACTGGCACAGAAGTTGCTCCATAAGGAACAGTGGCTGCAGCTGGGGTATCAGAAGCTAAAGCAACAGATAGGGTTTCAGATGGTGGAGTGGTAATTGCCACATAGCCAGGAACAGTGAAGATTGATTCAACACCGGTAATTGGCGTTGATTCACTTGGTGTTTGGCTAATTGGCACTGCTTTTGATTTATCATATCTATTAGCGACAATCGCATAATCAGAAGAGAAAACTCTGACTGAGTCGCTAATGATACCATAACGACCATCTGGTAACTTAACAAATAACCCCTTTGGTAAAACCGTGCCATCTGTAATCATTGGCCCTTCTTCATAGTTGACAGTGTCAACAAACTCATCTGGCACCCAGTAAGTTTTTGCCTTACAAGTGGTGTCATTGAAAAGAGCATTGTAAACACTGCAATTGGCAATTGGCCTGATTTTGCCATTTTCAACATAGTAAACAGTTCTTGCTTCATAGGTTCCTTTGACAGTTTTCTTTGTTCCCCTAAAAGCACTGCCATCTCTAAACTTGGCATAACCTTTTACGTTATAGCCATTCAAATCAGAACATTCCACTTTTTTAGTGGTGGAAAAGTCTGATGGATAGCCCCAAGAGAGATAAACAGAGAGATAAGGGAAAACAAGAAGATCACTGCCAGAGACATAATAAACTGCATCTTTAGAGAAACCTTTACAAGCCGTGCTCGCGACGACTAAATCACCATTAGTAATGGTGACAGCCTTACTCGGAGCCGGAACTAAAGTAATAATTAAAGATAAAATCGCAAATGCGGTAAATAATTTTTTCGACATTTTTTATCCTCATAATCACGAATCATACGAATTTACCACCAATGACTACATATAATTAGTCATAATTGGCGATAGAATCTGTATGATTAGTGATTTTATTAATTAACACTCCCTCGACCTTTAATCTCCGATTTAAACTCGGAGGGCGGTTGAGGTTTGTCGACTCAGCAAACCCTACCCGCGGGATGTACAATAAATTATATTAAATTCTAAATCCCAAGCACTAAATTCTAAATAAATTCAAAATTAGCTAAAGTTTTTGGCAATTTTTTAACGAACTCTCTAATTCGCTTGGCGAATTGAAATGTTCTTTCTTCCAAATCATATCGTTTCTGATTTTGAATTTTGAACATTTGTGCTTATTTAGGATTTAGGGTTTAGGATTTAGGATTTACTCTTTAATAAGGTCTGTTTTAAAATCACTTTCTTTTTTTTCTAATTCTAAATCAGTTTTAAAATCTGGTTGATAGGTTTGCGGAATTATTTTTTCTTCTGATGACTTAACTTCCAATTCATTTTCTTTTGACTCTTGAGAAGAATTATTTTTTTCAACTTGAGATTCGTTTTGAGGTTCAATAAATATTTTTTCTGCTTCGCCTATTTTTTCCAAAGCCATAACTAAATTTTTTTCTTTAATCGCTTCTTTTGTTTCGGCTAAAAGTTTATCTAAATCTTTTTGGGCAATCGCTTGAATAATTTTTTTATCATCTCTAATTGGTAAATCGCTAAAATCAGAAATATTCTCACCTTTCCCTAAAGCAATTTCTTTTTTTAAAGAAACTATTTCTTTTTTTAATTCCTGAGTTGCCTTTTTAACTGATAAAGGAACTTCTGAATTTTTAAATTCAACATTTTGAACTAAAGTTTTCATTTCGGCTAATCTTTTTTGAGCAATTTCTGTTCTGGCTAAAGACCTTTCTTCTTTTGGCAAAAATTTTAAAGTTAACTCTTCGTAAGTTCTCTTTAAAACATAAAGTTGGCTGCCGGGTAAACTCCCCTTTGCTTCATTAATCAAACCAACTAAACCAGTTATAATAACAAAAAGAATAACCAAACTGACTAAAACTGGCTTTAAATAAAAAATAAAACTCTCCTTTTGATAAGGAAAATTTTCTTTAAAATAAGCCAATAATTTGGCTCGATTGCGCTCAATACTGGCTGAATCTACCCCAAGAGAACGATAGGCCTGTTTTAATCCTTTGATTATTTCTTTATTGCTGGTCATATATAAGAAGACGACAATTCAGTCAAAGTGTGACAGGGTATTATTTGTGGCTAAAATTGGCACTCTTGTAATTTTTTTCTTAACAACTTTAATCCGCGCGAGGCAATTTGGCGAACATTGACCTCGCTTTGCTCAACGATTTTGGCAATTTCTTTAAATGATAATTCTTCGACAAATCTTAAAATTAAAACTTCGCGATAAGGGTCAGAAATTTTTTTCAATGCTTCTTTTATTTTTTCTAAATCTAATTTTATGTCTAATTTTTCATCTAAATCTAGTTTCTCGCTAAAATCTTTTTCTAAAACTTCATCTAAGGATATGATTTGCTGTTTTCCGTTTCGATAAAAATCAACAATCGCGTGGCGAGCGATTTGATATAAAAGAGCACGAAAATTTTTTATCTCGTTACCATTTAATAAATAGTCAAGCGTCTTGGTGAAAATTGTACTCACTAATTCTTCGGCTCTGTCTTGATCTGAAACTTTAAATAAAACAAAGCGTTGAATCTGTTCAACATACTCATTGTAAAGTTTGGCAAAAGCATTCTGGTCGCCTCGCCTGGCCCGATGAATTAAAATTTTTTCCTGAATTCGCAACATAGCAAATTATTACTCCGCACTTTCGATGTTTGTCAGTGAAGTGCTGGAATAATAAACTTTTTTAATTCTACCAAAAAAAGGCAAAAAAACAAGTTTAACTAAAAAGCCCAAAACAGGGCACATTCTAAATTTTATTTTTAATAAAAACTTTAATCTTTACATTATAAATAACAGTACTTCTAGTAATTTTTAAAAAGAAAGAGTGGCTAATAAATAAAGGGGTTTAATTTATCTTAAAATTTTAAATTTTGACTAAGAAAATAGGCAGCAAAAAAACCAATTAAGATACCAACAATAAAGGAAATAAAAATACTCGTTAAAAGAATTTTAACTGATATTTTTGGTGGTTTCTGAATAATTTGAAATTCATCTTTTTGATAAAGTCTTTCAAGTGTTTTATCTTTGTCTTCGTGAATTATTTCTTTTCTGGCAAACTGGTTATCATTTTTATCTTCTTCGTTTTGAACCTCGATTTTCATAAAATTTAGTAAAATTACTAATTTATCTCGCACTGAATCTTAAAAAAATTGACAATAAGGTTTTTTCAGTGGATATATTTTTAGACCCTATTTCCTGTCAATGATTTTTTGCTCTTAAATTAGTATAAAGCAAGGAAAAAATCTTTATCTCCATTTTGCCATAATGATAATTAAAATCAAGGCGGCCAAACCTAAAAAAATATATTTTTTTATAATTTTAAAAGTTAGAAGACTCTCTTTATCTTTTCTTGTTAAATTAATCATTAAATAAAATAAAACGGTCAGCAATAATCCGTTAATATAAAAACTTGTCGGCAGGAAGGTAAAACTATAAAAAATTTCAGTGATGATTAAACTAATAACCAATAAATATTTTTTCTCTATTGGTAGTTTAATTACCCGAAAAATGAAATAAGTAATCAAGGCAGTGAAAAGAAAAATAAAAAATAAATGGTAAATCATTGAAAAATTAAAAAAACTTTGAAGAGCAAAGAAATCAGAAAAAAGAAAAAAAATAGCAAGAAATGAGGTTAAAAAAGAAATGTTTTCTAATGCATAAATTGGATATCTCCTTGGTTCATAAAGAAACCTAAAAATTATTTCCAAAAATAGCCAAACTAAAAAACTTAAGAAAATAATAAAAAATATTTTAAAAAACTGATTTCTGATAAAAACAATAAAAAAAACATTAGCCGCTATCAGCAGAGCAAAATTTATAATCAATAGCCATAAATTTTTTCCTTCTTTACCCAAAATAAGAAAAGAAAAAAGAAAAAAAATAAAAATTAAAAAAATGAGAGAAAAGAAAAACTGAGTTAATGAATCATTAAAAATAAAAACACAAAGCAAAGAAAAAACAAGAATTAAAAAGGCAGTAAAAACCGGAAAAAATCTTCTAATAATAAAAAATGGAAGAGTCATTTTAAAATTAGATTAAGTTAAAGATTCTAAATTTATTTCCTGCCATTCGCCATTTTCGTCAAGTTTATAAATTTTTACTTCGTAGGTTTTCTCTTCATCTGAATAAATATAATCAACTGCCACTTTGCCACCGATTCTTTTAGTTGAGAGAATTTTTTTATCAACTATTTTTGGCCGACCGATTCTCTCAATTTTCATTTTTCCTTGAGGACCGCTGAATTCTAAAGTTTCTTTTTCGCCAAATATACTTTCACCTTGTGATGTTTTTGCCACTTCAATCTTTTCTTTATTTCTATTCAGGATACCAAACTTTTCTTCCAACATAAAAATTAAATTTTCCCACTTGGTATCGTTCATAATATTTCTATTATAATTATTTTTGAGATATTTGAAAAGGTTAAGTGAGTATAGGCAGCCACAATAATTCTGGTGATAAAAATTTTCTTTTTTAGAAAACTCTCGGCTTTTCTGCCAAAAATCTTTTTTCTTGTCTTCTTGAAAAATAACAAAATTTAAACTAAATTTCTGAGCCAAATTATCTCCAATTTTTTTAATTGTTTTTAAATCTTTATAGGGACTAATCGCTAAACTGGTGGAAAAATTTTTAATACCTAATTCCAATGCTTTTTCGGCGGTTTTTTTTAATCTCATTTGAAAACAAATTTTACATCTCTCCCCTCCCTCCGGTTCTTTTTCAAAACCCCTTATTTTTTCAAACCAAAAATCATTTTCATCTTCACCTTCAATTAATTTTATCTTCTCTTTCTGACAAAATTTTTTGACCTCGTTTAATCTTTTTTCATATTCTTCTTTCGGCCAGATATTTGGATTATAGAAAAAAATAATAACCTGAAATTTCTTTTGTAGTTCTTTAATTAAATAAGCACCACAAGGCGCACAACAGATATGGAGTAGTAGTTTCATAGTTTTTGGTTATTAGTTATTAAATACTGTCTGGCTTTTTTAAGAATTTCTCTTGAATCTTTAAAAGTTAATTTTTCAAGGGCTTTTTCATAAGGAAGCCAAGCAAAATCATGGTGCTCAAAAGAAAGTTTTACTTTTTTCGTTTTTGTTTCGGCAAGAAAAATGATGTTTTTTTTAAAAATCAATTGATTGTTGTTTTCTGATTTATGACTTTTAAAAAAATATTGATGACTTTCCTTAAATCCCGGAAGAAATTTTAAATTTTTTATGCCTGTTTCTTCAAAAATTTCTCTTTTGGCTGTTTCCTTCTCTGTTTCATTTTTCTCGATGTGTCCTCTGGGAAAATCCCACCAAAATTTTTCTTTGGTTCCATAACAAATCAAAAGAAATAAAATTTTTCCTTTTTCCTTTCTAAAAATTACTGCCCCAGCCGATTTTTCTTTTTTCACCTTTCCCATAATTTAATATTTTTTCAATTTTAAATGTGAAAATTATTGAGAAAATTATTGAGCTCGGAGCTCCATAGTTATAAAAAGGAAATTAAGTAGCCTAAAATTGCGCCAGTAATAATTGGTGGAAGTGCCGGCAATGGTTTTTTTTCTTCAAGAAAAAATAAAGTTAAAACTAAAAGCCCTAAAAATGAACCGATGATAACAAAAATTGAAGAGAGTAAATTAAATCGGAGAACGGAAATGGCAAAAGCCATTGGTAAAGCCAGGTCTCCTGTTCCCAAAAAAATAAATCCCTTACCAGTTTCAACTTCGGAAATTTTTGTTGTCAGTCCTTTTGAATCTTCTGGAATGGTCAAAGCCAAAATTAATTTCTGAGCAACCATCTCTTTAAACATTTTAACCATTTGACCGGTGCCAAAAACCATAATTAAATCATAAATGGCTAAAATTAAAAGAATCAAAATCATTTGAAAAGGAAAAAGAGAACCACCCAAAACAACGGCCGCGCCAATCACACAAATGGCAATTAAAAAATTTTGTAAAATAACTGTTGGGAAAAAATGTAAAAGAAGGAAAAGAAGAATCACTAAAAGGAAGGAAATTAAACTGTTTGGAATCCAAATTAAAAAGACAATTGAACCAGCAGAAAAAATTAAAAAATAAAAAAGGAGTTTAAAGGGAAGTTTTTTTCTTTTGAAAAATTTAAGAAAAATAGTAATAAAAAGTAAGGCGGTGATAAAAGCAAGAAAAAACTCCCAAATCGATAATGAGGGAGCGAAAATTCGCTGACGAAAAACTGGTAAAGAAAAGAATTTTAAGCCAGTGAATAAGCCCAAAAACTGAATTATTAAAAAGCCGAAAATCTGACCAAGAAGAAGATTAATTTTTTTCTTTTCCATTTTTATATTATATCACCTGTTTTTATTTTTTCAATTTCAAACTATCGAGCTCGGAGCTCGATAGTTGTTTTTATCCACCTTTTAATAGAATCAGCCAATAAAATTTTTCAATTTTAAATGCGATGCATTTTTTCTTGAAAGATTTTGTGGATAAAAGGGGGTTGACAAAAAGAGAGAAAAAAGAGAAAATGAAAATGGTGCAAAACAACGCACCAAAGGAGGTCAAAATGAGATTCAAAGTGAGTCTCTTTCTCCTACTATTTTCTCTATCACTATCACTTCTCTTTTCTCAGCAAGATACTCTCATTTATATAACGAACTTCACATCAGTGCCACCTCCTGGATGGCAAGTAATTAATGGTGGAAACTCCAACAACTACTGGGGTCAAGGAGGGTCGCCTTCATATTATTATGCTCATATTCGCCAAACAGAGTATCTTAATCCGGCTGATGAGTACCTAAGAACTATTTCCATAAACCCTCGTAATCTTAGAGATATTACGCTAATCTACCGGCATTATTGGGAACAACCTTATACGGGAGCAATTACCATCAGGGGAGAGGTCAGTATTTTAGCTAATAACAGATATGTAACCGTACGATCTATCAACGGATACTATATTCACTATCTTGATGAAATTGACACGATAAACATATCTGAAGTACTCCAAAGCAATGGAATTAACGAACCATTCAGAATTGAGTGGTGGTATGGAGGAGGCAACGCTGATCGGTTTATGAAGTGGGAACTACACGAAGTGATTGTCACGGCTCATAGGGTAGGAATAAATGAAAAAGAAACATCAATATTTCAGGCGTCAAAACTCTTTTCTGACTTTTCGTCGATAAAGATTTTCCTGCCATTTGATGCTGAAATCGAGATCTTCAATATTACGGGTAATAAAATTCAGACGATAAAGGCGAAAAGTGGAACTACCCAGTGGCAAGGAAAACCAGGGGTATACTTCGTGCGCGTCGGGGAAAAAACCCAGAAGGTGATAATTTCAAAATAAAGAGACAAGGGGCGACTTTTAGTCGCCCCTTCTTTAATTTCATTGTTCGCAAATTATTGGAATTCAAAAAAATTAAATTTGAAAGATTATCGAGCTCGGAGCTCGATAGTTGTTTCTAACAACCAAGGTGTTAACAATTTTGTCACGTTCTTTAAAGATAAAATCTAACTCTTTACGCCAAACAAAATGAAGGGCTTTTTCAATCATCTCAAGGTCTTGATTTGTCGCTAAATAATTTTCGAACATCTAAATTGTTTTATTATCTTTCTTACTTATAATTATAACAGAAAAATTTTAAAAATTGAATAAAAAAACAAGATATAGGAAAGTTATATTTTACTGATTTACTGATTTCTTTTAATTCTCAAAATGTTACCGATGTACTCATCTTGTACATTAGTTTGACTGGAAGGCCAATTTTGTGTAAAATTAATATTAACTATGAGACTAAAATTCGTTATTGATAAAAAATATGATTTAGATACGGTTTCAGACAGGGTGGAAGCCGAGAAAAGGTATAAAAAGGTTTTAAGATTTCTCCAAAAAACCAAAACACTTTATCAGAAATCTTGGGATGAAATAAACAATGAATTTTTCAAAACCACTGAAAAAATAACCGGCTACCCATGGAAACATAAAAGATACTATTGCGTAGTTAGTCTTTTCCATCGTGGCATTAGCAGCTGGGGTGGAAACAAAATCGCCAGAATTTGGTCACAAAATCCTTATAGCATGAGAAAGATTACCGCTCACGAACTTTTAATTTCCCATATTTTCACAATCTTTGAAAGAGATTTTAAAAAAGATAAATTGACTAACAAACAAAAATGGGCTTTGGCTGAAATATCGGCTTGGGCAATCACTGGGCTTGAAGAACGAATGTTAAAATTTTGGCCTTGGATCTCAGAAAAAGAAAAATACCCATTGAATCACAATTACCCGGAGCTTTATGAACCCCAAAAGAAATTGAAGTCAGTTTATGAAAAAAAGAAAACTTTCAAGAAATTTCTTAAAGAGGGAATAAAAATTATTAAAAAAATAAAAATGAGGGACAGTCCCAACGTCTAAAAGCATTTATTGATGTTGGTTATATTTCAAACTTTATTTTCCGGAAAGCAATTTTGTAACTTTCGGAATCCTGGGCTCTGATTTTTTTAATCCTTGATTTTAAGCGGTAAAAAAGATATAATTTGGAGATGAAAAAAAGTAAAATATTAAAAATTAAATCAACTGGGGCAGTAATTTTAAAAAATAAAAGGGAAATGATAAAAATGACTCAAGAATGAACGAAAGCATTTATCCACAATTATTGTTATTGAAAATAACAGTTTTCGCGCTAAAATCATAACACTATGAAAACAAAAAAAATTACAATCGAAGGGTTAGCAAGGATGGTAAAAGGGGGCTTTGATGGTGCGGATAAAAAAATTGAAAAAGGATTTAAAGAAATCAATACACGCCTTGACAGAATAGAAACTTTTATTTTAAAACAACATTCACAAAAAATAGAATATCTTGAGAAAAGAATAAATCGTCTTGAAGAGGCTTTAGCGATGAAATAAATTCAAGTAAAATTCTGAATTCATGGCTTCGGAGATTGAACCTCTGAAGTTTTTGCTTTTAGAAGAAGTGGTTTTATCCATCTTTTAATAGAATCAGCCAATAAAATTTTTCAATTTTAAATGCGATGCATTTTTTCTTGAAAGATTTTGTGGATAAATTGGGGTTGACAAAAAGAAAGAAAAAAATTAAAATAAAAAGAAAAAAAGGAGGTAAAGATGAAAAGGAATAATTTGTTTCTTCAGGGAGTAAAAATAGAAAAAGCTCCACCGAGTGAAATGCCGCCCTTCTTCTGGAAAGTTCTCCATCCCCTGGTAGCTACTTTCCTTTCTTGGCTCCCACCAAAAATTGCTCAGGCTCTTTTTTTAGCTGGCGGTAGCGAGAATTCTGATACGCATGTCGTCGCGAAAAATCCGACCACCCACATTGCCGTGGAAACGATGTATACCTATCCTCATCGCCATGCAGCCGGCAATACTTCGTTTTCTGATGATTTATGGGAACGTTATCTTTACAACGCTATAGACGTACGGAATAGGCTAAGACTGGTAGAGCAAGAACTTCAACATCTTATTCTTCTCATCGCTAAACAATCAATTCCTGTTAGGGTTGTAAGTGTTGGGTGTGGTAGTGCTCGAGCGGTTATCGAAAGTATTGCTTCCCTCAACGGCCGCGTCAGAGTAGATCTTTCGCTAATCGATATAAGTCGTAATGCGCTGACTTTCGCAGAAATCCTTGCCTCTCAGCTTGGCATAAACCCATCAACTTACCGTGATTTCGCTCAGAATATCGCCAAATACTCACTAAATCGTCCTCATATCGTTGAGATGGTTGGGCTGCTTGATTATATCGCCAACAAAGAGGCTGTACCTCTTATCAGCGAGATTTTCAAAACTATAGTTCCTGGAGGATATTTAGTCACTTGTAATATTGTGCCCAATCTCGAACAAGGATTCGTTACTAAGGGTATCAGGTGGAAAATGATCTACCGTCGACCGGAACAACTGGCTCAGCTTCTTATTGAAGCGGGTTTCTCCCCATCTAATATCCGTCTGATTATTACCCCTCTCGGCATCCACTCCCTGGCCATCTGTCAAAAGCCCAAAGAAGTTGCTTAGCCCCAGAAAGATTGCTATAATTATATAACACAAAAATCTTTAATCTTTCTGGGGCTAGATTATTTTATAAATTTTTTATAGATCTATGAATTTTTTCGCTCTCTCGGCCTTAATAAATGGGGTTACCGCGAGTATTTTTGGATTTTTCGGTTATTTTAAAAATAGAAAAAGTAAACTTCATCAGATATTTTGGGTTATGAATTTATCAGTAGCCTGGTGGAGTTTTTGTTATTACTTCTGGCAAATTTCTATAAATATCCAGCAGGCATTATTTTGGACAAGGGCTCTAACTTTTGGTTCTATTCTGATTCCTGTCTTACATTTCCATTGGATTTTAATTCTATTAAAAAAAGAAGAAGAAAATAAAAAATTATTAATTCTAAGTTACTTAATAACAGGTATTTTTTTAATTTTAAATTTTACCCCCCTCCTTGTAAATAGGGTTGAACCAGAACCACCTTTTCCTTATTGGCCAAGGGCTGGTATTTTATATCCCTTTTATCTAATATTTCTTTATTTTAGTTTACTGGCTTACGCTGTTTTTCTATTGATAAAATCTTTTAAAAAAGAGGTCGGACATAAAAAAGACCAAATTAAATATCTAATAGCCGGAGGTCTAATTGGTTTTATTTCCGGTGCTTTTAATTTCCCGCTTTGGTTTGGAATTCGGATATTACCATATCCTAATGTCCTTGTCTCTCTTTATGTTTTAATCTTCACCTACGCCATTATTCGCCATCGGTTGATGGATATTCGCATTGTGGTCAGACAGGTTACGGTTTATGGTGTTTCCTTAATTGTTTCAGTTGCTTTCTGTCTTATCGGATTAATTTTGATAATGAAATATGTTCTTCCCTTTATTCCTTTCTCTTCATCTTTAATCTGGTTAATGTTGGCAATTTCAATTTTTGGGATTATTGTTTTTCAATTTGTTAAAGAAAAGTTTAGTCAGTTTGCTAATCGCTATCTTTTTTATCCCCTTTATAATTTTGAAAAAACCCTTGAAAATCTTTCCAAAAAACTTTCTCGTTTTATTAATCTAAATCATCTTATCTTTCTAACAACTGATACTTTAAAAGAGGTATTTAAACTGGATAATATCGCTTTGATTTTAAGAAAATTAGAACCACCAAAAGGACAGTTAAAATTTCTTGGCATCGCAGACAAACGCAAATTTGGCACAGATTTGGGCGGAGAAGATGAGTTTTATTTGGTGAAAAACATCGGCTTTAAAAATGAAGAGGTCTCCCCTTTGATAAAAAATAAATTTCTTCTTCATTATTTAGAAAAAGATAAAAAACCATTAATTCTTGATGAACTAGAGGCTTTAGCCGATGAGGTTAAAGATGAATATCTAAAGAAAAAATTTCTGGCCATCAAGAAACTTATGGAAAAAATGAGGGCGGTTTTATATCTTCCTCTTTTAATTGAAAATCGTTTAATTGGTGTTTTTATTTTAGGAAAAAAGGTTTCTGGCGATGCTTATTCAACTCAGGATTTACATCTTTTAGAAACTCTTTCAAGCCAAATTGCTATTGCTGTTAATAATGCTCAACTTTACGAGCAAGTGCAAATTTTTAATCAAATTTTAAGGGCAAGAATCATTGAGGCAACCAAAGAATTATCTGAGGCTTATCGCGAATTAAAAAAATTAGATGAATCAAAAACTGAATTTTTATCTTTGGCTTCTCATCAACTTCGCACTCCCCTTTCAGCGATGAAGGGATATCTTTCTATGATTTTAGAAGGAGATTATGGAAAATTACAAGAAGAAACAAAAGAAGCCGTTGAGAGCGTTTATCAAAGTAATGAACGTTTGATTGCTTTAATAAATGATCTTTTGAATGTCACTAGAATCGAAGCTGGCCGACTGGAATATACTCCAGTGCCAAGTGATTTGGGAAAATTAATTAAGGAAGTGATAGCTGAATTAAAATTAGCTGCGGAAAAGAAAAATCTGAAAATAGAATATCTGGCTGAAAAATTGCCAGAATTTTCTTTTGATCCAAATAAAATCAGAGAAGTTTTGATAAATTTAATTGATAATGCCATTAAATACACAGAAAAAGGAGGAATCATTATTAAAGCAAAATTAGAAAAGAAAGAAGTAAGAGTAGAGGTTTCTGATACTGGAATTGGTATTCCGCCGGAAAAAATGAATTCACTTTTCCAATGGTTTTCAAAGGGCCGGGGGGCTTATCGACTTGATGCTGGTGGCTTTGGTCTTGGGCTTTATATTGCCAAAAAAATTCTGGAAAAGGCCGGCGGGAAAATCTGGGCGGAATCAGAAGGAGAAGGGAAGGGGTCAACGTTTATATTTACATTACCGATTAAATAAAATTTTTAATTTTATAAATTAAAATTTTGTAAATAATTTTCTAGTAGATAATTTTTAAATATGAAGTATGATTTAGAAGAACGCAGTGCAAAATTTAGTGAACGTATCATTGATTTTGTAAAAACTTTGGAAAAAAATGAAATAAATAGATCTTTAATAGGCCAGATTATTAGATCAGCGAGTATTGGCGCTAATTATATGGAAGCTAATCAAGTTTATTCTAAAAAAGATTTTAAAAACAAAATCCATATTTGCCGGAAAGAAGCAAACGAAACAAAACATTGGCTCAGAATGTTGGCCAGAGCCAATCCGAATAAAAAAGATAAGTGTCAAGAATTATGGCAAGAAGCACACGAATTGACTTTAATTTTTGCCAAAATTTCAAAAACCTGCCAAGATAATAACAAAGCGGTTTAAAAATTTAAAATTTTGAAGTTTATTTAAAAATTATAAAATTAAAAATTATAAAATTTTTAAAACAATTGATTCTTATCTAAAATTAAGTTATAATTTAAAAATATGACTAACAATAAAATCAAGGTTTTAATTGCCGATGATGAAGAAATTTTGCGAAGGATGTATCTGACAAAATTTAAAAATGAAGGTTTTGAGGCCTATGGCGCCTGTAATGGCGAGGAAGTAGTAGAAATGGCGAAAAAGATTAAACCCGATATTATTCTTCTTGATATTATTATGCCGCTGGCTGATGGTTTTAGCGCTCTTAAAAAAATAAAAGAAGATAATTCTCTTAAAAATATCCCTGTTATTCTTCTAACAAATTTAGCCCAAGATGGTGATATTCAAACAGGGTTAAAAATGGGAGCAGCTGATTATTTAGTTAAAACTGAATCTACGCCAAATCAAGTGGTAGAAAAAATTAGAAAAATATTGAAAAAATAATTATTTGTGCTACCAATATTCCCATCTACACAGGCAGGCTAATGCATACTAATATTAGCATCGATTTCTTATGCTCAAAGAAGAACAATTTAAAGAGGTGGTGGTAAAAAATGGCATTCTTTCAGTTAAAGAAGCGGAAAAATTAATCGCTGAAGCCAAGGAACATAAAATTTCTCCGGAAGAATATATTATTAATAAAGGAATTATCCCCGAAGATTTGCTTTACAAAACCATTGCCTCATCTTTAAACGTTCCTTTTGTTGACCTCAAAGGCAAAATTATCCCCCCCGAACTTCTTTTTTTAATTCCAGAAGAAATGGCTAGAAACCACTCGATGGTTGTTTTTGATAAAGACAAAGATGGCTTAAAAATTGCTACTCTTAATTTGGAAGATTGGGAAAATATTCAAATTGTTGAATTTATTAAAAGAAAAACTGGTCTTGAAAATAAAGTGTTTTTAACCTCTCCTTCTAGTTTAGAGTCAGCCCTTAAACAATATTCTAAAGATTTTGAAATGGAAATAGAAAATATTCTCAAGCAAGATCGAATAGTTCCGACAAAATTAAAAACAAAAGAAGGAATTTCTTTAGAAGAGGAATCGGCTAGACGACCTTCAGTTATAAAAATTGTTCAGACTTTATTGGAATACGCTATTTCAAAAAATGCCTCTGATATTCATATTGAACCAGAGGAAAAAGAAGTGGTTGTTCGCTATCGGATTGATGGTATTCTTAGAGAAATCATGCGCTTACCCAAAGAGATGGAGCCGGGTATCGTCGCCAGAATTAAAATACTTTCCAATTTAAAAATCGATGAACATCAACTCCCTCAAGACGGAAGATTTAAAATTTCTAATCAAAGATATGAAGTTAGTTTTAGAGTTTCTGTTTTTCCCATTGCTGAAGGAGAAAAAATTGTTTTAAGACTGCTAAGAGAAAAAGGAGGGATAATAACCCTAGAAAAATTAGGTTTGTTACCTCGTCAACTTGAAATTGTTAAACGAAATATTAAAAGACCTTATGGTATGATTTTGGTAACTGGTCCGACTGGCTGTGGAAAAACTAGTACCCTTTATGCTATCCTTAATGTTTTAAATACACCCGATGTTAATATCACCACCATTGAAGACCCAATTGAATATCGAATTGCGGGAATTAATCAAAGTCAGGTTAAGCCAAAAATTGGCTTTACTTTTGCTGCCGGACTTCGATCAATTTTGAGGCAAAATCCTGATATTATTATGGTTGGCGAAATTAGAGATCCGGAAACGGCTGATGTTGCTGTTAATGCGGCAATGACTGGTCATCTTGTTCTTTCAACTCTTCATACTAATGATGCGGCTGGTGCTCTGCCCCGACTTCTTGATATGGGTGTTTTGCCATATTTAATCGGCTCAACAGTCAATCTTATTATCGCTCAAAGATTAGTCAGAAAAATTTGTAAAAAATGTATCCAAAGTTATACCTTAGATAAAACTATAATTAAAAATATTGAAAATGAATTAAAGGTTGATTTTAATAATTTAGTCAATGTTTTAAAAAGAGAAAGGGTTATTGGTGAAAAAGAAGATATCAATTCATTAAGATTTTTCCGGGGCAAGGGTTGTAAAGAATGTGATGGAGAGGGATATAAAGGAAGGATGGGTATTTTTGAAGTTTTAGAAGTTTCAAAAGAAATAGCCAAATTAATTAGTGAAAGAGCCACGACTGAGGTAATAAAAAAACAAGCAATTAAAGAAGGAATGATTACCCTTCTTGAAGATGGGTTTATCAAAGCGAAAAATGGATTAACAACGATTGATGAAGTATTAAGAGTGTCAAAAGAATAAGATGCCGATAGTACATACTTTGGAAATTGGAAATTGGGAATTGGGATTTGGGATTTATTTATATATGCTAGCATCGATTTAATTTTATGCCATTTAAAGAAAAATTAAAAAATTTTTTTCTTCGCTTTCAAAAGATAAGTTTAGATGAAAAAATATTTTTTGCTAAAAATCTAGTAGTAATGATTAAGGCCGGACTCCCCCTTACCCAGTCAGTCGGTGTTCTTTCTAAACAAACAAAAAATAAAAAATTCAAAGCAATTCTTGAAAATATCCAAAATAAATTAGAATCTGGTTCGTCTTTGGCTGAAGGTTTAGCCGCTAACCCTGATGTTTTTTCAGAAATATTTATTAATATGGTTGAAGCCGGAGAAAAAAGTGGGCAATTAGAAAAAGTATTAGAAGAAATTGCCGACCAAATGAAAAAAACAAGAGAACTCTCTTCAAAATTAAAAAGGGCCCTCACCTACCCTATTTTTATTATCGGCATAATGATTCTTGTTGGTATTTTTTCTTTTATTTTTGTTATCCCTAAAATGATGACTATTTTTGAAGAGATGAAGATTGATCTTCCCCTGCCAACAAGAATTTTAATTTTTGTTAGTAAAACCATTACTCAAAAGGGATATATTATTTTAGGGGTTATTTTATTAATTATTTTGGTTTTTTGGAAAATAATTAAAACGAAAAAGGGACGATATTTTTTTCATTCATCTATTTTAAAATTACCGATTGTTGGCCTTTTGGTCAAAAAAGTTAATATTATCACTTTTGCTCGAACTTTTAGTTCACTTTTAAGCAGTGGTATTCCTTTAGTCCAAACCTTTCAAATTACCGCCAAGGTTTTAAGTAATGTCGTCTATCAAGAAAAAGTTGCGGAACTATCTATTCAAACTTCAAAAGGAGTAACAATTTCAAATGTCCTCCAGAAATATCCCGAGCTTTTTCCATTGGTTATTAGTCAAATGATTGAAGTTGGTGAAAAAACAGGTACCCTTGAAAATATTTTAGAAGACATAATTGAATTCTATGAAGATGATGTGAGTGAAACACTTTCTAATTTTACTTCAATTATTGAACCATTCTTAATTGTCGTTTTAGGTATCGGTGTGGCGATAATGGCTTTAGCTGTAATTACACCAATGTATTCATTGGTACAAACAATATAGCTCAAATAAAGGGATAGTCCCTAAAATAAATATGAGTGTAAATAAAAAGTTGCAGAAACAACTCAAAAAAATGGCCCAAAAAGACCAAAAGATGAGAAAAAGTAAAATATGGGATAAGAAAGTAGATTTAGAGAATACTAAAAAACTTAAAGCCATAGTTAAAAAATATGGTTGGCCAGATATTGACCTTGTGGGCAAAGAAGCCTCTCATTTGGCGTGGCTTATCGTCCAGCATGCTGACCATGATGTTGAATTTCAAGAAAAATGTTTGAAGTTAATGAAGCAAAAGTTAAAAGAGAAAAAAATTGATCCAGTTGAAGTAGCTTACCTTACCGATAGAGTGAGAGTAAATAAAGGTAAAAAACAGATATATGGTACTCAATTTTATCTTAGTAAGAATGGCAAATTAATACCCCGACCGATATACGACAAGAAAAACTTAGATAAACGAAGGAAAAAAATTGGACTGGAAGATTTTGTGAAATATAGAAAAAAATTAGTGAGCAGACAAAATAAACTGAGTAAAAAATAAGGGTGCCCGAAGGCACCCATTTTTCTATTCATACAGAAGAAGATTAAGAAGCGTTCTACGCATCGGAAGGCCAGTTTTTTCTTCAAGCCACCCCCATTGCCCATTGGGATTAATCTCAAAGAAAATATAAGTTCCATCCTCCGTAAGAGCAAAGTCGATAGCACTAAACATGAGACCTAACCTCGCAGTTAGTTCGATACAGAGCCTTTCTTCTTTCTTGGGAAGATTGTGAACGAGGTGTGGGACGTGCCGGGCTCCAACACGGAAATCTACTTGAGAGGTTTCTTCCTGTTGAGATTCTATGAGCACCGAGAAAGCTTTACTACCGAAGACCGTCACTCTTATGTCAGCCGCTTTCTTAACGAACCTTTGCAAGATCCCTGGGCAGCTTAGAAGTCCATCCATTTCTTGGTAGTGACTCTCGGTCAAGAGTGTAGTAAAAACAGTTGAATGTCTATCTGGGTAAACAGGAACTCGGGGCGACTTGATTGATTTGTAGACAGTCGGCAACTTCCGTGCAAATTTTCTTGCGATATCAGGGGAGTTGGTAAACACCGTATCCACAGTTTGGAAACCTATTTCCTTTGCCAGCTTTAGTTGGAACGCTTTGTTTCTTGCCCTTTCGATTGCGGATGGTCGCGAGACCCAAACAGCATGCGGCAAGAGATATTCAAGACCTTCAAGAAATGCCTGATATTCTTTTATGCAGTACTCTTGAAGTTCTTGAGAAAAATGTGATAGATCTGGCGGAACGATCCTTCGCCACCATATACTTTTTACCTCTTGGGCACAAATAACCTGATTCTCTATTCTAAAGTTTACTTCATTTGAATATGGATTATACCAGCATTGAGAACTGCGCGGGTTATCCGTCTGGAAATGGATTAATCTTTCTTTTTCTTCTTTTGAGCATATTTCGCAGAGAAACGGCCAGATAGGATCTTCTCTCCCGGTAAAAATAAGCGCGTAATACTTGTCCTTCATTGTTTCACCACCTTTCCTTATAAAGTTTGCGGGGCTTTACCTAGTTTTATCCAGGCAAGCCCCGTCTTGACGAATCAGTCCTCAGTCATCGGTGTAGGTGGTGTTACCCATCCTGTCTTCATCGTCGGCGGTTGGCGGATTGACCAGGGTACCATCTTCTTTGAATTTGGATGAGACAGTCATGGCTAAACACGCGGCAAACGGCAGAGGTAATTTTTCGTTCATAACCTTCACCTCCTTTCTTTAGATTTCAAGGAGGTTTGATTTTTTCCTCCTTGATATTTTCATTTTACTTCTTCTTCTTCTTGTCAAAGCAAGTTTTCCACAGAGGAAAAAAGTCTTGTTTTTGTTTTTTGATGGATTATAATTAAAATGATTATGAGATTAGGTAAAAGAAAGGGTTTTACTTTGGTTGAAATAATGGTTAGTGTCGCTCTTTTTCTTATTATTGGCATAGGTGTTTGGCAAGGTTATTCTTATGTTTCTGATTTAGTCAGAGTGACAAGAATTAAAACCACGGCGATTGCTTTGGCCAATGAACAATTAGAAATTGTCAGAAACTTACCCTATTCTGATGTTGGCACTGTCGGCGGTATTCCAGCTGGTAAACTACCACCAACCCAACAGATTACTCGTGGTGGCGTTACTTTTACTGTTGATTTTTCAGTGAAAAATATTGATGATCCATTTGATGGAAATTTCCCTAATGATACGGCACCGGCTGATTATAAATTAGTGGAAGTAATTATTTCTTGTCCAAGTTATCGAAATTTTTCTTCCTTAAAAATAACAACTACGGCTGCACCAAAAAATCTTGAGATTTCTTCAAATAATGGTGCTCTTTTTATTAGAGTACTTAATGCTAATGGCCAACCAGTTCCTCAAGCCAATGTCCATATTGTTAATAATCAAGTTAGTCCGCCAATTAATATGACTGAAACAACTGATAATAATGGCTGGCTAGAGCTGGTTGATGTTCCACCATCAGTTGAGTCCTACCAAATCACAGTTAGCAAAGATGGTTATTCTGAAGAAAAAACCTATCCGCCCGGTGCTCCAAATAATCCCAATCCAGTTAAACCTCACGCCACTGTTGTGGCTGGCCAAATCACCCAGATAACTTTTGTTATTGATAAAGTCAGCACCCTAAACGTTTATTCAATGAACCAATATTGTTCGCCAGTGGGTAATATTGATTTTCATCTTCAGGGAGCAAAATTAATCGGCACCAACCCAGATGTTTATAAATATAGCCAAGATCACGCAACTAATGCCAATGGTCAAAAAATTATCAGTAATCTTGAATGGGATAATTATTCGCTTACCTTAACAGATACCCAATATGCTTTGGCTGGATCAATACCAATCATTCCTTTTAATCTTAATCCTAACACAACCCTTGATTTTTTCTTAATTGTTAGACAAGTCGCACCCAAGGCAATTTTAGTCAAAGTTAAAGACGCCTCAACTCAGCTGCCTCTTTCCGGAGCCACGGTCAGAATCCAAAAACCTGGTTGGGATTTAAGTTTATTAACTGGCCGAGGTTATTTAAGACAAACTGACTGGAGCGGTGGTTCTGGTCAGGTAAACTTTATTGATGAAACTAAATATTGGTCGCAAGATGGAAATATAAACGATGATAATGGTGAAATAAAATTAGTTAAAATTGGTAATAATTATCGACCAAGTGGCTGGCTTATTTCTTCAACTTTTGATACCGGCGCTGCCAGTAATTTTTATAATATTATCTGGCAACCATCAGATCAGCCACCACAAACCGAAGTTAAATTTCAAATTGCCACTAGTTCTGTTAATCCACCAGAAAGTTGGGATTTTAAAGGGCCGGATGGCACGCCTAATACTTACTACACTTTATCTGACACCAATATTTATTCTGGCCATAATGGTGACCGTTATCTTCGTTATAAAGTTTTCCTTTCAACGCAAAATCAATCAGTAACCCCAAACGTTGCTGAAATAGCCATAACTTTTTCTTCTTCTTGTATTCCTTCGGGCCAGGCCTTTTTCTATAATCTGCCAACAGCGAATATTTGGACTTTAACTGTTTCCAAGGCCGGTTATCAAACTTATACTGAAGAGAATATAGATATCAACCAAGATTGGCAAGAAAGAGAAATTAGTCTTAATCCAGAATAATCTTTTAAAATTAACTAACTCTATGAAATATAAAAAAAGAAGTTTTACCACTATTGAAATCATTGTCGTCATTGGTATTTTTGCTTTAATTGGCATTGTTATTTTTGGCTGGCAAAAAGATATTTTCTCTCTTCAAAATCTTTTTCAAACTCGTTTAACCACTCAAGAAAATATTCGAAAGACAATTAAAAATTTTATCGCCGAGGTTAGAACCGCCCAACCATCAAGTTTGGGAAGTTATCCCATTGAGGAAGCAAATAAAGATTCTTTTATTTTTTATAGCAACATTGATAGTGATAATTTAGTTGAAAGATTGCGTTATTTTTTAGACGGAAAAAAATTAAAAAAAGGAGTTATCAAACCATCTGGCCAACCCCTGGTTTATAATCCCAATAATGAAGTAATCACTCAATTAGTTGAAAATGTAATTAATCCCAACAGTGAAGTTTTCTATTATTATGATAAAAATTATGATGGAACTGGTAATCCCCTGCCCCAACCAGTAAATATTTCAGCTGTTCGGCTAGTAAAAATAACCATTAGCGTTGATGAAGATCTTAATCGACCCCCCGGTCCAATTACCGAAACAAGCCAGGTTTCAATTAGAAATTTAAAAGATAATCTATAAAATATAATATTTGATGCTAATCAATACAAATAAAATTGCGAATTTTTACAAATATTTGTAATGATTTGTATTATAGATTCGTAATGATTTTCAGCTATGAAAACTAGAGGGCAAGTACTTATAACAATGATGGTTTTGACTTTTGTCGCCCTACTCTTTATCACCGGTTTGGTAAGTTGGGCCATTGGTTCTAAACGAGTTTCTCAAAAAATAATTCTTAGAGAAAGGGCTTTTCAAATTGCTGAAGCCGGCAATGAATACTATCGTTGGCATTTGGCTCACGCCCGAGAAGATTATCAAGATGGTCAATCTTGGTGTTGTTCTTCCCCGCCTTGTACCTGGTGTGGCCCCTATGTTCATGATTATAAAGATAAAGATGGAAATGTAATCGGTCAATTTTCTCTCAGAATAAAACCGCCAACCATTGGCTCAACATTGGTAACTATTGAATCAACCGGCAGAGTGGTTGGTGAAACACTTCTAAAAAGAGTGATTGAAACAAAACTGGCTATTCCTTCTTGGACAAAATATGCGGTCGCGGCTAATGACAAAATGAGATTTGGTTATGGCACTGAGGTTTTTGGAGAAATTCACTCAAATGATGGTATTCGTTTTGATGGCGTCGCCCATAATATTGTCACTTCAGCGAAAACAACTTATGATGACCCAGATCATGATGGTCCTGAAGAATGGGCGGTTCATACTCATGCGCCACCAAATGGTCAAGATCCTATTCCGCCAAATCCTTGGAATAACCGAACCGATGTTTTTAAGGCCGGTCGACAAGTTTCTGTACCCGCTATTGATTTTGCTGGAATTAGCGGTGATTTATCCCAAATTAAAACTCAAGCTCAACAAAATGGCCGTTATTTCGCTCATTCTGGAGTTTTGGGTTATTATATTTCTTTAAAAACTAATGATACTTTTGATCTCTATAAAGTCACCTCTCTAATGCCTAGACCGTCTAATTCTTGTACTGCCAATCAAGATGGTTGGGGAACCTGGAGTATTCAAAATAAAACATTTCTTCAAAATTATTCTTTTCCCAGTAATGGCCTTATTTTTGTTGAAGATAATTTATGGGTTGATGGACAAATCAACACCGCTCGTTTAACTATTGCCTCAGCCAGATTTCCGGAAAATCCAAGCACTAATACCAGTATCACAATTAACAATGATTTAAAATACACAAATTATGATGGTCAAGATGTTATTGGTTTAATTGCTCAAAAAAATATTAATGTTGGTTTATACAGTGAAGATGACCTTCAAATTGATGCGGCTCTTATTGCCAAGAACGGTCGGGTAGGAAGATATTATTATAACCAACAATATTGTAGTAATTACGCTCTGCGCCAAAAGATTACTCTTAATGGAATGATTGGCACTAATCAACGTTATGGCTTTAGTTATGTTTGTGGTGAAAATTATTGTTCTGGATATAATCTTAGAATTTTAAATTATGATGCTAATTTACTTTATGGGCCACCGCCAAACTTTCCTCTAACTTCTGATCAGTATACTACTCTTTCCTGGCGAGAAATATATTAAATTATCAAATTGCTAATTGAAAATAATTCTGATAAAATTAAAAAATATGGGTCTTTTAAATCTTTCAACAAATATTTTTGGCTTAGATATTGGTGATCTTTCTCTCAAAGTGGCTTTTTTAAAGAAAAGGGGTAAAAGAATTGAATTAAAAACTTACGGCGAAAAAATTCTGCCACCAGATTATTTCTTTAAAGGAGAAATTAAAAAAGAAAAGGAGGTTGCCCAAACAATTAAGAAGTTTATTGAAGAAAAAAATATTTCTACCCCCTATGTCATTGCTGTTTTACCAGAAACGAAAACATTTATCAAAACAATTGAAATTTTATCTTCAGATGTTGGGGATGTTTTAGAAACTATAAAAAAAGAAATCGAACAACATATTCCCCTTGAATTAGAAGAAGTTTATTTTGATTGGCAAAGATTTTCTCAAAACGGAAAGTCAAAAATTCTAGTTGGCTTGGCTCCTAAAAGCATTGTTGATTCCTATGTCAGAATTCTCAAAATGGCTGGATTGAAGCCGGTTGCTTTAGAAATAGAATCGATTGCTATTTTAAGGGCTTTAATTGATAAAAATGAAGAGTTAATGAAACCAAGAATCATTATTGATTTTGGAGCAACAAGAAGTAGTTTGATTATCGTTGATGAAGGAACAATTCAATTAACCATCAGTCTTCCTTTTTCTGGTGAGGATTTAACCAAAGAAATTGCTACAAAACTCAAAATAAGTCTTGAAAGGGCAGAAAAAATAAAGAAAGAGATGGGAAAAGAAAATAAAGATAAAATTTTAGAGGAAATTGTTTATTCTTTTCTTAATAATTTAACAACAACGCTCGGTAGTCACATAAATTTCTACGAAGAAAACTCTAAAAGAAAAATAGAAGAAATTATAATTTGCGGTGGTGGAGCAAATCTTTTTAAACTTGACTCATTTTTAGAAGAAAATTTAAAAATAAAAGTAAAAAAGGGAAACCCCTTTCAAAAAATTTTTAAAAAAAATTCTTCTCTTTCAGAAGAAGATTCCCTTGTTTACACCACCGCCATTGGATTGGCTTTAAGAGGATTAGAAGAAAAAATTTAATTGTTAAATTGTTATTAAATTATTAAAGTATGATTAATCTAAATCTATTACCCGAAAAAGAAAAATTAATTTTAAGACAAGAAAGAAATCTTCAAATTATTTTTCTTTCTCTCTGTGTGCTGCTTTTGGGATTAATCTCTGCTAGTTCAGAAATTATATTGGCTAAAAAATTTTTAGAAGACAATCTATCAATTTACAATATCTCGGTAATTAAAGAACGTGAATTTGACGAAAAAATAAAGCAGTTGAATCTTAAATTAATAATTATTGATGACATTCAGAATAATTATCTAAAAGTAAGCCCAATTTTATCATCATTAGCCAAAATCACCCCCCCTGATTCTTATCTCAAGTCTTTTATTATTGATAAAAAGAAGAAAGAATTTCAAATAAAGGGATGGGCAAAGAGAAGGGATGAACTTTTGATTTTTCAACGTAATCTGGAAAAATTAGAATTTTTTAAAGAAATAGAATCACCCCTCTCCAATCTTTTAAAAGAAGAAGATATTAATTTTGAATTTAGGGGTAAATTAAATATATAAAATTTATGAATTCTGAGAAAAAAATAATTACCTTAATAATAATAGTGATATTGATAATAATTACTCTAGTCTTTACCGTTATTAAGCCGGGGGTTTCAGAAATTAAAAATTTATCTGAACGAATAGAAAATGAGCAAAAATTACTTGAAGATTTGTATCTGCGAGGACAAACTTTAAGTAAGGTAAAAAATGAATATAAAGAGATAGAAAAAGATTTACCCCTTTTAGAAAATGTTTTTCTTCTTGATGGTAAAGAATTAGAGTTTATTACCTCTTTAGAAAAAATTGCTCGCGAACAAAAAATTAGCCAAGAAGTCAATCTAGGAGAAAAACAAAATTTAAAAGACGAATATAAATTAATGCCCATTCAACTTTCTTTAAAGGGCGATTTTCTTAATTTAATTAGATATTTTAGAGAAATAGAAAAATTTGATTTTTATTTTAATATCGACTCCCTTACTATCACTGCTCTTCCTGGTTCTGAGAAACAAGTTAGTGTTTCTTTATCGGCTAATACCTATTGGCAAAAATAAAATAATTAATTGATATGGAAAAAAATTTACATCAATTTTCAAAAAGTTTTTTCCCGAGATTAATTATTTTAATTACTATTCTGGTCAATGTTTTTTTTCTTTATTTTATTTATAAAAATGTTTTAAAAGTTTTTTCCAGTTCTAAAGAAAGCATTATTCTAAAAAAAGAAGTTATTACTAGTCAATTAAAAATTGATCTTTTCAAAAAAATTATTGAAAGATTGGAAAATAAAAAAAATATTGAAGAAGAAAGTTTAGAAAACTTTAAAGACCCATTCAGTTTTTCTGGGAAAATAGAAATTAAGTAAAAATAAATATTTAATTTAGCGATTTTCTTGATAGTACTTTTTTCCCTTTAATTCTTTCGGTAGGTATTCTTGTTTAACTTTACTTTGAGGAAAATTGTGCGGGTATTGATAATTTTTGCCATAGCCTAAATCTTTCATCAATTTTGTTGGTGCATTACGAAGATGTAAGGGCACGGGCAGGTTGCCGTATTTTTTTACATCTTCTTGGGCTCTTAATAAAGCAAGATAGCTAGCATTTGATTTTGGCGCTTTAGCCAAATAAGTTGCGGCTTGGGCTAGATTTAATTGCGCTTCTGGCAAGCCAACAAATTGCAGGGCTTGAGCCGCTGCCACTACTACTACTAAAGCAGTTGGATTAGCATTACCAATATCTTCTGAAGCGAAAATAATCATTCGGCGAGCGATAAATTCCGGGTCCTCCCCTGCTTCTAACATTCTCGCCAACCAATATAAAGCCGCGTCTGGATCTGAACCACGCAAAGATTTAATAAAAGCAGAAATAAGATTATAATGCTCTTCACCTTTTTTATCGTAAATTAACGTCTTCTTTTGAATTACTTCTTCAATAATCTTTTGATTGATAATTTTAAAATTATTTTTATTTTTTGGCGCAATTTTTACTGCCAACTCTAAAGTATTTAAAGCAATCCTTGCATCACCATTGGCTGATTCGGCTAAAAAATTTATAATTTCATCTTTAATTTCTATTTTCTCTTTACCAAAACCCTTGTCTTTATCTAAAAGGGCTCTTTTTATAATTTTTTTAAGTTCATCCTGATTTAGACTTTTCAAAACAAAAACTCGACAACGAGAAAGAAGTGGTGAAATAACTTCAAATGATGGATTTTCAGTGGTTGAGGCAATTAAAATAATTGAACCATCTTCAACATAAGGCAAAAAAATTGCTTGCTGGGCTTTATTAAAACGATGAATTTCATCTAAAAACAAAATTGTTCTCTGTTGATAGGCTTTAAGCCGCGATTTTGCTTCTTGAATAACTTTTTTTATCTCTTTGGTTGAAACATCAACGGCCGAAAAATAAATAAAATGCGAATTTGTTTTTTCAGTAATAATTTTGGCTAAAGTTGTCTTGCCGCTTCCTGGTGGTCCCCAAAAAATCATCGAAAAAAGTTGATCGTTTTCAATGACTTGACGTAAAATTTTCCCTTTTCCAACAATGTGTTTTTGACCAACAAACTCGTCAAAATCGTTTGGTCGCATTCTTTCAGCCAAAGGAGGTTCAATGTTTTTTTCTTTAAATAAAGGCATAACAAAAGATAAATTTTTAATTTTTAATTCTAAACAATTTTTAAAATTTAAATAACAAATATTCTATATTCTAACATCAAAAAAACACCTTGACAAATTCTAAATTTATGTTAAAATTATAATGGTTTTGGACAATATGGTTCCACAACCAAGGAGGAAGCGTGATGAGTTTAAGCGTAAGAGTTCGGAATGTCGTTGGCACGCCGATGCTTGTGATCGGCGGTCGCAAGTATTTTTACCTGCGACGAGTCATTGGGATCGTCATTTTGATCCCGGTGATGATCGCCGGGTGGATTCTTTTCCCACCGTTCTGGTGGGTAGGAATCCGGCTCGGAGGACTTATCCTCCGAGCAGTTGTCTGTTTGGTTGGGTTCTTGGCCATCAATCTGGTGGCTAATCCAGAACCCCCGAGAAGGGAGGAAAATGAATGAAAAAAAACGGAGTGGTTTAATAACCACTCCGTAAACTTATGATTATTGTGTTAACCCCGCACCAAATCTCAAAGCGACCATTTATAAAAAAATAACTTATTCCACGGAAGACGCCTAACGGCTCTGTTTTTTATTATTTAATAATTCTACGCTTAGATTGGTGCAAGACAAGCACATTAATACAAAATTGGAGCGGTGGAATTCGCGCCTCCAATCTTTATGCCCCAACACAGCGCCTTAAACTACTTCCTCAAATGACAGTCACCAAAAATAATGGTTTTAAAAGGTACGTCAATTCTAACTTATCGGGTAAAAAATTAAATTTAGTAAAAATTTGATTAAATTTTGTGGTTGATTTGTTTTTCTTTTTTATTATAATAAAAACAGCGGGGTGTAGCTCAGTTGGTTTAGAGCGCAGCGTTCGGGACGCTGAGGTCGCCCGTTCAAATCGGGTCACCCCGATACAAATTTAAAAAGATTTATATTTTACAGCAACCGCACATACCTCCAACGTCTATCAGCAAAAAAGATATTCATAGTTCTAGATAAATTTATTTCACATTCAGTTCATAAATTCATAAAATTATGAGAGAATATTCAATTTTAATTGGTGGAAGAGCTGGTGAAGGAATAAGGCTGGCTGGTTTGATGATTGCTAAATTATTTAACCAACTAGGTTATCGAATTTTTGTTTATGAAGACTACCCTTCTTTAATTAAGGGTGGTCATAATTTTTCTATCATTAGGGCTTCGCCAAAAAAAATTCTGGCTCATCAAGAAAAAGTTGATATCTTGATTGCTTTAAATCAAGAAACTATTGAACAACATTACTGGCGAATTAAAAAAGAGGGTCTAATTATTTTTGATTCAAATTCAGTTAAAGCAAAAGGTATTGGAATACCGTTAAAAGAAATAACAGAGCGCCATAAACTACCTCAAATTGCTAAAAATACCGCTGCTTTTGGCGCTTTTGCTTCTATATTAGGAATAAATTTTTCTCTGGTTAAAAAAGTAATAAAAAATTCGATAGAAAAAAGAGGAGCAGAAAACATTGAATTGGCAAAAGAAGCTTATCAACAAGTAAAAAAAATTGGTCAATTTTTAAAATTATCGGCTCTTAGAAAATCACCGTCTCCCCTTTTAACTGGTAATGAAGCTATTGCTCTGGGCGCAATTAAGGCTGGTTTGAAATTATATATTGCCTATCCAATGACACCAGCCACTACTATTTTACATTATTTAGCAAAAAATCAAGAAAATTTTAACCTTCTGACTATTCAGCCGGAAAACGAGATTGCTGCTATTGGTTTGGCTCAGGGCGCTTCTTATGCTGGAATAAAAAACATGATTGGCACTTCTGGAGGTGGCTTTGCTTTAATGGTTGAACATTTAAGTCTGGCTGGACAGGCAGAAATTCCAACTGTTGTTGTTCTCTCACAAAGACCAGGTCCGGCCACTGGTTTGCCAACTTATACGGCCCAAAGTGATTTATTTTTTGCTTTATTTGCCGGCCATGGTGAGTTCCCAAAAATCGTTTTAGCGCCAGGCGATCCTGAAGAAGCCTTTTATTTATCTGGCCAAGCCCTTAATTTGGCTTGGAAATTTCAAGTGCCAGTTATTATTTTAAGTGATAAGCATTTAAGTGAAAGTACTTTTTCAACGGAAATTAATGAAAGAAAAATTATTGAAGAAGATTTCAAACGCTGGAAAAAAAATGGGGAATATAAAAGATATGCAATGACTGCTGATGGCGTTTCACCTTTAACTTTTCCTGGTGATAAAAAGGCTATTATTAAATCAAATAGTTATACTCACGATGAATATGGTATTACTACTGAAGAAATAGAATTTGTTAATAAAGCCAAAGAGAAAAGATTAAAGAAATTAAAAACTATTGAAAATTATTTAAAGAAAAAAGAGACAATAAAAATCTATGGAAATAAAAAAAGTAAAACCGCTCTTATAACTTGGGGTTCAACTAAAGGTGTGGTTAAAGAAGTAGGAGAAAATCTTAATCTGAAAATTATTCAACCTTTATATCTTTCTCCGTTGCCAGTTTGGGAATTAAAAAAACATTTAAAAGGAGTAAAAAAAATCATTAGTGTCGAAGTTAATACCACTGGACAACTCTCCCGCCTTCTAAAATGTTATGGTTTTCAATCTGATAAGATGATTTTAAAATCTGATGGTCGACCATTTACTCTTGATGAGTTGGAAGAAAAAATTAAAAAAATTATTTTATGAAAAAAAACCTAAAAACTTATGCCCAAAATACCTGGTGTCCGGGTTGCGGAAATTTTGGCATTGAATTAGCCTTCAAAGAAGCAATTAATGAACTTATTACCGAAGAAAAAATTAAGAAAGAAAATATTGTCATTGTGACTGGTATCGGCTGTCACGCAAAAATTGCTGATTATTTAAATCTCAATTCTTTTTATTCTCTCCATGGCCGAGTATTAGCACCAGCCACTGGCATCAAAATTGCTAATCCAAATTTATCAGTCATTGGTTTTGCTGGTGATGGTGATGCTTATGGTGAAGGATTAGACCATCTAATTTTTGCTGCCAAAAGAAATATCAATTTGACAATGATTGTCCATAATAACCGAGTTTTTGCTTTAACCACTGGTCAATTCACTCCCACCTCACCTTATGGTTTTGCCGGTAAATCAACTCCTCAGGGTTCAGAAGAAGAACCGTTTAACCCTTTAGAATTAATGTTAGCCAGTGGCGCTACTTTTATTGCTCGTGGCTTTTCTGGTAATCCATCTCATCTTAAAGAAATAATTAAAGAAGCAATTCTTCATCAAGGTTTCTCTTTTATCGATGTCCTTCAGCCTTGTGTAAGTTTTTATGACACTTATGATTTTTACCGTCAGAGAGTTTATGATTTAAAAAAAGAAGGTCATAATTATTCTTCTTGGCAATTGGCTTTAGAAAAAATTAAAGAATGGAACTATTTAAATGGTGAAAAAGAAAAAATACCGATTGGTATTTTTTATAAAATTAAAAAAAATACTTTTGAAGAAAATATTTTTAAAAAAATAAATACTCCCAGAACATCTCCACCAAATTTAAAAGAAATATTGAAGAAACACTTATAATCTTTTTATTTTTTCCTCTTAAATAAAGCAAAAATTAAAATAAAAATAATAAATAATCCACCACCGATTAAACCGATATTTATAAAATTAAGAGTTAATACTCTTTCTTTTGTTTTTATTCTATCAATTGGCGAAGGACAGCCAGTAATTGAACATTGTCTGATTGCTTCTTTTAACTGAAAAATCTCTGCCTGACCTGCACCTTCAATAACTTTATCGCCAATAAAAATAACTGGAACACCCTCTATTTTTACTTTATAAACTTCAGCCAAAGCCATCATTAATTTTTGATTTTGTGAATTATACCAAACTTCTAAAGGATTAATTTTTAATTCTGAATATTGTTTTTGAATTTCAAATAAGGCTTGAGCCATTTTAGCACAATAAGGACATCCTTGGCCGAAGAAAAAATATAATTCAACGGAATTTTTTGCCAATGAAAAATTCACAAAGAGCAAAAAACTAATAACTAATAACAAAAAGAAAGTGATAATTTTTTGACTATTAATCATTGGTTATAAGTAAATATTTATTTCTGGCATTTTGGACAGAAATATGTGCCGCGGCCAGCCAGATTTATTTTTTTAATTATCCCTTGACAACGAAAACACTTTTCGCCGCCACGATCATAAACTTTAAGTCGGGACGCAAAATCACCCCCCACCCCTTCAGTATCAACATAGGTATCAACTGATGAGCCACGATACTCAATCGCTTCTTTTAAAATTTTAATTAAACAGTGATATAAATCATAAATTTCCTTTTCTTTTAAAGTTTTAACAATTCTTGTCGGTAAAATTTTTGCACAGAAACAGGCTTCTTGAGCATAAACATTACCAACCCCAGCCAGAAATTTTTGATCCATTAATAAAGGCTTTATTTTTTGTCTTGGTTTTTTAGCTAAAAGCTCTTTAAATTTTTCTAGAGTAAAATCTTTTTCCAATGGCTCCGGACCGAATCCTTCTTTTTCAAAATATTTTTCTAGTTCGTTTTTCTTAATTAATTTCACCCAACCAAATTGGCGGAAATCATGATGAAGAAGAAAACTGTCATCAGAAAATTGATAAATTAAATGAGATTTTTCATCTTCTTTTTCTATTTTTTTCTTAAAAATCAATCGACCAGTTAATTTTAAATGGATAATTAAAGAATAGTTATTTGAAAGTTCAATAATTATAAGTTTTGCCCGCCGCCCAACTTTTTTAACTTCTGCTCCATTAATAATTTTTTCGAAATCCTTAACTTTTGCGCCACTAATTAATTTTGGTAAATTAACTTTAACGGCTTTTATTTTCTTGCCGACAATCTTTTTTTGAAGTTGATTAACAATTGTTTGTACTTCCGGTAATTCAGGCATAAAAATTTTTTGAAATTTTTGAGTCTCTAACGAATTTTATTATAAAATTTATTATCCTGCGCCAATCTTAAAAAATTTTATTTTTTAATTTTTAAGTTTAAGGGGTTCTCCGTGTCCTGGATAAATTATCATTTCTGGTTTTAAAATTTTAGAAAGTTTTTTTAAAGAATTTTTTAAATCTTTATCCGAACCACCCGGCAAATCAGTTCGACCACAACCATCTTTAAAAATTAAATCACCAGTAAAAATTTCATTTTTTCCTAAGAGGCAAATACTTCCCTTGGTATGGCCGGGGCTGTGAATAACTTTTAGAATTTCCTGGCCTATTTTTATTTTCTCGTTTTCCTTTAAATATCGATCTGCCAAAAAATCAAGAAAATCTCTGTCTTTTTCATGAATTAAAATTTCCGCCCCGGTTTTCTTTTTAATTTCTTCAGCCGCTAAAACATGATCGAAATGATAATGGGTTAAAACAATATATTTCGGTTTTACTTTTATTTTTTCTATCGCCTCTAATATTTTTTCTGCTTCATCACCAGGATCGATAATAATTAATTCCTTATCAGAGAAAACTAAATAACAATTTGTTGAAAGTAATCCAACAACAATTTTTTCTACTTTCATACCCTAAATTAACCCTTTAATAACTTTTGGTATTTCTTCAAAAATATCTGAAGCTAAAACTCCTTCAGTATATTTTTTAGCAGCCAATTCGCCTGCCCTACCATTAATATAGGCGGATAAAAAAGCAGTTTCCAAAGGAGGAATATTTCGAGCTAAAATAGCCCCGCAAATACCGGCTAATGTATCACCAAAACCACCCTTACTCATTTCTGGACATCCGGTTTTATTAACAAAAACTTTATAACCATCAGAAATAACATCAAAATGACCTTTGAGTAAAATAACTGTCCCTAATTTTTTCGCCCATTTTTTAACTTTCTCTTTTCGATTAGAAACATTTGGTAAAACTTTTTCACCAGTCAAAATTTCAAACTCTTTTAGATGAGGGGTAACAACTGCTTTTCTTCTTTTTAAAATTTTTGGTTTATAAGCGAGAGCATGAATGGCATCAGCATCAATCACCATTGGCAATTCTATTTTCTGAATAATTTTTAAAATTGATTTTAATGTTTTTTTCTCCCTCCCCAATCCTCCGCCGATGATTAAAGAATTAAAGTTTTTTGAAATTTTAAAAATTTCTGGCAGATGTTTTTCTTCTAAATAATCAGTGTCTAATGGATAACAAATCAAGTCTGGCAAAAAACTAGCGGCAATATCCATGGCTCTTTTTGGGCCAACAATAGTAATTAAATCAGCCCCAGCCCGCAGGGCAGACAGGGCATTAAAAACTGGTGAACCAGAATATCTTTTACTGCCAGCAATAATCAAAACATAGCCATGTTCACCTTTATGCGTCCATGGTTTTCTTTGAGGATAAACTTTTTTTAATAACTCTTTTATGGAAAAATTTTTCATTGAATTTATCCAGCTAACCAACCACCATCAACAACTAGTGTGGCGCCACTAATATAATCAGCTTCTTCAGAAGCAAGAAAAACAACAGCGGCGGCAATATCTTCTGGTTGACCAACCCTTCCTTTTGGAATTCTGGCTAAAATTGCTTGTTTTGTTTTCTCGTCTTCAATGACTGGTTTAGCCATTTCAGTGGCAATCACCCCAGGTGAAACAACATTAACATTGATTCCTTTTGGGGTTAGTTCTAAAGCCAAGGTCTCAGTCAAGGCAACAATTCCACCTTTTGAAGCACAATAATGAGTTAGATTTGGAAAACCAATCCCAACCTGACCCATGGCCACTGAAGCAATATTAATAATTCTCCCCCATCCTTTTTTAATCATTTCTTTGGCCACTGCTTGAGCACAAAGATAATAACCTTTCAAATTAACAGCTAAAACCCTATCCCATTCTTCTTCGGTCATTTCTAAAAATGGCTTAAAAGGCGCGATGCCAGCATTGTTAACAAGAATATCAACCTTACCAAATTTCTCAATTGTTTTTTTAACCATTTCTTCAACTTCTTTCCTGTTGGTCACATCGCATTTAATAGCTAAACCATCAGAACCAATTTTTTTAATTTCCTCAACCACTTTTTGACATTCATTTTCATCAATATCGGAAACAACAACTTTTGCTCCGGCTCGAGCTAACATTAAAGCAATACCTTTGCCAATGCCTCTTCTGGCACCAGTGACAATAGCGACTTTGTTAGTTAAATCAAAAAGTTTTTTCATAAATTTAACAAGTTAAATGAAATAAACCAATGACCCTTTTATTTTCTTTTTTAAATTGATTATAAATTTGAATTGCTTTACCGGTTGGCTCAATAAAAAATTCTACTTTCTTTTTTTTCAAAAATTCTAAAGCATTGGGATAAACTTCAGCTAACCCAGATTCACCACTACCAATAACAACTATTTCTGGTTTTTCTTTTAAGGCTTCTTCTAAATCTTTTTTTTCAATAATATGAGAAGAACTTCGCCACCAAGAATTAACTTTCCCATCTAAGCTAATCCAAATGTCTTCGGAATAAATTTTCCCATCAATAACAATATTGCCAAAATGATAGGAATCTATCATCAATCTCTAAATTAAAAATTTAGCCCTTTCTATTTTTAGAAACTTAAATCAATTCCTTGATCTTCATTGGTTGGAAGGGCTTTGCAGTTTTTTCTGTCGATAGTAAATTGTTTCCAGGCAGATAATCTGGCTTGATTAAAATTTTTAGTCGCTATCCTTTTCGCTTCTTTAAATTTATTCCAGGCATTTTTGATGGCTACTCTTCTTTGATTTCTGTCAGCAATATCCCAAGCCGATAAAAGTTCACTTTTCCTGGTTTGAAGCGCTGATTTAACAGCCGTTGAGTAATTGTCAAAAGCATTTTGGATGGCTGTTTCTCTTTTTTCAACCGCTGCTTTTACACAAGTAAGTACTTCAGCTGAATCAGTTAAATTTTTGCCTACGGCTTTAACAATTAATCCAGTGGATAAAAGAATAGCAAGAGTCATTAAAGCAATTAAAATTTTTTTAGCCATAATTTTAAAAATTAATTTTAAAAATTAATTTTAACGACCTTTATTTAAAAATTTTTTATTCTATTTTTATTTTTAATTCTTTAAGTTGTTCTTTATTTACTTCACTTGGCGAATCCATCATTAAATCTTTACCATCAGATGTTTTAGGAAAAGCAATTACTTCTCTAATGCTTTCTTCATTTAAGCAAAGCATTAATAATCTATCAAGGCCAAGGGCAATTCCACCATGAGGAGGGACGCCATAAGAAAATGCTTCAAGTAAATGACCAAATTTTTCTTTAACCTCTTCTTCTAAATGTCCTAAAATTTTAAATATTTTTAAAAGTAAGTTTGGGTCAGAAATTCTAATCGCTCCCCCACCTAATTCAACTCCATTTAAAACTAAATCGTATTGACGGGCCAAAACTTTTTCTGGATTTTTATCTAAAAGGGGTAAATCAGCTTCTCTCGGTGAAGTAAAGGGATTGTGTTTTGGTGCTAAATTCCCCCTTTCATCTCTTTCAAAAAGAGGAAAATCAGTAATCCAAGCGAAATAAAGTAAATTTTTATCTTCTTTTTCTTTTTCGTTTCTTAGGTCCGGTTTATCAGTTTTATATTTTAAGATCGCCTCCTGATAAGAAATTCTCGGAAAAGGAATTTTGGCAATTTTTTTCTCGGGAAAAACATTTTTTATCAAATCAATTATCATTTTCTCGATAATTTCTAAAATATCATTTTCATTAACAAAACTCATTTCTAAATCAATTTGAGTAAATTCAGGTTGACGATCAAATCTGGTATCTTCATCGCGAAAACATTTGGCAATCTGAAAATATCTCTCCAATCCAGCCACCATTAAAAGTTCTTTATACTGTTGCGGAGCTTGAGGTAAGGCAAAAAATTTACCTGGTTCAATCCGACTTGGCACCAAAAAATCTCTGGCTCCTTCTGGTGTTGATTTGGTTAAAATTGGTGTTTCAACTTCAATAAATCCATTTTTGTCAAAAAAATCTCTGATAAATTTAACTGTTTTGTGTCTGAAAATTAAATTTTTTTTCATTTTTTCTCTTCTTAAATCAAGATAGCGATATTTTAATCTTAATTCTTCTTTTGTCTCTTCCTTTTTTTCATCTTTGGAAATTTCAAAAGGTAAAGTTTTTGCTTCGGCTAAAATTTCCAAATTTTGAGCCAAAATTTCAATTTCGCCTGTTACTAAATTTTGATTAATATCTTTGACTGGTCTTTTTTGAACAAGTCCTTCAACCCTAACAACAAATTCTGATCTTAATTCTTTTGCTTTTTCATAAAGTTCTTTATTGGCCGGCAAAAAAACAACTTGGACTAAACCAGATCTATCCCTTAATAAAATAAAAATCATTTTGCCAACCTTTCGCACAAAATGAACCCAGCCAAAAAGCAAAACTTTTTCACCAACTTTATTAATTGTTTCTTGATTAAAAATTCTTTTCATATTATGGTCTTAATCGATTAATTAATCTGGGGAATGGGATGGTCTCACGGATATGGGGCAAGCCACAAAGCCAAGCCACGGTTCGCTCAAGTCCTAAACCAAAACCAGAATGAGGAACTGAACCATAACGACGCAAATCTAAATACCACTCATATTCTTTTTTAGGTAATTTAAATTCTTTAATTTTTTCCTCAAGCGTCTTTAAATCATCAATTCTTTGAGAGCCACCAACAATTTCACCATAACCCTCCGGAGCTAACAAATCATCATTTAAAACATATTTTGGATCTTTAGAATCTGGTTTCATATAAAAGGCCTTGATATGAGCTGGATATTTTTCAATAAAAACTGGTTTATCAAAACTTTTTGAAATAACCGTCTCTTCATCACCACCAAAATCATCACCCCATTTTATTTTCACCCCTCTTTTATTCAAAAGTTCTATTGCTTCATCGTAGGTTATTTTATAAAATGGTGGTTTTACCTTTTTTAATGTTTCTAAATCTCTTTCTAAAATTTCCAGTTCTTTTTTCCTGTTTTTTAAAACCTGTTCAACAAGATAGCCAACCAAATTTTCTTGAATTTTCATATTCTCTTGATGTTCAACAAAAGCCGCTTCAGCATCCATCATCCAAAATTCAGTTAAATGCCGACGGGTTTTTGATTTTTCAGCCCGAAAAGTTGGACCAAAATCATAAACTCGACCTAAAGAATAAATTAAGGCCTCTAAATAAAGTTGACCTGATTGAGACAAATAGGCTTTTTCACCAAAATAATCAGTTTTAAAAAGCGTGGTTGTTCCTTCACAAGAAGTTGGGGTTAAAATTGGCGAATCGGTTAGAATAAAATTATTTTCTCTCATAAAAGAACGAATAGCGAAAACAACCTCATCTCTAATTTTTAAAATTGCTCTTTGTCTTTGAGAACGAAGCCACAAATGACGATAGTCCATCAAAAAATCAACGCCATGAGATTTTTTACCAATCGGATATTCTTGGGCAATCTGATAAATTTTTAAATTTTCAACCAACATTTCATAACCGGAGGGTGATCTTTTCTCTTGATAAACTTTTCCAGTTATTTCAACACTTGATTCAATGGTTAATTTTTTTGTTTCTTGCCAAGTTTTTTCATCAATATCTTTTTTTGAAACAACAGCCTGAATTTCACCGGTTCCGTCACGAAATTGTAAAAAATAAATCGAGCCAGAAGAACGAAGGTTAAAAACCCATCCTTTGAGGGTAACGATATTACCAAGATATTTATTGATGTCTTTGAGATAAATATCCATAATTTATTATAATGTCTAATTTCTAATTAATCTGATTACTTTAATCAAATCCTAATTTTCAAATGTCTAATGTCTAAAATTTAGAATAATTAAAATAATTAGAAATTTAAGTTATATCTTTATTCTTTATACGTGTCGATCAGCGACCTTTGTTGCTCCGTAAGCGTAAGGTTTAATTTTAACCTCCAAACCGTAGCCTTTAACCATACCAGTAATTTCTTTTATCATTTCCCGCGTTTCTCCATTTTCGCCAATATCAACGTGGACTTCAACCTCACATTTACTAAGAGTTTTTTTGTAATTTTTAAAAAAATTAAGAAGTTCTAAAGCAACTGAAATAGAGAGATTAACTTCTTCATAAATTTTCTGTCTCAAGGTGTTAATATTCTGTCTTTGAATTTTTCCCCAAAAATATCTTCCGCCATGACCTAGCCGATGAACAACAATGGCATTAACCACCTCTATTTTCCCCTTCCCCTCCGAATCAGAACCAATAATGATATGATATCTTTTATTTATATCTTCTTCAATAAATTTAATAATTTCAATTGAAATTTGTTCTAAATTAAGATGTCCGGAGGTTGGATTAAAATAAATTAAATTCTCACTCATACTATTTTATTATAATTAAAAATTATTGAACTGGCAACAACACCAGCGATTTCAGCGCGAAGAATTAATTTGCCTAAAGAAAACGGCAAAAAACCATTTTTTTCTGCTAAAACCGCCTCTGTTTCAGAAAATCCCCCTTCCGGACCAATTAAAAGATAAATTATTTTAGCTTCTCTAATTTTATTCTGTAGATTAAAAAGTTTTGTCCTTTTTTCCTCTTCCCAAGCCAAAAGTTTTAAAGCATTTTTATTTTTTAAAAAATCGAGTAAATCTTTAAAAGTCATTAAATTTTCTAACTTTGGGAGTAAACCCCGACCAGATTGTTCGGCTGATTCTTTGATAATTTTTTGATAACGAATCAATTTATTTTGACTGATTTCTTTAACAATCGATCTTTCACTGACAATCGGAATAAAACCAGTTAACCCCAAACTTGTGCCAAATTTTAAAACTTGCTCAAATTTATCATGTTTTAAAAGAGATTGACAAAGAATAATTTTTATTTTTGGTTCATTTTTATTTTTTCTTTTTTTTAAAATATAACCTTCAATTTGTTGATTAAATTTTTCTAAGTTAACTAAATACTCAAAGCCAGAATTATCTAAAACAATAATTTGATTACCAATTTTTAAACGCAGAACCTTAATAATCTGATGAATTTGTTCTTTATCTTCGATAAAAACATTTTTGCCAACCAAATTTTTTTTCTCGATGAAAAAACGATTAAGAGGCATATTTTTAATTTTCAATTTTCAATTTTTAATTTTTAATTTTTAAATAAATCATGAGCAAAAATTCATTTGAAATAACTAAACTATCTTCTCTAAACCTAAAAGAAAATTATATAGACAGAGTGGGAGGGACTGAGAATATCCTCCTTCCAAAACCGAAAAGGTTGGTAATTTTAGTTCAGCGATTTTCTCGCCGATTTTTTGATAGCTTCCAACCTCTAAACCAAAATAGGTTAATGGGTCTTTTTGATAAGTATCAAAACCAGCGGAAATTGCTAAAACATTTGGTCTAAAATCAGAAATTTTTTTGAGGGCGATGTCTAAAGTTTTCAAATATTCATTCTCTCCGGTTTGGGGTGGCAAAGGAAAATTCAGACAATTAAAATGAGACGTTAAACCAGTACCAGGATATAGGGGCGATTCATGTAAGGAAACATACAAAACATTGCTTTTGCCTAAAAAAATATCTTCTGTTCCATTGCCATGATGACAATCAATATCCAAAATAGCAACTTTTTTATCCAACTTTATCGCTTTTGCTACCGCAATGGCGATGTTATTAAAATAACAAAAACCACCGCAAAAATCTTTGCCGGCATGATGACCCGGTGGTCTCATTAAAGAAAAAGAATTTTCTCTGCTCAACGCAATTTCCATGGCTAAAATCGCTCCCCCAACTGAAAGTAGAGCGTAATTGAAAATCCCTTTGATATTCGGCGTATCCAGATCAAAAATTTTTTCGTTTTTAACTTCATCAACTAAACGCTGAGTGTGGACTAAAAGTAAATCATCTTCTTTGGCTAGTGGCGGCTGGATAAATTCAAATCCTTTTTCTTTTAGAAAATTAGCACAAATCTTTACCCTTTCCGGTGATTCGGGATGACCAAAACTATAATATTCTAAACATTTTGGCGAATAAATAATTTTCATTTTTTTCTTTTCTCTTGGGCTTTTATATTTTTGACCAAACGTGTTTTTCTGGCTAAATAAAGACTAGGCGTTCGAAAACGGCTTAATTTTTTGGGTGTTTTTATTGAATAATTTTTCATATAAATGCGGGTTATTATTTTATAATTGAATTTCGTCTACCTTTCTTTTTAACCAAAAAAATAAAGATAATAAGTAAAACGACGACCAAAAAAATTAAAAATATTTTCCAGGGAAAGGCAAAAAAATTAAACGATTTAACCAATTGTCTTTCATTACCAATTTTTTCCCGCCAAGTTTGAGTTGAAAGAATCACTTCGCCTTTGTATGGACCAAAAAAGAAATTGTCAAAAAACGTTTTACCCTTTGTTTTTATTTCAAAAAATCTAATTTTTTGCGGCAAGATTGTTTGATTATCTATTTTTACTTCCTCTTTTATTTTTCCAAATGGATTATAAATAATTAATTTACCACCAATCCTAATATGAACTGGATCGTTGTTTTTTAAACGAAAGTTTATCTTAATTGGACCGCTTTCAACAAAAGTTGGCGCGTTTAACTCAATTAGTTCAAATTGTTTTTCAAGCGGTGGATATTTTTCTTCACCGCCTTTTATTTTTAAAAGAAAAAGAGCGCCAAGAGTTGGCAGAATTTTAGTTGACCCCTCGGTTGGTATCGGTGTTTCAACTTGAAATAAAGTAGTAACATAATAGCCACCACCTTCAGCCTTAGGTGGGACTTTTATGATAAAATTTATTTTTTTGAATTCTTTTGGTCCTAAAACAAATTTCTTTTCTTTAAATTCAATCCACTGACTCGGATTAAAGGAAATATCACCCCCTTCCTCAAAAGTTATCTCTCCCTTTTCTCCTTTAGCTGAAAAATTTTTAATTTTAACATTAACGGTTAAAGAAATATTACTCAAATTAGAAATTCTAATTTGATCTTGATAAACTTCATTGGGTGATAATTCTAAATCAAATTTTTCCGGAAAAAGAGAAAGTGCCACCTGCCCTCTAACCAATAAAGGAATCAAATTGAGCAGGGTGACAGTCACCAAAAGGATGGGCTTTAAAAGGCGCATAGATATTAATTTATAAGGCAAAAAATTAAATTTGGCAAAAATTTACTCAAATTTTTCACTTTCAAGCCAAGGGGGTTTTTCTTTGAGATTTTCTTTTAACAATTTTAACCTATCTTCAACAAATTTTATATAATCCTGACGCAGTTTCTCTAATAGTTCATCTCCGCCAAATTTTAAAAATCTTTCACGATCAATTAGTTTCCCATGATATTCTTTTTGATAGTAAAATTGATAACTACTCCAGGGGTAATCTTCTGGTTTTTCTACTAAACAGGCCTTAACAGCGTTAAGATCAATATATTGAGCCACTTGCCAAAAATAAGATTCATTATCAATATGGCTACAATAAAATCTATCTTCAAAAAGATGGCCGGACCGTTTGTAGCGTCGATTGAAATATTTTACATAACAATTGTTAACAAAATGCATTATTTTAGAAATTGAAATCTCGATAGTTTCGATTTCTAAATGATAATGGTTAGGAATGAGATTAAATGAATAAAGATAAAATGGAAGTTTCTTTTTTGTCTCCTCTAAAATTTTTAAAAATTTTTTGTAATCTCGGGAAGAAAGAAAAATTCGGCGTTGATTGTTTCCTCGACAAACGATATGGAAAATAACCCTCTTTTGATCGATTTCTTTTCTTGGTCTTCTTGGCATAAATTTTTGCCATTTTGAAAAATTTACCTTAAAAGATAGGTTTGATGATGATTACAAGCTACCACTCTTTGGTGACTGTCACCTAGTAGTTGGTCCCCTAGTAGTTGGGAATGATGAGGTAAATGATGGTGGTGGTGTAGGTGCCAGGGGTTTGGGTTGGAGAAACAGCCAAACGATAGGTAATAATATTTTGTTGATTAACTGATGGCTCTCCTCTATCAGCCACTGGTTTGCTTTCTGAGCCATCATGAGTGAAGCCAGCAAATTTTGGACCTTCAAAACGATTCGGAGCACCACCAGTTAAATCATAATCATTGGTTGAATAACCAAAACCATAAGAACCATTTGGCCATTCAGTTGGAGATTCATTGGTCCCAGACCAGTCAGAAATTGTTTCTGAACCCCCTTCTCTAGTCATTTCCTGAGTTGAGAAAATATAACAAACATAGCCATTTGAAGCACTGGTGGATACAGTTAAAGTGTTGGTCTGATCAGTTGGGTCACCGCCTGGTATCAAATTGCCAAAATCAATAGAATAATCATCAATAGAAAAACTCAAGCCAGAAATCATGCCATTATACCAAGTGCCGTTGATTGGTGGTTCATCAATTTCCTGAATTGGGTTATTTTGATTATCAATATCATATCTGACCCAAGATTCAGAAATACATTCATCTTCGCCAGAACCAGTATTTAAAGTTGAGGTGATATATTTATGACCGTAATCTAAATAATAATCATATTCGCCATAAGTCGCGCCCTGCCAGTCAATATAAAGATTGTATTTATAAAAAGTATAACCAGCAGAGGTTCGGCTGTATTCTCTAATTCTAATCGCGCCATCAGTGCCGGGTTGAGGAATTTTTCCATCAGAACCAGTGCCGGTTGTTTGTGAGGTTAAAGGAGTTCCCCACCCGCCACCAGCTCCGCCAGACCATTTCCAAACCGTTGAAGCTGGAATGGCTGAATTTTCAGAAATAATAATGTCATCAGCCGCAGTATCAATCGGACTTAAACTCACTCGATCAACCACATAAACGCCTAAGTACCAATCAACATCCAAAGTACCATTTTCTACAGCTTCGTTATTTAAAATTGTATTAACGACAGTTAAATTGCCACCAGTTAATTTTAAATAGTTCCAAGTTGATTCAGAAACATAACAGGTACCATAACAAGCAAAATTCCATGGTTCGGTGGCCTCTTCACCAACAAGAGTGACATCATTAACTGTTGACCCGCCGCCTTTGACATTTAGAGTTGCGCCATTATCAACAGTGACTGAGGGATTGGTCGCATCAGCAATCTTAAGATAAACTTTAACTTGGCGAGAAGAAGCACCAAGAGGTGTACCATCAAAATCAGTATCATAACTCCAGTAATCAGTCTGGCCAGAAGTGGTATGATAATCACCCCAAATATATAATTCACCATCAACTTCAGCATGGTCCATTGAATATAAAGAGCCAGTCGAATCAATTACATAATTCGTGGCTTTCGAGTTCCACATTCTGATATCAGTATTAGCGCCAACTTGAATCTTTGCATAAGCATCCCCGCCAGCTGTTTTGGTGTTAATCGTATAAGAACCGCCACCGGTTTTGGCTAAAACAAGAGTTGAACTAGTCCAGGTGGTAGCGGCTCCGCCAACGAGATTAGTAAAATTGCCATTAACCGTCACTGTCGTATTAGTGACATCAAAAGAAGTAGCATTAGTTAAAGTAAAATTATTATTGGCAGTTAAATTAACAGTAGAGGTAAAACTGGCAGCATTGGTAATAGTAAAATCATTGGTAGCGGTTAAATTATTGGTTTGAATCGTCCAACCGCCAGTTGAACTGTCAAAAACAATATTGTAAAAATCTTTGCCAGAGCCAGTGCCACCAGAATTAATGGTTTTACCAGTTGAATTAGCATCAAAAGTTACTGTACCGGCTCTGGCAGTAAAAGTGCCAGAATTTGACCAATTACCGCCAACATTGATGTTGTAGTTGTTAGCAGAAACATCCAAAGTTGAATTAGAATTAGCAATTTCTAAATTACCTCTAACATTTAAATCATAATTAATTAAAGTGACAGTGGCGGGTGAACTTTTTTCAATTTTTAAATTATTAAAAGCATGATTATTATCAGTGCCACCAGAGCTAAGATTAGCGTTTGTACTTTCATCAAAAATAACTGTTGAATTGCCAGCTAAAAAACTACCGAGTGGATCAACTGTCCAATTTCCACCTAAATGAATTCTCAATTCTAATGGACCCGTCGCACATATAGGACTTCGGCTAGTTGAACTATCCAAGGTAGCATTTGAATTAACAGTTACATCTTCAGTAATATCAAGACTAAAACCATTAGAATAAAAAGTAGCACTGCTATTAATGGTTAAACTATCCATTTTCATCCCAGTACAAAGAGTTAGATTACAAAGAGTTAGATCACCTGGCGAGGTGCCAACATGAACGTTGCCTAAATTTTGCTTGTCAGAATTATTATCTTCAAAATAGGCGTTAGTGCCATCAAAAATAACCAAACCACTGCCAGTAGCTTTATTAAAAGTGGCGCCAGACGCAAAACCCACCCTACCACCAAAATTGATATTAAAATCAGGAGCTTGAGTCAGAGAACCGCTTAAGCCAAAGTGACGATTAACATCTAAAGCATCTTGAAGAGTCCAAGAGCCAGTGGCGTTATTAAAAGTTAAATCATAAAATGGTTGGCTATTGGTGGTAATGGTTTCAGCCCCACTTGAGTTAAAAGTTACAGTACCAGAACGAGCAGCAAAAAAACCACCAGAATTTGTCCAAGAGCCACCAACAGTTAAAGAATAATTATTAGCAGTGACATCTAAAGTGCCATTACTGCCAATAGTTAAATCATTTCTTACAGTCGTTTCTCCGCCTAAATTAAAAGTGCCAGTGGTGACATTAAGATTATTATCAATGGTCAAATCACCGGTTTCAGCAGTAAAGGGACCAGTACCATTTAGAGTCAGGTTGTAATAATTTAAAACTAAAGTAACATCAGTTGAAGCTCCGCCAGTATATTCAATAGTTGAATTGCCAGGAGTTAAAGTGCCATTAACGGTTAAGGGTTTATTAACGCCAGTGCCAGAGCCAGTTAAAGTCAGAGTGTAATTATTGGTTCCCAAATTCAGGGTGTTGTCGGTCTCAATCGTCATTTTAGTACATTTAACACTAGAACCAAGAACAACAATTTTTGATATTCCGTTAATAACGACATTACCTAAATCTTGTTTTGTTGAGTTATTGTCTGTCCAAGTTTTATTTCCTGAGCCATCAAAAGTAAAGGTGCCAGTTCCTTTGGTAAAAATACCATTGGCCTCAATAGTTAAATTGCCACCTAAATAAATATTTAAAGTACTAGCCGATAAAGTGCCAGCAGTGATATTTAAATCATTATTAACATCTAAATCATTGGTTGATAAGGTCCATTCACCACCAGAACCATTAAAAGTCAAATTAGCAAAAGATGAAGAACCATTATTAATGGTTTTGCCAGGAGATGTGCCATTAAAAGTCACAGTGCCATTTCGGGAATTAAAAGTTCCGCTATTACTCCAAGAACCTTTAACATTTAAAGTATAATTGCTTGAAGTTACATCAAGGGTGCCAGCGTTGATATTTAAATCACCATTTAAAGAAGTTTCACCGGCTAAAACATAGGTTTCTGAAGTATTATTAAGTGTTAAATTATTGTAAGTGGTGCTAGTAATGGTTGTATCGCCGCTTATATTATTGCCAGTGTAAGAAAAAGTTGAATTATTAGCGATAAAATTACCATTAATAACAAAGGGCGTGCCAGTGGTACCAGCCAGCGTCCAGGTTTTAGAACCAGCATCAAGAGTATGGGAAGGATTAATAGTTAGGACTTGATTAATCTCAATGGCGCCACTCCCAACGCTGGTGGTTGTCCCTGAGACAAGACCATCGCCGAAGGTTAGATTATAAAAAGTCCATTTAGTATTGCCGCCAAAATTGCCAGTACCAGTTAAAGTAAAAGTTCCGCCAGTTAAATTTATCACACCATTACCAGTAACAGCGCCGCCATTAACCGTGATATTACTCGTGCCAGATAAGGTTCCAGCTGTTATGGTTAAATTATTTGAAATTGTTGTTGTCTGAGAAAAAGACCAGCCACCACCAGAGCCGTTAAAAGTCAAATTAGCAAAAGGCTGGGAATTAGTGGTAATAGTTTTACCAGTGGCCGTGGCGGTAAAAGTCACAGTATTGTTGTTATGGGTAAAGGTTGAACCAGTGTCAGCGGTCCAGTTGCCACCCACAGAAATGGCGCCGCCAGCAATAAAAGTTGCATTATCATCAAGGTGTAAATCACCACCCGGTGAAGTGCCGCCTGGTTCAATCGTAACATCTCCACCCGGTGAAAAAGTTTTACCAGTCCAAAGATGAAGTTCGTGATCCTTATCAACAGTTAGAGAACCAGAATTAGAAGTAAAATGAATATCTGAATCATTATCTTTATCGTATTGGCCTAAATCGTTGTTAGTAATAGATGTTGTACCTTCATGTCTTAAAATGACTCGATTTTGATATAAATCAAGGCCGGTGATATTAGAAGTTGTATCTTTGGCTTTGGTGACAGTGACAGCTTTTTCTGTTTCATTATCCAAAAAAACTGTCAGGACATCATTAGCGGCGTCGATATCTAAATTAGAAATAGAATAGACGCCATTAATATCGGTCTCAGCAGTGCAAATACTGGTGCCATTACATTTGTCAGCACCATTAACTTTAATGACAACTGTTCTATTGGCACCAATTGGCCCAATGCCTTCATCAGTATAAACCGTCCCAGAAACAGTAATGGCTTGGGTAATTAATTCTGGATAATAATTATAACCATCAAGCTCTGTGCCATCACCATAAACCATTCGAAAACAATAAGAGGTATTGGGTGTGGCTGAATGATTATAAATCACCCAATCCCATTCGCCATCTTGATCAGGATTAACTGGCTGAGCGGCGATGGCATTGTTGGCTTCTTCATAAGTTTCAACCACATCAGTCACAGAAAGTAGTCCTGGAGGAGAAATTGAATCACCATCATTAGGGCCGGGGTTATCATAACCACACCAAGCAGAAGTACAATTTCCTGGCGGAGCAAGATCAGTCCAAGAAGAAACGCCAGAGCAACTCGCGCCGGTTTTTTCGCCATACTGTAATTTGAATTGATTGCCGGGATTAATTGGTGCTGGACTAGCAGAATCAACATATAAACTCATTCTAATTCTTAAAACATTGCCTTGAGTTGGTGGCGAATCAGATAAAGTAATTGGCGCCAGTTCAGCTAAATCGTTTGGTCCTTCTGGCCAGGGATCAGTTGGAGCAACTGCGCCATTATTAACATACCAGCGAAAATAATTTTGATAAATAATGGCTTGGGCAAAAACTGGCTTGCTGAAAATAAAAAGAAAAAAAACAATCGTCAACAATAGTAAACCAAAGAAAGTTTTTTTTCTAAAGAAAAGCATAGTCAAAATTCCTTTTTTAGGTGACAGTCACCAAGATAAGATGCTTTAAAAGGCGCATCGATATTAATTTATAAGGCGAAAAATTAAATTTGGCAAAAATTTTTACCATTTTTCATCTTCTGAAGAAATTTGCCATTGGTTTTCTGTTTTTATCGCTTTAAAAATTTTTGTTTCTTGGTCTATTTTTTTCCTCCAAATAATTGCTCCGTGAGAAAAATCAGGTGAAACGTCGTGATTTTGATCGGTGGTTATTCTTTCATTTTCCCAACTCCCCTTTTCGTTTTTTTCTGCGGCCATAATTTCCCAATTATTATCAAGCCAGGCCTGCCAAACAATTTTTCTTTCAAAAACTTTTGGCGAAATATTGTTGTATTCTGTTTGGGTAATTTGAGTTATTTCTTTTTTCCCGGCTAAAAAATCATTGAAATTAAGATAAAAAATTTGCCAACGAGAATCGATTTGACCCTGCCAAACAACACTTTCACCATCAGTGCTTGGAAATTTATCATCAAAATCATTATTAGTCAGTTGGAATTTTTTATCTTCAGATTCAGCAAAAATTTCCCAATCATTTCCATCAAATTCTTGAAAAACTTTGAGAGGTTGTTTCTCTTCGTATTCAACCTCAAGCCAAACTGAATCAAGATAAACTGTCAAATGTGGATCGCCGTCCAAAAGACCTTCAAAAGAAATTTTTAATTTTTCTAAATCAGAAAGAGATTTTACTTCTGGCAAATCAAAATAAAAATAGCCATTATTAGTGGCATTAGAAATTGGATAAGAAGAAAAAGTTGAAAGGTTGTATGGTTTTTCATCAAGAAAATAACGAAGATTGAAAATAACATCTGGTAAAGGGACGATTTCTGGTGTTGAGGTTGTCTCTTCTGAAAGAACGTCTGCGGGGGGTAAAATTGGTTCTTTGGGAAGAGTAAGTTCTTGAGGAATAGTTTCTTCCTGAATTTTTTCTGGGTGAGACCCGTCCGGTGAGGCAGTTTCTTTTTCTTTAATCTCCGGCAAAAAAATAGGAGTTGAAGTATTTTCTTCTGGTTCTTGGGCAAAAATTGGTAAAATTTTCAAAATTTTTCTACCAATTACCTTTTTGACCGCCGCGAACAAACGATTAAATTTAAATGAATCAAAAACAAAGTCATTAAATTTATGATTTAAAGATATGGGTTCTATTGGTTGTTCTGGCTCTTCTGGCTGTTCTAATTGTTCTGGCTGTTCTGGTTGTCCTGGCTCTTCTAATTCTTTTTTTTCTGGTTCTTCTTTTTTAACTGGTTGTTCTAACTCTATCTCTTTAATTGGCTTTTCTGGCTCTTTTGGTATTTCACCAATAGCCAAAGAAAAGCCGAGCTTTGCTGAAATAAATTTACCTTCTGCCCTCTCAAATCCCTGACAAATTAAAGTTTTAAAACCCGTTTGATAAAAAGCAGAATTTTCTAAATTAAATTCGGTTATCTCGCCTTTTTCAGAAACATTTGGTTGACCCAAAACTTTTTCTGTTCCAAACCATTCGCCAAAACAATGAGTTGGATAAATACGCTTTATCAGAGCCTTAGTTGGTAGAAAACGATTAACCCAAAAAATAAGTCCGACAATGGCTAAAAAAATAATTGCTTTTTCAATCCAATAGAAAGGATCTTTTTTCATACCTCTCTTTAATCATATTAAATAAATCCAAAAACTTCAAGATGGACAATCAGAAAAAAATAGTAAAATTTTTACCATTTTGAAAAATTTGACTTAAAAGATAGAATTGATGAAGGTTATAAGAGGTCAGTTTTTGGTGACTGTCACTCTTTTAATTTTGTCAGATAAACATCGAGATTAACCACTGATCCTTTTTCTTTATTTTCAAAATTAAGGATATCACTCTTTTTTTCCTCATATCCACCCTTACTATAGGTTAGGTAAAATTTTCTTCCGCCAACTAAAAATCCATATTGTCCTCTAAAGTTAGTTACCTGTTGATCTAATAATTTGTTAAAAGTCGCCTCAAAAATTCTGACCACTGTCAAGGGTAATGATTTTCTAGTTCTTTTTTCGCGAACAACCCCCCAATCTTTCTTCGGTCGGGGAGTCAAATAAAGAATAATAAGATAAAGAAAAAGATTAAGGAAAAAGAAAATTAATAAATAAGGATGTGGTTCCATAATAAAGAAAAGAAATGAAAGAACAAAAGCAGCGATAGGAATGGCTTGTTTTAAAATAGAAAAAAGATGATCTCTAATCAACCAACTATCAGGTCTTAATTTTTTTTCTGGATCAAGGGGAATATTGGCATTAATAATTGTCTTTTTTTCTTTTACCTCAATTTCTTCGCCATGATAAAGATCAAGGTATTTCAAGTCTTCTTCGTAATCTTTTAGGACAACTGTAGGAAATCGATATTCTGGTTTATCAACGGTAATTTTATAAATACCAGGATTAACAATAAAAATGTATCTTCCTTCTTTATCGGTAATTTTTGTGCTAACTAAACGATTTTCTTTTGCTTCAAATAATCTGACTACGGCCAAATCAACTGGCTGTTTGGTTAAAGAATTATAGACAATCCCCCAACCCCTTCTTTTTTTCGAAAAAATAAGAACAAAAGGTTGAGTAAATAAAAGATAAAAAAGAGAGAGAAAGCGAAAAAGAGAAAGACCAGCGGTAGTAGCAGTAGAAACGGCTCCTACCAAAGAAAGAGTAGTCACTGCTGGTAGAACAAGCGGCGAAGTTTTTTCAACAATTTTTTCTAATTGGGGATTATCAATAACTTTTTTAATGACTTTCCCTATTTCTTTAATCTCTTTAACAACTGGTGGCGGTTGGACACCAATCTTAAAAAATAAAGTATTTGACGGCAAAGATTCATTACCGGCTAAATCATAGGCTCGAGCATAAATTGAATGCTGGCCCGCTGAAAGAGTAATAGTAAATTCTTTTTGCCATTTTTCACCCGGCGAAGGAAAAAGAAGCTCTGGATTAATAATTGCTTTTAAAGAAACAGTATCGGCCGGGGCTTCGCCTTGAACTAAAATGGTAGCGTTAAATTTTTCTATTAAAGGTTCTTCTTTAATGACCTTAACTTTTAAAAGTTTTGGTGGTTTCGGTGGGGTAAGATCAATAGTAATTTTTATCTCCTTTGATTTTACATCTTTTAGACTGGCAAAAAGAGAATAAACTCCTTCCTCTAGTTCTATTGTTAATTCAAAATCTCCGTTTTTATCAGAAAAAACAGTTCCAATTCTTTTCTCATTAGCAAAGATATCAATTGATTGATTGGCTTGACTTTTTCCTTCAATTTTAACTAATTTTTTATTTTGAACTGTTCCATCAAGTGGTCTTAAAATAATTGGAGCAATAATTTCTTCGGATGGTCTTCCCTCACCTGGCTTCTTTTCTGGTGGTTTTTCTTCGGGTGGTTTTTCTTCGGGTGGTTTTTCTTTTTCTTTGGGATTAACCGTAAAAATAATGGCATTTGAATTGCCACCACCAGGCGATGGATTGAAAACAGTGATGTTGAAATTACCGACGGTTGTGAGGTCTGAAGCAGGAATTTCTGCCTGAAGAGTGCTGGAATCAACATAGGTCGTGAGACGGCTTGAGTTGTTGAAACGAACAACTGAATTGGGAATAAAACTAAGGCCAGTTAAAATCATCACAAAGCCAGAGTCGCCAACAGTTTTTGAAGAAGGATTAATGGAAGTAAGAATCGGTAGAGGATTTTCACCAATTTCGACGACTTGAAAAATAACCGCATTTGATTCACCGCCACCAGGCGATGGATTGAAAACAGTGATGTTGAAATGACCAACATTTTGAAGGTCGGAAGAAAGGATTTCGGCTTGTAAAGTAGTTGAATTAATATAGGTGGTAGTGCGATTGGAGCCATGAAAGCGGACAACTGAATTGGAAATGAAGTTGGTGCCAGTGAGAGTCAGAGTAAAACCAGAGGAATTAACTGTCTTGTAGGAAGGAGAGATAGAGTTAAGAATCGGCGTTGGATAAAGGACAGAAAAAACCAAGGCATTTGATTCACCGCCACCAGGCGATGGATTGAAAACAGTGATGTTGAAATGACCAACATTTTGAAGGTCAGAAGAAAGGATTTCGGCTCTTAAATGTTGACTGTTGATAAATTCAGTTTGACGATTTAAACCATTGAATTTAACAACTGAAGAAGAAATAAAGTTATTTCCAAATAAATCCATTATAAATCCTGAAGAGCCAACAATTTTTGAAGAAGGATTAATTGAAGTAAGAGTTGGAACAGAATTATTGACGGTAAAAACCACGGCATTTGATTCACCGCCACCAGGCGATGGATTGAAAACAGTGATGTTGAAATGACCAACATTTTGAAGGTCAGAAGAAAGGATTTCGGCTTGTAAAGTAGTTGAATTAATATAGGTGGTAGTGCGATCAGAGCCAGCAAAACGAACGACCGAGGAAGAAATAAAACCACTCCCTATAAGGGTCATAATAAAACCAGAAGAGCCAACAGTTTTGGAAGAAGGATCAATGGAGGTAAGAGTTGGAACAGGATTGCCAGGGGGTCCGCCACTGGTCGTGACTCTAAAAACCACGGCATTTGATTCACCGCCACCAGGCGATGGATTGAAAACAGTGATGTTGTAATGACCAACATTTTGAAGGTCAGAAGAAAGGATTTCGGCTTGTAAAGTAGTTGAATTAATATAGGTGGTATTGCGATCAGAGCCAGCAAAACGAACGACCGAGGAAGAAATAAAATTGGTGCCACTGAGAGTCATAGTAAAACCAGAAGAGCCAACAGTTTTGGAAGAAGGATCAATGGAGGTAAGAGTTGGAACAGGATTGTTAGAACTTGGAATGGTTACTGAAATTGTTGAGTCGGCGAGAAGTTGGGCAAAACAAAAAAGAGGTAAGGAAAAAATCAGCAAAGTTAGAATGATAAGTAAAAAAAACCTCTTCATATAAAACGCTAATCTCCACAGATTAAAACGCGGATTCAGACATAGATAGCGCGGTTTAATGTTTAATGGCTTATAGTTGGAAGTTATGGGTTATTTTTTCCACGTAAATCTGCCCCCTCCGACTCGTCGGAGATGAGTTAAATGTCTCATCCGTGTGAGTTTGCCTCATCGTCTCCTTTAAATAAAATTCTCAAAGCCGCACTAATTCTTTTTCTGCCGCGAATAATTAAAATCAATAAAAGAATAACAATAATTAAAATCAGCAAACTTATTTTCCAGGGCCAAACCCAAAAAGTCCAGCTGGCAGTAAAGGGCTGATTAGCTTTACCATAACTACCAACAACAGTGGCGGTAAAATAACCAAATAAATTTTTTTTCGGCCAAGTGATATTGATAATTCTTTTGGCGCCAGGCATCACTGCTTGCTGAGGAATAACTAAATCAGCCACTTTATGGTTTCGCCAATTGGTAATCGCGATTAAACCGCGTGGTCTCAAATGAACTGTTCCCCGATTTTCCAAGCGCAAAGAAAAATTAATTGGCCCATATTCTTGAAACTCTGGACCCTTAAATTCTTTAACAATTAATTTTTCTTGAACTTCACCGCTAATGGAAAGTAAAAGTAAAGAAGCAACTTTTTGTAATACTTTAGCGCCGGTACCAGCAGTTTCTCCGCCAGAAACATTAACAATTAAAGAGCCATATTTACCGCCTGGCTCGGCGTTTTTTGGTACTTCAATGGTAAAATTAATAAATTTTTCTTGACGCGGCTCTAAAATAATTTCTTCTGGCTCAACTTTAACCCAGTGGGCTAAAGAATAAGTTCTTTCTGTTTCTGACTCCGGCTCAAGAATTTGTACCTCGCCTTCTTCTCCTTTTGGCACAAAATCTTCCACAGTTATCTTTGTTTGAATTGGCTGACTACCAGGATTAAAAAGCCGCAAATTATTTTTCAAAATATCTCCGGGATTGGCTGATAAATCAAAAACAAGGGGTGAAATTGAAATAGCTTGTGATTCTTGGGCTAACAACTTTCCTTCAGGAAAGAAAAAAAGAGAGAGAAACAAACTAATCAGTAAAAATTTTTTTATGATCATAAATTAAAAGAATTTATTCCTGGCTTTTAATATCTTGGTGTCGCCACATAAACAATCGTGGTTGAATAACTACCTGCCTCTTGGGCAGCGTCAACACTTAAGCGAAAACCAATATAACTATTATCGCCAGAAACTGGACCATCACTTTTCATAATATCTGCTGTATCAGGACTATCAACATTCTTTTCCGGATTAATCATAAAAGATTGTGAAGCGCCACCGCATTGTTTACTTGAAGCCCAGTTAACTGGCTGGGCAGTGGCCGCGGCATCACCAGTAATATCATCCATACAATAGGCAAAGCCATTATTGGTATCTGTATTCCAGGCCGCAGAAGTTGTTTCAGAACAACTGCCATCACAAGTGCCATCAGGAATCTGGTTGTTGGTAGATGGATCAGTTAACTGGTCAGTTTCTTGAACTGTAGCGGTATAACCATTATTAGCGTTAGTTGAAACAGTTAAACTCTGGCAGCCATCATAAAAATCTTCAGTGTTAACTGTACTATAGGGAACAGTGGTGGCAGTGGTGGTTATTTTTGAGGCGCCACCAGTGATGGTACAGTTATCACTTGTTACTCCTGCCACACTAAAACTCAAACTTTCCAAAATTGTGGCAGAAACCGTGACTCCTGAAACCGTAGCAAAAGCCACCACACCATTATCAATTGGGCCAGTAGAACAGTCAGTATTACTATAAGTATTAATCCAAACATAAAAAGTGGTATTAGCAGTACTGGGATTAGCAATTGTACCAATAACCCAAGAAGAATTTGTGCCGCCGTTTTCGCCAGTCGTAGAAGTTAATTTAACATCACCGTTAGTAGCGTTATCTATTGTCCAGTTGGCTGGGTTAAAAACATTCCAACCAGCTGTTTCTTTGGTAGCAGAAGTTGTGCTCATTCCAGTGGGAACAGTACAACTTCCACCAGTATCAGCTGAAGTACAAAATCTCATTCTAATACATTTAGTGGTAGTAGCTGAAGTATCACCTAAAAAATCATAAATCACGCCTGTTTGAGAAGGTCGAGAATCAGAAATTCTCACTTCGCGATTAGTAATAGTTGCGGCCTGACTTGAAGAAACAGAAAAATATCCAACTACAAGCAAAATAGCGATAACCAGAATTAATGCTTTTTGGCTGTATTTTTTAATTATTTTCGCCATAAAGTTAATTACTAAATAACCTCTCCTATCTTAATTCTATCATTTTTTGGGAAGGTATCAAAAAAGTTATCCACAAGGAAATAATCATCTTTTTTGACATTTTAAAATCAATGTTAATAAATGGTTATAAGTTAATTTTTTAAATTTGACATGATTTTGTTCAAAATATTTTTTTGTTTTTAATAAAATTAATCGTTGCTGATTTAATTCAAATAAACCCATTCTCTTTAGCAATTTTAGCGTAAAGCCAGGCACTTTGGCGCGGTTTTCTTTCTAATGTTTGATAGTCAACTTCAATTAAACCAAATCTTGGTTCAAAACCTTCTTGCCATTCGAAATTATCAATTAAAGACCAATAAAGATAGCCGCGGATATCAATTCCTTTTTTAATTCCATAATGAAGCCACTTTAAGTGTTCTCTAATAAAAATTGGTCTTTTTTGATCACTTTCATCATCAAGACCGTTTTCGGTAATATAAATCGGCAAATTGTATTTTTTAAACATTTTAATTACCCGATAAATACCTTTAGGATAAATTTCAACTTTTATATACTTTTTCTTTAATGATCTAACGGCTAATCGCCTTAGTTTTTTCGCTAATCTTAAATTACTAACCAGATAACTATAATAATAATTTAAGCCAATAAAATCGTGGTCTTTTTTTGTTAGAAGATAAAAAAGTTTATTGTAAAAAAAATTGAAAATCCAGGAAAGATGTTGATCAATTGGATTTTGTGGGGCATGAAAATAAACAACATTTTGAGCAAGGCCAACCTGTGCTTGAGGAATAAGGCGGTGAATTATTTGATAGGCTTTTTTATGAGCCTTAACCAAGTGATTAAAAACTTTGATGGCGTTAAACAAACTTCTTTTTTCTGGTGGCCAAATGCCAGTTAAATAAGCACTACCAGTATACATCACTGGCTCATTCAAAGTAATCCAAAAATCAGCAAGGTCAGAAAAATTTTTGACAATTTTTTCAGTATAGCGACAGAAATAAAAAATTGATTTTCTATTCTCCCAACCACCAATTTCTGCCAACCAATTTGGTAGAGTAAAGTGCCAAAGCGTTAAAAAAACTTTGAAATTATTTTTTTTCAAATATAAAAGAACATTTTTATAATGTTCAATTTCTTTTTCGTTAAATTTTCCTTTGGTTGGTTCAATCCGACTCCACTCAATTGATAAACGAAAAGAATTTAAATTCATTTTTTTTGCCAAATCAATATCTTCCTGATAGCGATGGTAAAAATCACAGGCCCGACCAGAACTTGAACCATCCTCAATTTTGCCAAGTTTTTCCCAAGTATACCAATCGGAGTTTAGATTATTCCCCTCGGTTTGATAACTAGAAATCGCTACGCCCCAGAGAAAATTTCTTGGAAATTTATATATATCCATTCTGTTCTTAGTTTTTTAATTTTTTAATTTAAAAGTTTACCCCCGCTGAGAATCGAACTCAGATCAACGGCTTAAAAGGCCGCTGCTCTACCATTGAGCTACGGGGGCTTAGAGGGAAATTTTTAATTTTTAATTTTTAAAACCAACCAGAGGATTGTTGACGTCTTTGAAGAGTATAGGTGCCATTGGCTGAATTGTAGATTAAAGTGAATTGATATTCCACGCCTCCTCGGTCGACTTCAAATTGGGCTGGCCGACCAGTTTTGGCATATCTAAAGAAAACAGCCGCCTCTTCAAACTGAAGATCATAAGCCAAATACTCTACTCCGATTTTAGCATTATCTTCGTAATAAACAATAGCGCCGTGAACATTTGCTTTTTGTAAAGCCATACTAAAATTATTTAAAAATTGAATTAAATTTGAAATTTGTTGAAACTGATAGAAATTAATAGAAACTAAAATAATTGTCTAAAATCTTGAAAATCTATATCAAGTTCTTTTTATTATATCATAAGTGGAAAAATTGTGCAAAATGATTCTTGAAAAAATTAAAGGCAATGCTAATATATTTTTACCGACGCAGGCAGGTTGAGATATATTAATGATACAAAATGGACCTTAAAATTCCAAGTACCAAATTCCAAATAATAACCAAACTCCAATGACCAAAATTCTAAACATATTTTTAGATTATTTGGTTGTTGGATTTTGAAATTTATGATTTGAAATTTATCTTACCTTATATTATGCCTGAATTAATTGAAAAAATTCCACCTCAAAATATTGAGGCTGAACAAGCGCTTCTTGGTTGTATTTTAATTGATAAAGAGGCGATTATAAAAATTGGTGATATTTTAAGACCGGAAGATTTTTATAAAGAAGCCCATAGTCTTATTTATCAAACAATGCTTGAATTGTTTGAAAATCGAAGCCCGATTGATATCTTGAGTCTTTCTAATCGACTTGAAGAAAAAGGAGAGTTGGAGAAAATTGGTGGCCGAAGTTATCTCGTGATGTTGGCTAATGTCGTGCCAACTTCTTCTCATATTTTAAGTTATGCAGAAATAATTAGGAAAAAGGCGACTTGTCGAAAACTTATTCAGGCGGCAACAGAAATCACAGAACTCGCCTTTAAAGAAGAAGAAGATGTAGAAAAAATTTTAGATAAATCAGAAAGTAAACTTTTTTCTGTTTCTCAGCGCTATTTAAAACAAAACTTTGTTCCAATTAAGGATGTTTTAACTGAAACTTTTGAAAGAATTGATGAACTTCATCGAGAAAAAGGTAAACTCCGTGGCTTACCAACTGGTTTCGTTGATCTTGATGAAATGTTGGCTGGCTTACAAAAGTCTGACTTAATTATTTTGGCTGCTAGGCCATCGGTTGGAAAAAGCGCTTTGGCTTTAGATATTGCTCGTTATGTGGCAGTTAATGCTAAAATACCAACTGCTCTTTTTTGTTTAGAAATGAGTCGGGATCAGGTGGTCGACCGTATTCTTTGCGCTCAGGCTGGCGTTTCACTTTGGAAAATGAGAACCGGCTATCTTTCTTCTTCTGATGATGGAGATTTTCCTCGTCTTGCCCAAGCAATGAATGTCCTCTCAGAAGCACCAATCTTTATTGACGATTCTCCACTACTTAATGTCGTAGAAATTAGAACTAAAGCCAGACGTCTTCAGGCTGAACATGGTTTGGGATTAATCGTTATTGATTATCTTCAATTGATGGAAGGGTCCGGCTCAAAAGAGTCCCGAGTTCAAGAAGTTTCAGAAATTAGCCGATCTTTAAAAAGTATTGCTCGAGAGTTACAAATTCCAGTGTTGGCACTTTCTCAACTCTCAAGGGCGGTTGAACAAAGGGGCGGACCAGCCATTCCAAAATTATCTGACTTACGCGAATCGGGAACTCTTGAGCAGGATAGCGATATAGTACTGTTTATTTATCGAAAAGCAATGGATAAAGGAATAAAAAAATGTCCTGAAGAAGAAAGACATTTAGCAGAAATTCATGTCGCTAAACATCGCAATGGTCCAACGGGTATTGTTAGACTTTTCTTTGACGAAAATACCGTTAGTTTTAAAAATTTAGCCAAAAAAATTGAAATACCGGAGGAAGAAGAATTTTAAAAACACCTCTCCTCCTAATTAAGAATTCGTAAGTAAGGTTTGTGAGTAATTAGAAAGAATAAATAATAAAAAAATTCATTCTATTATTAAAATGACCGAGATTTATTAGGGTATTTTTTAATTTGAAAATTAATTAAACCCCTAAAATTTCTGTAATCTGAATTTTGGTATATGGCTGACGATGCCCTCTTTTTCGATGGTAACGAGTTTTTGGTTTATATTTTATAACCAAAATTTTTTTATTTTTCCCCTGTTCTAAAATTTTCGCTTTAACTTTAATTTTTTTAAGGTGGGGATCCCCAATTTCAACTTTTTCTCCCTTCTCGTCAGATAAAAGTAAAACCTCATCAAAATTAAAAATTTTCCCTACCTTTCCTTCTTTTTTTTCTATTTTAATGACATCACCTTCTTTAACTAAGTATTGTTTTCCACCGGTTTTAATAACTGTTAACATAGGCGTTTTTTTAAAAAATTAAAAATAATCTAAAATTCCAACATCACGTACCCCGTCTAAAACAGAGCTCGCCAAAAATGGCAAATGACAAATATATTGTCCTAATTATTGGCTATTGGAATTGGATTTTAATCTCCTTTAATATATTAGCATCACGTCTTATCTCTGTCAAGTGATTTTTTGTTTGTAACCAAAATCGCCAAGCCAATCATGACAATAATTAAAATACCTAAAGCAAAAATCTTAATTTTTGTTGTTGGAAAAAGGATACCAATTAAACCAAAAATAAAAGCTAAAAACCAAAGAAAGATAACTGCCCCTTGATGAGAAAAACCAAAATCTAAAAGACGATAATGAAGGTGTTTTCGATCGGCTATCAGTGGTGAGCGTTTTTCTTTAAAAACTCTTCTAAAAATTACCCAAATAAGATCTAAAATTGGAATTCCTAAAACAAGAAGAATGGTAGCAATTTTACTGCCAGAGATAATAGACAGTACCCCCAAGATAAAACCAGAAAAAGTTTCACCCGAAGTACCAAGAAAAATTTTTGCTGGATGAAAATTAAAAATCAAAAAACCAAAAGAAGCACCAGCAAGAATTATTGCCAAAATACCAACGTCTGGCTGATAAAATTTAGTAAAAAGACAAAGAAAAAAAATCATTAAAGCACCAATGGTGGTAATGCCCGGGACCAATCCATCAAGACCAGCCAAAATTTTTACTGCATAAATCATCAAAAGAAGCCAAGCAAAGGTAATTAAATCAGCTGGCCAAGAAAAATAAAGAGGAACGCCTTTAAATCTTAAAATTTCAATCTTAGTTTTTTCCAAAAAAATTAAACCCTGACCAAATGGATTATTGATATATTTTATTCCCACCCCAAAAATGATGATAATTAAAATAGCAATGATAGAAAAAATAAGTTGTTTTAATGGCGAAAGATTATAGCGATCATCGAGAATACCTCCAATAATTAAAACCATACTTCCCAAAAAAAGTCCAATTAAATTTTTAAAAGCAATGGTTTCCAATTTTAAAAGGCCACTGAAAAATAAAAAAAATAAAATTAAGAAAAAACTAGAAAAAATAGCCACTCCCCCTAAAAGAGGAATCGGTTGACGATGGATTTTCCTTTCTGGTGCTTTGTCCGGATAATCAAGAATTTTATATTTTATAGCCAACTGCTGAGAAATTTTTGTAAAAATAACCGATAAAACAAGGGTAAAAATAAAGAAGAGAAAATAATTCATAACTTCAAAATTTCTAACCATTCTAATTTTTAATTAACCTAGACAAATTCCAGTTTCCAATAAACCTGTGATTAAAAAGTTTTTAGACATTAGCCATTAATTAGAATAATTGGGTTAATTAGAATAATTAAGTTAAATTAGATCAATTTATCACCTTAAACAAAAATTTATAGTTTTTATAGTTAATAATTTATAGCTTGGTCAATATTTCTGTTTTTCTTTTTCCAACAACTATCGTGTGTTCAAAGTGAGCACAAAGGTTTCGATCTTTGGTAACAATCGTCCAGCCATCAGGAAGAATCTCAACTTCATGATTCCCAACATTAACCATCGGTTCAATTGCCAAAGTCATCCCCGACTCTAGTTTTATTCCCTTACCCGGTTCACCAAAATTGGGTAAGGAGGGTTCTTCGTGTAATCTTCTACCAACACCATGGCCGGTTAAATCACGAACCACAGAAAAACCGTTTTTCTCAATATATTTCTGAATTGTATTCGCCACATCACCCCAATAAATATTTGGTCTAATTTTTCTTATTCCCAAATCTAAAGATTTTTTTGTTACTTCAATCAATTTTTTTGCCAAAGGAGAGATTTTCCCAACACCAAAGGTAATGGCCGCGTCAGTAAAATATCCTTGATATTCTACCCCGCAATCAATCGTCACCAAATCTTTCTCTCTAATGATTCTTGATGGAAGGCTCGGTGCATGAACAAGCTCATAATTCAAAGAGAGGCAAAGAACGGTTGGAAATGGCTTCTGGTTTCTTGAATCTTTATAACCTAAGAAGGCAGGTTTGGCTTTTTTTTCTTTTATAAGATCTCTGGCTAAAAGTTCAATTCTGGCAGTAGAAACTCCTGGTTTTGTTGCTTTTTTTAATTTTTCTAAAATTTCCGCTAGAATCTTTCCGCCCCTTCTCATTTTTTCTATTTCTTCTTTTGTTTTAATAATTATCATATTCGTTTCGCTCAAATTAAAATTTAAAAATGAAAAATTAAAAACGACCACTAAAAAGTAAAAAATTGTTTAATTCTTCTGATTTTAAATTTTTCCTTGTCGTTTTTCATTTTTAGTTTCTAGTTTTTAATTTTTTTATAATATCCTTAAAGACATCTGGAATTGGTTGTTCACCATTAATTTTAACAAGAATCCCTTGTTTTTGATAAAACTTAATTAACGGTTCGGTTTGCTGATGATAAATTTTTAATCTCACCGCGACTCTTTGTTTTTTATCATCATCACGAATAAAAAGTTTTCGACCACATTTATCACAAATTTCGTCATTTTTTGGTGGAGAGTAAATCAAATGATAGGTTGCGCCACACTGACAAACTCGACGGCCAGTTAAACGCTTAAAGGTTTCTACCCTTGAAATCCAAATTTCAAAAACAATATCTAAATCAGTTATTTTCGCTAACACTTGGGCCTGATTTATTGTTCGCGGATAACCATCTAAAATAAAACCCCTTTTTTGTTTTAAAATCTTGTCCTTTATTATCTTATTTGTCAGTTTATCAGAAACCAACTTACCAGCGTTAATAATTTTTTTAATTTTCTGACCAAGTTTAGTCTTATTTTTAATGTGCCAACGAAAAAGATTACCCGAAGAAATCAAGGGTAGTTTTAGTTTTTTAGCCAATAATTCAGCCTGAGTTCCTTTACCCGAAGCTGGCGGACCAATAAAAACTATTTTCATAAAACTTAAAAATTAAACATAGGTTATAAACATTGATATTAAAAAATCTCTTTTAGGATATTATCAACTTTTCTATAAAGTTCTTCTAAAGTGCTATCATTAATAATTTTAAAATCAGCCAAGGCAATAACTTTATCCAACTGTTGTTGAAATTCGTTTCCTTTTCTTTCAAATTCTTCCTGAGCTTTAAATTTTTCAAACGTTACCCAATCATCAATTTTTCCTCTTTTTTTTGCTCGTTCATATCTTAATTCAATTGGCGCATCAATGGCTAAAAGAAAAAAAACGCCGGCTTTTTTTAATTCTTCAACTTCACCTGGATTTCTAATACTGGAAATAACTATTTTTTCTTTCCCCCTTGTCCTCTCTAAAGCCATTTTTGCCAAAATTCCTGATCCGTGTTTTTGACGCAACTCGTTGGCAGTCTTAATTAAATCATCTCGCGAATTATAGCGACCAATTTTTTGACACTCTTCTCGAACTATATCAGATAAAGATAAATGAAAAAATCCTTTTTTAACTAAATAATCAGCCACTGTATCCTTGCCCGAAGAAAATGTGCCGGTTAGACCAATAATTAATTTTGCCATAATTTTATAAATTTATGAACCAAAAATGAAGAAAATCTGTGTCAAAAATTAATATTTCTTTAAGATTTGGTGCGCGAATCGCTATATTTAGTTATTTTAACAAAAGTCCTGAAAAAGTGAAGAATCTTATTTTTTTAAATAGTAAAAAAATAAGCGAAAATTTAGATTCAAAAAATTTTTTAAAAATAAAAATAGCATAAAAATTTATGCTAAATTTGATTTTCTCTTCAAACCGCATTATTAAATTAAATAATTTTCAACTAATCAAATTCGATGTTACTTTTCATATTCCCTCATAGCAATTTGCGCTTCAATTTGCTTAACTGTATCAATAACAACACTGACAACGATTAGTAAAGAAGCGCCGCCAACAGTTAAAGTAGTAATTTTTAAGATACCCTGAGTAATTAAAGGAAGAATGGCAATCACTCCCAAAGAAAGGGCACCGGCGAGCATAATCCGATTGGAAATTTTTGATAGGTATTCAGCCGTATTTTTACCTGGCCGAAGTCCGGGAATAAAACCACCTTGTTTTTGTAAATGATCAGCGATTTGATCGGGTTTAAAAATAATTGAGGTATAAAAATAAGTAAAAGCCACCACTAAAATAAAATAAATAAAACCATAGAAAAGTTGATTTTGAAAAAACGTTATCATAAATTTTCCCAGATTAGCAATTATTTCAACTTTAACGTGGGAAAGAAATTGACCAAGAAGTGATGGCAGTAAAACAAGAGAAATAGCAAAAATAATTGGAATCATTCCTGCCTGATTAACTCGAAGTGGCAAATAAGTATCAGTTCCACCATACATTCTTATTCCCCTAATCCGTCGAGCATAAGAAACCGGAATGTTGCGTTGTCCTTCATTAAGAATAACAACTCCGGTAACAGTAATAATGCCTAAAATAATTAATACCCCTAAATTAACAATTTGAGCTGGATCAAAAGTAACAAGGGTTCTCTGAATATTAGTTGGCAAATCGGTAACAATACCAGCAAAAATCAAAAGAGAAATACCATTACCAACTCTTTTTTCAGAAACAAGTTCACCCAACCACATCAAAAACATTGTTCCAGCAGTTAGAGTAATAATTGCCAAAATAATTTCTCTGGCGCTAGAAAAACCAATAATTCCCTGTCCAGATCTTTTAAGAAGAGAAATTAAGCCGTAAGCCTGGAGGGCGGCCAAAGGAACAGTGGCGATTCTGGTATATTGATTGATTTTTTGATAACCGGCTTGACCTTGTTTGGAAAGTTCTTCTAGGGATGGAATAATCATTGTTAAAAGTTGAAAAACGATTGAGGCGGTGATATAAGGAGCAACGCCCATCGCCACAATGGAAAACCTTTCCATCACTCCCCCAGAGAGAATATTTAAAAGACCAAAGATCTGATTTTGAGCAAAGAAATTTTTTAAATTTTCTAAATTAACACCCGGCAAGGGAATGTGAGCGGCAATTCTAAAAATAACAAAAATCCCCAAAACAGTTAGGATAGCATTGCGAAGTTCTTTATATTGAAAAATTGTTCTAATTTTTTCCCAAGTCTGAGCCATAATTATTTTATAAATTTATCGTGTTTTCTTTAATAAATAATTTCTATTAGCTTCGATGGATTTCTATAAATTTCAGAAATTTATAGAAATTAGCTTCGCGAAATTTGTAGAAATTTATTGTTTTACTTGATCAATTCAATCTTACCTTCATTTTTCTTTATAGCATTTTCTGCTGATTTTGAAAAGGCATGAACCTTAAAAGTAAGTTTTTTATTAATTTTCCCTTTGCCTAAAATTTTAATTTTTCTTTTTGGACTCTTTATTAGACCTTTTTCAAAAAGAGTTTGGGGATTGACTTCTTCATTTTCAGAAAAAATTTTTTCAATTTTCTCTAAATTAACAATATCGGGTTTTTCTTTTTTACTTTTAAATCCACCCATCTTAGGAATTTTTTTCCAAATCTTTCTCAACGCCTTAATCTTTAGTCCTCTTTTTCCGCCAGAACGAGCCCTTTGCCCCTTTTGACCTCTTCCAGAATAAGAGCCATGACCCGAAGAATCACCTCGACCAACTCTTTTTTTTCTTTTTTTCTTTTGAAATGGTTTTAATGTGTGTAGAGTTATCTCCATATAAAAATTAGATGTCAAAAATAATAAATTTTATTTAATTTCTATCTCTACTTATTTTAGATAAATCTTTTGGGAAATTTATAAGATCTTTGATTTTATTCGAAAAATTAACTAAGGGTTTTTTTTCTTATTTTCAGTGTCTCGAGGGCCTTAAAGGTTGCTTTAACATTATTAATTTTATTTTTTGAACCAAGAATTTTCCCGGTGGCATTTTCTATACCGGCTAATTCTAAAATTATTCTTACCACTCCACCGGCCTTTACTCCCTTTCCTTCGCCAGCCGGTCTAAGAATAATTTTAGCGGCTTTAAATTTCGCCTCTACTTCATAAGGAATAGTTTTATCAATAATTGGAACATCGATAATATTTTTTTGAGCAAGTCTATTGGCTTTTTCTAGGGCTAAAGCAACATCATTCCCTTTAGCAACCCCATAGCCAACCTTACCCTTTTTATTACCAATAACAACGCAGGCTCTAAAGCGAAGTCTTTTTCCTCCAGCCACTACCCGCGTTACCCGACTTAAATCGACAAGTCGTTGGCTAAATTCTTCTTCTAAATTAACATCTGGTGAAAAATTTTTAGGCATACAAATTTTTTTAAAAAATTAGTCCACTTTCTCTTGCTCCTTCAGCCAAGGCTTTTATTCGACCATGATAGGAAAAACCACCCCGATCAAAAATTACTTTTTTAATTTTTTTCTCTCTGGCTTTTTGAGCAATGAGTTTACCAACTTCATAAGCCATCGTCGTCTTATTTTTTCTTCCTTCTTTTTCTGATTTTTTACTTTCTTTATTTGATTTTTTAATTTCTAAATCACTGGCCGCTACCAATGTTTTACCACTTTCGTCATTTATAATCTGAGCATAAATATGTTTAAGACTTCGATAAACACAAAGACGAGGACGATCAGCTGTCCCAAAGATTTTGGCTCTAATTTTTTTGTGTCGTCTTAATCTTTTTTGAAATTTTTTCAACATATTTTCCCAATTTTAGAAATTAGATATTTATGTTGCGGCTGCTACGGCTTTTTTGCCGGCTTTTTTTCTAATCACTTCTCCTAAATATTTTATGCCTGTACCTTTATAAGGCTCCGGCGGTTTTATCTTTCTTATTTTCGCGGCTGTCTCTCCTACCAGTTGTTTATCAATACCAGAAATAGTAATGATATTTTTATCTACTTTCGCTTCTATTCCTAAAGGTAGAACAAATTCTACCGGATGAGAAAAACCAAGATTTAAAATTAATTTGTTTGAAGAAACACTAGCGCGGTAACCAATACCATTAAGTTCTAATTTTTTCTCATAACCATTAGTCACGCCAAAAATCATATTAGAAATAACTCTCTGAAAAGTTCCCCAAAGAGCCCTTTCTTTTTTATCTTCCTCATTTTTTACCGAAACTTTTAGAGAAGAATTTTCTTTTTGAATAATAACCTGAGGATGAATTTTGAATGAAAGTTCGCCCTTTGGACCTTTAACTGTAATTAAATTATTTTCAATTTTTACATTGACACCTTGAGGAATTTCGATTGGTTTTTTACCGATACGAGACATACCAAAATTATTTAAAAAATTGAATTAAAGATGAACAATAAATTTCTATAAATTTCGCGAAGCTAATTTCTATAAATTTCTGAAATTTGTTGAAACTGATAGAAATTGATGGAAATTAATTGTCTAAAAATCTTGAAAATTTATATCAAGCCCTTTACCATATTTCACAAATCACCTCGCCACCCAATTTTCTCTTTTTTGCTTCTCGGTCGGTCATTATTCCCTGGCTCGTTGAGATAATGAAGAATCTATATTTTTGGGGTTTTATTTCCTTATTCTTAATATAAATTCGACAACCCGGTTTAGAAATTCTTTTTAATTTTTTAATCACTGAATGACCGTCTTCATATTTTAGAGTAATTATTATTCCGGCAACTTTTCTTTTCTTTCCCTTTATTTTAAACATTTCTTTCCTAATTTTATCAACAAGATTTTCTTTCTCTAAAATTTTAGCAATCGCCAATTTAGTTTTAGAAAAAGGAATAAAAACCTCGGCTTTTTTAACAAGGATGGCATTTCTAATTCTTGTTAACATGTCAGAAATTGGATCGGTCATAGATTTAAGTTTAAAATTTTATAATTGACAATTTTCTTTAGGTTATAATTTTAACTCAAAGATTAATTAACTTACCAACTTGCTTTTCTTACCCCAGGAATCTCGCCCTTAGAGGCTAACTCTCTAAAGCAAATTCGGCAAATACCAAAATCTCTCATATAACCCTTTTTCCTACCACAACGCCAACAACGCAAAACAATTCGCGTTCGATATTTTGGTTTTTTATAAAAAGATTTTACATATTGGGCTTTAGTGGTCATATATTTCAAGTGATGATTATTTTTCTTTAAATGGAAAACCAAATAATTTAAGAAGAGTTAGCCCTTCCTCTTTATTTTTTGCTGTGGTGGTAATAACAATTCCTAAACCATGAATTTTTTCGACTTCTTGAGGACTAATCTCGGGAAAAATAAGTTGTTCTTTAAACCCTAATGAAAGATTTCCTTTTTTATCTAAAGAACTAAGTGGAATTCCTCGAAAATCACGCGTTCGAGGAATGGTTATATTAATCAATTTATCTATAAAATCATACATCTTTTCTTTTCTTAAAGTAACTTTTAAACCAACAACTTGACCTTTTCTAATTTTAAAGCCGGAAATAGATTTTTTTGCTTTTGTTTCAATGGGATTTTGACCGGTTATTTTAATAATGGTATTTTTCGCCGCTTCAACAATTTTAGGATCTTTTTTCTTTAAGGCCTCACCCAAACCAACATTAATTGTAACTTTTTCTATTTTTGGTACTGCTAAATCATTTTTATAACCAAAAATTTCTTTCATTTTTTGGATAATTTCTTTTTTATATAATTCATTTAGTCTAGACATAGGAGATTATCTCTTTACATTTTTTACAAATTCTTGCCTTTTTGTTATCAAAAAATTTAAAACCAACTCTTGTCTTTTTTTTGCAGTGGGGACAAACAAGCATAACCTTTGAAAGCCAAAGAGGCGCGGGAATTCTTACTCGTTGACCCTTTTCTCCCTCTCTTCTTGGTTTTGTGTGTTTAACTACTAGATTTAAGCCTTCAACAATAATTTTCTTTTTTTTAGACCAAACCTTCAAAACCCTTCCTCGTTTCCCCCTATCTTTACCAATAATAATTTCTACAATATCGCCTTTTTTTATTTTCATAAAATCGATGCTAATATATGAAATAAATAATAATTATATAAATTGATATCGCCCTTATACAACTTCTGGCGCTAAAGAAATAATTTTAGCAAATCCTTTCTCTTTTAACTCTCTCGCTACCGGACCAATTATTCTTGTTCCCTTTGGTTCTTTTGTTTTTTTATCAATAATAACACAGGCATTATCATCAAAACGAATATACGTTCCATCTTTTCTTTTGTATTCTTTTTTTGTTCTAACAATAATGGCTTGAAGAATATCACTTTTTTTGACTAAACTATGAGGGATTGCTTCTTTCACTACGATAGTAATAATATCGCCTAGACGAGCGTATCTTTTTTTATAACCACCTAAAACTTTTATACACATTACTCTTTTAGCGCCAGTATTATCAGCCACATTTAAAATTGACCGATGTTGAATCATACCAAAATTGTAAAAATTTTAAATTCTAATTTTCCAATATCTAAAATAAATGTTTAAAATTTTGGATTTTGTTCATTTGAATTTATTTCGGATTTCGGATTTAGGATTTTTACTAATCGCCATCTCTTTTCCTTTGAAATTGGTCGACATTCTTCAAAAATTACTTGATTACCAATTTTTGCTTCATTTTTTTCATCGTGAACTTTAAACTTTTTATGAACTCTGTATCTTTTTTTATATTTTGGATGTTTTTTAATCCTTTCGACTTCTACGACAATGGTTTTATTCATTTTATCAGAAATAACCAACCCCTTAAATTTTCTCGGCATATGTTTTATTTTAATTCTTTATTTTTTATATTAAGTAAAGTTAAAATTCTAGCAATATTTTTCTTTATTTTCCTTATTTCTCGAACGTTTTTTATTTTTTTTAAAGTAACATCAAATCTTAAAGTTCGAAGTTTTTCTCTTTGTTCAGAAAGAAGTTTTTGAAGTTCTTGTTTTGTTTTTTGAGATAATTCTTTTATTTTCATAGATACGAATTAATACCAATCAATAATCATCTCAAGGGCAAATCTTTACAAATATCTTTAATAATTAGAATTTTAAATCGATAATGATTAAAATTATATTTTCTTCACAAATTTAGTTTTCACTGGCAATTTAGAAGCAGCCAATCTAAAAGCTTCTCGAGCAAGGTTTTCCTCTATTCCGGTTATTTCAAAAATAATTGTTCCGGCCTTAACTGGCGCAACCCAGTGATCAACACTTCCCTTCCCTCCTCCCATTGGCACCTCTGGAGATTTTTGAGTTACTGGTTTATCAGGGAAAATTCTTAACCATATTTTTCCACCCTTTTTTATAAATTTAGTAATAACTCTTCTTGCTGCTTCAATTTGACGATCAGTTATCCATTTTGTTTCAATAGTTTTTAAACCAAAATCACCAAAAGAGATAGTCGTCCTTCTTGAAGACACACCCTTTGTTCTTTTTCTTCCTTTTTGAGATTTTCGATATTTTGTTTTCTTTGGTGCCAACATAATATCAAAATTTTATTTGTCTTTATTTATATTGATTTATTTTTACCAAATACTTCCCCTTTATAAATCCATACCTTAACGCCAATCGTCCCATAAAGAGTAAAAGCCGTTCCCCGAGCATAATCAATTTCTGACCTTAAAGTATGAAGTGGCATTTTCCCCCAAGTAAATGTTTCTTGACGAGCAATCTCTGCACCATCAAGCCTTCCCTTAACAACAATTTTTACACCCTGCGCATTAGCTTTCTTTACTTGTTCAATCGTCTTTTTTACCACCCTCCGAAAGGGCATTCTTTTTTCTAAATCCAAAATAATATTTTCTAAAACAACTTGGGCGGAAAGGGACGGGGAAGAAATTTCTTGAACCTGAATTTCGGCATTCATTCCCTTACTTAAAAATTTTTTCTCAATCTCTTTTTTTAAATTTTCCACATCAACTCCACCCTTGCCAATAATTAAACCTGGTTTTGCTGTTTTAATAATAATTCGCCAAATTTCCCCCTCTCTTTCAATTTCAATATTACCAACATTTGCCCCTTTAAGTCTTTTGGCTAAAAATTTTCTTATCAAAATATCTCTTTTTAAATATTCTTTGAAATTTTTTAGCCTCGCAAACCATTTTGATTGCCATTCTCTCACTAAAGGTATTCTTAAAATTCTTGGATTAACTTTTTGTCCCATAATGAAATTATTAGATATGAATCAATAATGATTTTAGATTCGAATTTTTACGAATGTTTTTAATGATTAATTTTCTAAATTTGTAAAAACTATTATTTATTATTGTCATAGTATTATATAGCTTTTCTCCTAAAGACCCTTTTAACAAAACCTTCTTTCCTTTTAGTCCGAAGATCTTCTTTCGCTTTTCTTACTTCCTCTTTTTTCTTTTGAGAATATTTTTTTTCTTTTACTTCTCCCTTTGTTTTTACTTCCAAGGTTTCTTCTTTTTTCGTTTTGATGATAGGAACTTCTTTTTTTGTGGCCAAAACAATGGTTAAATGCGTACTTCTTTTTCTGATTGGCGTCGCTCGGCCAAAAGCCCGAGGAAACCAACGATAAAGAGTTGGACCATCTTGGGCTTCTATTTTTTTTATATATAAATCATCTTCGCTTAAAGAATAATTATTTAAAGCGTTGGCCACCGCCGAACGAAGAAGTTTTAAGACTGGTTTGGCTGATTTTTTAGAAGAAAGAAGAAGTTGGGCTTCCGCTTCTTTAATTTTAAGACCACGAATAACATCTAAAATCATCCTCACTTTTCGAGGAGCAATTCTTAAATATCTTAGTTTTGCTTTTATTTCCATAAAATATTTTTCACTTGAAATATCCTAATGAATTGGGTTTATATTCTATTCATTTTTAATTCGAGGATTAGATTTTATTTTTTAATTTCTGATTTTTCTCGGCTTTTCTCTAATTCTCTCTGCATCTTTCCACCATGTTTAATAAACTTTCTTGTCGGAGCAAATTCACCCAAACGATGACCAACCATTTCTTCTCTAATTTTTACCGGAATAAAATTCTTGCCTTGATGAACATGGATAGTAAAACCAACCATTTCCGGTGAAATTGTTGAATCCCGAGACCAGGTTTTGATTATTGTTTTGCTTTCTGGTTTTAAATTTTTAATCTTTTTTAAAAGTTTTTCATCGATAAATGGACCTTTTTTAAGTGATCTACCCATATTAAATTAGCGACGTTTAATAATATATTTATCAGTATGTTTTCTTTTTCTGGTTTTGACTCCGAGGGCTGGCTTACCCCAAGGTGTTTTTGGATGAACAAGCCCGATTGGTGTGTGCCCTTCTCCTCCCCCATGAGGATGATCGGGTGGATTCATTGCTTTACCCCTCACTGTTGGTCTTATTCCCTTGTTTCTTTTTCTTCCTGCTTTACCAAGTCTTATTAACCAATGATCAACATTACTAATTTGGCCAATACTGGCTAAACAATCACTTGGAACAATCCTTATTTCTCCAGAAGAAAGTTTTAATTGGGTGTTACCCTTTTCATGCCCCATGACCACTACACCTGTTCCGGCTGATCGAGCTATTTGTCCGCCCTTGCCCGGAATTATTTCAACATTAGAAACAATTGTGCCGGTGGGAATAAATTTTAGAGGCATTCGATAACCAACTTTAATTTCTATTTGGGAATTTGAAGAAATAATTTTATCACCTACTTTCAAACCTTCCTGAAGTAAAATATATCTTTTTTCTCCGTCTGGCCAACAGACCAAACCAATAAAGGCAGATCTGTTTGGATCATATTCAATAGAAGTTATTTTTCCAACTAAATCAAATTTGTTTTGAAGAAAATCAATTTTACGATAAAGTTTTTTTACTCCTCCGCCCTTATGTCTAATCGTAATCTTTCCTCTGCTTCGACCAGCGTTATTTTTTTTACCTGAAGTTAAAGATTTTTCTGGTTTAGATTTAGTAAAAATTTTACCCTCTAAAACGCTGGCTTTTCTCCGGCCTGAAGTAGTTGGTCGATATAATTTAACCATAAAAAATTATTATTAAGCAGAACCTAATTCTATTTTTTCTCCCTTTTTAAGGGTAACAATTGCCTTTTTCCATTTTTTTGTTCTTCCGGAAGTTTTACCATAACGAACAACTTTCCCTTTTATTTTGATAATATTTACCTTAATTGGTTTAATCTTATAAATCTTTTCAATTGCCTTTTTAATTTCTATCTTATTCGCTGTTGATGAAACTTCAAAAACGTATTTCCTGTCTTTTTCTAAAAAAGTTGACTTTTCGGTAACAATTGGTCTAATTAAAATTTTATTTGTTTCTTCAGTCATATTTATTTTATTGATAAATCTTTTCTATCTCTTTAATAGCTTTTTTGGTAGTTAAAAGATATTTACTTTTAAGAAGATCTAAAAAATTTAGATTTGAAGCGATGGTTGTTTTCAAATAAGAAAGATTGCTGGTCGAAAGAATAATTTTGGGATCGCGTTTTTCTAAGACAAGGTAAATTTTTTCCTTCTTTAATGGTAAATGATTAAGAATTTTTTCTATAATTTTAGTCTTTGGTTTTTCAAGTTCTAAATTTTCTAAAATAATAATTTTTTTATTAGCTGCTTTATCAGATAAAGCCATTTTTAAAGCCAGTCTTTTTACTTTTTTATTGATTTTTTTCTTATAAACCTTATTTTTTCTTGGGCCAAAAATTATACCGCCACCTCGCCAGAGTGGTGAACGAATCGAGCCGGCTCTGGCTCGGCCAGTCCCTTTTTGTCGCCAGGGTTTTTTGCCACCACCACGAACTTCGCCTCGGGTCTTGGTGTGAGCTGAAGATTGGCGCAAATTTGCCTGCATCATTGTCGCCACCCAATGAATCAATTCTGGTTTTATCTTAATACCAAAAATTTTTGACGCCAAGTTGATTTTGCCTGTTTCTTCGCCTTGTTGGTTATAAATAGAAACTTCCATATAAACTATTTAGTGTAAATTTCTAGTAATGTATTTCTTGTGCCTGGTACCGCTCCTTTAACTACTAATAAATTTTTTTCGGAATCAACTTCAATTACTTCTAAATTCTTAATTGTTACCCTTTCTCCACCCATTCGACCGGCCATTTTTTTTCCTTTTAAAACTCTTTGTGGCGCAGTGGCACCAATTGAACCAGCATGACGATGGTCATGTTTAGTCCCGTGGGTGGATGGCATACCATGAAAACCGTGACGTTTCATAACACCAGCAAATCCTTTACCCTTAGAAATACCCGAGATATTTACTTTATCGCCTGGCTTAAAAATTGAAACGTCTATTTTGTCGCCTACTTTATATTTTAAGGGTTGATCCTGAGATTCTAATTTTATTCTAAATTCTTTTAAATATTTAAAGGGTTTATTTTTCTCTGATTTCCTTATTTTCTTTTTTCTTTCTTCAAAGCCAATCTGAACGGCCTCATATCCATCTTTTTCTTTATTTTTTATTTCAGTTACTAAACAAGGTCCAGTCTTAATGATTGTTACTGGAATCATTTCGTCATCTTGAAATTTCTGACTCATGCCTATTTTTTTACCTAAAATAAACTTCATATGAGAAACAAAAATGTCGGGTTAACCCGACATTTTTGGGTTAACTAATTTTAATTTTATTTTTATTTAGAAAGAAAATTCATAATAAGTTGAATTTTTTTACTACATTTTTATTTCAATATCAATACCAGCTGGTAAATGAAGATCGGTTAGGGCTTCAACTGTCTTGGGGGTAACATCAACAACATCAATTAATCTCTTGTGAATCCTTGTTTCAAATTGATCTTGATGATTTTTGTGGACAAAAGTTGAGCGCAAAACAGTATATCTCTTTTTTTCTGTTGGGAGTGGAATTGGCCCAAAAACTTTTGCTCCTGTTCTTTTTATCACTTCAAGAATAGTTTTTAATGATTCATCAATAATTTTATGATCGTAAGCCCTAATTTTAATTCTAATTCTTGGCTGATAATCCTCATTTTTAATTTCTTTTGTCTTCGCCATATTTCTCTGGCAAATATTCAATCCACTTAGTTTATTAGTTTAGATTAAATTAGTAATTATTTAATAATTTTTGTCACTGTTCCAGCGCCAACTGTTTTTCCTCCCTCTCGAATAGCAAATCTTTGCTTTTCTTCAAGAGCCACTGGTTTAATAAGTTTGATTTTTAAATCAAGAGTATCGCCTGGCATTGCCATTTCTATCTTTTCAGGTAAGGTAACCTCACCAGTGACATCGGTTGTTCTGATATAAAACTGCGGTTTGTAGCCAGAAAAAAATGGGGTGTGCCGACCTCCTTCTTCTTTAGAAAGAATATAAACTTTTCCTTCAAATTCAGTGTGGGGAGTAATGGTTCCTGGTTTAGCAATAACTTGCCCTCTTTCAACTTCATCCTTCTTTATGCCACGAAGCAAAATACCGGCATTATCACCGGCTATTCCTTCATCTAATGATTTTCTAAACATCTCAATACCAGTAACTATTGTTTTTTGAGTCGGTCTTAAACCAACTATTTCTACTTCATCATTAAGTTTAATTTTCCCTCTTTCAATTCTCCCGGTTACTACTGTTCCCCGACCTTCAATTGAGAAAATATCCTCAATTGGCATAAGAAATGGTTTATCCACCTCTCTTTTTGGCTCAGGAACATAAGAATCAAGAGTATTAACTAACTTTAAAATAGGTCCACACCACTGGCAATCTTCCTTTCCACAACCACATTCAAGGGCCTTCAGGGCACTTCCTCTAATAAAAGGAATTTCATCGCCTGGAAATTCATATTTTTTTAATAAATCTCTCACTTCTTCCTCAACTAAGTCAACCAACTCTTTATCCTCAACCATATCAATCTTATTGAGAAAAACAATGATGGCCGGAACACCAACTTGACGAGCCAAAAGAATATGTTCTCTTGTTTGAGGCATTGCTCCATCAGGGGCGGAAACAACTAAAATCGCTCCATCCATTTGTGCTGCCCCAGTAATCATGTTTTTAACATAGTCAGCATGACCGGGACAATCAATATGAGCATAGTGACGCTTTGGTGATTCATACTCAACATGAGCAATGTTAATGGTAATACCTCGTTCCTTTTCTTCCGGAGCATTATCAATTTGATCAACGCCCTTATCTTCGGCTCTTAAACCAGCAGCTCTTAGACATTTTAATATAGCGGCAGTTAAAGCAGTTTTGCCATGGTCAACATGGCCGATAGTTCCGACGTTTAAATGCGGTTTTATTCTTTCAAATTTTTCTGACATATTTTTTAAACCTCATCTTCGTAAAAAACGCTTAATTTCTAACGTTTTTACGAATTTATTAATTTTTTAGTTTAAATATTTAAAAATAGTTATTATTATTATATCAAAAAATATTTTTACTACAAGGTATTTTTTCAACAGGTTGTGAATAACTTTTGAAACTGTTAAAATTCTGATTTTTAGCAAAAATAAAAAAATACTTAAATCAATAATCAGAAATTATTATTTTGTTGATAAACTTATTATTTTTTCTTGAATATGTCTCGGTACTTCTTCGTAATGAGAAAATTCCATTGTAAATGAACCACGACCTTCAGTCATTGAACGAAGGGTTGTGGCATAGCCAAACATTTCTGCCAAGGGTACTTCCGCATCAATAACCTTAACTTCACCCCTTGTCTTAGTTAAAAAGATCTTTGCTCTTTTAGCATTCAAATCACCAATTACCTCTCCCATAAACTTTTCAGGTACTACTACCTCAAGTTTCATAATTGGCTCAAGAAGAACGGGTTGAGCATTTTTTTCACCTTCTTTAATAGCTCGTTGAGCAGCAATTTTAAAAGCAATCTCAGAAGAGTCAACTTCATGATAAGAACCATCATAAACAGCGACTTTAATATCAACAATTGGATAACCAGCCAAAACTCCTTCATTTAAAGCCTCAATAACTCCTTTTTTAATTGCCGGAATATATTCTTTGGGAATAATTCCACCCTTAATTTCATCAACAAATTCAAATCCCTTTCCTCTCTCTAATGGTTCAAGTCTTAACCAACAATGTCCGTATTGACCGCGACCACCCGACTGATGAATATACTTTCCCTCAACTTTTGTTACTTGGGTAATTGTTTCTTTGTAAGCAACTTGGGGACGACCAACATTAACTTCAACACCAAATTCTCTTCTCATCCGATCGGTAATAATATCTAAGTGTAATTCTCCCATCCCAGAAATAATTGTTTGCTGAGTTTCTTCATCAGTCTTTACTTTAAAAGTCGGGTCCTCCTGAACTAATCTTGATAAAACTAAACTCATCTTTTCTTGATCATCTTTTGTTTTTGGCTCAATGGCTATTGAAATAACTGGTTCTGGAAAAGTTATTTCTTCTAAAATAATTGGATAATCAGGATCGGCTAATGTATGACCAGTGGATGTATTTTTAAGCCCAACAGTCGCGGCGATTTCACCAGCGTAAACTTCTTTTATCTCTTCTCTTTTGTTAGCATGCATTCTAAGAAGTCGACTAATTCTTTCTTTTTCGCCAGTATTGACATTTAAAACATAACTCCCAGCCGAAAGTTTGCCTGAATAAACTCGAAAATAAGAAAGTGAGCCAGTAAATGGATCAGAGGCAATTTTAAAAACTAGAGCAGAAAACGGTTCTTCATCTGAAACCTTTCTTATCTCTTTTTCTTTTGTTTTTGGATTAATCCCTTCAACTGGTTTTACTTCCAAAGGACTGGGTAAATAATCACAAATAGCATCAAGTAGTTTTTGAATGCCTTTATTTTTAAGGGCCGAACCACAAAGGACTGGCACAATTTTATTTTCAACTGTTGCCTTTCTCAAAACTTTTTTTAATTCAGTTAAAGGAATATCTTCTCCTTCTAAATACCGATGCATTAACTGATCATCGTTTTCAACAATAGCTTCAATTAATTTATGTCGATATTCATAAACTTGACTTTTAAGATCGTCGGGAATCTCTGTTTCCTTCATATCTTTACCCAGTTCATCCTCGTAAATATATGCTTTTTCTTTTAGAAGATCAATAATTCCTTGAAAATTATTTTCTGCGCCAATCGGCAGCTGAATAGGATAGGCATTTTTGGTTAATCTCTCGTGAATACTTTTTAAAGAAGCATAAAAATCAGCGCCTAAACGATCCATTTTATTAATAAAAGCCAAAATTGGCACAGAAAATTTTTCTGCTTGATGCCAGACTGTCTCTGATTGTGGCTCAACTCCCGCCACCCCGTCGAAAACAACTACCCCACCGTCAAGAACTCTTAATGATCTCTGAACTTCAGCAGTAAAGTCAATATGACCAGGAGTATCAATAATATTAATCCGACAGTCCTGCCAAAAACAAGTGGTCGCAGCAGCAGTGATGGTTACTCCTCTTTCTCTTTCTTGAACCATCCAATCCATTTCTGCCTCACCATCATGGACTTCACCAATTTTATGTTTTTTACCAGTATAAAAAAGAATCCTTTCTGTCACTGTTGTTTTACCAGCATCAATATGAGCAATTATTCCGATATTTCTTGTTTTTTCTAAACTATATTCTCTCATAGGATATATTATCGAATAAATCTAGCAAAATAAGCAAAGGCTTTGTTGGCTTCAGCCTGTTTATGTAAATCATCTCTTTTTTTTATGGCTGATCCTTCATTTTTTGAAGCAGCAATAATTTCTTCGGCTAATTTTTCCTCCATTGCTTTACCGTGTTTTTCTCTGGCTGCTTCAATTAACCATCTAGTTGCCAGAACAAATTTTCTTTCTTTTTCTACCGGCACTGGAATTTGATAATTCGCTCCACCAATTCTTCTGGCTTTTAATTCTATTTCTGGCGAAGCATTTTCAATGGCCTTTTCAAATATTTTTAAGGGGTCAGTTCCGGATTTTTCTCCAACAATTTCAAAGGCTCGATAAACAATTCTTTCGGCTAAGGTTTTCTTCCCCTTTCTCATTACATAATTAATAAATTTAGCAATTTTTTCACTGCCATATTTTGGATCGGGTAAAATTTTTCTTTTAGATGCTTTTTTGTGTCGCATACCAAATTAGTTAATAAGTTGGTAAATTTAAATTAATAAACTTATAAAATTACTTTTCTTTCTTTACTCCATATAAACTCCTTCCTTGTTTTCTTCCTTCGACTCCTGCTGTATCATAAACACCCCTTACTATATGGTATCTCACTCCGGGTAAATCTTTAACTCGACCACCACGAACTAAAACCACTGAATGTTCTTGGAGAGAATGACCAATACCCGGAATATAGGCCGTCACCTCTTCGCCAGAAGAAAGACGAACCCGGGCAATTTTTCGAAGGGCTGAATTTGGTTTTTTTGGTGTCATTGTTGTAACCTTCAAACAAACACCTCTTTTGAAGGGAGAGCCCTTGGGAAGTTCATATTTTTTTCTTTTTAAGACATTTAAAACTACTTGTAAGGCAGGTGCTTTACTTTTTTTCTGTCTTTTTTTTCTTGGTTTTTTAATAAGCTGTGAAATGGTTGGTGCCATATAAAAGTTATATTATAAAGATAAATTTATTTTTGTCAAGAAAATAAGATGAAAACAAGAAACTTTCATATCTCTAATCTTTCTGTTGCTTATCTATTTTATCTTATGCAGGAATGGCTGGCAAACCAGTAATTAAGATAAAAATTTTATCAATGAGATGGCTAATTAATGAAAAACCGAAAAAGACGAACAATAAAATAATCCAAAAACCATATCTTTCAAGAATTATTTGATAACGAAAAAGAGAACGAGGTAAAAGAGCAAAAAGAATTCTTGAACCATCGAGAGGCGGAATTGGAATCAAATTAAAAACAGCAAGAAGAATATTAGCATAAACAACAATAGAAAGGAGAATAATAAAATTAGAAAATGGTAAAAAACGAATCAAAAGGCCAAGAATAAGAGCAATTAAAAAATTTGCTAATGGACCAGCCAAACCAACTAAGCCCGGTCCATATTTTTGATTTTTTAGAAGATAAGGATTAAAAGGAACTGGTTTAGCATAAGCGAAAATAAATCTACCGCCGGTATATAAAGAAAGAAAAAGAGGTAAAAGAACAGTTCCCCAAAGATCAATGTGGGCTAAAGGATTAATGGTTAAACGACCCGCTCTTTTTGCTGTTTCATCGCCTAATTGAAAAGCCGCCCAGGCATGAAAATATTCATGAATGATAGCCGAAGGAACAATAATAAAAAAGAAAAAAAGTAAATTCATAAGTTGCTAATCCACACTTGATAAAATTTTAATCTCTGATAGAATAAAATAATCTTTTTAACTTTTAATTTTTTAATTTTTAAATTTATCAAATATGGCTAAAGTTTGTCAAAAATGCGGAAGAAAAACAAGAGTTAAAATTTCCCGATCACATTCTAACATCGCCACCAAAAAACGTCAATATATCAATTTACAGACAAAAATTATTAACGGAAAAAAAATAAAAATCTGCGGTCGGTGTTTAAAGTCACTTGTTAAAGTTAAATAAAATTTTTAATTTTTATTTTTTGGTGAGGTATGGTCTAAGTAAGGAGCACCCGTTGAAAGCCTGAGCGGGGTATCGGATAACGGTAGTCCACACCCTTGGGGTGGGTGTAGCCTGGGTTCAACTCCCAGTACCCCGATTAAGGTAATAGTAAGCGGGGCGTAATCTCGGGACGACACTAAGCGCTCCTGAATGATTTAAAAATTGGTATGCTTGAAGAAAAAAGAGAAATTTTTGAAAAAGTTACAGCCAAAACAGATAAATATCTTTCTCAAGTTAAAGTTCGTCCTAATACTATCACTATTTTTTCATTAATTTTTGCTTTTTGTTCTTTTATTTTTCTAATAGTAAATTCACTCCTGTTGGCTGGCTTATTCTTTATTCTAGCCGCTTTTTTTGACTGGTTGGACGGAAAAATTTCTCGATTAACAGGAAGGGTTAGTAAACTTGGTGCTTATCTTGATACAATTGTTGATCGCTACGTTGAAGGAGTTGTCCTTCTTGGTTTTTTATTTTTAAATTTACCAAAATTCATTCTTCCGGCTCAAGTCTGGATTTTTCTTGCTCTTTTTGGTGGACTTTTAACAACTTATTCAAAAGCAGCCGGCAAAGAAAAGGGTCTCTCTTTTGAAAAACCGAAGGTAAGTTTAGCCGGCCGCGCTGAGCGAGTTATTTTAATTGCCCTTTCAATAATTCTTGGAATTTTTGATCTTTCCTATACTAGTTGTCTAATTTTTTCTTTGGCTGTCATTTCAAATTTGTCTGCTCTTCAAAGAATTTATTTTACCATTAAAAAATATCTCTAAATTCCTAAAATTTCAACCATCTGCTTAATCATTGAAACAACAACTGGCGGTGGAAGAAGGCTATAAGAAGGCCTTCCTTTTTCATCATTAATAATCCATGGTTTTTTTATCACTTTTACTGCCTGATTTTTTTCATCCCAAAGATAACTATATTCTGGCGTAATTTCATAATCATCAACATATTGATTTGCTCCTTCAACCGGTATTGAATTTCTTAAAAAGATTTTTGGAACACCATAAAGAGAAAAAGCCTGTTCAATAATTTGACCATCTTTCTCCAAACGATTTCGAATTGGTTCAATTCCTAAGGCATCACCTTCTTTAGCGACCATTACTGCTTTTTGACAACTAGGATTATCACAAATTAGGTAAAATTGACCTGTTTTTTTATCATAACCGATATTTTTGGTTGGCAAAAGTTTTAAATTTCTTGGTGTCTGACAAATTGGACAAACTACCCGATACTTAATTCTTTCATTGATAATTGAATCCGGTAAATCAATTAAAATAAAAATATCAGGGTCTTCACGATAATCAATTAAGTCGCGAAAAAACAAAGAATAAGAAATCTGATCCATCTCCCTAGGAAAACCATCAATGAAAAGTGCTTTTCGGCCAAATTTAGTAATTTCTCTTTTCACTAAGGCTAAAATAAATTCAGTCGGTAGAAGTGTTTTAGTGCTTCTTGAAGCCAAACTTTCCAGGGCTTTTTCAATTGGCACAAAGCCCCGATAATTAGTCTTCAAAAAATTTATTAAGTCATTTTTTTTATTCGGATCTTGAAATTCATTATGAACGGCCCTCACCGCATCGCCAATAGAAAAATGAATAATTTTTTCTGGAGCGACAATTTCAGCAAACATTTTTGCATAAGTCCCCTTGCCAGAATTTTTTTTGCCCAAAAGATAGGCAACGAAAGTATTTTTTTCTAAATAGACTTTTAACTTTTCAATCTCAGAGCCGGCTTTTAATTCAAAATATTTTCGACGTTCAATCGGGTCATCTAAATCAAAGGTTTGATTAATTCCTTCAATTTTTGTTTTAAAAATTGGAAATTCCATAAGTGCTTCGCTTAAATTAAAATTTAAAAATGAAAAACTAAAAACGACCAATAAAAAGTAAAAATTGTTTAATTCTTCTGGTTTTAAATTTTTCCTTGTCGTTTTTCGTTTTTAGTTTTTAGTTTTAAGCCCTCACCATCAGTTTCAAATATTATATCACCTAGTTGATCAGTCCGCAAGATCTTTGTTTTAATTTTTTCTAGATTTTTTAAAACTCGCAACGAAGGATGCCCAAATTTATTTTGCCCAACTGAAATTACAGAATAAATCGGTCTAACCCTTTCTAAAAATTCTAAACCAGACGAACCTTTTGAGCCATGATGAGCAACTTTTAAAACATTGGCTGACAAATCAATACCTTTAGCAATAAGTTTTTTTTCAACATTTTGGGTAACATCACCGGTAAAAAGAATATCTATTTTCCCATAAATAAATTTAAAAACTATTGACGCTTCATTGTCATTTTTAAAATTTTTTCCGGACAAATTTTCAAAAGGATAAAGAACTTCTATCTTTCCATTTCCAAATTCAAAATTTTTCCCGAACCAAACAATCTCATTTTTAATCTTTTTTTCTTCTATTTCTCTGAGAAATTCTTTATAGGACAAATCACTATCTTCAACCCCATTATAAAATACTCTTTCAACTTGATACCTCTTTAAAACTTCAACTAAGCCATTTAAATGATCTGGGTCAGGATGAGTCAAAATCATTAAATCAATTTGCCGTTGATAAAAAGGAATATATTGGTCAAGTTTATAAATAATTCCTTTATCTGGTCCACCATCAATCAAAATATTTTTATTGTCTTCTGTTTGAATTAAAATTGCATCGCCCTGACCAATATCTAAAAAGATAATTTTAAGATTATTTTTTTGAGTAACTAAGACTGGTGCCTGAACTTGAATTTCATTTTTTTCTATCAAATAAAAGTAGATAAGAAAAGCCAAATTAAAAACCAAAAGGCCAGCCACTCCAACAATTAGCCAATCTATTAATCTGAATTTTTTTGTATTTGCAGATTTAAACGTCATGGTAAATTAGATTTGTGTTTTTTATTTTATTTACTTGAATAACAAAGTAAATAATTGCTAAATATAAAATGATAACTATAAAAAATGGTACTTTACCAAAATTTAATGAAAATAAAGGAATTTGAGAAAGAATGATTAAAAATCTATCCAAACAAAACAGAATCAGCCAAATCGGAAAAAATAAAATTTTACTCAAAAAGAAAAAAATTGAAGAACCGAAAGCAAAAATAAAGCCAAGAGCCATTAAATAAGGCAAAAGAAATAAAACAAAAATATTGGCTATTGGCGCACCAAGCGATAAATTACCCCAATAATATAAAACTAAAGGAAAAACAAAAAGTTGGGCTGAACAAGTGGTGGCTAAAGATTTACGAAAATAAAACTTTGTTTCTGGGATTTTCTTAAAAATCTGATAAAAATAATCTGAAAGATAATTAATGCCCAAAATACCTAAAAAAGAAAGTTGAAAACCAGCATCGTTTTTTAATAATTTTGGATTAAAACAAAGCATCACTGATGCCACAAAAACAATTAAATTTAAACTTTCTTTTTTTCGACCAATTTTTTCGGCTAAAATCAATAAAAAACCCATAATTCCAGCTCGAACCGCGGAGGCCGCTCCGCCAGTTAAAATTACATAAAAAATCAACATTAAAGAAACAAGCCAAAAAGCGTCTTGTCTTTTTAAAAAAAGGATACCAATACAGAAATTCATTATTAAAGTAGCCATAATCATTACATGAAGTCCGGAAATGGCTAAAATATGCGCTGTGCCGGTTTTAGAAAAAGTTTCCCTAATTTTTTGTGGTACTTCTTTTTTAAGTCCAAGCAATAGAGCGGAAAAAATTGTTCCCTCTGGCTCAGTAAAATTTTTTTCAATGGCTAATTTTATTTTATTTTTAATTTTAATAATTTGACTCATAAAAAAATTCCCTTGATTTTTGGCTAAAATTTTTATTTCCTTAGGAAAGCAAGTTGAATAAATATCATAACGAGCCAAATACTCATGATAGGCAAATTCTTTTATTGGTGTAGGTTCATTTAATTGACAACTAATTTCTAATTGATCGCCATATTGATAATAAGAATAAAGGGGAGTAAAAACCAAAACCCTTCCTTTAACCAAAATGGTCTTATCATTGACAGACAAAAGGTTAGATTCAATAATTATTTCTTTTTTATCTAATCTTTCTTCAACTTTTTTAACCAAACCCCGAAAAACAACTTTTTGGTTATTGTAGAATTGAATCTTTTCTGGTGTTATTTTTGGCCAACTCAAATTATAGCGGACCACCCCAAAAATAATAAAAATAAAAATCAGACTGATAATTCTTAATTTTTCGTTTTTCCAACCAAAAAACAAAATTACTAAACTAATCAAAAACACCACGTAACAAATAAAAAAATCAATTTTGATAAAAGAAGCTAAAGCAATGCCAATAATAAAAGCCAAAAGTAAAAATAGAAAAACTTTATATTTTGGCAACATATTAAAATTTCTAACTTCTAATATCTAATGATCAAGCTTTCCGGGCATTTTAAGTTTTGGGTTTTAATTTGTGTAGAATTTAAAAATTTGAGATTCAAGAATTGTCTGGAGCGGAAAAACTATTTTTTCTTAACAAAAATCACCGCCAAAAGAAGACCCACCAATAATCCTATCGTGTCGGTCCATAAATCATTAAAAGAAGGATCAACATAGATTCCTTCGCTGATGTATTCATGGAAAATATTAAAAAATAAACCGGTTAAAAAAACAAACCAAAGGGGTAAACGGAAAAAATATAATAAAACAAGTGCAAAAATTAAAAAAGCAAAAAAATGAAGAATGTTAAATAAAACCGATGAAGGTGGAACATCAAGGTGTAAAAAATCCCAGAGATTATGAAATTCCTTGCCCGGTGGTGGACTTAGCCAAAATTGAAAAAAATGAGAAAAGTTATAAACAATTCTTGGCCAACCATATCTCTGATATAAAAGATGCTGTTCCTTAGCGCTTAAGGGATAATTAAAACCATAACCTTGACCGGCCCTTGAAACCTTATCAATTTTTCCGATAACAAAAAAATCAATCAGCAACAAACAAACCAGAAAAAGAAAAATTACTTTTTTTGATTGTAAAATTTCCATCTTATTTCTTATTCTTCAAATAAGTTTCAATAAATTTATCCAAACCACCATCTAAAACTTTTTGGGGATTACTTTCTTCATAATTAGTTCGGTGGTCTTTAACCATTTTGTAAGGATGCAAAACATAAGATCGAATTTGATAGCCCCAAGAAGCCGGTAAAATTCGACCGCGGATTCTTTCTTTTTCTTCTTCTTTTTTTGCTTGAGTAAATTGATAAAGTTTTGAAAATAAAATTTTCATGGCTCGCTCTTTATTTTGATGCTGTGATCTTTCAACCTGACAAGAAACAGTAATTTTTGTTGGCAGATGGGTAATTCTTACCGCACTTTCTACCTTTTGAACATTTTGTCCGCCATGACCAGAAGCGCGAAATGTTTCAATTTTTAAATCTTTTTCCTTTATCTCTATTTTGGGATTGGGTATTTCCGGCAGGACATCAACTAAAGCAAAAGAGGTATGACGCATTTTTTCAGCATCAAAAGGAGAAATTCGCACCAAACGATGAACTCCTGATTCAGATTTTAAGAATCCATAAGCATAAGGACCGATTATTTCTAAAGTAGCACTTTTTATTCCGGCTTCAGATCCCCTTGATTGATCAATTAAAAAAACTCTCCATTTTTTCTTTTCAGCAAATCTTTGATACATCCTTAAAAGCATCTCAGTCCAATCACAAGCATCAGTGCCACCAGCGCCAGCATGTAAAGATAAAATGGCATTGTTTTTATCATAAGGTCCATTTAAAAATTGATAAATATCTGTCATATTTTACTATTTTAGCATAAATTTTATTTTTTCCCACAAAAAATTTAAATTCTTAAGCTTGTGGATAACTTTGCTTGACTTTGAGTTTTAAAAAATTATAATTTTTTTATCTTATGGATAACTGCCAAAAATTAAATAAATATAAATTATCTCTTATTATCATTATTGGCCGAGGCGGCTGATAGGTTTTGCTTTTATTAAAGCAAAAATCAGCCGCCAAAAGCGGCCGATTTTTTTATTAAGAAATAAAAAACAAGGAGGAAAAATGGAAAAAACAGAAGAAGGAAAAGAAAAATGCTTCCTTTGTGGCCGGCTAGCCACAGGAAAACTGTTCAACCCCATTGACGGGAGCACGGTCTCCATCTGCGACCTCTATCCTTATTGTAATCGCTTCCCTCAAAAAAAAGAGAAAACAGAGGAAACGAATGTTTAAAAATTGAATTATAAGGGAGGAAAAATGGAAAAAGAAAAGAAGTGTCCAAAATGCGGTAGGAGAAACCTAGTTTACATCGTTGATCACGACCCGATGCTGGGGAATACGATTAGAAAAATGTGTCCTTTCTGCGACTTGCGACAGAACAACCAATCAAAAAAGGAGGAAAAGGAGGAGAAGTAAAATTAAGACCCTGGGATTTTCCTGAGATAAAAAAGGTCAAAAATAAAAATAGCATTAAATGACCCAATATCATCAGGACTTCCCAGGGTTTACTTTTTTATAAAAATTTTATTTTTTACTCCTTATATTCACCCAACACTACTTTTACTGTTTTTTCCTTGCCCTTTGATAAAACTTTTAGTGTTACCTCATCGCCCGGTTTAAATTTTTGAATCATTTTTGCCAAATTATTTTCCTGGGTAATTTTTTGCCCGTTTAGTTCTAAAATAATATCGTTTTCTTGAAGGCCGGCTTTATCAGCGGCTGAGCCAGGAGTAACCGCAAATTCTGTTTGAGTTTCTCCTTTAACCAATAAAGCACCATAATCAACTGGCAGTTTTTCTGCTTTGGCTAAAGCCTCATTAATAATAATATAACGAACACCCAAAAATGGTCTAATAATTTTGCCAAATTTTTTCACTGATTCAATAACGTATTTAGCGGTATTAATGGGAATAGCAAAGCCAATGAGTTGACCTTCTAAAGACATTGCGGTATTAATCCCAATCACCTCGCCTTTTAAATTTAGAAGGGGTCCGCCAGAATTACCAGGATTAATCGCCGCATCAGTTTGAATCACATCTTCTAATTGTTCAACGCGGCCACCCCCGCCAGCGGTAATTTTTCGACCAATCCCAGAAATCACTCCTTTGGTGACTGTATTTCTAAATTCACCAAGTGCAAAACCAATGGCAATCGCGGTCTGGCCAATTTTTATTTTATCGGAATCACCCAAAGCCAAATAAGGGAACTTTTCACCTTCAACTTTTAAAATAGCCAAATCATTAAAGGGGTCAGTCGCCAAAACTTTTGCTGGCAATGACTTACCATCGTTAGTAATAATAGAGTATTCAACTCCCTTTTCAGCGACAACGTGTTTATTAGTTAAAATCATTCCATCAGATGAAATAAAAAAACCAGTGCCGCGACCAACAGTTTGTTTTTTCTTTTCCGGTAGTTCTTTATAACGGGGAATTTCAAAGCCGGGAAATTCTTCAAAAAATGGACTAAAAGGATTAAATGGCTCATCTTCAATAACATATTGGGGAATCTCTTCGGTAGCCATAATACTAACCACGGCTGGCGAAACTCTTTTAACCATCTCTGGCACTAAGTTGTCTTCGGAAACGACTTTTTCTTTTTCTATAATTTTAGGCATTTCAATTGGCTTTTCATTACTTTGTGGCTGAGAAATGGTTGATATTCCTTCTCCTGGCGCCAAGTTAATCTTGCCAATTAAACTATTAGTAATCAAACTGGCAGCCACTCCAGAAAGAGAACCAATTAAAAAAGAAATAATGATAACCAAAACAATAGGGTAACGGGAAATTGATTTATTTTTTTTATTTTTTTTCTTTGGTTTTGGTAATTGAGGAATTAAATTTGGTTTTTGTAAGTATTCAATCATATAACTAAAATTAAATTTTTAATTTTTAATTTTTAAATAATTGGAAGCTAATAATCAAATAGTCTTGGCTTATATTTTAAAATCTAAAAAGAATTTTACTAAAATTTTTTACTCTGTTGTTAATAATAATTATACCATCTTTTTTCAAAAGAGTAATTTTCTTTTTAATCCCAAATTTATAGCCACCAATTTTACCATCTGATTTTACCACTTTATAACAATGATATTTTTCAGAAAAGGGATTTTGATTTAAAATTTTACCAATTTCTCGCCAGTTTTTTGGTTTGCCAATTGCTTTTGCTAATAATTTATAATTTGTAATTTTACCTTCGGGAATTTTTATTAATAAATTATAAATTTTCTTCTGCAATTTTGTCAATTTCATTTTTAAACTTTTATTATTTTATATGAAGCCTTTCTTAATCGATTCATAATTGCTAATCCCAAACCCCTTTCGTTTGTTCCTTCAGCAAAAATTATCTCAATATTTTTTTTATCAAATTCTCTTAAAATTTTAAAAAGATTTTTGGCAATAGATGAAAAATTTTTACCGATAAACTTTACTAAATCTGCTTTATAAAAATGATTTTTATTAACTGTTAAAACTCCAATTTTTTTCTTTTTATATTTTTTAATCAATTGCTCAATTTTATTTTTTACTTTTTTCTCTTTCCCTTCAATTAAAAAAAGATTTGCTTTTGGAGCATAATGACGAGAAATCATCCCCGGTGATTTTAAAGTTTTTATTTTTATTTTCTCGAAAACAGTCGGATGAATTTTTATTTCTCCTAAAAATTTTTTCAATTTTTCTAAAGTAATTCCGCCTGGTCGAAGTAGAATCGGTGGTTTTGTTGTTAAATCTAAAACTGTTGATTCTAAGCCAATTTTTGTTGAACCACCATCGATAATTAAATCAATTTTATTTAATAAATCTTCTTTAACATGTTGAGCAGTTGTTGGGCTTGGTCTACCAAAAAGATTAGCGCTTGGCGCAGCAATGGGTGTTTTTGCTTCTTTAATAAAAGAAAGAGCAATTTTGTTTTTTGGCATTCTAATGGCAACAGTTTCTAAACCAGCGGTTACTATTTTCGGAATTATTTTTCTCTTTTTTAAAATTAAAGTCAAGGGGCCGGGCCAAAATTTATTAATTAATTTTTTAACTATTTTTGGTACTTTTTTAGTTAACTTATAAACATCATTTTTCTTGGCAATATGAACAATAATCGGATCATTCAATGGTCTTTTTTTAACCTGAAAAATTTTTTTAACTGCTTTTCGATTAAAAACATTAGCCCCTAATCCATAAACTGTTTCTGTTGGAAAAGAAACTAACCCTCCTTTTTTAATGATTTCGGCTGCCTCTTTAATTTTATAAATTTCCGGTTTTTCTGGATTAATTTTAATAATTTTTGTTCTCATTAGCCACGAATTTCGAATTTTTCAAAATAATTTTTTATTTTTTGACCAATTTTTTCTAAATCTTCTTGATTTAAAAATTTCATTTTTGCCAAACGTGGATTAATTAAAGTATCAACCGGCCGAAAAACCTGAAGAACAAATTTTTTAACGCCTTTTAATTCATTGGCAATCTCCAAAATATCTTCCTCTGATAAAAGCGGGGCAACTGTTGTCCGAAATTCGTAATCTAAGCCAGAATTTTTAATTAATTCAATGCTTCTTTTTATTTTTTCCAAATCAACCTTTACTCCAGTCAATTCTTCATACTTTGGAATTTGGAATTTGGGATTTGGAACTTGGGATTTAAGCCCCAGTGGCGCTTTCACATCCATCGCCACAAAATCAATTAATTTTTCTTCAATTAGTTTCTGAAGTGCGTCCGGATTTGAGCCATTCGTTTCTATCCCAACCCCAAATCCCATTTTTTTTACTTTCTTAATAAAATCAATCAAACTATTTTGAGATTTGGAATTTGGGATTTTTGGTTTTTCATCAAAAGCCAGTGTCTCTCCGCCAGTAATCATTACACCGTCAATTAATTCTTTCCTTGATTTTAAAAATCTTAAAATTTTTTCTTCGGAAATTTTTGGTAATTTAAAATAATTTAAAACCAAATCTCGATTATAACAAAATTGACACCTAAAATTACAGCCACCAACAAATAAAACCGCCGAAACTTTGCCCGGCCACTCAATCAGGGACGATTTTTCTAACCCATAGAAAATCATAAAATTTATTAAACTATATAATTATAACAAATTTTTAGGAATTTTTTTGAAAATCTAAAAACCTCCCTCAAGGAGATTTTTAGATTTAAATGTTTTTAATAATCTCTTGATGGACCACTACCATAACCGCGACCACCGCGATTAAATCCTTTAGATCTAAAGTGTGGTTTTTGGGGCCGTGCTTCATTAACGGTTATTTTACGACCATCAAAATCTTTACCGTTAAACATTTCAATTGCCTTTCCTGCTTCTTCTTCACTAGACATCTCTACAAATCCAAAACCTTTTGAACGACCAGACATCCGGTCAATAATAATAGTCGCTGACTCAACACTTCCGGCTTGAGAGAATAAATCCCTCAGAGATTCTTCGGTGGTATTATAAGATAATCCACCGACATATAATTTTTTTGTCATAATTTTCTTAACACAAATAAATTGTTTTCACAAGCCGACCTTTAATTTTCTTTCTTAACTTACACACAATTTATTTGTGTAAGAAAATAAAGAAAATTTATCACTTGCTTAAATAATAGATTACAAGATAAAAAATAAAATGTCAAGGGTAAAATGGGTGGCTGACGGGATTTGAACCCGCGGTCTCCAGGGCCACAACCTGGCGCTTTAAACCGCTAAGCTACAGCCACCGTCTTTTAAATTCTAATAAAAATTTGTTAAAATGTAAAGAAGAGGGAAGAGCTGGAAAGGCAATGGAAGGAAACCAACCCATCCCTCCCTCTTTTTGGTTGTCAGTGCTGGCTTGGTTGAAATGTTTGGCCACCAGAAGTCCAATCGTATAGGCCAATCTAAGAATTTCTTCCAATGTTTTAACACATTAATACGAAAGGGGTTAATTCTTTAAATAAAGGGAAACAAAAGACTGTCTTAATAACTACCTTAATAAATATCTTACTATCTTACTATCTTACTATCTTCTTTTACTTACCACCTTCTTATTACTATTTACATCTTATCACCATCTCCCCTATCGTGTTAACACGTTAATATATTAACACATTGAAAGAGGGTTGTCAAGAGGGTTGTGGACAACTGCCAAACGCGACTTGAAACCATAAATTCACCCAGATAGTTTAAATAACTCTGTTTTAAAATAATTTGGAATTTAAAAATTGAAACTTGAGATTTTTTTAGAATTTCGGATTCCGGATTTAGAATTTTAAGAATGAAGGTTTTTCAATATCACCTATCTAAAATTTTCTAACTGCTCTTATTATTTCGTTCTTTCTAAAGCAAGTCGATACCCACCCTCCCCATGATGAAGCCAGTGGGCAACGCGGGCCACCGTGGTTGTACTCATTTCTAATTTTTCAGCAATTTCTCTAAACGGTAATCCTTGATTAATCATTTTTACTGCCTGCCAACGTTTACTCATCTCATTAATTTCTTGCAAGGTACAGAGATCGCGGAAAAATTTTTCTAACTCCTCAATAGTTTTTAATTTTAAAATCACCTTAAAAAGTTCGCTTGTTTCTTTTGTCCTCCAATCCATAAATTTAATAAATAAATTGTTAGATTATTAAACACTATATTTACATTAGCTCTGTATTGTGTTAACACATTGGGAAGATATCTTAAGAAAGTTATAAAATAAATAAGTCTCGGATTAAATCTTTTAGGAAATTTTAAAGACCTTTCTGTTTTTAAATTCTTCTTGTTTCCCTTTATTCCATTGTTGGACTGGTCGAAGATAACCAACAATTCTTGAGTAAACTTCGCAAGGTTGTTTAATGACGCATCTTGGACAGAAAAAGTGCTCACCAGCCAAATAGCCATGAGTTGGGCAAACAGAAAAGGTTGGAGTAATAGTAAGGTATGGTAAATGAAAATTTTCAAAAATTTTCTTAACTAAGTTTTTGGCTATTTCCGGATTAGAAATTTTTTCACCTAGGAAAAGGTGTAAAACAGTTCCGCCGGTATATTTGCACTGAATTTCATCTTGAAGTTTTAAAGCTTCGAAAATATCATTAGTAAAATTTACAGGAAGTTGGGTAGAGTTGGTGTAAAAGGGAACTTTCTTTGTTCCAGCAGTAATGATGTCTGGATATTTTTCTTTATCAACTTTGGCTTGACGATAACTTGTCCCCTCGCCCGGTGTTGCTTCAAGATTGTACATATTACCAGTTTCCTCTTGATATTTAACCATTCTTTCTCTCATAAAATCTAAAACTTCAAGAGCAAATTTTTTTCCTCTTTTTGAACCAATGTTTTCCCCAAGAAAATTTAAGAGCGCTTCATTCATTCCCATCAGACCAATCGTTGAAAAATGATTACCAAAATAACAATTTCTCATTTTTTTGACTGAGGCGAGATAATGCTTTGAATAAGGATAAAGACCTTTTTCAATAAAATTCTCTAAGGCCTTTCTTTTAATTTCTAAAGATTCTTTAGCGAGGTCCATCAAACGACTCAATCTTTCAAAAAATTCTTTTTTTGTTTTAGAAAGATAACCAATTCTCGGCATATTAATCGTCACTACCCCAATTGAGCCAGTCAAGGGATTAGCACCGAAAAGACCACCACCTCTTTTGTAAAGTTCGCGATTATCAAGACGAAGTCGGCAACACATTGATCTGGCATCTTCAGGCTTCATATCGGAATTAATAAAGTTTGAAAAATAATTAATTCCATATTTGGTGGTTGCTTCCCACATAACATTCAAATTAGAATCATCCCAAGGAAAATCTTTAGTAATATTGATTGTCGGAATAGGAAAAGTAAATGGTCGACCCTTTGCATCACCTTCCATCATAACCTCATAAAAAGCCCGATTAAATACATCCATCTCTTCCTGAAATTGACTATAGGTTTCTGACTGGGGTTGACCACCAATAATCACTGGTTGATTTTTGTAATATTCAGGCACCTTGATATCTAAGGTAACGTTTAAAAATGGTGTCTGGAAACCAACCCTCGTTGGCACCATGCAGTTAAAAAGAAACTCTTGCATTGCCTGTTTGACCTGAAGATAATTTAAGTTGTCATAGCGAATAAAAGGAGCAAGGAGAGTATCAAAATTACTAATCGCATTAGCCCCAGCGCTTTCACCTTGAAGAGTAAAAAAGAAATTAACTAATTGACCTAAAGCCGTCCGAAAATGTTTGGCTGGTTTAGATTCTATTTTTGAAGGAACACCACCGAAACCTCTGATTAATAAATCATAAAGATCCCAACCCATACAGTAAGGGGCTAAAGTTTCTAGATTATGAATATGAAAATCTTCAGCGGCGGCTGCCTCTCTGATTTCTTTCGGATAGATTTTGTTAAGCCAGTATTTTTTTGTAATAGCAGAAATCACATACTGATTTAATCCTTGAAGAGAATAAGTCATGTTTGCGTTTTCATGAACCTGCCAATCGAGTTCTTGGATATATTTATCAACTAACTCAGTTGACTCGTCAAAAATTGCAACTGTTTCTCTAATTTTTCTTCTTTGTTCTCGATATAAAATATAGGCCTTAGCTGTTTCAACTAATCCTTCTAAAATTAAAACTTCCTCAATGATATCTTGAATCTGTTCGACATGAGGAATTTCGTTTTTCTTGAAGCGCCGACTCAAAATTTTAGTTACTTTATTAGATATTCTTTTCGATTTTGTTCCATCACCTTCACCAGTAGCGGTAATGGCTTTAAAAATTGCTTGGGTAATTTTATCTTGATCAAAAGGAACAACTTGTCCATCTCTTTTTCTAACTTGGGTTATTTTAGACATATTCTTAAAATTTATAAATGATAAAAATTATTAAAATTTAATTTTTTTTCTTAAAAAGGCGGGAATTTCTAGGTCTTTTTCCTCTTTGGTTTTTGTTTCTAGTTCCTCACTAACTTTTTTAAAACTCTCACCTTTTTCTATTGAGAGAGGAATAAATTCTCTTTTTTCCTCTTTTTCTCCGATAAAATTTGAAGCAATGACTGTAATCTCAAGATTTTCTTTTAAACTTTCATCAATCATTGCCCCAAAAATTATTTTTGCTTCTTCAGAAGCATTCTGAGTAATAATTCTTGCTGCTTCATTAACCTCATAAAGGGTTAAATTTTTTCCACCTTTTACTAAAAAAAGAATACCTTTTGCTCCAGAAAGAGTCAAATTAAGGAACGGGTTTTCTATAGCTTGTTTTACAGCATTAATCGCCCTTTCTTCACCAGAACTTTTACCAATACCAATTAAAGCCCGACCAGAGTTTTCCATTATAGTTTTTATATCAGCAAAGTCAATATTAACTAGCCCGGGTAAGAGAATGATTTCTGAAATACCAATAATCGCATTTTTTAAAACATCATCAACAAGAGTAAAAGCATCAATCAAGGAGGTTTCTTTGTTAACCACATCTAAAAGTTTATCATTAGAAATAGTGATTAAAGTATCAACTTTGTCTTGAAGTTCTTCGAGTGCTCTTTCGGCAATTTCTTTTCTAATTTTTCCTTCAAAAGAGAAGGGGGTAGTAACGACAGCCATCGTTAAAATACCTAAATTCTTTGAAATTTCCGCAATCACTGGTGCTGCCCCACTTCCAGTTCCCCCTCCCAATCCACAGGTAATAAAAACCATTTGAGCACCTTTAATAATCTCCTCAATTTCTTCTTTTGATTCTTCGGCTATTTTCCTTCCTAATTCAGGATTCATTCCTGTGCCTAAACCATGAGTTAAATTTTTCCCTATTTGTAATTTTTTAGGACCGTTGATTCTTTTTAGTGCTTGGAGATCGCTATTAATAGCAAAAAATTCTATTCCTTTAATTCTTGAATGATACATTCGATTCACAATATTACCACCAGAACCGCCAACACCTAAAATTTTTATACCAATAAGATTATCTTTTTCCTGATTTTTCTTTCCCATAATTATTTATATTTTTAAAATCATTACGGTAAAAATTTTTTAAAAATATTCTTCAATATTTCTTTAAAAGAAGAAATTCTTGTTTTTGTTACTAAACCAGTTTCCTTGCCCCAAACAGTTAATCCAATAGCAGTTGTAAAAATAGGATCGTTAGCTTTTTCCATTGTTAAAATAGTATTTTTTGGCAATCCAATACTAATCGGCAGTTTCATAATTTTCTTGGCTAAACCTTCTAAACCCTTAATTTTTGCTCCCCCACCAGTAATAATTAAACCGGCCGGTAACTTACCACTTCTTTTAATTGAGATAAGTTCTTTATCAATCATCTTAAAAATTTCTTCATAGCGTGCTTCAATAATTTCGGCAACCTCTTTTTTAGAAAAAATTCCTTTTTCTTTTTCATCAAGTTCTGAAAGATCTATTTTCTCGTCTTTACTAACCTCCGTTGGTAAAGCCAGCCCGTAAAAAAGCTTTACCGATTCAGCTAAGTCAACAGAAATTTTTAAGCCAACAGCAATATCACTAGTAACGTGTCGAGCACCAATTGGTAAAACTTTGGTCAAAAGAATGTCGCCCTCCTCAAAAACAACTAAACTCGAAGTGGTAGCACCGATATTCAAAACTGCTACGCCCAGTTCTTTTTGTCTTCTTTCAAGAACGGCTTCAGCCGTAGCTAAAATTGAAAAAACCAAACCATCACAGACAATACCAACGCGAGCAAGACACTTGGTTAAATTTTTAATTTGATTGGAAAGTCCTTGAATAACCTGTGCTTCCACCTCTAGTCGAACACCGGTCATTCCCAATGGATCTTTAATGCCCGGCTGAGAATCAACAATAAAAGAAAGGGGTATAATGTGTAAAATTTCATAATTAGGAGGGGTGGCAACAGTTTGAGCAGCTTCTAAAACCCTTTCAATATCTTCTTCCCTTATTTCACCCCGAGCATTAGCCACTGCCACCACACCTCTTGAAGCTTGGGAAATAATATAGGTTCCAGAAATACCAACAAAAGCATGAGTTAAACTTGTGCCGACCATTCTTTCTGCTTTTTCTAAGGTTCGAGAAAGAGAACTAACCGCCTCTTCTAAGTTTGTAATAACTCCTTTATTTATTCCCTCAGATTGCTCTTCGGCAACTGCTACAATTTGAAAAAGTCCTTCTTTATTTAATGAACCAACTGCTACTTTAATACTGGCTGAACCAATATCAATACCAGTAATAAATTTCTCTGACATAAAAATTAAAGTTAATAAAAATTATCTAATTTTAATTTTATAGAAAAAATATTATATCAAAAAATGAATGGAAAGAAAATAAGAATTCCAATAATAACAGAAGTAATGGCGGCTAAAAAAACCAAACCAGACATTGTTTTTTTGATTATTTCTACTCCTGGATCAATTCTTGGTTTCAGAAGATCAATTGTTCGTTCAAGAACAGAATTTAAAAGCTCTAGAATAAGAACCAAACTAATTAGTAAAATAAGGGTAATTCTCTGACCAGTGGTGAGTGGAAAATAAAAAGTAAAGAAAAGAATAATTGCTCCAATAATAACTTGAATTCTAAAATTTTGTTCATGAGAGAGATTATATTTTAGTCCAGAAATGGCGTGAGAAAAACTTCTTTTCAAAAGATGAAAATTTATAAACTTCATATAACATTTACTAATTACGAATTTAACAGTTTTTTCTCCCAGGCAGACATTTTTATTCTATCTTTTTCTTTTTTATGATCAAAACCTATAAGATGAAGAAGGCCATGAACAAGAATAACTTTTATTTCTTCTTCTAAAGAATGATGAAATATTTTTGCCTGTTTCTTCAGTTGATGAAGTGAGATGATAATTTCACCTAACAATTCTCCTTCACCGGAAAAAGAGAGAACATCAGTTACCTTGTTTCTTTTTAAATAAATTTTATTGAGTTTTTTAATCTGGCTAGAATTGACAAAGGCTAAAGAAATATCTTTTTTAATTTTTAAAATTTTTAAAATTTTTTTGAGAAAGTTTTTGATTCTTCTTTGAGAAATTTTAATTTTAGTAAGATTGTTAATCTCAATCATAGCTTCGCTCTTACTATAAATTACGAAGATAACACTTATTTGGTAGAATTATTCCAAAAACTTAAAGCTTTTTATCATCATTAGATAAGTTGATTTGAAATTCGCCTTGGGGCTACCACCGGTATTATAAGTGAAAGCATATATCTTATCACCCTTATCAATATAAAGAGTTAAACCATCGAGACTCCAAACCGCTTCTTGTCCATTAACGATAGTCTTTTTTATCTCTGACTTGTTTAACTCTTTTACTTGTTTTCTGTACCAATCTTCAATCGATAGCAAGTCATTATTTTCCTGAACCACTATACCAAAAAATTCACCAGTTTCAGAAGAAATAATTACTTCCTTATCTTCGCTTTCTGGCATAACTTTAACAATAAATGAAAGAGGGTAGAAAAAAGTATAACCAAAAGTTTCGTTAGTGTAAATTTTTATCAAACCGGAATCAGCAAGTTTCGCGCCCGAACCTTGAAGAGGAGAAAAAAGATTTATCAACTCTGAACCATCGGCATAAGAATCATTGTCGGTATCGGGATTATCCTTATTAGTCTGATAGATTTTTTCTTCTTCATTAGTTAAACCATCGTTATCATCATCTTCGGCTAAAATAATACCCGGAGCAATTTCTTGAACCTCTTTTTCTTTAGCCGAAATTTTTTCTTTTAAAACAAGAGCAGCAAAAGTTGAACTAGGAAAAGATGAAATAGTAGTCATAAGAGTGTTTTTTTCTGGATCAACTTCTGTTGGTAAAATAATCCAAAAACCCTCTTTAAAATAGCCGATTTTCAAATCATCTTCCCAAGATGATTCAATTTCACTCTCTTGATAGAAAATAGAAAGTTTTATTGGTTTTAAAAGATCAATTAAGGGTGAAAACTTAAAAACAGTTTGGCTAATAATTTTATATTTTTCTTCTTCATTTTCACCTATCAAAGAACTGGTAAAATTTAATTTTTCCCCGGGGGGAATAGCACCTTCGGGAAGATAAGTCTCGGCCCGAATAACAACAACCCCATCTTTCTCTATTTCTGTTTTTAAGGTTTCCTCAGGAGAAACTTGAAAATTAATTGGCTGATTAATTGGTGTCTCATTAACTACTGATTCTTTATTAATCGTTGCTGGCTGATTAACTAATGTTGGTTGATTAACAATCGGAGACGGGGCTTTAATAAAAAGGGAAAAAATAAGTTCTGGTTGAAAATAAAAAAGACCAGCAAAACCAATAAAGATAAAACCAATGAAAACCCAAATTAACCAAAAGGGAAAGGTCTTTTTTGGTTTAGCACTAAAAATTGGCGTTGAGCCCCTTTTCTTGCTTTTTAAATAATCAGACATAACATGAATTTCTTCCTCCAAAAGAGGGTAATTTCCTTGAATTTTTTCCGGTACTTCTTTGGATTTTAACTTTTCTTTTTCTTCAAACATAAGTTTTTAACCTACAAATTACGAAAATAATACTTATAAATTTATAAGAGTCAAAAAACTTCAATTAACGTTATTCGTAATTCGCTTCAATCCAAAATTCGTAAGAATTTTTATTGTAGTTTCTCTATTTCCTTTTTCAAATCTAAAATTTTTGCCTGTGGACTTGGATTTTTGGGATCATAGCCAGCCTTTAACTCCTGACCGTCTAAATAACCATCACCATCGGTGTCGGGATTTAAGGGGTTGGTCTGATAAATTTTCACCTCTTCTCTATCAAAAAGTCCGTCATTGTCTGAATCAGGAGAATTGATATTTGTCCCCAAGATCTTCTCTTCCTCATCGGTTAACCCATCGCCATCTGAATCAATGATTGGTGATATGGATGGAGTACTCGGAGGAACAATTGTTGGTTGATTAAGAGGAGAATTTTCTTTCTGTTTCAGTTGCAATTGTATAACCTTTAAATAGGAGAAAAGAAAAACAGAACCAACCAAAACAATCAAAATAATGATAAAAATAAAGATTTTCGGTAGCCCCCTTTTTTTACGAATAAATTCCTTGGGAAGAGTAATTTTCGCTGACTCAATTGGTTTTATTGGTTCTGTTGGTTCAGTAAAAATCTCTTCTGGTTTTAACTCTTCTGGTTTTTTTTCTTCGAAAATCATATTAAAAATTTAAAAATTAAAATTATCTTAAATTTTCACTAAATTTAATTTTTCGCCTTATAAATTAATATCTATGCGCCTTTTAAACCCCCTCTTCTTGGTGACTGTCACCTATTTGATGTTATTTGATACAAACGCCTTGAGGACTATTTACATTGGAAGTTAATGTTGATGGATTACAAGACATCCAATTGGGAATACTGTAACGATAAATTTTGTCATCTGAACTACTAAGAACAACAAGATATTGATTGTCGGGAGTAACCGCTAAATCATATTTAGCATCTTCCACCCCACCACAAAATGATGGATTTATTAAATTATCTCCGCTAATCGTATATCGACCAATATTATTAGAATTGGTACAACCAATAAATAAAGACTGATTATCCGGCGTCACGGCGATGGCTCGGTCTGGAGAATCGCAAACAGAAACCGTTCTTTTATAAGTAATATTTGTCCCGCTTATTTCCCAAATACCAATTTTATCTCCAGATGATTGGGCAATATAAAGATATTTTCCATCTCGGCTCATAGCAATGCCGTCTGGACTTGAAAATCCGACACTGTCAAGATCATAAAGAGTCACTCCATCAGGGGAATGTTGATCTAATTTGATTCTGGCTAAATCCATATCTGTTTCTCCTAAGGTAAGATAGGCATATTGCCCATAAGGATCAATAACAATATCTTTAGGAGTGCCTATTTTTCTCCCTTGATTATCCTGGGTCCATGTATAAACAACGGAAAGATCAGAGACCCTATATTTTATCACTGCGTCACCTTCCCCAGCACAACCGACAATTAAAAATTGACCATCAGGTGTGACGGTGCAGGAATCAGGAGAATAGCAAGTACTAACAGACCCAACAATGACATTATCTGATATTCTTATTTTATAAATATTTTCATTATCATAATCATCATCAGTGACAAAGATAAATTGTTTATCCGGCGTAATACAAACAGTTCTTGGATCATCGGTTGTGCCACCCGGCAAAGAAATACTCGAAACGCTTAAATCACTAATTCTGATTCTTAGAACATTGTGGTTGTTATGATTAGCTACATAAGCATAACCAGAATAGGAAGAAGTAGTAAATGAAAGGAGATTGCCAAAGCTTATACCGGCGCTATTTTGGGCAATGGCACAGAAATAATAAGTGGTTCCAGGTAAAAGATTAATGGCTATTTGAGAAAAGGAAACTGGTGAGTTTCCACTACCTAAAGAAAATCCACCAGAGGCCGGAACTCTTGTTCCAAAATTATCGTTGCAGGAGTCAGGATTAGTTGCTGAATATCTAAACCAAGCGGTTGTGGTTAAACCATTGGGATTGGCGGTGCCATTCAAAATCGCTTCGTTGGAAGTAATATTAGTGGCATTAAGGGTAGTAATACTGGGAAGAGGTAATAAATTAAAAGTAGCAGTAACTGATTTATTAGAATTCATTGTTAGAGTACAATTTCCAGTGCCTGAGCAATCACCAGACCAACCAGTAAAGGTTGAACCAGAATCTGGGGTAGCAGTTAAGATAACCGAGGTGCCGGCATTATAGGAGGCAGAACAAGTTGGACCGCAGTTAATGCCGGCTGGAGAACTCGTAACCGTGCCTGAACCAGTGCCAGTTTTGTTCACAGAAAGAGTGTAGGTTGGAGGCGGGGGCTGAGTAACCGTAACAGTCGCTGAAGTAGAAGTAGAAAGTTGGTCACGGAAACAGGTAAGAGTAAAGGTAGTGGTTTCAGAAAGAGTCACTGATTTTGAACCAGAGATTCCTACTTCTCCTTGCCATTGATCATTTAAAGGACTGGCTGAGGCAGAGCATCTTTGAGCATTTGCTCGCCAAGACAATGTAGTTATTCCCCCACGTTCAACCTGTAAAGGATTAGTGGTAAAACTTATAATTTCTGGTGGTTGGATTGATGCACTCCACCAATTGGAAAATCGAGCATTAAAAACAGGGCAGGTTGAAGGTGAAAAACAAGGATTACCAGAATAATTTAATCTTCTTACTTCACATTCGCCAGGAACCGACCTTCCTGGTTCCTCAGTAGAAACTTTTTCATTCCATTGACAAAATGCTCTTCCAAGACATTCTGATTGAGTTAAATTTAAACAGCCATGTTGCCAGAAATCTGGCAAATTATATTCAAAATTAAGATAGAAAGAATAAGCGCTTCCGCCCTGATATTCTTCAGCCATATATTGATAAATTTGAGAGCCAGGAATTGCTTCATAAACGGAAGTGGCTGAATTATAGCAGGTATCAGTACATTTTGGATCCCTTCTTGGACAGTTGGCACAACAAGAGTATTGATTTGGTTGACTTCCACAATTTTCTCTGATATTAAATTGATTGATTGAATCATTCGGTAAAGGCGAAAGTCCCGCCTTAACTAAATCCTGGCCAAGTCCGGTTTTCTCTGTCCAAGAAGGCCATTTTGAAACTGACATGTGTTTAATATAGGTGCCAGATTCAAGTCTTGGATAGAATCCTTTTTTCTCTCGATAAGCTTCTAGTGTCTGTCCAACGATTTTTAAATCCCAAATTCTTTGTAAATCACGAATCAATTTATCTTTTGGCGCATTACAAATTTCACCGGTGGGACAGTCAAGATCTTTTGAACAATTTTTAGTTTTTGTAAGACTACAAGTTCGAGGATTATCTATGTTAATATTAAATCGCCAATTATTAATAATTGAACTAAAAATTTTCGAAGTTTCGCTTTTTGAATTATCAGATTGAGAAACAAGATAAATATTGGTATAAATTTTTTCGTTAAGAGGGTCTCCTACCTTTTCAACATTTGTTGCCCCAACATAAAGAGTTCGACCAACTTGAACGGCCCGATAACCATCAACAGTAACAGAAGCAGTAGGACCAGTTATTCCTGGTGCATATTTTTTATACCATTCTTCTGGCTTCAAATGTTCAAAATTTGAAAAGACTTTAAAACCAAGCACATCACCTAAAGTTGGCGAAATCGGATCTTTAAGATGTTTTTCAATTTCTTCCTGAGTTAAAGTTTTATGCCATAAAGCAATTTCATCAAGTAGACCTGAAAAATTAGAACCAATAGTTAAATTATCATCGAAGTGAGAAATACCACCTTTTAATGTTTGTCCTTGATTCTTTAGGACATCATCAAAATAGATTTTGAGATTTCTACCATCGTAAGTAGCGGCTAAATGTGTCCATTTTCCAAAATCAATTGGGCCAGCAGAAATTTCGGTTTTATTTTCTTCTTTATCAAAAATCCAGAAATAAACCAGTTGATTTCCGGTGTTTGGATCTTTTCTTATCTCTAAGCCGTAACCACGACCAGTGGGATTAGAACCAGTCCCGGTTTCAGCACCTTTTTTAAAAATATATTGTGGCTTATCCGAAACTACCCGAGGATTTAAATACACCCAGGCTTCTAAAGTCAAATTTTGTGGCTCAATAGTCAGGTTACGACCATAAGGTACACCAGTAGCATTAACGATTAAATAAGAATTACTATCAAAAGAAAGGGCTGAACCAAATTTACCATTGGTAACTAAAACAACGTTTCCAAAAATTGAGGCGTTATTGTCACCAAAGATATTATAATTTTTAGAATTATTATAGCCACTTTTGTTTTCTATTTTATTGGGAGAAATACCACCTCCATTAATAATAGGAGATTTGCCTTCGGCATTATATAAAAACGAAAGTGAACCATCATAAACCGTAAAGAAGTGTTCAGTTAATTTCTCAAGACCGGGTTCAGCTGGCCCAGTAATCTTTCCACCTTTCAAAATTGGTAAATCGCCATCTAGTCCTGGCAAGCCAGCGTCGCGACAATAACGGAAGGAAAAGTTGGTACTGTTATCATCGTATGTTTCTCCTTCAGGAAATTTTGTTGATGGCCAAGGATTCTCACAAAGCCAAACTTCAACTTTTGCTAATCCTTCTTTAAATTGATTAACTGTTGACGGAATAAAGATATTATCAATTGTAATAGTTGCTTTAGCAATAATGTTGACTATTCCATTTTTCGATTGACTTTCTGCTTCTGCTAAATTATGCTGTTGATTATCTTGAGTAACCTTAACTATACTCTCATCAGTTGATTGCCAACTCCAATCCCATTCATATAAACCAGGTACAGGTTGAATTTCTGTCTCGCGGTATAAAGCTTTGACAGTGAATGGTTTTTTGTCTTTAGCTTTAGTGAAAAGATAACTGGCTGGCTCAACTTTAACTTTTTCTAAGAAACAAATATAAGGACCGGTGGTAAATGTCCAAGAATAATCTTTTTCCATTTCTCTTTCAAAAGGAGGAGCACTTTTTACTTCTTTTTTAATTGTGATTTTATAAAGAGTTGATTTTTCTAAGAAATTATCTGGAGTAAGAATAACTTTTGTTTTTCTTTCAATTTTTTGCCAACTAATTCGGAAAGACACAGATTCCCATTCTTCACACTTTTGTCCTGCGGTTTTTTTACATTTTTCAAGGAAGATGTTTGATGAATTAATATTTTTTCCATCCATTTCCTGATCAAATAAAGCCCAAATTGAAACATTTCGACAAAGATTATTACCGGCTGGATATTTATCCTCAATCATTGGAAAGGTTGCAACTGTTAAACGAGCCTGATCTGATTTTCCTTGAGTACTTCCTTTAACATAAACTTCACCTAACCCTACTGAAGTAGCAGTAGCTTTTTCATTATTTGGTGTTAATGTGGCTACTTTATCTGGATCCCATGATTCAATTTTTACCTTTTCCCAATTCCAAGTAAAATCTTTTGCTTCTAAATAATTGCAATTTGCCGTATAAATCTCTGCCTTAAACTCTTGATTCCCTGGATGATTGATTTTTGCCTGTGGAGGATTAAGACAAACTTTATTTAATGGACAATCAGAAATATCGCTTGTTTTAAAATACCAAACATAATCATCAGTTGGTGAGCCGTCTTGAATTCCATTTTTATTTCCATCAAGTTCTAAACCGTTTATATCTTTAATTCCGTTTTGACCACTTCTAAGGATGACTCGATATATTTTAAAAGGATTGAGCGGTTGACGAGGTTTAAAACGAAAGCCGGTTGGGTTAGAATCATTAGGAGTAAGCGTAATTTCTCCAGGTAAAGAGGGTTCATTTGAATCAGGACATTTTGGATTATTGAAATCACCACTTTGACATTCATGAACTAAAACATTTCCTCTTATACTCTCATCATTCATTACTCTATTGAATCTGGCAACAATTTGAGCTTTCAAGCAGGCATCAGAAGAAAATTTCCAAGGCGATGGTGATTGACCACCTAATTCACAAACATCGCAATTCCTTTGTTCAATAACTTGCGGGCCAGCTAAAGTTACTTTTAAAAGACCACAGGTATGATTTGGTAAGGTATCACAAGTTTTATTAAGAACTGGAATTTTGGCAATAATTTTTGCTTCACCAACACCCTTGGAAGTGGCGGTAGTACTTAACCCAGGGGTGACAACTACCGCTACATTAGGATTACTTGATTGCCAATCAAAACTCTCTACGCAAACCGAATTGTTTTTAGCATCACGAGCAAAACCATCATAATTGACGGAAATATTTGTATCACGAACAACTACTGGACCGCGCGGCTGGACATCAATCCACTCTATCGTACATAAAGCATTTGAATCATTGGAAGTTGTAAATTCTTCTACCTGACAATTTTTTGTCTTATCCCAACTACATTTGCCTTCAGTAAAGTCCATTGAAACCCCTTTTTCTGATCTTACCCCCTCACCATTTTCGCCCACCACAATTTCTAATTTATAAGTCGTATTTGGTTGAAGCCGACAAAGTTTTGGTTGAAAGATGGTCTGTGTTTTTTCCTCTTTATTTCCGTTGCCAATACTTCCGTAAAGATAACAACGACTATTTGGTCCCTGACCAATTGTTTCTCCTTCATTAATTGAAGTACAATTACCGGCTCGGGAAATTTTTAAATTATCTTTATTCAAACTGCTAAAATCCATCCTCTGACTAAAGTTCAAAGTAATGCCTGTATTTAAACGAACATCATTTGGAGAAGTATTATCACAGAAAGATAAATTTTCTAAAATTGGTCTTGGATAACAACACTTTGGTCCAGCTTCTAACATGCCGCAGCCATTATCATTACCCGAAAGATTACAATCGCTATCTTTTTGACAACCACAACAAAGACCACGATTAGCGCCAAGACATGGCCCTTGGTTAGCGTAACATTCTAAGTTAGCCGAAAGTTTTTTACAAGGATCATTCGGACCACGCAAACTTGGATCACAACAGCAACGGCAATGGGCTTGATTGGTTATACATTTCTTCCATGGCTTCCAAGCACAATAAGATTCAGGGGGATTTGATAAATTTTGGCACTCGGCTTCGTCAGTAATGTTTTCACAAATAATATTTTCGCAACTGTTATTATTTTCATTCCATCGACAATAAGGAAAATGATTTGGACATTCGCTTTGATCATATTGAGAACAATCGCACTCAAGACAAGGAAAAACTTCAGCTGGCTGACAAATACCTCCGCCTCTTTGACAACCAGATAAATCTTTCCAACAAGTACTACCAGCACCAACTACTCTTCTTAAAATAGTAAATGTTAAGCCATTGCTCCAACGAATTTGGCCATTAATAATCTTTTTAACTTTAACTAAACCGGTTTGAGCTTCGGCGGTGGGCGTGTATTGAATTCTAATTTCTTTATCTTGCCAGGATTGATAATTACAATCACGACAACCTTGGCAAGCCTCTTTTTCATCTTCAAAAGGAAAACCAATCTTTCCGTTAAAAAACACACTCTCACTAATACCCCTCCGACCAAAATTTAGACCAGTTAAAATTACTTGATCAAGATTATTCGCCAAGTCTGGTTCGCAAACATAACCGCGGTTAGGTGTAACTTTAGTTAAACATGGTCCGTTTTCTTCTTCGGTTACCCAAAAATCAGCCGTAGCAAATTTAATGGCTGGCGGCTGACATTTGTCACCAATTTGACAATTTCCTTGACAATTTTCCCAATCAACACAAACCTGATTATCAGTCCGACAACAAGGTGCTTCATCTGGACAATCAGTATTTAATTTACAGCTAAGAGTACCACTCACCTTTCCTGAGGCTTCTTCAGTAAATTGAGAATAAGCGGTTTGGCTCCCTCTTTTTGCCCTAATTTTATAAAAATATTCTTTACCTCTTTCAAAATTACCGCGCTTATCTTCAAATTCATAAAAATTAGCCGAGGGTTTTTTGAGAGTAAATTTCCCTTGATTAGGATTACACCCGTAAGGATCTTTGGCTTCACAGGTAGTCAAAATGGTAAATTCAGTTTCAGTTGGATCTTTTTTCCATATTTCAAAATGAGTAGCTAGTTGATTCTTATCTTCATATTGCCAATTTAAACGAATTTTATCTTGCTCAGCAGAAATAACTTTTAATTCTTTTGGTGGCGGAAATTGATAACAACAGCCATTTTTACAGGCAAAACCCTGGCCATTATTACAATCTTCATCCTTATCACAACCACAACAAAGACCCTTCTGACCAGATTCACCACAGGCCTGGGTTATATCACATTTAAGTTTTGGGTTTATCAAATCACAACTATCGCCTTTGCTCTGGCAACTATTGTCTTTCCATTCACAACGAAAATCTTTTTCGCAATCTGACTGATTGATTATCTCTTGACAACCAGAATAATCTGGTCGACAACAACAAGCACAAGGCGCCTCGATATTCTTTACACAATCAGCACCAAAAGCATTCAAGCAATCTTTTTTACCAAATTCGCAACCATTAACAATTTCTAACTTACAAACATCACCCCAATAACCAGAACCAGAAGCACCAGAACAATTTGAAGTATCAAATTTACAGCTCGCTTGACAAGCAAGAGTCCCACCTTCATAGCCCAAACTTTGACAAGTTTTACCGCCTAAATCTTCTTTTGGCTGACAAATAGAATTTTCCCATTTACAGCCTTCTCTTTTCTGACAATCTGTTTGATTTTTACCCCTACATTCTGAATCACCAGGGTCACATTCTTCACCTGAATCAATTTTGCCATTGCCACACAAACTCAAACACTGGTGATCAACACAACGACCATGACAACAGAATGGGTAAAAACCAGTGCAGGCCCCTCCTGTCCATGAGCAACCATCATGTCTTAAACACTCTGTTTGATTTTGAAATTTATCACAATCCTCTGAACAACATTGACCTCCATTACACGCTTGACCTTCATCACCAATTTCACAGGCATAACAACAATTTGGACCACTGCCTTTTTGTTTACAAATTTCATTATCGAAACATTCGTTACTACTATTACAACCACAACAGATACCATAAATTTCAACACCAGTTGTTTTATTTTTATAGCAAATTTGACTAGAATCACATTGAAGATTTCCAGTACAACCTTGACTTGGGGTACAACAACATCGACATTCTAAAGGTGGACCATTACTCAAGCATTCGTAAGGTGAGAGACACATTTCCAAACTACAGGTGTTTTGATCCAAAAAGCAAGCAGAACCAAGGCCACCGCGAGGCAAACAAGGAGAAATAAAGCTTAAAGGATTGGATAATTTGCCATTACTATCTTCAACTTTTACTTGATAAGTTCCAGCTGAAATATCTGGAACAGAAATTTTTATTTTTTCATTAGTCCAACTCTTAATTCCTGCTTCAGTAGAATTAAATAAAACCCTACCCTGATTTGGACCAAATTTATCACCGGGTAGGGTTTTTTCGTCATCCTTTTTTCCACCCCTTAAATTTGTTCCCGAGCAATAAGGCGTAATATCACAAAGCGTTGGACCCGGCTCTTGGTCAGTTATTTCAAATGTTTCGTCCAAACGAACATTACTATAATAGCCGTCTTTGGTTTGCACTTGTAAATAATAATTTCCTAAATCAATAACTTTGGGCACAGCCAAAATAATTTCGTAATCCTTCCAACCCGCCTCACCGCAAATTAAATCTCCCTCAAATCTTTCTAAAGTATTTTCATTGATAAAATAAACTTTACCTAAAGAACTACCAAATCTTTCGCCTCTTAAAGTAATAGCTTGACCCTTTCCACCTGAAGTTGGAGTAAATGATGAAATATAAGGAGAAAAAAGGGTAAAATTTTTTGAGTTACTAAATCTTGATCCGACAATGACATAAACTGGACCAGAAATTGCTCCTTGAGAAGCACCCCCAGCAGCCGGAACTTTAACTTTTATTTCGTTGTTTCGCCAGCTAACTAAACAGGGATAACGAGGGAATTTATTTTCATCAAAGCAAAGATGATTGACAAAAATATTTTGATTAAAAACAACATTTCCACTTATTTTAAAATAATTTCCACTAATTGTTATCTCATCATTATAAAATCCTGAGCTTGGGGCAAGATTTTCAATAATTGGATCGCAATACAAAGTATTTCCAGTTTTAAATGACCAAGAGTAATCACCGCCCGGCTCCCCGTTATTATCACCATCAAGTTTGTTTCCACAAACATCAGTGATATTATCTTTTAATGTTGCTGTATAATTTGAATTTGATAAATAAGGATTTCCCGGCGAAGCATTAAAGGTTTTAACATTTGGAACAGAACGAGAGAATCGATGGGAAGGATCGGTATAAAAATTTTCTTCATTAAGTAAAGTTGTTACATCAATTGGCTCGGAAAAGAAAGCCTGAATTGGGTCTAAAAGACAAACATTTTCTTGATTTTTCTCTGGATAGGTCTGCTCAACAGTTGGTGGAGTTTTGTCTTCTTCAGTACTGGTTTTAAAGTCAATTATTCTTTGAGCTGAAAGATTTCTTCCATCTGTACTTCTTACTCTTTGAGTGATAATCACTCTATACCAAGTTTCTTTTTCAAAATCAGGATGGGAGAATTTAAAGACGTCCTTTACAACTACAAAATTTCCTTCAATAGTGTTTCCTTGACATTCATTGTTTTCACATTTATCTGATTTACATTCTCTATTTTCCTGGCAGGTTTCTCCTTCGTTTTTCCCATCGCGAATAAAAATTTTAACTGTCTCATTATTAACAGAGCTTTTATCTAAATCTGCATTAAAGCCAGCCTGAATTAAGGCACACAAAGAAATATTTTCATCACCATTTTCTGGGTAAGTCCAAACAACATCAAATCTTTGACCGGGTGGAATACAATTTGTTCCACAACTTGAATCCCAAACATTACAGGCACTACCATCAGCAGCACAGCGATAGCAATTAGCGCAACATTGATGAGGAGTACAAACCAGACGAGGCTGAGCAAGTTCTTGTGTCTTTCTCATGACAAAAGAAACAATGGCATAAGAAAGTAAAACAACAATTAAACCAATCAAACCATTAATAATGATTTTTTTAGCTTTTCTAACTTGTTCTTCATTGCCCCGCGCCGTCATCCAGACAAATCCCCCGTAAATTAAAATGACCACTGCTACTACCCCAAGAAAACTAAGAACATATCTAAGAATTTTAAAAATAAGAGAAATTAAATCAGCTCTAATTAAGGGGGTTGGTCCTACTAAATTTTCCATCAAATTATTTATCTCTTGCGCCTGAACCGGTAAAGCAACAATAAAAAACAATAAGCTATAAACTATAAACACTAAATCAGAAAGAAGAAAAATTTTTTTAATCGCCTTGCTCATGTTTAAAAAAAATTAGTATTTTGTTAATCAATGGGCGGGTACAACTTTAATTTTACCTGGACCTTCGCCCTGATTTTGGGCTCCTGGCGGCACAACAATAACTAATTCATTCTCTGGTGAATATTTAGATGGCATTGGACACCAACACTCGGGGTGTTTTATTTCACAGTTATTTGGTTTATCTGAACAGAAATAACAAACTTTTTTACCACCCTCTAAACACTTTTGTGGATCAGCGCTGCAAGTGTTTAAACAGTTGTTATAACAATTAACACCAAAATAACATTTCTCTGGCTTATTTATTTCCCGCCAAATTAAAGTTTCGGCTGGAATATAATCTGGCTGATTGGGTAAAACTTGACCCCACATAAAACTCTGGCCAGTATTAGAAGTTGAACTACATATTTTTTGTTTAAAATCCCATTTTTTTTCTTGGGCTTCTTTATCATCAGTACATTCATAAGGCGCGCAACAACCTAAATTATAACCATGAACAGTAACGCAATCGCCTTTTGGCCCTTGCTTCGGACTAACCCAATCAATATAAGGATCACCACCATTAACCAACCAACCAGTTTTAAAACTCCAGAAATAATTACCAACCATCGCATTGCCAGCTAAATCCTTAACACCAAAGGCATAATCAGGGTCAAGAGTACAAGCGTTTTTACCTGCTTGACCACCACCATAAATAATTGGTGAATATTGGGTATCTGGTTCAAGAATTTTTGAGGGAGTAAAAGTAGAGGTATCTCTATTTGTTTTTATTTCACTGGGTGCAATCAATGGCTGAAGAACAAAGGTATCTTCATTAACCGAAGTGGCATCCACCTCTTCATTAAAAACCGCCTCAATTTTTAATAAACGATCTTGATCTTCGGCTTTATCTTTGGGGTTGGTACTTTTAACTTTTGGCGGTTCAATATCAACTTGATTTGAGGTCTTAAATTGCCAACTGCATTTACCATTAGTACAATCAAGACCAAGACAATTAGCACCTTTAATTTTAGTATTATCGAGTTCAACATTAATTTCTGTTAATTCTGGCAAACAACGGCATTGATAAAGATTTGAGCCGGCCGGACCACACCGAGTGGTTGGCCTAAAAAGAAATGAATTCGTGGAAAATTTTTCGAAAAAACCAGGAATACCAACTTTATTTCCATTTTCAATTTTATAGATTTTTACCGTCGCTTCATCTAAATTATCAACTGCATAATTTAAACAGGCATCGGTTCCACAATTATCTTTATTACAATTAGGAGAATTAGAAATACAGTTGGGATTATAAAGTTTTAAAGTTGTTAAATCAATTTCTTTGGTAAAAGTAACAAGAATACCAACATTTCTTGCAACTTTATCGCCTTGGGGCAAATTTGTTTCTACTTCTGGTGCCCGAGAATCAACATAAGGCCCAACATTAAATTTCCAGATTTCATCTCGATACATTGTGTTGCCAAAAGCTCTTAAACCCTTCAAACCAATTTTTGTCCCCCGCCGAGAAATTAAAGTAATTTTGTAATCTCTACCTTGGGCAAAACAACCACAGCACCCCTCTTTTTTGAAATTCAGAAAACAAATATCACTTTCACCCACTTCACACTGAAACTGATTAAGGGGTGGGGGACACTCTCCTTTCGGAGTAAAAATCAAACTATTACCAATAACTTTTAAAGAGCCATCAATAAATTTATTCTGACCATCTTGAATACCAACCGTCCAAATTTCGTTACCTTGTCCATCTTTACAAATTGTTGGTGAGTCTGGTCGGGCTAATTTTACGCTGTTTGGGTCAAGACTCTGGTTAAAAGTAATGATAATTCTAGTGTTTCTTGAAATTGTTTCGCCATCTTTGGGATATTTACTAGTAATAACCAAATATTTAGCCCCGTTAGGAAGACCACCCGGACCACCGCCACCACCGCCCCCACCTCCGCCACCAAGACCAGCTGTACGATAAATGGTATTAATGGCAAAGGAAACAATGGCATAAGAAAGCAAAACAACAATTAAACCAATTAGGCCGTTAATAATAGTCTTTTTGGCTTTTCTGACGCGTTCCTCGTCGCCCCTCGCTGTCATCCATAAAAATCCGCCGTAAATTAAAATGACCACCGCCACCACTCCTAAAAAACTTAAAAGATAACGAATAACAGTAAAAATTATCTTAAGTAAATCTGCTTGAATCAAGGGTGTTGGAGCAACAAAATTAACCATTAAATTATTAACTTCCTGGGCTCGAACTGGCACCAAATTAAAAAATAAAAGATAAAAAATAAAAAATAAGGAAAATAATCTCAGGAACTTTTTAATTATTAATTGTGGCTCCCTTCTTTGTTTTTCCTTATTTTTCATAAAATTTTTTATATTTTATGTTTCTTTTTTTGTTTTTATTTTTATTTTCAATTTTCCTTTTTTTCAAGCTCCTCCCTGACTAAAGCCGCTACCCTTCCGCCATCAGCCCTTCCCTTCACTTCTTTCATCACCTCTCCTATTATTTTACCAAGGTTTGTCCCCTTCTCAAAAAATCTAATTTTTTCTTGAATAATTTTTTTTATTTCTTCGGTAGATAATTCTTGGGGTAAGTATTTTTTTAAAATTTCAAGTTCTTCTTTTTCTTTTTGAATAAGATCATTTCTCTTTGCTTCTTCATATATCTTGATTGCTTCCTCTCTTTTTTTAACTTCCTTTTTTATCACCCTGATTATTTCTTCTTCATCAAATTCTTTTTTTAGTGGCCTCAATTCAATTTCCCTGTTTTGTAAAGCCGCCCGCAAAAGTCTCAAGGTAGAAATTTTTATTCCCTCCTTCTGAAGAAGGGCATTTTTTAAATCTTTTTCAATTTGTTCTAAAATTTTCATTTTAAAATTCCAATTTTTTTAAGATATTTTTTTCTGGCTTGATACTTTTTTCTGATAAGTGCTTCTTTTTTAATCTGAGATTTACTTTTTTTACCAACATAAAATTTTTTTTCTTTGGCTTCGTCAAGTTTTCTTTCCTTTTTAAGAAGTTCCGAAAACCTTCGAAGCATTGTCTCTACTGATTCATTTGGTTTTCTTTTTACTTCAACCATACCAAAATTATTAAAATTTATAAATTTTTAAATATAATATTAAATAATAAAATCTTTTAATTCTTCTCCACTTAAAAAATGAAGATGAAGATGGGAAACGGTCTGACCAGCACCCCTCCCTGAATTTATTATAACTTTATAACCATTTTTGACAAGAGAAAATTTCTCGGCTAAAACTCTGGCCTGCCAAAGAAGTTTGCCTAAAATTTTCTCATTTTTAACTTCATTAATAGACGAAATATGCTCCTTAGGAATAATCAAAAGATGGATTTTTGCTTTTGGCTGGATATCTTTAAAAACTAAAATTTCATCGTCTTCATAAACAATTTGAGAAGGGATTTCTTTTTTAACAATTTGACAAAAAATACATTCCATATTTTTTATATCGAAATTTATAAAAATATACTCGCTTCGTTCTTGCTAATAATTGTTATTTTTATAATCCACAGAGTTTACCTAATATCCCGTCTTTATATAATTTTACCAATTTAACAGACAAAATTCTATTAGATAAATCTCTCCTTTCTTTGAGATAAACCCTTAAATAATTATCCGTCCACCCTTGCCAAAAACCTTCTTTCTTTTGCTCAAAAAGAACATTTCTTATTTTTTTTATAAATTTTTTCCGCCAGTTTTTTTCTAATCTTTGGTTTAAAGAAGATAAAATTTTTGCTCTCTTTTTTTTAATTTCTTCGTTAATTTGATTTTTCATTAATGAAGCAACGGTTCCTTCTCGAGGCGAGTATCGAAAAATATGAATTTTTGCTAACTTAATCTTTTTTAAATTATTAAGCGTCTCTTTAAATTCTTTTTCTGTTTCGTTTGGAAAACCAACGATAATATCAGCAGTCAAAGTAAAATCAGGAAAAAGTTCTCTTATTTTCTTTATTTTATTTTTTATCTCTTTTACTTTATAATTTCGACCCATCCTTTTGAGAACTGATTGAGAAAGAGATTGAAGGGAAAGATGAAGATGTTTTAAAAGTCTTGGATTTTTAAAATTATTTAGAAAAGAATCATTAATATCTCCTGGCCAAAGAGAAGAAATTCTGATTCTTGGAATCTTTGTCTCTTTTAAAATTTCTTCAATTAACCAATAGAAATTTCTTGTTTTTTCCTTCCAGTGGCTAATATTGACCCCGGTTAAAACAATCTCTTGATATCCGTCTTTCTCTTTTTCTTTAATTTCTCGAATAATTTCTTTAGCTGGTTTTGATTTTTCTTTTCCTCGTAAATATGGAATTAAACAATAGGTGCAGTATTTTTGACAACCATCTTGAATTTTAACAAAAGAACGAGTTCTAAGTTTAAACGATTTCTTTGGCAATGGCGTCGGACTTTTTATCAATTTTTCAATATTTTTAAGTAAATTTTTTTCTTTATTTTTAGGAAGAATAAAATTAGCATCCGTAATTGAAAAACCTTTTTTTAGACAACCAGTAGCAATAATGAAAGAATTTTTATCTTTTTTTCGTAATTCTTTAATCTTTTTGGCTGTTTCTTTCTCGGCTTTTTCCGTCACTGAACAACCACGCACAATAACAAAGTCGGGATTTTTGAAGGAAAATTTAAGACCTCTTTTATTTAAAAGATCAATTAATTCTTCGGTCTCAGCAAAATTTAATCGGCAACCCAAAGTATAAATTGCTACCTTCATAATCTTTTCCTAAGTTCTTTAACAATTTTATCTAAGTCTACTATTTCCTGAATACCCGTCTCCATATTTCTAATGATAATTGTCCGATGAGAAACTTCGTCTTGACCGAGAATAAGAACAAATTTTGCCCCAATTTTATTGGCTAATTCTAGTTGAGCTTTAAGTGAATCCTTCCCCAACGATTCTTTAACATTAATTTTTTCTTCTTTCAATTCTTCAAAAAGTCGCAAGGCTCTTTTCTTGGCGGCTTCACCGATATGAGCTAAAAAAACCAACGTTTTCTTAGGCTTCGGTGGTGTTTGTTTTTGCATTTTCATTTCTTCAATAATTCTTTCTAAACCAAAAGCAATACCAACGGCCGGAGTTGGTTTTCCTCCTAAACTTTGAATTAATTCATCATAACGACCGCCACCAGCTAAAGAAATCTTCGCTTTTTCATCTTCGGAAAGTCCTGCTCTCACTGGCCAAAATTCAAAAACGGTTTTGGTGTAGTAATCCAAACCCCTCACTAAACGAGGATTTAAATTATAAGGAATTTGAAGTTCGTCTAAGTTTTCTAAAACTTTAATAAAATGATTTTTACAAACATCGCAGAGTGAATCAATAATATAAGGAAAAGTATAGGAAACTTCACGACAATTTTTTTCTTTGCAATCAAAAATTCGAAGAGGATTTTTAGTAAGTCTTGTTTGACAAGTTGGACAAAGAAGTTTCTTCTTGTAACGAACTGATTCTAAAAGCTTTTTTTTGTACTCATTTCGACACAGTGGGCAACCAAGACTATTAATTTGAAGTTCGGTTTCTAATTTCAATTCTTTAAAAATATTTTGACTAAGAATAATAATCTGGGAATCAATAACCGGACTAGCAGAACCTAAAATTTCTAAGTTAAATTGATGAAACTCTCTCTGTCTGCCACTCTGTGGTTTTTCATATCGAAAAAGTGAGCCAAAAGTATAAAGTTTTAGTGGCTGAGGAAGGTTGGAAAGACCATTTTCAATGTAAGCACGAGCAATGCCAGCAGTCATTTCTGGTCTTAAGGCAATTTCGCGACCACTCTTATCAGAAAAAGAAAACATTTCCTTTTCTACAATATCAGTAGTAATACCGATTGTTCTCCTAAAAAGAGCTGCGTCCTCAAGAACCGGAATATCAATTTTTTCAAATCCATATAATTTAGAAATTTTAGCCATTTTCTCTAAAACATATTCCCAATATCTTTGTTCTTCCGGCAAAATATCTCGCATTCCTCTTAATGCTTGTGGAACAAATTTCTCTTTAACCGTTGAAGATTTAACTTCCTCTTCTTCGATACCTTTTTTACTTTTCAATTGTTTTTTCTTTGGTCTATCAATTATTTTTTTAATTTTTCTTTTTTTTACCATAAATTTTATTAAATTTATAAATAATTCTTTACCAATTTAAAAGTAAAAGTTTAATTAAAGAAAATTAAAGGTAAATTTATGTCCTATCGGACAAATCTTTAATTTAAGGTTGATTTTTATTTAAAATTTAATGACAAAAATCGCTACCAATTTCTAAAGATTATATAAAGGTATCTCAAATTTTTTAATCCGAAAAATAGGCCAACCACGAATCCATGTTCGACCAATAATTTGACTTCGGTTAATCGCTCCAAAACTTCTGGAATCAAGGCTGGAGTTACGATTATCCCCCATAACAAAATATTCGTTTTCACCAAGAGAAAGATCAATGCTTCCAGCTGTCTTAACGCCGGCTGGTAAATAGTTTGATTCGTCTAATTTTATTCCTTCTTTAAATTTTTCATTGTAAATATAAACATCACCATCTTTAATAACAATCCTTTCTTTTGGTAAACCAATTATCCTTTTAATATAGTAATCTGACCATTTATAAGGAGAATGAAAAACAATAATTTCTCCTCTTTGCGGTTCTCGAAATCTGAAAGAAATTTCATCAATAATTAAATATTCATAATCATGGAAATTTGGTTCCATTGATGCTCCCTTAACATAAAATGGTTGAATTAAAAAATATCGAATTGGAATAACAATGGCTAAAGAAATAATCAAAATTTTAATAAACTCCAAAACAAATTCCTTGACGATACTGCCTGAAGTTTTTGATTCATCATTCATGGCTTTATTTTATACTTATTAATCTATTAAATTGACTTAGTTACTACTAAATACAATATTATTTTCATTACAAATTCGTAATTAGTGTTTAATTAATAATTTGCGGGTTATTTTATCTTAAGGCCGCTCCGAGAGCCACAGAAAACCGTGGAGCAATTTCCAAAAGAACTGGTTCAAGTTCAACTGGATACAAAATCATTTTCCAGGGATTACCAATGACAACTTTTAAATTCAAAATTTTTGAAAAATATTCATCTAATTTTGGAAGATAAGCCGAACCACCGGAAAGAATAACCTTTTCAACATTTTTACCACTTTGATTTTTATAAAGTTGAGCCGAGTAATTAATTTCTTCAGCAATCGATTTCAAAAAATTTTGAATAAAGGAAGGTAAACTATTAAGAACCGAAAGGTCTCTTTTAAACTGTTCGGCTTTTTTAAAATCAATTTTTAAAGCTTGAGAAATAATTTGACTAAGGTTTAAACCACCAAGACTTATACTTCGATGAAAAACGGGAACCGTTTTTTCAACAACAATAACATCGGTTGAAACGGCACTAAAATCAATAATCATTATCACACCTGGGTCTCGACCAATCAAAGACCTAACCAGAGCAAATGATTCAGTTTCTAAAGAAAGAAGTCTTAATTTTGCCTCTTTAAAAATTTCCATGTAGTATTTAATTAATTTTTTAGAAGCAACATTAATTAAAAGTCGATAGTTCTCTTGACGAGAAATTTTAAATTTTTCTAAAACTTTCCAATCTAAAATAGCCTCTTCAAGGGGGATGGGAACTATTTTTTTTATCTCTCGATGAATTGTTTCTTTTAAATTTTTAACTGAAACAACTGGAAGGGTAATCGTTGAAGAAAAAACAGAAAAACTTGGCAAAACACTTACTGCCCGATCGGTGGTTATCCCTGCTTTTTCACAAAGTTTTTTTAAATCCTCAATTGTTTTTTTTCTTATCTCTTCTTGGGAAGAGTTAATAACGTCCTCCACCGCTCTTTCTAAATAGCCATAAGTTACAAGAGAGGTTTTTGATTTTTCTTTTTTCAGTTCAACAATTTTAATACTCGTTGAACCCACATCAATGCCAAGGGTATTTTTTGTTTGAAAAAATAAACCCATATTTTTATTATAAACCCCAAACTCTAAATTCTAAGCTTAAGTTCTAAATTTATCTTAACGTATTTTCACAAAAATGTCTATCATTGACAGAATCTTATTCAAGTTATATTTTATCAAAATGATTAACTTTGAAAAGTATGGTTTTAAAGTCAAAAAAATCGCTAAATTTATTCGTAATTAGTTTAAATTCATAATTTATCGTAAAACTATGGCCGGAAAATGGATAGTTGAAAAATTTAATAAAATAGTTAATTTTCTCCTTGATTTAATTTTTCCGAAAATCTGCCTTTCTTGTTCCCAAGAAGGAGATTTCCTTTGTCAAAATTGTTTAGAAAGTATTCCTTTGGTTGAAAAATTTACTTGCCCGGTCTGCGGTCGTCTTTCTTTGTATGGAAAAACCTGTGAAAACTGCCGAAGAAAAACTGCTCTTGCTGGCTTAATTAACGCTACCTCTTATAAAAATCCAGTAGTTGAAAGGGCAATTAAACTTTTGAAATATGAATATATAAAAAGTCTTTCCCAAAATCTTTCTGTGCTTTTAATAAAGGTGATAAAAAATTCTTATTTTTTAACTAATAATTTTTCTGAACCACTTTCTTCTTTTTTAATTATTCCCGTTCCCCTCCACCGCCAAAAATTTCTTGACCGTGGATTTAATCAAGCGGAACTAATAGCGCAAAAGATTGCCGAAGAGTTCGATCTAAAATTAAGAAATGATTTATTGATAAAAATAAAAAACACCCGCTCACAAACTGATTTAAAAGAAACAGAAAGAAAAATTAATGTTCAAGGTGCTTTTGCTGTTAAAAATCAAAAAGAAATTAAAGGAAAAATAATTTTTTTAGTCGATGATGTCTTTACTACCGGTTCAACCCTTAATGAAGCAGCAAGAGTCTTAAAAGTCGCTGGTGCCAAAGAAATTTGGGGCATTGCTTTAGCCAGAGGATAATTTAAAAATTAAAAAAACGCTTTCGGCGTTTTTAAAATGCCCCCACCCCGATTCGAACGGGGATCACAAGCTCCGCAAGCTTGCACTCTATCCATTGAGCTATGGGGGCAAGGTCAAATTAAAAATTAAAAATTAAATTAAAAATACTTTTAATTCGTGTTAATTTGTGTGTTTTGTGTTACTTTTAAATCTTTAAACTTCGACTCAAAAAATCAGAAAAACTTTCTTCTTCTTTTGAAAGATCTTCCAAAGCATATTTCAGTAAAATTTTTCTTATTTGAACCGGATTCTGTTTTTCTAAAGGAATTGAAAGAAAGGGGGGAAGTATTCTTTTTAATTTAAAATAAAGTCTTTTTACTTCTGGCGGTTTATAAATAATCCAGAAATTTTCTATTCGTGACCATTCATAAAAACTTGACCCCAATTCAATACCCCTTTCAGTTATCTTCATCTCAACTTCCAAAGTTTCTCTCTTTGCCCAAAGGATAATCGTAACGGCAACGATAATAATAATAACCGCAAAAAGAAAATTCCCTGTTTTAAAAGACCAAATAATTAAACCAAGAGCAACCAGACTCATAAAAATCCACCAGCCAACCCCTCTTTTATATTTCTGTACTTCGGGAAAAGACCAAGAAGCCCAAATATTGCCATGCTCACCCCTCCCAATTGGTTTTAATTCTTCTTTTTTTGTTTCTTCTTTTTTTGTTTTAGCCATAAATTTATAAATTATTCAAAGAAGTTAAGATTCATCCAGCACTTTTTAGAAAAACGGAGATGGGAGGATTCGAACCTCCGGCACCCTTGCGGGTGCTCCGGTTTTCAAGACCGGTGCATTAATCCACTCTGCCACATCTCCTTTAAGTTTAATTCATAGATAAAAATCAGAAATAATTATTTAAAAGCGTTAATCTCTTGATTATCTCTTTCAGCAGATGTCTATTTTTCTATTTCTTTTTCGCCAAAATATAATAGTAAGAATATGATTTGGAAAAAATTTCTAAAAATTTCTTTTTTGCTTCTTTTATAGTTAAATTATAACCTAAATTTTCTAAAATTGAAAGAATTTTTTTAGGCGAATCTTGATTAACAATTAAAATTTCCCCCTCTTCTTTTAAATGTAAATCAATCTGAAGGAGGGCTTTTTCAAAATCTGGGCAATAATTTCTGCTTTCAAAAATATTGGAAGTATAAATAAGATCGAATTTTTTGTTTATCTTCTTTAAAACCGTAATTAAATCAGCGTTAATAATAAAAAAATGATTGATTCTTTTTTTTATTTTAGAAAACTCTTTCGATTTATCAAAATATGGCAACCAATTTTTCTTTTTCAAGAAACACCAACTTTCTTTATAAAAAAATTGAGATTTTTGAAGAGTTAAAAAAATATTTTTTGGCTGACCTTCTAACAGCCAGTCAAATAGTTTCCTCGCTGCTTGAGACAAATCTGTTCTTATTTTTTCAAAATAAATTTTTGAATTCTCCTTCTCTTTATTTAAAAAAATTTCTTTAAATTCTTGAAAAGAAAGGTTTTTGAGAGCAGAAATTTTGAATTCGGAAAAAAGGCAGGCAAGATCTCGGTTATCACAAGCGACAATTTGTTTTGCCCCCTTAGAAAAAAAATAAATTGATTGATCAGCGCTGCCCAAAATAGCAAATATTTCTTTGTCTTTAAAAGAAGTTAAGTTGCTCAATTCTTTTAAATCTTCATTAGTAAAAGCCCAAACTGGATAAACTTTTCTGGCTAAAATTTTTTCTATGTTGATACCACCGAAAAAATCATAAATCTCATCCTGAGAAATTGTCTGAGAGAAATTCAAGGGTTTTTCTTCCATAATTTAAATCTCAATTAAAATTCTAAATCCGAGAATGGTACTCCAAAAATCTGGGGGATCCCAGCCTAAAATATTTAAAGATTTAAAACCACCAGAAAGGCATTCGCCAGTTAAAAATCGATCAGAAAACCATTCCCAAGTTGAAGTTTTCCCCCACTCAGGATAAAAAGCATTACCTAAAAAATTCCATTCAATAAAACGAGGAAGTCTTATTTTTTCTATTGAAATTCCTAGAAAATTAGCCACCTCTGGCTTAATTATTTCTTCAATTTCTTGCCAAGAAAGAGAGAAGCGAGAGGCAAAGCCGTTTTCTTTCAAAATAGCCAGGAGAAAATCATTTTCATATTGCTGCCGATTATTTTTTTGACAATATTTCTTAAAATCAATTCGAAAAAGTTTTCTTAGAATTTTTACTCCCAGGTCACCCTTATTAATCCAGCAAAAATTTTTTTCAGGTTTTCTTCTTTTCTCGATAAAAATCCATTTACCCGGTAAAAAAGCAGCGTCAGTTGGTAATTTCCCTTTCTGAATTAGATTAAAAAAATTATCCTTTGGTCTTTCTTTCCAACCAGGGAAAATTTTGTTTTTACTAACTTCAATTTTTGGAAGAAAATGTAAATCAAAACCCAATTTAAAAAATTTTTCCATCTCTTTTTCAGAGATGTTCAAAGAAGAAAGAAAAATTTCTTGACCAAAAAAATTACTTAAAAATTCTTTTTCTTTTCGAAAAAGATTAAATAAATCCATAATTAATGCGGAGAGGATGGGACTCGAACCCATGGACCGCTTTAAAGGCGGTCACGGTTTAGCAAACCGTTGCCTTAACCACTCGGCCACCTCTCCATCATTATTTATCAAATAGAATATTATCATTTTTCCGCAAAAAGTCAATTTGGGAAAATAAAATGGGGCAACGCTGAGAAGCATTGCCCCTAATCTTTACCGGACAATCACTACCCTGCCCTTCTGGCCAGGGCAGTGGTAAATTCCGGGCCGGGTCGGCTGAACTATTCGGCCCGTAACATCAAAAAGCTTGGTGCCCGACAGTTGCCTGGGCGACATTACCGTCGCCCCACGCCCCGCCCGAGTCACAAGATTTCCCTCTTCCTTGATGCCCAAGGCCTCTCGAACGGAGTAACGAACTTCATCACACCGTCCGTTCCGTCGCCACAGGGCAGCAACAACCGCAATTCTTCCATCAGGTAAAACTCTAATTGACATTCCATGCGAGCAAACTTGCTCGCAGGAATCAACCAGCTCTACCTGACCCATCGGCCAATTAGGTCCCCGGAAAACCAAGAACCATGGAGGAGCATTCGCTCCTCTTTCTCTTGGTTCAACAGATAAGATGTATGGTCTCCCTTGCCATACATCTATTTTAGAAGAGGAAATCACCCTTCCTGTATCCAGGACGCTTGTTTCCCACCTTCCGAACGTTCCCTTCACCAAGGTTAGGTTCCACCATCCCTCGTCCCGAAAGACCACAAACCACTCATTCGTGGCGTAGACAGCGGAAACCAAATCAACACCAACATTCACGGTGTCTACGACCCACAACTGACCTTCTTTTCGAGCCAGACACAAGTTTTGGCTCCATAAAGGATGGTCCCCTGGGGTTGGGTGATTTTTAAAGTTCCCCCCTACAAAGTGATAAAACATCACCTCCGAACCAATTGTTGCAATTGGCTCGAAATGATCACCCGTACTCGAAATAACGGTGTCGTACGTCCATGGTCCACCACCAATCTTGGTGGCCTGTACCAGAACAACGAATGTTGTTCCGACTGGCCACTGCTGGTGGTAAATAACCCAAAGCGTGTCACCAGAGGAGTGGGCGGCCAATAAAGTGCCATACTGATTGTGCAACGAGTCAATGGCTTCTATCAGCCATTGTCGGCCAGTAAATTTCGCATGAAAGATTGTTCCGCTGGTCGGATCCCAAAGGTTTCTCCGCACGTAAAACGCGTGTGGCAGACCCGCGCTCATCACTAGAGCAATATCATCACTCCACGCCCCAACCGACGAGTCGACGTCATAATACGAAGAATCCGGCAGGTACCTTATCCGCAACATCGGGGGGTCTGATCTCTTATCAACGTAACCCACCCATTCATGACCGCCCGGCCCCTGGGCAAACTTACAAGGTCCATGGGCCGAACTATCTAAAAACACCGGCGGTGACCACTGCCCCATGGCCGGAACGGCCATCAAAAAAACAATCAGCACTCTTTTCATCTTTTCCTTGTATGATACAGTCATAGGCTCATTGACAAGAAAAAAGGAATCCTCTGTCCTTAAAAATGGATAGAGGATGACGGTACAACCCTTGAGCCGCCAATTGGCGAGCTCGAATATGGAGT
>Ga0078972_1000275_pt1 | contig 214090 bp, 164 predicted proteins | sample YelNatPaOPGAMG01_FD_67568 | JGI IMG/M metagenome (GOLD analysis project Ga0078972, IMG submission 67568) | Hot spring thermophilic microbial communities from Obsidian Pool, Yellowstone National Park, USA - OP-RAMG-01 (SPADES assembly) (version 2) | ecosystem: Environmental > Aquatic > Thermal...
ACATGTCTCAATCCCTTCTTCATCAGGGAGTTGCCCGGGGACGGGAACAACTGGAAGGGAGGTGCGATCCTTCAGAAAGTCTCAATCCCTTCTTCATCAGGGAGTTGCCCGGGGAGCCACCTCCGCAAGCCCCGTAAAATCAACCACTTGCACAGGCCATCTGCGTAACCTCCGGCAAATCGCAAAATCCCGTAAGAATCCCGCAACCACCGCAACCGCCGAAAGCAGCGCAAACGCCCTAACACCAACCACTTACATCAGCTGCGTAACCTCCATACCCTTACATACACCTTCCATATCCACTTGTCAAAGAACCCGCCCGCCCGTACGACCGCCCGCTTAATGCCCGCCATATCACACCTTACGCAACCGCGGGCGGCCCGGCCGGCGCTGGCTTATCGCCAACCCCTATATTGCCACACCTCTACCCCCCGATGCAAGCTCTTTTTCGCCAGTTGACAGGCCTTTTCTTTCCCCTCATCCGCCAGATGCTCCCATGCCGCCGCCCGCCCCCGCCCCCTCCATATCGCCCGCTCTTCAGACCCGCCGCCGCCTCGCAAAGCACTGCCCACATCGGGCGGGGCTTGTCGCGCGGCTGTCGGCTTGCCCTGGCGGCGTGCGGCCTGCAATGGCGGATCAGATCTCCACAAACTCCAGACCCCTTGTCGCCGGGCCCTGCTCCGCCGGTTCCATCGCCGTCGCAAACACGCCGCCCATCTCGCGCCGCAGCGCCGCGGCCTGATAGCCTCCGGCGCGTCGCAGCAGCCGGGCATATACCTCGCCTTCCGCGACAACGCCCGCCGGCGCGGGCACCGCCGCCGCGAATACCTGGACAAGTCCCTGGCAGTTCTCCCAGCAGCCGTCCTTTTCGGCCCACAGCGCCCCGGGTATGAACACCTCCGCCGCGTCCGCCAGCGGTCCCGGGAGAATGTCCTGCACTATGCGCAGGCCCTTCCTGAACTGCGGCGGCTGGTCTGCCGCCGGCCAGCCCCCGTGATAGCCTCCGACGATCCACCCGCCGCGCAGCGCCTTGAGCTCCGGCGTATCGCTGCGAACCAGCGCCTCCCACGCGGCCGTCGGCCCGCCGAGCATCTCCATGACGCGCCTGATCCCCGCGGCATTGGGCACCTTCTCGGCGCGGATGCGAAACGTCTCCCGGCCCGTCAGATAATGCCGCAGAACCGTGTCCTGCCCCGTCGTGGGCGCCGGTCCCGCCACCAGCACCGCGCCCGGGTCTATCGTGCGGATGTATCTGCCCAGCAGCCACGCCTCTTCGCAGGCGAGCATCGGCGAGAGCACGGCAAACAACACGCCCGTTGCCCCGGCGGCCGTCTGCCGCAGCAACCGGTCGGCGTCGGCCATCGCGCGCTCGATGGTGGTTTCGACCTGCGCGTTGTACTGCATGCGCCGCGCCGTTTTCAGGCGCCGCGGGTCGTACAGCGCCTTGTAGCTGTAGCGCGTGTCGTCGCTGATCCACCAGCGATTGACCAGCGGGTTGTAGCGCGGCTTGATGCGGTACACCACGCCTTCGTTGTGTTCGATATAGATGTTTTCGCCGCCGCTGTCGGCCGGGCTTATCGACGGCGTGCGCGACAGCAGCCACACGCGCTGGCGGAAGAGGAAATCCTTATCCAGCAGCGCTCCCACCGGACACAGATCGACCACGTTGCCCGACAGCGGATTATCGAGGGGCTTTCCGGGGAAGATGTCTATCTCGGCCCGGTGTCCGCGTCCGTCAACGTACAGCTCGCACGTGCCCGACACCTCGCGCGTGAAGCGCACGCAGCGCGAGCACATGATGCACCGGTCGTTATACAGCAGCACATGCGGACCCAGATCCTTCTTGGGGCGCTTGTGTTTCTCTTCGGCGAAGCGCGCCTCGGCCCGCCCGTAGCGGTATGAATAATCCTGAAGAAGACACTCCCCGGCCTGATCGCACACGGGACAATCCAGCGGATGGCTGATCAGCAGATATTCCATCACCGCTTTCTGATTGGCGACGACCGCCGGCGAGCGGGTGTACACCACCATTCCGTCGCGCGCCAGCGTCTGACACGACGGCAGCAGTTTGGGTACCCCTTCCACTTCGACCAGACATATGCGACACGAGGCGACGATCGACAAACCCGGGTGATAGCAGTAGTGGGGGATCTCGATGCCAGCCTCCAGACACGCCTGGAGGATCGTCTGCTGCTCCCTGAAGTCTATGGTTCGTCCGTCAACGGTTATGCGCGGCATACTCCGGCCATGATACGCCGCCCGTCCGGCGATTTCATCGGGCAATCCGCTGGCGCAGGGCGCGGTGCCACAGTTCCAGCATCAGCAGGGCATAGAGCCTGTGGGTATGATCGACCCGCCGCTTTTCATGTTCGTCGATGAGGGTTGCGACGGCGGTCCGGTCGAACCATCTCTGCGCGAACGAATCGCCGGCCCCCAGCAGATCATGCACCAGCGGGCGCAGTTCGGTGCGGAACCAGTCGCCCACGGGCACGGCGAAGCCGCGCTTGGGGCCTGTGAAAACCCCGCGCGGCAGATCCGCCGCAAACGCCTTCCGCAGCAGCAGCTTGCCCCCTCCGCGGAGGAGCATACGCCCCGGCAGACCCGCCGCGAAAGCCACCAGCTCATGGTCCATGAACGGACTGCGCACTTCCAGCGCGTGAAGCATCGAACAGCGGTCCACCTTCGTCAGCAGGTCCTCGGGAAGATACATCTCGCGGTCCAGCGCCAGCGCCGCCCGCACGGCATCGCCCCCGGCCCATTCCGTGCGCAGCTGTTCGTAGCGCTGCGCCATGCGCGCAATGGCCTCGTCGGCGGCCTGCCTCTCGCCCAGCAGACGCGCGATGCCGGCGGCGTCGAATATGCATAGATAGCCCGCGTAGCGCTGTGGCGGCGCAAGCGCCAGCGAATCGGCGAACCTGCCCGCACGGTGCAGCGCCGACTTCGGATGCGCCCCGCGCCACGGCGCGATGCGCGCAAGTGCGCCCAGCGAGTTTTTCAGCAGCCGCGGCAGCATCTCCGCCAGCGCCATCGCGCGGTAGCGGTCATAGCCGGCAAACAGTTCGTCGCCGCCGTCGCCGCTGAGCGCCGCCTTCACATGCCGGCGCGTCTGGAGCGCCAGATAGTGCGTGGGCAGCGCCGAGGAGTCGCCCAGCGGCTCGCCGAACGCCGCCGCCAGCGCGGGCAGATCGGCCGCGGCCTGCGGGCGCACGACAAACTCGTGATGGCGCGTGCCCAGGTGGCGCGCGACCGCCCGCGCCCGTGCCGTTTCGTCGTAGCGCGGGTCGTCGAAGCCGATCGTGAAGGTCAGCACATCGCGCCCCGAGCCGGCCGCCCGGCACATGGCCGCGGCAACTATCGAACTGTCGATGCCCCCCGACAGAAAACACCCCACCGGCACATCCGCCACCAGCTGGCGCTGCACCGCCCTGAGCACCAGCGCGCGCGTGCGCGCGACGGCTTGGCGCTCGTCGTCCGGCGGCCGGGCCCCTTCCGCCGTGCTTGCCAGAAAGTAGCGCTCCGTGCGCATGCGCGGCGGCTCGATGGTCATGCGGCACCCGGCGCCCAGTTTCGCAATGCCCGCATACACGGTAGCCCCCGGAACGAACCCCCACGCCAGGTATTCCGCCAGGTTCCGCCGGCTTATCTCCCGCGGTACCCACGGCACCGCCAGCAGCGCGGCGGGCTCGCTGGCGAACGCCAGCGCCCCTTCCACCGCGCACCAGTAAAGCGGCTTCTGCCCCATGCGGTCGCGCGCCAGCAGCAGCCTTCCGGCCGGCGCATCCCACACCGCAAAGGCGTACATGCCGTTCAGATATTCCAGACAGTCCTCGCCCCAGCGCGCGTACGCCGCAAGGAGAACTTCGGTATCCGACTCCGTGCGGAACTCCGCGCCCGCGCGCACCAGCTCCGCGCGCAGCTCGCGGTAGTTGTAGATCTCGCCGTTGCAGACTATCTGCCGCCCGGCGGCGTCGCCCATCGGCTGATCAGAGCGCCGATCGAGATCGATCACCGCCAGCCGGCGATGCACCAGCCCCACCTGCCACACTCCGGGCGCCGGCTCGTCGCGCATCCACAGCCCGCAAGCATCTGGCCCGCGGTGCGCCAGCGCCGCCGACATGCGCGCCAGCACCTCCGGGCCGACGCGGCGGCTCGGATCCCACACCAGTATGCCGCCGATGCCGCACATGCCCGATAAACCAGTCGTCGCGCTCAGTCGAAAGTCGGGCGCACATCCCCCGGTGCCTCGCCGGCGTACCACCGCCCCGGACGCAGTTTCACGCGCCGCAGCCCCGCCGACGCGCAGGCCAGAAGCAGCTGCTTTTCGAGCCCGGCCAGAAGCAGCTGCCGCAGGTCGTACAGGTGTGCTGCGCTGTCAACGAGCACCGTAAGCACGCCGGCATGAAACGACTCCAGCGCCGTGTGCTCGGCAAGCGGCGCGGGCACCAGCTGCGCCCAGCGCTGCGCGATGTTGCACAGCCGGCGGCAGCGCTTGTCCACCTCGCGCCGGAAGAACGCCAGGACCTCCGGACCCAGCGCCCCGGCCGTCGGCGCCGGCTGCACGCGGTACTTCTGAAGACGCCGGAGTCTGTCCGCATCCTGCTCGGCCATCGCAGCTCACCGCCTCAAAGGCCCACTATATACCGTCAGTCCAGGCTCACGGGCATCAGCACGTACAGAAAACTTTCCCCCGCGCGCAGCAGCCCCGGACGGTTGGGCGTGGTGATCTCGAACGTTACCTGGTCCGCCGGCGCCACGCGCAGCGCCTCCAGCAGGTAAACAGGGTTGAAGCCAACCTCTATCTCCGGACCTTCGTACTGGCAGCGCAGGCGCACCGTCGCCTGGCCGGCGCCCGGCGCGTCGCTGCTGCACACCAGGCCCTCGGAGCCGAAGCGCATGCGCAGGCCCTTGGTCTCCTCGTTCCGCAGGAGCGAGGCGCGCTCCACGGCGCTGAGCAGCGCCTGGCGCGCCGCCGACAGCCTCTTGTCGCTGGCCTTGGGGATCACATCCTCGTACGGCGCGAACTGCCCCTCGATGAGGTTGGTCGTCAACAGCGCATCGCCCGCCCGACACGACAGCTGGTTCTCGGTAACGACCATGGTTACCGGATCCTCCCTGCCGCCGACCACCTCCGCCAGAAGCGACAGCGCCGCCACCGGCACGATGGCGCGCACCTTGCCCTTCGCACCCCGGCCCTTCAGCTCGCCGCGCGCCAGCGCCAGACGCCGCCCGTCCGTCGCCACCAGCGTCAGCACCGCCCCGTCAGCGTTCACGAGCACTCCGTTGAGCGCATAGCGCGAGGCCTCCCGCGCCACCGCGAAAGCCGTCTGGCGCACCAGCGACACCAGCAATCCGCTTTCCACCTCCAGGCCGCCATCCTCGCCCGCCGCCGGCAGCGCCGGAAAGCTGTCTTCCGGCTGTGTGTACACCTTGAACAGCGCATCCTCCCCGCCGACCTCGAGCATATCGCCCGTAAGCTCCATGCTCAGGCTCTCATCGATGCTGCTCCGCGCTATGTCCAGCAGATGTCCCGCATGCACGACCGCCACGCCCGCCCTGCTCACCTGCACCTGACCCACGGCCAGCCTCACCGACACCTCAAGGTCGGTGGCACTTACCGTCAGCGAGTCCTGCCCCGCTGACAGATGCACACAGGCCAGCACCGGCTTGGCCGTTCGAGCAGGAACCACCTTTGCCGCAATGCTCAGAGCATTCACCAGCGCAGCACGGTTGCAAACGAGCTTCATGTGGGTCACCTCGTACGTGCGTTAAATCCGCCTCGAGCAGTCTAACGAGTATGAAGAACTTTTTCAGTTTACCAGAGCATTAACGACAGTCACAGTCGCGCCGATGTGGATAGAATCTGCTGCTCTGGTATAAACGTTTATTTGGGAGAGTTTTAGAAGGCAGCGGCGGTTCGGCGGCGGTGTTGGAAAAGTGTGGCGTGTGGTTGTTTGAGGAGAGGCTCGAACCGGACGTGGCGCCAGAGTCGGGGCCGGGCCTTCGGAAGGATGGCGCGGCAGTGGTGGGCGAGCGACAGGAACGAGCATAATATACACAGTGTTCAAACAGCGCCGGTTGCGCCGACAACCGGCGATGTATCGACGGTGCGGGATTTCGGCGGGCGCGCTTCCGGACGTGGGTGTTTGCCGTTCCGGGGGACAGGCGAAAGGTGGTTCAACGTGAAAAGGGTGAAGTCGATGGCGGGCGCGGGAGCATGGGTTGCGGTCTGCGCGGTGACGGCAGCTGCGTGCGCGGTGTGGTTGTGGCACGCGGCCCCGGCGGCAGCAGCGGAAAGGGGTTTGGCAGCGCTGTCGGAAGCGGCGCAGGCCGCAGATCGAGCCGGCAGTGCCATTGCCGGAGAGGGGCAGCGCCTGCTGGACTGGTGGCGCGGCGCTGCGCCGCAGTGGGGCGGCACTGTGGCGATTCCGTGGGTCATCGTCGGGCTGCTCAACTGCTTCCTCGGGTATCGCCTGTTCCGGTTGCTGCTGTGCCTGGCGGGTCTGGCGTTCGGGGGCCTCGTGGGCTGGGTGGGTGGCGCAGCGATCGCTCCCGGCAGCAGCGTCCTGCAACTGATTGTGGCCGGGGTGGGCGCTGCGGCGGGCCTGGGCCTGGCATTTCTCGCGTATGTTGTCGCCATGTTTCTGGTGGGGGCCGCGGCGGCGACGGCCGTTGCCCTGGTCGCGATGGTGCATTTGGCGCCGGAGGCCAGCCGGCTGGTACTGCTGGTGCCGGCGGCGATCGGAGGCGCGATCACTCTCCTGGCCAGACGTCCGCTCATCATCCTCGCCACGGCGCTGGCCGGCGGCTGGCAAATCGTCGCCGGTGGCTGGGCGTTGTCCGGACGCGGCGCGGATCTCGTGCATCCACAACTCGTGCGGCTCGCTCTTCAGGAGCCGCAAACGTTCCGGTCCATACTCTCGGAGCACTGGCTGGTTCTGCCCCTGTGGGGACTGCTGCTTGTGCTCGGTGCGATCGTCCAGTTCCGCAGCACCCGCCCGGCGCAGCGGGAACGGTAACGCAAGCCGAGCGTCCGCGGCCGCCGGCAGACTGCCAGGCAACGGCACATCGAGCCGCAGCCAGCGCGTTATTTCTTCTCCTCTTCCTTCGGCGGCGGCGGGAAGAACGTCTCGTCAAAGACCGGATTCACCTGTTTCTTAAGCTGCTCGTACATTTCCTCGAACCGGTCCTGGCGCAGCGTGTCGGCTATCACCTCCTTCAGCTCGGCCAGCGGCGGTACCTCGCGCTTCTCGACCTGGATGATGTGATAGCCGTATTCGGTTTCGATGGGCTGGCTTATCTCACCGGGCTTGAGAGAGAAGGCCGCCTTCTCGAATTCCGGCACCATCACGCCGCGCGCAAAGGGCTGGAGTTTCCCGCCCTCCGTCTTCGACGGATCGTCAGACTCGGCCTTGGCCAGCGCCGCGAAATCCTCGCCGTTGAGCAGGCGCTGGCGGAGCGCCTCGGCCTTGGCCCTGGCCTGCTCTTTCGGAATCTTAGTTTCTTTCGACGTGGCCACGAGGATATGGCGCGCCGTCACTTTCTCGAACTTCTCCCTGTTGGCTTCATAGTACTTCTGCACATCCTCGTCGTTTACCAGCACGGGATGCAGTTCCTGAAGCAGCAGACCCACGAGCACGTTGTCGCGCATGATCTCCAGTTGCCGACGGTAGCGCTCGGTTTCGTGGAGTTTGCGCATGCGCGCCTCGTTGGCCAGAAGTTTCAGGCGCACCATTTCCTCAGCGATGGCGCGCTTGCCCGGGCCGCGGGCGGTGGCCTGAACCTCCGGCGGCAGACACGACACGAAGTTCTCGAAATCCTGTGCCGTGATCTTCCAGTCGCCGATGGTGATGACGACCTTGTCGGGGTCCACCTTGTCGGATGGGGCAGCGCCCGCCGGCGGCGCGCCGGCACCCTCGGTAATCTTCTGCGCACAAACCGGCATCGTTCCGACCAGAAGGCCGGCCACGCTCAACACGATAGAAACCAGACTCTTTTTCAAGGCTTTCTCTCCTGAATGAGTTCGACAACAAGTGTAGCCTGTTCGCGCTCAACGGGAAAGCCGCCCGTGCTGCTGATGCGGCTATCGGCAAGGACACCGCCAGCCAGCAGGCGTTAGAAGCGCACGCGGGCGGACGGATTGCGCAACGGCTGCTGGCAGGAGGGTCTGTCGCGCCGATCTTCTTGTGCCGCTGAAGGTTGCGCGCGTTGCGCGATGCGGAGGCTGTGGCGGCAGCTGGCTTGGAGTATGTATGATAGGCGGCGTTGCGCCGGAGGTCACAGCAACGATGAATTGCGCGGAATGCGGGAGCGAAACAATTCGAACGCTTGTGCTTACCGGCGGTCCGGGCGCCGGCAAAACCACCGTCGCGGCGAGGCTGGCGCAGCGATATCCCCAGAGCGTCGTGGTGGTGCCGGAGGCCGCGACGCAGATATACCGCCAGCTGGGCGTCCGCTGGAGGGAACTCGACGCCGCGGCCCGGCGCGATTTTCAGCGGCGCGTGCTGGAGCTCCAGTTGCAGCAGGAGGAGCTATTCCGTCGGGCCAACCCGCGGGCGCTGCTGCTGCTGGACCGCGGCACAGTGGACGGCGCGGCGTACTGGCCCGACGGCCCGGAATCGTTTTTCGCCCATTTCGGCACGACGCTGCACCGCGAGCTGGCGAGATATGACGCGGTGATATGGCTTGAGAGCACCGCGGCGGGGCGTGCCTACGCCGACCAGCGGACCAATCCGTTCCGGCAGGAGGATGCCGCGGCGGCGGTGGCGCTGGCAGCGGCGCTTGCGCGGTTGTGGCAGGCGCATGGGCGTTTCGAGCGCGTGGGGCTGTATCAAACGATCGATGCGAAGGTTGCGGCGGTGGAGACGGTCCTCCGCCGCTGGGGAGCGTGCCTCGGCCCGCCGGCCGCGCCCGCCGATGCGCCGGCAGACCAGGCGCCGGGCCGGTGAAAGGGGGGCGCGCGTCTCCTGCGGGCTGCAACGGAATGTGTTGGGCCCGGGGCGTCGGGCGGACCGCGCGAGCAACACAGGAGCGGCGTTGCTATCTCGCTGAGGAGCGCCACGTTTCGACGATGACAGGACATGCACTGGCGATGCACCTTCCCCCGACGGGCAGGGCCGGATACAATGTCGGCGCTGACGACTGACGGGCTTCATGGCGCGCGGCGTCGGCCAGCGGGAGACACGTCCATGGCGCAGTACGCGTATTCTTACGACCGCGAGGACTACGTCGGGGCGTTCGACACGCCGGAGGACGCCTTCAACGCCGCCGTCGCCGCTGCCGAGGGGCTTGCCAGTCCGCCCACGACCATCTACATCGGTACGATCGTCGAGGCCGACCCGCAGGCGACCGATCACGCGCGCCACATAATCGAAGCCATGAACCGCCGGGCGCATGTGGATTTCGGCGAAGCGGCAGCCGGATATCTTCGAAACGTGACCGCCGAACAGATCGCCGACCTCGATGCGCAGATAGCTCAGACAATTCTGGCCTGGTTGCGCAGGCATAATCTGATGCCGACGTTCGTGCGCGTCCGCAGTGTGCGCGAAGTGCCGGTGCCTTATCCCGGTCCGCGCACGGCTTCGCAGAACGAGGACGGCGAGGTGCGCCAGATCGGTACGGTGGACTCCGCCGACGATCTGACCGGACTGTAGCGCCTGCGGATGCTCATTGTCGGGGCGCACGGCACATCTGCGCGCCGGGCTGCGCGAAAGTACTTATGCATGTCGGGGAACGAACCGGTCCGGAGGATAGCGCGCGCGGCGAGTCTGCGCCCTCGCCGACCACGCCACCGCAACCCGCGCCGGCGGCCCGCAGGGGGCAGCGGCGGCGCTGGCCGGCGCGTCTGGCCGCAGTGCTGATCGCTCCGCTGCTGGCGCTGCTCCTGGCGGAAGGCGCCGTGCGAGTTGCGGGGGGCGGGTATCCGACGGCTTTCCTTGTGCGCGCGCCGGACCGCGAGGCATACATCGGCAACGAGTGTTTCGCCTGGCGTTTCACCGCCCGCTCGGGCGCGCCCGTGCCGCAGCCGCTGCTGCTGTCGCGGAGCAAGCCGCCGAGCACGCTGCGGATATTCGTGCTGGGCGAATCGGCGGCCATGGGCGTGCCGGAACCGGCGTTCGGGCTGGCAAGGATGCTGCGCGCGATGCTGCGCGAGCAGTATCCGGACCGCCGGTTCGAGGTGGTCAATGCCGCCGTCATGGGCATCAACTCGCACGCCATATTGCCCATCGCCCGCGAGCTGGCGTCGTTCGAACCCGACGCGTTCGTGATATACATGGGCAACAATGAACTGTGCGGTTTCGCCGGTCCCATGACCGTCGGCCGCGGCCAGCCGCTGCCGGCGGTGGAGTGGGTGAGGTTCGCGCTATGGGTCAAGTCCATGCGCCTCGGTCAGGCGCTGCACCGGGCCGTTACGGGCGATCGCCGCAGGGACGTTCAGGAGCTCAGCGCCTTTCTGGAACGCCAGATAGCCGCCGACGAACCGCGCCGGCGGGCGGTGCGCGACCGGTTCGCGCGCAACCTCCAGGACATCCTCGCCGCCATCGGCCGGAGCGGCGCGCCGGCCGTCGTGTGCACCGTGGGCGTGAATCTGCGCGAGTGCTCGCCGCTCGGTTCGCTCCATCGGGCCGGCTTGAGCGATGCGGAGCGGCGGCGGTTCGACGATTTGTGCGCGGAAGCCGACGCCGCGGAGCACAGAGGCGACCACGCCGCCGCGGCGCGACTCATGCAACAGGCCCTGGCGATCGACGATCAGCACGCCGCGGCGCATTTCCGACTTGCCCGGGCACTGCTGGCGGCGGGACGCGAGGCGGATGCCCGGCATCATTTCGTCATGGCGCGCGACCTCGATACCCTGCCGTTCCGCGCCGATTCGTCGATAAACGCGGCCATACGCGAGGTGGCCGGCTCGCACGGCGCCGACGGGTCCGTGCGGCTGGTCGATGCCGAGGCGGCCTTTGCGATGGCGGCCAGGGAAGGCGGCGTGCCCGGCAGCGAACTGTTCTTCGAGCACGTCCACATGACCTTCGACGGCAATCACGTGCTGGCCGGCGCCGTGATGCCCGCGCTGACCGAGGCTCTGTCGCGCAAGGCGCCGCTTGGTCCGCCGGCCGCGCCGCTGCCCTCGCGCCAGCGCTGTGCCCAGCTGCTGGCGCTGACCCCGCTGGGGGAGCTGCGCATGGCCGAGCCCATGCGCCGGCTGATGGGCAAGCCCCCGTTCACCAACCAGTATGACAACGCCCGCATGCGGCGCGCGTGGGATCGGCGCGTGGACGACCTGGCGCGGCTTGTGGCCGCCACCGACGACGATGCTCTGTGTCTGCCCTTTGAAAGCGCGCTGGCGCGCGACGGCGAAGACTGGATGCTTCACCAGAACTACGCCGACGCGCTCAATTTCATCGGCCGGCGCGCTGCGGCTATCGACCACCTGCGCAAAACCGTCGAACTCATCCCTCATGCCAGCGCACCGCGGCTGCTGCTGGCACATGCGCTGCTCGGCGACGGGCGGGCGGAGGAAGCGCAGACTGTTCTGGAGGAACTGCTGCGCCGGCGGCCCGATTGCGCGGCGGCGTGGAAAGCGCTGGGCGACGTGCTGGCGGTCCGCAAGCGCCCGGCCGACGCGATGAACGCCTATGAACGCGCCCGGCGGCTGAACGCGGACATGTTCGATGCCGCATACGGCATTGCGTCGCTGCTGGCGGCGGAGGGCAAACTGAAGGAAGCCGAACCCGCGCTGCGCAGCGCCGCGCCCGACAAACCGCTCCGGGTGCACCGCGCACTGGCGGGGCTGTATGCCGCGGCGGGGGATATGGACGGCGCGCTGAACCATTACCGCCAGGCGCTGGGGCAGGCGCCTCAGGACGCGGAACTGCGCATCGAGTTCGCCCAGATGCTGGCGCGCAGCGGGCGGGTGGATGAGGCCATCGAGGCTTTAAGACAGCTCATCCGCGACGAACCCGACAACGTCGCCGCACACAATAATCTGGCGGCGGCGCTCATGGGCAGAGGCAGCGTTGCCGAGGCGACGGAGTGGTATCGCAAGGCGCTCAACATCCGCCCCGACCCTGTCGCCCACTACAACCTGGGCACGGTGGCGTTCATGAACAGCCGCTTCGACGAGGCCGAGACGCATTTCCGCAGAGCCGTCGAACTCGACCGCCGCATGGTCAGCGCCCGGCACAATCTGGGCAGTCTGCTGTATTCGCGCGGGCGCAACGACGAGGCCATAAACCACCTCAACGTCGCCGTGCGGCTGAACCCGGGCCATGCGGCCGCCCACATGACGCTGGCGCAGGCTCTGGCGAAGGACCGCAAGTCTTCCCTGGCGGTCAGACACTTCCGCACGGCGATCGAACTGGGGCTGCGCGAGGCTGGAGTTCTGAGCGGCCTGGCGAGGATTCTGGCCGGCGACCCCGACGACGCGCTGCGCAACGGGCGCGAGGCGGTGGCCCTGGCCGAGGAAGCATGCGAAAAAAGCGGCTACCGCTCGCCCGCTCATCTGGACGTGCTGGCGGCGGCTTACGCCGAAGCCGGCAATTTCGAGAAAGCCGCGCAGATAGCCCAGCGGGCCGCCGACATCGCCGGCGCATCCGGAAACCGCGCTCTGGCACAGGAAATCCGCGCCCGCGCCGAAGCCTACCGCTCCGGCAGACCGTGGCGCTGGCAATAGCCCCGTTGGCAGAAGCGCGCTGTGGCCCGTGCCGGCCAGCCGAGCACATCAGAACTCCAGACCGCCGCGAAGCTGCGGACGGGGTTTGGCCTTCTTCGGCGGTTGGGTGGCGCCCGGGGCAGTCGGTCCCGCTGCTGGTTCCTCCGCCCGACGTATGGAAAGGCTTATGCGGCGTTTGTCGCGGTCGATGTCCAGAATGCGCACGCGCACGTCAGCGCCGGGCTTGACCACATCCTCGACGGCGGCCACGCGCCGGTTGGCCAGCTCGGAAATATGCACCAGTCCCTCCAGCCCCGGCTCGAGTTCGACGAACGCGCCGAAATCGGCCGTGCGCGTGACCCGGCCGCTGACCACCATGTCGCGCGCGAAGCGCTGGTCGATCGTCGCCCACGGATCGCCCCCCGCCTGTTTCAGGCTGAACGACATGCGCCGCTGCACCGGATCCACCGACAGCACGACCACTTTGATCGTATCGCCCTCGTGCAGCACCTCGGAGGGGTGCTTTATGCGCTGCCACGAGATCTCGCTTATCGGCAGAAGGCCCTCCACGCCCTCCTCGATCTCCAGAAATGCCCCGAACCCCTCGATGCGCGCCACGCGCGCCGTCACCGCCGCGCCCACCGGATAGCGCGTCGCGGCGTCGGTCCACGGGTCGGCCGTGGCCTGTTTCAGACTCAGGGCTATCCGACCGGTCTCCGGGTCTATCTTCAGTATCTTCACATCCACCATGTCGCCGACCTTGAGCACCTCGCCGGCGTGTTTGATGCGCTTGTGGCTTATCTCGCTGATGTGCACCAGACCGTCCACTCCGCCCAGATCGACGAACGCCCCGTATTCCGTCACGTTGCGCACCGTGCCGCGCCGGATCTGCCCTTCGCCCAGGTCCTCCAGCAGCTTGCGCCGCGCCTCCTCGCGCTGCCGCTCCAGCACGTTGCGCCGGCTGATGATCAGGTTCTTGCGCTCGCGGTCGAAATGCGTCACCTCGCCCGTCACGCGCTGGCCGATGAATATCGAAATGTCCTTGTGAAATACGATGTCCACCTGGCCGGCCGGCATGAAGGCGCGCATCTGCCGCACCTGCACCTCCAGGCCCCCCTTGTTCATGCCCGTCACGATTCCCTCGACCACCTGGCCCACTTCCAGATTGTCCCACGTGACGTTCGCCGCCACGGCGCCCTTGCGGTTCAGCAGCACCAGCCCGTCGCGCGGCTCGTAGCGGTCGATGTGAAACTCCATCTCCTGCCCGACCTGCGGGATTTCCTCGAACTGCACCAGCGGCGCCACCCCCTGCGCCTTGCCGCCCAGATCGACAAACACCTCTTCCTTGCCCACGCGGATTATCCTGCCTCGGCACGTCCCCCGCATGCGCAGCGCGCCGGCGGGCTGCGCCTGATCGGCCCCGCCAAGGCTCTCCAGCGATATGCCCTCGAGTGCGGCGCTTGCCTCCTGCTCCAGCGCCGGGTCGGTTTCCGGCCGGAACTTCTCCCGGTACACGTCTTTGTCATGAATGTTCGACATCTGTTCCCTCAACAGGAACCCTTGCGCACACGCTGACCGCAAATCATGCTAACAGCCCGGCGCAGGCTGCGGAAGGGCCGAACCCCCCCCGCCCACGACCGGCGCAAGCCGCCACATTTCATTTATCGGCCGAAGCAGACTCCCGCTGCACCTGCGGGCATCCGGCACATCGCCCGCGCCTGCCGCGCCGTGCCCGCGGGCCTGGGGCTTGCGCCGCCTCACAGCCCCAGCCGGCTGCGCTGCATCAGGTCCGCCACGTCGCAGGGCCGCGCAGGCGCATAGCCCTTCAGCGGGATGATGTGCTCGTGCACGGCGTCGAGAATGTCCGACGGATACGGAAAGAACGCGTCCTCCAGCTCGTCCGGCGGCGTTATCCAGTTGCGCGAGCCGACCACCGTGGGCGGCGCATCCAGTTCGTCGAAGGCGAACTGCGCGATCTTCGCCGCCATGGTCTGAAGCGCGCTGCCCCGCTCGCACGCATCCGAAGCCAGCACTATCTTGCGCGTTTTGCGCACCGATTCGATTACCCTGTCGTAGTTGAACGGCACGATCGAGCGGGCGTCGATCAGTTCGCACGAGATGCCGTATTTCTCTTCGAGAATGTGCGCCGCCTCCAGCGCGCGGTAGAGCGTGGCGCCGATGGTGAGAATGGTAAGATCCCTGCCGGGCTTCTTGATGTCCGGCTCGCCTATGGGCACCTCGTAGTAACCGACGGGCACGCCCTCGCGCACGAATTCCTCCGGCTGGTCGTATATGCGCTGGCTTTCGAAGAAGATGACCGGGTCGGTGCCCGTCAGCGCCGAATACATCAGTCCCTTGGCGTCGTATGGGGTGGCCGGGAAGACGATCTTCAGACCGGGTATGTGGGCGCAGATGCTCGACCAGTCCTGGCTGTGCTGAGCGCCGTACTTGCTGCCCACCGACACGCGCAGCACGACGGGCATGCGCAGCAGGCCGCCCGACATGCTCTGCCATTTGGAGAGCTGATTGAAGATCTCGTCGCCCGCGCGCCCCATGAAATCACAGTACATCAGTTCGGCGATGACGCGTCCGCCTTCCAGCGCATAGCCCACCGCCGTGCCGACGATCGCCCCCTCCGATATCGGCGTGTTGAACAGCCGGTGGTAGGGCAGCGTCTCGGTCAGCCCGCGATACACGGCAAACGCCCCGCCCCAGTCGCGATTCTCCTCGCCGTAGGCGATGAGCGTCGGGTCCTCGTACATGCGGTCGAGAATGGCCTCGAAAATCGCGTCGCGTATGCCGATGCACTTGGCCTTCGGAAGCCGCTGGCCTTTCTCGTCGAAGGCGCTGCGGCTCAGACCCGCCAGCTTCCGGCTGCGCGGATCCTCGCCCTTCGGCACGAGCACCTCCGGCTTGCGCGTGGTGTCGAAGCTCGGCACCTTCTGATTGGAGAACATCACACGGTCCAGCAGACACCCGGGCTTCTTAAGATCGGTCCGCGGCGAAATCTCCAGGCTCACCGCCTTGCGGTAGCACCGCAGCACGATGGCTTCGGCACGCTGCTTCAGACCGTCTATGTCCATGGGCGAACACACGCCGGCCTTGACCAGCTCCGCCGCGAACGTCGTCAGCGGGTCGTATTTCATCCACGCGTCGATCTCCGCTTTCTCGCGGTAACTGCTGGCATCGGACGGCGAATGCCCCGAAAAACGATAAGTCACCACGTCCAGCAGCACCGGCCCGTCGCCGCTCTCGCAGACCTTCTTCTTGCGCTGTATGGCGTCGGCCACGGCCAGGGGGTTGAAGCCGTCGATGCGTTCGGCGTGCATCTGCTGGGGATTCAGGCCCGCCCCCACGCGGGCGAGCATCTTGAAGCCCATGGTCTCGCCCTCGGGCTGACCGCCCATGCCGTAGAAATTGTTGACGAAATTGAAGATTAGCGGCAGACCCCCGCGGTGCGCCTCGTCCCACAGGTCCCGGAACTGGTCCATGGTCGCGAAACACATGCCTTCCCACACCGGCCCGCAGCTGATCGAGGCGTCGCCGATATTGGCGACGACTATGCCCGGTTTGTGATTGACGCGCTTGAACAGCGCCGCCCCCACCGCGATGTCGCCCGAGCCGCCCACGATGGCATTGTTGGGATATATACCGAACGGCGGGAAGAACGCGTGCATCGAGCCCCCCATGCCGCGATTGAAGCCGGCCTCGCGCCCGAATATCTCCGCCAGCGCGCCGTACACCAGAAAATCGATCGCCAGCTCCTTCACGCTGCCGCCCGCGAAATCCTTCTCCACCACCCGCAGACAGTCGCCCCCCATGTAATCCTTCATGATCTGCATGAGCGTCTGCTCGTCGAGCTGCTCGATGGCCGACAGGCCCTTGGCCAGGATCTCGCCGTGGCTCCGGTGAGAACCGTAGATGTGATCATCGACCGTAAGATGGAACGCCTGTCCGACGGCGGCGGCTTCCTGGCCTATGGACAGATGCGCCGGCCCGCGGTGGTTGTATTCGATGCCCTTGTAGTTCCCGCGCAGCTTCACCTCGTTGAGCATCGACTCGAAGGCCCGGATTATCTCCATGTCCCGCTGTATGCGCAGCAGGTCCTTCGGCGAATAGCGCACAAGCTCGTCGCCGACCGTCTTGTTGTACTGGCACACGGGAATCGGCTGAAAGTTGATGTGCGTGGCCGACCGGGCTTTGACCGGATCCACCATTATCGACTTGGGCATGACACCGCTCCTCGATGGTTCTGGTCTGCTCCGCCGCACCTTCCGGCCGGCGCCGGCCGCACCGTGAGCCGCGCCCGCGCGCCGGATGCGGGCAGACCGTTATTTATCCGCTCCGCCGGCGCTGTCCGGCGGGTAAATGACGTCTATGTCGTGGGTATGAAAAAACTCCGCCCATTGCGGCCGGGGAGCGCAATCCGTCACGACGGCCGATATCTGGCTCCACGGCACTATCCGGAACAGCGACGGCGCCGCAAACTTCGTATGGTCCACCAGCAACAGCGTCTTTCTGGCGTTGCGCACCGCCAGGCGGTACAGGTCGGCGCTTTCGATGTCGGCCGCCGAAGGACCGATGTCCATATCCAGCCCGTCGGCGCCGATGAAGCACACGTAACCTCTCAACTGCTCCAGCGTTGACATCGCCAGCCGGCCGACCGTGTCCATCCGGCTGGCGCGATACTGCCCGCCGAGCATCACGACATTGAGGTTAGGCGAATCCAGCTCCATCGCCAGGCGCGTCGAGTTGATTATCACGGTCAGACGGTCGCGCCGCTTGAGCAAACTCGCCAGCTCCAGAGCCGTGCTGCCGGAATCGAGAAACACCGTGTCGCCATCGGACACCATATCGGCCGCCAGACGTCCGATAATGCGCTTCTCCTCGACATTGCGCGTTTCTTTCGACCGCAACGAGTAATCCACGGGACGCCGGATGGTCGCCCCGCCGTAAACAAGGTCTATGTGCCCCTCATCCGCAAGGGCCTTGAGGTCGCGCCTGACCGTCGCCTCGGAAACGGCCAGATGACCCGCCAGCCCCCTGGCCGTGACGTGGCGCTTCTCAAGCACCTCCGACAGAATCCGCTGCCGACGCTCCAGAGCGCTATGCGTCATGGGTCAACCGCTCGTCCAACCTCCAACCGTCGTCTGGAAGATTACAGCGGGGACGCGACGATTTCAACAACAATTGAGCGAATTCTGCTTGACTTCCGTCATAAATTGACGAAACTCTGGCACAATTCCGGTCGAGGTCTTGCATAATCGCGGTGCGCTATGCCGGTTATCAAACTGCCACAGGCTTCCGAAGCAATGCAGGCGGGCACGATTCGTCGCTGGCGCAAAGCGCCCGGCCAGCCCGTCGCAAGGGGCGACGTCATCGTCGAGATCGATACCGAAGGGGGTCTGCTGGAGGTTCAGTCGCCGGTCGATGGCTTTCTGGAGCAGATCCTCGCCGCGCGGGGCACCACGCTGTCCGTAAACTCGCCCCTGGCCGTGGTCGGCGATAATCGCGGCCAATCAACCGCACCCCCAGCCGCCGTCGCCACGCCCACGCAAATCGGCAGCGCACGGGAGACGTCGAGCAAAGCACAGCAGAAGGAATCGCCCATGTCCAGCACCAGCCAGTCGCTTCCGGTCGTACCGATACTCATGCCCAAAGCCGGTCAGACGATGGAAGAGGGCACGCTGCTCAAGTGGCATGTGAAGCCCGGCGACCGCATCGAAAAGGGCCAGGTCATCTTCGAGATAGAGACCGACAAGGCCAACATGGACGTCGAGGCGGACGTTTCGGGGCGACTTGCGCGCATCGTCCTGGCCGAGGGGCAATCGTGCAAAGTTCTGGAGCCGGTGGCGTATCTCGCTGAAAAGGACGAGGATGTGGACGCCTTTCTCGCCGCCGGCGGCGCTGCGGCAACGCCGCAAGGTCCGTCGGCCGAACCTGCCCCGGCTGCCCACAGCGCGCCCGAGTCGTCCGTGACCGCTGCTGCTGCGCCCGAAGCGACGAGGGTGAAGGCCTCGCCGGCGGCGCGGCGCCTTGCCACCGAGCGCGGCGTTTCGCTGGCGGCCATTGCCCCGGGCAGCGGGCCTCACGGCAGGGTGCTGTCAACCGACGTGCTTAACGCCGCGGTTGCCGCCCCCGCGGCGCCCTCGCCGACTCCGGCCGCCCAGCCCGCGCCGGCGCCGGAGGGCGTCGCGCGCCGGAAGATGTCGCAGATGCGCAAGGCCATCGCGCGCAACCTGACGCTTTCCAAGCAGACTATTCCCCACTTCTATATCAAAGCGACCATCAACGCCGAGCCGCTGATGGCTTTCTACCAGCAGGAAAAGGCCAAATACCAGTGCACGCTGAACGACGTAATTATCGCCGCGTGCGCAAGATGCATAACGGAGTTCGCGCCGTTCCGCAGCCGCATCGAAGGCGACGAGATCATCGAGTTTCCCTCGGCCAACATCGGCATTGCCGTGGGTCTGGAGGACGGGCTGGTTGTGCCTGTTCTGACGGCAGCCGAGAAACTCACCCTTCAGCAGATCGGCGTGGAATCCAAACGACTCGCCGCCGCCGCCCGAGCTGGCAAACTCGAAGGCGTCGGCAAAGGCGTGTTTACCATCACGAACATGGGCATGTTCGGCGTGGAAGAGTTTTCGGCCATCATCAATCCGCCGGAGTCGGCTATACTGGCGGTCGGCACGATACGCGAAGAGGTGATCGTAAGCGGCGGAACGCTGCGGCCCGGCAGGGTGATGACCCTTACGCTGAGCACGGATCACCGCCTGATAGATGGCGTGATGGCGGCGCGGTTCCTGAACAGGCTGAAAGAGTTGCTTGAATGGCCGGCGCAACTCCTTGCCTGATAAGACCGCCGTACGATGTGGTTCAGGGCGGCGTCCCGCCGTCCGTGAGACCGGTTATCGTGAACAAGCGCCGGCCAGACCGCGTTAGCGACCCATGAGCAGACATTACCAGATAGCCGTAATCGGTTCCGGACCCGGGGGTTATGTTGCGGCGCTGAAGGCCGGGCAACTGGGCGCCACCACCGCCATTGTCGAGAAGGCTTTGCTGGGCGGCACGTGCCTTAACAACGGGTGCATACCCTCCAAGGCGCTTCTGGCTTCGGCCGAACTGATGTATCACATCCACCACGCGGCCGAGATGGGCATAAGCGTGCCATCGGGCAGTTCGGTGGACTGGCCTAAGGTCCAGGCGCGCAAGGATAAGATTCTCAATACTTTACGGGGCGGCATAAAGTCGCTTCTCGCTGGCAGAAAGGTTACGCTCTATCAGGGCACGGCCGCCCTGGACGGTCCGGGGCGCGTGGTCGTCAGCCGCCCAGACGGGCCTGCCGAGGTTTTCACGGCCGACAACATCATAATCGCCAGCGGTTCGGTGCCGTCGCGCATTGCCGGCTGGCCTGCGGACCCGGAGACGGTTTGCACCAGTGACGAGGCGCTTCACTGGAAAACGCTGCCGGCGAGGCTGCTTATCGTGGGGGGCGGCGTAATCGGCTGCGAGTTCGCCTGCATGATGGCGGCGCTGGGCGTGGAAGTGACCGTCGTCGAGATGTTGCCTCAGATACTGCCCAACATCGACGCGGAGATAGCCGAGACGCTGGCGAAGATATTCGCCAGACGCGGCATACGCATTCATACGGGCGTGAAGATAGAGGACCTTGCCATAGCGGACGGCGCGGTAAGAGCGAGGCTCGCCGATGGAAAGACCATCGACGCCGACCGTGTGCTGGTGGCGACCGGGCGCCGTCCGAACACCGGCGGCATCGGTCTGGAAAGTGTGGGCATTACCACCGAGCGCGGGTTCGTGCGCGTCAACGACCGCATGCAGACGCCGGTCAAAGGCTACTGGTGCATCGGCGACGCCAACGGGCGGTGTCTGCTGGCGCACGCGGCTTCGGCGCAGGGAATTACGGCCGTTGAAAACGCCCTGGGACACGGACACGAACTGACGGCACCCATCCCCAACTGCGTTTACACTTTCCCCGAGATAGCGACCGTGGGCATTACTGCCGAGGAGGCGAAAGCCGCCGGCATACCCGTAACTGTCGGGCGGTTCCCGCTGGCGTTCCATGGCCGCGCGATGGCTGCCGGCGACACAGACGGATTCGTTAAAGTGGTTCGCCACCGCGAGACCGACGCGCTGCTGGGCGTGCACATGATCGGCCACAACGTCACCGAATGCATCGCGGCCGCCGGTGCGATGCTTCATCAGAAGGCCGCCGTCGAGGACCTGGCCGAAGTGGTTTTTGCGCATCCTACCATGAGCGAGGCGCTGAAGGAGTCGGCCGAGGATGCCCTGTCCATGGCGCTGCACCTGCCGCCGCGGAAGGTGATGCGGGTTATGGGGACGATTTGACGGGTTTCAGCAGTCCACTGTGGCCGAACGGCGTCGGGGCGTTTCAGCCCTGACGGCGCCGGCGGCGCGACATGAGCGCGGTCGCGACGCCGAGCAGCAGCGGTGCGCCCGGCTCGGGCACGAGCTGCGCCGCCGCCTGGCGCGACTTGGCGAACTGCTGCGCGAAGGCCGCGTCGATAAGCATGTAGTCGTCCGGCCCGACGGTCATGTCATAATCGAAGTCGCCGTCCTGATAGCGCGACCGGCCGTTGAGGTAACCCTGGTCGATGCGGAAGTAGTCCTGCGCGTCGATGACGCCATCGAGGTTGGCGTCGCCTTCGAGCGTGTAGAGCACGAGTATGCAGTTCTCATCGACCGGCTGGCCGGCGAAGACGTTGTGAACCGGCAGCCCGTCGCCGCCCGCATTGAGCATGACCGCCAGCCCGCGCAGAGGCTGAGTTGGCGCGCTGCTGGTGGTGATGCCGTAGCCCTGCCACGGAGGCAGCGTGTTGCGCGCGCTGCGAATCCACGCGGTGATCCGCGCCAGATCGGCGTCGCGCGCCGCCGGAGTACTGCGGACGATGAGCGCGTTGTCCCAGAGGTCGAGTTTGCCGGCCGGACCGATCTTCAGAGAGTCGGTATCGATTACCTGACTTGCCGGAGCAAGTTCCGCCAGGGCGTTGCCCACATCGAGCGCGGCAAGGTTCTGCGTGCTCTGGAAGCGCACGACCGTGCCGGCGGCGAGTTTGACGGCCAGGTTGCGCGTGCCCAGCATGCCGCCGGCATTGCTTTCCATGCGCACCTCGCCGGCATCGACATACAGAGTGGCTCCGCTGGCGTGGGCTTGCGGTCCGATAATGCTGAGCGTGCCGGGGCCGGTCTTGTGGAGGCTGCTGATAATGACCAGCCCGCCGTCTAAAGCCATCTCGCCGTCGTGGACCAGCACCGTACCGTCGGCCGAGCCCACGGGCGGCGCGATATTGCCCACGCCACGCAACAACCCGCCCAGGAGGAAGATGCTACTGGCGGAGAGGTCGGGGTTGGCGACCTCCAGCGTGCCCTGCTCGTAAACGAGGATACCGTCATCGGCGCGAAGTCTGGCGCCGTCGAGAACGCGGACCAGCCCCTGTCCGCCCGGGCCGAACGCGTCGCCACCGATGTACAGAGCGCCGGCTATCGACCATTCGGATGAAGGTTGACTGAGGTCCACGGTTCCCGTGGAACCGGGCATGGCGCCAACCGCGCCCGAGCCCGAGTTTATCGTGCCGCCCCAGGCGCTGAGCGACCCCACGCCGTCGAATCCGACGACCAGTTCTCCCCCGACGCTGAGGCGCGAGGAGGCGCCGAGGAGCGAGACGACACCCTCCGTAAAACTGGAACTCATGCCCAGATAAGCCGAGCCGTTCACGTTGACGATGCCGCCGTCCTCGATATTGAGATTTCCTATGCCGCCGTTGCCGACGATAAGGTCGCCGGTGTTATCCCACGTGGCAGGCCAGCCGGCGGCACCCACGCCTTTGACCGTCACGTAGCCATTGCCGCCCCAGCCGGCGCCGTCGCCGCCGATGCTGGTGGTGCCGCTGACGAGGTGTCCGCCCGACAGAACGGACAGAAACCCCTGGCTGGCATCCATCACGCCTATATCCAGCGTTCCGGTCGTCCATTCCGAACCGCTGTCGGAAACGGTCACGGCCCCCACGGCCTGATCGTGGTCGCCGATGACCCCCGAGGTGCTCGTCAGGCGCGAACGGTCTTCCACTATGACCTGGCCATTGCCGTAGCCGCCGTAGCCGACGATCAGCGGTCCATCAACTGCCCACGAACTGGGCTGAGCGGCGGACAGCGTCAGCCACACGCTGCCAACGCCGTCGTCGTCGTTGCCGACCGTGGCCGGCCCGCTGGCAAGTCTGCCGCCGGCCTCGACGACGATCTCTCCCTCGCGCCCGAAGCCCACATCAAGCGGCCCGGTCATTTCCCACCGCGAGCCGGTGCCATGCACCCAGACATAAGCCAGCAACACGCCCGCCTTGGACCTGCCGGCCATTGCCGGCGCGCCTTTGGTGAGAACACCGAGAACACCTCTAACGCCTACCGCGCCGCTCACGCTGGTAAGCGTGCTGCCGCCAACCACTTCCGTGTAGCCGGAGCCCTCAAGCCCGACGTGGAAATGCCCTGTGCTGGTCCATGTGGCGGCGTCGATGGATATCTGGCCATCGGCCGTGTCAGACTGGCCCACTGTAACGTCGCCGGAAAGCACGCCGGCATCGATCGACACATTCACCGCCGCTTTGCCGCCAGCAGCGACGGTGAGGCTGGCGCTGCCGAGATTCCAGAGGGACCCGGGATCGCTGACGTAAACCGATCCGTCGGAGCCGTCCTGCGAGCCGATGACGGTATTACCGCTGGCGAGGCGCCCGCCGAGCTGAATATCCACCAGCGCCTGTCCGGCATCAGCGATCGTGAGCGTATTGGCGATGGTTACCGAGGACTGGATACCACTCGGGCTTGTGCCGCTGATGAGCACCTGACCGGAGCCGGTTGATTGCGCGCCGATCACCGCCGACATGGCTGCAACCGAGCCGCCGTTGCCGACACTGAGTTCGCCGTAGCCGGCGCGCCCGACGATAAGGTCGGAGTAGGGCAACCGCCACGCCGAACCCTCGCCATCTACGCTTACGGTGCCGCTGGCACCGGCGTACAAGCCGAGAATGCTGTTGGTGGCGGTGACAGAGCTGCCGGTGTTGAGAATACCGCCGGCGGAAACGCTTACCGCGCCCTTGCCGCTGACACCCACCCTGAAAGGACCGGTTGCCGAAAGTGTGGAGTCGGCGCCGCTCACCGCGCAGGTACCGACGCCGGTAGTAGCTTGTCCGATGAACGCCGAGACGGTGGTGACGGAGCCGCCCGAGTTTATGGCAAGCGCGCCCTGGCCGGACTGGCCGACTGTAAGCGCTGCGGCGTTGCGCAAGGTGCCGCCGGCAATTATAAGCCAGCCGCTGGCCGTGTAGCCCTGGGCAACGGCGGTATTCTGGGCGTCGAGCGTGATGCCTGGCAAAACGGTGAGGCTGGCATTGTCGCCGGTTATTTCGCCGACGACTATGCCAGGACTGGTTGCCGAGGAAAGAGTGTACGTGTGAGCGTCGAGACCGAAGGGCGCGAACTGCACGGAATCTTTGCGCACCAGCAGGCGCACGTTGATCGGGTCTGATGCGAACGTTACGACGTGGCCGGGCGACGCTATGCCCTGGTCGAAAACGGCGTTGTCAAGCGGACCGGGCGGGTCAGGCAGCAGGGGTGCCCAGTTGGTCGGCGATTCGAAGGCGCCGGGATTGGGCCCGACCCAGAAGCGGTCCGCGGCACACAGAGGCATAACCTGAATAGCAACCGCAGCGCAAGCCGCGGCCAGCGGAGGCTTTAACCGACGCGCGCGCATGATAACCGACCCCTTTCCCACCGGAAGAGCTACCATCCCTCGCAAATTGCGACTTACAGCTGAAAATCTACGCCAGAATGCTGTGCAGTCAAGCAAAAACGCTGAATAATTGCGTCGGGCGATAGATAAAGCAGGCAGGGTCTGTGGGCTTGAGGCTGCTGACGCGCGCATGAGCACCGGTGGCGCTTAGCGCCGCGCGGGTTTGCGCCAGTCCGCCGCCTTTAAGCCTTGCAGCAGCACACGCCCGCGGCGGGTTTGCGGGCTTTGATGTCTATGCTCGTGACGAAATCGCCGGGGGTGCTGCCGGCGGGAAGTGCCTGTGCTATACGCAGATACAGTTCTGAGCCGGCAGATGCCAGGGCATCCATGTAGCCGCGTCGAGGCTCCAGAGAGATATCCGTGAAGCCCGCGGCCTCGACGATACTACGGTATTCCTCGATGAGAATCGCGCCTGCCACGCAGCCGACGAGGGCCTCGGCCATCTTGCGCACCGTCTGGGGCAGCGGACGCAGCAGCGCGATGTCGGAAATGGCTACCCTTCCGCCCGGGCGAAGTACGCGCGCTATCTCGCGCCATACGGCCGGTTTGTCGGGAGAAAGGTTTATTACGCAGTTGGATATGACCACGTCGATGGTGGCGTCGGCCACGGGAAGGTGTTCGATCTCGCCGAGGCGGAACTCCACATTGTCCAGGCCGGTTCGCGCGCGGTACTGGTCTATGCCCCGACGCGCTTTGCTGATCATCTGCGGGGTCATATCGACGCCGATTACCCGGCCGGTCGGACCTACCCTCGGGCCGGCGAGGAACACGTCGAAGCCGCCTCCACAGCCCAGGTCGAGAACGACCTCTCCGCAGGACAGCCCAGCCAGCGCAGCGGGGTTGCCGCAGGACAGTCCCATGTTGGCGCCCTCGGGCAGCCCGCGAAGATCGTCAGGCGAGTAGCCGACGCGCCGGGCGATATCCTCGGCGGCGCCGGGCGAAGCGCAGCATCCGCAGCCGGGCGCACCGGCGGCTGTTGCGATCCGCCCATATTCGTCGCGCACGATATCGCGCACGTCCTGAGGTGAGGAACAACAGGATGAAGTCGCGGGCAATTTGTCGTTCATCGGACCACCGTGCTTTCTTCAGAAAAATGTCCCGCGGGGCGGCCGGCATTGTTCAGGCCGACGGGCCCATGACGGCCAGCCACTCCCTGACCCGGCGGCAGATCATATCGCGCACCTCGCGGAACTTCTCAAGACGCTGTTCGGGAGTGCCGTCGAAGGCGACGGGGTCTTCAAACGGCCAGGAAATCTGCGCCGGCACGCCGGGATACAGTCGGGGGCAGTGTTTTTCGGCTTGGGAGCATACGAAGATAACGTAGGCGAACTCCACGCGTCCGAGGTACTCCGAAACGCTTTTGGACCGCTGGTTGCGTATATCGATGCCGACCTCGTCCATGACCTGTATCGTCAGGGGATGGACGCCGGCGGGTACCAGGCCCGCGCTGTACACGTTGAACCTCTCGCCGCCGTACTTGCGCAGGAACGCCTCGGCCATCTGGCTGCGGCAGGAGTTGGCGGAACACATTACGAGCACGTTCTGTTTTGTCATGGGCCGGATGTCTTCTGTAAGTTGTCGAGTGCTTCGGGGAGCGAACGGACGAAATCGGCTATTTCGTCGCGGACGCGCCGGTAGTGTGCCAGAGCCTCTTCCTCGGAGCGCGCCGACCGCGCCAGGGCGGGCGGGTCGTCGAAACCCCTGTGTATAACACGCGCGCCGCGACCGAGCCATGCGGGGCAGTTTTCATCGGCGTGGCCGCAGACCGTGATCACGTAGTCGAAGGGCACATCCCGGAGTTCATCCACGTGCTTGGAGCGTTGCGCGGAGATGTCCACGCCTGCTTCGGCCATGACCTTGACGGCCAGAGGATTCAGCCCCGCGGGGGCGATGCCGGCCGAGTAGGCTTCGATCGCATCGGCGCGAAGATGCCGCGCCCACCCCTCGGCCATCTGGCTGCGGCAGGAGTTGCCGGTGCACAGGAACAGGATCTTGAGTTTCTTCGAGGCCATGGTTGCTGATCCTTCGACCGTTCGTCACGAGGCGTGAGTATAGCGTCTGAGCGTACCTGGCAGTACCCACTATTCGCGCGGGCACCCGCGAGGCGGCTCCTTTCAGGACTCATCAAAAAGAAGACTACGGGCGGCCCCGTTCGCGCGGGAGGCCGCCCGTAAGTGCCGCGCTGTATCCTGGCCAGAAGCGTTCAGCGCCGCCGCCGCACCGCCAGCATCATCCCGCCACAGGCCAGCAATGCCAGCGAGGTGGGCTCGGGCACAACGGGCACGGCAGGCTCGGCATCGACGTAGAACTTGCTGAACTCCAGCCAGTGCCGGACCGCGCTGTAGTTGTCCTTGTCTGTGATGAACCCGATGCCCGCGATGCCTGCGGCGTTGATCTGGGCGGTAGAGATGTTAAAGCTCGCCGTCCCGGCGTCGAAATTCAGGTATGTCGAATCGATGTTTGTCGGAACCGTCCAGAGCGCCCAATTTTCAACGGCCAGCTCGGCGCCGTCCAACACCCGGCCGTTGGCCGTGTCGGTAATCAGCGACTGCGAAACATAGAAGTTGCCGTTGACATCCCACAGCAGAAAGCGCGCCTGTCCCTGATTCTCGAGGCGGGCAAGACCGTCCACCGAGCCGTCCGCGACACTGGAGAAACCCATCCAGCTGGTGCTGTCCAGCGCCACGCCCAGGGGATAAGCGCCGAGATCAACCTTGAAAAACAGGGCCGAGTGCACGTTGCCGGTCAGCGACACCTGATGCCGCCAGGAGAAAGCGGTTAGCGACCGGCCATCCCACTGGGTGTCCATGGAACTGGCGCCATCGCCAATCACCGTGCCGGCCAGCCCGCCAAAGATGCTGGGACCGGTGTATGTGCCCACTCCATTGTTCAGCGGGATGGTGGTGCTGAAAGGATTCAGCAGCAGGTTGTCATTGATGTTGTCCCCGTTGAGGTCGAGCACCGTCACAGTGGGGTTCGGGAAGCTGCCCGAGCCCTGCGGGTTGGCAGTGTCATATTGAACAACTATTGCCGCCGAGGCAACAGACGGAATAAGGGCGGCTAACAACGCAATCGGACGATACATAACAACATGCCCTCCGGATCGTCGAACGATGGCGGCTGGCGATAAGCTCTTCGCCACGACATAGTCACCACGCTCGTGCGTAAATTATAACCCGAGAACGGCCAAGCGGCAACGAGTTTAGAGCCGAAGTGCGCGGGCAGAGGCGTCGGGGTGACACGCGTTTCGTCTCTAAGTCCCTGTTGTATAGCCAGTTATGCGCAGAGCCGGTCGTCGTAGAGCTTTGTCGCGAAGGTTCGCTTGGAGCGGGACACCGCAGCCGGGCCGGACGGCTGACACGGGCACTGGATTGCCGCTTTCGCGGGAATGACGAGAGCCGCGTGGCCGCCGCCAGCCTGCCGCCGACTGGACTGCTGCTTTAGCGGAAATGACGGGGGGGCCGATGCGCGCGGGATGAGCGGGTCTGCTAACTCCAGCCATGCGGTGAGGGCTGCCGGGCGTGCTCGTCAGCTGCTTTCTGAGCGCGGCTCCGGCCCCGCATGAGGGGGCTGGGGGCATGCGCGAGACTGAATCGTATCATCGTCGGCGCTCCGGCCCCGCATGAGGGGGCTGGGGGGTAGCAATTGTCTTCCGCGGGATTTCGACGTTACCGGCCCACATGCGAGGGGCTTGGGAAGCGCGGTGCGACTGGGAACGCGCCGGTAACGCGACAGCCCTGCATGCGAGGGCCTTTAGAAAGGGCTGCTTTGCCGGCGTTCGGTTACGCCGTGCGCGAGCTGCACCTCAGCTCCCCTTTGCATCCCCAAAAGGTGGGATGTCCCCCTTATCAGAAGTCGAGATGGCGCAGGGTGCCCAGATGCATCTCGTGCAGGCTCCGGCCGGGGCCGACTATCGGATAGACATGCTCGCTGCCCTCCACGCGGAACTCGGCCACGACCGGGCCATCGTGCGCCAGCATCTCGCGCACCGTCCGCGCCACATCCTCCTTGCGCCGGCAGCACATGCCGCGCACCCCGCACGCCTCCGCCAGAGCCGCGAAATCCGGATTCTTCAGAATGCTGTGCGAGTAGCGGCGCTGATAAAACAGGTCCTGCCATTGCTTTACCATCCCCAGATAGCCGTTGCTGATGATGGCCACCTTCAGCGGCAGGTCATGCCGCGCCAGCGTATGCAGCTCGAAACTCGTCATCAGAAAACTGCCGTCCCCGTCTATGGTTATGACCGGACACGACGGGTCTGCGGCAGTTGCCCCGACGCCCGCCGGCAGACCGAAGCCCATCGTTCCCAGCCCGCCGGAGGTTACGAACTGTCTTGGCCTGCGGAAGCGGAAGAACTGCGCCGTCCACATCTGATGCTGCCCGACGCCGGTAACGATCACCGCGTTGCCGTGAGTCTGGCGGCGGATTTCCTCGATCACGTACTGCGGCTTGGGCAAATCCGAATCGTCGAAATACACAAAACCGTGCCGCCATTTCCAGTTGGCAATGCGCATCAGCCAGTCGTGACGGTTGCGCCGCGCCACCCGCTCCAGCAGAAGCCCCAGTATGTGTTTCGCGTCGCCCACCAGCGCAACGGTCGGCCGCACGATCCTGCCCACCACCGACGGGTCGATGTCGATGTGGATGATCGACGCGCCGGGCGCGAAGCGCGACGGATCGCCGGTCACGCGGTCGTCGAACCGCGCTCCCACCGCCACGAGGCAGTCGCATTCCTGCACAGCGAAGTTCGCCGCCGCTCCCCCGTGCATTCCCAGCATGCCCAGGCTCAGGCGGTGCTGTTCATCGAACACCCCCAGCCCCAGCAGCGTCATGGCCACGGGAATGCTGGCGCGCTCGGCCAGTTCGCGCAGAACATCGCCAGCCCCGGCGATCACGGCGCCGCGCCCCACATACAGCAGCGGCTGCTGCGCGGAATTGATCAGGTCGGTCGCCCGGCGCAGGTCCTTCTCGTCCACCGCCGGCGGCGCCGGGGCATACCTCTGCACGATGTGCGCCCGCGGGCGAGCGTCGGTTTCGCCTGGGCATGGGGCCTCCAGCACGTCCGACGGGATGTGCATTACCACCGGCCCCGGGCGCCCGCCCGACGCCACCAGCACAGCTTCGGCCACGTTGCGGGCTATCGCGCGCGGCTGGATCGCCAGACAGCCCCACTTGACGCACGGGCGCACAATGCCCAGAGCGTCTATGCTCTGGAACGAATCATCCCCCAGATGTTCGCGCCGGGAACCAGCGCATATGCACAGCACCGGCACGGAATCCATGCCGGCCGTCGCCAGCCCCGTCACGCTGCCCGTAATCCCCGGACCCCCGCCCACCACGCATACCCCGCACCGCCCCGATGTCCGGGCATAGCCGTCGGCGGCGTGGGCGGCGCCCTGTTCATGCTGCGTGGCGATAACGCGGATGCCGACGCGCGACAGCGCCTCCACGAGCGGCCGGAGTTTTTCGCCACCGCAGGCAAAAACCGTATCCACGCCGCATCTGGCCAGCGCGCCCGCCAGCGCGTGGGCTCCGGTCGTGATCTCATGTTCAACAGTCTTCACAGGTTGTGCACCGGCATTCGCCGGCAATAGCTCCATTGTAGCCGCCGGACGGCGACGCCGCGACGCGCCGGCGCGCCGGCCGGCACCTGATGCGCCGGTCCGCCGTCGGCCGGGGCTTAATCATGCCGCCAAGACGGGCTAACATCTCTGACGGATGGAAGTAACGCGCCTGGCCCCCTCGCCCACCGGAGCGCTGCATCTGGGCAACGCCCGCACGTTCATGGTCAACTGGGCGCTGGCCCGGCAGCATGGCTGGAAGATCGTTCTGCGCATCGAGGATCTGGACGGTCCCCGCGTCAAGAAGGATGCCGACCGGCAGGCCATCGAAGACCTGCGCTGGCTGGGAATAGACTGGGACGAGGGGCCGGTCTATCAGTCGCCGCGCATGGAAACATATGCCCGGGCTGCTGCCGAGCTGCTTGGCGCGGGGCTGGCATATCCGTGCATATGCAGCCGCCGGGAGGCACTGCTGGCCGCCAGCGCTCCCCACGCCGAAGACGGGGCGGCGGTGTATCCGGGCACATGCCGCGGCCGGTTCGCAAGCGTCAGCGACGCCGCGCGCGTCGCGGGTCGGCCTCCGGCGCTGCGCTTTGTGGTAACCGAAGAGCATGTGGAGTTCGACGACGCCCTGGTCGGGCGGCTCGTTTTCAACCCCGCCCGCGACCTGGGCGATTTCGTGATACTCAAGGCCGACGGCACGGCGGCCTATCAACTCGCCGTGGTCGTGGACGATGCCCGCATGGGCGTAACGCGCGTTATACGCGGCGACGACCTGATCGAGTCCACCCCCCGCCAGATACTGCTGTACAGGGCGCTGGGACTGGAGCGGTCCATACCGCGGTACTGCCATTTGCCGCTGATCGTGGGCCCCGACGGCAGGCGGCTGGCGAAGCGCCACGGCGATACGCGCCTGGCATACTATCGCCAACTGGGCGTGCCCGCGTCGCGGGTGCTGGCGCTGCTGGGCCGATGGTGCGGCATGGAACTCGACCCCCGGCGTGCCGCGGCGGGCGATTTCGCGCGGCAACTGGACATGGCGCGGTTCCCGCGGCAGCGCATAGTGTTCACGGAAGACGACGACCGGTGGTTGAAAGGCGTTTAGCATCGTGCGGCCGGGGCGGCGCCGGGATGGCGCTGTCCAGACTACAATGTTGCCCGTGCGACCAGCGCTTATCCACGACATCATGAGCGGGCGGCGGCGCGGGCCGGCCGCCGCGGCGCTGCGCGCTGCGCTGCGCGTGCTCGAATTCCCCTATCGCGCGATAATCGCGCTGCGCAACAGGCTCTACGATGCCGGCTGGCTGCGGCAGACGCGTCTTGAGGCGCCGGTCATCAGCGTGGGAAACATCACCGTCGGGGGCACGGGCAAGACTCCGGTGGTGCAGTGGCTGGCGCGGCGGCTGGCGGCGGAGGGCTGCCGTCCGGCGGTGCTCATGCGCGGCTACAAACGCGCCGGACCCGCATCGCTCAGCGACGAGCAGGACATGCTTGCCGAAGCCCTGCCCGGCATGGTCGTGCACGCCGACGCCGACCGCGTGCGCGGCGGGAGGGAAATACTCCGGCGTCATCCCGATGTGACCCACATCATCCTGGACGACGGGTTTCAGCACCGGCGGCTGGCGCGGGATTTCGATCTGGTTCTCATCGACGCGACCTGTCCGTTCGGTTACGGACATCTGCTGCCGAGGGGGCTTCTCCGCGAGCCGCCCGCAGCGCTGCGGCGGGCCGACGCCATCGTTATCACCCGCTGCGACCGGCTCGGCACCGACGAGCTGCGCGCGCTGGCCGAGCGGCTCCGGGCGATCAATCATGCGGCGCCGGTGTATCGCTGCCGCCACACGGCGGGCGGCCTGCGTTCGGCGCACAGGTCGGCCGCCGACGAGCCGGATGTGCCGCTGGAGGCGCTGAAATCGCGGCGGTATTTCATCTGTGCCGGCGTGGGCAATCCGCTGGCTCTGGCGCAACAGGCGGCGAGCCTGCCGGGCGTTTGCGTGGGGCAGTGGTGGCTGGGCGATCACCACGCGTACACCGCGACCGACCTTATGGAGCTGCGCCGGCGCGCCGCCGGCGCCGACGCGGTCATCGTTACGGAGAAGGACTGGCGTAAGATACGGCTGCTTCCCGGGGCCGGGGACGATCCGCCCATCTGGCGGCTGGACCTGCGCCTGGAGTTCGAGCCGCCTGCCGAGCCCGGGCTGGTGCAGCTCATCGTTGCCCGCACGGAACGCGCGCGCAGCGTCTGAGGGCACGGCGAGGGGGGGCGTTTACGGCTCGATCAGATACACTTCGTCGCCGACGGCGAGCATCACCGGCTCATCGAAGGCCATATATTGCGCCAGCGTGCGGCCGTGCTTCGCCGCCAGAGCGAAATACTCGTCGCTGAACTGTTTTATGTGCCGCGCGCGGCTCTGCTGTTCGGGGGCGACCTGCGCGTCGATCCACTGGCCGTTGCGCCGGAAGAAGGTCCTTGCGCCGATGGTGCGGACGTTGTTTTCAACGGCGGCGGCTTCCCTGGCGGCGTCGCGTCCCAGTTGCATCGCCGCTCCGGGGGCGGAAGCCGCCTCGGCGCCAAAGCGGTCGAGCATTCTGCGCTGGAGGTCCGGCGCTGCCGCCGCCGGGTGGGCGCGCGTGTAGTCGCCTTTGATCGCCCGTTGGGCCACGCCGCCGGCGCCGTCCACCTGATCCAGAGCGGAAAGCCGCTCGGCCGCCCGGCGCACGTTTCCGGCGATGTCGCGCACGTTGACGGAATCATCGGCCATGAACGATGTGTACGGCGTAAGGATGCCGTGGCGGGTGGCCAGACCCACCAGTTCCTTTATGAGTTCTTCGTTGCGGCCTTTGAGGTCGAGTTCCTCCAGCAGCCTGCCCACGCGCCGCACGGCCCACAGTTTTTCGATGAAGGCGGCGGATTCATCCGCGCTGCGCTCCACGAGCGTCGCGGGGAAATCGATTTTCTGGAGGGTGGAGCCGACGTTGCCGCTTATAACGACTTTCGCCGGGCCGGCTTTGCGATAGCGCCCCACCATCAGCAGCTGTTCGCCGGCGAACAGGTCGAAGGGGCCTTCGGGATAGACGCGGTTTATAACGCTGCCGTCGGCGCCGGGGGCATCGACAGACACTTCGATGCGCACATCGGTGAGGACCGGCGCCGCTATGCGGCCGCAGAGGCGCGCGACATGCGCTTCTATATCCTCCTCCGGGCGCACAAACTCCGTCTGCCCGAAGTTGTCGCGCGCCAGTTTGTCCAGAAGCCGGGCGTTTACGTCGTAGCCCACGCCGAAGCAGAAGATGCGTGCGCGCACTCTGTTGGCCTCGCGGGCGTTATGCGCGATGCGCATCTCGTTGGTTTCGCCGGTGGTGGGCAGACCGTCGGTGAGGAAGATGACGTACGACGGGCGTGCCGGGTCCTGAAGTTGCGCCAGGGCCGCGCGCAGCGCGCCGTCGATGTTGGTGCTGCCGCCGGCATACAGACCATCGACGAACGCAAGGGCGGCCTTGCGCGTGTCGGCATCGTAGCGCTGGAGTTCGGGCCGGAACGCCTCCACCTGGCTGTCGTAGGCGATGATGTTGAACAGGTCGCCGGGATTGAGTTTGCCTATGACCTCCTTCAGCGCCGAACGCACCTGTTCGATCTTCCGGCCGGTCATGCTGCCCGAACGGTCGATGACGAACAGGCAGGTTTTCGCCGGCGGCTGGCGGTCGGGCGCGGGCACCTGCGGGCTGGCCAGCAGCAGGAAGAACCCTTCGTCTTCCTTCGGCGGGCGGTAGCTCAGCAGGCGCGCGCCCAGCGCCCCGCGGCCAACGTCGTAAAACAGGCGGAAGTCGCCGGCGGGGATGTGGGTTCTGGCCTCCCATGAGACCACCGCGCGGTTCGCGTCGGGGCGCTTTATCTCCACGGGATGCGTCGGGCTGTAAACGTTCTTTATCTCGGCGGCGCTCTCGATGCTGATGCGTATGCTGATGCTCTCGCACGGCGCGGCGGTGTATCTGGCCGTGCTCAGCGGCAGCAGGAAGTCGGTCAGCCCATCGACCTTGCGGCACAGTTGCGAATAGCGCAGCGAAACCGTGCGCTTCGCGCCGGGCGGCACGGGGAAGACGCTGGTTTTGAACAGGCCCGTGCCCATCCATTCCAGAAGGGCCGGATCGCGATTCTTGCGCACTATCGCCTCGTACAGCCTGCGCGCCTCGCCGGCGTCAAGCAGTTTGGCCGCGTATTCCCTGCCGTCCACCATGAGCGTCATCGAGTCGATGGCGCCGTCGTAGGGCAGCGGAAAGATGAACGCCGCTTCGATCTGCCGGCTGCCGGTGTTCTCGAAGGTCTGCGCAAGCTGCACCTGCGCCACCTGATCCACCACCCGCACCTGCACATTGATGTCCCTGACTTTGTACACCGTCTGCGGCTCGGGAGGCGTCGGCCGCGGCGGCACGGGCGGAGGCCACGGCGGCGGGGGCGGCGGAGGAGGCCAGGGCGGCGGGACGATGATGACCGGCGGCCGGGGCAGCCTCACCATCTGCGACGGATCTTCCACGACCAGCACGCCCTGCGCCGCAAGATATGCCGGCGCAAGCAGCAGCGCGCACGCCGCGATGAGCATTGCCAGGCGATTCATGGCCTTGCCTCCGGTTCGACCGACCGCTATGCCGCCCGCCGCCTGCCGTCCGGTGCTATTGCACCTCGAGCACGAAACTCTGCGAGTGGCTGTTGAACTCCGGCGCGTACATGCACTGTATCGAGGCCATGCCCGTCTGATACCTGCCCCGATGCTGCACCCGCACCGGATACTCGAACACATACGTGCCCTTGGGCAGATAATCGATGAAGAAGTGGCTGGCCGTGTCGCGCGTGGCCTCGTAATACGCCAGCCCGTCCTGATAACGGTAGCGCGACAGCACATTCACCGGCTCGGTGCCGCTGGCGCGGTGGTCCTTGAGATGGACATACTCCATGTCGCGGTCCACGCGCAGCACTATGCGCACGACCAGTTCGTCGCCGACCTTGACCGGTCCTTTCACCGGCTGGAGCACCGGCCCGCGGGCGGTCAGTTCGCGCGTGAACAGCGCCTTTTCGAGCTTGAGCGGGGTGCCTTCCCAGGGCGTTACCTTCGACATGTCCTCGAGGTACTGCCAGTGGATGCTGCCCCACGCGACGCCCTTGTCGTTTTTCTTAAGTACGATCTGGCTGAACTCGGGCTTAATCTCCGTGCGCAGGAAGCGCTGTTCATAGAAACCGGTGCCCGCTTCGACCTTTTCGGGCTTTATGGGCACGTCGCCCAGCGTCACTTCGACCAGTTCAGTGGACGAGAGTATCTCGCCGCCGCGCAGCAGCAGCCCGTAAACAGCATCGGCGGTGGCCTTGGTGGTCTTCCAGTCCTGCGTCTGTTTCTGTTTGATGAGCCACACGCGGCATTCTTCCACCGCCGCCGCGTCGGCCATCACCTCGTCGAAGGCCTCGATCATCATGGCCTGCGTCTCGATGGGGGCGCGATACCACCACCAGCTGAGTTCCGTGTCGCGCCAGAACATGCCCATCTCCTCGCTGGTGACCGAGCGTTCCTTTATGGACGCCATGATGGCGCGGGCGGTGTCGGCGTCGCCGAAGCGCTTCAGGGCCACCGCGAGGTGCGCCTGCGACTGGCGATTGGCCAGCATCAGCCAGTGCTTGCGCGCCTGCGCCAGGAAGTAATCGACCGCTTCCTTGTGCTCGGGGGCTATCTTGCGGTCCTCCAGGAAGAAACTGCGCCCGTACAGATAGAAGGCTATGGTCGGGCTGAGGTTGTATTCATCCTTCCTCTTGGCGCGCAGGATGTCCTGATAGATGCGGTTTATCCAGCCGTCCAGCCGCGCCAGCGCCTTTATGGCCGGTGCCGCATCCACCTGTTTTACCCCCAGATGCCGCAGACGTCCGAAACCCGTGGTGATGTAAAGGGTTATGTAATCGTTGGCCGGACCGCCCGGGAACCACGGCCAGGCGCCGTCGGCCAGTTGCGCCTCGGCTATCTTCTGCATCAGGCGCTGGGTTTCGCTGTTCAGACGGTTCTCGTCGAAGAGAATGCCCACGTTCCTGCGGGCTTCACTCTCCCTGACGGCCTGCCGCAGCCACGGTGTTTCCTCGAGCATGACGGCCTTCAGGTCCTGGTTCTTCTCCAGCGGGCTGTCGAGCGCCGGCGTGCCCTTCCACTGCTCGAAGACGCGGCGGATCTTCGGATCGCTGTTGGCGATATGCCGCGCCAGGGAGTTGGCGTACAGCCGGTTGAACGTCTGTTCCGTGCACTCGTAGGGGAACTCCATGATGTACGGCAGCGCCATCACCGCGTACCACGCGGGATTGGACACCACCTGCACCGTCAGCGACTGGTGCCGCAGCGTGGGCGACTGGCCCGCTTGCGCCAGCTTCGTGAAACTGAAGCGCTTGGTCTGCTGACCGCGCACGGGCAGCGGCAGCGATTCGGTGACCAGCACGCGCCGCGACAGCACCGGCACAGCGCCCTCCTCGCCGTCGGAAAGCCGGCCGGTGGATGCCACTGCTTTGTAGCCCACGGGCGCCAGCTCGTCGGGCACGGTTATCCGCCACGACACCGTGCGCGATTCCTTCGCGGGTATGTCCACCTTCCTGTCGATCTGCGTGTTGCCCAGGGCGTCATCAACCGGCCTGCCGGTGCGCAGATCGAAGAACGTCAGCCGCGCCGACACGCTCTGCGTGCCGGCCGACTGGTTGGTTATCTTCACCGTGAATTCCAGCGCGTCGCCCTCGCGCACGAACCGCGGGGGATTGGGCTGCACCATCAGCTCTTTGGCGGTTACCGCGGAATCCTGAAGCAGCCCGCCCCGCAGCGTCGCATCGTGGGCGAAGCCCAGGAACTTCCACTGCGTCAGCGCCTCGGGCATGGTGAACTCCATGCGCACGACGCCGTCCTTGTCGGACACGAGATGCGGGAAGAAGAACGCCGTCTCGTTGAGGTTCACGCGCGCCGAGACTTTGTCCAGGTCCGGCCCGGCGCCGCCGCCCGGCTCGCCCCTGCCGCCGCCGCCCATGCCCGCCGTCTCGCCGGGCTGCGCGGCAAGAGCCCGCAGTTTTTCATCAGCTCCGGACTTGCGCGCGGCGTTCTCGGCAAACCCGTCCAGTTTGTCCGTTTCACGGTCGGCAACCGCCGCGGCAGCGGCCGGCGCAGGAACACCGTTGAATTGTTGTGCCGCCTGTCTTTCTTCCATGAACCGCCGGCCCGGAGCACCGCCGCGGAAGTACATGTAGCCCCAGAGGTTCGCCGTCAGCTCCACCGGGAAATGCCGCCAGGTGCACGTGGCGTCGAGGCGCTCCGTGTCCCACGAGCCGCGCAGATGCCACAGCCCCCGCCGCATGTTCTCGAACTGTGAATAGAGATTTGACGCATCCTGCCGGAAAACGCCGAAACCGCTGATCCACTGGTGGGCGAGGAACTGGTCCAGAGACTGGTCGTACAGAGCGGCCACCATCTCCGCCACGGCCCGTTTGGCGTCCGGGCCGCTCACCACCGCCGTCCACGTTTCCTTCTGGCCGGGCTCGAGCTTCGAGACGAATCGCTCCCACGCCACGGTCAGTTTCTTGTTGGTCCAGGGCACGTCCACGCGGTGCGATGTCAGATACGCCCGGTTCTCGCGGACCATCGTCACGCGCAGCGTGAAGCCGCCGCGCATCGCCTCGGTTATCTGCTGGCGCACCGTCTGCTGCGTGGCGCCCAGTTCCGTCCAGAACGACTGTATGACCTTGCGCCGATGTTCTATCTCGATGAAAGCCCGCGCCTTTTCATAGCCCGTGCCCCACAGCGCCATGAACTCCTCGCCGACCTCCAGCGACCACTTCGGCGCCGCCACCACCGACGGCACCTTCACGGGGAACTGTCTGGCGTCGGGCTTGAGCACCTGAAGCGGCAGACGGGCGGTAATCTTCCTGCCGAAGCTGTCCTGCGCCTCGAGCATGGCGCGATAGGCCCCGGGGGCAAGTTTTGCCGAGACCGCGCCCCTGCCGCCGGCGTCAGTCGTAAGACCCTGCTCGAAGACCACTTCGCCGAGTTCCCAGGAGTTGGGGTTCGACGGGTCGGGCGGGGGCTGGGCGCCGGCATCCGCCTCGCGCCTGAAGCGAGGACCGGGCTGCCAGCCGGGCAGTTTCGGCCGTACGACCTTCTCGGGCTGCTTCAAACGATACACCTTCACGGCGACGTCGGTCTTCTGTCCCACGCCGTCGAGCGTCCGGGTGAAGATGCTTATTTCCACGGGTTTGTCGTCGGTAAGCCACTGGGGCGCCGACATGCTGGCGGTGATGGCGGCATAGCCCAGGCTCACGCTGCGCTGCGCCGAGCGCGTTTCGCCGGCCGTGTCGGTGACGTCGGCGTACACGGAGAACACGAACGTCGGTTCATCCTTCTCGGGCACCGACAGATCCGGCTTGGCGACAAACTCCACGGTGAAGCCGCCATCAACGCCGGTCGTGGCAGTTCCGTGCGCTATCTCCTGGCTGGCAGTGCGCGGCGCCCGCCACCAGAAGTACCAGTGCCACCAGTCAGGATAGCGCACCTCGCGCACCACGCGCCAGCGCACCTTCGCGCCGTCGATGGCCGCTCCCGTGTACGCCATCGCCTTGCCCTTGAGGGTGACCTTCTGGCCGAGTTTGCTGGCCGTTTCGGGCGCCTCGAGCGTCACCTGGAACTTCGGGCGCTTGTACTCCTCGACGCTGACCGAAGCGGAACCGGTGGGCCCGCCAGCGGTCTCCAGTATCATCCGTCCCGTCAGCCGGTCGCGCGGCGCCGTGAAGCTGCCGCTGAAACTGCCGTAGTCGTTGGTGCGGTGCTGCTGCCGCGATATCTCCTTGCCGTTGGGGTCCTTGAAGACCACCGTCACGTTCTGCCCGGCAAGGGCGGTGTAGTTGTCGGCCTCGGTATCCACGCGGATGCAGATGCCCTTGTAATTAACCGTCTGTCCCGGACGATACAGCGCGCGGTCGGTGAAGAAGACGGTGCGCGTGTACGGTTCGGGCTTGCGCCCGTATGTGTGCAGGTAATAATCGTTGCCGGCGGCAAGCTGCTGCTCGCCGCTGCTGGCCAGCAGCAGATAGCCGCGGTTGGCCGACCCGCGCAGCGAGAACAGACCGTTCTGATCGGTGGCAACGGACGGGCCGGCTGAAAAACGCCCGTTGTTGTCGCGAATCCACGTCTCCACTTTGGCGTTCTGCACCGGCTCGCCGCTGGCCGCATCGAGCACGAAGCCCTCGATGAGGTCTTCGCCGTGCCGGTTGCGCATGACTATCGCCAGAGTGCTCACCCAGATATCGGTCACGCTGACGACGTTGTCCTTGTCGCCGAATTTCGGGTCGTGGCTGGCGATGAGGAAATAGCAGCCGGGTTTGAGGTCTTCGGGAATGGGAAGCTCCTCAACCCGTTCCCTGTAGTCCTCGGTGGGGGGCAGTTTGCGCGACCATTCGTATGCCGGCTTGCGGCGCACGAGATCATCGCGCTCCTGGCCGGTAAGCTGTTCCGGACGCCAGCGGCTGTTGCCGATGCGTCCCTTCCAGTCCAGCGGCACCAGCCGGAAGAACACCTCCGTTACATTGCGGTAGCGCACCTCGATCGTCGGCCAGGGCTGATTCCACACCCTTTCGGTGGCGATGCTGACGGATTTGGCTTCGATGTCGCGGACGAGATTGTGGCACATGCGTCCGCCGACCGAGTTTCTGAAGGCTTCCCAGCCCTGAAGCGCGATGCGCCGCGCCTCGACCAGTTCGTTTTCCGAACTCAGCACGCTGGCCCACAGAAAGCGGGCGCGGGCGGATATCTCATGATCGCCCCATCTGTCAACGAACGCCTTGAGGGCGTCCTTGTAGCGCTTGTTCCTGTCCTCGCCGACGGAACGGTTGTAGCCGAACTGAAGACGGTTGAGGTCGGCATCTATGAAAGCGGACTTGTCCGCGTCGTCGCGGTGGAAAGACAGAACCTTCTGATAGAGGCGGATGGCCTTCGCCGTAAGCGACGTCTCGTCGGTGGTCTTCACTTCCCACTTCAGAAACTCCTCCGCCGGCGCGAAGATGGGGCTGTCGGCGGCGAGCTCGAAGGCATCCTCGGCCTTCGCCGCCGCCTGTTCGCCCGAACTGTAGAAGTTGAGCGCCTCGAAGGCGACGAAGTCGTACAGCGTCGGGCGATAAGTGTCGGGCAGCGTGCCCTTCTCCAGAAGCGCATCGTAATCGGCCACGGGGATCTTTTTCAGTTCGGCTTCGGCCGACAGCGCGCGCGTGAAGACTTTGTCTATCGCGGCAAGTATGCGCGGCAGGTCCCAGGTGAGGATATCCTTGCCGGGCGGCTCGGCGGTCTGCGTGCGGCGCATGAAGCGCCAGCGGTTCTGCTGGAAGAAATGCCAGTACCAGTTGGCCAGAACCGCCTCCATCACCGGAGCCATCTCGCGGGGGGCTTTGGAGATCTCCTCCTCCAGGCGCAGTATCTTCTCCTCGGGTTTGTTGCCCTGTATCACGCCCTCCAGAGCGATCTTGCGGGCTATGGCTTTTATGGCCTCGGGCCATGCTTTATCGCGTATGGCTCCCTGAATGATCGGCTCGAGCAGTTCGATGGCGGTTTTGGGCAGGCCCTTGTTCTGAGCCTCATCCACTTTTTTCCACATGCCATCGCGGGGCGAAGCTGCTGCCATGACCAGTGCCGCAAATACGGTTCCGACGATCCACGCACGCCGTTTCATCCTCCACCGGGCCTTTCTTCGTGCGGCGACGCGCCAACGCCGCCGCGCGCTGTGCGCAGCGCGGCGCGCCGTCTCGATATCCGATAGACGCGCGCGATGCGAAAAGGTTCCCGCGGATTGTGGCGTTTTCCGAAAAAGCCGGCGGCCCGGCCGCGCCGTCGCGTTTCACGGCCGCGGCGGCTCCACGAAGACGGGGGCGTCGAAGGCCGCGCCGTCGATGGTCGCCCTGCCGCCGTCGGTCGTGCGGAAGGCGACGGTTGCCGTTTGCCCGCCGGCCACCAGCCGCACTCCCACGGCCGTGTCGCTGTCGATGCGCCGGACCGACCATTGGGGCTGCCGGCCGGCCTTGTGCACCATTATCACCGTCAGCATAGACAGGGCGTCGCGCGGCTCCTGAGTGGACGCTTCCACGTGCCAGTGGTTGGGAAACTGGCGCGTCGGCGGCGGGTCGAACCCGTCCCACTGCCGGAAGCGCACCGGCACCGGCGAGAGGTATTGCACCGCCGCGCCGGCGCCGGGCATCGCCAGCGTCAGCCGCGCGGACTTCTCATCGACGGCAAACTCCTTCAGGGCATGCAGCATGAACTGAAAGGTCGCGGGACGCGCCGCCCGCAGGTCGTCCCATATCACTATCACGTCGGGCTTGAGGAAAACCAGGTGGCGATGAAAGCGCCGCAGCAGGTCGCCATAGGCGCTTGTGGCGTCGCCCATGACGTAATCCCACGCGGGCGCCAGCCGGTATGCGGCTATCGACCCGTCGGGCGCGGCACTGCGCGGAGTCTGGCCTTTGCCATCGACCAGCACGGTGTTATGTGCCGCGGTGCTGTGGACATACTGGTAGTGGAACCTGCTGCCGTGCAGATCGCGATATGTGCACGCCACGAGCAGCGGTTCGCCAAAGGCGTTTAGCTGAAAGCTGTTGTGAGGATTATGCCCGTGGCTGCGCCTGCCGAACGGGCTGGATTTGAAAAGCACGCTTACCCCCTCGCGGGCATCGAGCAGATTGCTGTTGAGAGCGGCCACCCCGATGCCGCGGAAAACCTTGCTGGCGGGCAGATCGTCCGGAGCCTTTGCCGGCGGCGCTTCCGGCAGCCACGCGCGGTAGAGGAAGCCGATCACGCCGCCCGGCGCGCGGGCCTTCCACTGCTCGCACCACCACCGCCAGTAACGGGCATTGCCCCCGTCGGGCCGGCTGCCCCTGGCCCGTATGAAGTAGTCCATGAACTCGCACATGCCGCCGCTGACCGGCCGGTGGCACAGGTCCCCGAAACCCATGTTGGGCGCCCCCGGCGGCGCAATGTACATCGGGAAATCGCCGACCTGCGCGAAAAACGGCTTTTTCAGGCCGTCGATGCCCAGCGCGCGGTCGGCAACCTGAAGCCACCACACCACCTTGCTCATGTAGCCGGCCCAGTAGCTGACGCCCTCGTGCCATCCGCCGTCGTCGTCGGACCACACCGGATAGCACGCATAGAACTTGTTGACGGCGTAGTCCAGCCATGTTTGGGCTTCGGGAATCTCGCCGAGAAACGCGATGCCCGCCTCGCCCACCTTGTGCCAGACGCGGTTGCCGTGGCTGTTGTAGGGTTTATTGATGTGGCCGGTGCCGCGGGCTATCTCGCCGCTCACCCACGCATCGTTCACGCGCCGCAGCATGACCTTGCGCACGGCCTGGCGGTCGTCTTCGCTCAGCGCATCCCACGCCCAGTCATACGCCCGCGGCAGACGATACAGAAGCGGCTTTGCCGCCTCGCAGTTCATGGCGAAATTGGTCGGCCCGTCGGGGTTCCATGACGCCAGATGCATTACCCAGCGGCGGGCGGCGGCGGCGTATTTCGGATCGCGCGTGAGCATGTACACGAAACTGATGACCTCCGCCTCGTCGCAGGCGCGCATGGTCTGTTCCCGGTTGGGCCACCAGTACCTGACCAGTTCCGCGTTGTCCTTGTCGCGCGCCGAGCCCATGTGCTCGGGCTCGGGAGTGGGTCCGGCGGCGATGTATCTGTCGGCCTGGGCGCGCAGCGCTGCGAACGCCTGCGCTTCGCGTCCGGCGGCCAGCTGGCGCAGCGCCGGCAGGTCCTCGGGTCTGACAAAAAGCCGCGGATGTCCCGCCGGCACGCGCTGCCGCTGCTGTGCGCGCGTGGGCATGGGAAACGCCGGTGCGTCGGGCGGCACTATCACCCGGCGCACCGCGCTCCAGTCCGACAACGCTCCCGACTCGTCGGCGAAGCGGTAACGCCACCAGTATGTGCCGGGCTGCCACGGCTCATGGTGCGTATAGGTGTTCCACGGGAGATTCTCGACCGTCTGCGGCGCGGTGAACTTCTCGTCGGCCGACCACTGGACGGTGTACGTGGCGGCGGCCGGCTCATGCAGCCATACCAGCGAGGGCGGATTGAGGCTCGCCTTTTCGCCGTCGCCCGGCCGATAGCCCACCTCGTCGGGCGCGGGCCTGCGATTGCTGACCGCGAGTTGCGCAGCAGAACACATCCGGGCCGCCGCCACGACGGCCAGCAGTATCAGAAGGATCCTCAGCATGGCGCGATCTTATCTTGCAGTGATCTCGAAAGGTATGGCCGGCAGCGTGGCCATGGGAAAACGCCGCGCCGTTCCTCCGCTACCGGACCTTTCGGCGAATGCCGTTATGATCAGATTGCCTTTCGTGCCGGGTTTGGCTTTGGCCGGGTCGGCCCGCACAACGACCTCCATTCCGGGTCCGCGGCTCTCGAAACGCTCTATGGACAGACCCTCGGGAGCGTCGCTCAGTTCGAGATGAACCTTGCCGAAGAGCGTCTTGGCGGGCATTCCCACGTGGAAGCGGGCCGTGCCGCCGGCCGGCACGCGCACGGGCTGGTTGCCGGCAACGCGCACGGGGCCGCCCGACGGCAGGCGCCCCACTGACAGCAGCATCTCGCCTACGGGCACCAGATGGTGATACGCGAACGCCTGCATCATGTCCTCGGCGGGCGTGGCGCGGCGGACGACCTGCCGGCCGGCGATCGTCGCCCGGCCTTCTATTTCCACGTTCACCAGTCCGGTCGGAGCGCCCGGACCGGCCGAGATGGTTACCGCCACGCGGTCGGCGCCGGCGGGGATGCGCGCGCCGCTGAGTGTAAGTCCGCGCGTCGGCTCCTTCAGCGCCAGCGTTATGTCGCCGGAAAAACCGTCCCGGCGCAGCGCGTACACCGTAAGCGGCGCCGTTCCACCGCGCATGTTCACGCTGGAGGGCACCACGCGCAACTCGAAATCGGGACGCGGCTCGGTCAGCCGCAGCCGGTAGGCATATTCATCGCCGCCCTGGCTCTGCATGTCGCCGAGGTGCACGAAATACTCGCCGTCGGCCGGCAGCGTGATGCTTATGCGCGAATCCGCATGATGCGTCAGCAGTCCGAAGCCTTTGTCTTCCCAGTCGTCGTTGAAGGCGATCTGCCGCCCGGCGGCGTCGGTGAGTTTCAGCACCGAATCCAGCGGCGAGGTGAGCCGGCGGGCAAATACCTCGATCACCACCGCGCTGCCCGCGCGCCCCTGAAAGCGGAACACGTCCCAGTCGCCCGGGCGGTCGATCCGGCCGTTGATGATGACCGGCAGACTCACCGGCTGTGCCGCAGCGGGGGCGTCGTTGGGTTCGCGCTCCAGCGCCTCGGGCAGCGTGTCGATGGCCATCATGACCGTGTTGGAAAGCAGCCCGTCGCGCCGCACGGTAAGCGGATACAGTCCGGCGGCCACGTCGCGGTTCTGGATCAGTCTGTTGGTCGGCAGGTTCCAGCCGCGAACCTCGATGGTGGCGGCTTCGCCGGCTTTGCCGCCCAGCGGGAATATGCCCGTGATGAACGGCAGCTCCCCCAGCGCCAGGCGATATACGAAATCCTCACGCCCGCGATACAGGGCGTCGCGAATCTCTATCACATACTGCCCGTCGCGCGGGATCTCATAGCACAACACGGGGTCGGGATTGAAACGGTAATCGTCCACGCACGCGATTTCCCGGCCTGAAGGGTCATAGAGCGTCAGAACCGTCTGAATCCACCCGGGCACGGCGTCGGCTATGTACGGCATCAGCTGTCGCGCGGTGACGACGGCTACGATCCGCTGGCCCTTGCGCGCCTTGAACCGGTAACGGTCGGGCACGCCCGGGGCTATGTGCCCGTTCACCACCACCGGCAGGTCGATGTCCACCGTCGTCCGCAACTGCTGCTGCACCGCCGTCCGCACGACCTCCGGAAGCTGCCCCACGCAGAAGACCAGCGGGTTGGTGAGCCCTCCCGAGGCCGCCAGCCGCAGATCGCGCATGCCCGGACGGGCGTCGGGGGCGATGGTAACCTTGAGCGTCACCCTCTCGGCGATGGCGGGCGTTGCCGGTCGTCCCTGAAAGGTGGCGAGTTTCTTGCGGATCTCGGCCAGCATCTTCTCGTCTTCGGCGGTCCACACCGGCCGGGTGGCACCGCGCGCCGGATTCGCAGCCGCCGCGCGCTTGTCGAGAAGCTCCTTGAGTTTCTCGCGCAGGGCATTGAACTGGGCGATGCTCAGGGGCTTGAAATGTTCCACCACCTCGGCCTGGATGCCCGTGCCCGAAAAATGCGCCAGCTTCACGCCGTCGAGAAACTGGCCTCCCACCACCACCTGCACCGTGGTGCCCTGACGACCGCCGGCAGGATACACATAGCCTGTGTGCGGGGCGGAAGGCCCCTGCTGGCCCAGCGCACAGGCGGGCAGCGCCAGTCCGGCAAGCACAAGCGCATAAACACGCAGTCGGCGGGTCATCGCGTGCCTCCGTGGACTTACATGATCTCCTTTAGCGGCCCGCCCATCTTCACAGCGTCCTCAGGCGCGGGCGTCAGGCGGACCAGATGTCCCTGCGGATGCATGATCTGTGCCGCAGGGTCTATGCCCAGCAGTTCATACATGCTGGCGATGAGGTCGCACGGATAGACGGGCCGGTCCTTCACTGTTTCGCCGGTGCGATCCGATGCCCCCACTACCCGGCCGCCTTTGAAGCCTCCTCCGGCCACCATCGCGCAGAACACCCTGCCGTAATGCCCGCGCCCGCCCTGCCAGGGCGGCTCCCACTGCACGCGCGGCGTGCGCCCGAACTCGCCGCTCCACCATATGATGGTGCTCTGGAGCAGCCCGCGGTCGGACAGGTCCGCAAGCAGCGTCGCCACCCCGCGGTCCATCTCGGGCAGCTTGCGGCGCATCGTCTGGAAATGCTGTTTGTGCGTGTCCCAGCCCTTGTAGTTGATGGTCACATAGGGCACGCCGCGTTCCACAAGTCTGCGCGCCAGAAGACAGCACTGCCCGAAGGTGTTGCGCCCGTAAGCCTCGCGCACCTCGTCCTTCTCCGTGGACAGATCGAACACCTTGCCCGCGTCGCCGAGGATCAGATCGTAGGCCTCCTGTTCGCATTGTTTTGCGGCGGCCACGCGCGAGTCGTCGGCGGCAGCGCGGGCCAGCGTATCCAGCTGCGCGCGCAGCTGGCGCCGCTGCTGCTGTCTGGCCTCGGATATGCCGGGCGCCACTATGCCTTCGACCGTGAAACGCGCCTGGGCCGGGTCGCCGCCGGTGGCGAACGGTTTGTAGCGCGAACCGAGGAACCCCGCCTCGGAGAACCTCCCCTGCGGCTCGGTGAGCACGATGTACGGCGGAATCAGCCCCTTGTAACCGCCGTCGTAGCCCTTGAACAGCGACACCACCGCGCCGACGGCCGGATACACGATGCGGTCGCCGGGCATCCGCCCCGTCTGCACCAGATACGACGCCGTCTCGTGGCCGTTCTCCCCGTGCGTCATGCTCCGGATGATGGAGTACTTGTCGGCGTGCTTGGCGAGCATCGGAAGCAGTTCGCAAATCCTTACCCCGTCAACGTTGGTGGCGATGGGTTTGTCAAGTGGGCCGGTATAGTCGCTGCCCGCTTCGGGCTTGGGGTCGAAGGTGTCGAGATGAGCCGGTCCGCCCCACAGCCATATCTGTATGACGGATTTGGCCTTCGCGGGGCGCGTCGCCGCACTGCGCTGCACCGCCGCCGCCAGCGGCCGGCCCATCAGCACCGCTGCCGCCCCTGCCAGCCCCAGCCGCAGGACAACCCGCCGCGATACGCCCAGTGTCTCAAGATAATCGCCGCCGTTCATATCGCCATCTCCTTCAGTGCCGATACTGGAACTCCATCGTATTCATGAGCGCCCAGGCGATGTCCACCCACGCATCGCGGGCGCCGAGCAGCCCGCCGGACCCCAGCTGCCGCAGCGCCGCGCGCATTTCCTCCTCTTCGGGAAAGCGCGAAAGTATCGTCAGATACAGCCGGTCGATAAGCTGTCGCGGACGCATGCGGCTGTCGCGCGCCAGCGCGCGCAACTTCTCGCTTTGCTCGATCTTGCGCTGAATGTGGGTGGAATTGAGCATGTGCAGCCACTGCCCGGCCGTCGGACGATTGTTGCGCTCGGCTTCCAGTCCCGTGTCGCGTGGCGGGCGCCCGAACAGCTCCAGAAAGGCGCTGCCCACGCTGCCGTCGGGCAGGGCTATCGAGCGCTGGTTGTCGGGCATGAACGTAAATGGCTCCGGAATGGGACTGGAATACTTCTCTGTCGTGCCGGTGATCTGACACACCGCGTCTATCAGCACCTCGGCATCGAGCCGCCGCAGCGGATAGTAAGCGAAATTGGCCTCGGCGGCCGGATGCCGGCCTGGCGGCGGTATGCATGAGAACTGGTACGTGCGCGAATTGAGTATGAGCCGGAATATGTGCTTCAGGTCCCATCCCGAGCGGATCAGCTCGCGCTGTAGATACTCCAGCAGCTCGGGATTCACCGGCGGATTGTCCGGGCGTATGTCGTCAGGCTCGTGAATGATTCCCCGGCCCAGCAGCCACGACCATATGCGGTTGACGATGTTGCGCGCAAACCACGGGTTGGAAGGAGAGATAAGCCAGTCGGCAAACACCTGCCGCGGATCGCGCCGTCTGTCCAGAGCCGCCGTCGAGCCGTCGGGCAGTATGACCGTGTGCGGCAGCGCGGCCGCCTTCGTGAAGTCGAAAAAGACTATCTCTTCCTTCCATTCGGTTGTGGGCTTGTAGCCCACGCAGGAAAAGAACACGGCCATGGCCTCCAGCCGCTCCGGCGGCCATTTCTCCGCGCGCACGCCCATGAACGTCAGCGCCGCCGCGGCGGCCAACCCCTGCGGCGTCTTGCTCTGTACAGCGCGCATGAAGTTCACCGGCGGCACGCGGAAGTTGCTGCCGCTGGATGTCAGCAGCTCGCGGGCGAAGCGGTCGTAGGGCATATTCTGGCGCATCGCCTCGCGTATCCAGCGATGATACGCCTGCACGGCGTTGGGCCAGAGATTGATCGGAAACTCGGCCTTCACGCGCAGCAGATCGCCCCACTTCATGGCCTGATAATCGGCGAACTCGGGGCGCTCGAGCAGATGGTCGATCAGCGCCGCGCGCTTGCGCGGCGAGCGGTCGAGCAGAAAGGCGCGCGCTTCGTCCTCCGTGGGCAGCGTGCCGATGACGTCCAGATATGCCCGGCGCACAAATACCGCATCGGAACACAGACGCGGCGGAGGAATCCCCAACGCCCGCAGACGCGCGAAAACAAGCCTGTCTATCTCCGTGTCAGGCCTGGCCGGCTCGCCCTCGAACGGCGCTGCCGCGCGTGTAAGGCACGCGGTGGCAAGCAGAAAGACGCAGATGGCGGCTGGTGTGCTGCGGCGCATGACCGTGTTCTCACAACATCGCGACGCCTCCCTCCAATGCTTATACGCCTTACGGTTACTGTTATTCTCCGGCCCATGCTGGCGCGGGGCAAGCAGAAAGCTCGTGCGATGAAGCGATTTCGCGATGGATCCTGCGCCTTTTTACCCCTTGACTGCGCAGGGATGATGACATCCACCGCCCGCGAAGGTTGCGTCACGCACGCAAGCGCCCCGCCGCGGCGGCGGTATAGAGGGGCAGTCATGGCGGTTGCGGAGGCTCTCATGCGAATGTCAGCGACGCGCGTTGTTTTTACTGCTGCGGCGGTGGTGCTGGCGGTGTGGACCTGTGCTGCGCGGGCCTGGCCGTCGGAAGGAACGCCGCTCCGCTGTCCGATCGTGCGCGACACCTGGGTATCCAACGCCGCGGGCGAGGGCGACGGCAACAACGGGGGTGCACCGCGTCTGAAAACCAAGAGCGTACAGGAGTTTGCCGTTGTCGATATCGACCCGGCGCCGCTGAAAGGCCGGGTTATCACCGGCGCCACGTTGCATCTGCATTGCGTTTCGTCGGACATCCAGCGGCGACTGAGCGTATCGACGCTGGCGTCGGACTGGGCGGAGGGCACATCATCCGGCTATCGCGTGCAGAAGGGCGCGGCGTCGTTCAACTGGGCCAGACAGGACGAACAGCGCTGGGCGTATCCCGGCAGCGACATAACCGCGGTGATGATGGGCATGGGCAACACCCTGTGGCGATTTGCCGAGGCCAGCCCGCCGGACAAGGACGGCTGGCAGGTCGTGGCGGTGGAGCCGGCGGTGGTGGCGGCGCGTTTGGCCGGGATATCGTGGGGTTTCGTGGTGATGGACGACGTGGGCTCGGAATACGAGCGTAACGGGGAGAAGTTCACCTACAAACAGTTTCCGAACCGGTTTGTCTCCAGCCGCGAGGACAGGCGTTTTGCGCCGTACATGACGGTTTATCTGGATGCTGAGGACAAAGAGCCGCCCGACCCGCCGCAGGACATGTCGGCAGGCGCCGACGGTCTGCCGGCGGGCGAGGCGCTGGTGACCTGGCGAACGCCCGCCGACCGGGGTCCGGCGGGCACCCTCGGATTCATTGCGCGTCTGGCCGCGGGCCAGGCGTTCGACTGGGACAGCGCCCGGGTCGTGCCGCAGTATCTGGTGCCCATGGCCGGTGCGCCGGGGACGCCCGTGCGCATGCATCTGCGCGATATGGAGATAGCAGCGGGCGCTACCGTCACACTGGGCGTGCGCGCGGTGGACGCCGCGGGCAACGTCGGCCCGGCGGGCACGGTTACCTTTCGCGTGTCCGATCTGCCGCAGCGCATAACGCTGCCGGCGGCGCCCGCAAAACCCTTCGAGCCGGCGGGCGAGCGCCCGGCGGTCGGCGCGGTGAAGGTTGCGGTCATCGATGCTCTGGACAAGGTGAACCCCGTCAGCGGCGCGATCATTCCCGCGCGGCCGGATTCGTATCTGCTGGGTAATCACATATGGTCGGCCGCTTCGCGGACCGTGCGGCTTCATGCGGCGCGCAACGAGTTTGTGGAGTTTCAGGTTGTTCTTTCGGGCCAGACGGGCAACCTTGCGGCGCGCATAGACTTCGACGGGAAATCGCCTGTGCGCGGAAGGCTGTACCGTTTCCGGCACGTCAGGAGCAAGGCCGGGATGCTGCCCGACCCGCTGCTGCCGCTGGAGGGCGCGGTGCAGGTGCCGGCGGAGGAGGAGAAGATAGCCGGCCAGCAGCACGCGGCGATTTTCGCCGAGTTGTATGTTCCCCGCGACGCGCCGCCCGGGCGGCACGAAGGCGCGCTGGTGCTCGAGTCGGGCGGCCAGTCGCTGTCGCTGAAGATAGACCTGCACGTGTGGGATTTTGTGCTGCCGGATCATCTGTCGTTCGTGCCGGAGATGAACTGCTATGGTCTGCCCGATCCGCCCGGCGACACGGCGTACTACCGGCTGGCGCATGTGCATCGGACGTGTCTCAACCGGCTGGGCTACAACTGGCGCGGACAGGTAAATCCTCATGCCGCCCCGCGCTGGACGGGCAGCGATTTCGACTGGACCGACTGGGACAGGCATTACGAGCGGCTTCTGGACGGTTCGGCTTTTGCCGACCTGCCGCGCGGGCCGGTGCCGCTGGAGTTCTTCTACCTTCAGCTCAATGAGAACTGGCCCGTGCCGATAGACAAGTACTTCAGGGGCGGCTACTGGGCGGATCAGGCTTTCGACCCGGCGTATCGCAAACAGTTTGTCGAGGCCTGCGCGAAGATGGCGGAGCACCTGGCCGCCAGGAAATGGACGCAGACGGTTTTCGAGTTCTATCTGAACAACAAGGTTTACTACAAACAGGGTTCGTGGAGCCGGTCGTCGGCGCCGTGGATACTCGATGAGCCGTATCACACCCAGGACTTCTGGGCGCTGCGATGGTACGGGGCGGCGTTCCACGAGGGCGTGGCGCCGTGGGCGTCGCAGGTAAAGCTGGCATTCCGCTGCGACATATCGCGCCCGCAATGGCAGCGCGAACTGCTCGACGGCGTGATGGACGTGAATGTGGTCGGCGGAGACCTGCGCAGGTACGGGCGCTACGTTCTGGACCGCAAACATCGCAACGGCGAGATAACGTTCAACTACGGGGGCACCAACAACATCGAGGCCGCCAACGTTCAGCCCGCGGCGTGGTGCATCGACACCTGGGCGCTGGGGCTGGACGGCGTATTGCCGTGGCAGACCATCGGGCGCGCGCAGTCGTGGTCCGAGGCCGACCCGCTGTCGCTTTTCTATCCCGGCGAGCCGGCGGGGCTGAAGGAACCGGTTCCCAGCGTGCGGCTCAAGGCGTATCGCCGCGGGCAGCAGGACGTGGAATACCTGACGATACTGACGGCGGCGCTGAAGGCGCCGCGCTTCGCCGTAGCGCAGACAGCGCGGGAGTTTCTGAAGCTGGCGGCGACGGTTGACAAGCACAGCGCCGACGACGCCGGATTGGTGAGTTACCGCGAGGTTGACGCCGTGCGCATGTGGGAACTCCGCCTGGCCGCGGGCGCTGCGCTGGATGCGCTCAAACCGCCGGCGCGGCGCCAGTATGCGGATTTCCGCGCGCCCGTGCGCGATGTGGCGGCCATGCGGCGCAGCTGGTATGTGAGCGTCGCTCCGCCGGCGGAAGCGCCGGCTGGTGCGCCGGGACGATAGTACCTTTGCTTAGCGGGCGCGCATGGGGTATCAACAGGGGTTGATGCTTCGTGAAGAGGTCATACCGGTGCTGGATTTCGGCTCGCAGTATGCGCAGCTGATCGCCCGGCGCGTGCGCGAACAGGGGGTGTACAGCGAACTGGTGCGGCCGGATATCTCCGCCGACGAGCTGCGCGGCATGCGCCCGAAAGGTCTGATCCTTTCCGGCGGGCCGGCCAGCGTGTACGACGCGGGGGCGCCGCGCTGCGACAGAGGCATATTCGATCTGGGCGTGCCGGTGCTGGGCATCTGCTACGGCATGCAGCTGATGGTCGAACTGCTGGGGGGCAGGGTCCGGCCGGCGTCTTCGCGCGAGTTCGGGCGGGCCAGGCTCCAGATCAGCGCCGCCGATCCGCTGCTGGCGGGTCTGCCGGCAGACACCACCGTGTGGATGTCGCACGGCGACCAGGCCGAAGTGCTCCCGGAAGGCTTTGTGGCGCTGGCGGCGACGGCCGCGTGTCCATGTGCGGTGGTGCGCCATGCCACCCGGCCGCTTTACGGCGTGCAGTTTCATCCGGAGGTCACGCACACTCCGCGCGGCGAGGTGATATTCCACAATTTTCTGTACGACATCTGCGGCTGCTCGGGCGCGTGGACGATGGAAAGCTTCATCGAGCACGCGGTGGAGGATATACGCCGGCGCGTGGGCAGCGCGCGCGTCATATGCGGGCTGTCGGGGGGGGTCGATTCGTCGGTGACGGCGGCGCTGGTCCACAAGGCGGTGGGCGACCGGCTGGTATGCATATTCGTTGACAACGGTCTGCTGCGGAACAACGAACGCACGCTGGTGGAGACCACCTTCCGCGACCACTTCCGGATGGACCTGCGCGTGGCCGACGCCGCCGAGCGCTTTCTGACGGCGCTGCGGGGCGTGACCGACCCGCAGGAAAAGCGCCGCATAATCGGGCGCGAGTTCATCGAGGTTTTCAAGCACGAGGCGCGATCCATCGCCGACGCCGCGTTTCTGGCGCAGGGCACGCTGTATCCCGACGTCATCGAATCCGGCCGGAGCCGCGCCGGACCGGCGGCGGGCATCAAACTCCATCACAACGTGGGCGGTCTGCCGGAGGACCTGGGCTTCGAGCTCATCGAGCCGCTGCGGGACCTTTTCAAGGACGAGGTGCGCCGCGTGGCGGGAGTGCTCGGGTTGCCCGACGCCATAATCTGGCGGCATCCGTTCCCCGGACCCGGGCTGGCCGTCCGCATCGTCGGCGAGATAACCCCGCAGCGCCTGCGCATTCTGCGCGAGGCCGACGAGATCGTCATCGAGGAGCTCATGGCGGCGGACCTGTACCGCCGCACCGCGCAGGTTTTTGCCGTGCTGCTGCCCGTGGGAACGGTGGGCGTCATGGGCGACGCCCGCACCTACGAATCGGTCATCGCCATCCGCGCCGTCGAAAGCAGCGACTTCATGACCGCCGACTGGGCACGCCTGCCGTATGAGGTGCTGGCCGCCATGAGCAGCCGCATCATCAACGAGGTCCGCGGCGTCAACCGCGTGGTGTACGACATCAGCAGCAAGCCGCCGGCCACCATCGAGTGGGAGTGATCGCCGCAGGCCCGGGCCGTCGCCCCTCCGGCGCGCGCCCGGCGGTCATGTGCCGCCGTCGATGCCGTATCTGGCGCAGATGCGCCGGTAGGCCCAGTCGTCCCATTCCTGCCGGACGCCTATCCCCTCGAGGTCGCCGTAGTTCTTCATGATGAGTCCCCCGCGGAAGATGTCGAGCATGTAATCCGTCTGGGCCTCGATATAGTCGCGGTCGCCCGTGGGCAGCACCTTCTGTATATCCACCGGCGACCACAGCGCCACGCGCCGGGCGCGCAGTTTTTCCGCCAGCGCCGGCATGTCGTACAGCGCCGGCTGGTCGAACTGGAAACAGTCCACTCCCGCGTCGATCAGATCATCCAGCAGATCCCAGTTGCGCCCGCACGAATGCATGAACACCTTCATGCCGTAATCATGTGCCAGCCCGAAGAGTCCGGTGTACATCGCCTTGAAATATCTTCTGAACAGCGCCGGGCTGTACAGCAGCCCCGTCTGCGTGCCCAGGTCCTCGCAGAAGGTGATGCCCTCGGCACCGGCGCGCCCGGCGGCGTGGATCTTCGCCTCATATACGCCCGCCACTATCTCATGCAGCCGGTCGAGATGTTCGGGGCACTCGATCATGTCGGCCAGATAGACCTCAAGTTTGCGCAGATAGCGCGAGTCGTTGAAAACCCACCCGCCTATGCTGGCCATTTTGAATTTGTCCGTCGGCGCGGAGAACTTCCGCTTCATCTCCGCCGAGCGCTGGGGGTCCGTATAGTCGGGGACGCGCAGTTCATCCAGTCTGCGCCAGTCGGTCAGAAACGGCCGGCATACCTCGCCGCCGCGCGAGCCGCGCACCATGCGGCACCACACGTTGCCCCATTCGTCGTCGTAGTACTCGCGGTCGCCTTCGATCCAGCGCTGCTGCCGCCAGGTCTTCGACGGACCGAACGAGCCCCACGTCATGTCGTCGATCCTCCCGCGGTCGAAGGTCATCCCGCATCGCGGGGCGGGATCATGGCGTATGCTGGCAAGGATGATTTCGCGGGGCGTCATGGCGCGCGATATTGTGCCGCGGCGTTGCTTCGCTGGCGAGATGTGGTACAAACCGGCTGCGGCCAATGCCACGCAAGCGCCACCGCACAGCTCGCCGAGGGCACAGACACATGAAACGCCGCATTTCGTCCCTGCTGTCGATAGTTACCGTCGGCATCGCTGCCTCCTGCGCGGCTGCCGGAGAGGTGTCATGGTTTCGCGGGAGTCTTCACGCACACACGCTCTGGAGCGACGGCGACGACCTGCCCGAACGCGTCGCCGCATGGTACCGCGACAACGGGTACCACTTTCTGGCCATATCCGACCACAACGTTCTTGCGCAGAGAGCGAAATGGCTGAAGGTGGCCGACCTGGAGAAGAAACACCACGACCTGCCGGCTCTGATTCTGCGGGAAAAAGACCGTCTGAAAACCCGCGGCAATCCGGCCGACGGCACTTTCGAGGTATGTCTGCGCACGGTGGATGAAATCCGCCCGCTGGTGGAGAAGCCCGGGCAGTTCATTCTCATCGATTCCGAGGAGATCAGCGACACCGCCGGCAAGGTTCCCATCCACATCAACGCGGCCAACATCGCCGCCGCCATCAGGCCGCAGAAGGGCAAGACCGCCCGCGAGTGCATCGAGAACAATCTGCGGGCGGCGGCGCAGCAGGCGAAGCAGGCCGCCCGGCCGATACTGGCACAGGTTAACCACCCCAATTTCAACTGGGCAGTATCGGCGGAGGACCTTGCCGACCTGCCCCTGGCGCGATTCGTCGAGGCGTTCAACGCCCATCCGATCGTGCGCCAGACCGGCGACAGATATCGCCCGGCGGCCGACCGCGTGTGGGATATCGCCAACACTCTGCGCGTCTCGCTCCACAAACTGCCGCCGCTGTACGGCGTGGCCACGGACGACGCCCATCACTATCACCGTCGCGGGCCGAAAGACGCCGCCCCCGGAAGGGCATGGGTGATGGTCGCCGCCGGAAAACTGTCGGTCGAGGCGATAATCGCGGCGATGGAACGGGGCAGCTTCTATGCTTCCACCGGCGTAACGCTGCGCAGCATCACATACGCGCCGGCCGAGCGGATGCTTACGGTGGAGATAGAGCCCGACGGCGACGCGACCTTCGTTACCGAGTTCATCGGCACGATGGAGGATTACCAGGTTCCCCGGCCGGGCCCGGCGACCCGTCCGGTGGACCGCGCCGGCATCGTGCTGGCGCGCTGCGAGGGACTGCGGGCGACTTACCGGCTCACCGGGGCCGAGCTGTTCGTGCGCGCAACGGTCACATCCAGCGCAGCGCCGGAATCCACGGCGTACAGGGGATCGCGCAAGCAGGCGTGGACCCAGCCGGTGGGCTGGGAAAGCCGCGTGCGCCGCGATATGGCCGAATGACCGCGCGGGGGTCCGGCCGTCCGCACCGCGCCCGGAACCGACGTCATGCGTGCGCGGCGCGCAGCGCCTGGTCGAGGTCGGCAGTGATGTCGGCGGGGTCTTCCAGTCCCACCGACACGCGCACGAAATCGGGCGTCACGCCGGCCTTGAGCTGTTCCTCGGGCGTGAGCTGCTGATGCGTGGTTGTAGCCGGATGTATAACCAGCGTCTTGGCGTCGAGCACGTTGGCCAGATGCGAGCAGAGTTTCACGGAATCGATGAAGCGCCGTCCGGCCTCCAGCCCGCCCTTTATGCCGAAGCCCAGAATCGCGCCGGGTCCGTTGGGGAAGTAGCGCCGTGCGCGCTCGTAATCGGGATGGCCGGGAAGCCCCGGATAGTTGACCCACGCTACGTACGGATGCCCGCGCAGGAACTCGGCGACGAAGCGGGCGTTTTCGCAGTGGCGGCGCGCCCGCAGCGGCAGGGTTTCCACTCCCTGGAGTATCTGGAAGCTGTTGAACGGCGATATGCATGCGCCCGTGTCGCGCAGCAGCCCGCAGCGCACCTTCAGCACGAACGCCAGCCCGGGGGCAACGGCCTTGGGATGATTGCCGAAGGCCTCCCAGAAGTTAACGCCATGATACGCGGGGTCGGGTGCGGCTATTTCCGGATACCTGCCCGAGGTTTTCCAGTCGAAGTCGCCTTTTTCGACGATGGCGCCGCCCATGGTGGTGCCGTGGCCGCCGATCATCTTGGTGAGCGAATACACGGCTATGTCCGCGCCGTGCTCGAAGGGATTGAAAAGCGGCGGCGGCGTCACGGTGTTATCGACGATGAAAGGCAGTCCGTGGCGATGCGCTATGGCCGCGATGGCCTCGAAATCGTCCACGTTGCATCCCGGGTTGCCTATCGATTCTGTGTAGATGAGCCGCGTGTTGGAGTCGATGGCCTTTTCGAAGTTGCCCGCCTGCCGCGAATCGACGAAGCGCACTTCGATGCCGAAACGCCTGAGCGTCCACGAGAACAGGGTAACGGTTCCGCCGTAGAGGTAGGACGTGGATACGATGTTCTGCCCGGCCGATGTTATGTTGAGTATCGAGTAGAACACCGCCGACTGTCCCGACGCCGTAACCACGCATCCCGGGGCGCCGTGCATCGCCGCCAGACGCTTTTCCAGCACGTCCGTGGTCGGGTTCATCAGCCGCGTGTAGATGTTGCCGAAGCGGCGCAGCGCGAACAGGTCGGCGGCGTGCTGGCTGTTCTGAAACACGTAACTGGTGGTCTGGTAGATGGGCACCGCCCGCGAGCCGGTGGCGGGGTCGGGCACCTGGCCGGCATGTATAGCCAGCGTGTCGAGGTTCCGGGGAGCGCTGCTCATGTTCCTTCTCCTTTCTGATAACGCTCTCGGCGCATACGGCGCCTGTGCTGACAGTCAGCCGGATGACAGTACAGAATCGCGCGACGACCGCCAACGGACATTTTTTCGCGGCCGGCGGCGGCGCGGCGCGCCATGGGCCCGTCGCGGCGGGGACCGGGACTCACATCATGAGCAGCAGGCTCAGCTCCATGACGATCATGCCTGCCAGCAGCCCGTAGAGCGAATCGTGCCCCTTGCCGTAGGCGCGCGAGGTGGGCAGCAGTTCGTCGAGGGATATGTACACCATGATGCCGGCCACCACCGCGAACATGGTGCCCAGCACGTTGTGTCCGAGGAACGGGCGCAACGCCAGATAACCCAGCACCGCGCCCACCGGTTCGGCCAGCCCGGACACGAACGAATACACGAACGCCTTGCGGCGCGTGCCGGTGGCGAAATAGATGGGTACCGACACGCTTATGCCCTCGGGGATGTTGTGCAGCGCGATGGCCACGGCAATGGCCAGGCCCAAGCGCGGATCGTCCAGCGCCGCCAGAAAAGTCGCCAGTCCTTCGGGGAAGTTGTGGATGCCGATAGCCAGGGCGGTGAACAACCCCATGCGATGCAGTTTCGAAACGGAAGTCTGCAACACCTGCTGAGGCGATGCCCCCGTGTGCACGGCATCGAACTGCCCCTCGGCGCGCACCTCGTGAGGATTCTCCGCCTCGGGAATGAGCTGGTCTATGAGCAGCATGCACACTATGCCGGTGAAAAACGCGGCGCTGGCCCCCCAGCGGGCGGCGGATGCGCTGCCGCCGGCGGCCATCGCCCGGACGGCCTTGGGCAGTATCTCCACAAACGAAACGTAGAGCATCACCCCGGCCGAAAAACCGGTGGCGATGGAAAGAAATCTGTAATTGGTTCGTTTGGCGAAAAAAGCGATTGCGCTGCCGATGCCGGTCGAGAGGCCCGCCAGCACCGTCAATCCCATCGCGTACCAGAAGTTGCTCATAGGGTGGAGGTATTGTCGTCGAGACTCGCCCGTTCGTCAGCGCCCATCGTTCAGAAGGTCGCCTCGAACGCCCCGCGGATATGGCGCACCTGCGGTGGGGCGCTGTCCGGCCAGACTATCGCCACCACATCGAACCGCGCCGCAGGCCGGGATGAGCCGTACAGCGACAGATAACGCCGCGCTGCCCGCGTCAGCTGGTGCTGCTTGGCGCGGTCAATCTGAATCTCGGGTGGCGGCTGCGAAGCACGGCGGGTTTTCACTTCCACGAAGACCAGTGTATCGCCGTCGAGCGCGATGATGTCTATTTCGCCCGTGACGCAGCGGTAGTTGCGCACCAGTATCCTCAAACCCTCTGCGCGGAGGTACTGCGCGGCGAGGTCCTCGCCCGCTTCGCCGAGCGACTTGCCGGGCTGTGCCCTGCCCAGCAATCGCCGCAGCCACGAGAACATCAGAAGTCCCCCTCAGCGCGTCAGCCCCCGCCGTTTGCGATACTCGGCCATGAGACGCTGTTCCACGCCGGCGTCGCTGGCCTCGAATGCCACAGGCTCGCCCTTTGCGCCGAACGCCCTGACGACCCTCGGCAGAGGTTTGCCCTCGCGTATGGCTTGCGCGCTTTTAAGGCTTGCCACCACGTAGGTTACGTCGTTGCGCTGCACCTCGTAATAGCCGGTGTCGTCGTCCCACGACAATTCGCCGTCGCGCGCGTCGGGCCTCGCGGCGCACGCCAGACCGATGACGCCGGCCAGCGCCAGGATAGCCCCCGATGCCAGACGCACCCCGGCCCGCGACATTTTTCAACCCTCGCTGGATGCCTGCGCCGGCGCGGCGGCGGGCGCCTGGCCTTCCGCGGCGACTTCCTCGCCTGCTTTTTCCCTGCGTTTTTCGGCCAGCCGCGTCGCCTTGCCCATGCGCTTGCGAAGATAGTACAGCTTCGCGCGGCGCACCTCCCCGCTGCGACGGACGGTTATGCCCGCGATGAACGGCGAGTGCAGCGGGAATCCGCGTTCCACGCCTTCGTTGTTGACGATGCGCCGCACCGTGAACATCTCGTTGATGCCGCGCCCCTTGCGCGCGATTACCGTGCCGGAAAATATCTGTATCCGCTCGCGGTCGCCTTCGATTATGCGGGTGGCCACGTCAACCGTGTCGCCAACTTCGAAATGCGGGATTTCCGCCTTCATATACGCCTTTTCAACTTCCTCGACTTTACGGTTTGCCATGGCGAACTCCTCAGACTCTTATTTTCCGCTGTCGTCGCTTTCGCTCTGTTCCTCGACGCCGTGCTTCCTGGCATATGCGCGCCACAGGTCCGGGCGTCGCTCTCGTGTGCGCAGAAGGCGCTGTTGCAGCCGCCATTCCGCTATGCGCTGATGGTTGCCGCTCAACAGCACTTCCGGCACGCTCATCCCCCGGTAAACCCGCGGCCGGGTGTACTGCGGATACTCCAGCAACCCGTCTGCAAAACTCTCCTCGGCCGTGCCGTCTTCGGCGCCCAGCGCTCCCGGCAACAGCCTCACCACCGCATCGACCACCACAATCGCGGGCAGTTCCCCGCCGCTGAGCACGTAATCGCCGATGCTGATCTCCATCGGATGCAGACCGTCGATTACACGCTGGTCGATGCCCTCATAATGTCCGGCTATCAGCAGCAGCCGCGGCAAGGCCGCCAGCCGCTGTGCAAGTTCCTGATTGAACACCTGCCCCGCCGGCGTCAGCAGCACTCGGGTAGCCGGCCGCGGGTCGGCCCGTTCGACGGCTTCCACGGCGTCAAACAGCACCGGACACATCATGACCATGCCCGGCCCGCCGCCAAACGGCTTATCATCCACGGACTTATGCGCATCCGTGGCGAAATCCCGAATATTCGTCAGATGGTATTCGACCAGTCCTTTCTCTGCCGCGCGTTTCGGGATGCTCGTATTGAGCACCGCCGCCACCATCTCGGGAAACAGCGTAAGTATGTCTATCCGCAAGGCCATCAGCCACGGTTACGTCAGCCCTGAGGCTGTGCCTGGGCTGTCTCGCCGCCGCCCTTCTTCTCACCTTCCTTTGCCGCGGGTTTAGGTTTGCCGGGCTTCGGCAGCCTCAGCATCTTGTGTTCCAGCCCTGCTTTCTTGAGCATCGATGAAACCGTTTCCGTGGGAATGGCCCCGTGATCCAGCCAGTACCTGCACCTTTCCAGATTCACCATGAAGCGTTTGCTTTCGTCCTTGTTGCCCGGGTCGTAGTATCCCAGCTGTTCGATAACCCGCCCGTCCCGCGGGAAACGCGAATCCACCGCGTTCAGACGGAAGCAATGCACATGGCTTCGACCGATTCTCTTCAATCGCAGCTTGACGGCCATTCAGTATTCTCCAGTCGTCCGCACCTCGAAAAAGTTAACTATAACCCACTGCCGGCGGAAAACAAGAGCGCGCCGCGCCCTGGCGCGGGCGCCGCCCGCCCGGCCGCATTTCATCATATGCCCTTCCGGAACAGCCTGACGAACGCCGCCGGCCGATTTGTCCGGCACAGGCCCGCTCGATAACATGCATATGCGCGGACGGCTTTGTCCGTCCGGCATCCAGATGGAAGCGAGCACGGATGCGGCCTATCTACCGATGGATAATCTCTCCTCCTTCAAAGCAGGCCGGTCCGCTTGCCTCCGCGCTGCGAACGTCTCCGCTGATCGCGCAGATACTGCTCAACCGCGGGCTGGCGACGGCCGAGCAGTGTCGGCAGTTTCTTTCGCCGTCGCTGAAGCATCTTCACGAGCCGGCCGAACTGCCCAACGCTGTGGCGGCGGCACAGCATATCGTCCGCGCTGTTCGCGACCGGAAGCGGATAGTCATTTACGGCGATTACGACGTTGACGGCATAACGGGCATCGCCATCCTGTGGCATGCCATCCGCCTGCTGGGCGGGCAGGCGGATTACTACATCCCTCATCGTCTGGAGGAAGGTTACGGACTCAACTCCGAAGCCCTCGCCCAGATATGCGATGCGGGGGCGCAACTCGTTGTGACGGTGGACTGCGGCATAACCGCCATCGAGCAGGCGCGACTGGCGCTGGACCGGGGGGTGGAAATAATCATTACCGACCACCACGATTTGCGCCGCGCCGATGCTGGTGCGGATGCCCCGCCGGTGCTGCCCGAGTGCACCGTGGCCGTGCATCCGCGCCTGCCCGGCAGCCGCTACCCCAATCCGTGGTTGTGCGGGGCCGGCGTGGCTCTGAAGGTAGCCTGGGCGATGGGGCAGATAGACAACCCCGGCGGGCGGGTCGGCGGGGAATACCGCCAGTTCCTTCTGGAAGCCACATCTCTGGCGGCGCTGGGCACCATAGCCGACGTCGTGCCCCTGCGCGCGGAAAACCGCGTTCTGGCGCACTACGGGCTTGGCGGTCTGCGCCGCAGCCGGCTGGAAGGAATAAAAGCGCTGATAAAGTCGGCGGGGCTGACCGGCAAGGAGCTTGACAGTTATCACGTGGGTTTCATGCTCGCCCCCCGGCTCAACGCCGCCGGACGCATGGGCCACGCCCGCGAGGCGGCGGAAATGCTCACCACGGCCGACGCGCCGACGGCAGCGCGCATCGCCGCCGCTCTGGAAGCGAAGAACCGCGAAAGACAGGCCCTCGAGAAACGCATTTTCGAGGAGGCCATGGCGCAGGTGGCCGCGCACGGCTGGGATTCCGTCGATCACCGCGCGCTGGTGCTGGCGGCGCCGCACTGGCATGCCGGGGTGATAGGCATAGTCGCGTCGCGCGTGGTGAACCGTCTTAATCGTCCCACGGTCATGATCGCCGCGTGCAACGGTCATGGGCACGGCAGCGCGCGCTCCATCCCGGGATTCAATCTCGCCGAAGCGCTCAATGCCTGCCGCGCGCACCTGGAGGCATGCGGCGGGCACGAGATGGCTGCCGGGCTGCGCGTGCGCATGGACAAGGTTGACGAGTTCCGCGAGGCGTTCTGCCAGTACGCGTTGCAGCGGCTGGCTCCCGAACAGATGCAGCCGCGACTGGAACTGGAATGTGCGGCGCGGCTTGCCCAGATGACGCCGGCGCTGGTGCGCGAGCTGGCGCGCCTCGGGCCGTTCGGCACGGGCAATCCGCGGCCGGTGCTGTTCTGCCCGGACGTGGAGATAACCGCACCGCCGCGGCGCGTGGGACGCAACGGCGAACATGTGCAGGTGCTCATCCGTCAGGACGAAACGCGCATGAAATGCGTGGCGTTCAGCCAGAGCGACCTGGCCGGGGAATTGCGCCCGGGCATGCGCGTGGATCTGGCCGCCGAACCCATCATCAACGACTTCAACGGCTCTGTCAGCGTGGAACTGGAGATACGCGACGTCAGGCCTGCCTGCCGCTGACGGGCGCCCTGTGGCGGACGGCGCGGTAGTCCATCCGTGCGCGCGGCTTGTGCGCGCGCCGCTTATCATGTAAACGAAGGGCCTGATGCCGGCCGGCGACACGAAAGTCGATGTGCTGGTGGTGGGCGATCACCCCTGTGCCTACTTCGCCGTGGCCCTTCTCGGGCTGAACAGTCAGATAAGAATTGCCCACCTTGCCCTGCCGGAGGACAGTTGCGCCGACCGGCCGGTGCTGGTGAATCCGGATTTCTTCGACATTCACCCGCTGGCGGCGACGCTGCGCCGGCGGATCAGACTCCAGCCGATTTACGGCGTGGATTTCGTGACCGACGATCGGGGGATAGTGATCGGCCATCACAAGCGGTCATGCGTCGTTCTCGCATGCAGGCTTGGCGAGGTGCGCCGCGAAATGGTGCGTCTGGCAAAGTCCACGCGTGCTGTATTTCTGGGCCGCCGCGAGCTGAACGTGATCGGCGTTGACGAAACGGGCATCCACGCCGCGGCCGGCGATACGTGCCTGCGGCCGCGCGCCATGATCGTGGCCGCCGAACTGCCTCAGGCGCTGCGGCGCCTGCTGGGCATTCACGAGCAGTGGGACCGCGGCGTACTCCACCGCTACACGTATGCGGAACTGGAAGGCAGCGCCCTCGTCGCCGGCGGCTCGCGCCCGGTCATGCCGATGTCGCTGGATCTGGGCGGTCTGCTGCGGTGGGCATGGGCGATACCCGCAGGGCGCAGCGTGCTGCTGGCGGTGGAACAGCCCGTCGAGACCGTGCAGCAACACCCGCCGGATGCGCTTCTGCTGCGCTGGGCCGAGGTTCTCCAGCGCCACGGGATAATCAGGTTCCGCAGGCCCGTGAGCGCGGAAGGCATATGCCGCATGGACATGCCCCTTGCCGGGGCGCTGGCGCATGAATGCCTGGGCAACCGCACGCTGCTGATCGGACCGGCGGGGGGCTTCTACTCGGCGTGCGCCGAGGATGTGTATCCGAATTGCTGGTCGGCCGTCTATGCCGTGGAAACGGTCAAAAGGGCGCTGCGGGAAAAGTATCTCCAGGACGGTCTGCAACCGTACCGGCAAACGTGGCGGACGACGCTGGGCGACTATCTCCGCGGCCCGCAGCAGAATTTGCGCTTTCTGCTGCCGCTGGTCTATCGCAATCAGGCCATGGCCGACCGCGTTGCACAAGCGATACTTACCAGTCGCAGCGTAGTCCGATAACAAGCCCCGCGACGGCGGAACGGCAAAACATCGATGTGGTTAATATGCGTAAGATAGTAAATCTGGATAATCCTACGTCCGGTAATATTGGCCTGTTCTGCTGTGACGGATTGCGCGTGTGCAGGACAGTATATACGTAAATTAATGTTTTACAATTGTTTAGGCTCATTACGGCAATTGTGCGATAACCTAAAGTACGGTGGTCGAAACGGACGATACTCCGGCAGCGGCAGATGATCGGCAATCGGGCGTGCGGTGGAGCCGCCCGCCTTCTGGCAGCGGAAGAGGTCCGACATGACCCCCATCAACGGCGTTGGCAACAACAACCCGGTTCACACGGTTGTGAACCAGTCCATTTCCCGGCCTGCGTCGGCGGAGCCGACCGGGCAGCCCAGGGCCGCCGACAGACTCGAGCTGTCGGGGATGGCCCCGTTTGTGCGCGCCCTCAAGGCCGCCAGCGACGTGCGCACGGACAAGGTTGCCGCCATCAAAGCCCAGATCGAGGCCGGCACCTACGAAACCGACGAAAAACTCGACATCGCCGTTGACAGGCTGATCGAGGACCTCGGGCTGTAGGCGGCCGGCGGTCTGCGGCGGGGGCGATGCAACAGGGGCGTTTGTGCCTTCCTCAGGCGCGGGCTTCATAAGCACGGTTCTTCCAACGGCACCGGGCACACATCGCGCAGGCGGCACCGGCCGCATTGCCGGCCTTCCCACAGGTCGTTGAAGCGGTCCAGCACCGCATCTATGAGCGACGTGCGCGTGGTCCAGATGCCCCACTCGAAATTGCGGCGTCCGTCGCTTTTGGCGCCCAGACCTGCGCCGGTGAGATTGGCGCTGCCCAGGTACATCGCCCGACAGTCCACGATGACGGCTTTGGCGTGAACCCGCGGGCAGCGGCGCACGGTCATGCCCCGCGGCAACCCGCGCGTCAGGTGCTTCAGGGCAGCCGCGCTGGGTGTGCCCCCGTGGAGCAGGCGTATCTCCACTCCCTTTTCCGCCAGCCTGCGCAGAAAGTACACAATCGATCTGGCATTGCCGGCGCTGCCGTCGGGGACAGACATGGCCTTGAAGTTGGCTGTGGCTATTTCGAGGCTGATGCGCGCCTTGAGCATGCCATCGAGCACGACGCGCTGGAGGTGCGCGCCATCGGCCACGAGTTCCAGGTCTTCAGCCGCGCCCACGCAGGCTTTTATCGTCCCGGACGCCGCCGGCGCTTTGGCGTGGCAGGCGGTTCATCTTCCCGTGAAATGCCTCAGGTACCACGGCGAACGGGGCAGCCACCCGGGAAAAACCCGCTCGGCGACGCCGAAGTACCACAGCATGAACAGCGCAATCGCCGCCACAATCGCGCATAAGACCGTTGCCAGCAGGATCTTGCGGAACCGTCTTGTGTCGGCAAAGGGATCGAGAAGATCGCGTTTTGCGCCCGGGGGCAGAGTTGCCGTGCTGGTGAGAGAGCCTCCGAAGACGATGCTTATCCTCGCCCGGCCGTTTATCGCCCATCCGCTGGCGTCGAGCAGTGGTCCGAGGTTGCGCTGGCGCAGTTTCAGCGAGGCGATGATCATCGAAGGACCGCTGATCAGCAGGATGATGGCGAGTATTCCCAGGGGCATCCAGATGCCCAGGCCGAAAAACGCCTGAAGCAGCGCGCCCAGGGCAGCGGTTATGCCGCCGACGGCCACGCCCAATGCCGCCACCACTCCCACGTCGAAGCGCGGCTTGGGGACCTCGGGGGGTTTGCCCGCAGCCGGCGGGGTAGTCGGCGGAACGGCAACGGCGGCGAGTTTCTGTGTCTGTGCCGCGTCGGCCAGCGCTGCGCGCCTGGCCAGCTGCTCCTCGATCCAGCGCAGCGCGCGCTTGTATGGCGACCAGAAGGCCTGCCGGATGCTGATGGGATTGCCCACGATCTTCACGACCGTCGCATCCCAGTCGCGTCCCTGACGGTCGTAGAACACGCCGTTGCGCCCGACCATCAGGTAGTCCGAGTCGCCGGCGGTGAACGCGGCCGCTATCGTCATCTTCTCTCCCGTCGCGGGTCTGGTGCATTCGCAGTATGCCAGAAAGGCGTTGCTCAGATGCGCCAGCATATTGTGGCGGTTCATGTCCTCCACCCGGACGCACAGTTCGCAGGCGCGCTGGTCCATGTACAGCGTGCCGGCCTGGAACACGGCCTTGCCGTTGCGGCGGTAGAAATCGCGGAAATTGACGAAGTTGTTCAGCAGCCGGTAGAGGTCGCGGTTGAACCTTACCAGTTTGTCCACCTGCGCCACGGCGCTGACCTCGGCTTCAAGCGCCCGGTCTCTGCCGATGAGCTCGGCAATAGCGCGGGCGGCATCCGATGCCGCGATGGTCTGAAGCCTCTCGAAACCCAGTTTCTCCACGGGCGTCTGCGGTCTGGCCGCGAGGAACTGTTCGTAAGGGGCGAATGCCGTCTTGAGGCTCTGCCACTGCGGCTCGCTGAGGCTCTGGCGCTGTCCGAGCAGCGGCGTTACGACCTCGGCGTCGAACCGCCGGATGGCGGCGGCCCAGGCGGGGTTCAAGCCCCTGTCCAGAGGCAGCGGTTTGCCGGGCTGTATCTGAGCCAGCGGAAACGGCGCAACCTCGGCGGCGTCGGCGCTGAGTGTGCCGCCGGCGATGGCCAGATAGTCGTTCTCCTGCCGATTGAGCGCGCTGATTGCGCGGGGGTCGAACTCCGCCAGACGGCAGCGGGCGAAGTAGTCGTCGATCTTGGCCCGCACGGCCGAGAGCGCTTCCCATGCCGAGGGCGTGCTCTGTCCGAGGGGCATTATTGCCGGCTCGCTGCGCGGGCGTGCATGCCACGCGAGCAGCGCATGCGCTTCGGCGAAGAATCTGTCGGCCTTTTCCTGCGAGATGCCCGGCTGGCCGCTGCGGTCGATGTCGGCGCCCATGCAGGCGATGATGTCCTCGATGACCGACCTGACAAACGGGTCGGCGGCCGATGCCGCAGGTATGATGCCGTCGCCGTTGAAGTCGGTCTGCGCGAAGATGCGCGCGGTGTCGGCGGTGTCGTCAACGCTTATGCTGGCTGCATCGGGTTTGCCCAGGCTCGCGAGAATGCGCCTGGCCGAAGCGAGGATCTGTCGGCCCTCAGGCGTGGCGTCGTTGATGTTCTCCAGCGGAAGCGACGGCGAGCATTTGAGCAGTTCATCGGGGTTTTTCAGAAGCGAGCAGGTCCACCTGGCGGCCGCAATGAGCTCCGGCGGGCGGATGCGCCCGTCGCGCTCCACATCCAGCAATTCGAGCGTCTTTTCGTCGAACTCCAGCCCGCGCGTCGGGCAACTCAGCGCCATCCACAGCTTCTGGTCGAGCTGGTCCAGATGTGCGATGTCCGCGCCGCTCTCGATGCGGACCTGATCGAAACCTCCGGCTCGGAAGAAATGCCATGTGTGCCTGTTCGCCTCTTTACGGTTGTCGGCCGTCATGGCGTGGTCTCCATTCCGTGTCATCCGGTGCTGTCCGGCCAGCGCCGGCCCGGCGGCGCGCTTGCGCTGCCGGTCACATCTGGCGCAGCTGGCGCATGACCTCGGCGACGCAGCCGGTGCCGTCGGCCAGGCGGCGGTAGAGCGTGTAGAGCCTGTCGTACTGCCGGTGCGCTGCCGGCGCCGGCCGGTAGCACAGGTCGTCCCTGATATGGGCCATGGCCTTTATGGCCTGTCCGGCCTTGCGGTAGCCGCTGGCGGCAGGCCCGGCGGCCAGACATCCCAATATCGCCGCCCCCAGCGCCACCGACTGATCGCTGGCCGCCAGACGAACAGGTTTGCCGAGTATGTCGGCGTAGATCTGCATGAGCAGCGGGGATTTGCGGGGCAGCCCGCCGCTGGCGACGAAATTGCGGCAGGGGACGCCCGCTTCGTTGAGCGAATCGACTATCCAGCGCAGTCCGAATCCCGTGGCTTCCATCATGGCGCGGTAGAGTTGTTCGGGACGGGTTGACAGCGTTATTCCCGCGAAAGCGCCGCTGAGCCGTCCGTCCATAAGCGGAGTGCGGCAGCCGTTGAGCCAGTCGATGGCCAGCACCCCGCCGCTGCCGGGCGGCAGCGCCGCAGCGCGTTCATTGAGCTGCTGATGCGACATGTTGAACGTGCGCGCCACCCACGCGAAGGCGTCGCCCACGGAGGCCTGGCCGGTTTCGTAGCCGAAGTATCCCGGCAGTATGCCTTCCTCGACCACGCCCGCCACGCCGGGCACGAGTTTTTCCACCCGGCTGTTGAGCATGTGGCATGAACTTGTTCCCAGCACCATCACCAGCGTATCGGCGCCCGCAACGCCGGCGCCCGGCACGCCGGCGTGGGCGTCGATGATGGCGGCCGACACGGGAATGCCCGCGCGCAATCCGAGCAGTTCGGCGGCGGCGTCGGTGAGCAGTCCCGCGCGCTGCCCGGGAGGCACAGGAGTCTCGGGCATTTTGCGGCGGACCACGCCGGCCAGCCGCGGATGCACCGCGGCGAGATACGCCTCCGAGGGATAGCCGGTGCGGCGGTTCCACATGGCCTTGTAGCCTGCCTGGCACGTCGAGCGGACCAGATTCGCGGCGGAGCATCGGGGGAACGGTCCGTCAACCAGTTGCCATACAAGCCAGTCGCCGGCCTCCAGAAACACCTCCGCGGCGTCGTAAACGCGAGGCGCGTGATTGAGAGTTTCCAGAACCTTGGGGAAGAACCATTCCAGCCCGATCGTGCCTCCGTAGCGCCTCAGCCACGGCTCGCGGCGCTTGCGCGCCACTTCGTTTATGCGGTCGCACTCGGCCTTGGCGCCGTGGTGTTTCCAGAGTTTCGGCCACGCCATCGGCACGTGCGCGAACTGCTCCAGCAGACACAGCGGCGTGCCGTCGGCCAGCGCCGGCAGCATGGTGCAGCTCGTGAAATCCACCCCGATGCCGATGACCAGCTCGGGGGCGACCCGGCCGGCGGAGAGCGCCTCGCGGCACGCGTCGGACATGCCCTCCAGCCAGTCCCGCGGGTGTTGAAGGGCGTAGTCAGGCGGCAGGGCCGCGCCGCTGCCGGGAAGACGCTCGTCGATGACGCCGTGACGGTAGTTGCGCACGGCCTGGCCGGCGATGCGCCCGTCGGCGATGTCCACCGCCACGGCGCGGACAGATTCGGTGCCGAAGTCCAGTCCGATGGAATAGCGGGCACTCATGTTCTCATGCTCCGCAGGGTCTGATGTTCTGCCCGCGGCGGGGCGGATCAGAAAGGCCATTTGCGCCCTTCATCCTGCATGGCCAGGTAGTTGTCCAGCGGCACGTAGTTGGCCACGCTGTTGCCGCTGCCCAGACAGTAGCCGCCGCCCGGCATGCACTGTTCCAGAGTGTCGCGCACGCGGCGGCGCACGGCCTGCTCGTCGGCGCGACACAGAAAATCGACATCTATTCCGCCGAGTATGGCGATGCGGCTGCCCCAGCGCCGCTTGGCCTCGATAACCGGCTCGACCACATCCTCGAAGGAGTGGCGGGCGTCGATTCTCACGATCTCGATCAGGTCCTCCATGATGGGCTCGATGCGCCCGCACGAGTGCAGCAGATATGGCCGGCCGGCCGCATGAGCCGCGGCGGCCATTTCGGCATGCCCCGGCAGCACGAACTGGCGGAGATCGTCGGGGCTGATGAGCGTGCCCGTGCGGAAGCCCATGTCGTCGCTGCCCCAGATGATCTTTACGCGGCTGAACTGGAGGATGCGCGCGATGACCGTGCGGTATAACTCGCGCAGGCGCGATGCTATGGCTTCCACCAGGTCGCGCTGTTCGTAGAGCGCGTAACAGAGCGTTTCGTAGCCCATCAGCCACGTGAGATACTCGGCGTAATGGGCGAAACCTCCGCTGCCGATCACGCACATGTCGTCGGGAAGGTTTTTCTCGTACCACTCCAGATTGCGGGTCGTCAGCGAGGCGGGGTCGGGCCAGGGGTATTTCTCGAAATCCTCCCACGATGCTATGGGGCCGCGGTGTTCGTCGATGAAGTTCCGGCCGCCGGCGCGCTCGAGGGCGGCGGTATCGGGCGCTGTTACGCGGTTGAGCGGCAGATTGAAATTGTCCACCCCGCAGCGCACGTAGTCGTATCCGAGAAAGCGCTGGACGGCTATATGCCGGCGCAGCTCGTAAAACGGATCGCCGCGGTCAAGTCCCTCATCGAGGTCGAAGCGGCGGCAGATGGCCTGCTGCACCTCGGCGTCGAGGAACAGTTCGATGAAATGCACCCTCCGGGGCTGGCCCTGGCGGCGTATCACGCGCAGCAGCTCCTCGAAATCGGGATCGATCTGGCGGCAGAAGAACGCGCGCGACATGGTCGGCACAACACAATAGCCTTTGCCGTGTCGGGTGCAACATGTACGACATCCCGGCGGGCAAGGCTCTGAGCGCTGACGGTTGCCGGCAGCGGGTCGGGCGCTGCCGGACCGCTGGCAGAAAAGTTTGCCGGCGCCGAGTCCGGGTGCGCGATTGCAACAAAAGAGCCGGCAAAGCGTTTATATTCAAGTAAACCCGGCGCCGTCTGGCAGCGGCGCGGTTTGCGGACATTACACAACCCCGGCCGGGCGGTCGGGCGGAAGGAAGGATTGGGTATGTTCAGGCGATACGGCATCGTTTCCGCGGTATTCGTTCTGGCGGTCGTCTCGGTGTTCTCGATAGTGGCCTGGAGCGGCGAGGAGTCATCCAAGCCTTCGCGCAAGCCCGATGTCATCTATGTGCCCACGCCGCACGAGGTGGTGGACAGGATGCTGGAACTGGCCGAGGTCAAGAAGGACGACGTGGTTTACGACCTGGGCTGCGGCGACGGGCGCATCGTGGTGGCGGCGGCCAAGAAGTACGGATGCAAGGCAGTCGGCTTCGACATCGACCCCGAGCGCGTCAAGGAAGCCATTGCCAACGTCAAGGCGGCCGGAGTGGAACACCTGGTCACCATCAAGCAGGCCGACATCTTCACGCTCGACCTGAGCGACGCGTCGGTGATTACGCTGTACCTGCTGCCCGACCTGAACGTGAAACTGATGCCGCAGCTGGCGAAGATGAAGCCGGGGTCGCGCATCGTTTCGCACGACTTCGACATGCGCGGGGCCAAGCCTGTGAAGGTGGAGAAGATCACTCCCAAGGGCGAGAGCTACACGCGCGAACACACGATCTACAAGTGGGTCGTTCCGTGGGAGAAGGAATAGGGGTCCGCTGAGGGATCCGCGGCGATGTCAGCAGTGCGGCCGGCCGTTGCGGCGCACCGGCGGGGATAGTGTTTCGCCGCGTCAGGGTCCGGGCCGCTGCTGGCGAGTTGTCGGCGCCGGGCGCGTGGTCGGGGGTACGTTCTGCGGTTGCGGCGGCTGGAGGAGGTCGCGGCGAACGTAGCGGGATACGCCGAAGGACGCGCCCTGCCCCTCGTAGGTGGAGACGTAATTGCCCGCGAGGTGGCGGCGCAACTCGGCGTTGCCGCGCAGCAGGCGCGCAAGCAGCACCTGCTCGGGTTTATAGCGGTCTATCGTGTCCAGTATCTGACCCATGGTCAGCGCGCGGTCGCGGGCGGCCATGCGCTTCTTGGTTATCACCACGGTTTCCGGCGGGCTTTTCAATCCCGCGCGGAACACGTAGATGGGACGGTCGGTGAACACCCAGCGGGTTGACCCGGCCAGTTCGCGCATGCGGTCGATGGCCTTTGCATCGCCCCGCAGTTCCACGGCGAATACGCGCGCCGGCCGATGCCGCATGGCGGCGGCGGGCGAGTTGCGCGGCGGTTCGGGTCGTCCTTCCAGCCATGCCGCCACGCCGCGGAGCCGGTCGAACTTGGCCGGCAGGAACAGCGTGGGCGGCTGGTTGGCGATTGTCCGCCGCGGGAAGACCAGTTGCGCGGCTTGCGAGTCCCACGCCTGCTGCGGCATAAGCCACTGCGGCACAACAAGTTCAAAAGGCATGAAGGCGATCGCCATGGCCCCCGCCGCCAGAGCCGGTTTGAGCACGTTGCACGGCAGGCATCGGCGCAGGCGCGTTTCGCGCCGGAAAACGTCGGTTATGGGCGCCAGACCGCACGCCGCGCACCACGCCAGCGGGACCGACAGCAGCATGTAATGGTGGTACCACACCGGTTCGTGCCTGCGCAGGAGAATGTAGCCGGCGACCAGCCAGCAGAACGGCAACAACCGCTCGAGGCGGAGCATCAGCAGCGCCGACGCCAGACCGGCCACCGCCAGCGGGCGGTAGTCTGCCCAGTCGTGGTTCTCCATGCCCGCCAGCATGCGGGCGCTTTCGGCGTCGCGGGCGCGCTGCACGGTCTCGGTGCGGTGGGTTTCGATGACCTGGTTCCAGTCGATCGGCCCGCACCTCCAGCACACCGCGCCGAAGGCGGCGGCGGCCGACGCTATCCACAGCACCGGCGGCAGCAGAGCACACGCTATGCGCCACGGCATGCCGCGGCGCTCGTCCCTGCGCCACAGGACAGGCAGCGAATGCGCCGCGACGAGTACCACCAGCAGCGGCGCCAGGAAACCGCAGAACATCTTGGTCTGAAGCGACAGGCCGAAAACCGCGCCGGAGATCAGCAGGGCAATAAACCCCGCGCCGCGCCGATAGTAGAGAACGAAGCAGATGCTGAGCATCGCCATGGCCAGCGCGGGCAGACCAATCATGACCGAAACGCTCAGGCGCACGAACTCGCCGGAAAGCACGAGCATGAGGGTTCCGGCCAGTGCCGCCACCGTGCCGCAGGTCAGGCGCACGCTTTCGCAGAACGCCCAGACGAGCACGCCGGCCATCAGCAGCACCAGCAGACGTCCGGCGACGACCGTGGGCTCGGTGGCCTTCAGCCAGCGGGCGAGAATGGCCGTGAACAGCGGCGGCTGGTCGCTCCATATGCGGCTGTAGAGCGGTATGCCGTCGGCGTAGAGCGACGCTTTCATGAGGTTGACGCCTTCGTCGCGGTCGAACTCGAAGACCTCGGCATACGGGAAATGGCGCGCTACCAGCAGCACATAGAGCGCCGCCAGGGCCAGCGACGGCAGGAGCCGCGAGATTCGGGCAACGAAGGCTGCCGGCATTGTATGCGACGCCGCCGCCGGTTCCGGCCGATATCGTCCAACGGGGCGTGCGTCCTATAGTATCGTACCTGCGCATGAGCGTTTTGTGCGAGACATCCGCGCCGACAGGCACCCCGCCCGCCTCGGGGCAGACCAGCGGCGATTCGCCGACGTCCGCCGGGAGCGCTGCCCCGACCGCGCCGGCCGCCCCGCCGGTATGCAGACGCTGCCAGTGGCTTACGGGCGCGGTGGTGGCGATGGGGTCGGTGTTTCTGTTGGCTTTGTGCGTGTGGTTGTACACGCGGAACAACGCCTTCCCGATATCCTGGCATCCCGACGAACCGAGCAAGACCGATCAGGTCATCGACGACTACCGCAACTTCAAACATCCGCAACTGCTGCTGGAAGCCACGCGCCTGGCCGTCCGGTGGCTGGACGTGCGCCGTGAACACCAGGCCGTCGGCGAGACCGGCCGGCTGGTGTCGGCAGTGTTTGCCGCAGGCGCCGCCGTGTGCATGGCCATAACGGGCTATCTGGCCGGCGGGCTTACCGGATTCGTTCTGGCCGGGCTGGCGACGGCGTTCTGTCCGCCTCTGCTGGTGTATGCCCACTACATGAAGGAAGACAGTGTGCTGGTATTCGGGCTGTGCCTGACGGTTCTGGCCACGAAGGTTTTCTGCGATGTGCGCCATCCGGCAGCGCGGGCGCTGAGCCTGGTGTTTCTGGGGGCGGCGTGCGGCACGGCCGCGTCGGCAAAATACTCCGGCGTGTATGCTCTGGCGGCGGTCGTGCCGCTGCTGCTGGTTGCGCGGCCGTGGCGATGGTTCAGCCCGGCGGTGCGGGTGCTGACGGTGGTGCTGGCGGCGGCGGCGGTGTTCGCCGTGGTAAACCACCGCATTTTCAAGGACGGCGTGTCGCTGCGGAATATCGCCGATCTGCCCTGGCCGCAGCGCTACCTGCGTCCGCAGTTCATAGAGGGGTTCACCTACGAGCGCGACCACGGCGTGACGCAACACCACGGCCTGACCATGGACAAGCCCAACCTCTATTCGGTGCGCAGTCTCGTGCGGCAGTGCATGCCGGGCGTGCTGGCGCTGGCGGGGCTGTCGGTGGTGCTGCTGGCGGCGCTGGTGCGCCGCAGCGGGCTGTGGGACTGGTATGTGCTTCTTTTCGCCGGCGGCTACCTGCTGCTGATGTCGTGGTGCGTCATTCCGCAGGGGCGCTACGTGCTGCCGGTGGTGGTGCTGGTGCATCTGCTGGCGGCGCTGGCGGGGGTGCGGCTGATGCAGCTGCTGGGGCGATGGTGGCGCCCGGCGGCGGCGTTCGGGCCGGTGCTGGTGCTGGCGCTGGTGGCGGCGGGACTCATTCCGCGCTGCGTGGATTTTCTGGAACAGTTCCGCGACGACAGCCGGGCGCGGCTGCGCACGTGGGTGCGGCAGAACGTGCGCAGCGGCCAGACTATCGTGCAGGATGCCTACTGCGAACTGCCAGCGTGGTTCGGACCTTCATCGGGAGAGAACTGGCGTTACATACGCGTGCGGACCGGCCCGCAGCCGCTCAAACAGGCGCCCGGCGCCGGGAGCCTCGAAAGCCTCTACGAAAGCGGCGTGCGCTACGTGGCCGTGACCGATCTGGCTTACGGGCGCTATTTCGAGCCGGACGTGAAGCCCGTGGAATCCGAGCGGCGGAACTTCGAGCGCGCACGGCAGTGGTACAAGGACCTCTTCGAGAAGCACGAGCTGGTATGGGAAAGCCGTCCGAAGCATCCCACGCTGGCCTTCACCAATCCCACGATACGCGTGTACCGGCTGCGTCCGCCGGTCCAGCCGGCGGCAAGGCCGGCGGCGGGCGCCACGCGGCCGGCGCCGGGACAATGAACGGACGCCGTGGCAAAAGCCGCGGGCGGTCTTACAATCAGCGTTTATGAAGGTGCTGTATATCGGAGGAACGGGTGAGATATCGCATTCGTGTCTGTTCGCGTCGCACGCGGCCGGGCACCAGTGCGCCGTTTACAACCGCGGGCGCAGCGAGCAGCCCATACCGCCGACCGCGCGCCAGATAACCGGCGACGTGAACGACCCGGCCGCCTACGGGCAACTTGCGCGGGAGCATTTCGATGTCGTATGCCAGTTCACGGCATACACGCTGGCCGACATCGAACGCGATCTGAAGGTCTTCGGCGGACACACGGGCCAGTATGTGTTCATTTCCACGGCGTCGGCATATGAGAAGCCGCCGACGCGCTATCGCATAACGGAGGATGTTCCGCTGCGCAATCCGTACTGGCCTTATTCGCAGACCAAGGCCGACATGGAGGCGCGCCTCATGAAGGCTCACGAGGCGCGCCAGCTGCCCGTGACCATCGTGCGTCCCAGCCACACCTTCCGCCGGCGGTTTCCGGGCACCTTCGTCAGCGGCGATGTGCACGCCTGGCGCATGCTCAACGGCAGGCCCGTCATATCGCACGGCGACGGCAATTCGCTGTGGACGCTGACGCACTCGGAGGACTTCGCCGTGCCGTTCGTGAAACTGCTGGGGCGCGGCGAAGCGCTGGGAGAGGCTTTTCACATAACCTCCGACTGCGTGTACACGTGGGACCAGATATTCCGCACGATGGCCGCCGTCCTCGAGGCGCCGCTGTCCATCGTGCATGTGCCCACCGACACGCTCGTACGCTACCGGAAAGAGTGGACCGGCCCGCTGCTGGGCGACAAGGCATGGTGCACGACGTTCGATCACTCGAAACTTACGGCGCTGACCGGACCGCTGCCGGTGCCGCGCCCGCTCGAGGAGCGCTTCGCGCAGGTGGTGCCGCACTACCGTGAGCGCGCCCGCAACACTGCGCCCGATCGCGAACTTCATGCGCTGCTGGACCGCATCGCCGAGGAACAGTCTCGCCTCGGCGCACAGTCCTGACCCGTGCAGGCACGTGCTGCGCCGGAAGCGTCCGGCGGCCGCATGATGAGGAGGCAGGAATATATGGCTTCGCCTGATGCAGAACCCGTGCGCACGGAAACAAACGCGATTCCCGACGTTTCACGCCGGCTGTTCCTGCGGCATATTGCCGGTGCGGCGGTCGGCTCGCTGCTCATGAGAATTGCCGGGGGACATGCCGCAGGCGCTGTGCGCCGGCCCAATGTGCTGTTCATCCTCGCCGACGATCTCGGCTGGCGCGATCTGGGGTGTTACGGCAGTACCTTCTATGAAACGCCGAATATCGACCGGCTGGCGCGGCAGTCCATGCGGTTCACCGATGCGTACGCGGCGTGTCCGGTATGCAGTCCGACGCGCGCCAGCATACTGACGGGCAAATACCCGCAGCGTATGGCGGCGACGGACTACTTCGGCGCTGCCGGACCGGACAAATGGCGGCGCAACACCAGGCTTCTGCCGGCGCCCTATTCCGACCGCCTCCCGCTGGAAGAGGTGACGCTTGCCGAGGCCTTCAAGGAAGCCGGCTATGCCACCTTCTTCGCGGGCAAGTGGCATCTGGGGCCGGAGGGCTTCTGGCCTGAGAACCAGGGCTTCGACATCAACATGGGCGGCACCGACAAGGGCGGGCCGTACGGCGGCAACAAGTACTTTTCGCCCTATGGCAATCCGCGTCTGCCCGACGGGCCGCCCGGCGAGCATCTGCCTGACCGGCTGGCTACCGAAACGGTCAAGTTCATCGAATCGAGCAAAGACAAACCGTTCTTTGCATATCTGTCGTTTTATTCGGTGCACACGCCGCTTATGGCCAGGCCCGACCTGCGGGCCAAGTATGAGCAAAAGGCGCGGTCGGTCAGGCACGAGGGACCGGCGTGGGTGCCGGAGGGGTCGCGGCTGGCCAGACAGGTGCAGGATCATGCCGTCTATGCCGGCATGGTGGAAGCGATGGACCAGGCCGTGGGCAAGGTTCTGGCGGCATTGGACCGGTTGGGACTGGCCGACAATACCATCGTGATTTTCACCTCGGACAACGGCGGGCTGAGCACGTCCGAGGGTTCGCCCACCAGCAACGTGCCGCTGCGCGCGGGCAAGGGGTGGCTGTACGAGGGCGGCATCCGGGTGCCGCTGATAATCCGATGGCCGGGCGTGACGGCGCCGGGAAGCGTATGCGGGCAGCCGGTAACCAGCACGGATTTCTATCCGACGCTGCTGGAAGTAGCCGGTCTGCCGCTGCGCCCGGCGCAGCATCTGGACGGCGTGAGCCTTGTATCGCTGTTGCGCGGCACGGGCGCACCCGAAAGGGAGGGGATATACTGGCACTACCCGCATTACGGCAATCAGGGCGGCGCACCGGGAGGGGCCGTGCGCGCGGGCGACTGGAAACTGATCGAGTGGTACGAGGACGGCCGGCTGGAGCTGTTCAACCTGAAAGAGGACATCGGGGAGAAGGTCAACCTTGCCGATAAGCATCCGCAGATCGCGCGCGAGCTGCATGAGAAGCTCAAGGCCTGGCGGCAGCGTGTGGCGGCGCGCATGCCGTCGCCGAATCCATCATTCGACCCGCGCGGTCCGCGCCAGTAAGGGGGACATTCCTGCTTCCTGCCTCGCACGCGGGTGACGGGGCGGATTCCCGCTTGCGCGGGAATGACGAAGGGGCGGCGGGAATGGCGTGGGGACGGTGGGAATGACGGAGGGGCGGATGCGCGCGAGGGAACGGCGGCATCGCTCCAAAACGGGCAATGGCGTGCGGGCAATGGCTTGACAGGGGGCGTATGATGTTCAAGACTCACTGTCGGTTGTCGATAAGACTGAAAGAGGACCATATATGACGCAGACGTGTTCCGCTGCATCTGCCGCCGGGCGTGGCCAGAAGGCCTTCGAGTTCAAGGTTGCCGACCTATCGCTGGCCGAATGGGGTCGTAAGGAGATCATGCTGGCCGAGAAGGAGATGCCGGGCCTGATGGCCGTGCGCGAGGAGTATCGTGCCAGCCAGCCGCTGCGCGGGGTGCGCATAATGGGCTCGCTGCACATGACGATACAGACGGCGGTGCTTATCGAGACGTTGCGCTCGCTGGGCGCGCAGGTGAGGTGGGCCTCGTGCAACATATTTTCCACGCAGGATCACGCCGCGGCGGCGGTGGTCGTGGGGCCTGACGGCACGCCGGACGACCCGCGCGGGGTGCCCGTTTTCGCATGGAAAGGCGAAACTCTCGAGGATTACTGGTGGTGCACGGAAAGAGCGCTGGACTTCGGCGACGGGCTGGGACCGCACCAGATTGTTGACGACGGCGGCGACGCGACTCTCGTCGTGCACAAGGGATATGAGTTTGAAGAAAGGGGGACTGTCCCCCTTTCTGGCGATGCTGACGGCGAAGACTGGGCGGAACTGCTCAAGATGCTCGCCAGATGCATGAAGCGCGACCCGCAACGGTGGCATCGCGTGGCCGCCGGGGTTCAGGGCGTCAGCGAGGAAACCACCACCGGCGTACACCGGCTGTACGAGATGCAGCGGCAGGGACGGCTGCTTTTCCCGGCCATCAACGTCAACGATTCGGTAACCAAGAGCAAGTTCGACAATCTGTACGGCTGCCGGCATTCGCTGGTTGACGGGCTGATGCGCGCCACCGACGTGATGCTTTCGGGCAAGGTGGCGGTGGTGTGCGGCTATGGCGACGTGGGCAAAGGCTGCTGCCAGAGCCTGCGCGGGCAGGGGTGCCGCGTGGTCGTTTCAGAAATCGATCCCATCTGCGCGCTTCAGGCGGCGATGGAGGGATATCAGGTGCTCACGGTGGAAGACGCCCTGCCCTTCGCCGACATCTACATCACCGCGACGGGCAACTGCGAGGTCATAACCGTCGAGCACATGATGAAGATGAAGGACCAGGCCATCATCGGCAACATCGGGCATTTCGATCATGAGATAGACATGGCCGGGCTCAACCGCCTTCTGAAGCAGGGCAAGGTGCGCAAGACCAACATCAAGCCGCAGTACGACATGTGGACGTTCGAGGACGGACACAGCGTGCTGATACTGGCCGAGGGCCGGCTGCTGAATCTCGGCTGTGCCACCGGCCATCCGAGTTTCGTGATGAGCAACAGTTTCACGAACCAGACGCTGGCGCAGATAGACCTTGCCCTGAGCGCCGCCGGCCGGCCGACCCTTTCGGGCGTGCGTTACGAGCGCGGCAAGGTGTACACGCTGCCCAAGAAGCTCGACGAGCTGGTGGCGCGGCTGCACCTGGGGAAAATCGGGGCGAAGCTGACGAAGCTCACGCCGAAACAGGCCCAGTACATTGGCGTGCCGGTGGATGGCCCGTACAAGCCCGAACACTACCGCTACTGAAGGTGAGGGGCGTCCTTTCCGGTTGTGCATCGTTATCGCCCTGGGCGCCAGTGCGCCGGCGGCGACCGGCGCGTTGCCGGGTTGGCGGTTGATATTGCCTCACATTATTGATTCCGCACGGGCGCGACGGTATTCTGTGTACAGCCGTCGGCAGGCGGCGGGATTGCACCCCGAAGGAGCGGGGCGTGCGGAGACATGTCTGTATGCGGCCGCGCGGAGGATCCGCGGCCTGGTCCGCTCCCTCGAGTGTGGGTCCCTGACGTCGATCAGCGAGCGCGTCCGTCTGCATTCCGCTCGTCGGCACGCCGGACCGCATTCCGGCCGAAAGGAGTTTGGCCGTGATTCTGGACTCGATCATCGGCGTTTTCAGCCTCGACATGGGCATCGATCTGGGGACATGCAACACGCTGGTATGCGTCAAAGGCCAGGGCATAGTGCTCAACGAGCCCAGCGTGGTGGCGGTGAAGAAGGGGACCAACCGCGTATTGCGCAACGGCAACGCGGTGGGGCTGGAGGCCAAGACGATGCTGGGCAGAACGCCGCCGTCGATAAGCGCGGTCAGACCGATGAAGGACGGGGTCATAAGCGACTTCGAGGTGACGGAGGCGATGCTCAGCTACTTCATCCGCCGCGTGCACGGTCGCAAGCACTTCATCGGTCCGCGGGTGGTGATAGCCATACCCTCGGGCATAACGGCCGTGGAGAAGCGCGCCGTGCTCGACAGCGCCGAGCGCGCGGGCGCGCGGCGGGTGTACCTTGTGGAGGAGCCCATGGCCGCCGCCATCGGCGCTGGGCTGCCGGTGACCGAGCCGACGGCCAGCATGATCGTTGACATCGGGGGCGGCACCACGGAGGTGGCGATAATCTCGCTGGCGGACATAAGCGTGTGCGAGTCGGTGCGCGTCGCCGGAGACGATTTCGACGAAGCCATCATCGAGCACATGCGCAAGACGTACAACATGGCCATAGGCGAGCAGACGGCGGAGCGCATAAAGATCGAAATAGGTTCGGCGGCACCGGTGTGGCCCGACGGCGAGCCGACCATGGAAGTCCGCGGGCGCGACCTGATAAGCGGTCTGCCGCGCAAGACCACCATCACCGCCGGCGAGATCCGCGAGGCTCTTCAGGAGCCCGTCACCCACATAATCGAGGCCGTCACGCGCACTCTGGAACGGGCCGAGCCGGAGCTGGCGGCCGACCTGGTGGAGAACGGCATAACCATGGCCGGGGGCAGTTCGCAGTTGCGCGGGCTGCCTCAGGTCATAAGCAACGCGACGGGTCTGGAGGTGCGCGTGGCCGACGATCCGCTGACGTGCGTAGCGCGCGGCACGAGCGTGTATCTGGACAATCTGGAGATGTGGAAGGAAACGATGGAAAGCGACAGCGACGGCCTGTAGAGCACAGGGGGCTGTGCCGTGCGCGGGCCGATAGGAGCGCCGGCGCGTTGGCGGCGATCTAAAGCGTGTCGTACGTGCGGTTCAATCACGTGTTCGCGGTGCTGCTGCTGGGGTGCGGGGCGGCGGCGTTTCTGGTGCCGGTGCGGTACGCCGGGCGCGTCAGGGGCGAGGTTCAGGGCGTGCTGGCGCCGGTGGCCCTGCCGGTGCGGAGCGCGGTCAACGCCATCAGCGCCAGGCTTGCGGGCGCGCCGGAAAACGGCGCATTGCCGGGCGCGGGCGCTGCGCCGGCGGAGCTGGAGCGCCTGCGCGTTGCCGTTGCCTCGCTGACCGTGCAGGTCGATGAGCTCAGACGTCTGGCGGGCGGGCGCGAACTGGCGGGCGATGCCCAGCGCTACAGCGTGCCGGCGCGCGTGCTGGGCGCCGAAGACGGGCCGCGCCATGTGCTGCTTGTGCGCGCAGGCGACGGCGTGGCGGCGGGCATGCCGGCCGTGTGGCGCGACTCCATCGTCGGGCGCATCGTCTCATGCGCCGGGGGAAGCGCGCGCCTGCGCCTGCTGACCGACCGCGGCTTCCGCGTCAGCGGAGCATTCGGAAGATTCCGCACCACCGCCGACGGCACCGCGGTGGAATTCGTTGCCGCGGCCACCCCTCCGCCGCTTGTCGAGGGACGCGGCGACGGCACACTGGCGATCGCCAACCTGACCTGCCGCCAGCTCGACGAGGCAGGCGTCAGGGTCGGCGACTGGGTGGTGCTGCGCGATGCGGACGACTGGCCGCTGCCCGTGAATGGCTATGTGCTCGGGCAGGTGGTGCAGATTGCGCCGCAGCCGGGCGCCAGGCTTTTCGCCGAGGTGATCGCGCGACCGAAGCTCAACCTCGGGCAACTCCGCGAGGTCATGGTGGTGACGGGCGTCGAACGCGTCCCGGCCGGCGCAGCACGTGCCGTTGCCGGCGTGCGTTCCGCACCGGCGGCGAAGCCGCGCTGAGGACGCGGCGCTTAAAGCGCCGCATCCGCGCATGTACTGGATTACCTTCTTCATCGCGGGCTACACGGCGCTGGCGCTCCAGACAGCGCTGGCCGGCTACATTCACATCGCCGGGGCAGCGCCGGACCTGCTGCTGCCGCTGGCCGTGTTCGTGTGCATCAACGCGCGGCGCCCGCAGGCGCTTCTGGGCGCGGTGATACTGGGGCTGTTTCAGGACATGTTCTCCTCGCGCCCGCTGGGACTTCACGCTTTCGCCTACGGACTGGCCGGGCTGCTGGTGGTGGGCGCCAGACCCGTGGTTCATCGCGACCATCCGCTGACCTGTTTCGCCATGACGCTGGCGGCCGCGGGCATGGTGGCGGCAGTGGTGCTCGTCAACCAGTGGGCCTATCCACGAATACACCGGCTGGCGGACTGGCCCGCCGCCTCCGTCGCCGCCGAGGCATACCGGGCTGCGTACACGGCCTTCGTGGCGCCGGCCGTCATGGCCGCGCTGAACCGGGTGCGCAGGCTTTTCGGTTTCCGTCCGGATCACGTTTTTGCGCCGCGGGCGGGGGATGCGTGGCGCGAAAGACGCACGTAGCGCGGGGACAACTGCCGCCGTCGGGATCGTTGTACCGCACATGTCCGCCCCGCTGTCGCCCGCCGGCGCACTTGATTCAAGCCCCGCGCCCACTTAGATTCCGCGCCGCTTAACCGGACAGCGGAATATGGCAGAAAAAACCGTAGGCGTGGCGCTGCTCGGCTGCGGCGTGGTGGGCGGAGGCGTGCAGCGCATTCTGCGCTGCCACAGGGAGATGCTGCGCCGGCGCACGGGCATCGATTTCGTTCTGAGACATGTGGTGGTCAAGTCGCGCGACGAATACCCGCCCGACGCGGCCGAACTGCCCATGTCCACCGACGCGGCGGCGGCCATCGACGACCCGCAGACCGACGTGGTTATCGAGCTGATCGGCGGCACGACGGTCGCCGGCGAGTTCATCGAACGGGCGCTGCGGCTGGGCAAGCCCGTGGTTACCGCCAACAAGAGCCTGCTGGCGCAGCGGGGAGCCGAGCTGTTCGCCCTGGCGCGCCGGCACGGCACGTGCATAGCCTTCGAGGCGTCCTGCGCCGGGGGCATACCCATCATCGACGCCCTCATGCGCGGGCTGGTGGCCAACCGCATCGAGGCGCTGGTGGGCATCGTCAACGGCACGTGCAACTTCATACTGACGCGCATGACCGCCAGCGGATGGTCCTATCAGCAGGCGCTGGCCGAGGCGCAGCGCCTGGGCTATGCCGAGGCCAACCCGCATCTCGACGTTTCGGGGCGCGACGCGGCCCAGAAGCTGGCCATACTGGCCGGACTGGCCTTCAACGTGCGCATCGCTGAAAGCGACATACACGTGGAGGGCATCGACGGCCTTCAGGCCGACGACATCCATTTCGCCGGCGAACTGGGATACGTCGTGAAGCTGCTGGCGATCGCGCAGCGGCACGATGCCGCGGCGGAGGGGCAATCGGCCGGCGGCGCGGCGCCGGCGCGGCTGTGTCTGCGCGTTCATCCGACCCTCGTTCACAGGGATGATCTGCTGGCCGACGTTTCCGGCTCGTTCAACGCCATAAGCGTGTACGCCGACTCGCTGGGCCATGCCCTGTGGTACGGGCGGGGCGCCGGCCGCACGCCAACGGCCTCGGCGGTGGTGGCCGACCTGGTGAGCATCGCCACCGGCGCGGCGCAGATAACGTTCCGTCACATGCGCGTCCTGCCCGACTTGTGCCCCCCGGCCGACGTCATACCCTTCGAGAACCTCCAGTCGCGCTACTATCTGCGGCTGGTGGCGAAGGATCAGCCCGGGGTCATGGCCGACGTGACGGCCGTGCTCGGCCGGCACAAAATCAGCCTGTCGGCCATACGCCAGCCCGAGGGCACGTCCGGTCCGACCGTGCCTGTGGTGATAACGACCCACATGGCCAACGAGGGCGCCATGCAGGCGGCGTTGCGCGAGATCGACCGCATACCCGCCATAACCCCGCCCAGCGTGTGTCTGCGGATAATCGACCAGCCGAAGGAGTTCGCCGCGGGATGATCCGCGGCGTGGTCAGCTCTGGCTGTCGATCACTTCCCTGGCGATGCGCGTCCACATGTCGAAGCGCTCGGGGCGGTTGGCGCAGGTGTGCGTGTCCTTGAGGATCATCTCCATCACGCAGCCGTGCCGGCGGGACGCCCGCACCGCGCGGGCGATGTATCCGCGGATGAACTGCGCGTCGAAATCGCCGGCCAGATGCGCCGGCTGGGGCTTCCACGACAATATCGCCCCGTTTCCGAGTTTCTCCGCGCACGCCTCGACGTCGGCCGAAGGGGCTATCGATATGCGCCTGATCCGCGGGATGGTCAGCACGGCGTCGAGTTTGCGCGTCAGGTCCTCGCAGCATCCGTAGCCGTTCAGCCCGAAGGGCGCCAGCAGCCGCCGCTCGTACTGGAGTATGAACTCCTCATGCATCTCCGGCGATACCTGCGCCATCTCCTGGGCCTCGGCGCTGGCCCACATGTCGCACGGCCGCACGTGCACCCCGTCGAAGTCCGCCTGCGGAAGGCTGCGCGTGTAGCCCACTCCCCCGGAACTGTGATACGTCTCGTCGTTGTTCAGCGACAGCAGGTTCATCCGCTCGTACTGCGCGATGAGCCGCCGGTGCCCCTCCTCCAGAAAACGCATCGCGTCGTGCAGCATGGAGGGATTGTCCACCATGTCCAGCATGACCTCCTCCAGGCCGCGCAGACCCGTGTAGATGGCCATGAGATGAAACGACACGTGCGCCACTCCCACCAGGCGCACATCGAGTATGCCGTCGAACAGCTCCAGCGCCTGCTCGAGCCGCCGGCGCGTGGCCTGTTCGTCGTGCTCCACCTCGGGGAAGCGCAGTTTTTCAAGGTCGGCGGCGGTGTGTATGACCGGATCGAAATGCCACGAGCCGCGCGCCGTCGGGCTGGGTATGCGCCGCGCCTCCAGTCCCCAGCCGGTGTTGCGGATGGCCTTGTGCACCACCCAGCGCCGCTCGATGACCGTGTCGTCGGCGAAGTGCTCGTGATAATAGATGCGGCTGCGCAACTGCCACTCCATGCGCCGCGCTTCCTCGCCCGCACAGCGCAGAGCACTGTCCGGCAGCAGTTCCTGCCATGCGCCCTCGGGAAAAACCAGCATCATGGGCCGGCCGGGCTCCAGCGCGTTGTGCCTGTACCACTGCTCGCGCCGTTCGGCCATTACCGGCAGCGCGGCTATCTCGGCGACGCGCTTCGCCAGGTCGCGCAGAATGCATATGTCGGAAGCCTCGATCATGAGAAGGTTTCTATCGCGCCTGCGGACGCCGGGCCAGCGCTGCGCGGCGCGGACCGGTAATGCCGAACCTACTGCGCCGGCGGGCGCTCCTCCGCGGCAGCCGCACGGGCGACGGCTGCTTCCAGGTAATGCACCGCCACGGAGATCAGCAGGCTCAGCACCACCGAAGCGGCGAACATGGCGACCCCCCAGTGAAGCTGTATCCGCGTGCGGCCCGGCAGGCCCTTGAAGGCGATTATCACCAGCGCGATGACCAGCACGTCGAGCATGGAGAACTTGCCGGTGTGATGGGCGAATTGCATCAGCCGGCCGCTGCGTCTGCGGGCGGCGAGCATGGCCGCCGCCCATGCCATGATGGCCAGTTTGACCGTCGGGAAAATGCACGAGAACAGCAGCAGAACCACGCCTATCCACCAGTTATCGTGGCGCAGGATCTCGATGATGCCGCCGAGCATCGAGTAGGTTGTGGGGCGTCCCATGTCGGGGCGCAGAAGCCGCACCCAGAAGTCCAGGTCTCCCAAGCTGGGAATAATCGTCATGCAGGGTCCGGTCAGACCCGCCCCGAGCGTCGCCGCCGCCGCCAGGGTGAGCGATCGCACAGTCCACAGGAGTATCCGGCCGGGTGGACCGGCCGAACGGGCGCGGTCGGAACTGGCCGTCTGTTCCGCGGATGATGGGCAGGCGTTCTCGAGATCCACGGCGCATTGCTCCGGTCGCCGCGACAACGGGCCGGCGGTCATTTGCCTTCGATCTGCCGCCGGAGCAGCTCGTCCAAAGGCATGTCGCGCGGCAGCAGATCGATGCGCAGCCTTCTTACTCCGCTGTTCGGCGGCACGGGGATATCGTTCGCCCCCTCGTGAAGGTCGCTCAACCGCACCGTCATGCGCAGCGCCAGGTCGTACGAAACGGGATCATCGTCGCGTACTTCTATCGTTACCGTTTCGCCCGGGCCGGCGGTAACGATCGGCCCGTTAATTGCCGAGGTCGGATCGAAGTTCATGTCCTTGAGCTTGAGGAGATCCTGGGGGTTTATGCTGATTTTGAAAAGGTCCCACGCGGCGATCAGAGCATTATCCCGCGGGGGCAGCGAAAACACGCGATTGCCGCGCCAGTCGATGTGCACGCGCGCATCGGGCGCGCTGCCGTCCGTGTCCCAGGCCCTGCCCGAGGGCGTTCTGGGGGTGAATTCGACGAGTCTGACGATAAGGTAGTAGTCGCGACCGGAAGCAGCATGCGGGCGCGTGGCGGGCGCCGGCGAAGCCGTGCCCGCGGTCGCGGTATGCTCGCGGCTTGCGAGCCACCAAGTCAACCCCGCGGCGGCCGCGACTATGACCACCACGACCGCCGCCCAGATAATCCCCGCCGCGATGCTCGTGCCCCGCCTCATGAAAGTGTGTCTCCACTGAATGCCTCCGCACCCTGTGATTCCGCCGCGGCGGCATTATAACGCGCCGCGCACGCGGCAGCCGCGCAGTATCTCGGGCGCGGGAGCAGGCGTCCGCGCCCGGCGCCGACAGGCGCATTCAACTGCCGCGCGCTGACAGGTCGGCGCCGGCGTCATCCCCCATGTGGCGGCTGACCAGTTCGTTTATGCGATCGGCAGCGCGCTCGATGTCGCGCACGCATTCGGCAACCAGCGGGTCGTCGGCGCGCCGTTGAATAAGGGCGCACGACAGCTTGATCGTGTTGAGCTGATTGCGGATGTCGTGGCGCAACTGGGGAAGCGTCATGGCGTGCCAAGTGTAGCACGCTCCGACAGGGCGTCCAACCCCGCAGCGCTGGCGTAAACCCGCGCAAGGGGTTACAAAGTCGAACGTTACGCCTCATCAGGCACGCCCATGAGCAGGAAAAAACGCCTTCATCCGCATCTGAGTTACCGCGACCGGGCCGATGCCCTGGCGCATGCCGCCGAAGCGGAGCCCGAACCCGTTCCACGACATCCGCTGGTCTGTCGTGGCAAAGTCGAGATGATAACGTCGCCGGACGCTCTGGCCGATTTCATCGAGCATCTGCGCAGCTGCGGTTCCTTCGGCTACGACAGCGAGTTCATCGGAGAAATGTCGTATCAGCCGAAGGTGTGTCTGATACAGGCGGCCACAACCCGGCGTGTGGCGCTGATCGATCCTCTGGGCGGTCTGGATGTAACGCCTTTCTGGGAAATCCTGGCCGACCCGGGCGTGGAGAAGATAGTCCACGCCGGGCAGCAGGACCTGGAACCGGTGGTGCGCTATCTGGGGCGAGCGCCGGCCAGCGTGTTCGATGTGCAGATAGCCGCCGGATTCGCGGGGCTGGCTTATCCGGCGAGTCTGCGGCGGCTGGTTGAGGAGCTCACGGGCACGCGCCTGGGCAAGGGTTTCACGTTCACCCACTGGGACCGTCGTCCTCTTTCGCCCATGCAGCAGCGTTACGCCGCCGACGATGTGCGATATCTGCCGGCCGTGCGCTGCGAGCTGGCGCGGCGGCTGGAAGCCAGCGGCCACGCCGCCTGGGCAGCCGAGGAATGCGCGGCGCTGTGCGACATGTCTGTGTACAAGCGCAGTCCGGCCGACGAATGCCTGCGCATGCGCGGGGCGGGGCGGCTTTCGCCGCGGCAGCTGGCGATATTGCGGGAACTGAGCATATGGCGCGACGAGGCCGCCCGCCGCGCCGACCTGCCGGCCAGAACCTATGTGCGCGACGAAGTGCTCACGACTCTGGCAAAACTGGCGCCGGCCAGCGAGGAGCAGCTTGCGCGCATTCACGGGCTGCCCCGGCCCGTGCGCGCGGGCGAGGGCCGGAATATCCTCGCGGCCATAGAGCGCGGGCGCCAGGCAGCGCCTGTCGATGCGGCGTTGTGTGCCGAGAGCGAGGAATCGCCGCAGCAGCGCTTCGCCATCGATGCTCTGTGGACGGCGGTGCAGGCGCGCTGTTATGCGGAGGGCATAGACCCTGCGCTGGTGTGCAGCCGGCGCGACGTGGCGCGATTCTACCGGCGCTGCCGCGGAGAGAAGTTGCCCGACAACAGCGATGATCCGCTGGCGCGCGGCTGGCGGGGCGCGCTGCTGGGCGACGAATTGCGACGGTTCGTGGAGGGCAGCGCGACGCTTTCGCTGAAATGGGCCGGCGGACGGCTTGCGGCACAATGACCGCGCCCGCTTTCAGCGGTTGAGCGCCAGAAGCGCATCGAGTCCGGCCCTGTCGGTTACCACCTCGATGGAATACTCGTATTTTCTGCGCCCGCCGGGCTTGAGTTCGCCCAGAATGCCGGCGGCGCGGTCGCGGTTGCGTCCTTCCACGCTGCCGGTGGACGGTTCGAGCGCGCAGACATACTCGTATCTGCCCCAGTGCTGCCAGTTGGCGCAGCGCGGGAACTGCCGGGTGTCGTAGCGCAGCGCCACGCCCAGAGACAGCGCGCGGTTGACAATGCCCACGGTCGCCTGCCCGTTGCGCTCGGGCTTCGGATAAAGATAGCCCACCCACGAAGCCGGTCCGCTGTGTTCGGCCAGCGGAGCGGGGATCTTCTTGTAGGGCCCGCCGGGCTTGAAGACCGCCGCCGACGCCTCGCTGCCGGAAATCGGCTCGACTTTCTGATCGCGCGCGCAGAACTCGGCGCCGGCATCGACCAGCGGATAGCCGAAATTGACATGCAGCAGCCAGGCGTGGGGCACGGCCGTGTTGCCGGCGTTGGCGAACTCGTCGGTGATGGTGATTACGTTCTGGCCGATCCGCGAGCGGATGGTGCGTTTGAGTTCCACGCACGGCCCGTACAGCGCGCCGTAGCGCACGCGCCCGACGATGGTCATTTCGTCGCGCCCCGCGTGCAGGTCGGGCAGTATGACGGATTCCAGCGCCGCCGCCGTATTGGAGTGCGGGCCGTGCAGCCCCAGTTCCTCGCCGTTGTCGGTGCACGGCGCCCCGATGTTGAAGGGCCCGCAGCTGGTCAGCAGCCCCACCGGGAAACCCTTAAGCCAGTCCAGCCCGCGATCGAGGGCGCGCGTGGGCGGAGTCACGCCCTTGTGCGACAGAAACGTGAGGCTCAGATGGTTGAAAAACGCCTGGTCTATATCCAGCCCGCGATCCACAAGCACGCGATAGCGCAACCCGGCACCGGTGTTCACGCACAGCACGCGCACGCCGCGGGCCGGCCCTTCGTCGATTACATAGGCGTCGATGCCGCCTATCTGAGCCGTGTTGATGAACCTGGTCAGGTCCGGAAATGACGTTGCTCTGGACATGGTCAGCTCCGATTTGACAGATAGACTCCGGCCGTGCACGTCCGGCCGTCGGTGCATAGAATAACCGGCAATCGAAAGGCCACAAGGAGCATTGATTATGCCCGTTTATGAATATGTCTGCGCCAGATGCGGCGCGCGGTTCGAGAAGCTGCTGCGTTCGATGCACACGACGGAACGGGTGGTCTGTCCTTCATGCGGGTCCGACCGTGCCGACAGGGCCATGAGCGTGTTCGCGGTGGGCGAGAGCGCCGGGTCGTCGGCGTCGCGGGCATCGCGTCCGGCGTGCTGCCAGGAATGCAGCGGCGACGGGGCATGTCCCATGGCCGGGTGACTTCCGCCGGCCGTTGAACTGTGCCGCGCAGCCCGTCGGACGCGCGGGCGCTTTGCGAAAGGAGATGAACTCATGTGCACGGGCCTCAGCGGGGCCATGGCCGCGGGAGTGCTGGTCATGGTTGCCTGGGCGGTGGCGCGCGGTGCGGCCGGGGAAGGGGCGGTGGCCAATCCGGCCACGGAGAAGACCGCCGACGGCGATCTGATCGTGCATCCGATCAATCACTCGGCGGTGCGTTTGGAGTTCAGGGGCAAACAGTATTACATCGACCCCTCCGGCAGCGCCGACTGGGCGAAGATGCCGCGGGCGGACGCCATCCTCATCACCCACGAGCACTTCGACCACCTCGATAAGGGCGTTATCGCGCGCCTGAAGAAGGAAGAGACCGTCGTCATCGGCAGCGCGGGTGCGGTCAAAGCCCTGGGCGCGGGACAGGTCATGCGTCCTGGCGAAAGCCGCCGCGTGCTCGATGCCACGGTCGAGGCCGTGCCCGCGTACAACATCACCCCGGAGCGCCTGAAGTTTCATCCGAAGGATCGCGGCGACAACGGCTATGTGCTGACCTTCAGCGACAAGCGCGTGTATGTGGCGGGCGACACCGAGGGCACGCCGGAAATGCGCGCGCTGAAGAACATCGACATCGCGCTGGTGCCGATCAACCTGCCATATACGATGACGCCGGCGGAGGCCGCCGAAGCGATTCGGGCCTTCCGCCCGCGCATCGTCTATCCCTATCACCAGGGCAGGTCCGACCCGCAGGAACTGAAGCGTCTGCTGGCGGACGTACCCGGGATAGAGGTTCGGGTTCTCCCGCTGCCGTAGTGGTCAGTGGCGCAGGACGGGGGGTGTTATTGCCCGGCCGGCGCGCGGCAACGGAAGAAAGGGCGGTCCGTGCTGACGGGCCGCCCTCCCCGTGTCTATCCTGCTATCGCGGTTAACGCTGCAGGAGCGCCAGCACGTTCTGCGGGGTGACGTTGGCCTGGGCCAGCACGGCGGTGTTGGCCTGAACCAGTATCTGGGCGCGTGTCAGGGCGGCGGTTTCCGCGGCGAAGTCGGCATCGCGGATGGCGCTCTCGCTGGCGGTAACGTTTTCCAGCGCGACGGACAGACTGTTGATGTTCGATTCGAGCACTTCCTTCTGGAACGCCCCGAGCCTGCCGCGGAGCGTGGCCACCTGTTTTATGGCCTTTTCGATTATGCGCTGTGCGGTGACGAGGTTGCCGCTGGACAGCGAACAGGCGGCTCCGCTGGCGAGGGTGCTCAGGTAGCCGTCGGTGCTGTCGCCGAGGCTGCCCGGAGCAACCGAAACGATGCCGATGGACGCCTTGTTGGTCTCGGTTATTTTCGAGCCCAGGGCGAAGGTAGCCCCGCCGCCGGTGATATAGAAGTTGTCGTTGCCGACGGTGTTGAAAGCGGCCTTGAGTTCCAGCTCTAAGTCCAGACTGCTGCCGCGGTAGCTGACCGACAGCCCCTTGGCCTGTGCCGCCGCGCCGTTGATGGTAACGGAAGCGTCGCGGCCGTAGTCGATAGTGGCCGTGGGCACGAACGTGCCGCTCACCGTGGTCAGGCTGACGAACTGGTCGGACCCGTAGTCCATGCTGTTGAGCAGCAGGGCATCGCCGGAGGCGGCGGCGCTGACGCCCGTGGCGTTCTTGATGGCGTTTATGGCCGTGACCATGCTCGTCACCGTGGTGCCGCCGGCGAAACTCACCTGCTCGGTGCCGCGGTTGCCGGAGAGTTGGATGGTTACGGGGTTGTCGGCGTCCAGGTCGCCGTTGGTGTACTTGATCTGCGCCGTCTGGGCGCTTTGCGTGACGGCGACGACCACGTTCACTGCCGCTCCGTCGGGCATGCGGGCGGCGTTTACGCGCACCGCCGCGAAGTTGGTGGAGCTGACGCCGCTGGTGGTGTAGTCGAGCGAACCGTTGAGCAGTTTAACGCCGTTGAACTGCGTGGTGTTGGCGATGCGGTTGATGCTGTTGAGGATGGAATCGACCTGAAGCTGGTTGGCGGCGATCTCATCGGCCGAGAGCGCACCGCTGTTGGCGGCCTCGTTGGTCAGAGACTGTATCTCCAGCAGCAGAGCCGACACTTCGCTGAGCGCCCCCTCGGCGGTGTTGATGACGTTCATGGCCCGCCCGGAGTTCTCGATCGCCTGCTGTATGCCCGCGATTTCGCTGCGCAGGGTTTCGCTGGCGATGAGCGCCGCCGGTGCGTCGCGTCCGCTGTTGATTTTCAGTCCGCTGGAGAGCCTCTCGAGCCGCAGGGCAAGATCGGCGTTGTTTCGGCTCAGACGATGAATGGCCTGAAGAGATGAAATGTTGGTGTTGATCCGACTCATGGTATCCTCCGTGACTCTTACCCGGGGACCGGCCCCGGGCGGTACGGTGCGGCGGCTTTCCGTGGCCGCCGCGCTGGGCTGAACTACTGTTCACCAGAGCCCGTCGCGTCAGCCCCGCGCGACCGGCCTGCTTTGCTCCCGGACACAACCTGAAAGATACCGAGCCGGTGCTCCGCCCCGGCGGCAGCAGAGAGGAGAGTTTGTCTGGTGCGGCAACCTCCTTGTCTGAGACCATGTGCTGCCGACGGATCCGTCCGCCCGCAGGTCCCGTCAGGCGCTGGCGCCCGCGGGAATCATCTCGCTGCTCTAATTCGGAAAATGCCCCGCGCAAACTTTAACGTTATCCTCCAGCAGTTTTTGCGCCGGCGCGCGGTTCCGATAATAACCACGCGGGAAAACCGCCATCGCCGCAGACGGCAATTTCTGCGCGTGTCTGCGGGACGCGGAAAACCGGCATTCGCTCCGGAACGCCACCCTATGGCAGGAACAGAACGAACTTGCCCGCGCGGCGGGGACTTTCCATGACCGCGCCAGACCACCCGCAGACGTGCTCAACGGGTAGTGTCGCGCCCGCCGGCACGCGCAACATATGGTGTCGAAAAAAGGCTCGGAAGTTGCATTTGCCAGATGGACGCTTACCGTATATACACAGTGGCTGGTTCAGAAACGTGGCGTTGAGATGGCTCAGCCGCCATACCGCATGATCGCTATCGACCTTGATGGCACGCTGCTCCGACCGGACCATTCGGTCTCGCCGCGCGTTAAGGATGCCATCCACAAGGTTCTGCGCGCCGGGATGCTGGTGTGTTTCGCCACCGGGCGCAACCTCACCGAAAGCCAGGCCATCCTCGATTCCATTTCGCACTACGACACGGCCGTGTTCGTCGGCGGGGCAATGATCGTTGACACCAGAGAGGGCAAGACCCTTCATCGCACCGGCATGCAGCCGCAGCTGGCGCGCGAGGTGTGCGCCGTCATCGAATCTCTGGGGCATGCGGCGCTGGTTCTGGAGGACACCTCGCAGACCGGCGTTGACTACCTCATCTCCGCGGGCATCGAGCTCAGCGAAGCCACGCGCAACTGGATAGCCACCACCAGAGCAGCCGTGCGCCGCGTTGCCAATCTCGCATCGTATCCCCACCAGCACACCGTCCGCGTGGGCATCTGCGCTCCGCGCGCCGAGGTCGAACGCGTGCGCGACATACTGTGCGAACGTTTCGGCTCGCGCATCGTCTGCCAGGTGCTCTATGTGCCGCCTCTCGATATGGAGGTCATGGAAGTCTTCGATCCGGCCGTCAACAAGTGGGAGGGCGTGCTGCATGTGGCGCGCCGCCACGGCATAAAGCCCGAGCAGATAATCGCCATCGGCGATGATGTGAACGACCTGCCCATGATCCGCAATGCCGGGCTGGGCGTGGCCATGGGCAACGCCAGACCGGAAGTGCGCCAGGCCGCGAAACTCGTCATAAAACCCAACAGCGAAGATGGCCTGGCCGAGTTTCTGGAGGATATAGTGCGCCAGCACCTGGTGGCGCCGGAGAACCCGCCGCCGGCCGGCAGGGAAACATGACAGACAAAACTGGGCAGGGAAGAGGCGAAAGGAGTCGCGAGTTTTGGCGTCCGGAGCACCCCACGTGCTCCGGACGCTTTATTTGCCGCGCGGCGCATGCCCGGCGCTCTGCCGGCATGCGCTGCCGGCGGCGCCATCACAGCATGTTCAATGCCTGCTCAACCGTGGGCGCTGTCACCTCGTAGGTCCGCCCGTCTATCACCTTCACATCAGGCCGGTGCGCCGGCACGATTTTCCGCGATACCATCTCCAGCCGCATGGTCACGGGATGCGCCACCTTGTACGGTTTGATCCGGCCGATCGACTTCACCGCCCTGGCGGCCGAGTCGCGGATGATCTCGTGGGCGCGCTGCCGGGGCAGGAGCACGCCCCCGTTGCAGTCCAGCCCGCGCTTCACCACGGCCGTGACCACTCCCGGAATGAACCGCTCCGCCTCGGCGCAGACCTTGTCGTCGCCGCTTACCATGATCACCGGCACGCCGTGATCCCCGGCAATGCCCGCGTCGATCGCCACCTCGCCGCACTTGACTCCGTTCATCCAGAAGTTCTGCCACGCTCCGGAACTCATGGTGTGTTCCAGTATCGCCTGCGGGGTGCCGGCCATCGCGTGATAGCCCAGCAGTATCACCGCATTGAAAGACTGGATGTCGGGCATGCGCTGAAGGCCGGACCGTCCCTGTATGTATTCGGCGCGGGGGTCGAGCTCCTCCCATATCAGGTTGAAGCCCGTGTAATGCGCATCGCGCACGACCACCCGCCCCGCGCCGCCGCGCACGCAGCCGTCAACGCAGGCATTGACATCCCACACCATGTAGCGGCGGGCGGCCTGATACAGCCCCTTTTCATCCTCCATAACCTGCGAAGAGAGGCATATCCCGCTGATTCCCTCCATGTCCACCATCACGAAGACAGCCGGTCTGCGTTTCATGCGCTTCTCCTTTCAGGCGGACGCCGCGCCTCGTCCGCCATGGCGTCGCTGCAACTGCACCGTTGCCGGGCCGGCGCCCGTCGTGAAAAAAGCCGCGCCGGCCGCGCACTCGGGAAACTCGCGCTCGTACGCCCCGCGCCATTCGCTCAGGAATGCATCGGCGTCGCGCTGTGCCACCAGCGCCCAGACGCTGCCGCCGAAACCCGCCCCGAAGGCCGACGCCGCGACAGCCCCGATCCGTCGCGCGCTGCGCGCCAGAAACACCGTCTGCGGCGTCTGATTGCCCAGTCCGCGCTCGGCGAGCTCCTGCGAGATATCCACCAGCCGCCCGAACGTCGTCAGGTCGCAGCGCACCAGCGCGTCGCCGGCGGCGGGTATGATGTTGAAAGCTTCCTCATGGAACTGCTCAAGACGTGCCAGCAGCGTTTCCGCCGGGAACTCCGCGCGGGCCGACCGGATGACTTCGCGCAACCGTTCGGCCGCGTCCGGCATGCTGCTCAGCGCCGCCGCCAGATGCGGGTCGGTCCGGCCCGTCGCCTCGTTCCAGCAGCGTACTATCGCCGAGGTCGCCAGCGATATGCGGTTATAAAGTTGCTGCGCGCCGCCGGTCTTTTCCGCCGTAACGCCGCTCACGCCGACCGCAAACACATGGCCGGGCGGCATGGGAATGCGCCGCTCGAACCGTACCGGACAGAACGAGTATTGCGAGAGCATGCCCGCCCGGCAGCACAATATCGCCGTATGGTCCTCGCTGCCGCCAAATGTGCCCACGCCGCGATCGCCGGGCAGCGTTCCGAAACTCTGGCCGTTTTCCACGGTGCCGAGATATCCGCCCAGCGCTTCGAGCGAGTCGATGTTGGCCTGATACTGCGGGCGCTCCTCCAGCCGGTTGACCGCGTTGAGGATCACAAACGTCAGCACCACCAGCACGCTGGAGCTGCTCATGCCGGCGGCCGGCGGCAGGTCGCTGGCGAACGCCACGTCCGCCCCGCGCAGCGGCGGGTCGAAATTGCGCGCCACGCGCCGCGCCACGGTCATGGGGTAGTTCGACCATTCGCCCGCGGCCGGCTGACAGTCGCGCTCCACCGCGAACTCCGCGCGGCGACCGCCGGCTGCTTCCATCATCCGCATCGTGCTGTCGGTCCGCGGGACGAAAACCGCGCAGAAACCGCGTTCGGCGGCCGCCAGCAGACTCCGCCCGCCGCCGTAATCCGTGTGTTTGCCGAGCACCTCTATCCGCCCGGGCACGAACACTGCCCCCGCGGCCGCCTGTTGGGGCACCGACAGCGATTCCAGGGCGCCCGCGCACGCCGCCAGCATTCGCGCCTTCGCCGCCGCCGCCTGCTCCGACAATCCGGCGCGCCGCAGATGCCGGGCCATCTCGTCGGCCGTCAGAATGTCGCCGACCGTCAGACCATCGTCCATGGCCGGCCATCATAAACGCCCGCACGAGGGATGAAACACCCCCTGCACGCGGCGCAACTGTGCGGGTTGCCGCGGCACGGGAAGAACACCGGCTTACTGCCTGGGTATCCTGCGCCGGCGCGGGCGCGCGGGCGTTACCATTCGCGGGCCGCGCGGGTAGTATCATGCTCCGGACCCGCGCAAAGCGCCATGAAATACGCCGTCGTTTTCATCATCGCCGGATGCGTCATCATGTTTTCCGCAACATCATCCGCCCCCGGGCAGACGCCGTCTGCGCCGGCTCTCCGCAGCATACTTGTCGATGGGACGCTGGAGGTTCTGCTGTGGCAGGACACGTGCAACGTTTACGTACTGCGCGAGGGCGACGAAGCAATGCTGATCGACATCGGCAATGGCAGCGTTCTCGAAGAACTTAAGCGCGCCGGCATAAAGCAGCTGTCGTGGGTTCTGCTGACGCATCACCACCGCGAGCAGTGCCAGGGCCACCCCGCGCTGCGCGCGTGGGGACCGCAGGTGGCCGCCCCGGAAAAGGAAAGACCCTTTTTCGAGCGCCCCGGCGACTTCCGCAAGGTCAAGCCCTCGCTGGGCGATGCGTATGCCGTGCACGGCGCCAGTTACGTCCGTCCGCCCGTCGAGCCGCTGAAACTCGATCGCGCCTTCAAGACGATGGACACGTTCACGTGGCGCGGGCGTGAGTTCTGGTGTCTGGCCACCGCCGGCAACAGTCCGGGCAGCATGTCGTATTTCCTGCGCACGGGCGACGGTTTTCTGGCGTTCACCGGCGATGTGATCGTCGCCGGCGCGCGCATGCACAACTGGTTCGACAGCGAATGGGATTACGGTTTCGGGGCGGGGCTGTATGCACTGATTGAATCCGCAAGCCTGGTGGCGGGTTTCCGCCCGCGGCTGGTGCTGCCGTCGCACGGCCCGGTCATAACCGCCCCGGCGGACGACCTGCGCGCATATCAGCAGAAACTCCGCCGGCTGGCGCGACTGTACGTGCGCGGCTACGACATAGGCACGTTCGCCAATGCCGACCAGGACGTCGTATCGCGCCCCGCGGGCGTTCCCCACCTGTGGCAGGTCACGCCGCATCTGTTCAAGTTCAAAGGCCCCAATCACTGGCCCAACTTCACGCTTCTGCTGGCCGACAGCGGACGCGCGCTGATCGTCGATTGCGGGCTGGATGCCCGCACCATAGATGCCACGCTGGAGGCCATGCAGCAGCGGCTGGGGCTCAAGGCGGTGGATGCCGTCCTCGTGACGCACATGCATGGCGATCACGTAAGCGGCCTGCCGCATCTGCGCGAGAAGTGGGGCGCAAAGGCGTACACCCTCGACCGCGTGGCCGAGATCTGCCAGGAACCGCACCGGTTCGATTACTCGGCCATGCCGTGGGCCTATTCCGCACAGGGCGGGCCGGTGCGTTTCGACAGGACCTTCAAATCCGGCGAAAAACTATCCTGGGAGGGATATGAGCTCACGTTCGACTGGATGCCGGGACAGACGGAATTCGCCTGCTGCATCCACGGCATCATCGACGGCCGGCGCGTCGCCTTCACCGGCGACAACATCTTCGGCAATCCCGAGGACGAAAAGCAGACCGGCCACGAGGCCCTCGTCGCCCGCAACAGCGCCATACTCGAGGAGGGCTACATCCACGGCGCGGAGTACCTCAAACGGCTGAAGCCTGATCTGATGATCGGCGGGCATTCGTTCGTGATGGACCGGCCGCAGCAGTTCATCGAACGCTTTCACAGATGGTCGCTGGAAATCCGCGATGCCTTCCGCGACCTGAGCGCCGAGGACGATTACCGCTACATGTTCGATCCGTACTGGGTGCGCGTGGATCCGTACCGCACGACTGTGCAGCCCGGCGGCAGCGCCGACGCCGTGCTGCTGGTGCGCAATTTCCTTCAGCGCGAGCGGCGCTATCGCGTATCGGTGCATGCCCCTGCCGGAATCACGGTCGAGCCTCCGGTTCATGATATCGTTGTGCCCGCGGAACAGACATCGCGCATTAAGGTCCGCATCAGCGCCGCCGGGGGGATCACACCCGCGGCGCACATGGCGGCGCTGGATGTCGCCGTCGATGGCCGGCGCTACGGGGAGTGGTTCGACTTCATCGTCTGCGTCGAAGGCCCGCCGAAAAAGGCGGAATGATAAACCGGCGACGGGCAGTGCCTGCCGCTGCGGCGGCATGCTTCAGGTGTCCTCAGCCCGCGCGGACGCACGGCCGCGGAAAACGCCGGATCAGAAGGGCATATCCTTTTCCAGAAGTCTGTAGCGCAGCATCGTCAGCGCCATCTTGGCGGCCCGGTCGCGCACCGTTTCGCGATCGCCCGGCAGATAGAACGTGCGCGCCTGCACGCGCAGCTGCGGCTCATGCGCGGGCTCTCCATGCGCCGGCGACGCCAGCGCGATGCACACCATCCCCACGGGCTTCTGCGGGGTGCCGCCGTCCGGGCCGGCTATGCCGGAAAGCGCCAGGGCAAAAACCGCTCCGCTGCGCCGGGCAGCGCCCAGAGCCATCGCGCACGCCGTCTGCTCGCTGACGGCGCCGTGGCGTTCGATTATCTCCGGCGGCACGTTCAGTTCGCGGACCTTCGCCTCGTTGGAATACGTCACCCACCCCTGGCGGAAGAATGCGCTGGACCCGGGCACGTCGGTCAGGTATTTGGCCACCAGCCCGCCCGTGCACGATTCGGCGGTGCACACGGCCGGCGCGTAACGACGCGCCAGCGCGTGTTCGCGCAGCAGATCTGCCACCGCCTGCGGCAGCGTCCGGTCGTCCTCGCCGAATATCAGATCTCCCAGCGCGCGGCGGCACAACGCGGCGGTGTCTTCCATCTGTCGGCGCGCCTCGTCGGCGCTGGCGTGCCGCGAGTATATGCGCACCGTCACCACCCCGCCGCTTACCGTCGTCCCCACCAGCGGATTGCGCCGCCGGTCCAGCAGCGCGCTGCCGAGCATCTCGGCGATGGCCGACTCGCCCGGCCCGAAGGTGTGCAGCGCCCGCAGCAGCACCACCGCCCCGCCGGCACGCTGGCGCACGAACGGCAGCACCGCCTGCTCGAACATCGCCGACATCTCCTTCGGCACGCCCGGCAGCACGAACACGTGGCACCCCCCGGGCAGGACGGCGTGTATCCCCGCGGCCGTGCCGCAGCAGTTCTCGATCAGCTCCGCGCCCCGCGGGATCATCGCCTGAATGCGGTTCATCTCCGGCATCGGACGCCGCCGCTGACGGAAGAAATCCTCCAGCCGCCGCAGCCAGGATTCGTTCATTTCCAGCGGCTGACCTAGCACCCCGGCCAGCGCCTGACGCGTCAGATCATCCGGCGTCGGACCGATGCCCCCCGAGATTATGAGCACATCGCATTCCCCGGCGCAGCGGCGGATGGCCTGTTCGATCGCCTGCTGATCGTCGGCCACGACGATATGCGCCTGGACTGCGCACCCTGCCGCCGCCAGACGCTGCGACATCCACGCGGAGTTGGTATCCACCGTCTGTCCCGAGACCAGTTCATCGCCTACGGAGATGATTATGCTTCTCATGGTTGTCTTTCGGAGGGGAATTGTACCCGCCGCTGCCGCGGGCAACCCGCGCCGCGGTCAGGCGGCGCGCCGGCGGCGCCCGTCCAGGCCGTGCAGCTGTTCGGCCAGTTTCGCCACCTGCGCCTGGAGGCGCCGCTGCCTCGTCGCGGGCATCGCCGCCCCGCCGTAGCGCACGCGGTAGAAGATCGCCGTCATGCGCAGCACGGCTTCATACGCCTCCGCCGGCAGCCAGTCCAGCGAGCGGGCGAACTCCAGCGGCGTGACGTGCCGCGGACGGATAAGCCCGTGCTCGCCCAGCACCCGCAGCAGTTCGTCATAGAAAACCAGCCGTCTGGCCAGCGCCAGCTGCCGCTCCACCGGCAGGCCTTCCATGCCGATACGGACCGCGCGGCGGCGCAGACGGTGCTGCTGCACCATGTACCACGCCACGGCCAGCACGGCCCCGGCCGCCATCAGCCCGATCAGCAGCGCCAGGGCGTTCCACATGAAATCGAGGAACGAGACGGAGTTGAACAGGTCGTTGAGCGAGAAGCCTTTCAGCCAGCGCCGCACCGGCCGCACGGTTTCATTTCCCCGGTACATGGCGTTCATCATGGCCCGTTCCAGCGAAGACAGCAGATTTTCGCGGTCGCGCGTGTCGTAGGCGATGACCTTCTCGGCCCATTTGAACTCCAGATAATCGAAAAGGTGCTGCATGGACCGGAGAAGCCCCCCGGCGGCGGTGCGCGGGCGGCCCGTGCCGCTGGTGGGGTCGAAGGTCATCCACCCGCGCGGCGTGAGCACCTCCACCCACGCGTGGGCGTGCGACTGGCGCACGATGTAGTAGCCTCCCAGCGGGTTGTACTCGTCGCACTTGAATCCCTTCACGAAACGGGCCGGTATGCCCACGCTCTGGCACATCAGCGTCATGGCCGACGCGAAGTAGCGGCAGTGGCCCCTTTTCACGCGTGTCAGAAAGGCGACCACGGGATCGCTGTCGGTGAACTCCTGCGCCGCGTCGCTCAGGTCCAGCGTATAAGTGAAATTGCTTCGCAGATGCTGCTCGATGCGCCGGGCCACCTTCTCGTTCGATTCATCGACCGGCCGCAGCCGTGCGCGCGGCACGATGTCGCCCGCCACGTCGTCGCGCAGCGTGTACTGGCGGACCTCCGCCAGCACGCGCGGATCGGATTCCGGCACGTAGAAAAGCGCCTGGCCCACAAGGGTGTTGAAGGCGTCGGCCTGCACTGGCGGATTGGCCGACAGCACCTCGTATTCCAGAGGCGCAATCAGCGGTTCGACGGCCTGGATCGTTCCGTCGGTGATGCAGTGGCGGATGGCCAGCTGGCGCGCGGGCCGGAAGGCCGGCACGCGCCCCCGTTCGTTGACGTCCGAAAGCAGCCCCGGCAGACAGAACAGCAGCCGCGTTCCCGTGGGCTGAAGCACGAAGCGCTGTCGCCACACGTCGCCACGCGGCAGCGGTCCGAACCAGAACGCCGTCGCCGGCGAAAGCTCCACTTCCTCCAGCCGCTGGCGCGAGCGGGTCCACTGCTGGCGCTGCCCGGGCGACGCCGGGTCCGGCCCGTAGGCGTCCATGGTCATGCCGCGCAGATACAGCACCTCCGAGCCGTCCACGCGCCTGCCGTTGCGCCACACGAAAACATGCGCTACGACCTCGTTGTTCTCCACCACGCGCCCGGCGCGGTCGAACTGTTCCTGCTCGGAAATGCCCGTCAGCGCGTCGCCGCGCGGAAACTGGAGCTGCCCGAGAAGCCCCTGCGCCGGCCCGCGCGGAAACATCAGAAACACCATAACGGCCGATACCGCCGCCACGGAGAACGTCAGCACCGTAAGCCGGCGCATGGACCGCGGCAGAAAACGCTGGTCCTGCCGTATCGTCGAGGCGCGCAGAACCTCTTCCTCGCGGATGCCCAGCGCGGCCGTCGCCCGGTCGGCCTCGATCTTCAGATGGAATATCAGGCAGCAGTACAGCGCCACGACCATGTACAGCACGAGCATCACGCCGAAAACAAGGCTCGCCGTGCTTATCGCCGCGGCCACCATCAGCAGCAGCGAAAGAATGAGCAGCTGCGCGTAATCGCGGTTGGCGCGCTGTTCGTAGAGTTTGACTATCTGAAGCAGCACCAGAAACACGCCCACGGACAGAATGGGCGGGCCGCCCGCCCCCGTCACCTGCATCGCGCAGAACGCGAACGCGCCGAGCGTAACCGCGTTCGCCAGCCACCGCGGAAGCGGACGGAATGCCCCCGAGCGCACCAGCCAGGCGTTCAGACCCACCGCCAGCATGGCCAGCGCCCACAACCCCGGCGCGCGTGCCGCCAGGCAGAAACCGCTGATGCCCAGGATCAGCACCAGGTACAGCGTCGGCCTGAACTGCCGGATGTCGTACATGTTCGCCCGTCCCGCGCCTCGGTCATCGGGCGCCACGGTCGGCAGGCCCGCGCCCGCGGCCCCTGCCGCGCCGGGGCAACGCTGCCTACTGAATTCCCATCGCGCGCAGATTGCGCAGACTTATCGCCAGGCTCTCGAACGGATCGCGCTGGCAGACGTCCTGCTCGACTATATACCACTTCACACCCGCCCGGCGGCACGCCGCGAGAATGGCGGACCAGTTCATGTTGCCCTCGCCCACCTCGGCCATGATCGGTCGCGGCGCCCGGTGCGCTTCGAGGCGTTTCTGATACTGCTCCTCCGGCTCGCCGGCGAAACGCGCCGGCGGCGGCGAGGTCGTGTCCTTTCCCACGACCATGTCCTTAAGATGCACCAGCGGACAGCGCCCGGCGAGTCTGTCTATCCACGCCGCCGGATCTCCGCCGCCGTGCTGTATCCAGTATGTATCTATCTCGAACGTAACCGCCTGCGGGTCGCTTTCGTCGATCAGTATGTCCAGCCCCCGCCGTCCGTCGAATTTCTCCAGCTCGAAACTGTGGTTGTGATAGCCGAAAGTCAATCCGCCGGCTCTGAGCGCCCGCGCAACCTCGCTGCACTCTCGCGCAAAGCGGTGATATCCCTCGGCGTTGCGATATGTCCCCGGCAGCCCGCCGATCGCGGCATATTCGCAGCCGATAGTGCGGTGTTCCTCGATGACGCGCTGCGTCTGGTCGCGCATCCGCTCGTACGGACTGTGCGTTACGCAGCACGTCAGCCCTTCGCCCGACAGCAGCCGCGCCAGTTCGGCCGGCTCTATCGGACCTATGGCCGATACCTGCACGGCGTCGTAGCCGATCTGTTTGATCCTGCGGAGCGTCCGCGCGAGGTCCGCGGGGGTCTGCGTAAATTGCCGCACGGTGTAAAGTTGCGCAGCTATCATCGATTGAGGCATGGGATTTCTCCGTTGCAGTTGTGCGGCGCCGGCGTTCGCCGTATCGCCGGCGCCGCCGGCGGCGCCGGCGCCCATCTTGCCAGAGGCCGTCGGCCGCGGCAACAACGCGCCCCGAAGGGCGTATGATGTTACGGAATGTCACGCACGCCGCGCCGCTGCGGGGGCGCCCGCTGCAAATGAGGTGTCAGTCATGTATCCGCGACGATACATCATCGCTTCCGTCCGGCGTCGCCGGGCTTTTACGCTTGTCGAACTGCTGGTGGTCATGGGCATCATCTCGGTTCTGATGAGCCTGCTGCTGCCTTCGCTCAACAAGGCCAAACGCCAGGCGCTGGCCGTGGCGTGCCAGTCCAATCTCCGCCAGTGCGGGCAGTTCCTCATCATGTACGCCAACGACAACAACGGCGTGCTCTTTCCCAACAAGCGCGGCACGAACGTGCCGATAGATCAGCGCTGGCCGGTGTTCGTTTTCCGTCCGCCCTCGCCCAACCCGCCGGTTCTGACCTGTCCGGCCGACCCGGACATGGGCAACGAGGACGACTGCCCCGAGGAAAAACACTCGTACATCCTCAACAAGCACATCGTGTACGACGGCATCCGCTACAGCAAGTACGGCAAGCTCAATCCCTCGGAAATCGTCGTCATGGGCGAGAAGAAAACCCGCTACCACGATTACTACATGGAGTGGGACGCCAAGAACAACCGCACCGACTACGAACGCCTCGTCGAGCGCCAGCGCCACGGCAAGTTCCGCGATTCCAACCACGTGTATCTCGACGGACACGTCGGAACCGAACTGCCCCCCACCTTCGTGGGGGCGCTGGACCCGTGGGACATCCGTCCGTCGAACAACATTCCGGGCGACTATCCCGATAACTGACCGCGGCGCAGGCGCCTACTGCCGGGGGGCCAGAACCCGGCCGCGCCCGCTTACTTCCACCACCTCGATGACGTGAAAAACCACGCGGCTGTTGTATGCGCCCACTCCCAGACAGTGTTCCGGAATCATCCAGCTCTGGTGCAGCCACACGTTGGCGTAGTCGGTCGCGTAGCGGCACATCGGCCTGCCGTCGAGGAAAGTGGCCACGCCGTTGTTCCGCACGCGCACCAGCGAGCTGTGGCGCCGTCCGTTCTGAAGGAAAGGCCCGCCCTCGACGGTGATGATGTCCTCCCTGTTGCCCCGCGGCGGCACGAACAGTTGGCATACCATCTGCTTCCCTTCGTCCATCAGCCAGGCGAACTGTTTGTCGCCACGGGCCAGCATCTGCGCCACGGCGAACTGCCCGTCCAGACGGGTGAACTCGATGTAGAAGTCGTATTCCTCCGGCGGCTGATAGGGAATGCGCAGGCGCGCCTGGAGGTCGTTGTCGCACACCAGCCCCGCCGGCTCGAAACGCCACTGGCCCTTTACCCTGTCGCGCACCGGATCCACCAGCGCCAGCAGATTGATCGCCCGCGGCGAGCGTCCGCTGCCGCCCAGCCGCGCTATCGCCGCCGCCAGCTCGTCGGATGCTATCTGGGCCTTCAGCCGCCGGGCGTCGGCCTGCGGATGCGCCGCCACGAACCTGTCGTAGCACTCCCTGGCGCGCATCAGCACGCTCCGGCGCGACTGTTCGGAAGCCTTGCCCGACTGCGCCCGGTACCACTCGCCGAGCTCCAGCGCTTCGTCGGCGCCCAGCGCTGCGGTGTCCTTCGCCGCCAGCTCCGCCGCACGCTTCAGAGCGGCGTCGGCCGTCAGTCGCGCATATTTCGCGGCCTCGGCGCGGTCGTCCAGTTCCACCAGCAGCAGCCACACCAGATCCGCCGCCACACGCGCGTTGTCCGGTTTGCGCTCCAGCAGGGCTTTGAGGTCCTCGGCTTTGCGCGCCAGCGCCTGCCGCGCCGTCACGCGGCGCAGGCGCTCGACGATGCCCGGGGCGGCGTCGGGGTCCACCGCCGCGGCCACCTGCTGTGCCTGCCGCAGCATCGCCGTCGCTTCGTCGTACCGTCCGGCCGACGCCTTCACATCCGCGCCGCGCAGCAGCGCCGCCAGCAGCGCCGCGCCGACCTGCCCGCGCGTCGCTCCCGTCGCCGTCCGATATTGTTTTTCCAGGACCGCCCGCACCCTGTCCTCGGCCGCCTCCTGAAGATGCGGCTGCTCCCGGGCGATCGCCCCCAGAGCCTCGGCGACCACCGCGTAGCCGTCGGGATGAACCGCCGCCGATTCGCACGCCCGCATGTACAGCACGGCCTGGAGGGCACGGTCGCCCGGCACGTTGCGGGCGGCCTGAAGCAGCTTCTTGGCGAACTCCACGTCGTCCTGAGGCGTTGGCGTGGCTCTGACTCTTCGCGCCTCTTCGCCGAAAAGCCCCTCGTAAGTCCGCACCGGGTCATCCGCCGGCGCCGTGGTCGCCGCCATCGCCGCCAGCAGCGCTATCCGAAGATACGACATGAGCAGCATGAGCGTCTCCCGCCAGCGCGAGGCACCGCTTGGCGCGCCCATTGTGCCACCAACCGCACCGCCCGCACAAGCACCCGCGCCCTGACGCCGCATGGTCCGCTAAACCGGCCCGCGGCAATACTGCCGCCGACCCGTGTTACGTCCCGACAGTGTTATGAAATTGCGGTTTCCGCAAAAGCCGGTTGCCTCGAATGCCGTTGTAATAGTAGATGAATATGTCGCAGGCGCTTGGCCGCCCCCGATGGCGGCAGGGAAAAACCGATGCTCTCGTCGATTGCCGATCGCATCTGGGATGACAACAACGACTGGCCCCCGGAGGTCAGTTTCCTCATGTCCGTGCTCGAGGGACATTGTCCCTTCGGCGCAGGCCCGCGCGCCATGCCCAGGGTGAAGTATCGCGTGCGGGCGGCGGTCGAACTCGACGACGCCGGTTCCGGCGACCGGCTCACGCTGTACACCCGCGACGCCAACACCGAAGGGCTGGGATTCATATCCAACCACCCGCTGCCCGTCGGCGCCGAGGCGCGCGTGCTTCTGCCCTCGCCCGGCGACCGCGCCTGGGTCATCAACTGCGTCGTGCTGCGCTGCGAACAGATAATCCACGGCTGGTACGAAGGCGCAGTCCGCTTCAAACAGCCTCAGCACCATTTCCAGGTGGAACTGGCCGCGTGAGATGAAAGCCCGCGCCTCCTGACGGGGTTGCCTCGTTGGTTCCTCCGCAACGCGGCCATCATGACACGTGTGCCCATCCGAACGATTCTGCCGTCAGGCACATCCCGTTACGTAACACACGGAACGGGCCGTTGAATGGTTTCCCGAACACACGCCCCGTCGGGTAGTATCACCATACGACCGCTGTGCGGAGGATCCTCATGCGCTTGCGTTTCTGCGTGTGGCTGCTGGGTTGTATGTGTCTGGCGCCGGCTCGCGCCGACATGCTTCTGGACTCATCCGCCCTGACAAAGGAGACCTCGCTGGCCGTGCCCGGCGAAGTGCCCCCTCCGCTCGATGACAAAAGCGGGCTTCAGATCGCCTCATGGACCGTTCCCCCCGCGCCGCAGAGCCAGCCGGCGGTATTCACGCTGACGTTCCGGAATCCTCTGTCCGGCGGCACTGTAGTCGCTTACGACTGCGGCGAACCGGCATATCTGGCCGACGGCCAGTGGAAGACTCTGCCCGCAACACCGGCACGGCGCCTCCAGGTTATTCCGCTGCCGGCCGACCAGCGCATAGCGGCCGTCCGGTTCACGGTGCCGGCGCGCCTGTCGCGCAAGTTCGACGAGCGCGGGCCGCTGTATGAAGCATCTCTGCCGTATGTCGCCGTGCTGGCGCCGCGCATGGTCAATGTGGCGTCGGATGCCGCGGTGGCAGTCAGTTCCGCCGCTCCGCCCAGCGAAGGGTTTCAGCCGCAGCCGTGGCTCAATCGTCCCGAAACGCTCGTGGACGGCTTTGTCGATTCCCGCCACAACTTCTTCACCGCCAAACGCGATACCGAAATCACGCCCGACGCCCCCGAATGGATCGTGCTGGCGTGGGACCAGAAGCGCACCATCGCCGGTCTGGCGCTGCTGCGCGGCTCGGCCGAGAAGGGTCTGGGCGCGGGCGTTCTCGATATCTACGACGGCGACGGCGACGCGCGCTTCGCCGCCGAATCGCAGTGGAAACAGACGCCGTTCAAACTGAGCCCGCCCGGGCCGTTCCGCTCTGTTCAGTATGCGGAACTGGCACAGCCCGTCGCCGCCCGGGGCCTGCGCCTGCGCTGCGTCGGCGGCGTCAACCAGATCGGTCTGGGCGAAATAGCGGTTCTGGCGCCCGCCGACAAAGCCACGACCGCGCCAGACCAGCCCGCGGGCGTCGTGCCGATAACCTTCGAAATCCCCGCCGCCGGGAAGGTGACGATCCAGATACGCGACCGCGCCGGCAGGGTGGTGGCGAATCCGGTTGCCGGCATGTCCTTTCCCGCCGGCCGGAATACCGCTTACTGGAACCTCGATGATGTGGTGGGCAAACCCGTCATCGCCCCCGGCGAATACCGCTGGCACGGTCTGTATGTTCCGCCGCTGCGCGTCGAATACCGCTATTCATATCTGCCTTATCCGCTGGCCCATGTGCCGTGGCAGACCGAAGACCGTCGCGGCGGCTGGCTGGCGGACCACGAACCTCCGCGCACCATCGCCCGCGCCGGAAACAGAATGTGGCTGGGCGCGTTCGCCGAGGCCGGCGACTCCATCGTCGAAACCGACGCCGACGCCAATAAGCTCTGGGGCATCGACCGCATATGGGTTGCCATACCCGCCGAAATCTGCATCGACGGCGATTACTACTACGGTTGGTGCGAAGGAGGCTGGATAAAGGACAATCAGGCCATCATCCAGATAAACACGAAAAACAAGCAGTCCCGCAAGATATTCCAGCGCGAAATGCCCAAGGCCGACACGCCCCTTGAGAATATGCGCGGCAGCGAGCTCAAGCGCGGCGTCACCGGCTTTCAGGTCGTCGGCAACCTCGCCTTCGTCGCCTTCGGAAAACTCGATGCCATACAGGTGTTCGACATTTCAAAAGGCCTGGCCGCGCCGCCGCGCGGATTCGGCTGGGACATCGCCTACAAGCAGTTCGACGACCAGAAACCGGTGCTGGTCAGGGAGATAAAACTGCCATCCCCAGGCCGGCTGCGCAAATACGGGCAGGACAAACTCATCACCACCAGCGGCGCCGACATCGTCACCATAGACGTGAAAAGCTATCAGGTGCGGACACTGATTGCCGGACGACTGAAGAATCCGCTGGGGCTGGGCGTGGACGACCGCGGCAACATCTACGTCGGCGAAGGCGCGCCGCTGCATCAGGTGTTCGGCTATTCGCCCGACGGAAAGCTCATCGCCACGCTGGGCAAGCCCGGCCCGCGCCGCGTCGGTCCGTTCGACGTGGATGATCTGGAGAATCCGTACGGCGTCGAGGTCGGTCCCGACGGCCGGGTGTGGGTCATGGAATACACCGAGTTCCCCAAGCGCGTGAGCCTGTGGGACCCGTCCACCGGACGCTGCACCAGGGCTGTTTACGGCCCCACGCAATACGGCGGGGGCGGCTGTCTCGACCCCGCCGACGACAACCGCTGCTTCTACCGCGGCATGGAGTTCCGCCGCGACCCGGCCACGGGCGCAATCCGCCCCGTCAACCTCTATTACCGCACCGACAGCGACCGCTACGCGCGCTTCTCCTGGGCCGATTATCCCGAATACGCCTTCCGCTCCGAGGGCAAACTGTGGATGACCAGTTTCATGTGGCCGCACGGACACCCGCTGCTGGTGCTGTGGCTGTATAAAGACACGCACGTAATGCCCGTGGCGGCTCTGGGGTCGGCCGTCGCCCTCCGCGAGACGTTCGGCGAAAAACCCGGGAAAAAAGGCGACCATAAGGACTGGGCCGACACCAGTTCCCTTGTCAAACACATCCCGGGATACCAGCCCGATCAGAAGTTCTTCGTCTGGACGGACCTCAACGACGACGGTTTCGTCCAGCCAGCCGAACTGAAGTTTGGCCGGCTCGAACACGAAGGGCGGCTGCTCACCCACGCCTACGCGGGCTGGAACTGGCGCATGAACGAGCGCTTCGAGGCGGCGGCCAACGCCGGCAACGGCCGCATGATCTTCTTCAGACCCACCGGCCGCACGCCGCAGGGCTATCCGACATACGAAGTGCCCACCGCCACCGTTGCGGGCAGCGGCGAGGCTCTGGCGGTCGATTCCGCCGGCAACGCCATCGTCCTGGGCGGGCCGCTTACCTGCGTGCAACCCGATGGAACCGTGCGCTGGTCGTATCGCAACGACTGGCCCGGCCTGCACGCCGGCCACCGCACCACCGCCCGCGGCGACGAGCCCGGCGTGCTCATCGCTCCCACGCGCATCTGGGGCATCGCCCGCGTCAACGACACGCTCGGCGAGATAGTGTGCTTCAACTCCAATCTCGGCTGCACCTACCTCATGACCACCGACGACGGCCTGTTCATCGACCGCATCTTCCGCGATCAGCGCGTGGGGCTGCTGTGGCGCATGCCGCAACCGCCCGCGCCCGAGGTGCTTGCGGAGACCAGCCTCTACGACGAACACTTCGGCGGCACGTTCCAGAAGGTGCGCTGCGCCGACGGCAGAGAGCGCTTCTACTACATCGTCGGCAAAAACCACTGCACGGTGGTGCAGCTCAGCGGACTGGAAAACATCCAGCGCCTGTCCGGGGGCACGGTGATGGTTACGGCCGAACACGTCGCCCGCGCTCAGGAGATGCGGCAGATCGCCGCCGCCCGCAAAAACCAGCCCCGCGTTTACGTGGTCGAGCGGGCCAAAGCGGGCCAGATCAACATCGACGGCAACGACCGCGAGTGGCCCGAACAGCGCATCGATGGCTTTGCGCTGATGTGGGACGAGCAGAACCTCTACGTGCTGTATCGCGGCCGCGACGACCGCGCCGTCTTTGAAAACAAGGGCGATAACCCCCTGGAACTCTTCAAGACCGGCGACACGGTGGATGTCATGCTCCAGACGCGGCCGGGCCTCGACCCCGCCCGCACGGAGGCGGGAGACGGCGATATCCGGCTGCTGTTTGCCATGTTCCGCGGAATGCCGGTGTGCGTGCTGTATGACTTCAGGATACCCGGCCACACCGGCCAGCGCGTGCCGTTCAGTTCGCCGTGGCGCACCGTGTGGTGCGATCGGGTGGCGATACTGGACAGCGCCGTCGTGAAGGTCTTGCGCCGTGGAAACGAGTTCACGCTCGAAGCCGCCGTGCCGCTCAAGGACATCCACCTCGACCCCGCGGCCCTCAGGGAAACGCGCGGCGACGTCGGGCGGGTGTACAGCGATCAGACCGGTTCGGCCGCCGCCAGCCGCGTGTACTGGTCCAACAAGAACACGGCCATCATGTCGGACCTGCCCAGCGAAGCGGCGCTTCAGCCCAACCTGTGGGGATTGTTCCGCTTCGCGCAGTAGGCCGGACCGCCCTCCTGCCCTCGCGCAGTGCCGTCAGCGAAGCACGGCAGCTGACGCGCGCCGGTGCAGCGCGGCGGCTTCGGCGCCGGTGTCAGTTGCAGCCGCCTTCCGCCGGGCAGGGGCAGGGATTGGGGCACTCGCACGTCTGGCAGGCACAGGAGATGGCGGGCGTGGCACACGAGCCGCCGGCACATGCGTTCGAGCCCTCGGCGCACGGGCAGCACTCGCAGTTATCCCGGCATTCGGCGCACAGCGCCGCCTGCTGCGGCGCGCCGCAGGCCGCAGAATACGCATTCGCGCCGCGGCACGAGCCGTCGCGCAGCCGCAGCCGCAGGCGATCGCGGTCGCGCTGGCGCGCCGGCCGGGTCGCCGGGGCGTCCGCCTTCGCCTTGCCCTGTTCGAGCAGACAGCTCCCGTCGCGCCGACGCTCCCGCTGCTGCTGGCCTTTTCCCGCTTCCGCGATGGATGCCAGGAACATAGCCACTACGAAACTGGCCGTCAGAATGACGATTGCTTTTCTCATGGGCTTCTCCTTGAATCTCTGTTGTCCGTCGCTGGTTTAACGATCCAGAGGGGCGAATCCTGCGGCGGCGCGGCGTTTTTTCTGGGCACGCGGGCCGATTCGCCCCGCGGCTCGTATCGTTATTATGCCTCCTGACGAACCGTCGAACTCGGCGCAGACGCCCGCGGATGCGGAGCTGATGCGCGAACTGGCCGCCGGACGCATGGAGGCGCTGGCCGCACTGGTCCGCCGGCATCAGCACTCGGTCCGCGCCATCGCGTGGCGCATGACCGGCCGCGAGGATGCGGCCGACGACATAACGCAGGAGACGTTTCTGCGCGTGTACCGCTCGGCACGCAGGTACCGTCCGACGGCGGCGTTCACAACGTGGCTCTATCGCATCGTCGTCAATCTGTGCCTGGACCGCGCCAGAGCGCCCCGGATGGTCGATCTGCCCGAAGATGCTCCCGCGCCGGAAACCGCCGACGGGCCTCTGCTTCGCGCGGAGAGGCTGGAGGCAGTGCGGAAAGCCGTCGCGGCACTGCCCGAGCGCCAGCGGATTGCGGTAATACTGCACCGTTTCGAGGGTTTGAGCCACGCGCAGATAGCCGCGGCCACAGGCTGGAGCGAACCGGCGGTCGAGTCGCTGCTGACACGCGCTTATGAGACGCTCCGCGCGGCGCTGGAACAATGGCATACGGGATGAGGCGCCCGCAGGTTAAGCGGCGCCCGACCGTTTAATATGTACGGGAGACCGGCATGTGCCCCGGAGATGGCGAACTTGTGCGTCTGCTGGCAGGCGAGACAACGGCGCAACAGCGCCGTGCGCTTGCGGAGCATCTCGAGCAGTGCCCGGGCTGTCGCGACCGGTACGCGCGCCTCGAACAGACCTGGCGACTGCTGGGCGAATGGACGCCCCCGGCGGGCCGCGACCTGGCTGTGTCCATAGTTGCCGCGGCGCGCCGTCGCGACGCGGTGCGATGGTGGACCGCCATGGCCGCCGCCGTTGTGCTGGCGGCGGGCGCCGGGGTGGTGGCCGGACTGATTACCGCGCAGCCCGTTTCGTCCGACAGGCCGATATCGACCGCCGAAGTTGTCCAGGCCATCGGGCTGGACCATCTTGCCGCCGAAGGCACGGTTCTGCACGAAACGCTGGCATTCAACGGCGACGGAGAACTGGAGCAGCATCCATGACAGCCCGCAGGACAGCAGCCCTTATCCTGGCGATGGTGCTTGCTGCATCGGCCGGCTACGCCGCCACGCGCCTGCGCGGCGCAGGGGGAGCCGCGACGGCACCGGCCGACCCGGCCATAGAAACGCTGATGAACTGGCTGGGCGTGCCCGCGGTGCAGCGACAGAAACTGCGCAATCACGACCCCGCTTTCGCGGAAGACCTGCGCAGACTGCGCGAGGAACTTGCCCGGCGGCGTGCGGAGCTCGCCGCCGCGCTCGAAAAAACCGACACGCCGGACGAGACGATTTTCAAGTGCGTCGAAGCGACCCTTGCGGCGAGCAATGCTCTCGAACGCCGCGTGGCGCAATATCTGATAACCGTCCGTCACCATCTGACCCCCGAACAGCAGTGCAAGCTGTTCGGGCTGTGCGCAGAGGGCGTGCGCCAGGCGTGTGGCCGGTGTTGCCGTCGCGGGCAGAGCGATCCGGGCCAGGGCCAGCGGAATCGCGGCCGCCCGCCGACCGCGGCAGATCGCTGAAAACACCGCGTACAGCGCCGGCAGCGCGCCCGCCCGCGCCCTGTTTCGGGAACGCCGAACGCACAATCCGCAGCAATCCCGCCGCGCTCAGTTGGCTTTGGGCTCCTCTCTGCCCAGAGTCTTGAGGCGCTCGAGTATCTCGACCGCCCGTTTGGCTTCCTCCTGTTTGCGGTGCTCAAGTCGTTCGGCGGCCTCGCGGATCATCTCCCTGCCTTTGCCTCTGCCGACGGCCTCCTCGGCAGGGTCATCGCTTTCGGGCCAGTCCCATGTATCGGTGCGAAAGCTGTACAGCGGAAGCCACGGTTTGCCGCGAACCTTCAGATTTCCCATCGGGCAGCTCGAAGCCCATGCGTACCGCACCGCCACGGGCTCCGCCACCAGCGGGCTCCACACGTGAATCTTCGTGAAATCCACCGCCTTCGTGCCCGCGTTCTGATACGCGGCGTAAGCCATGTAAAACCGGCCCGATTTGTCGGCGATGGAAAAACCCTCCGGCACCATCGACCGGTCGTCCGGCATCACCGGCTTGTCGAACGTCAGCACCATCACATCGCCTTTGCGCTCGGCCGACACCTTCGGCTGCGTGTCCCATTCGATCTTCTTGCCGAAGCCGTAGATGGTGCTCAGCGCCCACCGTGCCGCGCGAAAACCGTACTCCACCTTCTTCCGCGGATGCAGCCCCGGTATGCGGACATCGTAATCCGGCAGGAAAACCGTGCGCGCCGGATCGCCCACATCCGCCAGCCCCAGCCGCTGCGCCTCCCGTATGTACGCGCCCGACGCCACCGACAGGGCCTCGAAGTTCTCGCGCGTCTGGACTTCCCCGCCGCTGCCGCACCCGCCTATCACCGCCACCGGCAGCGCCGGATCGCCGAAATCCTCGCGCCAGCCTTCGATCATCAGTTTCATCAGCACCCGATAGCGCCTGGGCCGGCACGCCGACATCAGCGCGTTGTTGTATCCCTGATGAAACAGCACGCCCTTTATGTTCAGTCCCTTGAACACACCGAACATGCCGTTGTAGCACGAACTGGCATCGCTCGGGCTTGCCCCCGGCACGCTCCACGAGCGCAGGTCCTTGCGGGTCGGTTTCGGCGGCAGTTTGTCCTCGGGCACGCCCTTCTTGCGCAGTTCTGCGACGTCCTTTTCCCATTTCTCAATCAGCGGCTTCATGGCCGCATCCCAGTCAAACTCCGCACGGCGCTTCTCCACCCACTCGGCATATCGTGCGGCCAGCGGATGGTCCTTGAACTTGTGCCGCGGCACCAGGCTTTCGATCGAGGCGCCGCCGCGCGCGTTGTCGATAACGCCGATGGGAATGCCCAGCGCCCGCTGCACCCGCGAAGCGAATGCGTAACCGATGGCGGAAATCTCTCCGGCGGTTTCCGGCGTGCACACCTTCCAGCCGCTAATCCTGTCATCGGGCAGATCCGTTTGCAGGCCGTACGACTCGTTGGCCTGGATGCGCATATGCCGCAGCAGCGGCAGATGCGCCTGCGCCGCTTCAATATCCCCCTCCTCCACTCTGCTCAGCGACTGGGCCATGTTGCTCTGCCCGTTCATCACCCACACATCGCCGATGACGATGTTCTCCATGACTATCGTGTCGGCGCCGCAACTGACCGTCAGTTTCCGGGCGGTCGCATCCGCCGCCTGCGCTGGAAACGTCACCTCCCACCGGCCTTCTTCGCCGCCGGCCGTGCTCTGGGCTTTTGCCTCCCCGAACTCCACCGACACCTTCTGGCCCGGCTGCGCCCAGCCCCATATGACAATGGGCTTGTCGCGCTGGATCACCATGTTCGACCCGAAAATGTTGTGAACGCGCAAGGTCCCGCTCCTGGCGCCCCAGGCGGCCGGCGCCATCATCGCCGCCAGCGCTATCGCGGCCGCCGCCATGCCCATGCGCATTCGCCTCATGGAGATACCCGTCTCGAGCACGCACTGCCGGCGGTCGGCCCGCGGCGTGCACCCGGAGTCATTCCATAACATGTTGCTGCTCCCTTCTGCTCGGCGCCTTCAAACGGTTTGAGCCGGCTTGATATCCGCAGGAATACCTGTAATGGAGCGTAGCGCCTGCCTTACGCTCATGCCGGCGCGGAGTTCGGCGCGGTGCAGCCGGGGCTCCGCTGCGCGATGTTATCGTCACGGCGTCGCCGGATGGCGTCAATGCCCCGCTGCAAATGTCGCCGCTGGTTGGCAGAGCCGCCGGCGGCGATTCCCAGACATCGCACCGGTCGTCGTCCATCGCGCTTGGCCCGGCTGCGCAAGGGCCGGGCTTACCCGCGGGCCACGAGAGCAGCGCCGGCCGGCGTTTCCGTTTCGGTTAGACGGGTGACATTTCTATGGCGGTACAGTAGAAAGTTCGGTTGCAACGGAGGTGGCGCCGGCATAGGCTATAGACTGTAGGCTGACAAACGTCGCGCAACGGACGAGCAACCATGGAGAAACCCATGCGGATCGCGTGTGCCGTCCCCGTTTTCTGTCTGCTTCTGGCGGCCGTCGCTGTCGCCGGCGCGCCGGCATCATCGCTCGACGACGATCCCGCCCTCGTCGGCTGGTGGAAGTTCGACGAGACCTCCGGCACGACGGCGGCCGATTCGTCGAAGCACGGCCGGGCAGCCACGCTCGAAGGCGGGCTTTCCTTCGACGATGCTTCCGTCGCGGGGCGCATCGGGCGGGCCATTCGCCTGGAGGGCAAGGACCATGTCATCCGCGTGGCCGGTTACAAGGGCATAATCGGCCAGCATCCGCGCACGGTGGCGTTGTGGCTGAAGACGGCCACGCCCGGCGGCGAACTGGTATCGTGGGGCGAGCCCGACGCCGGAAAGATGTTCATCTTCGGCTTCATCCGCAACCGCGTCGGCGTTACCCCCCGCGGCGGCTACCTGTACATGAAAGCCGGCATACAAGACGATTCCTGGCACCATGTGGCCGTCGTCGTGCCCGAGGCCTCCCCGCCCAATCTCCATGACCATGTGAAGCTGTACCTCGATGGCGAGAAGGCGGAGATAGACGACATCGGTCTGCTCGACCTCTGGCCGATAGATACCGGCGAAAAGCAGGAGGTGCTCATAGGTCGCCGGTTCAGGGGCATCCTGGATGATGTCCGCATATACGACCGCGCCCTTACCGACGAACAGATAAGAGAACTTGCGCGGCCGCGCTGACGGCGCCCGCCGGCGCCGCGCCCGGCCCGCACCATACGCGGAGCTGACAAATGAACACGCTTCTGACGTCGCGTCGTGATTTTCTGGCCGGCATGGCCTCGGCCGGCGCTGCTGCGGTTGTGATTTCCGCTTCGCCGTTTGCGCCAGCGGCCCAGGCGCAACAGGCGCCCGCGCCCCCCGCCAGGCCCGACCCGTCGAAAATCCTCAACTACAACCCCAACATGGAATACCGCCGGCTCGGCAAGACGGGCCTGTGGGTGTCGGCCGTGTCGCTCGGCGGACACTCGCGCAGCAACCAGCAGGAGCGCACGGAGATAATAAGCCGCGCCATCGACGCGGGCATCAACTACATCGACGCCTGCTGGGACAACGAAGTCAAGCGCGACGCCAGAGCGCTCAAAGGCCGCCGCGACAAGATGTATCTGGGCCTGTCGCACGGCGCCAAGGAAGTGCGCTTCGAGCAATACCGTACTTCCAGGAAACTGCTCGAATCGCTCGATGAACTGCTGCGCGATTCGGAACAGGAATATACCGACCTGTGGCGCATAACGTGCTTCGAGCCCGGCGGCCGACACACTTTCGACACCTCCTGCGAAATAGTCGATGCCCTGGAAAAGGCCAAGAAGGCCGGCAAGGCCCGGTTCGTGGGCTTCTCCTCGCACGACCGCCGGTGGATAAAGTTCATGATCGAGTACTTCCCGCAGATCGAATGCGTCTGTTTCCCGTTCACCACCATGAGCAAGGCCGCCCCGAAGGACAGCCTCTTCGAGGCCCTCAAGAAATGCGACGTGGGCGCATTCGGCATCAAGCCCTTCGCGGCGGGCTCACTTTTCACGGGCAATAAGGAAGAGGACCTCAAACGCGCGCGCTTGGCGCTCCGCTACATACTGCACACCAACACCGTCATTCCCATACCCGGGCTCAACAGCATCGCCGAGCTGGACAACGCCGCCAGAGCGGTCGTCGAACGCCGCCAGCTCGACCTCGGCGAAAAGGCGCAGCTCGACGCTCTGCGCGATGAAACGCTCGCTCGCCTTCCGCGCACGTATCAGTTCCTCCGCAACTGGGAGTATGTCTGATGAGGTGGCCTGCCGTATTTGCCGCACTGCCGGCGGCATTTATCGCCATTGCCTGCGCCGTGTCGCTGCGCCAGCAGACCGCACCGGCCACGCGCGAGTCGTCCGCCCGTCGCGCCGACGACGCGCCGCTTCTGCTGGACGACGACGCGCAGTCCTCCGCCGGCAAACTCCTTGCCGATAACAGCCGTTGCCACGTCTGCCATCTCAATTTCGAGCGCGAGGAACTCTCGCTCAATCATGCCAGGGCGGGCGTAGGCTGCGCGAAGTGCCACGGCGAGTCCGACGCGCATATCGCCGACGAATCGTGGGCGTCCGGCGGCAACGGCACGCCGCCGGACATCATGTATCCGAAGGAAAAAATCAACCCGGCGTGTCTGACCTGTCATGACGGCCGGACCGCGAAGTTCGACCGCGACATACACAAGCTGTTTCTCGCCGGCGCCACTCCCCAGAAACTCTGCACCGAATGCCACGGCAAGCACCGCATGGCCGTTCGCAAGTGCAAGTGGAAATAGCGTCCGCTCGCTATCGCCGCCGCGCAAAGCGGCCGTGCTCCCGCCACAGGCGCAGTGCATATCCCCACAGCAGCACTGTCGCCACGGCATACGCCAGTATCGCATAACCCGTGCCGCTCATGATGTGCGCCTCGCCAGTTCGGGGTTAAGCGCCTGCGCATCGCCCGTGCCGGCGCTGCCGGCCGTTCGCCGCAGGTATTCCACTTTCCGGCCAAGGATTATCAGCCCGCCGGTCAGGAGCAGCATCGCCGCGAAGAACGCCCCCAGCGCCAGTTTCATCGCCGGCGCCCCCAGAGATATGGACGCCGGATGTATGTCCGGCAGCAGCCGCGACGAAACATAAACCAGCGGCACGTCTATGAACGCCGCCACCCCGTACACCGCCGATACCAGTCGTCGCCGCTGCGCGGAATCTATCGACGCCCGTACCACCAGCAGCACCACATACAGCAGCCACAGCACCAGGCTGAAAGTCAGCCGCGGGCTCCACGTCCACCACGTGTTCCACGCGCTGCGCGCCCAGATCATGCCCGTCAGCAGCACCACGCTGCACAGCAGAACGGCCACCTTTGCCGCCGCCGCGAGAAGATCATCCCACCACGCGTCGCGGGCGATCAGGTAGCCCACCGCCGCCGCGAAAACCGCCGCACATGCCAGCAGGGCGCTGATGGCCACCGGGAAATGCAGATAGAAGATCTTCTGTATCGGTCCCTGCGCGGCGTCGGCCGGCGCGTGCCATGCTGCCGCAACGGTGGCTGCGGCGTAACACCCGGCCGCAACGGTCCAGAAAATGCCCCAACCGCATCTGCCCATGCGCACCAGCCCGTCTCCTACGGTTCGATAACCCATTCGAAAAGCAGCCATCCGACCGTGAGAAACACCGCGTCGAACGCCGCGAGTGTGGCGTAGTCGGCCGCGCCGCACGCTCCTCCGTCGCGAAACACCCGCAGCGTCAGCTGCGCGCACAGCATAACCAGAGGCAGCGCCAGCGGCAGCGCCATCAGCGCCAGCAGTCCTCCTTCAAGTCGCGAAGACCCCGTTGCCGCCGCCATGAGCGTGCCCGTGGCGGCGAAACCGATCATCCCCAGCAGCGTGATCGCCGCAAACTCCAGCGGCGCCGCCGACAGATCGAACGAAAAGAACACCACCCCCGCGATGGTTATCACCCCCGCCGCGCCGGCCATCAGAACCAGATTGCTCGTCAGTTTGGCCAGGTATATCACCCCCCTGTCCACCGGCGCCAGGAGCAGCGCGGTCAACGCGCCGTCGGTTCGCTCTGCGGCCATCGTCTTTTCGAAACACAGCACGCCGCTGAACAGATACGCCACCCACAGCACCGCTGCCGGCGCCGCCCCGCGCCGCTCGGCGCCCAGTCCCAGCCCGAGCACCACCACCACGAGTAAGCCCAGCACCACCACCAGCCCCAGCGTCCGCCCGCTGCCCGCTTCGATGCGCAGGTCCTTGCCCGCCAGCAGCGCGATCTGCCGCAGCACGCGCATCATGCTTCCCGCACCTCCGCCAGCACCGCCCGTTCATCCACTGCGCTTGTTGGCGAACTCATGACGATGCGCCCTCTCCGCAGAACCACCACGTTATGCGCGATCCGCAGGCTCTGCGCCGCGTCGTGGCTTACCATAACTATGGTCTTGCCCGCGGCCAGCAGATGGCCCATCAATACCTCCGTGGCCATTGCCGCCGCCGCATCCAGCGCGCTGAACGGCTCGTCGGCCAGCAGCAGATCGGGATCGTGCACCAGCGCCCGGGCGATCGCCAGCCGCTGCACCATGCCGCGGCTGAAAAACCTCGCCGGCTCATCGGCCCGCCCCCGCAGCCCCATCATCTCCAGCAGATGTTGTGCGCGGGCAGGCGGGTCGGGCACGCCGTAGAGCTTCCCGAAAAACTCCAGATTCGCCCGGGCCGATAGCTCGCGATATACCATCGGCTCGTGGCCTATGTAGCCGATGCGCCGGCGCAACTCCGCCAACAATGACGCGCCGTTGCTCCGGCGCGCTGCCGACGGGCCTATCTCTGTTCCCAGCAGGCGCAGTTGGCCGCAGTCCGGCGCCAGCAGCGTCGCCAGGATACGCAGCAGCGTCGTCTTGCCGGCGCCGTTGGCCCCCAGTATCGCCATGCAGCTGCCGCGCGGCACCTCAAGGGATACGTCCTCCAGCACAACGCGGTCCTCGAATCGCCTGCCCAGCCGCTCCGCCCGTACCGTAAGGGGGACATCCCACCTTTTCCCCTCGCCTTCAAGCCCTCCAGAGGCAACCTCTCGCGTGTCGGAAGCCGCGTGCTCCGCAGCCCCGCACGTTGGCGGAAAAGGTGGGATGTCCCCCTTATCGCTCATTTTGGTTTGGCCCCGCTTGCCGCGAGCCTTTGAGGAAAACGCCCAGGATGCCCGCCAGCAGCACCGCGCCGGCGGCGAATCCCGCCACCAGCTTCAGCGCCGTCCCTCCGTCCGCGCCGGCCTGCCGCGACTCGCCCTTTCGCAGCGCATCCAGCCGCGCCACATGCACGCTCATGGTCCGGCCCTTATCCACCGGCCCGGCCGAGAAAAGCCGCATCCCCCGCCCCGACATCTCCGCGTCGCTGACCGGCATCAGCTCCGCCGACTCCACCGTCGTCCCGTCGTCGGCGGCCATCAGCATCGTCTGCCGCACCGGCGCAGGCGCCCTCAACTGAAAATCCACACGTCCGCCGCGCGCCGCCAGCTCATACTGCACGTGATACTGCGTAACCCCCGGCACAATCGCCGACCTGCTCTTCAGCACGCCCTCCGCAAGCTCCGTGCAGCATTCGTCGAACGCCCCGCCCACCTTCACTTCGCTCGCCCCGTCGGGCAGGCGTATTTCCAGCGTGACGGGCCTCCCCGAAGCATCATTGCGCCCAGTCCACGACCTGTCGGCGGGGTTTTCCACCGCCAGCACCTCCGTCACCTGCACGCCATCACGCCCGGCGCGCAACAGCACATGGCGCATCTTCACCGACCACGCCGGCTCCTCCGCCGTGCTGTCATATACGCCCACCTCCACCGTCTGCCGCGGATTGGCCGCATCCATCGGCGCACCCATCGCCCGGTATTCCACGCCCTGATGCACGACCGTCACCAGCGGCCGGCACGGCAGCGGCAGCCCTTCCACCGTCGCCCTGCCGGCATCGTCCAGTTTCGCCTCCTGCCGGCTTATCTGCTTGCCCACCAGCACGTCCACATACACCGCGCTTCCGGCGGGCGCCGTGCCGCCCGGCGTCCGCTGCACCGTCCGCACCTCCACCACCCCGCCCGACGACACGGGCGACGTGGCCGGCCCGCCGGCCGCCCGCGCCGATGTCCCCGGGCCAGCTGCGCACAGCGCCAATACCACGGGCACCACGGGCAGCAGAAAGTTCCATCTCATCGAAATCGCCGGCGGTCTCGGCATGACACCACGCATTGTAGTCGCCTGCATCAGCAAAGACATCCTCCGTTGTACACGGTACCCGCCCCTCGTCGCGGTCGTCTTGGACAGTTCGCCGGCCGATATACAATATTGCAGCCGGGCGGCCGGCGGCGGCCGCCTCGTGGCCGCTGCCAGAACTTGAGATTACGCGTGTCCGTAAATCAGCTCGACCAGCTCCGCCAGAACATCTGCTCGGTCTTTTTCGGACCGACCAGAGCCGTAGATCTGCTGCTTACGGGCCTGCTCGCCGGCGGGCACGTGCTCATCGAAGATGTTCCCGGCGTGGGCAAGACCGTCCTTGCCCGCGCGCTGGCCCGCAGCATCGCCTGCCGTTTCTCGCGCATCCAGCTGACGCCGGACCTGCTCCCCAGCGACGTTCTCGGGGTATCGGTGTACAACCCCGAAACCCGCAGTTTCGACTTCAAGCCGGGCCCCATTTTCGCCAACATCGTGCTCGCCGACGAAATCAACCGCACCACCCCGCGCACACAGTCGGCGCTGCTCGAGGCCATGAGCGAACGGCAGGTCAGCATCGAAAACCGCACCATCCCCCTCGAGCGCCCCTTCATGGTCGTCGCCACGCAGAATCCCTTCGAGTTCGAAGGCACGTATTACCTGCCCGAAAACCAGCTCGACCGCTTCCTTCTGCGCATCACCCTGGGCTACCCGGACCGCGCCGGCGAGCAGCGCATCCTCACCATCCAGCCGGCGCGCACGCGCCTGGAGGATCTCCAGCCGGTCATGTCGGCCGAAGCCGTCGTCGCCCTCCAGGACCGCGTTCACGATGTCCGCATCGACCCCGCTGTTCTTCAATACATCCTCGATATCGCCCAGGCGACGCGCCAGGAAAGCGAACTGCATCTGGGCCTGTCGCCGCGCGGGGCGCTGGCTCTGTCGCTGGCCGCCCAGGCGCTGGCCATGCTTCAGGGCAGGAATTACGTCCTGCCCGATGACGTCAAGAGCCTCGTCATTCCCGTGTGCGCCCATCGCATCATCAGCCGCGCTTACGTGCACGACGGCGATGCCAGCACCACGTCGCGCATACTTCAGCGCATTCTGGACGAGGTTCCTGCGCCCGGCTGAAAACCCCGCGCTTCGTTCTCCACGTATATGTTCAGTATTCCCGGGAGTCATCTATGAAGATCACCGTGCTGTGCGGCGGCCCCAGTGCCGAACGCCGGGTAAGCCTCGTCAGCGGCCAGGCTGTCGCCGCCGCTCTTGCCCGCGCCGGCCACCAGGTCCGCAAGGCCGACATCGGTCCCGACAACCTGCGCGCGCTGGACTATCCGGCCGATGTCATCTTCCCCGTTCTTCACGGATGGTTCGGCGAATCCGGCGAACTTCAGGCCATTCTGGAAAAGCGCCGTCTGGCTTTCGTCGGCTCGGGCTCGCGCGCATCGCGGCTCGGGATGGACAAGGCCGCCGCCAAACGTGTGTGGGCGGCGCACGGCCTGCCTACGCCTCCGTGGAAGGTGATAACGCGCGACGCCCGCCGGAAAATGGATTCCGCCGCGCTGCCGGCCCCCTGCGTCGTCAAACCCCTCGACAGCGGCTCGAGCATCGACGTCAGCGTGTGCCTCACGCCGCAACAGGCCGCACGCGCCGTGCGGAGACTGCTCGAACGCTACGGCCGCGCACTGGTCGAGAAGTTCATCGAAGGCGCGGAAATAACCGTCGGGCTGCTGGAGGAAAAACCCCTCGACCCCATACGCATCATCACCTCCCGCAGCTTCTTCGACTACAAAGCCAAATACCAGGACAAAACCACGCGCCACTGCTTCCACACCGGGCTGCCGTACCGCGTGGTTCAGCAGTGCCGCTGGCTGGCCAAACGCGCCGCCGACATTCTGGGGGCGCGCGACCTGTCGCGCGTGGACATCATGGTTGACCGCGACATGCGCCCGTGGCTTCTGGAAATAAACACGATCCCCGGCTTCACGCCCAAAAGCCTCCTGCCCGAGGCCGCCAGACACGCGGGCATCCCCTTTGAGCGCCTCGTTGACCGGCTCGTGAAGCGCGCATACCTTCGCCGCTGGCGCGAATCCTGACACGATGAACTGCCGCGGCCCAACCCGCTCGGCTTTCTGGCCTCTGTTGTGGCTGGCCGTCGTCTGCATCGCGTGCAAGATCGTCATTCGCGGCGTGCCCTCGGCGCCTGCTGCCGGCGTCTGGCTCGCCTGGGCGCACGAACTGGCAATACTCGTTCATCAGGACATACTCGTGTGCCTCGCCGCCGGGGCGATCTGGCAGACGCTTCTGTGCCTCTCGACCGGCCGGCCGCGACTCCACGCCGCCATCTGGGGCGCGCTTGTCGCCTTGTGCACGCTCGCCGCCGTCTATACCGCCGGCGCGGTGCCCGCTTTCGAGTTCCTCCGCGTGTTTCCCACGTGGGCGCTGCTCGATCTGCTCGGGGGATTGAGAGGTTCGGCCGCGGCCGCGGCGCGCTTCGCGCCGGCCGGCCTGTGGGCATTCCTCGCGATGCTCGCCGTCGTCTTCCCGGCGCTGGCGGTTCTGAGCGACCGCCTGTTCCGCCCGCGCGCCTCGCTTCGCCGCCGGCTGGCGCGTTTCGCGTGCATCGTCGCGCTGGTGCTGTACATCGGCGCTGCCCGCAGATACGTCGCCGCCGGAAAATGGCAGCCGCGCCACGATGACCCGCGCAGCGCCGACAACGCCGCGTGGGTGATGATCGAGTCCGTCGCCCTTCACATCGCCGGCGCCGGCTGCGTCGGCGTCAACGGGCGTTTCCATCCCGACGACCTGGACGATTTCCGTCCCGCGGCACTGCGTCCCGCCGCCAGCGTCCCCACCGTCGGCATCGCTCGCGGACCGCGCAATGTCATCCTCATCGTCCTCGAATCCGTCGCCACGCGCTACATGAGCGTTTACGGCTGCCGCTGGCCTACCACCCCCACCCTTCAGGCCGAAGCCCGCAACAGCCTCGTCTTCGACAGCGTCTATTGCCCGGCCACCAACTCCGGCCAGTCGCTGGTGGCGCTCATACTGTCGCTATACGCCCCCATGAGCTGGCGCGAATGGGTCTGGCATCACCCCGACATGCCCGGCCATGCCATCAGCGACGTGCTCCACCAGCGCGGCTACCGCACCGCCTTCATATCCTCAACCGACTTCTCATACGCCAACGGCCTGAGGTTCCTCCAGCCCCGCGGCTTCGATACGCTGTGGGACTATCGTCAGTCAGGCCGCGAAAAGGCCGACCAGTGGGACTGGGGCATCGACGATGGGCACATGTTCGACATGATGTTCCAGTGGATCCGCCTCGACCGCGCACGCCGCCCGTTCTTCATCTTCGGCTGGACGCAGCAGACGCACTACCCCTTCCCGCGTCCGGCCGGCTGGCAATTCACGGATTTCCTGAAAGAAAGCACCTGCCACGAGGACTATGGCCTGTGGCGCGGAGCGGAGCGGTTCTCGGCCCTGGGCGAATACCTCAATGCCCTTCACTACGTGGACGCCCAGTTTGCCCGACTGTTCGCGTTTCTGCGACAGGAGAATCTGGCCGACGACACCATCGTTGTCATAGTCGGCGACCACGGAGAAACCTTCGGCACGCACGGCAGTTACGGCCACAGCGGCCGGGTGTATCAGGAAGACGTCAACGTCCCCTGCATCTTCTGGTCGCCGGCGCTCTTCCGCGATGCCGGCCGGCGCTCGCTGCCGGCAAGCCTCGTTGACATAGCCCCTACCATTGTGGACCTGCTGAACATCTCGTCGCTGCCTTCGTGGCAGGGCCGTAGCATGTTCTCCGACCGCCATCCCGGCCGGGCGTACTTCTACGGCGCCCGCGACAGCTACCTGCTGGGCGTGCGCGAGGGCAACTACAAATACATCGCCAACACCTCCCGCAACCTCGACGAACTGTACGACCTGTCGGCCGACCCGCTGGAAAGCGTGAATATCGCACGTCAACACCCCGATATCTGCCGCCGATTCCGAGGACGCCTTGCCGCATGGGTGCACCACCAGATGAACATGGACTGGTAGCCCCCTCTTGACAGCCGCTCGCTGTTAGCGGTTCCACGCCCCCCTTGACTTCCGCGGCAACATTAACTAGTATTTCCATCGTTATACTAGGTAATGCGCCAAAAGCGGCGTAGAAAGGCACGTTATGTCAGTAAAATCGCCCCCTGCGTTTGACGTTGGGCAATTGAACGCCACGTTCGAGGCGGCCCATCCGCTTGACATAATTCGCTGGGCCGCGGCGGAGTTCGGCGACGACTTGGTGATGTCCTCGTCTTTCGGCGCCCAGGCCGCCGTGCTCATCCACATGGCCAACACCGTAAAGCCCGGGATAAAGATAATCTTCATCGACACCGGCTATCTGTTTCCCGAAACGCACCGCTTCATGGAGGAACTTCGGGCGCGCTTTAACCTCAACGTATGGATATATCGTACGCGCGAAGACCCTTTTGCGTATCTGCACAACGCGGGCGAAGATAACTATTCATGGCGCAAGGACATAGCGCGATGTTGCGCCGTCAACAAGAACGAGCCCATGGAGCGCGCCATGCGCCAGCTCGCTCCACGCGGCTGGTTGCGCGGCATACGTCGCGACCAGGCCGAGACGCGTCGCAGGGCGGCCTTTGTCGAATGGTCAACCAGATACAACTGCTGGGCCATATCGCCGCTGCTGGCGTGGAGCGGGCGCGATGTAGGCCGGTACATGAAAGAGCATGACCTCCCCTGGCATCCGCTTGTCGAAAAGGGCTATTTGTCCATCGGGTGCAGCCCGCTATCGTGTACGCGGTGCGTCAAACCCGGCGAAAGCGAGCGGGCCGGACGCTGGGCGGGTACCGGCAAACTCGAATGCGGCATAAACTCGCTGGATTCCGCCAGCCTGTAGGCGCCCGCTGTCCTGCCGCTGTCGCGCAAGGTCCATGTTCTCTGCGGCAAACCGGCGCGTTTGACGCCCGGCACCTGCCCAGATATGGTCTGCGCAGCGCGCGGCGGGCGCCGGTGTCCGTTGGAATACTCGGGCCTCGTGTGGCTTGAGCGCTTCCGACGGCCCGCGCCCACAAAGACCATGCGATAATGGCTGACCTCACGTACGAATCTTCCGGGGTTCATTACGACCTCCTGGATGCGTTCAAGCGCGATTGCCAGCGGGCGGCGACGGGCACTGTGGCAGCGCTGGCTTCCCACGGCGTGATCGAACCCGCCGGCGTGCGGGGCGAGTCGGCATACCTGCTGGAAACCCCTTCCGAGTATCTGGCTCACGTCGAGGAAGGTCTGGGCACAAAGAACCTCGTTGCCGACGAAATGGCCAGGCTCACCGGCCGGTGTTTCTACCGCAACGTGGGCATCGACCTTGTGGCGACCATCGTCAACGATCTGGCGACGTGCGGGGCATTGCCGCTGGCCGTGGCCATGCATGCCGCCGTCGGCGACAGCGCATGGTTTGCCGATCGCCAGAGGGCCAGCGCGCTGGCCGAGGGCTTTGCCGAAGGATGTCGGCTGGCGGGCGCCGTATGGGGAGGCGGCGAAACACCCGCCCTGCGGGGAATCGTGAATCCCGACGGCATAGTGCTGGCCGGCTCGGCTGTGGGCCGAATATCGCCCAAATCGAATCGCATATCCGGGGACATAAGGGAAGGCGATGCCATAATCCTTTTGTCGTCGTCGGGCGTCCACACCAACGGGCTGACGCTGTGCCGGACTCTGGCCGGCAGGCTTCCTGAAAGCTACCTCACACGCATCAGCGACGGCCGCACGTTCGGAGAAGCCCTGCTCGACGCTTCGATCATCTACGTGCGTTTTGTTGCCGGCTGTCAGAAAGCGGGGTTGCCGCTGCACTACGCTGTGCACATCACCGGCCACGGCTGGCGCAAACTGATGCGGCACGCGCGGCCATTCGTGTATCGCATAAGCCGGCTGCCCGCTGCGCCCGCCGTGTTCAAGTTCATGCTGGATACGGGTTTGATCGATGTCCGCGAGGCTTATGCGACATTCAACATGGGTGCCGGTTTCGCCGTGTACGTTGGCGAAGGCGACGTTGACCGCTGCCTCGCCCTGGCGCGTGATCTGGGTTACCAGGCCATGTGCGCCGGGACAGTGGTAAGGCAAGGCTCGCGCAAGGCCGTCGAGATCGAACCTCTGGGAATATCGTTCGAGGGCGCTGCGCTTCAACTGCGGGCGGATGAGGCTCCGCCTGGGCAGGGCCGAGCCTGAGTTCTGTGGGAACGATGGCGTTGCGCGGCCGCGCCGAACTCGATCTCCAATGAGAGCGGGCAGTTGCACGGCCGACATTCGCGGGGCGCATTTCTTTGCCGCGCGACCCGCCTGCGGTGCGTGTGCGTTGCCGGGCCTGAGCGGCGCAAAAGACGGGGCTTGCCAAAGTTTCCCCGGCCGGTAGAGTCGGTGCCGGGAATGCGAGGATGAGGATTGGACGATATCGCACCCACCCAAGTCGAGCAGCCGTCCCAGCCGCCGCCGGATGAGGTTTCTCCGGCGGGCGTTACGCCTTTTTTGTCATGGATAGTCGCTCTGCGATGGGTGTTCTTTGCGCTGGTAGGTCTGCTGCTGGTCGTGGGCTATAACGGCCGCTGGCGTATCGGGCGGGACAGTTCCCTGTATCGGGAGGTGGCGCGTAATCTTGCGGCCGGCCGGGGTTACACCTTTCGGGGCGAGCACGAGCGGCACATCTATCCCGGGCTGCCGTTCATGCTGGCCGGCATCGACAGGGTTTTCGGGCCGCAGGACCCCCTCCGCCCGCAGGCCGCGATACTGGTGATGCTCGGCATCGCCGTCGCCACGCTGGTGACGGTTTACCACCTGGTGCGGACCTGTTACCCGCGCTGGATGGCCGTATGTGTGACGACAGGCGTGGGCATCAACCAGGATTTTCTGCGCCAGCCTTACAACCTCATGAGCGATCTGCCGTTCCTGCTTGGGGTATGCCTGACCCTTCTCGGACTTGCGCGGCTCGGGCAGAATCACTCCTCGAGGCGCGGCGTGCGCTGGCTGCTGGTGGCGGGCGTGGGCACGGTGCTGGCCATATCTATGCGTCCCACTTTCTGGGCGCTGGCGCTGGCGTGGGCGGGGGCATGCGTGGTGGGGGTTCTGCGCTGGCCGCGCCGCTGGCGGTATCTGCTGGCCTTTGCGGCACTTGTGGCCATGCTGCTCGTGTGGTGGAAGATAGACCCGCGGCTTTCCGGCAGCACCGGCATCTTCGGAAAATACGAGCGCATCGCGCTGGCCCACGTATCCACCATCGGCAGCGCCGAGTGGTGGAAGATGCTCAACTACACGCTCGACGAACATCTGCCGACGGCCATGTTCGGCTTCGAGATGCGGTGGCATCTGGGCAAGATAACTTTCGCCGTGCTGCTGCTCGGCTCGCTGCTGCTCATGCGCCGCAGCGTTCTGTGGGGCTTGTATGTTCTGGTGACGCTGGGCATGACGGTGGTCGTGGGCAGCGTGCCGCGCTATTTCCTGATGATCCTGCCGCTACTGCTTACGGCATGGGCGATAGTCACCGAGATCGTAGCGCGCTGGTTCGCTGTTCTGAAAGACCTGCCGTCGGAACGCTCGCCGCGCTGGTTGCGTCCGCTGGCGGCTGTCAGTCGCCGCTGGCCTTATATGCCCACGCTGGCGGTGTTGTGGGGGCTGGGCCTGCCGACGGTTGTGAACGTCGTGCACTGTCTGGATTTCCTGCGCGAGCAGCACGGTTTCACGCGCGACCTGAAGCGGCGTACTTTTCTCGAGGTGTACCGCGACGGCAAGATGCTGCCGCTGGTGCGCCTGAGCGAACTGATATCGCGCCATGTGCCCCCGGGGGAGAAAGTGCTCGGGCCGGAACCGCGCATCACCACCTATCTCAGCGGGCGCGACGTGTTCCACGTATCCGATTTCCCCGATTACAGGAATCTCCAGCGCTGGCGGACGATACCGTGGAAGGCCCATCTGACGTGGTGCGTATATGGTCCGGAGTTCAGCGGCGAAAAACTCATCCACCGGCTTATCCGCGACCGTTACATAGCCATAGCGCCGCGCAGCGTCGTATCCTGCGACAACATGCACCTGGGCCGGATAATCAAACCGCGCAAGAAGCCCGCTGCGCCGGCGGCGACGCAGCCCGCCACCAGGCCCGTTCGCGCAGCGACTACGCGTCCCGTCGCCACCCGTCCCGTCACCAGCCGCCTCGCCGCCAGCCGTCCGGCGCGGGCTGCCGCCGCCGGCACGACCAGACCGCGCCCGCCGGCTACGCGGCCATCAGCGTTGCTGCTGTGGCGATTGGCAGGCGTGCCGGAGGGCAGGGCAGGCGCGAGGGAGGCCGGCATATGTTCCTGAGAGCGGGCATTCCCACGCTGGACGAACTGGCCGCCCTCAGGGGCACGGCGTTCTTTCAGAGACACGTGGAGTTCAACCGGCGGTTTCTTCATGCCCACAGTCAGGCCATGCGGGCTTACGGCATGCGCTGGGGCGCGGACCCGCTCAAGTTGTGGAGCAGGCAATGGGAGTACCCGTTTGCCGCCGGCCGGCTGACGGCTTTCGCCTCGGAAACCGGCGGGCGCGAGCTGACCATTCTCGACGCGGGGTCCGGCGTGACCTATTTCGATTATTTCCTGTGCAGCGAAATGCCCGGCGCGAGGGTCATCTGCTGCGACAGCGATGCTTCCTACGCGCGGATGTTCGATGCCATCAACGCGGTCAGCGGCGCCGGCAGCGTCTGCTTCCGCCGCGCGGTGCTTCAGTCTCTGCCTCTGGATGACCGCAGCGTCGATGCCATATGCTGTATCTCGGTGCTGGAGCACACCGACCGCCACGAGGCCATACTCGGCGAGTTCCAGCGCGTGCTCAGGCCCGGCGGAGCGCTGGTCCTTACCTTCGACATTTCGCTGGACGGACGCTTCGAACTGAAGCGCTCCGCCGCCGAGGCGCTGCTGCGCAGCATTGTCCGGCGATTTGTCATCCGCGACGACGCGGACATCGCCGCCGAACTGGCGCGCCTGGACGATCCGGCGCCGCTGCTCAGCACCGACAACATCCGCCGGACCGAGCCGCAACTGCTGCCCTGGCGGCATCCGTGGCTGCTGGCTTTGCGCGATGTGCTGTGCGGCAGAGGTTTCACCGGCGGATTCAGATCGAAAACCGTGTACTGCCTGGAGGCACGCGCTCCGCAGGATGCACCGGCGCGCGGCGGGAGATGAGCATGGAACAGTCCGTTATGTCCGGCAACTCCGTCTCCGCGGCGGCTGACCGTGCGGCGCGGACGCAGGACAGACGTCTTTGCGCTCTGGCCGCGGGCATACTTTTCGTCGCGTACCTTTTTCTTCAGACGCCTTTCTGGGTTCCCGGACCTGATACGCCGTTCTACATCGGCCTGGCGCGCTCGCTGGCGACGAAGTTCGAGTACACCTTCAACGGCCACTGGGTGGCCAAGACTCCCCCGCTGTGGCCGATGGCTCTTGCCGGGGCGATGAAGATTTCGCCGGCCTTCGCCTTCCTCAACCTGCTGCCGATGGCGTGCATGCTGGCATCGGCCGCCATGTGGTACTGGATACTGCGCCGCTTCGCGCCGCCGCGACGGGCTTTCCAGGTGGTGCTGCTCACCGGGCTGCTGTTCTGGTGGCACTGCTCCACCACTCAGCTGCGCAGCGAGCCGCTTTTCTGCGTGCTGTTCAGCGGAGCGGTGCTGCTTGCGCTTCAGGTGAGCGAGGGGCGCGCGAGCTGGTTGCGCATCATGCTCCTGGCGGCGCTGTGTCTGGGCATGGTCGAAACGCGCTATGCCGGGCTGGTGGCGTGGTTCGCGGTGGGCGGCGCGATAATCTCCGGATGCGCCGCGCCGCCGCGCCGGCAGTGGGCGGCGCTGGTTATCACGGGCGTTGTCACGGCGGGGGCTTTCTGGACGACCACCTGGCTTCTGACCGAAGTGCTGCCCCCCGTCGTCGAGGAAACCGGCGCAGAGGGCATAGTTCCCCGCGGGCTCGAGTCGGCCGACAATGCCGGCGAGGAGCCGGCGATCGTGGCGATGATTCCCTCCGGCCGGAGTGCCTGGACCTACATAGCGCAGGCGCTGAGCGCCGGGCAGTGGGTTGCCGGCATGCTGTGGATGCCCACGCATGTGGCCGTCTCATCGCCGGCCATCGCGCTGGCGGTGAATATCCTCGGTTGGCTGCTGATTGCCGTTGCCGCGGCAGCGGTGCGGCGTTTTCCCGGGCGCAGAGGGTGGCTGCTCGTCGGTGCCGCCCTGTATGCGATGGCCATCATCGTGCGCTGGAGCGGCTCCAATCCGCGCTATCTCATGCCCATAGCACCGCTGCTGATAATCGGCGTCTGGTCGGGATTCGGCGCCATCGCCGCCGCGTCGCGCGGATTCGCCGCCTCGGCGTCGCGCGCAGCGGCGGGGCTGTTTGTCGCCAGCCTGGCGGTATGCAACGGTGCTCTGTATGCGGTCGAGGCGGGCATCGCGCGCAGCGGCCGGCTGTACGACCTCTACTACGGCGGCGAAGCCGGCGGACTGGTGAGTATCGGACACTACCTCAGCGAGCGCGGCGCACGCGATGGCGAAATCGCCGTCAGCCAGACTTACCTGAATCTCAACCGCGTCCGGCCCAACGGTTTCGGCCTGCGCGGACTGGTGCTGCTGACCGACCGCGGAGTGTGCGTCATCCCCACCGCCAAGGCGCAGCGCAAAAAGCCGGGCACGCAGCCCGCCACCCGCCGGGCCGTTGCCCGTCCGGCCACGCCTGCTGCGGAGGCGAAGAAGCGGCTGCTGGCCGTCATCGACCGCATCGGCGACGGTGCGCCGTCGCCGGCCGTCATCGATTATGCGCGCGAGAAGGCGGCCCTTACGAAAAGCCCGCCGGTGCGCTATTACGTGTATCGCCCGCCGGTTTCTCCCTGGCGCGCATGGCATTTCCGCGTGCCCTGGCTTCAGCGGCTGGTTACGGGCGCGCGCGACATTCCCGAGAATCCCTGCTGGGAACTGTATGAGATCCGCGGCGACGAACTGGTGAAAATCGATTTTCCGGCGGTCCACGACTGGCCGCGGCGGGTGCCGGGAATATAGGCGGCGATTCACGCGGCATCCCTGGTTGCCCGCGCGCGCGGGATGGTATGGATTCCCGCTTGCGCGGGAATGAACGAGGAGGCGCGGGAATGAGGGAGGGTCGGAGGCGCGCTCGGGGGAGCGGCGGCGTCGCTTTAGAACGGGTAAGCGGGTGAGCGCGGCGGAGGGCGCCGCTTGGAACGCGCGGGCACAGCGCGGTATTCTCCGGCCACCATGTCCAGCGCCTCATCAGCACGCCCGCTCGTTCTGACGCCTTCGCGCACGCTTCAGAAACTCGTCGTCGAGGAGCATGCCGCCGCCCCGATCGACGGCGCTGTGTGGTACGTCGCCGGCGAGGTCGGCGATGGACTGGAATACCGTTTTGACGCCGGGGCGCTGGCATCGTGCCGCTGGCTATCGGCCGACATGCTTCTGGAGGGTGTGGAGGCGGCGGTTTTTCTGCTTACGCTGCGCGAGGGCGAAGGCGGCGCGGCCTTCCACATGCACTTCGGTCTGCTTAACCAGTGTGCGGCGCGCATGCGCATTCCGCTTGCGGCGGTAAATCAGAACCGGTGGATGTACAACCGCGAGGGAGCATGGCTCAAGCCGCTGTGCGGGGGCGCGCGCGTCGACCTGGCGAAGGTGGATCGCGCTTCGCTGACCATACTGCGCAAGGGCGATGCGCCGGTGCGCTGGTGCATGACCCCCATCGCAGGCGCATTCGACGAACCGCCGCGCCTGGAGGCGCCGCTGCTGCCGCGCGGTCCTCTGCTGGACGAACTGGGGCAGTGGACGTTGCGCACCTGGCCCGGGAAAAGCGCAGGTGCGGAAGAAGTAACCGCCAGACTCAGGTCCCAGCTTGCCGCCGCGCCGCGGCAACAGTGGCCCGACGGTTTTTCGCGCTGGGGCGGGTGGACCGGCCGGCGGGTGGAGGCCAGCGGCTTTTTCCGCACCCATCACGACGGCAGGCGTTGGTGGCTGGTCGATCCCGACGGTTTTCTGTACTGGTCGGCGGGACTGGACTGCGTGCGCCCGGGTGTGGAAGCCAACTTTTCGGGGCTGGAAAAGGCGCTGACCAGCGCGCCGCCCGCGGATGGCGAGTTTTCCGCCATCTACGGCGCGCATCCGATGGGGCGCAGCATCGACTATCTGAAGGCCAACTTCATCCGCGCTTTCGGGCGCGACGGATGGCGCGATGCGTGGGCGCGGATAACCATCGGGCAGCTGAAGGACTGGGGGTTCAACACGATCGCCAACTGGTCCGACTGGCAGGCGGCCAGAAGTGCGCGGTTTCCCTATGTGCGTCCGCTGGACGGCAGGGCCATCCGCGCCACGACGATCTACCGCGATTTTCCCGACGTATTCGATCCGTCGTTCGAAAAGGCCGCCGCCGACTACGCCCGGCAACTGGCCGACACCGCCGACGACCCGGCGCTGGTCGGCTATTTTCTCATGAACGAGCCCACGTGGGGTTTTGCCGCCGAGACGCCTGCCGCGGGCATGCTCCACAACACCGAGCGGTGCGCCACGCGCGCCGCGCTGGCGAAGCACCTGGCCGGCAAATACGGCACCGACGCGGCGCTGAGCACCGCATGGGGCGTCAGGACCGGCTTCGAAGAGGTGGAGCGCGGCTGGTGGAAACATCCGCTGAACAGAACGGCGCGCGATGATCTGGCCGCCTTCAGCACGCTCATGGTGGAAAAACTATTTCACACTCTCAGCGCTGCCTGCCGGGCGGTCGATCCACATCATCTCAATCTCGGCGCCCGCTATTACACCGTTCCCCCGCAATGGGCGCTGGCCGGCATGACCTGTTTCGACGTGTTCAGCATCAACTGCTATCAGGAGCGCGTGCCGCGCGAACCGCTGGCGCGCATCGACGCGCTGCTGCGCAGGCCGGTTCTGGTGGGCGAATGGCATTTCGGCGCGCACGACGTCGGGCTGCCGGCCAGCGGCATAGGCCGCGTGGCGTCGCAGGCCGATCGCGGCCGGGCGTATCGCGTGTATCTGGAAAACGCCGCGGCGCTGCCGCAGTGCGTCGGCGTCCACTATTTCACGCTGTACGACCAGAGCGCGCTGGGGCGATTCGACGGCGAAAACTACAACATAGGCTTTCTCGACGTGTGCAACCGCCCGTACGAGCCGCTTGTCGAGGCGGCGCGCACCGCGCACCGGCGCATGTACGACATTGCCGCAGGGAAACTCGAGCCTTACGCCGACGCCCCGAAGTACCTGCCCAGACTTTTCTACTGAACACAATCGCCCTTTGCCATGCCCGCCGTCGTGCCCCTGGAACTGCAAGCGCTGCGGGAGTACCTCCTGCGGCGTCCGCTGCTGCCGGCGGCGGGCTTTTTTGTCGCCGGCATAGCCTGTCATCGCGGCGTTGGATTCTGCGCAGTGCCCGCTCTGGCCGCCGCCGCCGCAGCGCTGATCGCATGGGTTTTCGTCCGCAACAGGCCCGTCCTCGCGGCGATTCTGCTGGCGCTGGCAACGTTTCTGACGGGTCTGATTGCCGCTCAACTTGAAGCGTTCGCCTGGCCGGCCGACCACATCGCGCATTACACCGCCGTCCGCCAGCGCCCCGCGGAACTCGAATTGCGCATCGACACGGAACCGCGCATATTGCGGAACACGGTCAGCCCCCGCGCCCCGGCCGCGCACCAGGTGGCGCTGGCCACCGTTGTGCGCGTCCGCACGACCGCCGGCTGGAAGGGTGCCTCCGGCAGGATCTGCATCAGCATCGCCGAACCGCTGCCCGGTCTTGCTCCCGGGCATAAATTGTGCGCCTTCGGCATGCTTCATCGTCCGCCGGCTGCGCTCAACGAGGGGCAGTTCGACTGGGCCCGGTACTACCGCGACGACCGCATCCTCGCCGGATTGTACGTCGCCCGGTCGGCGCAGGTGCGGGTGCTTTGGTCGCCGGCGCTTTCGCCCCTGGCGCTGGCGCGCCGTCTGGTACGCGCTGCCCTGTGGCGCGGCTTCGACGAGGATCGCGCACTTGATCACGCCCTGCTGCGCGCTCTGGTGCTGGGCGATTCCGACCCCCAGTTGCGCGACGTGCAGGAGCAGTTTCTGCGCAGCGGAACAAGCCATCACCTGGCCATTTCCGGCATGCACATCGTCGTGCTGGGCGCGCTGGTGTACGGAGTATGCCGGCTGCTGCTGCTCGGTCCGCGTGCGGCGGCGTGGACAGGACTGGCGGCGGTGGTCGCATACGGCCTGGTCGCTCTGCCCGCGCCGCCGGTGGTCCGGTCGGTGCTGCTGTGTTCGGCGTACGCCGTCGGGCTGCTGGCGCGGCGCTGGGTGGACGGCATACAGCTGCTTTCGCTGAGCGTGCTGATAATGCTGGTTTTCCGTCCGCTGGATGTGTACAGCGCCGGCTTCCAGCTGTCTTTCGGAACGGTGCTGGGGCTTATGCTGCTGACCCGTCCGGCAATGCGCCTGCTGGCGGCGCCCGATCGGCATGAAACTGTTGCGCGGCTTGTGGCTCCTACGCGGCCGCTGGCCGCGGCGATGAGCCGTGTGCGCCGCTGGCTGATCGAGGGTCTGGTGGCCGGCGTCGTGGCGTGGCTGGTGTCGGCGCCGATCATCGCCTTTCATTTCGATCAGCTCAATCCGTGGGCGACGGCCGCCTCGCTGGCGCTGGCGATACCGGTATTTCTGGCGCTGGTGGGCGGGCTGCTCAAGATAGTGCTTACGCTGCTGCTGCCTTTCGCCGCCGGACCGCTGGCAACCATTGCGGCGATACCGGTTTCGTGGATGCGCCATGGCGTGGACTGGCTTTCGCGAATACCCGGCAGCGACGTGGTATTTCCACAACCGCCGCCGTGGCTGCTGGCGGCATACTATGGCGTTCTGATTCTGTTTCTGATTCCCCGGCCGCCGGAGGAGTCGCAGTCTGCGCCCGCACCGGTCCAGCCGCGTTATATCGGCGTGCTCCGTTACAGCCCGCTGGCCGCGCTGGCGCTTCTTCTGGGATGGTTCGCAGCGCATCTGCCGGGTCGCCCGATGTCCGAAACACGTCTGACGGTCCTGGCCGTGGGCGCCGGCCACTGCGCGGTAGTGCGCCTGGCGTCGGGGGCGGTGGTGCTGGTGGACGGCGGCTCGAGCTCGATGTCCGACCCGGCGCGGGCATGCATACTGCCGGCCCTGCGGCGCATGGGCGTTCGGCGCATCGAAGCCGTTTTCATCAGCCATGCCGACATGGATCACGTCAATGCCCTTGCCGACGTGGCGCGCCACATCGAGATTTCTCAGGTGCTTGTCGGTCCTGCCTTTGCGCAACAGACCCGCGAATACCGCGCGGCGCAGGAGCTGGCCGAGGTGCTTTCCCGGCAGGGCCGCCCCAGCGTGCCCGTGGCGCGCGGAAGCCGCATCGGGCTGGACGACAGCACGTTCATCGACGTGCTCTGGCCGCCGGCCGACGCGCAACTGAGCGCCAACGACTCGTCGCTGGTTCTGCGCCTGTGCACGACGGGCGGGTCGGTGCTTTTCCCGGGAGACGCGGAGCGTGCCGCGCAGCGCGGGCTGCTGAGCCGTCCTGAATCACTGCGCGCCGACGTGCTTATCGCTCCGCATCACGGCAGCCCGCAACCGGTTCTGGCCGAGCTGCTGAATGCGATCGCGCCGCGGCTTATCGTGGTATCCTCGGACCGGCCCGATGTCTTCAGACGGCGGGCTTTCGAAAAACTGGCCGGCGGTCGGCGCGTCGTGTACACGGGCGAATCTGGCGCCGTTACCGTGACGCTGCGCCCGGCCGGCCCGATGCGCGCCGAGACGTTTGCGCAGCCCGGGCGCGCGGTAGATCTGCGCTGATCCGTTGAATGGACGGCGATTACGATGCCTTGCGCACGGCCGCCGGCGCGCCCGTCCGCTGGCGCAGAATGGCTTCGGTGAGGAAGAAATCCACCAGCCGGTCGATCTCCACGGTTTCGCCGGGGGCGGTGATGATCGCGCGCCGGTCTTCGCCGAAGAACGCGTGCGGGTCGTCGCGATGTTCGCGGGCACGCAGCAGCGACGCCCGCGACACCGCCACCACCGCGCCGTCATGTATGAAAAGAGGCTCGAGGTCCTGCCGGCGGTGAATGCTGTTCGGCTGAAGCGGCACGACCCTGCCGTCTTCGATCCGCGCCATCCACGCCGGATGCCACTTGCCCACCGGACAGAAACTGCGCACCGAATCGCAACCCGTGCTCCTGAGCACGGCGATGGCCCGATCGATCACGCCTTCGCCGCGCACCGGCACATTGCCATAGAGCACCACCACCGCGTCGGCGGTGAAGTCCCCGCCGGCTTCCACCACGTCCAGCGCGTGCAGCAGCACGTCCTGCACGCTGGCCGAATCGGTGGCCAGCTCCGCCGGTCTCGCGACGGTCTGGAATCCCTCTTCGCCGGCCAGCCGCAGTATCTCCTGCGAATCCGACGACACCACGCAGCGGGTAAGCAGCCGCGCGGCGCGGGCGTGTTCGAAGGTATAAGCGATGACCGGCCGCCCCAGCAGCGGCAGAAGATGCTTGTTCTTGAGTCCCTGACTGCCCGCACGCGCAAGTATTACGCCCAGCACGTTCATGATGCGCTCCGTTTCCGCGATGTTCCCGCCCGGCTGCGCCGGCGGCCGCCCGTTAAAGATTCGGCGAACATGGCCGCAACAGTCGATGGTCCGGCTTTGCGGGGCGCTTATGGGACGTGCCGCCGTCAGCGGTGCCATTGCCGGCAACCGGCGCACGCCGGATGGCTGTCCCACAGGCCGGCGTCGTGATCCCGCCGCAGCCGCGATGCCGCCTCGCGCCACAGCCGGTGCAGCGGCGCTTCGCCGACGCGCCCGGCCGACTGCCGGCCCAGCACGTCTTCTTCGCAGCAGACCACCCGGCCGTCGCTCAGTATCGCCAGGCTTCTGCCAAGTTGCCGGCACGCGACGCGCCGCGGCGGCCGCATGTCCGCTGCCTCCACATCGTCTCCAGGACCGCCGCAGCCGCCCGGACCGCGTATCACCGCGCTGCCCAGTTTTCGCAGCCACTGGTCGTACCAGTCTTCCATCTCGTGCAGGTTCTGCCGGCACTTGACGAATAGCGGCGCTATCAACGGAACCAGCCGTCCGTCGGCATGGCGGCGATCGATCAGCCGCTGCACGTTGGCCATCACGCGCGCAAAGCCGTCCACGCCCATCACCCGCGCGTAAGTCTCCGCCGTGGTCGCCGGAATATGCACGGACACCACGTCCACCGGCAGATCTGCCAGACGGTCGATAACGGCTGGATCCTCGTTGAGAAGGTCGGTCTCCACGTGGATGGACTGCACTCCCGCCCGCGCCGCTGCTTCGATGATGCGCGGCGCATCTTCGGCCAGGAGCGGATCTCCCGCTCCGCCCAGGGTAAGCCGCAGGTCGTCTTCTTCGGCCGCCAGTTCCGCCAGAACCCGCTGGAGGATGCCTGCGTCGAGGCTGTCGCGGTCGCGTCCGGCGTCGTGCTTGGCGGCGAAGACGGGGCTGGAAAGGCGCCGGGCGCACAGCTGGATTACCACATCGCGCGGCAGTTCATCGCAGTCGCCGGCGCAGGCGTGCATCCGCCGTACAAGTTCCTCGGCGCCCGTATCGGCCAGCGCCCCGTCCAGACTTGCCGTGGCTTTTTCCATGCGGCGGATCTGCCGCCGGCTGTCAAGCAGAAACCGCTGGGTGGTTCTCGCGACGCCGCGCGGCACCGGGGCGCATGCGTCGGTGCTCACCGGGTCGCGCCCGAGCACGTCGGGGTGATAGTTCAACAGCTGCCCGGGATAGCCGCCCTGCTCGGCAAAAGCCCTGAGCAGTCCCGCGCGCAGCAGCATGCCGCTCAGTCCGGGAGCGGCGGGCGAAAACACATATTCCGTGTCGGCGTGCGCCCGGGCATGGGCGACAAGCCCGCTGAGAAGATGGCCGTCAACCAGCGCCGCATCGGGGTCCACCAGCAACACCGCTTCGGCCGGCATGCACTGGAGTATTTCCAGCATCCACGGCCCGTAAAACCCGTTGTCAAAACATGTTGCTGCGAGCAATCCCCCGCGCCATCCGTCCGCCCAGCGCCGGGCAGCGGCGATGGCTTCCACCAGCGGCAGCCGGGTGCGCGGTCCCTTGGCCAGCACATGCGCCCCTGCCTCCAGGGCCACGGGCCTGACGTCGGGCAGCTGATCTTCCCAGCACAGCACCGCGGTCTGACCCGCTTCGGAACACAGTCGCAGCCGCCGCAGCGTCCACGCCAGCACGCTCCGCCCGCGGAACATGCGCGTCGCGCTGGTGGGGGCAGGCGGCTGATGCAGCAGCGAGACAATGGCGGTTACGGCTTCCATGCCGAAAGCTCTCCGATTACCTCGTCCATCAACTGTTCGAACTGCACCGCGGCGTCGGCGATGCTGCCGACGTTCGCTATGTCGCGCTCCACCTGCCGCTGCTGGAGCTCGATGCCGCTGAGTCTGGCGGCCATGATCTGCCGGTCGCTGCGGAAACGCGCCAGTTCGCTGTGTTGCGTCAGGTTCTTTATCAGTTCATAGCAGTCGTCGAAGCGGTGCATGCGGGCCCGGAGGGCGTCGATGCGCGCTATCAGCCGATTCACGCGGGACTGGTCCTCGAGGTTGTCGCGCACCTCCTGAAGCAGCGGCAGCGTCTGGCGGGCTATCTCCTGTATTCCCCGAGCCTCCTGGCGCCTCCGCCGCAGACATTCGACGCACGCCGGCACCAGCTCGTCGCGACGGCCGGGATAATCATCGGGCGCTTCCGGCAGCGGCGCTGCGCAGAAGTCGCGCAGCGCCTCGGCGAGCGTCATGGGTGTGGCGCCGCGCTTCATCGCCCCGCCTTCGGTGGCGTCGATGACCCTCGCCGCCGTCAGGGCGAAATCGCGCTCGAACTGCTGAAGATACGCGAAAAGCCGCTCCTCGGTGTACATCGGCCGGCCCTGCCAGTCGGTTATGCGCCGCAGTATGGGCCGCTCGCGCACGATGTGCTCCCACTGCTTCATCTCCATCGTGCAGAACCGTCCGAGTTCCGGTCGCCAGACCTCCTCATAGCCCGTGCCCGGGACATAGCACAGTCCGTCGGAGAACCCCAGGTCCTGTCCGACGAATATGACCGGGTCGCAGCCCATGTACTCGGCCAGATAGAACGCCAGATGCGCCACCGTCGCCCCCGCGCGCACCGCGCCCTTGCGCAGATCCATTTCGCGCACCAGACGTTCGGCGAATTCGTTGCCCACGAGGCTTATGGGTCCGGGGTACATGCGCAGCACCGACGCCGCCGCCTTGGGCTCGGCCACCAGTTCGCAGCGCAATTGCCGCGGCAACCGCTCGAAAAAGCGCGTGCAGATGTCGTGATAATCCAGCGAGGTGACGTACTGCGGCTCTATGCCCATGTCCAGCAGGGGCTGGAGCGTCGTCTGCACGGCTATGAGCACGGCGCGCCCGCGCGCCTGGCCCAGAAGATGGGCGTTTTTCCGCAGCGAAGGACCGGCCGACACTATTATCGCGGGCTGTCCGGCATGCCGGCCCTTCAATCTGTCTATCCCGGGCGTCGATACGTACCAGCCCAGATTGCGGGCGATGTTTTCGCAGGTGCGGCGCGCGTTGAGGATGGCCGTGTTGAGGTTCGTCCGCGCAAAGGCGACGAACTCTTCCATCCACGTGCGCATCTGCGCGTGAAACTGCGGATGCAGCTGCACGCTGGGCGGATGCGTCACCATCGTGAACCCCACCGCAAACAGCGCCTGCTGTCCCGTGAGCCGTCCCACCAGCCGTCCGCGGTCGGCGTCAACGATGAATATCAGGCGCCCCGACCGGATGTGCTGTGCCAGGTCGGTCTGCTCGAAAGCCGTGCGGATGAGGCGCAAATCCGGCTCGAACACGACGACCACCGTTTCCGGCCCCGCGCGCTCGAACAGACGCTGCACGTGATACCCCAGCCCCAGTCCGAAGACGGCGAATATGGCCTGCTGACCGGCGCCCGCGGCATCGAGCAGCCGCTCGGCTTCCTCCATGGGGTTGTAGCGGCTGTGAAGATACAAGCGCCGGCCGCCGCCGGCGGGCACGGCGGCCGTCGGCAGACCGGCGCGCGACGGCTCGACGGGATATCCCTGGCCATCGAGATAAGGTTCCAGACGCCTGGCCAGCGCCGGGTCGGTAGCCCACAGGGCGGCCATATTGGCTACCAGCGGCGATTCTTCGGCCGCCATCGGCCGCGTGGAAAAATCCGAACTTGCCGTGCGCACGTCGTGCATGGAAGATACACGGGTTATCGGACCGTCCGCCCCGAAAGGTTTAGCGCCAAATATGGACTACCTGGCCGAACTGCCCTGGTGGATGCCCGTCGGCATCGTCGTCGTCGGCGTAAGCCTTTGCCTTGCCGGCAACAATCGGCTGGACAGGCGGCTTACGGCCTGCGGCGCTGTTCTGCTTGTTGCGGCGCTGGGTCTGGGGCTGGCGGCGTATTTCCTGGAATCCGACCGCGAGCGGGCCGTCGCCGCCACACGCGCACTGGTGAAGGCGGTCGTCCGGCGCGATCGCCCCGCCATAGGCGCGCTGCTCGACACGCGCGCAACGGCGCTGGGCATAGAGGGCCGCGATGCCATCGCCGCCGTCGCCGCTGCTTCCGCCGAGGCTGCCGACCTGCGCGGCGCTGTCATAACCGGCATCCGCGGACAGCGCGATGACGGGCGGATAATCGTGCTGTTTCGCGTGCTGGCCAGTTTCCGGGACGGCAGCCAGCTGAGCGACTGGCGTCTTTCGTGGGTGCGGGTTGCGGGCGCCATTCTCATGGAGCGGGCCGAGTTTCTCGGCGGTCCGGGTATGGGCGATGCGGACATCCGCAGGTATCTGAAAGACAACCGCCCGCGCTGAGCGGTGCGATGGTGGTGACGGTCCCGCCGGCGGCGGGCGCGACGCGATTTGCATATGAAGATTTATCTGACCAGACAGCAGGTGCGCCAGGTCGATCGCCGGGCGATCGAGGAGTATCACATTCCCGGCGTGGTGCTCATGGAAAACGCCGCCCGCGGGGTGGCGGCGGTCGCTTTGCGCATGTTGCGCGGCCGACCGGGGAGGCGCGTACTGATTCTGTGCGGCGGCGGCAACAACGGCGGCGACGGGCTGGCCGCCGCTCGCCATCTGCATAATCACGGCTGCGCGGTCACCGTCGCGCTCTATGCGGGCGAGCAGGCCTTCAAAGGCGACGCCCTGATCAACTGGCGGATCGTCCAGGCCATGCAGCTGCCGACGATCAGCGCCCGCCCGGATTCCATACGCGCCAGCGCCTGCGATCTCGTCATCGACGCGATTTTCGGCACGGGTCTTGCCGAGGCGCCGCGCGATCCCTTTCCCGATGTCGTGCAGGCGGTGGCGCAACTGGGCGCGCCCGTGCTGGCGGTGGACCTGCCCAGCGGCCTGGATTGCGACAGCGGCCAGCCGCTCGGCGCCTGCATCCGCGCCGTGCGCACGGTGACGTTCGTAGCGCTCAAGGCGGGCTTCGCCAATCCCCGTTCGCGCGCGTTCACCGGCCGGGTGACGGTCGCCGACATCGGCTGCCCGCGCGCGCTTATCGAACTGGTGGCGAAGGAGACACGTGCGGACTGTGCGGCTCCGTCGCCGCGGACGGGCGCGTAGCTGGCGCGGCCGACAGGTCCCTGAGGATTTGCCGCGCGCCCTCTATGAGACGATCCCACTGAAACGCCGGTCCCGGATCTATCTTGTTGGCCTGCACATGGTAATGGCCGAGAATGCCGGAGAAGCGTTCCAGCTGTTCATCGGTCAGAACGTGCGTGATCAGTCGTCCGGTTTCGTCGCGCGGATAGTCGCAGCGCAGCGACGGAAAGATAACGCACAGCGTCGCCGTGAGCCTGATGAGCGAATCGTACTGCTCGGGCGTGAAGTCGTACTGGCGCAGAAGCGTGCCGTGGATAACGCCGGTAACCGGCTCGGGGCGCGCGGGGCGCCCGACGAATCCCGCCGTGCGCACGCCGGCGATGTCCATTCCCTGCGGGGGCACGATGCGCACGCGGCCCGCGGCGTCGGCGGCGTACCAGCGCTGAAGCGGCTCCGAGGCGTGCGGCGGATGTGCCCCGATGCCCGCTATCTCTATGCCGATCGAGCGGGCGTTGGCTTTTGTGGCGTGCCAGGCGCGCTCCTTCAGATCGAGGGTCTGGTATATCGTGCCGTCGATGTCCAGCAGAAAATGGCACGACAATCCGCGCTCGTCGTGCAGGACCCTGAAGCACTGCCGCGATGTGCCGCATCCGTCGTAGTGGATGACCAGTTTGTCCACTTTCCTCGCCAGCAGCGGCAGGTCCCAGCCTGCTTCCCGCACCTGGCGGGCCTCCTCCGGCGACAGATCGCGAATGCCGTAGCGTGCCGCGGGAGTCTGCGGGGCGTCGGGCGGTTCTCCGGCCGGTCCGAAGCGTTTTTCCAGCCGGTAGCCGTCGTAACCGCCGGGATCGATCCACAGCACCACCGGGGCGGTGGTGTGGAAGAACCGGCCGCACACGACTATCTCATCGCCGTGTCTTTTAAGCTCCGCCCCCGGCGGGCCGACGAAAGCGGGCGCGGTCGTCGGGTGCGCGGCGGGAGTGCCGCCTTCGGCCGCGCTCCACAGGACGGCCGCCGGAATGCCGACGACCGCCAGCACGGCGACGGGCGCTGCGCAATGCTCGAATCCGGCCAGGCCCATGGGGTATCTTCCGTCCATGCCGTCGTTCTGAACCGCCGGCGAGGTACTGCCGAGTCCCGCAGTTGCCCCGCGGGCGCGGCGGGCTGTACTATACATCGGGCGACGACATGCTAACGGGCTACAGTTCGAGAATATTTCGCGCGATAACCATCGCGGCGGTCGCGTGTTCGGCGGCCGCGGCCGCCCCCGCTACGCGTCCGGTATATATGGCGAACATCGACGGTCCGATCGCTCCGGCGACGGCCGGATATATCTCCCGCGCCATCGACCTGGCCGCCGAACGCAACGCGGAGTGTCTGATCATCCAGATGGACACGCCCGGGGGGCTGCTCGATTCCACGCGGACGATCATCCAGAAGATGCTGGCGTCGCCGGTGCCCACGGTGGTGTATGTCGCGCCGCAGGGCGCCAGCGCCGGCAGCGCGGGGTGTTTCATAACGCTGGCCGCGCACGTGGCGGCGATGGCCCCGGCCACGAATATCGGCGCTGCTCATCCGGTCTCCATTTCGCCGGGCGGCGAGCAGCAGAAGACCGACGACACGATGAAGAAGAAGATCGAGAGCTTCGCGGTCAGCTACATCGAGTCCATCGCCGCGCGGCGCAAGCGCAACGTGGAATGGGCGGCGCAATCCGTGAGGGACAGCGCTTCGATCACCGCGGAAAAAGCCCTGGAACTGAAGGTCATAGAGATAATCGCCGCGAATCTTCAGGATCTTCTGGCAAAACTTGACGGCCGCGAGGTCGAAGGGCGCATCCTGCGCACCGCCGGCGCGCAGGTCGTGAACATAGAGATGACCGCCTCGGAGAAGTTTCTTCAGGTCATCTGGCGTCCGGAGGTGATGTTCTTTCTGATGCTAATCGCCATGTACGGGCTGATCGGCGAGATAAGCAATCCCGGCGCCATATTTCCCGGGGTGGTGGGCGCCGTGGCGCTGATACTGCTGCTGTACATGTCCTCGGCGCTGCCGGTGAACATAGCGGGACTCGCGCTGATAGGCCTGGCGATCGCCCTGTTCATCATCGACATTTTCGCCGCGAGCCACGGCATTCTGACCGTCGGCGGGGTGATTGCGTTCGTGCTTGGTTCGCTGATGCTGTTCAACAGCAGCGAGCCGTTCTACCGTCTGTCGCTGGCGCTGGTGATACCCGCTGCCGTGATCACGGCGGCCTTTTTCCTGTTTGTCGCGGGGGCCGGGCTGCGGGCACAATTCGCGCCCGTTAAGGCCGGCGTGGAAACGCTCATCGGTCGCACCGTCCCCGCGGTCAGCCGCATAGACCGCACCGGCGGCAAGGTGTTCGTCGATGGCGAATACTGGAACGCCGTGGGCGACGAGACGGTCGAGCCGGGCTGGCCGGTGGAAATCGTGGCCGTCGAGGGCCTCACGCTCAAAGTCCGCAGGTGCCACTGAGCGTGGGCGCCGGCGGGCTGCGGGGCGCACGGCCGGAAATAGCGCCCGCATGTGAAGGAAAGGAGTGACTGCAATGCTCGCTCAGATGCCTGCCGAAGGCGAATTGCTGTTCCGCATTCTCGTCTGGGCGGTGCCCCTGTTCGTCATAGGCGCGGGGCTGCTGCCGCAGATGCTGCGCATCCTCCGCGAATACGAAAGGGGCGTCATCTTCCGTCTGGGCAAACTCCACAAGGCCAAGGGACCCGGGCTCATCTTCCTCATTCCCTTCATCGACCGCATGGTGAAGATGGACCTGCGCGTCGTCACCATCGACGTAGCCCGCCAGGAGATAATGACGCGCGACAACGTGCCCGTGACCGTCGATGCCGTGGTTTATTTCCGGGTTGTGGACCCCGCCGCCGCCGTCGTGCGCGTTGAGAACTTCCTCAAGGCCACCTCTCTCATAGCCCAGACCACGCTCCGCAGCGTTCTCGGACAGCACGAACTCGATGAGCTGCTGGCCCACCGCGAGAAGATCAACCAGACCCTCCAGGAAACCATCGACCGCCAGACCGACCCGTGGGGCGTGAAGGTTACCGCCGTCGAGGTCCGCGACGTGGTGCTGCCCGACGGCATGAAGCGCGCCATGGCCAAGCAGGCCGAAACCGAACGCGAGCGCCGCGCCAAGATCATCAACGCCGAAGGCGAGTATCAGGCCGCCGAAAAACTCGTCCAGGCCGCGTCCATGATCGCCAGCCAGCCGGTGGCTCTCCAGTTGCGTTTCCTCCAGACCATCGCCGAGATCTCCAGCGAGCACAACACCACCACCATACTGCCGCTGCCCATCGATTTTCTTTCGGCGTTCACGAGGAAGCAGTCGTAAGGGATCGGCGACTGCGTCCGCAGGCCGTTCCCCGCCCGTCGCATGCCTGCGCGCGCCCTCATTGCGCGGCGGGCGCGGCAGCGCGCGATCTGCCGGCGCGATTCCGCAGCAGCGCCGCCGCGCCCACCAGCGCCGACGCCAGTATCACGGTGGTAGCGCCGGTGGGCAGGTCGGCCATCGCCGCTATCACGAAGCCCCCCACGCCGCACCCCGCCCCCGTCGCCGCCGACACCGCCAGCGCCCGGCCGTGTCCGCGCACCAGCTGAAACGCCACCAGCGCCGGACTGCTCAGCAGGCTGTATATCATCAGCCCGCCCACGGTCTGAAAGTTCACCGTCAGCACGGCGCTGGTGAGCACCAGAAAACCCGTCCACACCAGAGTCGTGTGGATGCCCGCCGCCGACGCCTGAAGCCGGCAGAACATGATCGCGCGCATCTCCTTGCCCAGCAGCAGCACAAAACACAGCACCAGCGCCGTGATGAGCGCCATCAGCCTCACGTCGCGCCACCGGCAGAAGTTCAGGCTTCCCCACAGAAGATTGCGCACCTCGTTATCCGACCGCCCGTACACGCTGAACAGCCCGATGCCCAGAAACGACAGCCCCATCGACAGAGAGAAAAGCACGCCCAGAACCACGTTGCTGTCCATGCGCGCTCTTTCCGGCCCCAGCAGCCCCAGCGCAAGCGCCCCCAGCAGCGCCGCGACCAGCGCCGGCGCAAGCAGCGCCTCGCCGGTCAATCCCGCCAGCGCTCCGAAAACCGCCCCCGCCAGCGCCGCATGGGCGATGAACACGCCCAGAAACGGCATGCGCATGCCCATTATGTAAACGCCCATTATGCCGCTGCTGGCGCCGGCCAGCCCTCCCGCCAGCATCACCGGAAGCCAGAATAAAAGATCATTCATGGCCGGTTCCCGCGCCTTTCTCCGCCGGCGGCCCGCACACCTCCATCGCCGGCAGCACGGCATGCCGTCCGCCGCGATGAACCACCGCCAACCCCTGCCCGTAGAGCGACCTCACGCGCTCGTCGGTAAGAACCTCCTCGGGCGGTCCATCGGCCCGGAGCTGTCCGGCCTCCAGCAGCACCACCCGCCGGCACGCGGGCGGCAGCACTTCCACTTCATGGCACACCAGTACCACCGGCAGCGCCATCTGTTCGTGAAGCGTCTGTATCGCGTGCACTATCTGCTCGCGCGCCCCCGGATCGAGGTTGGACGCCGGTTCGTCCAGAAGCAGCAGTTCCGGCTGCTGCACCATCGCCCGCGCCAGCACCGCTTTGCGCTGTTCGCCGCCCGACGCCTCGGCATAGGGCAGGTCGGCAACGTGCCCCAGCGACAGTTTCTCGATCCATGCGTCGATGCACCGCCAGTCCTCCGCGGTAAGCCTGCGCAGCAGCCCGCGCACGCCCGTGCGCCCGATGGCCACCACCTCGCGCACGGTTATCGGCAGCTCGCCTGCCACCGCCGGCATCTGCGGCACATAACCCACGCGCTGCCGCAGACGCGTTATCCCCAGCATGCCCAGCCGGTCCACGCGCTCGCCCAGCACCATCACCCGTCCGCGTGTCGGCCGGATGTAGCCGGTGCATGTGCGCAGGAGCGTCGTCTTGCCCGCGCCGTTGGGTCCCAGCAGCCCCACGACCTGGCCGCGCCGGACCTCCAGATGTTCCAGCTGAAGTATCGTCCGCCCGCGCCGGCAGACGCTCAGTGCCTCGATGCTGATGGCGACCGCTTCGCTCATGAACCCGCCGCGGCCAGAAGACGGCGCACGTTCTCCGCAATCAGGGCGTCGAAGTCCCGCTGGGATTCGCTCATGTCCGGAAAGTTGTCAAAGACCACCAGCTTCGCGCCGAGACGCTCGGCCACCGACTCGGCCAGTTGCGTGCCCTCCGGACGGTTGGCTATCACCAGCCGGCAACGCTTTTTCCGGCCCAGGTCGAGGGCCTGATCTATCTGTCGCACCGACGCCGAATCGCTGCCGCTTATCGCCGCCGCCACCTCCAGCCCCAGATAGCGGCAGAAGGCCGCCTGATGGCCGCTCGCCAGCACGGGCGCTTCGCTGAGACCCGCGCGCACAATCGACTCGCGGAGCGCGGCGGCCTTTGTTGCCAGACGCTCCTGTATCGCCTGCAAACGCCGCTCGGCCTCATCGGCGGAGAGCATCCCTGCCTTCACCAGCGCGTCGGCCGTCTGGCGGCACACGCCGATGTAGGTCTGCGGCACGCACATGCCGCCGCCGGGGGCTATGGCGCCCACGGTCAGACCGTCCACGGTCTGGAGCTGCCGATCCAGCGCCGCCTGAAAGGAAAACCGCAGCAGGATGCGGCAGGCGCGCATACGCCGCACCTGCGCCGGACGCAGATCGAAATGCCCCGGACACATGCCCGGCTCGGCCAGCCGCATCACCGGCGTCGCCGCGCCCAGCAGATCGCGCACGGCGCATTCGATGTATGAACTGCTGACGGCGATCGCCGGTTCTCCGCCGTCCGTGCGCCGCGAATCGCACGCCGCGGCCGCCAGCAGCAACGCCGCCGCCAGGAACATGCCGACATGGCCGGAACGCCGCGCCATCACGGGCTCATGTACATCCGTCCGCGGTGGTCCTCGAAGTGCGTGATGACTCCGGTGTCGCCCGCGCCGCGGCACCAGTAGCGCCGCGGCACCGGCGCGCGTCCGGGCGCGTCGGCGAACTTCGGCGAACCCACCGACGGGCCGATGCTCCACACGGCGTATCTTACCGGGCTCTGCTCGGGATTGGAGTAATACCTCCCCGTGGTCGCGTCAACGTGCGGCGGGAAGCCGTCGGGCACCCATATCGTCGCTGCGTCGGGTATGAGCGTGGATTCGTTGACGATGGCCGGCCCCGGCGCGCGATATTTGTATGTATCCTCGGGACGGAACACGTCGCGCATCGCCACCACCACTCCGAAGGGTTTCTGTTCCGCCGGCAGATACCTGCCCAGGGCCAGTTCCACCGGCAGTTCGTATTCCGTGCGGCTGCTGCACGAGAACCGCGTCGGCGGCAGCTGCCGCCGGTTGTCCTGCCGGTACATCTGAAGCGCCGTGGTGATGCTGCGCAGATCGGCGTGGGCTTTCGTTATGCGCGCGCCGACCCGCGCGGTGTTCAGCGCCGGCAGAAGCACCCCCAGCAGCAGCGCGATGATCCCGATGACCACCAGCAGCTCCACCAGCGAGAATCCCGGCACCCACCGACCCGCGCACCGTCGCGCGGGCCGGCAGGCACCGTTGCATATTGTTCGCAACAGTAAAGCCATCTTTTACCGCCGCCCCGCACCGCGCCGGCGCATCGCCAGGGCGAAAACCGCCCCCGCCAACACGAGCGCCGACGGCTCGGGAACCACCACGAAATCATCCGGGCTCATCGCCAGCAGCCGGTAGCCGCTGTCATGCGGCACCGTGCTGTCGTTCTGATCGAACGCGCCCGTGACGTCGAACCAGTCTGCTGGAGGCACGCTCGAGGCGAAAGCCGGATTGTTGCCCAGCCGCACCGGCAGCGTCCGGCCGGTGCTGTCCTCGAGCATCAGAGTGGCGTTGCGGCCCCAGTTGCCTATCGTGCCCGCCGTCAGACGCACGTTCCTTATCGTCACCAGCATGCCGTGATAGTGCTCCGGGCCGGTGGCGCGCGAAGCGTCGAACATAAATGCGTCGCTGGAATCTTTCAGATCGCTCAGCGACAGCACCGCCGGCGCGGGCATTCCGTAATTCTCCTGGAGCAGCACCACCTCGAAATCCTTGCTGGGGCTGGGGTCATGCGCCTCGTTGACGTTCATCTTCCCCGCGTAGAACAGCCCCATGCGGGCGCGCACCTCCACCAGATCCCCCCTGCGGATGGGCCTGACCACGCCGTCGCCGCCGTATAACCCCAGCCGGCCCAGTTCGGCCGTCCACTGGGCGTTGGTGTAGTTCCACGACGGATCGGCGTGCCACGGCACATTCCCGTAGTTCTGCCCCATCCAGCAGTACGTGCCGCCGAAGTCGTCGGGGTCGATCGCCTGCACGATGAGTTCCGCCTGTCCGCCGAGATTCCACGGCTGATACGTCGGCGTGTAGGCGGGCGTCGGGTCCAGCCAGTCCTCGGTGTTGGCTATCACCACGCCGCGCAGACGAATCGGAAAACCGCCGCTATAGGCGCTTGTCCCGTTGGGATTGACAGCCTGATACGTCGAATGCTTTATCAGCGGCACGCTGTCCCAGTCCTGGGCAAACGTTTGCGCCGCCAGAGCTCCGACAAGCGCAACCGTCAGCCACCCTCTCACACTCTGCCCTCGCATGGTATCCTCCTGCTGTAAAAAGCCCGCCGGCAGCGGCGCTTGACACGGCGCCGGCCGGTATTACGAGTAACACAGACGTAATACTGTACCGCGGGCAGCGCCCGCGTCAAGAGGTACTGCACATGACCGGAACGCAACCCGACCCCCGCATCGCCTTCTTTGACAGCCATGCCGACCGGTGGGACAGCTACGGTCCGCCCATTGCCGAGGTGCTGGCGCGGCTCGATGCTCTGCGCTCGGTACTGCCGCTGGCGCCCTCCATGGACGTTCTGGAGATCGGCTGCGGCACGGGGAACGTCACCGGCTGGCTCGCCACTGTGGTGCGGCCGGGCCGCGTGACGGCGATGGACTTCTCGCCGAAAATGCTTGCGCTGGCCGCAGCCCGCGGCGTGGATGCCGAACTCCGTTTGGCAGATGTGTGCAGCGACGACCTGGGCAGCAGCCGTTTCGACGCCGCGTTCTGCATGCACGTCTTTCCGCATTTCCGCGATCACGCGGCGGCGCTGCGCAACATCGCCCGGGCGCTGAAGCCCGCCGGATGGCTTATCGTCCTGCATCTGGTGGGACGCCAGACGGTCAACTCGGTCCACACTGGCGCAGGCGGACCTGTCGCCGGCGACCATCTGCCCGCTCCGGATGTCTGGCCGCAGCTGCTGACGCCGGCCGGTCTGGAAATGGCGCAGCTGACCGACCGTCCGGATCTGTTTCTGGTAACCGCGCGGAAGCGCGCGTCGGTGGCCCGGCTCGATGACAACGTCCCCGGGCGCGATCTGTAGAAGCTGATGCCGCGCCGGGCGGTTGTCGCGCCTGCGCCGGCAGACACGAGGCACGCATGACCCGCCGCATTTCCCGCAGAGACGTACTGCACGCCGTCGGCGCCGGCAGCGCCGGCGCCGTACTGGCCGCGCCGTCGGCCAGCGGAGCCGCCGCGGCAGCGGGACCCGCGACCATCGTCGAGCCGGCCAGAACCGTTCCCGTCGCTCACGAGTGCGACATCTGCGTCATCGGCGGCAGCTGCACCGGCGTGTTCGCCGCCGTCGCCGCCGCCAGACTCGGCGCGAAGGTGGCCATCATCGAAGTGAACGGGTTTTTCGGCGGCGTCGCCACCGCCAGCCTCGTCAACCTGTGGCACTCCACCACCGACATCGGCGAGCGCCGGCAGATCATCGCGGGGCTCACCACCGAGGTTCTCGATCGCCTCGCCCGGCGCGACGCCATGGACGTCGTCACCAGCATGAAGCGCAAGGTCTTCGCCATCAACACCGAGGAACTGAAGATCGAACTGGACCAGCTGGTCACCGAAGCGCGCGTCCGTCCGTTTCTTCATGCCATGTTCGTTTCTCCCGTCGGCGAAGACGGGCGCATGACGGCGGCCATCATCGAGGACAAGACCGGCCGCCGCGCCATACGGGCGTCCATGTTCATCGACGCCACCGGCGACGCCGATGCCGTGTTGCGCCTGGGGCTGCCCACGTACCGGCGCGACGAGGTTCAGCCGCCGACGATGTGCGCCATACTGCGCGGCCTGCGCGCCATCCGCGCCAGGAAACCCGATTTCAACATCCACAGCGTCATCTTCGACCCGCGTTATCCGCAGGCCCTGAAAAAGGGCTTTTCCTGGGGACAGAGCGTGCCGGGCGCAACCGACGAATACATGCTTGCCGGCACGCGCGTCTTCGGCGCCGACTGCTCCGACGCCGACGCGCTTACGGCCGCCTCCATCGAGGGTCGCCGGCAGGTCCGCGCCGTCTGCGACCTGCTCCGCGAGCATTTCATGGACGGCAGGGGCACGCCGCTGGTGTCGCTGCCCGCGAAGATCGGCGTCCGCGAGACGCGCCACGCGCGCTGCCTGCATACGCTCACCGAAACGGAACTGCTCGAAGGCCGCCGCTTCCCCGATGCCATCGCCAACGGCACCTATCCCGTTGACATACACAGCGCCACGGGCGCCGGCGTGGTGTTTCGCCATCTCGAAAAGGCCCCCTTCTATCAGATACCCTACGCGTCGCTTGTCCCGAAGGGCGCCCGCAACGTGCTTGTCGCCGGGCGCAGCATCGACGCCGACCGCGGCGCCTTCGGCGCCGTGCGGGTCATGGTAAACTGCAATCAGATCGGCCAGGCCGCCGGCGTGGCCGCGTATCTGGCCCTGTCCGCCGGGCGCGGCGTGGCCGATGTCGATCCCGCGGCGCTGCGGGAGGCGCTCAGGAAACAGGGCGCGGCCGTCGTTTGAACGGCGCGCCTCATGCCAGGGAGAACGAACATGTCAGTAGATCTGTCGTATGCCGGCGTTCTTGCCGCTGTTGTTGTGTTTGCCGTGCCGGTTGCCAGCGCCCGCGGCGCTGCCGCCCCGGCGTGGGAGTTTCACGCCATGGACACGGCGTTTCAGCGCGCGCCCCTCACGGCGGCCGAGCAGTTCGACCTCGTGAAGGAACTGGGCTACGCGGGCGTCGCGTGGCATCAGCAGCCCGCCGCCCAACTGCGCGGCGTGCTCGATGAACTGCGCAAGCGCCAGCTGCGCATGGCGGCCATATACTGTGCAGCCAAAGTCACCCCCGAGGGCGGGATATCGTGGTCCGACGACCTGCCCGCGCTTTTCGAGGTGCTGGCCGATCACAAGACCATCATCTGGCTGCACATCGGCGGGCGGGGACCGGCCTTTGCGAATCTTTCCGCCGATACGCCGGCGGTGGCGGAGCTGCGCAAACTGGCCGATAAGGCGGCGCAGGCGGGACTGAAAATCGCCATCTATCCCCATGTGGGCGAATGGACCGCGCGCTTCGCCGACGCCGTGACCCTGGCCGAAGCCGTGAACCATCCGGCCTTCGGCGTATCCTTCAATCTGTGCCACGCTCTGGCCATGGGCGAGGAGAAGAACATCCCCGATCTGCTTCAGCGTGCCTCTCCGCGCCTGTTCATAGTCACCATCAACGGCGCCGATTCGGGCGTGACGGGCGGCAACTGGGCGCGCCTCATACAGACTCTGGACAAGGGAACCTACGACGTGTCGCTCGTGCTGAAGAAACTCGCGGAGATCGGTTTTGCCGGGCCGGTGGCTTTCCAGGGCTACGGCATAAAAGGCGACGCCCGCAGCATACTGGCGCCCACCATGCAGGCGTGGAAGGACCTTGTGTCGCGCATGTCCCGATGACGCCGCAGCGCCGGCCGCGCGCAGCCGTCGCATGCGAAACGGCGTGCCGGACGGACGCATCCGGGTCCGGCGGGGGCCTGTCCGTTCACGGTTGCCACGCCGGCGCCAGTCCCAGCGGCAGGATCAGCTCTTCGTGCGATTCGGCCGTGTAATCCAGGAACCACGCGCGGATCATATCGCGGTCGATCGCGCCGGCGGGATAGCCGCATATCGGCCATGAGGGACTGCTGACGGCCACGTCGGCGCCCACGGTGAACGGCGGCAGCGGGTCGCGGTCGCCGCCGTATATGGTAACCGTGTTTCGCGCCGACACCGCGTGCACGCGCAGCGGCAGCCCGGGGCGGATGCCGGCGTAACCCTCGACGGGCGTCGCCGACACATCCGCGTATGCCGGCGGCGTGCCCGCGGCCGCGTCGCCGAACGCCCGCGCCGCCGCATCCTCCTGCGCATCGAGCCGCGCCAGACCCAGTTGCAGCGCGCCTTTTGTGAGCATCAGTATGGTGATGATAAGCACTATCGTCAGCAGCAGTTCGATCTCCGCCGCGCCGCGCCGGCGTCGCGCGCAGCCGCCGATGCCTGCGCGCTGCCGCGGCGCCCCGATGGTCGCGATTGCGGTGCTGGCAGATCCGGTATGCATGGTTTTGCGCCGTCTCGCTCAATGCATTATCAGGTATTCAACCGATTCGCGCTGCGGGCTGGTCATGCCCGCCCCTTCAAAATACGCCCGCAGCATCTCGCTGCTTTCCAGGGCCTTTCCCAGAGCGTCGGAAAAGGCCAGCCGCGGCTGCCAGTTCCACCCGCCGCGGGTGGAAAGACGCCACGGGCGCGGCGGCATGCGCCGGTCGTAGCGGTCGCCGGCGCCGTAAGCGCCGTGGTATTCCATCCAGTTGAAGGCCTCGGCCTGCGCCGTGGCGAGCATGGGCGTCTGGAGACTGTCCATCAGCCGCGTGAGCACCGGCCGCGGCGCGCTGGCGCTGGTGGTCATGGCGGCGCTGATGAGCGTGAAATACTCGTGGCGCTGATCCGCCGGCAGACCGCGCGGAGGCGGCACGGGCTGCTGCGGCGGGCGGATCTCATATGGCCAGGTGCGGTGTATCCAGATCGTCGCCGCCTGTTCGGCTATGCGGGCAGCGCCTTCGGAGGCGATGGCCCGCGCCCAGCGGTCGGCCTCGCGCCGCGCGTCGCCGTCGCTCATGCCGCCGCGTCGCAGTTCGTTGTAGCGCCGCCGCCACAGCCGTTCATAATTCCGTCCGTAAACGTCGCGATACACGTGGTCGTATGCGTCGCGATACACGCCGTCGCGCGCCCACTCGGGCACGTGATAGCGTCCATACGTCGCCAGAACGTGCTGCGGGGTGTTGCCCAGCTGCCGCAGCACGCTGGCGCTGTGCGCCGCCACGTAGCGCCTGAACGTCGCCTCGGCAAAGCGCTCGTGCAGGCGCATGTCCAGTATCTCGGAGAGCGCCTCGCTCCAGGCGCGCAGGAATTGCGGATCGGTACCCGGCGGCGGGGAAAGCATCGCCCGTATCATGTCGCCCACGTGCTGACGCTCATCGTCCAGCGCACGCAGTATGGGTATCAGCGAATCGGGACGGTCGTCGCCCACGTCGCGGCGCACGCGGTCGTAAAAGAACCGCGCCAGCGGCGGACAGAGTATCTCGCCCCACGTGCCCCCCGTAACCCATATCATCCGCTGGCCGTCGGGCTCCTGTACGCTCACGCCGCTGACGTGTACCCCCTCAACGTTCACGTCGTCCACCGATTTGACCGGCGCGCCTACGTACTCGCTGCCGCCCGCCGTTACGATAAGCGTCTGGCACCTGTAATAACCCGCCGCCGCCTGGCGCTCCGCATCGACTGCCGGGGGCGTCTGGCGGAGCACCTCGGCCTGGTATTCGTAGATGTCGGCGCGGCGCTGCCGCAGTTCCGCGGGCGTGGTCGCCGCCAGTCCCGGCGCGGTGCGCGCGATCAGTTCCGCCAGTATCCCCTGCTGCGCGGGATACATCATCAGCACCTCGCGCAGGACGGCTTCCTTGAGGTCGAGTTTCAGCGCCAGCACCTCGTCGCGCCCGCGCGGATTGGAGTCGTTGCGCTGCCGCTGGCGCTCGATGCGCTCCAGTTCGCGCGTGATGCGGCGTATTTCCCCCGCCAGGCGCGCGCTTATGGCGGCGATGGTGTCGCGGGTCGATTTCCAGATCACTTCCGCCGAAGCGTTCTCCACTATCAGCATGTTGGTGGCGGCGATTATGTTCGTCGTGCGCGCCATCCACAGCGCCGCTCCCTGCGCCGACGCATCCGCCGCCGCCTGCACGTGCCGCCGCCGCACCGGGTACTCGCCGGCGTTGTACACCAGCCCGATAAGCGCCACCAGCGCCAGCAGCGTAAGCAGCAGCAGCACGCTCAGCGCGCCGCGGTCGTCGCGGTGAACCATGCGCAGTATCCGGCACGCCGTGCTCATGATGTCCTCACCATGGCCAGCCGCTGCTGTCGGCCGCCGCCTTGCGCCCGTGCGACGCCTGGGCACGGGCCGTGGCCACCAGCGTCGTGAAACGCCCCTCTACTCCCGCAACGCTCGTCCTGCCGGCGGAAATCAGCCGCGACGCCCCCGGCACCGTCAGCAGAAACCGGTAGCGCACGGTAACCTCCACCTCCCGGCCGGCGCGATTTGGCCAGCCCCCGCCGCTCCATGCCGCGCGGGTGGCGGCCATGGCATACGTGTACCGATCCGCGAAACTCTCCGCCACGTTCACGCCGCAATCGGCCAGCGCCTCAGCCGTGCGCAGGGCTTCCGCCTCGGGCGCAACTCCCGCCCGCGGCGAGAGCGGCGCCAGCGCCGTCCGGGCGGCGCGCAACACCAGTTCCGGCCTTTCGTCGGGCAGCGCCGTCGCCGCCGCCCGCGCCGCTGTCTGCGCGGCGTGCTCCACCACCAGCCGCGCGTTCAGCAGCAGCGCGTACTGCACGATTATCGCCGCGATCAGCAGAAATATCGGAAACGTCAGTATGAACGACACCGCCACCGCGCCGCGGTCGTCGGCAAGCGCCCGCCACAGCAGTCGGCCCGCCGGGCAGACCCCCGGCCAGCGCGAGCGCGTCGAGGATGTCTCACGCTGCGCGCTCACATCATGCCTCCAAACCACCGCGCTACCGTCTCCCGGGGCACCACCCGCGACAGCGCCAGCCCCGCCAGCAGCGGCACGGCCAGCGGAATAGTCCGCGACTGCGCTTCGTGCACATCCGGCGGACGCCCCAGATACGCCATTTCCAGCACGCTCACAGCCGCGCTGCGCAACGCCGCGTTCAACCGCCCGCGCAGCGCCAGGTTGCCCGCCGCATACACCACCGCCATCGCCAGCGCATATGCCAGTACCGTCAGAGCGTCTGTCGCGCCCAGCAGCGCGCCCACGGCGGCAAGCAGCTTCATGTCGCCTCCGCCCATGCCGGCCAGCGCCATGCTCGCCAGCCCTATGGCCCCGCATGCCGCCGCGCCCACAAGCGCCTGCGACGCACCGGCAGACCCCGCAAACCGCGCCACCGCACCCCCCAGTTGGACCGCGCACCCCAGCATCAGTCCGATAATGATGGCCGGATAGGTCAGTTCGTTGGGAATGCGCGAAACGGCCGCATCGAACGCCGCGGCCGCCAGCAGCACCACCAGACACAGCGTCGCCGTCAGGTGTCCAGCGTTGCCGGCAAAGACGCTTATGAGCGATGCCGTCCAGGCAAGAGCGATGATTCCGCTCCACAGGAGCACCCATTGCCGTCCGGAAAGGGCAAAGGCGCTGCCGGTGCGGCCGGGCGGCGCAGCGCCCAAAGCCGCCCCCACGGACGTGTCAGCCGCGGCGGTGTTCGCTGGAAGGTGATCCATGACCCGCCCTCCACCGCTGACAGCGCCGGCGCTCAGGGCTGTAGCTGCTGACGCTGCTCGACGAACCAATCGACGATGGTCTTGCGGAAAGCCAGCAGGACGATGATTATCGGCAACGCCACCAGTCCGAGGATCAGTATCTTCTCCACCGACATCGCGCCGCGCTGGTCGTCATGCAGCCTTCGCAAGAGGCTCGGCAAACCGCTTTTCATGGCTTAAGCCTCCAGCCGGAACCCATTATCTCTAAACGTGCCGGGAAACAGCATATTACGGTATCGGCAAGCCAGCCAGCGAAATCATGCGCCAGGCATAAATCCTTATCATCTGCATGAACAGCGGAAACAGCAGCGCTATCGGCAGCACCACCAGCGCCAGTATCAGCATGTATTCGGTGGAGACGGCCCCGCGCTCGTCATCATGAAGCCGGCGCAACGCCCGGCCCCGTCCTCCGCATCGACACGCGTTTGTATCAGTCCGCACGCGGCTCATGTGTCGCTCATCCCGGCTTGCCGAGAACGTCGCCGCCTCAGGAGACCGCCGATGGCCCCGGCTTCCGCGCAAGCAACGGCTGCGGCGCCGCCGGCCGTCCACGCTCACGCTTTATTGTATCGTCTCCGCGGGCGCCCCGTCAGCAGCAGACCCGCCGTAACCAGCAGCGGCGCAAGGACCGGCTCCGGCACGCTCACTGCCGCGCCCGGAGCATACGCCGCCGGGGCACCCGACAGAGGATAGTAAGAAGCCGGCGCGGCCGCGATGCTTGCCGTGCTTGCGCTGCTGTCGCAATCCCACGCCAGCGCGTAGCGCTCGGTGATATCGGACTTCACCAGCAGCCGATAAAGTCCCGCCGACAGGCTTGCGCGGGTAACGGTCTCGACGTTGTCGGTTCGGCTTTCGCTGCGGAGCACGTTCTTCCACACGCTGCCGTATTTGCGTTGGAGATACAGGTTCAGATTGGCAAGGACCGGCGTGCGCGAGGCGAACTGGCCGGTGCCTTCGAAGCGGCGATTCCACACCAGAACGGCCGCGAAGTTACGCACGGTGCTGGTGAAGTTAATCTCATACCACGGCCGGCGCGTGGGGCCGGCGGCGCCCAGGTCCCAGCCGCGGCGCGGCACGCGCTTGTTGGCCTTCTTGCGCCCGGCGACCAGTATGTCGAACGACCGGTCCAGACGGAGCTGCCCCGCCCCCTGTGTGTAATCCAGCGGAACCGCGGTATCGTCGGCGGTGCTGGCGGCGCCGCGGTGCCAGCCGGTCAGATGTTTCGCACCCGCCAGCAGCGCCGCTTTGACCGCGGAGGCATTGGCCGGCAGACCGCGGGCGGCCATTTCCGACAGCAGCAGCGCCGCCGACCCGGAAACGATGGCCGCCGCTTCGCTGGTATTGACCGCCGGCACGACCAGATCGGGTTTGGCGCGCGGCCCGCCGTCGATGTTGATCGGACCCGCGCTGCTGCCGGAACTGATGCCCGCCACGATGCTGTTGTAGCCTCCGCCAATCAGCGGCGGGTAAGCGCTGTCCGCGCCGTTGTTGACGGCGGCCACCGCCAGCACGTTGTCGCGATTGATGAGGAAATCCAGCCTGCGCAGAACGTCGATCGCGTCGGCGGGGTCCTCCGGGTTGGCTATCCAGCTGTTGTTTATCACGCCGGCGCCGACGGTCAGCGGATCGCCGAAGGTCGAGCGCATCAGTCCCTGATTGCCCGCGAAGGATTCGTCGGAAAAGACCCGTATGTCGGTGGCGCTGCGGGCGATGCCCGTGCTGTTGCCGTAGATTATCCGCCCAACGAGCGTGGCGTGCGCGCTGACGGGCGAAGCGGCGACGCCCTTGAGTGTGAACGTCTTTCCCGCGAACTCCGCGTCGGTCTGATCCGGAGCGTAGCCGCCGGCGTAGGCTTCCACCTGCGCGATGACGACGCCCGCGCCGCCGGCCTTTATGGCCCCGGTGCGGTTCGCCAGCGCCGTATAGCCGATGTCGTCCATCCACGCGGCGCCGGCGGCGCCCGCCAGCGCCAGCAGACAAAAGCAGAACGCCTGCAATCTCATCGAGGCACCTTTCGATCCGCGCATGAAATACACGCCCTCCGTTGTGCGCCGCCCGGCGAGTATGCGCACCACATAACCTTAGCCGCAACCGGTGCGTCCGGCCAGTGGAAAACCAGAGAAGCGAGTCTGCTCCCTTGTATCCTGCACCCCGCGCACGCGCGGGGAAAGCGTGGATTCCCGCTTGCGGGAGAATGACGGGGAGAGGCGGCGGGAATGACCAGGGGCCCGGCGCATACGCGAGCGGGCGGGCAAGTCTATCTGAAAAGGGTAACCGCGTCGGGCCCAGAGCCTTGCCCGAAGGCGAAGTTTCAGTATATTAGCGCATACTAAAATGGTGTGGAGGCCGAGCATGAGCCGTCCCGGGGAACTAGCGCGTCTCCTGAAGGTGCTGTCGGTGGAGAGCCGCGTGCGCATACTGCATCTCCTGAAGGGCCGGGCGCTGTGCGTAAACGCCCTGGCGGCCCGGCTGGGTGTGACGCAGGGCGCGGTTTCCCAGCATCTGCGCGTCATGCGCAATGCCGGCCTGGTCATCGACGAGAAGCGCGGGTACTTCGTCCACTACCGCCTGAACGAAAAAACTCTCGCCGCGTGGCGGGAGGAGATAAACAAGCTGCTGGACCCGGCGGTGGGCACCCGCGCAGATGAGAAAGGAGCAGCGCGATGTGCTGCGGCAAGGACAGCAAGCAAGGCTGCCGGAAGCCGGAAAACATGAAGGGCAGGCGCGGGGAATGCACCTCGGAGCAGGTGCGCAAGTGCCACGGAAGCGCCGGGAAACATCCCTGCACTGCCAGGAAAGGCAAGTAATTCCCCATGGCCGATGCGCTCATCGAGGTGCGCGGGATCGTCAAGCGATTCGGCAACGTGCAGGCCGTTGCGGGCGTGGACTTTGAGGTGCGGGCCGGCGAGTTGTTCGGTTTTCTCGGGCCTAACGGCGCGGGCAAAACCACGACGATCAACATGCTAATCGGCCTGGCGAGAGCCGACGCGGGCGCGATCCGCATCGCGGGGATCGACTGCTCCGCGAATCCCAAAGCCGCCCAGCATCTGATGGGCGTCGTCCCCGACGAGAGCAACCTGTATCCCGAACTGAGCGGTTTCGACAACCTGAGCTTCTGCGGAGCGCTGTACGGCATGGCCAGGCGCGCCCGGCAGGCGCGGGCCCGCGAGCTGCTCGATCGTTTCGGGCTGGCCGAGGCGGCCGGGCGGAAGTTCGCCGGTTACTCCAAAGGCATGAAGCGGAAGCTCACCATCGCCGCCGGGATTATCCACTCGCCGCCCATCCTGTTCATGGACGAGCCGACCACCGGCATCGACGTGGCCAGTGCCCGCCAGATCCGCCAGATCATCGCCGACCTGAACGCAGGCGGCACGACGATCTTTCTGACCACGCACTACATCGAGGAGGCCGAGAGGCTCTGCCAGCGCATCGCCTTCATCGTCGCCGGCCGCATCGTGCGCATCGATACGGTCGAGGAACTGATGCGCCGGACAGACGGCCGCCATGTGGTGGAGTTTGCCGTGTCTGGCGGAGCGGTCGGGCTCTGCGAGGCGATCCGCGGCGCTTTCCCCGACCTTCAGTGCCGGGCGGTGTCGGAGACGGCGGTGCGTGTGGAGTCGCTCCGGCCCGTGCGCATCGGCCCGCTGGTGCGTCTGCTGGAGGACCGCGGCGCGGAGGTGTTCGAGGCCCGCAGGGTGCGCCCGTCGCTGGAGGATGTATTTGTCGAAATCACCGGCATAGAGGCGGGCGCGATGAAGCAGGAAAACGAGAAGGCCAGGACGGGAGGCGGCGCATGAAGGCATGGATCGCATTCTGGAACATCCTGGCCAAGGACTTCCGCGCCTACTACCTCAAGCCGCCGAACATCAGCTGGGGGCTGATCTTTCCGCTGGCGTGGACGGGGATGTTCTTCATCCGCTCGGGGGCGCACCTGGACAGCGTGCCGGCGCTGCTGCCGGGTGTGATGGCCGTATCAGTGCTGTTCGGCACGACCAGCCTGCTGGCCGTCACCGTGACATTCGAGAAGCGGGCCCGGTCGTTCGAACGGTTGCTGCTGGCGCCCATCCCGCTGGAAATGCTGATGCTGGCCAAGACCGGCGGCGCGATCCTTTTCGGCGTGGCCAACGGCTTCGTGCCTGTCATCATGGCCGCGTTCCTGATTGATCTGTCGGCCGTCAACTGGGCGACGCTCGTGCCGGCCGTCGTGCTCATCGCGATCAGCTCTGCTTTCCTGGGACTGTTCATAGCAGTATCCGTCAGCGAGGTCTTCGAGGCCCAGACGTTCTCCAACTTCTTCCGCTTCCCGATGCTGTTCCTCTGCGGGCTGTTCTTTCCCATCGAGAAACTTCCCGTGTGGCTTCGGCCGCTCTCCTACGCCCTGCCGCTGACCTACGGCGTTGACGTGCTGCACGGCTCGATCCACCGGGCTGCGCGCATGCCGCTGGCCCTGGACCTGGGGCTGCTGGCGGCATTCTGTGCGGCCTTATTCGCCGCGAGCCTGCGGAACATCCGGCGGAAGTGGATCGTGTGAGCGGCGGGCAGGCGTTTTCGTTTCCGCCGGCTTCACGCACTTCGTCCGAGATCGCTCGTCGTTCCCGCGCCGCCAGGAATACAGCCATCCCCCGCGCGCATTCGCTCTCCATCGTTCTCCCTGCCCTTTGCGTCATTCCCGCGCGGGCGGGAATCCAAAGCGGCCAGGACGGCCGCGCTCCCGGGCACTCCCCCGCGTGCGGGGGATGTAAGGTAGCGGCCGCGCGCTCTGGCGGTGGTGACGAACTCCCCGCGCGCGGCGATGGTCGTAGCCGCGCATGACATCACGCGCCGCCCTCACACCGTACTCCCACGCGCGGGGGATGGGCGCGCCGCATTTCGGCACGCTCCTGCCGCCGGTTCCGCCTGTCCCGCCGCGCCATATATGCAAGCCGCACCATCGGAAGGACGGGGGGGGACGGGAACGGCGGGGGCTGGCCGATACTCTGGCGCGTTGCAGTGGGCAGGCTGACGGGCTGCCGCGCCTACCTGTCGCAGTACACCAGCGGCAGCTTTGCGGGAGGCGTCTGGCGAACGGCCCAGAGTTGGAGCAGGGCCATCATCAGCGTGTCGGCATCGGTTGCCGCCTCGTAGTGGTCGTAGCAGTGGGCGGCGCGGGGCAGCGGACAGCCGTCGCCCATGAACAGGCGCAGGCTCTGTCGTGCCAGTTGCTCGGCCCGCGCAAGCCATTTCTCCTCGCCCGTGAGCTCGTGGGCATGGAGCATGAGGAAGATGACCTTGCCCACCGTGCCGGGATGCACGGGGTAGCTGAGGTCTATGTCGCCATCGAGATAGGCTGCGGCGGACTTGACGATGAGGCTCTGATAGCGGTCCAGTTTCGTCTGGCGCCAGCGAAGCATCCAGACATTTGCCCGCGATGCCATCTCGCCGCCGCTGCCTCCGTACCCGGCCGACCAGAGATTTGTGCCGGTCGTTCCGGCTGGCGCATAGGTCTGGAGGAATGCCTCGTCGTTGGCTTGCGCCTGAGCGCGGAGCTTCGCGGCCAGTTCCCCGGGCACGAACTCCGCCGCGTTCCACAGCGAAATGGCCAGCGAAACGTCGCCGCGCGTGCGCCGGCCGGTCTTTTTCGAGCCCGAGACAAGCATGCCCTGGTCGCGGCGGGCGGCTTCGAGAGCGCCGGCGATGGTCTCGATGGCCCTGAGAAACACGGCGTCTGTGGTCCTGGCGTAAGCCGCCGCCCAGGTCTCGATATAGAAGCCGCCGTGCCGTGCGTAAGGAGCGTCGGTGCCCGGGCCGTGATTGTCGATAGCCGCGTGGCGCGAGTAGTCGCCGGTTTTCTGGTCGCCGATCTGATGTTCCCACAGGCCGAGGGCGAACTTGCGGCAGTGCTCGGGCGCGAGCTCCCAGCAGCGATCCCAAAACACCCAGGGGCGATAGAACTCGTGGGTGTTGCCCTGCCGGACAGCCAGGCGCTTTTCGGCGAGGAAATCCCAGCCTGCATGCTCGCCCCAGTACAACAGCCCCGTGGCCGGGCTCTGGCAGCGGGTGAAGAACCACTTCAGCGAGGCGTCGGCCTCGGCTGCGTACTTCTTCTCGCCCGTAACCTGGGTGAGGGCGTAGAGGATCTGATACAGGTTCTGGCAGTGTTGCGGGTTGGCGCCGCCGAGCATGCGGTCGCCCGGGCGGATGCCCCATTGGTCGAAAGTGAGGCCGGCGGCGCGCCTCAGGGCTTCGCCCTCGAGCATACGCATCGTTTTGCGGTCGAGGGCCTCGGCGAAGAGCGGGGAATGCTCGGCGCCGTACGTGTCGCGCCCGTGGCTCAGCATCGCGTCGGCATAGGCACGCACGACTGCGAGCCAGTCCCCGCCCGGCGCGCCGGCCTCGCCGCCTCGCGCCAGGCATGCTGCCGCAAGCAGGAAAGTCACGACCCTGTACGCCATCGACATGCTCCTTCCGCGCTTCAGGATGCCGCGCAGTGCCGCGATTTTGCTGGCCAGCGCCTTACGCCTCGCCCTGCCGCGGCGAACGGACGTTGCGGGTTGAAAGAGCCACTCGTGCGCTCCAGGGGCAGCGGCGGAACCGGTCACATCCGATAATAACCGCTCATTCCCGCCCGCAGCGCTCTGAGATGGCGCCCGAAATGGTCCCCCAGCAGCTGGGCGTACGTATCGCGGTGCGATTCCAGCACGCCGCGCAGACGCACGCTCAGCAGCGGGTCCGTCAGCACTGAACCGAAGGTGCAGTGCAGTATCTGCCGGCCGGGCGCCGACAGTCCTGCGCCGGGAGGCGTATCGTCCCAGCTGCCCAGATAGATCTTTTCCAGTGCGCGCGCGTCGGACACCTGCCGCGGCGGCGGCACGTCCTTGAGCGTGGCCGACACGTGATAACTCGCCTTGTCGTGGTCGTACCGCGACCGGGCGAACTCGATGATCTGGCGGAACAGCGGTTCCTGATGCCGCGCGGCCACGCGCAGCGCCTCCAGGTAGCTTGTGCCCGCGGTTTTCACATGGAAGCGGCCGCGCGTGTGTCTGGCCAGCGCCGCGTAGATCGACAGTTTGTCCGACCCGGAGTGCAGGCTGAGTTTATAGGGTCCGAGCATGGCCGCAATCGCGGCATGATCCGCCAGCGAGCGTTCGAAGGCCGAGCGGTCGCCCTTGTAATCCACGCCTTTTTCGAAATCGCCGAGGAAGCGCGGGGCGAGACTCACCAGTTTCATGCCTTCCGTCAGACAGCGGTGAGCGATGATGTAATGCTCGCACAGTGTCGTCGGCTGCGCGGTCTCATCGACGCTCAGTTCGATTTCATATTCGCTGCCGCGCCGGGCCATCACGGCGGCGATGTGCCGCGACATGGCCAGCGCGTGATTCACCGCGCGGCCGTACTTCACCGCCGCCCGCCGGCAGGATGTCTGATCCAGGGCGACGACGGTGCCGGTGGGCAGACGCACTTCCTTGCCGATATACCGCCCTATCCAGCCGACTTCGTCGCCCAGCGCCCGGTAGCGCACGGCGAGGTCGGCTTCGTCGCAGCCGTTAACGTCGCCCTCGACGTAATCGGAAGGGTCTATCGTGAACATCACGAAGCCCGCCGCCGCCGTGCGATCGACATCCGCCGGGGTCTTGAGGTGGTCGGCATCCGCGCCGTGCGGGCCGGCATACCCGGCCGCGCGCACGCCCGCCATGGCGTCGCTGATCACCTGTTCGGGCGATCGTCCGGTGCGGGTCATCTCGCGGATGGACTGCTGCGCAAATACGGGGACGATGCCTTCGCCGTGCTGCTGTACGGCCAGCGCGTGTCCGCACGTGGCGAGGCCTATGCGGTCGCCGAACCCGAAACTGGCGGCAAGGCCGATTGCGGCTGGTTTCATCGGTTCACCCTTTCGTGTCGGGCGGCGGCTGAGGAGGCTGTTTCTCGACAATCACTTCGTCGATGACGGTGCGGCGCAGCCTGACTGCGGGCTGATCGGGGAGAACCGCTTCCTGCACGTGCTGGCGGCGGTGGATGACCTTGCGCGTTACATCCGCGCGAATGGCCTTGCGCACATACCCTATCTGTCGCCCCAGCCAGCCCCACAAACCGTTTCCCTTCTTCTGCTGCTGTTCAGCCACGGCTCACCTCCGCCGCCCGGCAGTTTGCGTAAAAGGCGCCGCTCGAGGACTGTCTCCAGGTCATAGCGCCGGTTCTATCCCGAACTCCTTGCGGATCTGATGCAGAGCATCCTCGCGGCTGCCATGCCACGTGTCGGCGATGAAGCCTCCGCCTTCGTCCATGCGATACAGCACCCAGCATCCCAGATGTTCTTCGAGCACCAGACGATGCACGAGCCTGCGGGGCGCGGCGGAAGGGCCGGGAGCAGCCCCCAGACTCATGGCCGCATGGGGCAGACATTCCTCGCCCGGCGGCAGCGGCTTGGGAAGATCGATGGTGATCCTGCTGCTCATGGCTTACCGGCGACAAAGGCCTTTTTATCGCACGCACTGTTCTCCGATGACACCCTCTGGTGATGTTATGCATGCGAAGCGGCGTCCGTCGCGTCGCCGAACGACTTCGGATCGTCGGGCAGATTCGACAGAAGGCTGTCGAGTTTTTCCGCCGTGAGATTCTCATACAGCACGTCGTTGCAGAGCATGGCGGGCGCCCCGTCACACGCTCCGAGACATTCGACCTCGACGAGCGTAAAGCGACCGTCGGCGGTGGTCTGGCCGGGCTCGATGCCGAGTCTGTTTTTCAGGTGGTCGAGCATCTCCCGGCCGCCGCATATTTCGCATGCCAGCGAACGGCACACCTGGAGCAGGTATTTCCCGCGTGGCGCCAGGCGGTATTCTTCGTAGAAACTGACGGTATCAAGCACTTCGGAAGGCGATATGCCGAGGAACGATGCTATATCCTCCATGGCCGTGCGCGATATCCAGCCGAACTCGTGCTGAACCATGTGCAGCGCCGGCAGCAGCGCGGCGCGTTTCACGGGATAGCGCGGGATGATGCGCGACGTGAGCGCTTCCTTCATGGAGTCGGTAAGGCGCGGAACGTCCGGGGACTCAGGCGCGGCGACACGGCGATCCTGCACAGGCCAGGCCATATGCATTGATGATAAGGCAAAGCGGCGGGCAACGGAAAGGCGCACAACCGCCGCGGGCGTCAGCGGTCAACCTCGGCGGCGATGATGTTGAGGCTGCCGAGGATGGCCACCACGTCGGAAAGCATGTGTCCTTCGACGAGTTTCGGATAGACCTGGTAGTTGAAGAAGCCGGCGGGCCGGGTGCGCGCGCGCCATGGAACCCCCCTGCCGTCGCTGACGATGTAGTAGCCGAGTTCGCCGTTGCCGGATTCGATGGCGGCATAGACCTCGCCCACGGGAACGGTAAGCCCGCGATTGGTCATTATCATTTCGAAGTGCTGGATGAGGCCTTCGATGCTGCCGTGCACCTGGTCCTTGGGCGGCAGAACGGTCTTGCCTTCGGGGCTGATATTGACGGGGCCGGCAGGGATGTTGTCGATCAGCTGGCGGATGATGTGCGCGGACTGGCGCATTTCCTCCATGCGGACGAGATAGCGGCACAGGACGTCGCCCTCGTGCATGATGGGGACTTTGAAATCGACGGCCGGGGCGCCGTGGCCGTCCCAGTCGTCGGCAAAGCACAGATATGGTTCGTCCTTGCGCAGGTCGCGGGCGACGCCGGAGGCGCGGGCGACGGGTCCGGAAAGACTCCAGGCGATGGCCTGGTCGCGGGTTATGGCGCCGACGCCGGCGGTGCGGTCGATGAAGATGCGATTGCGATTGAGCAGCGTTTCGAGATCGTCGATGGCGCGCGGCAGAGCATCGTCGATGAGGCGATGGACCATGCGGCGGAAGATCTGTTCATCGGGCAGGTCCATGCTCAGGCCCCCTGCCCGGGTCCATGAATTGTGGTAGCGCTGGCCGGACATGAACTCGAGGATGTCGTAGATGAGTTCGCGTTCGTTGAAGCCGTAGAGGAAGGCGGTGAACGCGCCGAGTTCCAGGCCGGCGGCGCCGATGCACAACAGGTGCGACTGTATGCGCCCGAGTTCTCCGGCGATGGTGCGGAGGGCCTTGCAGCGCGGGGTGAGGTCGATGCCGATGAGCTTTTCGACGGCGGCGTGCCAGGCGAGCTCGTTGCACACGGGGGCGGAATAGTCCATGCGGTCGACGATGGTGACGTACTGGTTGTAATTGAGGTGCTCGCCGAGTTTCTCGAAGCCGCTGTGAAGATAGCCGATGTGCGGCGTGCAGCGGACGACGCGTTCGCCGTCGAGTTCCAGAACGAGGCGCAGGGTGGTGTGGGTGGCGGGGTGCTGAGGGCCGAAGTTGAGTATCCATCGGCCGGTGCGCGCATCGTGAGACGGGCCTTCCTGAGCGTCGGGGTTGATAAGCGTGTAGGGCATGGGACTCAGCCGGGCAACCGGGCGCGGGGGATTATAGCGACAGCGCGGAGCATGTGGGAATGCCTGTGGGGCGATTAGAAGCGATGTGTTTGACTAGTTTAAAACAGTTTCGGAAACTCAGACCGTGCCTGGCTGCACACAACACAGGTGCTTGGACTGATTGATGTCGGGGGGGGCGTTGTGAGGATGTGCGGCGGGCGTGTCCGGCGAGGTTAAGGTGCATGGCGGACCAGCGTGGCGGGTTCGTATCGGAGAAAAAACTTGATTGCCGGCTTCGCAAAGGGTACAAGATAAGCTGATAGAGCGGTGTTCCACGTGGAACAACGCCTCGCGGCCGGGCGCGCAATAGCTGGGGCGCTGTCGTCGGTCTGGCAAGCGGGCCGACGTGTTCCACGTGGAACATCGACGACCATACCCGTCAAGCGCGGGAAAGGAGTCCCATGTCAACGTCCAGTTCGTCGCACGGATCGCAGCACCACGGTAAGAACAAGCCGCGTCTGGGCAGGGGATTGAGCAGCCTTATTTCCATCAGCGACTTGCCGGTCGAGGCGGAGGTTCCCGCGCAGGGCGCCAAGGTAGATGAGTCGGCGCCGGCGAGGCAGCCTGGCGCGGCGGGCGCTGGTCGAGCGTCTTCCGCGGAGATTCCGGTTGACGCTATCCTGCCGAATCCGCGGCAGCCCCGGCGGTCGTTCGACGAGGCCGGTCTTGAGGAACTCGCCGCGTCGATACGAAGCAGCGGGCTAATTCAGCCGATACTTGTTCGCCCCGCCGGCGACAAGTACCAGCTGATAGCCGGCGAGCGGCGGCTGCGGGCGGCGAAACTGGCCGGGCTGAAGACCATACCTGCCATAGTCAGGGAGGTGGATGATATCACCCAGGCGCAGATGGCGCTCATCGAAAACATCCAGCGGGCAGACCTGAACCCGCTGGAAAGGGCGGCCGGTTACCGGACGCTGATCGAAGAACTGGGATTGACCCAGGAGGAGCTGGCCGGCCGGCTGGGCGAGGATAGGTCATCCATCGCCAACTACCTGCGACTGCTGGACTTGGCAGAGCCGGTGAAAGCGCTTGTGCGGGACGGCAGACTGTCGATGGGCCACGCCAAGCTCATCGCCTCGGCAAGCGACCTGCTCGAACAGGAGCGCCTCGCCAATCTGGTGGTGCTTCAGGGGCTGTCGGTGCGCAATCTGGAGCGGATAATGAAGGAGCCGCCGAAGCCCCCGCCACAGCGCACGGGGCCGGCGACTACGGCCCATATTGCCGAACTGGAAAAGAGTCTTACCCGTCAGCTGGGCCTGCGGGTGCAGATACGCTGCGCGGCGAAAAAGGGAAAAGGCAGGCTGATAATCCACTACGCGAACCTGGATCAGTTCGACGAACTGCTAGGCCGCCTGGGCGTGAAAGCCGATGTCGGCTGAGTGTGCATCGGCCGGGAGTCCGGCAGGGTCGCTGGACGGTCGGCTTCGGTGCGCACGTACACGTCGGCGCCGCCGTCAGGTGGGCCGAAGTGAAACGCAAGTCGCCAGCGTCCGGTACGCGCGACGCGCTCGGCCATGTTTACGACGCCCAGGCTCATCTCGCGCTGGCGCAGGGGCCAGACGACGAGCACAGCGATGCCCTGAACTGCCAGTTCAGCGTCGATGGCGGGCGGGTCGCCATCGAGAGGGATTGCGACGGCCTTGCGGCCGCTGTGAAGGGCGAGAAAGGCGAGATTGCGCCTGTCGCTGCCGGCGATGGGGGAAGTTGGGGTCAGCATACATATCTGCGGCGCAAGTATGCGATACTGTGCCGTGGCCCGGGAGTCGCCGGGAAGGTTCTTCCATGCCGACGCGGCGAACGAGAAGACCACAACCCCGGCCATTGCGCGGCGCAGCGCGGGAGGCAGGAATCTTGTGTGAAGGGCGATCAGCAGCGCCAGGGCCAGACACAAGGGGGCGGCCAGCGGCTGAATGTAACGGGGGATGTAGAACACCGGCAGGAAGCCCGCGCAGTACAACGCCACGGTTGCGGCGAGCCACGCGACGATCAGGCGCTGGCGGGAACGTTCCAGCAGACGTGCGGCGGCCAGCGGCGCGGCAAGCAGCGCGACGATGGACAGGCGTAGCAGATCGAAATCGGCGATGGTCGCAAGCAGGCCGTGAACCGGCGGGTAAGCGCCGGGCGGCGTGCCGAAGAGGTTGTGGTACACGATGCGGAGCTGATGAAGAAAACAGCGACGGTCGGCCAGTGGCGACCAGAAGCGATAGGGCATGGTTTCGGGGTTTTCGAACTCGAGAACGTAGGGGTCGGGGGGAACGGTCATGGTCCAGCGGTGTTCGCGCGACGGGTTGTCGGGAGCGAGCACCGCATGAGCGCGCGGCCCGGCCGTGCTGATGGTCAGTGCGCCGTATCGCCAGGATATGGCGGCTATCCACGGCAGGGCCAGCAGCAGGAAGCCGGCGAGTGCCCGGAGCAGTGGCCGGAAGAACAGCCGTCCACGGAAGAGCAGCATGGTCAGCGGCAGATGAACGAGTACGAAAGGGAAGGCATAGGCCTTGGCAAGATAGGCCAGCCCGCCCAGCGTTCCGGCAAGAAAATCGGCGCGCGGGCTGGCGGAGGGCGACTGGCGCGTGAGAGCGGCGAGGTATGCCAGGAGACAGGCGGCCAGCAGCAGATCGGGTGTGATCTCGCGGACGGCGATGGCGGCGAAGGTCAGGGCTGTTGCGCTGAGCGCCGCGCAGGTCCAGATGAAGCCGGTGGCGCCGAGGCGCATGAGGAGCAATCCCAGCGGGATAATCGCCACGGCGCCGCATGCGCACATGACGATGCGCGCGGAATAGAGCGGATCGACGCCGGCTTTGAGCAGTGGCACCATGGTCCAGGAGATGAGCGGGCTCCAGTATCCGGAGAGGGCGTGATAGAAGTCGCCGCCGGCCCAGTACATGGCGCGGCGGATGTAGCAGACAGCGTCAACGTTGAGTCTTTCGCGGTACTTGACGGCGAGGGGAATTGCGGCGGCGGCGTAGATGACGATGGGCAGGGCGAATACGGCTGTCCGGCGAAGGGCGGCGAGAAGGGGCGGGCTGAGCAGGTGGCGCGGGCGCATAACGATATACGCGGGGCGGATTGTGCGCATGCGCATGGCGGGTTGCAACGGCGGGGGTGAGTGGGAGGTACCGCCTTTTCCGCGTGCGCGATGCTTCCGTGTGCGGGACGCTTGCGCTGCGGGCAGTTGCCCGGGCATTCGGGGGAAATGCTGGATTCCCGCCTGCGCGGGAATGACGAACGGGGCTGGGAATGACGGAAGAGGATGCGCGCGTGGGCGGGTATGCTACCTCGCCGAATGCGGGGGTTGGGGAGGGGCTGGGTGGTCAGCGTTCAGTGATGGTGTGGGCGGGATGGATACCAGCCCCCCTTACATCCCCCCGCACGCGGGGGAAAGGAATAAGGTGAGATGTCCCCCTTATTTCTACTTTTTTCGGCACATGCACGGTTAAAATGCGGGGCATGGGTGCGGCAACGGGCGATTTTGCGGGCTTCGAGGTTTCGCCGGGCGCGGGGCAGGCGCGGCATCGGGCATTCGAGGCGAGTCTGGAGTTTTTTCTTGAGCCGATCCGGCCTTTTCTTGAGGACCCGGACGTTACCGAGATCATGGTGAACGGTCCGGACCGGATATACATCGAGAAGGGCGGGCGGATACAGCTCGCCGACGCGCGTTTTGGTTCGGAGGCCGACGTACAGGCGGCGGCCAACAACATAGCGCAGTTTGTGGGGCAGACGCTGTCGTGGGAGCGGCCGCTGATGGACGGGCGGCTGCCCGATGGCTCGCGCGTGTGCGTGGTGCTTTCGCCGCTGGCGGTGCGGGGGACGCAGATAAACATCCGCCGGTTTCCGAAGATGTCGGCGGAGCCGGAGTTTCTGCTGCGTCACGGGGCGATAACTCCCGAGGCGATGGAGTTTCTGCTGCTGGCGGTGCGGGCGTATCGGAACATAGTGGTGGGCGGCGGAGCGGGTTCGGGCAAGACGACGCTGGTGAACGTGCTGACGCACGGTTTCGGGCCTGACGAGCGGATAATCGTCATCGAGGACACGCGCGAGCTTCAGGTGCAGCGGCCGCACGTGGTGCAGCTGGAGGCGCGGCGGCCCGACCAGTACGGTCGCGGCGAGGTGACGGTGAGGGATCTGTTCATCGCCGCTCTGCGCATGCGTCCGGACCGCATCGTGGTGGGCGAGGCGCGGCGGGGCGAGGCGCTGGACATGATACAGGCCATGACCAGCGGGCATCACGGGTCGCTGACGACGATACATTCGTCGAGTCCGGCGGATACGTGCTATCGTATCGAGACCATGGCGCTGATGGCCGACACCGGCCTGCCGCTGTTTGCGTTGCGGCGGCAGATAGCATCGGCGGTGGACCTGCTGGTGCACACGGTGCGGTTGCCGAGCGGGCGGAGGATGGTGTCGCAGATAAGCGAGCTGGGGCTGGATGAGAGCGGCAACAACTACATCATCCGCGATCTGTTCGTGCTGAAGGGACACGGCGACTCGCGGCAGCTGGAATGGACGGGGCGCCGGCCGGAACTTGCCGACGACGTGATGCTGGACGAGGTGACAGACCAGATAAGGCTTGATCTGACGCGGAGGATGCTGGAGGCGCCGGCGGAGAGCGTGTGAGCCGCAGCCGTGTTCCCGGCGCGCGGACGGCTGCGCGTACGGTCATTGCGCTTTGCCGATGCACCACAGGGAGGTGGTGGAGCGGATGAATATCTGGCCGCGCGAGATGGCCGGCGAGGCGAAACAGTCTTCGCCGATGGAGTTGGTGGCGAGCAGTTCGAGCTCGGGGGCTGCGCGCAGCACGAACATATCGCCGTTGTCGGCGAGGAAATAGAGTCGGCCTTCGGCGCAGACGGGGGAGGGCCGATGATGGGCGCCGAGCTGTCTGGACCACACGCGCCGGCCGGTGCGGGCTTCGACGCACGTGCACAGGCCCTCGTCGGAGACGACCGCGAAGTACTTGTCGAAGGCTATGGGCGAGGGCACGTAGGAGGCGCCGGTGCGCTGGTGCCAGCGGACGTGGGTGGCGCTTACGTTGCCGGAGCCGTCGGGGCGGATGCCCATGATATGGAGCGTGGGATAGCCGCCGGTGATGAAGAACGTTTCATCGGCATACACGGGGCTGGCGACGAACTGGTCGGTCGGGCCGTCGATGAGCCAGTGCTGCGCGCCGGTGTCGGGGTCGTAGCTGGCGACGCAGCGGCTGCCGGTGAGGACCATCTGCATTCTGTCGGCGGCGCGAACGATGAGCGGGTTGCAGTAGGAACGTATTTTATTGGGTCGGTCGATGCGCCAGCGCTCGCGGCCGGTGGCTTTTTCCAGCGCGACGATGTATGCCTGCTGGCCGCGGGGGGCATCCTGGTCGCAATTCAGGATAACGAGGTCCTTATATAGTATGGGTCCGCAGCCCCAGCCGTGCATGGAGTAGAAGCGTCCGGGGCTTTTGCGCCATATTTCGTTGCCGTCGAGGTCGCAGCAGACAACCCACACGTCCGGGGCGGCGAGAAAGGCGGCAAAGACATATCGGCCGTCGGTGGCGGGCGTGCCCGTGGCGTAGCAGTTGAGCGGATGTTTGCGCTCGAGCGGGGCGGTGAGGATATCGCGCGACCAGAGCAGCCGGCCGTCGGCGCGGCTGAAACACAGCAGCCGGCGTTTGAGTTCCTTTTCGATGCAGGTGGTGAGGAAGATGCGGTCCTGCCAGACGATAGGAGAGGAATGGCCTGCTCCCGGCACGGGCACCTTCCACGCGACGTTTTCGGTGCGGCTCCAGCGGAGGGGGACGTTTTTCTCGCGGGAGTGGCCGTCGAGGGTGGGTCCGCGCCACTGCGGCCAGTAGTCCGCGGGGAGCGCATCGGCGGCGATGGCGGCGGGGACGAATGCCACCCAGACCACGAAATGCGCCAGGCGGTGTATCATTCTGCGACTATTACGCCGGAGCGACGCGGACGTTGGGGCGATCGGGAAAGGCCGGCGACAGTTTCGAGGCGGTCGCTTTATGAGACGATCACGGTCAACGATGGCAACGGGGATGAAGGTGCTGGCGGCGGCGGCGATGCTGGCGGGGGTGGGCGCCGCGGCCGAATGGCCGAGGTTTCGCGGATCGGAGGGGGCGGGCGTGGCGGAGGGCGCGGACCCGCCGGTGAAGTGGACGGCGGCGGATTATCTGTGGAAGACGGCGTTGCCGGGCCGGGGGCATTCATCGCCGGTGTTGTGGGGGGAGCGGCTGTTTGTTACGTCGGCCGAGGGCAACCCGCCCGTGCGGCATGTGCTGTGTCTGAGCGTGAGAGACGGGTCGGTGTTGTGGAGCCGGCGTTATCCGGTGACGCCGTTTCACCTGCACGGCGACAACAGTTATGCGGCGGCGAGTCCGGCCGTGGACGGGCAGCGGGTGTATGTGCTGATGGCGGCGGCGGACCGTTCGCCGCTGGTGGCGCTGGACCACGACGGCAGGGAGATATGGACGGTGGACGCGGGTCCGTACCGCAGCCAGCACGGTCCGGGGTCGTCGCCGGTGGTGTGGGGTGAGCTGGTGATAGTGGCTCATGAGCACGACGAGGCCGACAGTTTCGTCATGGCGGTGGACCGGCAGACGGGGCGGCTGCGGTGGAAGCTGCCGCGGCGCAGCATGAAGCATTCGGCATCGACGCCGGCGATATATCAGCCGGCGGACGGGCCGGCGCAGGTGGTGCTGGCGAGTCGGGCGCACGGGATATACGGGGTGGATGCGGCCAGCGGCAAACTGTTGTGGGAAGTGAGCGACCTGATGCCGCAGCGGACGGTATCGTCGCCGGTGGTGGCGGGGGATCTGGTGGTGGCGACGTGCGGCGAAGGGGGAGTGGGGCGGGCGATGGCGGTGGTCAGGCCGCCGCAGCGGGATGGTCAGAAGCCGGAGGTGGTTTGGAAGACCACCACGGACGTGCCGTATGTGCCCACGCCGGTGGGGAAGGACGGGCGGCTGTATCTGTGGCGCGACAACGGGATGGTGTTGTGCGTGGAGGCAGCCAGCGGCAGGCGCATATGGGAGGGCCGCGTCAACGCGCCGTTTTACGGGTCGCCGGTATGGGCGGCAGGCCGGCTGTACTGCATTTCCAGGCGCGGCGAGGTGTTTGTGGTGTCGGCGGGGGACAGATTCGAGGTGCTGGCACAGAACGATCTGGGCGAGCCGTCGTTCGCCACGCCGGCGGTGGCGGGGACGCGGCTGTATCTGCGCACGGTATCGCATGTGATATGCGTGGGCAGACGGTAGGCGCCGCGGGCGCTTTTCTTTGACGTGGCGGGCCGCGATAATCGCCGCGTTTATGAGCGATGTCATTGCGGACCTGCGTGCCTGCTTCGAGGCGTCGTTCGGCGCGGGCGGGAGGCTGTATTTCATCCGTGCTCCCGGAAGGGTGAATCTGATCGGCGAACACACGGACTACAACGAAGGGTTCGTGTTTCCGATGGCCATCGAGCCGGAAGTGCGCGTGGCATGCCGGCCGCGCGACGACAACCGCGTGCGGGCGGTTTCGACGGCGTTTGCCGGCGAGCCGGAGGAGTTTGTTCTGTCGGGGCGCATCGAGCGCGGGGCGGCGGCGTGGGGCAATTACTGTCGTGGGGTAGCGGCGATGCTGCTGGGGGCGGGGCTGCCGCTGTGCGGCATGGACGCGCTGATAAGCAACACGCTCCCGCCGGGCGGGGGGCTTTCGAGCAGCGCGGCTCTGGAGGCGGCTTTTGCGCATGCGCTGCTGACGATAGCGGGCGTGGACATAGACGCCGGCCGGCTGGCGCTGCTGTGTCAGCGGGCGGAACACGAGTACGCCGGCACGCCGTGCGGGATAATGGATCAGACGATAGTCATCAGCGGGCGGACGGGGCATGCGATGCTGCTGGACTGCCGCGATCTGAGCCGGCAGTACGTTCCGCTGGACGGGCAGGATGTGCGTGTGGTGATCGCCGACACGAAGGTGCCGCGGAGTCTGGCGGGCAGCGAATACGCGGTGCGGCGGAAGCAGTGCGAGGCGGCGGTGGAGTATTTCCGGGCGGGCAGCCCGCACGTGCGGTCGCTGCGCGATGTGACGATGCGGCAGATCGAAGAAGCGCGCGGGCGGCTGGATGATGTGCTGTGGCGGCGGGCGCGGCACGTGGTGAGCGAGAACGCGCGCACGACGCAGGCGGCGGTTCTTCTGGGACGGCGGGAATACGAGCAGGCGGGCAGGCTGATGCTCCAGAGCCATGCATCGCTGCGGGACGATTATCAGGTGAGTTGTCCCGAGCTGGATTTCCTGGTGGAAGAATCGATGAACGTGAAGGGCGTGTACGGAGCGCGCATGACGGGCGGCGGGTTCGGGGGATGCATGGTGGCGCTGGTTCAGCCCCGGTCGGTGGAGGCGCTGAACGAGCGGTTGTGCGCGGCGTATGAGGCGAAGTTCGGCAGGAGGCCCGGCGTGTTCGCGACGACGGCGACGGCGGGGGCGGGCCGCATCGCATAGGGCGGTGGCGCATGTTGTGTTGCCCGGGGCATGCGCGGGGCGTGCGGCCGGGCGGTTCACGGAGGCGCAGGACATGTCGCACAGGGATCCGATCAAGGTTTACGATGCGCGCTGGGAGGACGGAGAGTTCAGCGACGCGCAGATAGCGCGGCTTTTCGAATCGGCGGTGGCGTACGGGCGCGAACTGGGCGCGGACACGGTGGTGGTAACGCGCGATGCGCGTCTGGCGGCGCGGCGGGTGATGGAGGCGGCGATCGACGAGGCGCTGCGGCAGGGCATGCGCGTGTTCATGCGTCCTGAGCCGATCAGCACGCCGCAGAGTTATTTCACGTGCATGTACGTTTCGCAGGAGCACCCGGGGACGATGGGGCTGACGATAACGGCGTCGCACAATCCGCCCGGGGATATCGGCGTGAAGTTCACGGTGCCGGGCGTGCGCGCGGTGGGGCTGGAGTGCGGTCCGGCGGGGGGCCTGTCGCGCATACGCGAGATTTACCACAGTCCGCAGCGGTATGCCGCGCGCGGCGGCGGACGTCTGCACGTGCTGGACCTGACGCGCCAGTATGTGGAGTGGTCGCTGCGACAGGCGCAGGTGGCGGACGGGAGCCTGGCGGGAATGAAGGTGGTGCTGGACGCGATGCACGGGTCGGCCGGGCCGGAATTCATGCTGGCGCTGGAGCGGGCCGGCGCCGAGGTGCGGGCGCTGCGGTACATTCCCGACGGCACTTTTCCCGACGGCGCGCCGAATCCCACCAGCGCCGGGCGTATGGACCGGGCGGTCTCGCTGGCGGGCGCTGTCGGCGCCGAGGCGATGATCGGTCTGGATGGCGATGGCGACCGCATAGTGTTCGGCGACGGAAGGGGCATGCTGACGGCGGGGTTTGCTTTCGTGGCCATTCTGAGCAGCATGAAACCGGGGACCGACGGGCCGGTGCCCGTGCTGTACGATCCCAAGGTCAGTCCGCCGGCGCTGGTGGAATGGGCGCGGATGAACACGAGGCCCATGCTGTTCCGCAACGGTCATTCGCAGATCAAGGATTACATGCTCCGACAGGGCGCGGCGGCCGGGGCGGAGGAGTCGGGGCATTATTATCACCGGCTGACGCTGGGAACGGTTACGGCGTGCGCGGAGAACTCGCTGCTGACGGTGCTGCTTTTCCTGAAGGCGCTGCGAAGCACGCCGGGACTGCGGGAGCGGTTGTGGGAGCTTCAGGGGCGCGTGCTGACCACTGGCGAATTCAATTACCGTTTTGAGAGCGACTGCGTGCGGGACGAGGCGCTGGCGGCGCTGGTGGCGAAGTTTGCCGGCGAGGGCGCGGCGACGGCAACGAGGACTCCGGACGGGATCGATCTTCAGGGCACGTGCATCAGCAGGGGGGTGAGCCTGCGGCAGGGGGATGTGTCGCTGAGCGACGACTGGTACAGCGGATACGTGCGCATAGCCACCAACGAGCGGGGCATCGTGCGGTCGTATTTTTCGGCGGGGGAGCGGGCGACCCTGGAGCGCGTGGAGAAAACGGCGCGTTGTGTGCTGGAGAATGACTTCCGCGGGCAACGGGTGGCGTGAAGGGATAAGGGGGACATCCCTCGCTTTTTCCGCCCGTGCACGGGGAGGGGTGCGTAGTCAGCGTTCGGTGACGGTGTGCGCGGGCTGGATATCAGCCCCCCCTTCATCCCTCCGCACGCGGGGGGAAATAGAGAGGAGAAAGTAGAGAGTAGAGAGGAGAGCCTGCATGCCTCCGCACGCGGGGGAGCGGTGGTATCTCTATAAAACGGGCAGTCGCGTCATACTCTGATACTCTATTCTTGACGGCGGCGTCTGGCCGATGTTATAGTGGGATTCGACAAATCGGAAAGGAGTCCGCACATGCGCAAGGAGTTGCGTATCGGTCTGGGCGTGGGCAGCGCGGTGGTGGTGGGGTTGCTCGCCTGGGCGCTGTTTCCCTCATCTTCAAGAAAGGATAACTCGGCCAGCAAGCCGGCTCCCGCTCCGGCGCAGAGATCGGAAACGCCGCAGCCGGTAACCGAGGCGACGCCGTCTGTTGCGCCGGAGAATCCCGGCGCCCGGGCGGAGGGTTCCTCCGGTCATGCGGCGGTGGAGGTCGGTCCGGCCGAGAATATCGGCGCCACGCCGGTTCCCTCTGACAATATGGGGAGCACGTCGCCGAGGAACGAGCAGGGCGACGCGACGGCGTCGGCCGGCACGGGCGCATGGGACTGGGCGCGCGCGCTGGATCAGGGCGCGCCGGTGCCTCTGCTGGCGCGCACGCAGACGCCGCCGCCCGGCGTCGGAGGCGGCACGGCGCTGGCCGCGCCGGCGCGGTCCGGCACGACGGAAAGCGTCGCTTCGGGGGTCAGCAGTTCCGGCGCCGGCGGGCGGAAGCACACGGTCAAATCAGGCGAGACGTACTGGACGATCGCTCAGGCGGAATACGGCAACGGCGCGCTTTATACCGTGCTGATGAAAGCGAATCCGGAGGTGCCGGCCAACAGACTGCGGCCGGGACTGGTGATCAACGTTCCCGACAGGAGCGAGGTTAACACGGCGGGTGCGGGGGTGACGGCCGCATCCAGCAGCGTTGGCGGGACGGGTGCGGCGGCGGGAATAGATCCGAATACGCAGTATCGCGTGCAACCCGGCGACAGTCTGTATTCCATCTGCCGCAAGCTGTACGGGAGAGCTGACCGCGAGCGGCTGGAGAAGCTGTACGAGTTGAACAAGGAGGCGATCGGTCCGAACCGCAGCGCGCTGAAGCAGAACATGATTCTGAAGCTGCCCGAGCCGCCGTCGAGCTCGGCCGGGGCTGGCGGAGTGGCCGGGGCGGCGCAGTAGGACGATCGGGAAGGTTTTCTGTGAAGAGGGCGTGCCGGAGCGGCCGCCCTCTTTTGCTGCGCACCAGCCGGCGGAGCGGCGAGGCCGGGCGGACTTGACGGGAGGGCAGTTCCGCAGGACAGTCTGGGCACGGGTCTGTCGCCCGCAGGCGCCGCCCGGGATGCGCGGCGCGTCGGGGCGCCGCGGCAGGTACGGGCAAGGTGGGAATCATGTCAGCGATAGCCTCTTTTTTCGATCTGGCCGGGAGAAAGACGACCGTGGGTCGCGAATTGCGCGGCGCCGTGGCGACGTTTCTGACCATGGCGTACATACTTTTCGCGAATCCCAACATACTTAAGGATGCTGGGGTGCCTTTCGGGCCGGCGATGGCCGCCACGGCTCTGGCGGCGGGGGTGTGCTGCATACTGATGGGGGTGCTGGCGAATTTTCCGGTGGCGCTGGCGAGCGGCATGGGGCTGAACGCGATAGTGGCATATCAGATCGCAGCGCGGGCGGGGTCGTGGCAGGTGGCGATGGGGGTCATCGTTCTGGACGGGCTTATCGTGCTGCTGCTGGTGCTGTGCGGGCTGCGCGAGGCGGTGATGAACGCGATACCGCGGGAGTTGCGCCTGGCGATCGGCGCCGGGATAGGTCTGTTCATCGCGTTCATAGGCATGAAGAACGCCGGGCTGGTAAGGTCGGGAGTGCCGCTGGTGTCGTGGGGGCTGGTCACGAGCAAGACCACGCTGGTGGCGGTATTCGGGCTGCTGCTGACGGCGGTGCTGCTGGCGCGGCAGGTGACGGGGGCGTTCGTGGTAGGCATACTGGCGAGCACCGCGCTGGCGCTGCTGCTGGGGGTTTCGCGCGTGCCGGACACGGTGAGCGCGCCGCGTTTCGACACGCTTTTCAGGGCGGACATCACAGGGGCGTTGCGGCCGGCGCTGCTGCCGCTGCTGTTTTCGGTGATTCTGGTGGATTTTTTCGACACGCTGGGGACGGTTACGGGGCTGGCGCATCAGGCGGATCTGGTGGACGAGAGGGGGCGCATTCCGGCTTTGCGGAGGATATTGCTGGTGGATTCGCTCAGCGCGTCGATCGGCGGGCTGTGCGGGGCGAGTTCGGTCACGTGCTACATAGAGTCGGCGTCGGGCATTGCGGAAGGGGCGCGCACAGGGCTGCATTCGGTGTTCGTGGGGATCATGTTTCTGCTGGCGATTTTTCTGGCGCCGCTGGCGTCGATCGTGCCGCCGGAGGCGACGGCGCCGGCGCTGGTGCTGGTGGGGTTTCTGATGATGGCGCAGATAGCGCTGGTCAATTTCGGAGATCTGGACATTTCGATACCGGCGTTCATCACGCTCATCGTCATACCGTTCACGTGGTCGATTTCGCACGGGATAGGCTACGGCTTCATAGCCTTCGTGGTCATAAAGGCGGCGCGGGGGCGGTTTGCGCAGGTGCATCCGCTGATGTACCTTGCCGCGGCGGCGTTTGCGGCGGGGTTTGTGGTGGAGTCGCTGGCGGCGAGATAGCAGCGCGGCGGCACGGGGCGGGCGCGGCAGGAGGCCAGCGCGGATGTTCGAACGTCGGCTGAAGGTGGTGCTGGGCATAATAGCGGGGGCGGCGCTGGTGGTGCTGCTGCGCTGCGCGTGGGTGCAGATCGTGCACGCCGACTACTGGCGGCAGAAGGCGGCCGAGAGTCTGCGGCGCACGCAGCTGATCGAGACCATCCGCGGGAGGATACTCGACTGTCGCGGCCGGGAACTGGCCGTGGACGAGCCGGCCATAGACGCGGCGGTGGACTACCGCGCGATCGTCCGCGATCCGCAGTGGATGCGCCGGCAGGCGCTGGAGCGTCTGCGCAGATCGGGCGAGCAGTATGCCCGTGCGGACCGCGCCGCGCGGCAGAGGATGCTGGAGGAAGAACTGGCGCGGCTGAACGCGGACCTCGATGAGATGTGGCGGATGCTGGCGGAGGTGTCCGGGCGCACGCTGGAGGATATACAGGAGATACAGGCAGGGGTGCGGCGGCGGGTGGAGATGCGCCGCCGGCAGGTGTGGTATGCGCGCTATGAGAGGGAACTGCGCCGGCGCGACGCCCGAGCGCAGCCGTGGTACAGGCAATGGCTGCTGTCGGATGCGCCCGAGCCGCAGGTGGACAGTTTCGCCATAGAGGTGGCCGAGCAGACGCAGTCGCATGTGATCCTCAACGCCGTCAGCGCCGAGGCGCATAATCGGCTGAAGAAGAACCTGGAGCGTTTTCCGGGACTGGAGCTGCGTCCGAGCACGCACCGGTTCTATCCGTACGGCAGTGCGGCGTGCCACGTGCTGGGGCATCTGGCGGCCGTCACGAGAGAGGATTTGCAGGATGATCCCAACAGCGGAGACGAACTGCGCCAGTACTATCCGAACGATCTGGCCGGGCGTGTGGGAATAGAGGCGATGGCCGAGCAGGCACTGCGGGGCGTGCGGGGTCGTATCGAGCGCATGGTGGGGCGCGACGGGATAGTAGCGCATGTGGAGCCGGTTCCCGGGCGCGACGTGCGCATAACGCTGGACATCGAGCTTCAGATGCGTCTGGAGGAGGCGTTCAGGCATGTGGAATGGCGCGAGGAGGGCCGGGTTGTCGAGGCGCATGAGATGCACGGGGCGGCGGTGGTGATCGACGTGCCGACGGGCGAGGTGCGGGCGCTGGTGTCCTGGCCGACGTACGACCTGAACTCGCTGGCGCAGCTGTATCCGACGCTGGTCGCCGACGCCGTAAATCAGCCGCTGCTCAACCGCGCGACGCAGGTGGCGCTGGAGCCGGGCTCGACGGTCAAGCCCGTGGTGGGGATAGCAGCCGTGACGATGGGTCTGATCGGCGCGCAGGACACGATCGAGTGCACGGGGTTTCTGGTGATCGACGGCCAGAAGCAGTCTTTCGGACGGTGCTGGGTGGCGTCGCGGTTTCTGAGCCAGCTGGGTCCGCAGGGCGTGGCGCACCATCAGGTGCCGTGGAGCGATCCGCATCCCACGGGATTTCTGACGTTTGCCGACGCTCTTCAGCGCAGCTGCAACGTCTTTTTCGAGGTGGTTGGCGACCGGATGGGGCTGGATGCGCTGGCGTGGTGGTTCGGCAGATTCGGGCTGGGCAGCAGAACCTGCATCGGGCTGGCCGAATCGCCGGGCAGATTGCCTTCGGCGGGGAGCAGCGTCGGGCGATTGCGTTCGACGCGATGGTTTGCGGCGATCGGACAGTCGCAGGTGCTGGCGACGCCGATTCAGATGGCCAACGTGGCGGCGACGATCGCCCGCGACGGCATATGGATGCGCCCGGTACTGATAGCCGAGGGACAGGACACCGCCGGGATAACCGGCGGCGCGCGCGGCGCCGACGACCGGCGCGACCTGGGGCTGTCGCGCGCGGCGCTGGCGGCTGCCCGCGAGGGGATGTATCGCGTGGTCAACACCCGCGCCGGCACGGGATATCAGTTCCGGCGGTCGGATATCGAAATCGCCGCCAAGACCGGCACGGCGCAGGCGAGCATGTTCGCCATAGTGAAGCGCGATTCTGCCGGCAGACCGATGCGCGACGAGCGCGGACGGCTGCTATACGACTTCCCGCCGATAAGCACGCGTGCCAGACCCAACCCGGCCATGCCGTGGTATCGCGGCAGCGGACACAACGGGACCGACCTGTCGCATGCGTGGGTGATAGGCTTTGCGCCGGCATCGTCGCCGCAGATCGCCTTCGCGGTGATGCTGGAATACGGCGGAAGCGGAGGACATGACGCGGCGCCGCTGGTCAACGCTCTGATAGATGCGTGTCTGGAGCACGGGTATCTGCGCAAAGAGGGGAATTGAACTGGCAACGGGCGGCGTGCGCGCGGCCGTCCGGTGCGCCGCTACTGCGCGGCGGGACGGATGGCCAGCCGGTTGCGGCTCATTGAAATGGCGGCTGCCGGGATGGTGACGAGGCCCCATTTGTCGGCGGCGACGGTGCCGGACTGAACGATCCTGCCATCGCGCAGGGCGGTGTTGGTCCAGGCGAACATCTGGCCGGGTTTTGCGCGGAACTTCTGGCAGCGGCGCGGCGTCACATCGACCGTGCACGAGTCGGCGGGCGCGCCGGAGCGGCCGGCGCGTGCGTCGCCTTCGTAAAGCCATACGGTCATTTCCCAGCGGTCGGGTTCATCGACGATGGTGTCGGTATCCCACAGAAGCCAGCCGTTGAGGTCGGCCACGACGTCGCCATCGCCGCCCACGCCGCCGTTGTTGGAGATATCGCCATCGCCGGGCATGCCGTCCAGGGAACAGTTGGCGAAGGCGGGCAGCGACTGATTGCGCCGTATTCTCGGGGGCATGATCAGTCCGGCGACGGTCGCGCCGGACCAGACGCCTCCGTGGCGCGCGGTGAAGGCGCGTTTCGTATCGTGGAGGGCGCGATACATTTCCGGCCAGGACCACGGTCCCATGTCGCCGACGTGGCTGGCACCGGTGGGGCGCAGGACGACATAGGGCAGTTCAACGGTCGGATTCTCGCGCACCCATTTGCATATGTTCATATATTCCCACTGGTCGATGCCCAGCCAGTTGGGGCTGCCCAGCGGATACGGTCCCCATGTCCAGCCGTGTCTCTGGGCCTCGCGGCCCTTGTTGAAGTTGCCGTAGGCGTCGCTGATGACCACGGCGAAAACATCGCCATGGCGCAGAGCCCACAGAGCGAACTGCCCGACCACCGTGATGCGCTGCTCGTCAGCAGCGAAGCGGCGCGCGGCCCACTCCGTCAGCGCCAGCGTGCGCCGCTGCGCCCAGGGATGGACTGCGCCCTGAGCGTATGAGCGCAAAGTGCCGACACATTCATGGCGGCCCTGAAACATGGGGTCGTCCTGATCCCAGGGCGGGCAGATGGTGACCGTGCCGCCGCCGCGTTCGCGCGCGTTGAAGGCCGGCTGGCTGCCATAGGCGCCGAGTTGCACGCACATATCCGCCCCGGGCGAGAGGTCTGCGGGATGGCGCGAGGCTACGGCCAGCTGGCGCGGAATGTTGGAATAGGGGAACTCCAGCCAGTAGTTGTAGGTGCTGACGATCGCGGGGGGCTGGTCGCGCCGGTCAGCGCGGGCGGGCTGGGTTGCCTGGAGAACCGGCGCTGGCGGGGCGGGTTTTTCGTCGATTGCCCGGACGAGGCTGTTGCCTTCGGACAGATCGCGCACGCTTTCCCGGCCGTTGACGGCGGTTACGACGGCGTACCAGGTTTGCGCCGGCTTCACGATGGTGCGGACATACAGGCCGCTGCCGCGCGGAAGCGGTGAGTCGCTGCCGGGTATGATGTAAGCGGGCACGGGGTCGCGCTTTGCGCGCGGCCCGCCGACCAGGGGCGTGCTGCCTTCGCCTTTTTTCGGGTCGGGGTGCTCTATCGTGCGCACGCTGTCGAGGTAGTACATCGACAGCACCATGGGCACTTCGGCGACAAGCGTCGCCTGCCCCAGCGTCTGCACGGTGATGGGCTTGTCGCTGGCGTACACCCGGTAAACGACGTGGCGTTTGCCCCGCAGCGGCAGCAGTTTCTGCTCCATGTTCTCGATGGTCACGGTGTCGAACTCCGCGAGCAGGTCTTCATGCTCGCGCCAGGTGATGAAGGTCTGGCCGTCGCGACACAGCGCGCGCAGCCCGGCAACGGCGGGCGTGGGATCATCTGCCGGGCCTTCACGGGCGATTTCCAGCGTGGTGCTTTCGGGCTGCCAGCCGGGCACTTCGGTCATGTGGAGGCGGAGCGGAGCGCCGGCGGCCAGCGCCCTGCGCACGGAATCAGTGGCGTCGAAGCTGTCATACAGCGGCGGGCGCAGCGCCAGGGGCCGGGTTTGCGGGGCGGGCTGGTTCTCGTCGGGCGCCAGGGGGTGGATGGCGATGGTTGTCCGGTAGTCGGTGCGGTTGAGTTTAAGTCGCAGGACGGCGCGGTGAACTGGCGTGCCCGCGGGGATGGCCGACAGATCGAAACGGGCGATGCGGCCTTCCACGGCGAGCGTGCCGCGGTGCTGACAGAGCGGGTCGTTGCCCCATACGGAGGCAACGAATCCGGCGTGGGCAGCGGCCGCGAACCAGGTTGCCGCGAGTATTGCTGCAAGTTGTTTCATGGTGCACCTTCCTTCCGAAACGCCGCTGACGCGCCGTATTCAGGGAGCCAGCGAGAGGATGAGCCGCCCGCGGCCGACGCCGGGTATCGTGACGAGCCCGTGCTCATCAACCACGACCTGGCCGGAGGGCTTATCGCGCTGCGGGCCTTCGAGCGTCCAGCGCAGGCGCTGTCCGGGCGTCGGGCGGAAGCGCTGCGCGTTGCGCAGCGTGAGCGTGCCGTTGAACGCGCCTTCCACCTCCAGGCGCTGGGGGGTATCGACGACGGTCTGCGGGTTCCAGGTCAGAGCGGTGTTGATGGAGCCGCCCGGGGAATAAACGATCTTTTCGGCGGCCCAGTATTCGCGGTCGGCGAACGGCAGTTTGTCGGGGTTGACGGCGGGCATGAGCCGGTCTTTCCTGACATACAACGGCGCATATCGCGGCGGCGAACCGCCCCAGTCGAAATCGGCGATGAAGGGTTGTCTGGCCGCCAGAAGAGCCTTCATGAATCTGGCCTGCCGCGGCCAGACGGCGCTGGTGGTGCCCGCGCCGATCGAAAGAAAAGGCATCGCCTGCCGCGGATCGCGCTGAACGAAGCGGACCAGATCGCGGTCGTCCCAGATGCTCATGCCCGCGGGCGTGGGGAGGTTCCACTGGCGCCGTCCCCACACGGCCTCCATGCGGGCGAGATGTGTTTGCACGGGTCGGCCGCCGGTTTCCACGGTCGGCGGGCAATCGCCCGGCTGCGGCTCGAAGTGGCCGGCGAGTATCAGAGACACTTCGGCGGCATGGCGCAGGCCGTAGTGGATTGCCGCCGTGCCGCCCAGCGCACCCACGCCGTGGCATGAGATGCGGGTTGCGTCGATGTTCCACCGGCGCCGGACCCACGCCGTGAACTCGTCGATGCGGGCGGCGGTGTAGTCGCGCACGAATCCTTCGCGCCACGACCGCAGCGTGCCCAGCGCCTCATGGTAACCGTATCCGAAAGATGCCGGCGAATCGCCGGTGGCGATGAGGATCTGGTCGGTTTCGTGCGGCCAGCGCGGGCGCAGGTACAGCCCGCGCCAGTCGTGAAAGTAGATGCCCAGCGCCGGCGCGCCTCTGCCGTCGGTGGCGTTCCGCGGAACGTACACGCTCCAGTTGTACGCGCGATTGGGAAGATTGGCCGTCGGCAGCCGCGTAACGCCCGTGGCCGCGGGCGAACACCATTGCACATAGTGCAGGCGGCGGCCGGGATAGTCGTAAAAGACCTTCAGGTCCTCTTCCTTCTGAAGGACCGGTTCGCCGGGCCCGGTCTGCTCCGCAACCGGCACGGCGGCGCTGTCGGGGAAATCAGACATGTTAGATACGCCGTCGATGCAGGGCACCACGGCGTAATATGCCTTGCCCGCGGCGGAGGGCTGATGCACATACAGGCCCGTGCCGGCGGGCAGGGGTTTGCCATCCTCGATGGCGAAACGAGGTACCGGCAGGTCGGCCATTTCTGGGCTGTCGGGCGAAACGTCGAAAGGCTCGCGCGCGATGCTGCGCGCATAGGCGGGGTCTGCGAGGGCGCGCAACTGGCGCCGGTGAATTACGTGGTCCGGCGTGATGCCGTCGAGGTTGTATGCGGAGAAAGGTCCGACCTCGCCCAGCAGTTCAGCGCCTGATGCGGAGCGCGCGTCGATGGGCCTGTCGTGGCGGTAGATGCGGTATCGTATGCGGCGGTCGGCCTCGGCACGCGCCAGGGCAGTGCGCAGTTCGCCCAGGGTGGGGGTGTTGTCTGCGAAGGGATTCTCTATTTCCTGCCATGTGACGAAGGTGAGGCCCGCGCGGTGGACGGCGCGGACGTTTTTCACGGGGGCCGGGCGCGTTCCGGGCGGGCCTTCGTACCAGATGTCCAGATAGCACCGCGCGGCATCGAGTCTGGCGCAACGTCGCACCACGAAGCCGGCGTTATCGGCGACGCCGGCCCTGCGGCGAATGGCGTCGGCGGCATCGAGCCGGTCGAACCACGGGGCGCGCAGGGCGAGCAGTTGGCCGGGGTCGGAGCCTGTCGCCGGCGCGGCGGCGGGCGAAAAGACTTCGGTGGGCACAAGGGCATCGTCGTCGGCCCCGGTTATCGGCGCGCTGCGGACCAGAACAAGGTCGGCGCGGCAGATATTCGCCCCGGCCGGCAATCCGGACAGATCGAATCGCAGACGGACGCTTCCAGCGGGCGCGACCTCGTCAACCTGCGGGTGAACAAACCGCTGCGAAAGGACATCGGCACGCGATGCCAGTGTTGCCGCCAGAACCCACGCAGCCGTTGTGGCGAAGAACTGCTTCACGGCGACACCTCCCTTGCCCGCAGTTCATACCGCCGCAAGAGAGAATCGTTCTGATCAGCGGGATGTCCTGGCGCCCGCGGTCGGGGCAGCAACCGGATACGGCAGCGGCGCAATGACCCCGCCCCGTGCGGAAGGCGCGGTTTCTGAAAAGGCGCAAGGGGTTGTTATTCCGCCGCGTGGGAGAGGGCCGGCAGGCGCGTTGCCGAGGCAACGTGGCCGGGGCGCAACACGTTCGCCGGCGGGTGAACGCAATGCGACATTCACCGCCGCGAGTAGTTCCCGGGGTGCGGGTTGTCGCCCGCTTATTCGCGCATCTTCTTGACGAACACGGCGGTGGAGCCGTCGATGGCATTGAGGGATCTTCCGAAGATGGCCTTGAAATCGGAGGGTTTGGCGACGAACACTTCCACCGCCACCCAGACGTTATTGCCGACCGTGTGCGTCTTGCATACCTTGGCGCGCATGTTGGCGTAATCCACAGCGGCGAGGACTTTGGCGCGCTCCTGTTCGCTCTCGATAGGCCAGATGTTGGGCAGCGCCATGCGGAAATACTGCGGGTCCTTCTGGGCGCCGCCGACGTCTATGAAATAGACGCGGCCTTCGCGTTTGAAGGCCACGTCGCCGTCCTTATCGACCTCGGGGTTGAAGCCCTCGGCTTTGAGGAACTCGCTGTACATGGCCTGAAGCGATTCCTTTGTCGGAGCGGGGCTTTCGTCGCCGGCGAAGGCGGGCCGCACGGCCAGGGAAAGTCCCAGCAGCGCCACGGCGACTGCGGCCGGGGCCAAACTCCTGGCGTTGCGTACAGAAGTGATCGCGTTCACGGTGTCACGCTCCTTTCGCGTAAGTGCATACCGGACAGAGACAGCGCCAGTCGCACGCGCGACGGCGCGTAATGGCATCGCCGGGCCGGAGCGCATGCGCACCGGCCGCTCAGCGCGTTGCACCAGGTGCCGCCGGGTGCGCGTCGCGCAACCCGGCTCAGAGCCTCAAACCTTCGGGTACTCCCAGGGAGAGCGATAGGGACGCGACAACAGGCGGTTGGCCTCGTCATCCCCGACGACGATCTCTTTTTCGCCGTCCCAGCGAAGCGAACGGCCGACCTTCATCGAAAGCATGCCCAGCAGGGCCATGACGGTGGAACGGTGGCCGATCTCGATGTCGCAGACCGGGCGTCGGCCGGTCTTGATGCAGTCGAGGAAATCGGCCCACAGGGCCCTGATGTTCTGTCCGTCGGGCTGATCGAGTTGGGCGGGGGTAGTGATCGGTGTGATTTCCTCACCGCGGCGGGCGCCAGCGGGATAGAAGGTCCATCCGGATTGCCAGCCCATATGGAACGTGCCGCGGGTGCCGTAGAAATAGCAGCCCACGTTTTCGCCTTTTTCGGCGGTATTTCCGGCGAACTGACGGTGTTCCCACGTGACGGTGAAGGAGTCGAACTCGTAAACCGCCACCTGATGGTCGGGGGCGTCGCTGGTCTGGCCCTGCGGTCCGTTGACGGGCGGGCCTTTTATCGCGCGTCCGCCGGCGGAGAATACCTTTTTCGGATATTTCTCCTCCATGATCCACAGTATCTGGTCGAGCCAGTGGATGCCCCAGTCGCCCAGCTGGCCGTTGGCATAGTCGAGGAACTGGCGGAAGCCGCGCGGATGGATGCGCCTGTTGAAGGGGCGCAGCGGCGCCGGCCCGCACCAGAAATCCCAGTTGAGCCCGGCGGGCGGGTCGGAATTGGGTTCGGGCTGTTCGGGTCCGCCCCCGTAATGCACGAACGCGCGCACCATGCCGATTTTGCCGGCGTTGCCTTCGCGCAGGAACTTCATGCCCGAGACGTTGTGCGGCGAGACGCGCCGGTGTGTGCCCACCTGCACCACGCGGTTGGCGTCGCGCGCCGCCTTCACCATCGCCTTGCCCTCGTTGATGGTGTGCGATATGGGTTTTTCGACGTAAACATGCGCGCCGGCCTTCACGGCCGCTATCGTCACCAGCGCATGCCAGTGATCGGGCGTGGCATTGATGACTATCTGGGGCTTTTCCTTTTCGAGCAGTTCGCGGAAATCCTCATACAGTTTCGGCTGGTCCGAGCACAGCCGCCCGACCTCGGCGGCGCAGGCGGTCAGCTGATTGCGGTCCACATCGCACAAAGCGACCACCCTGCACTCGCCGCTGGCTATCGCGCAGCGCAGGATGTTGGTTCCCCACCAGCCGGAGCCGACGAGGGCGGTGGTGTATTTCACCGCTTTGTCAGCGGCGTGGATGTGAGGAGCCTGAATCGCTGACAGGGCGGCTGCCGCCGCCGACGCTTTGATGAATTGCCTGCGGTTCATGACGGATATGTTCGCGCGCCGCGTCCGCGCGTTCAATAGGGGTCCGGCGGCTTTGCCGGTGTCCGGACGAATTGCGCAGCGCAGGCACGGCCCTCGACCGGAGGCGTCGATGCGGTAAACTTGCCGTTATGGCGGGTTCGGAGCAACCGGCGGTTCTTTACGAAGGCAGGTATTGCCGGCTGGTGCGCGTGGGACGATGGGAGTTCGTCAAGCGGCGCAACATCTGCGGCATAGTGGGCATTCTGGCAATAACGCCGGACGGACGGATGGTGCTTGTGGAGCAGTATCGCGCCCCGGTAGCGGCGCGGGTGGTGGAGATACCGGCGGGCCTTGCCGGCGACGACGGCAGAGGGGAGGACCTGGCCGCCGCCGCCAGGCGCGAACTGGAGGAGGAAACGGGCTGGCGGGCGGAGCGGATGACGCTGCTGGCTGGCGGGGCCGCCTCGGCCGGCATAACCGACGAGATAATAACGCTTTATCGCGCGGAAGGCCTTGTGAAAGTGTCCGCCGGCGGAGGCGATGACAGCGAGAATATCACCGTTCACGAGGTGCCGCTGGACGACGTGCCGGCGTTTCTGGCGGCGTGCGCCGAGCGCGGCGCGGTGGTTGACCTGAAGGTGTATGCGGCGCTGTATTTCGCCGCGAAAAGGTAACGGCGGTTGGCGCAGCCGGAGTCAACATGCGATTGGCAGCGAGACTGGCCGTCCTGTGCGGGCTGATGTTGACGATCCGCGGAGTGCAGGCTGATGATGCCCCTGTGTCAGCGATGCAGCCGTCGGCCGTGCGCATCAGGCGTTTTGCCGGCAACCCCATCATCCATCCCGCGATGCTGCCGGGCGCCGACGGAACGAACATAAACGGCCCATCGCTCATCCGCGTGCCGGCGTGGATAGAAAAACCGCTCGGCAGGTACTACCTGTATTTCGCCCATCACGGAGGAAGTTACATTCGTCTGGCGTACGCCGACAGTCTGGGAGGTCCGTGGAAGATACATCCCGGGGGCGCGCTGAAGCTCGCCGACGCTCCGGCGTGCCGGGGCCATATCGCCTCGCCCGATGTGCACGTGGATGAGCAGCGCCGGCAGATCCGCATGTACTTTCACGGTCCTGTGCCGGGGAAAGGACAGATGTCCTTCGTGGCCACAAGCGCCGACGGGCTGTCGTTCAGGGCATCGGACGAGGTGCTGGGAAGTTTCTATTTCCGCTGTTTTCAGTGGAACGGCTGGTGGTATGCCATGGCCAAGGGCGGGCTGCTTTACCGCTCAAAGGACGGTGTGAGCGGTTTCGAGCGGGGGCCGAACCCCTTCCCCGGCACCGACCCGCGCGAAACGGCGTTCAACGCTCCGGGAAGCATCCGGCACGTGGCGCTGCACCGCGATGGCCGGACGCTGTGGGTTTACTACTCGCGCATCGGCGACCGACCTGAAAGGATATTGCGGTCCGCGATCGAGCTGGAAGACGACTGGCGGCGATGGCGCGCCGGGCCGGCGGAAGAAGTTCTGCGTCCGGAGATGCCGTGGGAGGGGGCGGATCTGCCGCTGCGCGCATCTTCGGCAGGAGCGGCGCGGGGGCGCGAGCACGCGCTGCGCGACCCGGCCATATTCGTCGAGGATGGACGCGTGTATCTGCTGTACTCCATCGCGGGCGAGTCGGGCATAGCCATCGCCGAGATTCTTCCTGCGCCACGATAACAACGCCCGGCGCGTGCTGCGGCGAAGCCGTCAACCATTCGCCGGACGTGCCGCGGTTGGCGCCCCGCGTGGTCGGGCCGGACCGGTTGCAAGGTGTGCCGCGAGAACCAGCCCGCGCGCACTCGGGGGCCTCGCGATAGCGGGGAGCACGACACCCGGCGTTTTCGCAGGCGGCAAGTCAGTGTGGCCTCTGCAACAGCGGGATGGTGCGACGATGCGCTGGTCCGCGGCGGGTGCTTTCTCGAGGCCGGGGCGGGTTGTATAATAGCGGTGCTCACGTCAGGAGGGAGGCGGTTCTGTCGGGGCGTCCCTCTGGCGAGCAGAAAAAGGCGGGCGGCGCATGGCGGAGGCGGGCGGAACGCTGAGACATGTCACCGAGCGCATAGGGCACACACCGGCGTTTCTGGCTCACGCGGCCGACCACCCGGATACTTTGCAGGCCCTGTGGGCGCAGACGGAATTGTGCTGGCTGAACAACCCTCTGCCGGAAGGCTTCAAGAACAGGCTGCTTGCGTACCTCGGGCGATTCTCGACCAATCCGTACTGGCGCGCATATCACTCGTCGCATCTGCTGCGAAGCGGCATGCCGCTGCAAAACGTGATGAACCTGTTGCACAGGCCGGTGCCGTCGGAGGCGGAGATCCAACAGTATCTGGACAATGTCCGCGAGTGGGCTGCCGGTGCAGGGCAGTGTTGTGCTTCGTGGCCCGCGGAAGAGTCGGCCGACGAATGGTGCATCTTCTGGCTGGCTGTGGCGATGTTCACAGGTCGGCGGGCGGAGGAAGCGGCGGCGGTTCTGCGAGAGACGTTCGGCAGCGCGCTGGTGGCGAAGCTGTGGCTGCTGCTGGCGTATGCCCGGGCAGTGCACGAGTGGGGGCGACTCCATCGGGCCGTGCTGCGGTGGGAGGAGGACGAGTCGATCGACAGGCGTCTGAAGGAGAGCCTGCTTCAGGAAGCGGCCACGGGCGGCCTGTACGACCCCGCTGTGGATGACGGTCAGGAGGAGATGCTGAAACGAATCGAAGCGGCCGACAGACAGGAGGCTGCGGCGGGACAGCTTGCCGAACATCTGGGCAGCGTGAGCGCGGTCGAGGCATGCCTTCTGATAATGCGTCTGCCGGTGGCGGTGATGATCTACGATGAAAGCGGCGCGGTACTGGCCGTTAACGATGCATGGGTGAACCTGACCGGCTATGGCAGGGAGGACACGCCCACGCTGGACGAATGGTTCAGAAAAGCCCAGCCCGACGTGATGCCTCCATCGCGCGAGGATATCGACGCGCTTTTCTGGTCATCGGCCATGGTATTCGAGGGCCCGCAGCCGGTGGTGACGCGTGACGGCAGCACGCGAACGTTGGAGTTCAGTTCGGCACGTCTGGGCTTATGCGCGTCCGGGCGGCGAGCGGTGATGCGTGTGGCCGTGGACGTTACCGACGAAGTGCGTCTGCGGGACGGACTTCAGCGAGCAAGCATGTCGCTGCAAACCATCATCAGTGCCTCGCCGCTGGGGATAATCGCGATGGATAACCAGGACCGCTGCACCCTGTGGAGTCCGGCAGCGCAGGCCATTTTCGGCTGGCGCCAGGAAGAGGTTTTGGGCAGGCAGCTGCCCACCATTCCTGCCGACCAGCAGCAGGACCTGGCGCACCTCCGACGGCAGGTGAGGCTCGAACGGCGAACGGTCCATTTCGAGGGCGAGCGTCTGACCAGGGACGGCCGGCGCATTCTGATACGGGCCTGGGGCGCTCCGCTCATCGGCGCCGACGGGAAAGTGGAGGGCGTGATGGCCCTGTTCGAGGACATCACGCAGCGGCGGCGACGGGAGGAACAGGCGCATGAGCAGGCTCAGTTCCTGGAGGCGGTTTTGCGCGCGGCGCCCGTGGCGGTGGTGGCGATAGACGGCGACGGCATTGTGCGTCTGTGGAACCCGGCCGCCGAGCGGATTTTCGGCTGGAGCGGGCAGGAGGCGGTCGGCCGGCCGCTGCCGCTCATTCCGGCCGAGCGCGTGGAGCAGTTCCTGGCGACGCGGCAGGCCCTGATGGAAGGCCGCGAGGTCGAGCCAAGCGTGCGTCCGTGTCTGCGCAAGGACGGCTCGCTCGTCGACGTGGAACTGCTGGTGAACAGGGTGTTCGACAGAAGCGGACGACCGACGAGCCTTATCGGCATCATGTGGCCGGCGGGGCAGCGCAACAGCAGATGACCAGATCAGCGCCGGCCGGGCGAGCCCGTTGCCTTCAGACAATTCTTCTGTGGTATTCCTGAAGCGAGCGCACCTGCGCGCGTCCCGCGCGCCGGGCGGCGATGCCTTTCGCGGCGGCCATGGCGGCGGTCATCGTGGTGATATACGGCATCTTGTACTTGACGGCCGACTTGCGGATGTACGAATCATCGCTGGGGCCGTGCTGTCCCGAGGGCGTGTTGATCACCAGGTGTATATCTCTGTTCTTGATGGCGTCGATGATATTGGGTCGGCCTTCGTTGAGTTTGTTGATCGGCTGGCACGGTATGCCCCTGGCCTGAAGGTATTCGCGTGTGCCGCGCGTGGCCATGATGTTGAAGCCCATGGCGACGAACTGGCGGGCGACTTCGGCGGCGGCCGGCTTGTCGGCATCGGCGACCGTGAGCAGAACCGTGCCCTCGGTGGGCAGGGTCATGCCGGCGGCTTCCTGCGATTTGTAGAAGGCCAGCCCGAAGGAATCAGCCAGCCCCAGCACTTCGCCGGTGGAGCGCATTTCCGGACCGAGCACGGGATCGACCTCGGGGAACATGTTGAAGGGGAAGACGGCCTCCTTGACTCCGAAATGCGGTATGTGGCGGTGTTTGAGGTTCAGGTCGGCAAGTTTCGCCCCGAGCATGAGCTGCGTGGCGATGCGCGCCATCTGTATGTTGCACACCTTGGACACCAGCGGGACGGTGCGCGAGGCGCGCGGGTTGGCTTCCAGCACGTACACCACGTCGCTGGCGATGGCATACTGGATGTTCATCAGCCCCACGACATTCATTTCTCTGGCAATGCGGGCGGTGTACTCCGTTATGGTTTCGAGATGTTTGGCGGGGATGCTCACGGGCGGTATTACGCACGCCGAGTCGCCGGAATGTATGCCGGCCAGTTCGATGTGCTCCATGACTGCGGGAACGAAGCAGTCTGTGCCGTCGGAGATGGCGTCGGCCTCGCACTCGATGGCGTTATCGAGGAACTTGTCGATATATATGGGCCGGTCGGGCGTCACCTCGGCGGCAGCCCTGGCCACATACCGGCGCAGTTCCGATTCCTCGCGGACGACCTCCATGCCGCGGCCCCCCAGCACGTAGCTGGGGCGCACTATGAGCGGATAGCCTATCCGCCGGGCCACCTGCACGGCCTCGTCAACGCTGGCGGCCGTGCCCGATTCGGGCATGGGTATGCCCATGCGATGCATCGCCTTGCGGAACTCGTCGCGGTCTTCGGCAAGGTTGATAGTCTCCACGGACGTGCCCAGTATCCTCACGCCGGCGGCAGCCAGGTCGGCGGCGATGTTCAGCGGCGTCTGCCCGCCGAACTGGCATATCACGCCCTCGGGTTTCTCCTTGCGGTAAATGCTGAGCACATCCTCGACGGTGAGCGGCTCGAAATACAGTTTGTCGGATGTGTCGTAGTCGGTGGAGACGGTCTCGGGATTGCAGTTGACCATTATCGATTCATAGCCGGCATCGCGCAGGGCGAAGGCGGCATGAACGCAGCAGTAGTCGAACTCTATGCCCTGGCCTATGCGGTTGGGGCCGCCTCCCAGCACCATCACCTTGCGGCGGGGGCTTGTGCCCACGCGGTCGGGAGCGTTGTACGTGGAATAGTAATATGCGGCATTCTCCACGCCGCTGACGGGCACCGCATCCCACGCCTGAAGCACCCCCAGCGATTCGCGCCGCCCGCGGACCTGCGCTTCGGGCACGCCCAGTATCTGCGACAGGTATCTGTCGGAAAAGCCGTCCTTCTTGGCGGCGATGAGCAGGTCGTCGGGGATCTCGCGGCCGCGACAGGCCAGAATGCGCTGCTCCAGGTCCACCAGTTCCTTCATCTGGCGTATGAACCACGGCTTGATGTATGTGCGGCGGTAGAGGTCGTCGATGTCCGCGCCCTTGCGCAGGGCCTCGTACATTATGAACTGGCGCTCGCTGGTGGGTTCGTTGAGCATTACCAGCAGTTCGTCCAGCGGGCGGCGGTTGAAGTCTTTGGCGAAACCCAGCCCGTAGCGTCCGTTCTCCAGCGAGCGGATGGCCTTCTGAAACGCTTCCTTGTAGGTCTTGCCGAGGCTCATGACCTCGCCGACCGCGCGCATCTGCGTGCCGAGTCTGTCCTGGGCGTCGCGGAACTTCTCGAACGCCCACCGCGCGAACTTGACCACCACATAGTCGCCCGACGGCGTGTACTTATCGAGCGTCCCCTCGCGCCAGTAGGGGATCTCGTCGAGCGTCAGCCCGCCGGCCAGCAGCGACGAAACGAACGCTATGGGGAAACCGGTGGCCTTCGACGCCAGCGCCGATGAGCGGCTGGTGCGCGGGTTGATCTCTATGACCACCACGCGGCCGGTCTTCGGATCGTGGGCGAACTGTATGTTGGTGCCCCCTATGACCTGTATCGCGTCAACGATGTCGTAGGAGTACTTCTGAAGCAGTTTCTGGAGTTCCGGGTCTATGGTGAGCATGGGCGCGGTGCAGTAGGAATCGCCGGTGTGCACGCCCATGGCGTCAACGTTCTCGATGAAGCAGACGGTTATCTTCTGGCCTTTGGCATCGCGCACGACCTCGAGTTCCAGTTCTTCCCAGCCCAGAACGGACTCCTCCACGAGTATCTGCCCCACCATGCTGGCGGCGATGCCGCGGCTGGCCACGGTGCGCAGTTCCTCCACGTTCCAGCAGTGTCCGCCGCCGGTGCCGCCCAGCGTGTAGGCCGGACGTATCACCACCGGATATCCCAGTTCGGCGGCGACTTTTTCGGCCTCCTCGACGCTGAAGGCCGGGGCGCTGCGCGGCATGTCGATGCCCAGTTTCCGCATGGTTTCCTTGAACACGATGCGGTCCTCGCCGCGCTCGATGGCGTCTATATCCACGCCGATGACCTTCACGCCGTATTTCTCGAGCACGCCGGCGCGCGCCAGTTGCGACGCCAGATTCAGACCCGTCTGTCCGCCGAGATTGGGCAGCAGACCGTCGGGCCGCTCCTTCTCGATGATCTCCGTCAGCGCGGCGAGATTGAGCGGCTCGATATACGTGACGTCCGCCATACCCGGGTCGGTCATGATGGTGGCGGGATTGCTGTTGACCAGCAGAATCTCATAGCCCAGTTTGCGCAGGGCCTTGCATGCCTGCGTGCCCGAGTAATCGAACTCGCAGGCCTGTCCGATGACTATCGGACCCGAGCCGATAATCATCACTTTGCGGATGTCGGTTCTCCGTGGCATGTGCGGTTGGTTCCTTTCGGCCGGGGATTGTATAGATATGGCCGCGCACAACAATATGGCGGGATGCGCAGCGGGCGCGCAGCCGTCCGGGGCGGACAGGCCGGAGCATCGGACCGGCCGTCAGCCGCGACCGTACAGATAATCGCGGAGGAAGCGTATTCTGGCCTGCTGGCTGGCGGCGTGATAGGCGTTGAGATCGCCGATGGAGATGAACCCGACCAGCTGGCCGCTGTCGTCCACCACCGGCAGATGACGTATGCGGCGGTCGCGCATGATGCTGGCGGCCTCGTCGAGCGGCGTATCGGGCGAGCAGCAGATTATGTCACGGGTCATCACATCGCGCACGGGCACCGCCGAGGGCGGCAGTTCCTGTGCCACCACGCGCCGCAGTACATCGCGCTCAGTGAAAATGCCCACGATGCGCTGGCCGTCCATCACCACCAGCGCTCCCACGCGGTGCTCGTTCATCTTGCGCGTGGCCTCCAGCACGCTGGCCGACTGATCGATCGTGTGAATCGCGGACTGCTGCTTCTGCTGGATGATGTGTTTTACCAGTTCCATGACGCGCTGCTCCGCCGGGAGTCCGGCAGTCTTATACGCTGCGGGCTTGTGCGCGGGCAAGCCGGAAAGACAATTACAAGGCGCAGCGCAATGCTGCACGCCGCAGATGATATGGCGAAACCTGTTCATCCTGCTGCCGTTGCTGGCGTGCGGGGCGGCTGCGCCCGGCGTGCCCGAGCCGGATGCGGCGGTGGTCAGGCACGTCAAAGGCGCCGTAGCGGCGCTGACCGATGAGCACGGCAGGTTCATCGCTCCGGCGGCGTGCATTCACCGCGCCGGCGTGTGGATAGCGCCCGCGGCGGCGCTGCGGCATCTGCCGGAAGACGGAACCGTCGGTTTGACGTACGAAGACGGCGGCGGTCGGACGGTCCGCGCGGCCGCACGCATCGTGCGCCGCAGTCCCCGCGCGCAGTTTGTGCTGGTGCGCGCGGAGCCGCCTCTGCCCGTGCCGGCGCTGCGGCTGAGCAGCCCGGAGGCGATGACCGAGACGATGCCGGTGATGATCGTCGGGCGGCTGGCGCAGCCGCCTCACGAGACCAGAGTTGCCGTGGGGCGCATCGCCGGCATCAGGACTGTCGGCGGAGCGCCGGAGGAACTTGTGCTCGATCGCCGCTGCGCCTGGGCGGGCGCTGTCGTTGACATGCACGGCGCGCTGGTGGGCTTCGCCGTCGAAGCAGACGCCGATACGGTCAGGCCCGTAACGCTGCGGACAGCGGACCTTGGCGAGCCTCTGGTTTTCCTCTGGCCGGGAACTGTCAGCGCCACGGAGGCCGGCCGGCCGGTGGACTTCCGCATCGAGGCGATGTGTTTCGAGCCGGTGCAGGGAAAACCCGAGGTGGAACTGGTGCTGGAAAGCCGTCCGGGCGAACAGCGCAGGTTTGCGGCGGCGCCGGCCGGAGAAAGCGCGTACACGGTGCGGGCAGTGCCGCTGCCGGCGCGGCCGGGCGCGGCGCGGCTGCGGGCAACGCTCGTGTATCCCGGCGGGTCGATGCAGTGCGCTGTGGAAGAGGTGTCGATCACCGCCGACGGACGGAAGATGAGCCTCGGGCGCATATCCCGCATAAGGCGCGAGGACCGGCGCGTGCTAATAACCTTTGCCGACGGCACGGAACTGGCGGCCGCGGCGGTGGAAATGCCCGCGCTGCGCGCGGACTTCGGCGGATACATGCTGGAGCTGGATGCGTTCAAAGCGCTGGAGATAGCGATAGACGGTCGGGAAGATCTTCCGCCGCACATAACCTGCATCGTGACGGTGAGCGCCGGCGGCCGGATGATCGCGCGGCACACAAGCCGCATACGTGTCGTCGCCGAACCGGGCGCCGTGGCGGCGCGAGGCGCTGCCACCAGGCCTGTCGGCACCATGCCCGCCACGGTGCCGGCGCGTCCGGGGTGCCGGGAGGATCTCGAAATCCATGTGATTCCTGCCGGTCTGGCGCCGGGCTTCGTTCAGGGCGAGTTCAACGTGCCGCGGGCCGAAGTGCGCATCGCGTGCGCCCGGGGGCATGCCGGCGACGGGCCGCGCGCCGCGGCCCGGGTGCGGATAATCAACCGCGGTCGGCAGACGCTGAGCGCGCTGAAGGCGCAGGTGGTGTGGGAACGGGATGCCGTCACGGTGCAGAGCGACGTCATCGACGTGATCGCGGCGTGCGGGCGGCTGCGGCCGGGCGATGTGGCTGCGCTGTATGTGGAGCTGCCCGCGGCCGCGCCGGCGGACGCGAGCGCCGGTCGCCTGAGCGTGCGCATCGTCGGGGACTGACGTACCGAAAAAGCGCGGGCGTCAGTTGGTGTAGGGCACAGTGCCCGTGGCGTCGGTTTTGTACTTCCATTTCTGGATGTAGTGCGCCGCAGGCTGGAAATCGTCGCCGAGCCGCCGCAGAGTGGCGTCGAGTTGCCTGTCGAGATCGCGGCGCAGGGCGGCGTGATCGGCCGAATCGACGAGATTGCGCTGCTGATACGGGTCTTCGGCGTTGTCGAAGAGCATCCACGGGCCCTCGAGCGTGCGCACGTAAGTATGGCGCTGCGTTCTGAGCCCGCGATATTCGCGCCCGCCGCGCTGCCGCGTCCATTCGCCGAAAGGGGCGTAGCAGGCTATCAGCGCCGCGCCGTCGTTTGGGGCCGGTCCTCCGTCGAGATGGCCCGAGAAATCCAGTCCCTCCACCGTGCGCGGCACGGGCACGCCACACAGCGAAAGCAGCGTGGGCATGATGTCGGGCGCGCCGAAAGGCGCGTCGATGCGCTGCGCCCGCGGGAACCGCGCCGGCCAGCGCAGCAGCATCGGCACGAGGATGGATTCATCGTACGGCCGCTGCTTGCGCTGCTCGCCCTGCGAATACAGCATGTCTCCGTGGTCGCTGGTGAACACGACGATGGTGTTGTCGGCGATGCCCGTATCATCGAGACACCGCAGCAGCTCGCCCATGCACCAGTCGAGCGCGGAGATATGCGCGTAATAGCCGGCCAGATCGCGGCGTGCGGCGGCGGCCATGGTCTGCGGCACGTTGGGCCGCAGAACCAAATCGTCGGGGCGGTACATGGCGGCGTATTTCGCCGGCGCCGTGTGATAGGGGTTGTGCGGCGGGCCCCATGAGAGCATGAGCAGGAAAGGCCCCTGGCGCGCCTGCTGGCGGATATAGCGGCACGCTTCGGCGGTCTGGGCGATGGCGTCATAGCCGTCCCACTTCAGTTTGACGTTCTCGTCGCCGAAATAGAAGGAGTTGTTGTAATCGTGGGTGCATTCCATCGCGCGCCAGAACTCGAAGCCCTGACGGCGCTCGCGGGGTATGAACGCCGACCGACCGTGGCCGTCGATATGCCATTTGCCGATGTAAGCGGTGTGGTATCCGGCCGAACGGTATGCCTGCGCGATCGATACGGCGTCGTTGTTCAGGCATACGTCGTTCAGGAATACGCCGTGCGTGTGCGGGTAGCGACCGGTCAGCAGGCTGGCGCGGTACGGCGAGCACACCGGGCAGGTGGAGACGGCTGTTGTGAAGCGCAGGCTGGAGCGCGCCATCGCGTCGAGCACGGGCGTCCTGGCGCTGGCGTCGCCGGCATATCCGACGGCCTGAGCGCGCCACTGGTCGGCAAAGGCGAACACGACGCTGGGATGTTTCGGACGGCTGTCGCCGCCCCACATGCGGCGCGGGCGCGCCAGCGGCGCCAGCGCGCCGGCCATCGCGGCCGCCAGGAAAGTTCGGCGATTCATGGTACATACCAGTATAACGCAAGCGGATGGAAACGGCGGCGGCGCGCACAGGCCACGGCCTCGCCTCCGCGGTGCGGTGCGTCACCGCCCGCCGGCCAGCTCGTTCCACGCCCGGAAGACAGCCTCGGCGTTTTCGAGGGCTGTGCCCGCACCCAGTTCGAACTGCGCGATGACGCCGCCGGCGGGCAGATACAGCGCATCGACCACGCGCTTCACGGCCGAGCGCACCTCTTCCACCGTGGCGCGGTTGAGGATGCGCTGCCGATCGATCTCGCCCCAGAAGGTTATGCGCCCGCGGAAACGCCGGCCGATCTCCTCGATATCCATGCAGAACAGCTGGCTGTTGACGGCATCGACGCCGATTTCGATCAGGTCTTCGTAGATGTCGAATATCCACCCGTCGCTGTGCATGAACAGTTTCTTGCCGCGATCGCGCGCGATGCGGGCATAGTCGGCGTACAGCGGCTTGAACAGGCTGCGCCACTGCGCAGGCGATATGAGCATGGCCCGCTGCGAACCCCAGTCGTCCATGAACATCAGCCCGTCGACGGCGGTGGCTGCCCAGGCTTCGACCTGCTTGAGGTAGAAATCGTGGAGGATGGCCAGCAGCCGGCGCACCTCCGGGCGGTCCTCGGCCAGATCGACATAGAGGTTCTCGCTGCCGCGCAGGAACTGCGCCTGCTCGAAGGGACGCGGGCAGCATCCGGCCAGAACGAACCGGTCGCTGGCCGCGCAGAAGGCGTTGATGCGTTCGACGTCGAGATTCAGCAGCGGAGTCGGGGGCTTGAGGTCTTCCAGCGCGGACCAGTCGGCGAGGCGCGGGTTCTTCACTTCGCCGATGACGCCCGGCTGAATGTTGATGAACTCGCAGCCCCACTCGTCGCGGTATATCCCGGCGGCGTGGCGCTCGCCGCTTGTCAATCCCAGGGCGGCGGCATCGGGGCCGGCAGCGCTGGCCAGGTCGGTCGGCCAGCGCCGCAGAAAATCGTCGATGGCGGCATCGCCGTAGCGCAGACGGGCCGCCGGCAGAAGCCACAGGTCGCGCGGCGGTCGGTCGGGATGATCGAACTCCACCGCACGCCGCACGCGCTGGCGCGGAGACATAGTCATCGGTCTCTCACCTCTTCCGCGAACATTTTCGGAGGCGGCATCAGTTGTCGAACCATGCGCCCGGCAGCCACGGCCGCAGCGCCTGAAGCATATCTTCGAGCATCGGGTCGATGTCGTACAGGTCCGTCACATGAGGGTCGAGGAAAAGCGCCTGTCGGGCGGCGTCGCGGTCGCATTTGAGAGCGGCGGTCATGGACAGTTCGTGTATGGTCGTCCACCTCTGCACCAGCGCTTGCGCCGCCGGCGGCAGGCGCAGGGGCGCGCCGCTGACGGTGCGTCCGGCGACGGTCACCCTGGCTTCCACGCAGGCATCGGACGCGATGTTCTCGATGTACGGGCGGGTGTTGAGCACGTTGAGCACGCGGGTAAACGGATCGCCGGTGAAAAAGGCGTAGAGCACCTCGTGCGCGTGCTCGGTGGTCAGCAGATGCAGATCGCCCACCGGCTCGGGCCCGTAAGCCCAGCGGCGGATTATCTCCGGACACGGCGTGCGGCCGAAGGGCTGGCGGCCGGGGATGAGCGTCCCGCGCAGGTCCTTCCGCAGGCGGTCGATGCGCCGCGGGGTCATGAAGAAATGATAGAACTCGGCCAGGTGCGTGTGGCCGGTGGAGGGCCACACGCCCAGTATGCGGCAGATGTCTTTCTGGAGGTCCACTTCGTGCGTGCGCGTTTCCAGAACCGTGTCCTCCAGTTTCGCCGCCGACGCCTCCACGGCCGCCAGCAGGTCGCGCGTGCGGTCCTCGCCGCGCACCAGCACGCGCGTTACGAACGACTGATGATTGACGCCGCCCACCTCCAGGTCGATGTCGGCCTTGGGCACGCCGAACACCTTCGAGAAGAACCGCCACAGTTCGTCGGCCGAGTGGCACAGTCCGAAAGTCGGCAGACGGCAATGCCGGGCGATGGCGCCCGTGAGCACCGACATGGGGTTGGAGAAGTTGAGCACGACAGCCTGCGGGCACAGCTCATCCATCTCCCGCGCCATGGCGCACACCACCGGCACGCTGCGCAGACACCGCGCCAGCGCCGCCGGGCCCATCGTGTCGCCGACGGCTACGGGAATGCCGTACTTGGCGCAGACTTCCCACGAGCGCATGTCGGCCTCGCGCCCGCCGGTGGTTATCGACAGTATCACGGCGTCGGCGTCGCGCAGGGCCTGGCGCCGGTCGAGCGTCCGGCCCACGCGCACGTTCGATTTCTGCTGGCGGGCGATGCGCTCCAGCAGGTCGGCCACGATGTTCATCGGCTCGGGGTCGATGTCGTGAACGACCAGTTCCACGTCGTCGAAGCCGCCCACCAGCAGCATGTCGCGCAGCACCTTGTGGCAGAACTTGTAGGATGCGCCGACGAAGACGATCCTGCGCCGCCCCACCGAGCCGGTGTTGCGCTCGTAGGGTTCGACGGGCCAGACCGGCTGGTTGGACGAAGACTGCCCGGAAGCGCCCATGAAGATTCCTCCGCGATGCGCATCATCTCGCCGCCGGCATCGGAGCGTCAAGCCGGCAACGCCCCCGCGCCGGCACAGTAGCGCAAAGCGGGACGGAAGACGTCCGAAGGAAGACGGTGACGGCCATGATGCCCTTGTCGTTGCGGCGGATGATCGTGATTTGCGCTGCGGTCTGCTGTGCTTCTGTCGGGGCGCAGAAGCCCCCCGAGTCGCCGCCGGCCGGACCGCCGCAGATCGCTACCGAGCGCGGCACGTACCACATCGCATGGCTGACGATGGAGGGCGCGGCGCTGGGGGAGAAGTGGCAGAAGACAGACGTTCCCGTGTTTCTGGGGTTGCGCGACGGGCGCGCCGTGGTCGCGTGGTTCTGCCATCGCGATCTTACCGGCCAGAAGCGCATGTGGCTGGATGAATCGACGCTGATGCTCGAAGGTGCGGCGTTGCGGGGCCGGCTGAAGGGCAGGGCGCAACTCGGCGCCGACCGCGGCGACCGCGCGCGGGGCGATACGAGGGATTTCACTGTCAGCATCGACGCCGCCGTGACCGGCGAGGCGATAACCGGCACGTACACAGTACGCCTGACGGATCACCAGGGCAGAGAGGAAGCGGCATCGGCCGGAAAGATCGCCGGCCGGTTCATCGACGGGGCGCGGGCGGCGAAGGAATACGGCCTGCGCGAGGGAGCCGACTGGCCGGGCTTCTACGGCGCGGGCGGGGCTCTGCGCGGCCCCGATTGCGGGGCACGGATGGTGGAGAGTTTGGCGCAGGCCCGGCCCGTATGGCGCAGCGAGGAATGGGTGCTCACGTCTTACGGGAATGCTCCGGATATGCGTTACGCCGACCGGGCCGGCTACACGGGGTGCGGCGGGGGTTCCTCCAGTCCGGTGGTGTGGGGCGGGATGGTATTTCAGTATTACTACCGGCCGTCGCCGCAGGCGCCGTTTCTGGAGAAAACGTATGGGGGGATTACTCTGGACAAGCGCCGCGAGGACGCCCGCACGCTTTTCGCCCGCGAGATAGAGGGCCGCTGGTATATGGAGCTTTTCCGCGCCAGCGCCGACGACGTGATCGTCGCCATGGACGCCGCCACGGGCGGAACGATATGGAAGGCGGTTTTCCCGCAGCGCACGAGCAACATCCAGACGCACAAGATGCGCTGGCTGTTTCCGGTGCCGCTGGTGCACGACGGGGTGGTATATGCGCCGGGATCGTCGGGCAGACTGTACGCGCTGGAGGCGAAGACGGGCCGGCTGCTCTGGGAATATCCGGACGCCGCGCCGCCGGCGTATCTGGCCCGCAGCGCGGATACGCCGCGCGCCGAGGTCGATGCGCCCAGCCCCGTTGTGGCGGGCGGCGTGCTGGCCTTCGCCGCCAGGAATCAGCTGGTGGGCCTCGACAGGCGCACCGGCGCGGTGCTCTGGAAGAACTCCGAGGCGGCCGGGCCATTGCACCGCTGGACCAGCGCCGGGCGCGACTGGCTCATCGCCCAGCGCATCGAGATGCGCAAAAACGCCGCCGGCAGGAACGAGCCGTGCGCCGTGCTTCACAAGATCGATCCCGCCAGCGGCAAATCCGTCTGGAAGACCGATGTCGAGTTCCGCCATTATTCATATCTGCCGCTGATCGAAGGCGATTTCGTTGTGGGCTACGACTTCGGCAACTGGGATGCCAACGTGGTTAGCGGCGGCAGAGCGCTGGCGTATCGCCTCACTGAGGAAAAGGCGGTGAAGGCGTGGGAGGTGCCGCTGCCCAGAGGCACCGATTCATACGGGCTGACGTGCGCCGACGGCCGCGTGTATGTCTTCGCCGAACAGGAGATGTTGTGCATCGAACTGGCCAGCGGCAAAGTTGTCGCGCGGCTCGAGGGAGTTGGCGGCGCGCGCACGCAGGTGGCTTTTTCGGCCGACGGGCGCGTGTTCCTTCAGCCCGAAGGACGGCACGGCACGCAGTCTTTCGCGATGGTGGCAGCGCGGCAAGATCAGTTGCGGCTGCTGGGCACCGGCGAAGCCCCGGCCGGCACGCACCGCATAGCCGGGCTGTGGTTTCCGCCCCATACCCACACCACTGCCTACGCCAACCAGCCCATAGTCTATCCGGTGGTTGACGGGCGGATATTCATCCGCGGCGGCGATGGCGTGTACTGCTACGATCTGCGGCAGCGCCCGTAAGGGCTCTGGCGCGTCAGAGGTCTTTCACGCGGTCGCGGTATCTGGCCAGCAGACGGGCGTTGAACTCGTCGCCGCCGGGCAGGTTGGCGCTGCGGAAAATCGGCGGCTCGATGCCGCGCGCCACCAGTTCGGCGACGGTCTCGATGACCATGCGATGAGCGATGTAGGCGTCCACGATGGTGCTGGTGGGCGCCACGGGCACATCGAATCCCTTCACCCTGAACACCGCGTCGCCGAAGGGATTCTCGTCGTCGATGCACAGGTCGGCGTATTCGAACAGATGTTTCCTGTTGGGATGGCGGATGTGATGATCCAGCGGCAGTTTCTTCCGCCAGTCGCTGCTGGAGACGGCGATGATCTTCGCGCCGCGGTTCTTCGCTTCCTCGGCGGCGTCGATGGTCGTGGGGTTCATGCCGATGTTGTGGAAGATTATCAGCAGGTCGTCGCGGCCGACGTTGTAATACCGTATCAGGCATGCGCCGTAGCCGGTGGTGCGCTCCACCTCGAGATACTTCAGCGCCTGGCACAGCGGCGAAATGTCGTGTCCGAAAATGGGGTTGATGCACGCCAGCCCGCCGGCGCGGAAGAACATCTCGCAGACCATCATGACCGTGTGTCCTCCGCCGCCATACACGTGGACGAGCCGGTCCTGCGCGATGGCGTCGGCTATCATCTTTCCGGCTTTTTTCAGATTGGCCGCCTGATGGGTCTCGACGGAAGCCAGACGCTTCTGAACGTCCTTCAGATACTCTTTGCCGTAATTGCGTGCGGGCATGGCGCATACCTCCGGGGGTTGAATAGACGGTCGGGCGATGTTCTAACGCCTGCGGGCAGGCCGTGTCAAAACGCCCCCGCCCTTGCCGGGCAACACGCTCGTAGCCGATGATCGTGCCATGGACCCGAGACTGGACCTCAAGCACTTCTGGGCGGAGAACGCCGCCTCCAGCGGCAAGCCTTTCCGCACCGACAAACCGCGCGCCCCGCTGACGCTGGCTCTGGACGACCACTGGCTGCTGGGCGAAATGCAGCTGCCCTCGACGCTGCCCTATTACCGCGACGCCGAGTATCGCGCGCGCATCAACCGTCTGTGCAACGACCGCGTGGAAGAGGCGCTGGGCATCAGGCCGTTCCGGCAGACGCCGGAGCCGCCGGCCATTCTGCGCATCGAGGAAGTTTTCGGCTGCGCTGTCGAACTCACCGAAGGCGGCACGCCGTGGCTTCAGCCGGCGGTGTCGTCCATCGACGGTCTGCGCCGCCTTATGGACGACATGGAACGCATGAGCGACGCCGACTTGCGCCGGCTGATGTTTTCGCGGGGCGGCGTTGTGCAGCGGCAGCTGCCCGGCCCCGATGGAGCACCGCGCGTGGTAAGCCCCGGCAGCCGCGGGCCGGCCACCATCGGCACATCGGTCTGCGGCACGACGGAGTACCTGTACTGGCTGGTGGACTATCCGGCCGACATGGAACGTTTCGGCGAGGTTCTTGCGCACACGCTCATACGCTATCACCGCATCGTGGAGCAGGCGGCGGGAGTGATATATCGCGGCTACTACTGGCTTGACGACAATTGCGCGCTGCTGTCTCCGGCGATGTATGAGCGCTTCTGTCTGCCGGTGATGCGCAGAGTCTTCGCGGAGTTCGCGCCGCGGCCGGAAGACCGGCGCTACCAGCATTCCGACTCGGCCATGGCGCATCTTCTGCCGGTGCTGGGGCGGCTGGACTTTCACGCGGTGAACTTCGGCCCGACGGTCAGCGCCGCGGAGATACGCCGGCACATGCCGCGGACCGAAATCCACGGCCAGGTGGCGCCCGCCACGCTGCGCGACGGTTCGCCTGAGGACATAATCGCCGAGGTGCGGCGCGACTTCGATGCCGTCGGCGCCGACGGCGGGCTGGTCATAACCACCGCCGGTTCGATCTCCTGCGGGACGAGCCTGCAATCCATCCGCTGGTTCATGTTCGCGGTGCAGCAGTACGCGCGTTATGACCGTGGCTGACGTGGGCGGCGCGGCGGGAGGGCTATTGCTTCATCGCCGCAAGGGCGAAGAAAGGCCGGCCCTCGCGGCGGTATTTGCGCTCGAAATTGGTTCCCACGAACTCGCCATCGCCGGCCGACCCCGGACGGTTGTAGTCCACCAGCGTCAGGCCCGACCTGGCGATGACGGATTCTATCTGTTCGAAGTACCCCTGGTGGTCGGTGACTATCTGTATGCGTCCGCCGGGTCGGAGTATGCGCCTGACTACCGGCATGAAACTGTCCTGTATGAGCCGGCGCTTGTGGTGTCTTTTTTTCGGCCAGGGGTCGGGGAAATAGATATGCAGCACCGAAACGCTTTCATCGGGCACGAATTCGGTCAGGAAGAACACCGCCTCGGCGCGCACGGTGCGCACATTAACACATCCATGCCGCCGCAGACGGTCGCTGGCATATCGCCAGAACCATCTGGCCCACTCGATGCCCACGAAGTTCACCTCCGGGCGGAGTTTGGCCTGTTCGACCAGAAAAGTTCCCTTGCCGATGCCGATCTCCACTTCCACCGGATTGGCGTTGCCGAAAAGCGCGGCGAAATCGAGCGGGCGCGGCAGGGTTTCCACATCCAGCCCGATGGGTTCGACGATCATCTCGCGGCGCGTCTGCATGCGGGAGATTTTACGGGCGGATTGCCCCGGACAAGCCCCCGCGCGACAATGACGCCATGCCGCTGGTGATCATCAGAACCACCATCGCCGCCCCCATCCATGCGGTGTGGAAGGCTCTTCTGGAACATGCGGGGTCGCCGCTGCTGGGCGGCCGACGCCCGCTGGAGCTCGTCGTGGCCGAGCAGCGCGAGCCTCACGCGGTGGTCTTCGGGATCGAGGCCAGACTTGTCCAGCAACAGCGCTGCGGGCCTCTGGCGTCGCTGTGCCTGGAACGCGAACTGGAGGCCGTTGACAGCAAAACCACCCGGCTGGCCGACCGCATAACCTTCCGCGCGGCGGGGCCTTTCGGATGGGTGGCCGGGTTTTCCACCATGCGCTGGCGGCTGGGGCGCGCCATCCGCCGGCAGCAGTCGCTCATCCGCCAGCGGGCCGAGAGCATGGCCGGCGCATGAGCCGGACGAGCGGCCCCTACAGCGCGGCCAGCGCCCGGCATATTCCGACGGCGAGGCGGCGCCCGGCTTCCTGATAATCCTCGCGGCTGAGCACTCCGCCGCCCGTCAGGGCATATGGGGTTTCCAGAGCGAAGGCCGGCAGCTCGTGCTGACTCCAGAAGCATCCCGTGAAGTGCGGCGACTCCCATCGCGAGGGATATTCCGCAACCCTGGCGAAATCGGGCGCGGCGAAACGTCCGGTAAGGACCTCGGCCGCATGTTGCGTCCAACGCGTTGTCTGCTGGTGAATCCCGGGCAGGCATCGGGGATCGGGCACGTAGGCGTAGATTCCTTCGGCCTCGCATGCTCCCGGCGCGTGCAGGTCGATGCCCAGCACCGGCCGGCAGCGCTTCTTCCACCGCTCGATGTCGCGTTTGATTACCAGAACTTCGTGGCGCATGGGGGGATTGCCCCACGCACGGTTCAGGTCGTAGGGAAAGTGATCTTTACCGTAATTGCCCTCTTCCACGCCATCGATGTCGGCCAGCGGCACCGCCCACACCAGCGGCGCCTGGGGGCCGAGGGTCGCGATGTGCTCCAGAAAACCGTCCAGCACCCACGATCCGGGCGTCTCGCCGGCGTGCTGCCGGGCCACGACGTATATGCCCGGGCGGCTGTCGCCGGCGTTTCCGTAACTGTTGCTCAGGCGCAGGATCGGCCGGGCCTTCTGGCTGACGCCTATGACGTCGCCCAGCAGGCGCCCCTGCATCCGGCGCAGCAGCGCATGCAGGTCGGTCAGGTCATACGGATAGCACAGAGCGACGTCCAGCGGACGCTGGGGAGCCTCCAGCATCCACGCGGCGTTGTATCGCCCGTCGGGCAATTCGATCACGGACGGCGCATCCAGCCGCCGCCAGTCGCCGCCGGCGGGGCGCACCACCGGCCGGATGTTGCCCGGCTGATTGCCGCCCAGCATGTTCTGAACGTTCTTGAGCACCAGGCGAACCTGCCGCGCCTGCGTCGGCGCTACCGGCACCAGCCGGAAACAGAACCACATGCATTCGGGACCGCCGTGAGGGTCGGGGGCGAACGATACCTCCACGATGTCCGCGTCAACGCTCACCTGCACGTCGCACGCGTTGCCGCAGCGTATGCTGCTGTCCACCAGGTAGCCCATGACATTCTTTTTATCCGCCGGCGACCACGGCGCACAGGCGGAACATCGCAGACAAACTTCTCCGGCGGTTTTGCATGGGGGATTCCGCAGGCCATAATGTTAATGTTGATGCGGGGGGGTGGAGGGTGCGGTCATGCACGCGCGGCGGCAGAGGTTAATGCTGGGGGCGGCAGGAGCGGCGCTGGGGCTGTGCGCCGCGGCGTCGGCGACCGATATCTATCTGGTCCAGCCGGCGGCCCTTGACCAGCCGCGCGTAAACGCCTATCTGCGCCTGCCCGGCAACACCTATCCCCAGACCTTCGAGGACGTTTACAACATCTCCGCCTTCCTCGATACCGGCGCAAGCGGCGTGCTGCTCAGCAACAACACCGCCGATCTTCTGGGCATTGCCCGATCGACGTATATCGACCCGCAGAGCGGCATGCAGCAGTACGTGGTCTTCAGCGACATCGGCGTCGCCGGCAGCGATGACTTTCATGTGTCGGGACCGCTGCATATAGGCATCGCTCCGTACGACCCGGCCGTCAGCGACCTTTCGGATTACGTCGAACACCCGCTGACCGTGCGCACGCAGATAGGGCCCATCAATGTGGTTGACCCCAATCCGCTGCTGGAAAACCTCGATGTGTTCGGCACGCCGCTGATGCAGGGGAAAGTGGTCGTGATGAACCCCAGGCCGGTGAACACGTTCTGGGACACCATCCGCACATACGTGTACACGCCCGGCGAGCCGGTAACCATCGGCCCGGGCATTCCCTCCACCAGCCTGCATGTGAAACTCAGTCATGCCGATTTCCGCCGGTTCACGCAGACCGTTCCGGCTGGAGAATCACCGACGCTGGCCGTCAACCCGTTCATCGGCCCGGATCCCGTGGCGGCCATGTCGCCCAACCCCCCGCCCGATGACACCCCGCCCGTAACCGTAACCTTCGGCAATCGCTCGTTCGCCGGCAGCTGGCTGCTGGATACGGGCGCGGCGGCGTCGATACTGTCGAAAACCGCGGCGGAACAGCATCTGGGCGTGCGCTACAGGCCCGGCACCTTCGGCACCACCAGCCCCGAACTTGTCGATGAACTGGGCAACACCATTCCCGACCAGTTCGCCCTCACCATCGGCGGCATCGGCGGCACGACGAAACTGGCCGGGTTTTATCTCGACACGCTGACGCTCGTCACGCAGGAAGCCCTGGCGCAGAACAATCCGTCGCTGAACATACGCTACGTGGGGGCACCGGTGCTGGTGGGCGATATAACGGTGCGCGATCCGCTCACGGATGAATCGCTCACCCTCGACGGCATATTCGGCATGAACTTTCTGGTGGCCAGCGCGTTCGTCACCGAAGCCGAGCCTTTCCCCATAATTGACAACCTGCGCCCGGGGAACTTCTCGTGGGTGGTGTACGATCAGCCCAATGCCACGCTGGGACTGGAGACGGCCGCCGTCAACGAGCAGACGACGCAGTACTGGTACGGCGCGCCCTTCGGCACCAGCTACTGGAACACCACCGACGACAACTGGTACAACGACACCGGCGGCCTCTACCGCGACGGCGATTTCGTGGTGTTCGCCGACGTCATACATACCTGGCTGGGCGACATACCCATCGCCAGCAGGTTCGTAACGATCCCGATCGGCCAGCCCGTGGCGCCGGGTTCGATACTGTTCGACAACACGTGGGAGGATTACGTAATCAGCGGCGACGCCATAAGGGGATATACGGGCCTCACCAAACGCGGCACGGGCACTGTGCGCTTCCTCAACAGCAATACATATTCCGGCCCCACCAGCGTGCTGGAAGGAACCGTGGAGTTTGTCGCCCCGCAGAACATCGGGCCGGTGAACGTTTACGCCGGCGCGACGGTGGTCATGCAGAGCAGTCAGCGGTTCAAGTCGCTGAATATCGCCGGCGGGCTGGCGCGATTCACCTCCGGCGGCGCAAGCGTGCTGGACCTGGACGCCATCACCGTGATCGACGACGGCGTTCTCGATCTTGCCGACGATGCGATGATCGTCCGCAGCGGGTCGGCCGCGGCCGGACAGACGCTCAGCGAGGTGGAAGCGCTGGTGGCCATGGCGCGCAACGCTCCGGGCGGACGGTGGACAGGCCCGGGCATAACCAGCAGCGCGGCCGCCGCCGACCCGCGGGGTCTGATGACCCTGGGCGTGATGCTCAACGACGACGGGACGGGCCGGCCGGTGCATGAGGTGTTCCGCGGCGTCGATGCCGACGCCGGCTGCGTGCTGGTCATGTACACGCTGGCTGGGGATGCCGACCTCAGCGGCGTCATCGACGCGGCGGACTATTTCCGCATAGACCAGGGATATCTCAGCGGCGGACGGCACTGGCGCGACGGCGATTTCGACTACAGCGGCGCGGTTGACGCCGACGACTATTACCTCATCGACGCGGCCTTTCTTGCCCAGCAGGCCGGATACGGCAAGTCGGCCGCGCCCATACCCGAACCTTCATGTCTGCTCTGGGCGGCAATGGCCGGCGCTGTGGCAGGGCGACGGCGCCCGCGGCGGTCGGGCTCATGAATCGCTTCGGCCGGCGGGCCCGCAGGCCGCCGCGGGGCCGCTTTCCGGCTTGCCGCGGGGACGGAATGTGTTACAACCCGTTTGCCATGTTGCGCAACACCATCCTCCGCCCCATCGTTATAGTGCTGCTGGCGGGCACGTGCGCCTGGGCGCAGACCCGCGTGCTTCATCGCGAAAAGTCGGCCTTCAACGAGATCATCGTCGAGGAAGACGCCTCGGGCATACGCACGCTGCTGTTCGAGGAAAACGGCGCGATGCAGACGGCGATGAAGGTCTCCGCGCCGACGGAACTGGTGCTGTCATATGCGCGGGCCATCATGGTGCCGCTGGCCATCGTGCCCGAGCCGCGCCGTATGCTTATAGTGGGGCTGGGCGGCGGGGCCATGCCCAAGTATCTGCACAAGGCCTATCCCGAAGCCCGTATAGACGTGGCCGAACTCGATCCCGCCGTCATCGAGGTCGCGAAAAAGTTTTTCTTCTTCCGCGAGGATGAGCGTCTGAAGGCCCACGCCGGCGACGGGCGGAAGTTCATCGAAACCACTGACAACAGATACGACGTCATCTTTCTCGACGCGTACGGCGCCGACAGCATTCCCTATTCGCTGGCCACGCGCGAGTTTCTGCTGGCGGTGAAGGCGAAGCTCGCCGACGGCGGCATCTGCGTGGGCAACGTGTGGAGCTACCGCAGCAACCGCCAGTACTGGTCGATGCTCAAAACCTATCAGGACGTGTTCCCCGAACTGCACATCGTCAGGGCTTCGGCTTCGGAGAATCACATCTTCATCGCCCTGCCGGTACGGAAGAATCTGACGCGCGAACTGCTCATCGAGAAGGCCGGCGAACTCCGGAAGAAACGTATGCCCGACCTGCCGCTGCCGGACCTGGTGCGCGACGGCTATCTGCCCATCCCGTCGCTGCCGGCGGAGGCGAAGGTGCTGCTGGACAGGGATGCGCCCCGGCAATAGCGCCCACAGCGCCGGCATGCGCGGTTCGTGGTTGCGATCAGGAACCGCGCCCGTCCTGCCAGTATGAGCGCAATGACTGTTCGAAGGGTTGCGGCGCGAATCCGAAATCGCGCACCAGCGGCGCGATGTCGCAGACGTTGTCCTCGAGGCTCATCATGACCTCGTCGCGCCCGAAGGGCAGCGACGACGCGGGCATGATGCGCGCAAGCGCCAGCGCCGCCCACGCGGGAACGGGCACCGCCGCCCGCGCCCGGCCGGCCATGACCGCGCTGCATATGCGATGCAGCTCCGGCCAGGTGAGGCGATCCGGACCTCCCACGTCGTAACTTCTTCCGATGGCGAGGTCTTTTTCAAAGGCGTCGGCGAACAGCCGCGCCACGTCGCCGACGTACACGGGCTGAACCGCGCCCGTTCCGCGGCGCCCGAGCAGCCCCCGCCCGAAATAGGGCATGAACAGATACGGCGCCATGCGCTTAAGCGCCAGCGCCGTCTCCATCTGTATGAACTCGCTGTCCGGGCCATGGATCAGCGACGGGCGGAAGATCGTCCATTTCAACCCGCTGTTGCGCACGTGCTGTTCACCGGCGTGTTTGGTGCGGTGATATTCCGCCGGGGCGTCGGCGCGCGCTCCCAGGGCCGACATATGCACCAGGCGGTCGACGCCGGCGCGTCTGGCGGCCGCCACCACCGTCGCCGTGCCTTCGTCGTGGATGCTTTTGAACGTGACGCCTCTTTCGGGGCGCTCGCGGATGATGCCCACGAGATGAACGGCGCCGGCGCAACCGTCCATGGCACGCGCCAGGGCTTCGGCGTCGAGTATGTTTCCGGGAAACGTGCGCACGCCGTCGATTCCCACGCCGCGGGAATGCACCAGGGCGTGCACCTCGTGCCCGCGCGACAGAAGTTCGCGGACGACAGCCCGTCCGACGAATCCCGATGCTCCCGTGACCGCTATGCGCATCTTCATGTTGTCTGCTTCCCCGACACCGCGATCGGTTTTACCATGACCGGCGCACGGCGCCCGTTTGCGGGCCGTGTTCGCTTATAAGTATATGCCGCAAGAGGCCCCGATAACCATGCGGCTCGGAACGCGCGGCAGCCTGCTTGCCCGCGCGCAGAGCCAGCACGTCGCCGACGCGCTGCGGCAGCGCCATCCGCACGTTCAGGTCGAATTGTGCATCATCCGCACTGCCGGCGATCGCGTGAGCGACCGGCCGCTCCACAACGAAGGCGGCAAAGGACTGTTCGTCCGCGAACTGGAGCAGGCGCTGCTCGACGGAGAGATCGACTTCGCCGTGCACAGCCTGAAGGATATGCCTGCTCTGGCCGACGACCGTGCCGGCGGCGCTCTGGTGGTGGCGGCGGTGCCGCCGCGCGCCGACGCGCGCGATGCGCTGGTGTCGGCCGGATGCCGCCGGTTAGCCGACCTGCCGGCCGGAGCGCGCGTGGCCACGGGAAGCCTGCGGCGCAGGTGTCAGCTGCTCTCGGCGAGGCCCGATCTGCATGTGGAGCCGCTGCGCGGAAATATCGATACGCGCCTGCGCAGACTGCGCGAGGGGCGGTTCGACGCGGTGATACTCGCTCTGGCCGGACTGCTGCGCGCGGGCCTGTTCGACGAGCGCATCATGACGCCCATCGACTCCGCGGAGATGCTGCCGGCGGCCGGACAGGGCGCGCTGTGCGTGCAGTGCCGGGCCGACCGTGCCGACGTGCGGTCGCTGCTGGCGGAGCTGAACGATCCGGACACCGCCCTGTGCACAAACCTGGAGCGTCGCGTGGTGCGGATGCTGGGCGGCGACTGCACATCCCCGCTGGCCGTGCTGGCCACGCTTTGCGGCGACGTGCTGTGGCTGCGGGCCGCGGTGGGCCATCGCGGCGGGCTGCCGCCGGTGCTCAGGGCGGAAGCGCGCGGCTCGCCGCGCGACGCGGAGGCGCTTG